>Ga0302286_10000001_pt1 | contig 724557 bp, 754 predicted proteins | sample III_Fen_E2_3_FD_198765 | JGI IMG/M metagenome (GOLD analysis project Ga0302286, IMG submission 198765) | Peat permafrost microbial communities from Stordalen Mire near Abisko, Sweden - III_Fen_E2_3 | ecosystem: Environmental > Terrestrial > Soil > Wetlands > Permafrost | place: Sweden...
CCGTGCGTGTGCACGGGGTCGACGACGACTTCCATCAGCGCGGGTGCACGAGCCGCGTCTGCGGGTCGCGACGGTGCGTCGCGTTGCGGGCCGTGACGATCACGTCGAGCTTCTCCTTGAGCTTGTCCTTCGCCTCGTTCACGACATCCATGTGGATGGAGCTTGGCCAGAAGAAGTGGACCTCACGGTTGTTGACGATCTCGAAGCCCGCGGGAGCCCGATAGGGCTTGCAGCCGACCAGGAGGTCGGTGACCACGCTGATCTGCGTCGGTTCCAGCGCCAAGCAGGCGGTGACGAAGATGAACAGCAGCTCGGTGCCGGCGCTCTCGCCCTTCAGGGCGAACTTCACGCAGGTCCTGCCCGGGTGTTCGCTGCAGCTTGTCGACGTCATCGTCTCGAAAGGTGCCGCGAGGGTATTCGTACTCATGCTCATGTGCAGTGTATCCGTTCTGTCAAGGTGTTACTACCGCAAGCGGTAGCGCTGCCGGGGAAGCGGCAGTGGTGCTAATTATAGCATAAATAGTAAAAAAATCAATCGTCACTGCGTGTAGATTTTCGAACTGACACTTCAAGTTGCGCTTGGCGTCGAATCGCATTGGCGCGGCGGCGTTCGCGATAATGTCTTTGGCTGTGATCACTTGAACGAAGAACGATAAGGTCATGTAGGGTGCCTCGGTCGAGTCCACCAGTCCGTAGAGCCGCGTCTACGACAACGTGCAGGATACCATCGACAGTACCCAGGCTCGCATCCCTGTCTGCTATTCTCGATGCTTCGACAAGCCCTGATTCATGTGCGGTGGCCGCGACATTCGCGACAATCGCCGCAATCTCATCGGTTGGAGGAAGCTCACTCTCAAGAAACGCTTCGTGAGCAGCATCGCCCATAGCAGCGGCTAATAGGGTGGACTCTTCGTTATGAGGACCGTATTCCATATGTATATTATAGCATATTTTTAGGTAAATTTAAAGAGGGAGGGTGTGGGGCGCGATTGACGTGCCCTACACCCCCCTGGTCGTCCACCCGTGCGGATGGAGGGCCTCGTCATTCGTGCTCGTGGCCGCGTGACAGGCGAAACCCGAGGAGGATTCCCCCCGCCGCAACCATGAGGCCCATGAGCTCCTGTGTACCGTCCTGCTTCGGGTCTGCGCAGATAGCCAGCCCAAAGCCGATGGCGACGATGACCGCAGCTGGCACCCGACGTCCCAGGAGGTGCCCGTCGTCATAGATAAAGCAGCTCCCCACGGCACATATCAGGCCGATAGCGAACGCTGTCAGGAAAAGTGCCATGAGCACGTCTCCCCTCTCTGTTTTGGGCGATGACAAACCGACGGCGTCGGTCTTACAATACTATAGCGTATATCTGCGAGAACTTTGAAATAAATCGGTATGTGAATTATGAGCGAGTGTCCATTTTCCGTTTTTATAGGTCAGTCCAACCGCTTGTGTGTTGTCGATGGCGGGTACTACCTTTTGATGCTCAATCATAGTTGCGATAATTTCGTCGTCAGATTTACCTCTTGCGATGTTTAACGCTGTTGCTACGGGGAACTCATGGGAATATACCACGTGAAGCCGAGGGTCTTCTTCGACGATGACCGCTAGCTCATCTAATGAATCGTGAATTCTTTTTACGAATGACCGAGCGCTGTCGAGGGGGAGCTCGCCCTCATCGACATAGTCAAGGTTTAGCTTTGTTGCCGCCCAAAAAACATCCCGAAGTTCTCGTCGTTCATCAAAGGTTTTACCATCAGCGTTGCTGGGTTGTAGATACGTAATTTCTCTCATGCCAGGCATGACGAGGGGCTCTAAGCCTACGCGTTGAATAAGCGGCGCTGCCGTTTGCTGAGTTCTTACATACGGCGTTGTAATAATACGACCTATCGCATTCACACCAAACCTGTCGATAACTTGCTTAGCGAGCGTTTCGGCCTGTCGGTGGCCGTCTTCAGTTAAGGCAATTTCTGCGAACCCCGACGTCCGTTTACCAGCATTACCCTCACTATGTGCATGCCGTGCAAGGATTATGTCGGGCCGTGGTATCTCGGTACTCATTAGTACTGTCAGCATAGCATAATGACAAAAACTTTCGCAAAATGGCCGGAACGCGAGAAACAAAAGAGCCACGCTGATATACTTGTTTGTAGCATGGAGACGAAACGAGAAATTATAGAGGAAGCCACCAAAACGCTTAATTGGCTTTTCGAAACTTACAAACATGACGGCCTGATATCGGTTTACTTGTGGGGCTCTATTATTACTCCTGATTTTAACCCAACAACAAGCGATATCGATGCGGTCGCCTTTTTGTCTGACGAGGCTGATTTTAGTACATTGAATAAAATCCGTGATTGGCTTCCAAATAAGAATCCCAAACTCGTTAGGCTTCAGATAAACTTCTTTTATTTAAGTGAACTAACAAACGAAAAACCGGTGCGTAGTCACTTAGCCAGGCTTTCAACTCCTGGGCAAGCGGTGTTCGACTTTCCCTATTGGCGCTATGTATGTGGGGAGAAGATTAATGGTGCGCTGTTTCCAAAAGTAAGTCCTAGGCAATTTTTACACGACCAAATGACGGTTGTACGTGAGCGTGAAGAATGGGCCAAGCATCCTAAGACTGCAAACGATATGCAATATTATTGTAAATCACTGGTGTGGCTATGTTGGGCTATACATAAATTACAAAATACCCCGTCTGTATTTTCATGGCAAACGCTCAAAGATGAAGCGACAGGTGAAACACTGCCATTGGTGAATAAGCTCGCTGAACTTAAAAAAAGTGATTGGAATGAAGAGTTGTTAAAAGAAAACCTCGCGGTTTTGGTTGAACGGACGCACTCTTTGATAAATAGAACTTAGTGTCAATATATTTATTTCTTGACTTAATTATTTTAGTTGAGCTTTTATTTTTTTTATGAATTCAGATTTAAATAATTGGGTCCAGGGTAAGAACAATGGCTCAGGCAAGTCGTCAAATGTATTCCAAGTTTGTGCTGTACATTTCTGAGGCTCCATATTTTTTACTTTGCCACTTTCCCAGTCACTTAACATCCATATTGTGACGTAGTGTTTATTTTCATCAACAAACTGGTCGTTTGTGATAGCGCCAAAACGGACATTCTTGATATTGAGATTTGTTTCTTCCTTAACTTCTCGCCTTGCAGTTTCTTCAAAGGATTCCCCGTACTCAAGGTGTCCTCCAGGGCACGACCACGCCCCTTCACCGTGTGAGCCTTGACGTTTCTGTATGAGAAATTTACCGTTCTTGAAAACAAATACACCTACTCCGACGCGCACGTTTGGATGTTCCATAAGATAATCATAACAAAAAGCCTTCGCTTTGGAGACATTTCATTAATCAACATTGTGCAACAGCGACAATTCCTTTAAGGTAAAACTATGAGTGATATTTCGCCCGAACTTCAACAAGTGCTTTCCGCGCGGGCTGAGGCGCATTATCCAAACGTACTCCCCTATCACAACTGGGACCACGCCGTGGACATGATGGATATTGTGGCCCGCCTGGCGGAGAGGTCAATTAACCCAGAGATTAGCGGAAAGCGAAACTTGTTAATTGTCACCGCAGCTTGGCATGATGCAGACTATGCCGTTGAAGACCTTGGGTTATTTGGTTCAAAAGAAGAGCGATCGGCAGCTTTAGCGGTAAAAAGTCTGCCTGAATTGTCGGAAGAAGATAAAGCGTTGCTATATGGTGGAATTATCGACACCACCGTCTCAAAAGTACCCAGAGGGAGTTTATTTGGTGAAGTAACGCACGCCGCAGATGTTGGGTATTTTGCTGCATCACCTGCTCGTTTTATGCAAAGACTGGCGCTCATGCGCGAAGAATGGGGTTCTCCAAGTTGGGAAACCACAATTGAGCGAACGCTTTCATTTGGACAGAGTGTGCTAAGCGACGCGAAGGAACTTATGCCAAAAGTGCTGTCCGAACAAGATAGTAATGCTTGGATCTCTCAGATTGAGGATAACCTGGCTCGTTTACGGGTAAATAAGGTTGTTTGAGAGCGAGGAATAGTATTTGAAATAGAAATGGGGCGTGCACGGATAAACCGCACACGCCCCGCGACCGTAAGGTCGTTCTACAGAATGCTGACGTTCTCATTGGGGCGGATCTCACTCCGCCACTCGGGGTTCGTCTGCCACTGCTTGATGGTCCGCTTCACCAGCTGTCGAAGCTGAGGAAGCGTGCCGTTCAAGCTGTACACGCTCAAGCCCAGGTGCGAACCCGAGCTCTCACCGATGAACGTGATGTCGCTGACCTCATCCTCGAGCGTCACCATGTTGCGCCCAGCGATCTCGTACAAGCGCAACGAAGTAGTGCCGAACTTGCCAGACATGCCGCGCTGGTCGCAGCTGGTGAAGATGTCAAGCAAGCTCGCCTGCCACACGTCTTCGACGAACAACGTGCAGAGCTCTTCGACCCGGCCACCGATGGCGGTGATGACCCGCACGGGCTGGCTGACGTTCTCCGTGAACACGCGGTTGTTGAGCCTCAGGTGCTCGAGTGCGCTCGACTCAAGGATGAGCTTCTCGAAACCCTGCTTGGGCTCGCGGTAGATCGTCACTTCGGCTGACCTGTGTCGAAAGTCACCGAACCTGCTCTGGATCGACTCGTTGGAGTGGGTATCCGTGTACCACGCGGTGAGCGTCAGCCACACGACGTACTTGATGTCATCCCACAACGGTTCGGTGTACATGCCCTGGGAGTTTGTACCCCAGAAAGCCTCGTGAGGGTGCCGTGGGCGATCGTCGCGAGCATCGGAGGGGTTGTTCCAATTGAAACGCGTGACATCACCGCTCTTGCGAACGATGAACATGTTTTCGGTCTTGCGACCGATCCAACCCTTGCGAGGCCCAGTCAGTTCGAACAAGAACGAGTCGTCGAACGCGTTGAGGCGGTCAATCCCGACGTTATCGGGCCGACGGAACATCAAGTCACCGTCGGCGACCTCGACCTTGATCGAGAGTTCATGGGTGGTGTTCATGGGGACCGTTTCGAGAACGGTCGCGACGAACGGGTACTGCCGGATCAGCTTGCGGTTCTTTTCCGCGGTGGGGAGCATGGCTGCCTACATTCCGTAGATGTCAAGGTGCTAGCATTCTGCTAGACCTGCGGACGGGTGTCCACGAAGGGTATTCTAACATATTCTAATAATATTTCAAGAGAGTGATGCATAAATTCGCGCAATAAAAAACGTCCAAGCTGAAGCCTGAACATTTTATGTTATAGTAATAAAAATATATGGGGTGACACGAACCCGAAAGGCATATACCATGAAAGATTTCCAATCATTTCACATTACGTGTAAAGGCCTGATCTTTCACGGCAATAGGTTTTTGCTCCATAGAGCAAACGATCCCGAATTTTTTGGTGCCCTTGAATGTCCGGGTGGACGGGTTAATGAGGGTGAAATTATCGAAAATTCCTTAAAGCGGGAGCTGTTCGAGGAGATTGAGTTAGATTTGGATACAACTCAACATACGATAGAACTGTTCGCAATGAACCAGCGCGATGCTGTTGAATATGACTGGGATGAAAAGACTGAAATCATCGAGCTCTATTACAAGATTGTTATTCCCGAGGATGTGCCATTCGAGCCGAAAGAACTTGAAGAAGTGTCGAGCCTTGAATGGATAGACTTACAGACTGATTTGGACGAGTATCCTTATCGAGTCGAGAGTCGAAAAGCAATCTATAAAAAAGCGCAGAAATCACTCAGTAAGTAATTGATTATGAAGTTATATACCTTTTATACCGATAGTCACGCAGAATATTTATGCGACTACTTCATCCCCTCTTTAAAAGATAATTTTGAATTGGTTATTTACAAAAAACCACAACTTTCGCATACGGGTGCCTATATGGAAAATGGCTGGATTGATACGATGCTGTATAAGGTTGATACCATTATTTCGGCTATTAAAGAAAATATAAATACGCAGGCATTATTCATCCATTCTGATATAGATATACAATTTTTTGGTTCTGTTGACTCTAATATTCTTGCTGCTGCTAAAGGCTACGACATGGTCTTTCAAAAAGGAGCGCGGAGTATCAATAATGGGTTCTTTGCCTGTGTTGCAAGTGAAAAAACTTTACGGTTTTGGGTGGACGTTAAACAGTATATGATCGAAAACAAGGTTCACGATGAACGTGCTTCGAAAACATTACTGAGGCTGCCACTCGAGTTTTATGATGATAATAACACGGCTTTTGAGAAGTTTCATAACGACTATGACATCAAGTGGAATTACCTTCCGGTTGAAAAGTTTGTCGGTGGTCAATATATTGTTGAATCATTCGAGTCACAAAAATTAGTCGATCCACCGCTAACCACTTTGATGCATCATGCCACCAGTACGCTGGGTTATGAGAATAAAATTCGTCAGCTGAAACACGTAAAGCAGTTCTTTGATACTCCTCGTTAACGCGAAGTGACGATACTCCAAACCATAGAAAAAGCGCCACATTGCTGTGACGCACTTTCTTTGGTGATCCCACCGGGAATCGAACCCGGATTGCCAGGATGAGAACCTGGTGTCCTAACCGTTAGACGATGGGACCAAATTGTGAGCGAAATGAGGCAAAAAATGTTTACATTTTTGACCATTTCCGAACAATTTGTGGCCCATATCGAAGATATGGGACCAGATGCCGAGCGCTCTGCTCCGACCAATTCTACCAAAAACCCCCTCCTCTGTCCAGCTAGAGGAGGCTGGTGATGAGGATGAGCAGTAAGATAGCACCCGCGATAATTCCAATGATGCCAACTTTGCCGTTTCCACTCAAGCGCGGCGTGGTCCAAATAAAGAGAAGTAAACCGGTTAATACGACGCTTGCGAGCATGGTTCCCGCACTGACGACGAGGGTGTTTCCAAGGAAAGTGCCTGGCTGAAGTGGCCGTGTGAGTAGGTAACTCGCCTGTGCACTGAGCCCAGAAAGTGCAATGAGCATCACAACGAATGGTGTCGCCCTTATGCCGTGTGCATAGAAAATTGCGTACACCCGGCGCAGCGATACGAACGATATAATGAGCCAGCAGGCAGTCAGAAGGATAACATACAACAGGGCGAAGCGCGCGTTATCGGTGGTTATGTATGTCGTTGCGAACGCAAGCAACACAACAAACGACACGAGGGCGAGCGGTATAAGCAGGCCAATAACGACAAACCATTTTCGAATTGAAAGCGTGACGTCAAGCACCTCTTTTGCGTGGCGAGCATGGCGCTCTGCGTCGGAAATAATTTCTTTACCTTCCCATTCAACATGAGCATTAAAATACAGTGTCGAGAGGTCGCTATGGTCGCCAAGTTGCTCGATATCTTGCAGTGACTCGTTGTTGGGTGCGTCCAGGCGATGTTTTCCGTCCATGAAAGTGGCTAGCCCAGCTGCTCAATAACAGACAATAATTTACTTGGCGTAATTTCAGCCTTAATAAGATAGGCATCGGCGCGGGCTTCCATTGCCATGCGCGATTCTTCGTCTTGTTCAAAGTTCGTGAGTACAATGACTTTTGAATGCGGAATAAGGTCTTCGGTTCCGCGGAGTGCTTCAAGAATTTCGGTACCACGGCGTTCTGGTAACATAACGTCAAGCAGCAGTAAGTCGTACTGTTTGTTACGAGCAGCGATGAGCCCATCGTTACCGTCAATCATCCAGTCGACGGTATAGCCTGCCTTTTTGAGGCTACGAACGTACATTTCGCCGATAAAACGGTCGTCTTCGACAATCAGAATTGTTTTTATAGCCACGATTTATCCCCTATACATTGTGTGATTTTTTATCCAACTGCCGTCGTTGCTAATTAAGGCTTCGTTACCATTATTACCTGCCTTAAGCTTGTCTGCAACCATCTTATACGTTGGAAGTGAAACAGTGAAGGTTGAGCCGTGGCCGTCCTCACTGCGCACGCTGATGGTTCCGCCATGTGACTCGACGATTGCCTTGCTTATATACAGGCCAATTCCTGTGCCGGCAACGGTTTCGCGCGAGCGGTGCGAGCGATAGAATTTCTGGAAGAGATTGCTCACAACGCTAGACGGCATGCCGATACCATGGTCGACAACTGATATTTCAACAGTGTCACCTTTTGACGCTGCTGTAACGTTAATGACGCCGCCTTCGTTGCTGTACTTAATGGCGTTGTCGATAAGGTTGCTAAATACCTCACCTAAACTGGCCGTGTCAGCGGCGATAGTTGGGAGGCCATCGGGAACGGCAACGCTGAGTGCGCGGTTCTGTGAACTTGCACGCAGGTCCATGTCATCGCGAATAGTGTCGTAGACGGCGGTGACGGTGGTTTCGTTAAGGTGCATGCGCAGGTGTCGTCGGTCGTAGCGTGAGGTGTTGAGGATGTTGTTGATGTAACCCGATAGGCGTGTTGCTGAGACATTAAGCCTGCGAAAGAGCTCTTTTTGATCCTCTTGAAGTACATCCGAAAGTTCGTCAGACAGGACGTCGATATAGCCGCGAATGACAGTAATAGGGCCGCGAAGTTCGTGGGCGGCAAAGGCAATGAAATCAAGCTCCTCCTCCCCTACTTCGTACAAGAGCGTGCGGTCGATGAGGGTAATAACCATTTCACTTTTTGTGCCTTTATTGTATGACGCAATGACGTCAAAGAATCGGCGATCTTCTTCGTTTGGTAATTTGCTGGGAATGCGCGGCCAGGTTTTTTCAGCATGCACAGCAGAGGCTTCGCATTCATCCCACCAGCTTTCGAGCGTGTCGTTTTCATTAAAAATGAGGTCGAGCGACTGAATGCCATCAGTGTCGACTTTTACTGGGGTCGCTTTGCTGGCGTAAATGACTTTTCGTTCTTGGTCCATAATGACAAACCCACAAATAGCTTGGTCGATGGCGGTACTCAGTAGCGCGCGGCTCTCCTCTGTTTCTTCGGGCTTTTTGGCAATTTCTCCGTTTTGAGCCGGTGTGCCTTGGCCTTCCTCGACAGGATCTTTTACATCTGACGCCAACTGATAAATAGCCTGAAGCACTGGCTTGAAACCACTTTTTTCAAACATTTTCTCGTTCGGGTTTGGCGGAGCGATGTTTGTTGGCTCGCCCGCAACGTGCACAAGTGCGGCTAGCAGGTATTTAACAGGTCGAGCAATAAAACGATAAATAATAAGCGAAGCTACAACCCCAAGAATGCTTTGGGCGACAAGTGTGGCGAGCGAACCAATTGGGTTGTCACGGAAAAAGCCGCTGGTTGTAAGGAGTGCGGCAACGGCAATAAGGATAAGAAGCTGGAGGAAGATTATTAGTATAACTGCCCCGCGTTTAAAGCGTGGCCAGAAATCTTTAACAAGTTGTGGCTTAACGTTTAGGGGTTTCATTGCCAGGTAACTCCACCGCTGCCATTTGGTACGGCCGAAATCCAGGTTTGTCCGCGTGCAAGGGCAACATCGGCGCCGTTTGTGTCGGTGAACTTAATTTGGTCGGACTTGGTGGCTTTGGTCCAGGTAACTTCTTGGACGGTACCATCTTGGAAAATAGTTGCCGAACCACTGCCGATAGCCTGGATACTTTGGCGGTAGCCGTCTTCCATAACGGTTGTTTCATCAACCTTCAAGGCGATAACGACGCGGGGGCTTATTTGGCCATCTTTCCTATCGAGGTGTAGCGCGCCACCTTCCGAACGGTCGTAGGTGTTGGTTGCTGCATTGTAGGTGTAGTGGCTGTTATACAGCTCGCTACTAATAGTCACGTCGATAGTTGTTGCGTTTGGTGTTGCGCTGGCCGTGCTATCTTTACGCGTAAAACCGGTGAATGATGAACTGGTGTAGCCTTTGGCTGCGTTGAGTGCGTCGAGCTTTTCAAAACTCGTGTAGACGTTGTGCGGAGCGTAGCGATCGGTAGCGCGCCAGTATGAGCCAGCGTTAAAGAACTGGTCGATGTCACGATAGCTGCCGTTTCGAACTTCGGCAAGGGCGGCGGCGCTTCCGCCAATGTGGGCGACACTGGCGTTAAAGGCGGCGACCCAATCGACGTAATACATGCGCACGCTGCGAACTGGACCAACGAGCTGTGGTTTCTGTTCTTGGTAGAGGGCGAGGAATCGAGTGATTCCCCCTTCGGCAATAGCCTCGAATACCACACCGCTGTTTTTAAGGCCAGATTGCGGCCGAGCGTCGGGGCTATTTTCAATCATAATACCGGTGACGGCTTGTTTGGTGGCTGCTTCGGTTTGCACCTCACCGCCTGTTAACGGTGAGTAGTAATGAATGGGTTCGGGTTTTGGCTTAGGGGTTTCCTGCTTAACAGCTACTGGTGCTGCTGGTTTTTGGTTCATAAAATAGAGTACCGCCACAGTGCTAGCGGCGATAAGAAGAACGGCAATAAGAGCCAAAACAATAGTGAGTTTTTTGTGTCGTTTGAACCATTCGAGTCGTGGCGACTGTTTTTTAGGCTTGTCTGAATTTGCGTCATCGAAGGCTAAAACAACAGAGGGTTGTTTGTTTCGTTTAAACATAAGCCTATTATAGCAGGGATATGCTATTTGGCAGTAGTTGCAATAACCGCTTCTGAAATGCGCGTTATCGTCTCGGTTTTTCCAAGCGCTACCAAGGTTTCGTTGAGGGCCGGGCTAAATGGCGCCCATGAAACAGACAGTCGAATAAGGCTAAAGAGGATGCCTGGCTTTTGGCCGGTCGTCTCGAGGAGTGTGTTAAGCGTTTCTTGCACGGCTTCTGGCTCAAATTCGCTTTCCTCCAAGGCTGTTTTTGTGGTTTCAAGGAGAGAAACGAGTTCTTCGCGTGAGAATTTTGAAAGTTGCTTGTTTTCGTCAACCATCGCCCAGTTAGCTGTGGGCCGTTCAAAGAAGTAGCTTGTTAAAACCGGAAGGTCGGCGAGCGTCTTAAGGCGGTCTTGAACAAGCGCGAGGATCTCTTTTTTATAGTAGTCGCGCGCTTTCTCGGCACTAGCTGGCCAGAAATTAGCCGCTCGTTCGTAGAGTTCATCAACACTTAGTAAGCGGATATGTTGGCCGTTGAGCCAAAGCAAACGCTGCTCGTCGAAACGAGCGGGGCTTTTTTGGACACGGTCGAGCGAGAACTTTTCAATGAGCTCATCAATAGTAAAGATTTCTTGCTCGGTGCCGTCGTTCCAGCCGAGGGTCGCCAGGAAGTTTGCCATAGCTTCGGGGAGGTAGCCCTCTTTGGCGTAATCGAGGATATCTTTGGCTCCGTCGCGTTTACTGAGTTTCTTTTTGCCATCGATTGCCATCACGTAAGGCAGCGTTGCGAGGACTGGTTTTTGCACGCCAAGCGCCTCGTAAAGGTTTAAGAATTTTGGTGTCGAACTAATGAATTCTTGGCTACGAAGCACGTGGGTAATGCCCATAATGGCATCATCGACAATGTGACAAAAGTTGTAGGTTGGGTAGCCGTCGCTTTTAATAAGGATAAAATCGTCAATTGCATCTTCAGCGGTAGAAAGCTCGCCCATAACAGCGTCCGTCCAGGTGTATGATTTTGGCTCAGATTTAAAGCGAAGCGGCTGAGTACCGTCCCAGATTGGAGGGATTTCTGGGCGGTGGGTACGGAAGAGAAAGGGACGCTTCTCGGCCTTTGCTTGCTCGCGGAAAGCCTCAAGTTCTTCGGTGGTGTAGGGGTCGGCGTACGCTCGCCCACTGTCAATAAGTTTCTGTGCCCACTCTTTATATATGGCGAGACGCTCAGATTGCTTATACGGTGCATCAGGGCCGCCAAGGTCAACACCCTCATCCCAGCTTATGCCCAGCCACTTAAGACTATCTTCAATTTGCTGAATACTCCCCTCCACTTCACGAACCTTGTCCGTGTCTTCGATGCGAAGGATAAAAGTACCCTCACTGTCGTCGGCGCGTTTAGCCTGTTGCGCTAACAACCATGCAAAAAGTGCCGTACGTACACCGCCCACATGCACGAAACCAGTAGGACTAGGAGCAAATCGAGTTCGAATAGATGTCATAATTGTCTCTTATTATAGCATCACCTCTGTCGAAGGGAAAGCGAACTGCCTCGAAACTTTCCAAGAACACCATGCGTAACCAAAAAACCTTAAGGCGTAGAGACCCTTAAGGTTTATTGCGTGAAGCCGGTTCCGAGGAAATGTTTCGAGGCAGTTCGCTTCTCTCATCGAGAGAAATTGCTATAAACTAGTAGCAATGCGGCGAATCTGATCGCCTGAGAGTGGTGCTTTGCTGTCAATCTTGTACAGGATGCCGCCATTAACCCAAACGGCAACAGATTTGAAGGTGTAAATCGTCAGACCGCGTTCTTTGGTGGTGACGTAATCGGCGCCGGCCTCTGGGGTGACGACGTTATCAAGGGCGGCTGATGAGTCCCATGAGCTGCGAGTTTGCGAAACGGTGTAATAGTTGTCGTTACTGTTTGAATGAAACTTGAGGGTTACTTCCCCATCGGTATAGGTGACTGGTTGGCTGAGTGAGTAGCCGTCGGGGGTATATTCTGGGTAGGTTGCCGAAAGGCCAGCTTGTGCTGAGGCGAGACTCACAGAAATACCAGGAAAAAGACGGTAGGCGGTCACAATGGCGGCGATAAATAGCAAAATGACGGCAATGATAATAATGATACGGCGAGTCTTCTTCTTGCTCTCAATTGTGAGCGGAGCCCACTTCTGTTGTGGTGTCGCAAGTGCCTTAGAAATTGCAGCATCCTTTACCTCTTTAGGAGTAGCGGGTTTTGCCTTAGGGGCTACTGCTTTGGGTTTTGAATGCGCAAAGGCACGCTGAACAATTGGGTGTGTCTGTGCGGGCTTGTCGGGTGTTGTTGCGGGCGCCTGGGGCTTAACAGGAACGGGAGCTGTGACGGGGTGTTTTGCAAATCGAGACACATCGGTACTTCTGGCGATATCCATTTGTTGTCCAACGACAGGGCGACGAGTGACAGGGCGGTTTGGTACGACTGGTTTTTTTGCAGCGCGGCGGTTAAGTGTTTGTGAGTGCTGAACGCTACTGTGAACACTTTCGGCGTTTTTCGCTGTTATTTTTACCACATCTGGACGAGGTGTTCCTACGGGTCGAGCAACCTTTGGTGCTGCTGACACGGGACTCACGGAAGGTTTTGGGGATAATGGTGCTATCGTCGCTTTTTGCGTTACGGGTGACGCAACAGGTGCGTCAACAGGGAGACCAGTAACGGCGTCATAGACGCGTCCGTTAACGGTAATTGTTTTGTGTGGTGCCATGTAAAAAGTTTCCTCGCAGGTTCTCGCATTTATTACAGGCGGGATTTATGAGACTGAACCCCACACCGTGTTACTCTCTATACTAGTGCCTTGAAGACGCTTATGCAAGCCCCAATTTTAACCCTTATTTAATAATAGTTTGCTATACTTTACTGAGATAGATTATGTTTAAAAAACCTACGAAAAGACAATTTATTATTCGTCGTGTTCTCCTTTCGACGATTGCGACATTCTCGGTCATTATTATTGCAACCGTGACCATATTATTTATGCTCGGGTATCGGCTTGATAGTGGAAATGGACACCTTGAACAAGGTGCATTGCTTCAGTTTGATTCGATCCCGAACGGGGGCGATGTTTTCGTTGACGGTACTAATACGGGTAATCGCACGGCGTCCAAACATACGGTCGTTGCAGGTGTCCATACGGTTAAAATGACAAAATCAGGCTACGAAGACTGGTCTCGTACGCTTGACCTTGCCGCTGGAACATTAACCTGGCTTGACTATACGCGCTTCGTTCCGACGAACCGCCCTGTTGCAACCGTCACGACATACCAATCACTTGTTGGCGTAAAAATTTCTCCCGACAGTAAATGGGCTATAGCGCAAGAACGAGCAGATTCGCCAAACTTCAGCCTTGTCGACCTTCGTTCCGAAGATGTCAAAAGTAGCACGCTTATCTTGCCTACCAGCGCATATAGCGATGCAACAACAGTAGGCGTGACCCATTCATTTAGTATTGTTTCTTGGGATAGCGGCGGCCGGTTTGTATTAGTGAAGCACCTTCACAAAGACCAAACTGAATGGATTGTCCTTGATACGCAAAATAGCTCACAGGCGGTCAATATTACCCAAGTGTTTAATACTGGCTTCAAGGATGTACAGTTTGCGGGAACGAGCGGCAAGGTTCTCTACGGCCTCACCAATGACGGAACGGTTCGTAAAATTGACCTATCGGGAGAAACACTTTCTCGAGCATTTATTACGCATGCCGATTCGTTTAGTATTTTCGATAACACAATTATTAGTTACGTAGGAATAGATCCAAGCGACGCCACCAAGCGCGTCGCTGGTGTGTATCGTGATGGTGACGAAGCGGCCCACGTGCTTCGCTCCGTAGTCTCAACGGATGTTGTTCTTAAGATTGCGACGGGTCGCTTTTATGGCAACGACTATGTCGCAATTGCCGAAGGAAACGTCGTCACTGTTTTAAAGGGAACGTATCCAAATTCAAGTAGTCAAGACACGAGTAGCCTTGCCAAGTACGCAACGTGTGAACTTACTGGAACCGCATCAGCACTTTCTATTAGCCCAAACGGTGACTATGTCTTTGCACAGTCTGGCGCGAAGTTTATGAGCTATGACATTGAGCACACGCGAAGTGCAGTTGGTACAATTGTTGTTGCCGAGGGCCAGGCCGCGTCGACGCTTCGGTGGCTCGATGATGACCTCGTTTGGAACGATGATAACGGAACGCTTATGATGCGTGACTTTACTGGAGATAACGTGTATTCAATTATGACAACTCAGCCCGGCTTTGACGCCAGCCTGAGCCAAAACGGTCGCTTCTTTTATGCTGTTGGTAAGGATGAAAAAGGGTACCACATCCAGCGCGTTAAAATGATTCTTGATTAGTAAAATAGCTATTGCTTAGCGCCGAAGAGGCGCTCAAGGAACGTTGGTGTGCTGCCTGGAATTGTCGTGCTGTCGCTACTGGACGATTGGTTACTTTTGGCTGGTGCTGCCGCGGCAGATGCAGGGTCTGGGCTCACCTGTTCGGCCGTGACGAGCAGCCTATTTTGTGACGTCCCAAGAGGCGTGCAAGTAATAAGAGTAAGAATTGGCTTATCGGTTGCATAAACGAGTTTACTTACCTCAGTTGGTTTTACGACTTCTGTTTTCGTAATGACATAGGTATAGCGCTTGCTTTGATAGTTAACGTAGACCGTATCGCCGACGGCGAGTTTATCGAGCTGAGCAAAGATAAACTTATAGTCGCCTTTATCGAACAGGTCGTTGCTACTGTGCCCTGAAAGGACGGTGTTACCTATTTCACCAGGATGACTACTGGCACCAGGGATGGCAAAGTGCGCAACGCCTTTTGCCATAGCGTCCATCTGCGACGTATAATCGTTGCCAATATCATAAATAACAGGTACATCAACGTTAATTTTTGGAATAATAAGGCGCGGGTCTGCGCCAACGGTGGCATTGCCAGTGGGGTCAATGACGATATTTTGAGGGTCAATCGCACCCGGTGATACGTAGGCGTTGACCGTTGCAATGAGCACTCGGTTGTATTGAAGAAAGACGAAAATAAGCATAACGGCCAAAGCGGCGGCAATTGGAATGAAGTGCTTGCTTCGTCGTATTTTTTTGGCACGGTGGCGGACTCTCCCGAGTAGTTTTTGGCGAAGCTCAAATAGCGCTTGGTCTTTTGATAGTTCTTCGGTGATGGTTTCAAGGTTAGTTTGGCTCTGTGGCGCTGCTATTGGTTGCTGGGCTTGTTGGTGCGCGTAAAAGGCCTCGTAGTACTTCTGATAATAGGTCTGCCACGCTGAGTGGTAAGCTTTCCACTGGTCGGCCTGCGGCTGAGGGTGCGCGTCGTGGGTGCGCTCATACGGATTAACGTCTTCTGGTGCCTGTGCCGCCTGCGCTACAGGCTTTCCGCCGTACAGCGCATCAATTTGCGAACGAATAACATTCGCCGCCGCCGACTGAGATTCTTGTGGAGTGCGAGAGCTCGGCGAGTCTCCACCCTGACTACCATTATTCGGATCCATATCTGTATTCTTACTGCATTTTATTGTACAATACTTGAAGTGTTTGAGCGAGAGCTCAAAGATACACGGGCGAGTGGCGGAATCGGTAGACGCGCTAGACTCAAAATCTGGTTCTAGCAATAGAGTGAGGGTTCAAGTCCCTCCTCGCCCACCAGCTATTATTATTCACTAGGGCTTGGCAATTCGTCGGGCTCTGTTTTTTGTTCGGGACCGTTATCTTTTAGCGCAGCCACGAGCCGTTCACCAATTTTCTCGGCAGCTCGTGAGGCGCGGTCTTTATAATTCATGTGAATTTGGAATGTTTGTGCGACTGTCTTGGCGTGGTACACTAGCCCGAACAGGCCTTCGAACTCTCTAAGCTGGGTAAACCTATTGTATCGGCTTAACGCTTCACTATTAAGGATATAATCAGCGGCGATGAGCCCCGGCACCGGGTCGCGTGAAACGGCGCCATTTGGGTGTTCTGTGACTGTAAAGTTACCGAGGTCAACAACACCATCAATAAAGGATACGAATTCTCCGTCGTATTCTGACGGATCGTGAACGCGCGTTTTTACCTGAATGCCATGTGCTTGCCACTCTTCGGTATCAAAAAGCAGAAAGTCGGATGACCTATTTAAGAACGCCTCATACTTGGACGGTGCCGGTAAGACGGTGAGATGTTCAACTTCATCGAACGGGCGCTGCTTGACCACTTCGAGGAGCGTAATGGCTGCATCAATTTCGGTAATTCTTCCCACAAATGAGCGGTCCAAGAAACCGCTTTCTGGAGACTGATCGGCCGAGATAGCATGCACGGCCTCGTGGAGTTTCTGGCGCCTTTCAACGAGATAAAGCGCCCGTACGGCAAGGCGGGCTTGAATGGCGGCAAGATGAATATAATCGAGTGGCGGATGTGCCTCAGGGTCTATAAGGTGGAGCCAACTTGGTCCCATATCCTGATTCATCGTATGGAAGTTCATACGGTTAAGGTGCCGAACAAGGGCCGGTCTATAAACAGACGCTTGTTCTGTGACTTCTGCGATATTTGCCAGAAGATGTCGCGTTGTATCGCCGGTGTAAAGGCCGATATTATGTTTCGTGTCGACATTGTCAATCTTTTCACCAGTGAGGTAATCGTCAACGACATGCGAGAAGAAATGCGACCATCGGATTGAAGGGTCGATAAGCGCGTCCCTGGCATACCTCCACTCCTTACCTGACAGGGATGCAAAATCACTTGGGTTGCGCTCAAACCCCTTTGCAAATCGGTCAGCATCCATACAATGCTACTTATATCAGGTTTTCGACTACTTGGCAATAACAGCGGTGGAAACGGCCTCGACCGGCTTAGTAGGGCTCCATAGCCAATAGGCAGCAGCTTTCGTTGCGACGTTACCTCGCCAGATAGCCATTGGGTTATCCCACGGGGTTGTGACAACGTCCCCATCATGCGCAACAATAAACGTATCGCGGTGCAGCACTGCGATACTAACCGGATAGGTTACGGTAAATTTATGGAGTGCTTCAACCAGGTTTGTGAGCTGCATGCTGAATGTGAGTACTTTTGGGTAGTAGACAGACTGGAATAGCTTTTGTAGTTGCGCAAACGAGACAATAAGCAGTGTTTTTGGACGGTCCACGAGCAGGGTTGAGCTGTTTTTTACAAGGTCAACGGCGTCGCGGGTAATAATTAATAGGCCAGTGTAATTTTGCACGAACTGCTCGTACAGAATTGCCGTTTCGCTACTTCGTCCAGCGTCGCCAATAAGGAGTACGCCATCTGCCCAGGCGCTGAGTGCGGCCAGTTCGGGTGCGGCATCCTTTGAAAGGCTCCCCGATGGGTTCGTTGGCGCGAAAAGTGCATCGGTCATAACTGAAGGAATGGTTTTTTTAAGCACATCGGGAAGAAGTACGCGAAGTGAGCCGACGCCAGTCGTTTGTGCAACGGAGTAAGCTTCGGCGACGCCCGCAAATCCAAGGCGGTTGCCGCCAATAATACCGAGTTTTCCGGCATTGGCTCGCAGTTCTGGTTTGCTCCACTCAACGTCGGGAAAAAGCGCCGTGTTGAGAGATTGTTTTTTCCAGTACGGGTAAAGGTCCATATTATAGGTCGATTTCGATACTCACCGGACAGTGGTCTGAGCCTAGTACGTCGGGGTGGATGGCGGGATTCTTAATTTTATCTGCAACTGCTTCGCTTGCAAGCCAATAATCAATCCGCCAACCAATATTTCGAGCGCGGGCGTTTGCCCAGTGGGTCCACCAGGTGTAGGCGTCAGTTTTGTCGGGGTTGGCAGCACGGAAGGTATCCACGAAGCCAGCTGCTTCAAAAGCGTCAAAGCCAGATCGCTCTTCATTGGTAAAGCCGTGTTTACCGACATTTGGCTGGGGGTTAGCGAGGTCAATTTCACCGTGGGCAACGTTAAGGTCACCGCAAAATACTACCGGTTTGGTTTTCTCAAGTTCTTGCAGGTGCTCCAAAAAGGCTGGGTCCCACTGTTTGTGGCGAAGTTCAAGGCGGCTTAAATCACCTTTTGAATTTGGGGTGTAGACAGTCACCACCCAAAATTTATCGAATTCAGCCGAAATAACTCGCCCTTCTTTGGCTGGGTCGCCGTAGCTATCGCCTGCAAGGCCATATTTTCGGGCAAGTTCGTCGGTAAAGCCATTAATTACTCGTAATGGTTCTTTTTTACTGAAGATTGCCGTGCCGCTATAACCGGCTTTTTCAGCGCTATTCCAGTATTCGTGATAATCAGGGAGGTTAATTTCAGCTTGACCCTGTTTCGCCTTGGTTTCCTGGAGGCATAAGATGTCAGGCTGGTGCTCGGCTATAAACGTTTGGAAAGTGCCCTTTTTAATAACGGCACGAATTCCATTTACATTCCACGAGTACAATTTCATATACCTATAATACCATTTTACAGTTTGACGCGGGCGTCGCGCTCTTGGTCGCGTTTCTTAATTGCTTGGCGTTTGTCGTAATTCTTTTTACCCTTACCAAGCGCGATAACGAGTTTAATATAACGTCCTTTTGTCAGTAGGCGAAGTGGCACAATCGACAGGCCATCTTGCTTGCGTTCGGCGAGTTCATCAATTTGCTTTCGGCTGGCGAGGAGTTTTCGCGCCGTTGTATCGACGGTGCTTTCGTTAGTACCCCTGGTATTAAGCTGCAGGCTGAAGCTAGCATTGTTAAGCCAGAGTTCATTATTTCGGATAGTGACGAATGAGCCTTTGAGCTGCACTCGGCCGTCACGGGCGGCGCGAGTTTCGCGGCCATTGAGGACAATACCCGTGGTGAGCTCATCGGCGAGCGCGTAATCAAAAGAAGCTCGTCGGTTGACGATTGCACCTTGTGTGGTTTTTTTCTTCTTTTGAGCCATGACACCTATTGTAACAGATGCCAAACAAAAAACTCCCATGCCCACCTAGGCCTTCACGGCTGAACAGGCGGCGCTTTCTTTGCGCTATTTTTTTGTAAGATTTTTGGCGGTTTCAAAAAGTGTTTGAGCAGATGTTGTCCATGAGAAGGTTTGGCTTTGTACGAGGCCTTTGGCGGAAAGGTCCTGATAGATTTCAAGCTGAGAAGCCTTTTTAACTTGCTTGGCAAAATCAGCCGCATCGGTTGGATTGAAATATAACGCCCCATTCCCTGCTACTTCATGAAAAATGGGCATATTGGTAATGACCGCCGGCACGCCAAGTGCCATAGCATCGGCAACAGGAATGCCATAGCCTTCATCGAGGCTTGCGCTTACTAACAGCGCGTGGTCCGCAAGCAGTTGTGCATATGTTTCGTCGGACACTCCGTTATGAAAGATAATACTTACTTTTCTTGGTGCCATTTTCTCGTACTGCACTTTGCGTTCGGGGCGAATACGGCTGAGTAGATGGAGTGTATAGCCAGGCAGGAACTCAAGCCCCTTAATGAGGGTTTCAACATTTTTATATTCCATAAATGAGCCCATGTATATGAGGTTCGTAGGCGGCTCGGACATGGAAATTGCCTCGTGGAGATAGCTACGCAACTGTTGCGGCGCATTGGTAGTGACAATAACGGGGCGTTTTGTAAGCCGAGCGTTGAGAATATCTTGTTTGCTTGTTCGGCTGACGGTCGCAACGACATCGGCCCCATTTAAGGCACACCGTTGCGGAATATATGTCGCATGATAAAGCCGCCACCCAAGACGAACGAGCCAGTTGAACTGACGAGGCGGTGTGCGGTGGCGATAATAAATTAAGTCATGCAACGTCAAGATGAGTTTATATTTGCGCCCAAACGACCCCATCGTTTGCATTGGTGAAAACACCACATCGGGCCTGTAACGGTTAAGAACAAACGGTGTAAACGGCTCTTTTACAGAGGTAGGATTGTGAATTTTAATCCACTGCGCATTTTTTGGAAGCCATTCGAGCTGTGCGGTGTCATGAATTAAAAATGTCACCTCAGTGAGCTTCGCCAGCGCTGCCCCAAGCTCAATAGAATAGCGGCTAATACCCGTCTGCGTCGTCGTTTCAATATACCGCGCGTCAAAAAAGAGTTTCATTTGAGATTATTCTACCACGTTGCGGCCACACCCCCTGCGGCCAATGTGCTATAATAATCCTCAACTATGAAAATCCTCATTGCGTCGGATTTACACTACCCGACTATCAACGGTGTTGCCACATTTAGCCGTAACTTGGCGCGCGGCCTTGCTGCTCGCGGCCATGAAGTGTTAGTTATTGCGCCAAGTCAAACTGGTAAGAGGTGCAAAGAAGTCGATGGTAACTATGTTATCGTTCGTACCGACTCGGTCCCCTTCCCTTTTTACCAGAATTTTAGAATTTCACTTAACCCAGACCGTGAAGTGAAAAAAATCATCAGTGATTTCGATCCAGATGTTATTCACATTCAAATGTTGCTTGGTATCGGCCGTGCAACGATGCGATATGGCAATAAATTTGGCATTCCTATCGTCAGTACTAATCATGCTATGCCAGAGAACCTCATGGATAACCTACGCCTTTTGGCGCCTGTCTCACGCCCGATTAACTACATGTTGAAGTCGTACGGTGCGCGTTTTCACTCAAAGGCCGATCTTATTACCATGCCAACACAGTCTGCGATTGATATGTTTGGGATTGCCGAAAAAATTACAACGCCAATGACCGCTGTTTCCAACGGCATCGACCTGTCGCACTTTACGCAGGGCCAGGCGCCAGCCGAGTTATATGAACGGTTCCAGATTCCAACCAACCAACCTGTTATAAGCTACATCGGCCGCCTCGACGCGGAAAAGCACCTGCCCGTATTGATGCGTGCGTTTATTCGAGTAAAATCGGTGATGCCTCACGTACACCTTCTTATTGTTGGTGACGGCACCGACCGAACGAACCTTGAAAACCTGTCCCACGAGCTTGGTGTTGCCCGCGACGTGACGTTAACGGGTCGAGTGAGTGACGAAGACCTCGTGGCGCTTCACAAGGTTGGTACTGTGTATGTGATGACATCACCCGCTGAGTTGCAAAGCATCGCGACGCTTGAAGCGATGGCCAGCGGACAACCGATTGTCGCCGTGAACGCTGGTGCGCTTGGTGAGCTTTGCCAAAATGGCCGTAACGGCTTCTTAACTGATCAAGATGATGACGAGGCAATTGCCGAGGGCATTCTCACTATCTTGCAAGACCCAGCGCTTCGTGAAAAAATGAGCCAAGAAAGCCTTACTATTGCAAGGACACACGACCTTCAGGCAACGCTTGCTCGTTTTGAGCAAATCTACACCGATTTAATAAAGGCCTGAATGTGCTTTGCGACTTGATCAGGTGTCTCATAATGCGTGAGGTGGCCAACGTCGTTAATAACTTTTAGTCGTGCGTGTGGGAACTTTTTAACAAGGGCATATTGCGCACTCAGCGGCGTGATGTCGTCGAGAGACCCAGCGATAAGAAGTGTGCGAACAGGAATCTCTTGGGCAAATTCGCTGACATTATGACTGACCGACGTGGTGAAGCTCTCTAGTACGGATTGTGCGCTATGGAAACGGCTAAAATAACGGTCGTGCTGGTGGTGAACGTATGTTCGCAGGCCTTTATCGTTGGTTTTCACCATTGCGACACTCATCGCTCGTACGACAAGCCGTGAAGAAAGCCATCTCTTGGCGGGCTTTTCGGGCAATTTTGCGCCAATTCTATAGTATGAAACTGCCAATCTCGTTATGAGCTTTTTAGGGCCTTCAAGGGCTGGCATACCAATGGGGTTAACGAGAATTAATTTCTGAATTGTCTCGGGATATTTTTTTGCATATGCTGCGCAAATAATACTACCAAAAGAGTGTCCCAAGAGAAGTGGCGGACGCGACGGGCTATGTTTTTGAATATACGAATGAAGCCACTCAACATAACTATCAAGGTCGTATGATTTTAGCTTAGGCCCACGACCAAAGCCTGGCAGGTCGGGAATGATAATAGAGACGCCTTTAAGTTGTTTCGCAATTAAAAGCAAGCCGTGGTGCGTGCCACGAAACCCATGAATCATAATCATGGTTGGTTTTTCGGAAGTTGTACTCATTCCTCTTATTATACGATACGGCGCAAGTGCGACTTAGGCTGCCGCTGGCGTGAGGCCGTGAGCCTTCATTGACTCTTGTAGTTTTGGACGGTCGAAGCCAAGAATAATATCACCTGCAATATCGGTAACAGGGACGCCGCGGAAATCACCATTCAACTTTTGCATTAATTCGTCGTTTGCCTCTTTGTCGGCTTCGATGTCTTTTGCAATGTATGGAATACCGAGACGGTCAAGCCATTGCATTTCTGTATGGCAAAAGGCGCACCAGCTTGTTCGATAGATAGTAATTTTTGGTGTTGCTGAGTTATGTTCGTCTGCACTCATCGTTATTCCCTTGCTATTAGTTTCACTATACATTATACAGTAATCATGGTACCGTGCCAATAATGTCTACCCTCCATGATACCGCTTGTGCTACAATAAACGCTAGAATATTGGTGGAATAACATATGCAGAATAAACGCGTTTACAGAGGAGGCTTTGCCTTACCGACAGTACTCATAACATCTGTTGTCATGTTAACTATTTTAGCTGTCTCCGTTACATCGGTCGCGGCAATTCGAACAGGCCTTAAAACGCAGTATTATGAGCAGCTCGCAAAAGAGGCGGGTGAAGCGGGGGTTGCCTACGCAAGGGCCTGCCTTTCGAAAAATGGTAATGTTCCTCTTTGGACGAATAGTAAGCCGCTCAAACCAAGCACAGACTGCTCGGGCACGGCAATTGTCGGTTTAAACTGCCCCGGCGATGCGGGGTGCTCAGTGGTAGTAAACGATACCGTGCGAAGCTCCTTTAGCGTTCCCGCCCCAACAGTGAACACTCAGGGAAAGGCTGTTACGATTCCGAACAGTGGGTATGTTGATTTAATTCGTGGTTCTAACGGCCAGGTGTGGCGCACCTATAACCAACCAGCGGTGCAAGCGGCGGTTGTTCCCGACCTCTGCTCGGGCTCGGCAACGGCTGGTCTTGGTTGGTCTAATGCGGCTGCCTCTTCTGGTGCAAATATATCAACTATTGCTGAAGTACCGTCAGCGATAACAATTAGCCTCTCAGATGCGACTTTACCGGCTGGCCAAATATACTTCCGCAAAGATTTCACGGTCAGCACAGCCGATACCTATAAGGTCTCGGCGCTGACTAATAGCTCTAAGGATAAAGTTGAAATCTACATTGACGGCACTAATATTACGACGTCTCAGGGTACGCTGAGTAGTTCCTCGACGGCGCTCTCTGCCGGCTGCCATACAATCACCGCTCGTTTGACAAATAAAACAATCGTTCCAGCGTATTCGCAGTTTACGGCTGCTGTTAACGTTTCTGGCGGCGCGACACCCGTCGTGAGTACCGACACATCGTGGCGCGTTAGCAGTGGTTCTGCTACGAGCTTTTCAACAAGTGATTTTTATGCAGATACTGACGTTTGGAAACCCGTTACTACCTACGGCAGCCCACTTGCTCAGGTGTCAAATGCCTCATGGTCTGGGGGTGGCGATGCGTTTACCGCAATGATTGCGCCAAGTGGAAATGGATGTCCGACTGCATGCCCTTTTGCCAGCACTGCCTATTTGCGCGATAGCAAAGACTTTTATCTCGCCGCAGACACGTACGTAACGGCGTCTCTCTTATGCGACGATTTCTGCAAATTGTATATCGACGGACAGCCGGTACTTGAAACAACATGGAGTGACATTGCACGGCAATCGTTTACTCTTACGAAGGGGTATCACCACGCCGGTATTCAGCTTTATAACGGCGCGGCCGCCGCAAACGCGTCGGGTGCTGGCATGAGTATTGTTACCGGTGGCGGCGGAACCGTGTATTCTCGTACCGATACATCATGGATTGCTACAACAAACTGGCAATCTGGGGCTGGCACTAACGTTATAGCATACGAATCCACCTTTAACCCAAGCCCTAAGGAAATTATTGACCCAGTCGCGGCTGATATACTTGTTGTTGCTGGCGGCGGAGCTGGTGGTGGCAATGGCGGCGGCGGTGGTGGCGGCGGCGGGGTTCGCTATATTCAAGGGCTCCCGCTTGAAGTGAAAACTTATACCGTGACGGTTGGTGCCGCTGGTACTGCCTATGCATCGAATACAACTGTCGGTGGTTCGGGCGGAGCAAGCATTTTTGGAAGCTATACGTCGGTTGGTGGTGGTGGTGGTGCCTCGCGCGACGGGGGTGCTGCGGCGACGTCTGGTGGTTCTGGCGGCGGCGGCGCCGGCGCTACTGTGGCTGCGCGTAACCCAGGTGCCGCAGGCATGTCAGGTCAGGGAAACGCGGGGGGTAGTGGCGTCGCGGCCGATGCTGGTGCAAATGCAACCGGTGGCGGTGGTGGCGGCGCTGGGTCGATGGGGGCCAATGGCGTTGCAGCTGGCTCAGCTGGCGCTGGCGGCGCTGGAATTATCTACTATATTGATGGTACTCGTCTTGCTGTTGGCGGTGGCGGCGGCGCTGGTGTGACCGCTAACGGTATAGTCGGTATAGCGACGGATAACGGAGGCGTGGGTGCACTCGTGGGCGGTAATGCTGGTGGCGGTACTACTAACACTGGTGGTGGTGGTGGCGGCGGCGGCGGCGCTGGTGGTGGTGGCTCAGGCGTGGTCATTATTCGCATTAAAACTGGATCTGCGACCGTTGCACCCGGGGCTTATACAACATCGACGGTAACAATTAGAGGCGTCTCTTATACAGTTTATAAGTTCACGAGCAGTGGCAGCTTTGTTATTACTGCGCTTAATCCATCATAGGGTCGTGTTCGGTCTGGAGATACTGTCACTATTTTGGTATGATAGAGAAGTTATGACGGAGTCGCCTCGACCGCAACCGAACCCAGGCCGGACGACCAAGTCGCAGTCAAGTTTATCTGGGCCAATGCTCATGTTAATCACTGCGCTTGATACTACCTGGAGGGCCTTCATTCCCCCTATCGCGGGAACATTTCTTGGTATCTGGCTCGACCACCTGCTGCATATCACCCCAACCGCTACGATTATTTGTTTAATACTTGGAGCTGTTTTGAGTCTGTTTCTTATTGTGAAGCAACTTCTTGACATCCAGAGGCCACAAAAGTGAATTATCCGTTTTTTGCAGCAATCGATTTTCATGTTTCAATCTCATCGGACACACTGTTTGAAGTGGGTGGTTTTCCTATCACCAACGCACTACTTACTGGCACGCTAGGGCTTGTTTTGCTCGTATTGATGTTTTGGTACGTTGCGGGACGAATTAAGCGTGGCAAATACAACCGTTTTGTCGGCTTGGTTCAGTGGGTATTCGAAGGCCTTTTGACGCAAATTGACAATGTTATCCCCGATAAAAAACTAGCCCGTCGCATTACCCCCCTTGCGGTAACGATATTTTTCTTTGTTCTTATTAACTACTGGCTCAGCGTCATACCTGGGCTTGATTCGATTAAATGGAACGGTGCGCCGGTGCTACGTAGCTTAACTGCCGACCTTAACTTTACGGTTGGCCTCGCAATTATTACTATCGTCACCACTCAGGTGTATGCCGTTAAATATCTTGGTGTGTTTGGAAACGCAGGCAAGTATTTACGCAACCCATTCAAGGATCCGACCGGTTCTTTTGAGGGGGTTTTAGAGCTTATTGGAGAGTTCTCGCGCGGTATCGCCCTAGCACTTCGTCTATTCGGCAACGCGTTTGCTGGTGAAGTGCTCCTTGTTATTATCGCGGTGCTCACAAGCTACTTTGCGTCAATCATCCTGCCGTTCTTTATGGCCTTCGAGCTATTTATCGGCTTCATTCAGGCCTACGTTTTCTTCATCCTCACGCTCATCTTTACCTCACTTGCGGTGGCGCACGAAAGCCACAGCTCCGACGCTCACTCCCCTTCTGATGCCCCTACTGAAAAGGCGCTGGCTAAGGGGTGAGATTGTTCACCGTGATATAATCGAAAGTAATAAATAAGGAGTATAACAACATGGATGCAATGGCATTTGGACTAACCTACGGCTTGCCCGCAATTGGTGCGGCGCTCGCAATTGGCTTTATTGGCTCGGCCGCATTAAATGCGTTTGGACGTAACCCAGAAAAACTCAGTGATATTCGTACCCTCATGATTACCGCTATCGTCTTTGCCGACTCATTGGCAATTATCGGCATCATCGTGGCAATTATTGCGAAGTTCTTGTAGGGGCTTGGTTCGTGAATTTTCTATCAACCTTCGCTGAAACTGCAAAACCCCAAGGCGATATTATGTCTGCCCTTGGTATTGATTGGCGTTTGCTTCTTTTGCAAATTGTCGCCTTCCTGATTTTGGTATGGTTGCTTGGAAAGTATGTCTACCCATGGCTTATGAAGTCAGTTGACGAACGTCAGAAGAATATTGAAGAAGCTGCCAAAGCTGCTAAAAAGGCGCACGAGTCGGCTATTGAAACACAAACCGAAACAGCCGCATTACTAGCCCAGGCTCGCAAAGAAGCCGCCGATATCGTCCAGACAGCCAAGCTTCAATCGGCTGAATTAGCATCAACCAGTGAAGGTAGGGCGCGCTCAGCGGCTGAAAAAATTGTTGCTGACGGAAAAGCGCAAATTGAAAAAGATATCGACAAAGCTCGTCGCGAACTCCACGACGAGACGCTACAGCTGATTGGGCTTGCGACTGAAAAAGTGATTGGCAAAACCTTCAATGCATCGGCCGACGAAACACTTATTGCCGACGCGCTCGATGAGGTTCGCTAGCCCATGGCACGAAAGCTCTCACGTCGTGATTTGGCCCAGTATGTTGCCCGCCAGTTAACTGACGGTGCGTCGCAGAAGAAAATAACACTGCAACTTGCCGCCTATCTTATTGAAAATCGCCGTACGAACGAACTGAGCATTATCATTCGTGACATCGCCGCCTCGCTTGCCGATATTGGTCACCTATCGGGTACGATAACGTCCGCGCATGAGTTGAGCACTTCAACAAAAAAAGCAGTCGAAGCGTATACCAAGGAAAAAACCGAGGCATCGCACGTTTCACTTGATACCATTGTTGATAAATCGGTGCTTGGTGGTATTAAACTTGAGCTACCAGGACGCGAACTCGATACGACAATTACGCGCCAACTGACACTACTAAAGACGCGATACAAGAAAGCCTAACCACAGAACGAGAAGGAATTATTATGAGCGAACTATCAATTACAGAACTATCAAAAGACCTACGAACCGCGATTGAAAGCCTAGAGACGAACGGTGATCTTGATGAGGTCGGTGTTGTCCTTCGCGTTGGCGACGGCGTCGCTTGGATTCACGGGCTTCGAAGCGCGGGCTATAGCGAGGTATTGCAAATTGAAACGAAGAATGGCATTACCGAAGCCTTTGCGCTGAACTTGCTTGAAGATGAAATTGGTGCCGTGCTTCTTGGTGATGACTCTGAGGTGAAGGCTGGTCAAACGGTCCGCCTTAAGGGAACGGTGCTTTCCGTGCCTGTCGGGCCTGAACTGCTCGGCCGTGTGGTTGACCCGCTTGGTCGCCCACTTGATGGCGGCCCTGCTATTGAAACCAAAGCGCAAGGTATTGTGGAACGAGCTGCGCCTGGCGTGATGGACCGTAAGTCTGTTCATGAACCACTCATGACCGGTATCGTATCGATTGATGCGATGTTCCCTATTGGACGTGGCCAGCGTGAACTTATTATTGGTGACCGCCAAGTTGGTAAAACGGCAATCGTTATTGATACGATGATCAACCAAGCTAAACAAAAAACAGGCGTCATTAACGTCTATGTTGCGATTGGGCAAAAACTTTCAAAAATCGCTCGTCTGATTGAGCGCTTGAAACAAGAAGGTGTTATGGAACAAACAATCATTGTTGCAACTGGCCCCTCAGACCCAGCATCGCTTTTGTACCTTGCACCGTATGCCGCAACGGCTATGGGTGAATACTTCCGCGACAATTCACAACACGCCTTGATGATTTACGACGACCTGACAAAGCACGCCGTTGCCTATCGCCAGATGTCTCTACTACTTCGTCGCCCACCAGGACGTGAAGCTTATCCAGGTGACGTGTTCTACCTTCACTCTCGCCTTCTTGAACGTTCGGCTAAATTATCTGATGCCCTTGGCGGTGGTTCGCTTACAGCACTGCCTATTATTGAAACGCAGGCTGGCGATATTTCTGCTTATATTCCAACCAACGTCATTTCAATTACCGACGGACAAATTTTCCTCGAAACGGACCTTTTCTACCAAGGTATCCGACCAGCAATTTCAGCTGGCTTGTCGGTTTCTCGTGTGGGTGGTACGGCGCAAACTCCAGCCGTGAAATCAGTTAGTAGCCACCTGAAGCTTGGGCTTTCGCAGTTCCGTGAACTCGCTAGCTTTACCCAGTTCGGCAGCGACCTTGACGATGCCACGAAAAAACAAATTGAACGTGGCCAACGCTTGACTGAACTTTTGAAGCAACACCAATACCAGCCGCTCAGTATTTGGCAGCAAGTGGTGAGTATTTTGTGTGTTACCGCTGGTCACTTCGATAACGTGCCTGTGGCAAAAATTAAAGACGTACAGCTCGCCGTTCTGACCCGCATATGGGCCGACCACCAAAAAGAGATGACGACGCTTGATAGCGGTGCAAAACCAACCGACGAAACCTTAAAGCTTATTGAAACTGTTGCCGACAGTGTCGCTAAGGGGTTCAATGGCTAATACCCAAGCATTAAAAGGCCGTATTCGCTCGGTGGGAAAAACCAAGCAGATTACAAGTGCTATGGAGCTCGTGGCGGCAAGTCGCATGCGACGCGCGCAAGATGCCACCAAGGCATCGGCACCGTACACAGCTGCTGCTCGTGATTTGCTTGCGGCACTTGCGACGCACATTGCAGTGCGCGAACATGCTTTGTTTGCGGTTCGTCCCGTGAGGGCGCGCTTGTTGATCGTTATTGCCTCTGACAGCGGTTTGGCCGGAGCATACAACAATAACCTGACTCGTCTTTATGCAAACGAGCTCATTAAAGACGATAAAGAAGGCGTGAAAAACGAAACTATTACCGTTGGGCGCAAGGCGGCTCAGTTTGTGGCTCGTTTGAAAGATACGAAAGTACTGGGCTCGTACCAAGCAATTCCCGATCGTCCCGATGGTAATGAGCTCCACGCTATTCTTGGTACCGCTCAGGAACTATTTACTTCTGGCGAAGTTGATGCCGTTGACGTTATTTATACCGAATATATAAATACGCTCAAACAGGTCGCGAAAGTACAACGCGTTCTTCCTGCTGGTGCAGAAATGGGCGGCGAGGCGGATAGGATGTTGAAAGACGCTTTATACGAGCCAAGCACTGAAGAGGTGTTAGACGGTGTCGCCTATCGCTTGGTTGGCGCTCAGTTGTTCCAGGCGTTGCTTGATGCTCGCGCCAGTGAATATAGTATGCGCATGATGGCGATGAAAAATGCCACCGATAACGCCTCTGACCTCATTGATGATTTAACACTTGAAATGAACAAAGCCCGGCAGGCAGCGATTACCCAAGAGCTGTCCGAAATTAGTGGTGGCGTCGAGGCTTTAAATGGATAACCGAAATACTGAAGGAGATAAAAAATGAGTAACACTACAGGAACAATTACCCAAATCGTCGGCGTGGTCATTGATGCCGAGTTTGACGGTGACATCCCCGCAATTAACGACGCTCTCACTGTTCAGCAGGACAATAAAACCGTAACGCTTGAAGTTGCACAGCACCTTGATGAACGTACGGTTCGTGCTATTGCTCTTTCGAGTACAGACGGCCTCAGGCGTGGTCAGGAAGTAATTGCAACTGGCGCGCCAATTAGCGTGCCCGTGGGCGAAGAAACGCAAGGGCGCATGTTCAACGTCACTGGAGACGCCATTGACGGCATGCCCGCGCCAACAGGGAGGAGGCTGCCAATTCACCATGCTGCTCCAACCCTTGAAGAGCAATCAAGCAAATCTGAAATTCTTGAAACCGGCCTTAAGGTTGTCGACTTAATTGCGCCAATTATTAAGGGTGGCAAGGCTGGCCTGTTTGCTGGCGCCGGTGTTGGTAAGACGGTGCTTATTACCGAGCTCATTAACAACATCGCCAAGTTCCACAGTGGAAACTCAGTGTTCGCTGGTGTTGGCGAGCGTACCCGTGAGGGTAACGACCTTTACTACGAGATGCAAGAAGCTGGTGTGCTTGATAAAACCTCGCTTGTCTTCGGACAAATGAACGAGCCACCTGGAGCTCGCCTTCGCGTGGCGCTTTCTGGCCTGACTATTGCTGAAGCCTTTCGTGACGACGGTAAAGACGTACTGCTCTTTATTGACAATATCTTTCGCTTTACTCAAGCTGGCGCGGAAGTGTCCGCCCTTTTGGGTCGCCTTCCTTCAGCCGTGGGCTACCAACCAAACCTTCAGGAAGAAATGGGTGGCTTGCAAGAACGTATTACCTCAACGAAAAAGGGCTCCATTACGTCTGTACAGGCCGTCTACGTGCCCGCCGATGACCTGACCGACCCAGCGCCCGCAACGACCTTCGCCCACCTCGACGCGACCATTGTGATGAGCCGCGCGCTGACCGAAATTGGTATCTACCCCGCCGTCGATGTATTAGCTTCAACCTCAACCAGCCTTGACCCAGAAATTGTTGGCGATGAACATTACCGTGTGGCCCGTGAAGTGCAACGTGTTCTGCAGGAATACAAAGAGCTCCAAGATATTATTGCCATTCTTGGTATGGAAGAGCTTTCCGATTCGCAGAAGCAAACGGTTAACCGTGCGCGCCGCGTGCAGCGGTACCTTTCACAGGCGTTCTTCGTTGCCGAAAAGTACACCGGTAACCCGGGCGTCTATGTGAAGCTTGAAGATACCATTCGTGACTTCGGGGATATTTTAGCTGGTAAGTATGACGATAAACCAGAAGAATGGTTCTATATGGTGAACGGTACGCTGTTTGATAAAGCCCAAAAGGACAGCAAGTAGCCATGCATTTGCAGCTTGTCACACTCCATGGTGTTAGTATCGATACTGATATTTATGAGATGATTGCGCCAACCGCAAGTGGTGATATTGCTGTGTTTCCTGGCCACGAACCACTTGTTACCATTGCAGCGCCTGGCGCGTTGGCGGTTCGCTACAACAAAAAGGACAACGATAACGACCTCGACTACTTTGCGATTAGTGGTGGTGTTATTGAAATTAACCAAACCGACATTCGCGTGCTGGTTGACGAGGCTGACTATGGTGATGACATTGTTGAAGCAGAATCAAAGGCTGCCTTGGAACGTGCTCTGAAAATGCGCGATGAAGCGAAGAACCGTGTTGATCTTGAAAAGGCTCATCAGCTCATTGATCGCCACCTCGTTCGTCTCCGCGTTGCCGAGCTCCACAACCGTCGTCGACACCACTAAAGCGTCGCGAGTAATTCACGCACTTCGCGAGTGCTTTTTGTGTGCATTAATTTTTCGCGTAGTTCAGCGGCACCCGGTATTTCACGGATGTATATTTTAAAGAAACGCTTCAGTGGGTCGAATGGTCGTGGCTCAAGCTCGTCATTGTACGTATCAAATAAATCAAGGTGGTAATGAAGCAGACTGATGATTTCCTCGCGGGTTGGCTGATAGCCTGCGGTAAACGCGTAAGGGTTTGTGAATACGCCGCGACCAATCATAATACCGTCGATGCCGTACTGTTCGACAAGGGCGAGACCCTGCTCACGGTCGCGAATGTCACCGTTTATCGTGAGAAGCGTGTGTGGGGCGATTTCGTCACGCAACTTTTTAATTTCAGGAATGAGTTCGAAGTGAGCTTCCACTTTGCTCATTTCCTTGCGCGTCCGAAGATGAATTGTCAGGTTGGCAATGTCTTGCTTAAGAATGTTCGTGAGCCACTCGTGCCACTCATCGATGTTCACATCGCCAAGCCGCGTTTTCACGCTGACCGGCAAGCCGCTTTCTTTTGCAGCCGCAATTAACTCAGCGGCAAGCTCCGGGGTTCGAATAAGGGCGCTGCCGGCACCGTTTTTAACCACCGACTTATCGGGACAGCCCATGTTAATATCGATGCCTTTAAAGCCTAATTCTTTTAGCCCTACGGCCATTTCGCGGAAGTTCTCGGGCTTTGAGCCCCAAATTTGCGCTACCATTGGCTGCTCGTCTTCGGTGAAAGCCAGGCGTCCGCGCGTGCTGTGCGCACCTTTGGGGCTACAAAAAGAAGCAGCATTGGTAAACTCGGTGAAGAAGACATCGGGTCGGCCAGCTTTAGCAACGACATGACGGAATACAACATCTGTTACCGCCTCCATAGGCGCAAGGATGAAGAAAGGTTTTGGTAGGTCGTTCCAAAAACTGCTCATTTCATTATTATCTCACAATAAAAATCACTCAACACGTATAGCAAATGACCAGACGCCATTATAGCGTACGTTTGTGATACCTGTTGAGTGGACAGAGATAGTGCAAGGTTCTGTTTTTCGCCGTAATGAGGGCGCCACTCGGTAGGAGAACTCCTACTTGATCTTGAAGTAGCTCGCCGGCTTGGGCTTCTGCCCGTTCGCCGTCATGTTGTCGACGTAAGCGGTGTACGCCCGGAGAGCTGCGCCGGCATCGCCGTTCTTGATCGCGTCGAAGATCGCCTGCTCCTGGTTGCTCGCCATAATTTCACCTCCTTGAGGTAGTCGTGGTCGAGTGCACCATGTTTGGGGCGAGAGACCCCCGTCCGGCACGCCGATGTGGGGGGGTTGACACCCCACCGTGGGGGTTTGACACCCCACAGGATGCCAAGCGAGGGCCTCTCTAGAGGGGACGTCATTGTCCCGGACGTGGACGGCCGAACAAACCGTCCTTTATTCCCGCATCTTACGCTTCCCCTCGAAGACGCGGGAAGATTGGTCGGGTCCGCCAGAGCGGTGGTCGCAGGGGGATGCCCTGGCGAACCCGATGGTGTCGTGATTACGTCGCCTTCTGGGGGGGTGAAGATGACTGTCACGCACCTCTTTTGCACTATCTCTGTCTAGGTACTAACTAGCCAGAGAACTGTGGCATGCTGGCATCTTTTCCGCATCTGTTCTCGCCTGAGAACAAAGAAAAGGGGTCGGCACGCCACGGCTCTATCCGCCTAGTAGTATTATTATAGCATGTTTTATACTATTCCGTCAATAAGGTCTTGCTCGAACGCAAGCACACCCTTAAGGTCGGGGCTATAGGTGCTGGTATCTGGCAAGTTAAGCGTAATGATATGCTTCCAGACGGCTTCAATGAGCTGTTTTGTGTGTTCAATATCCTGTGCCGTGAGGTCGAGTGTCAGCAGAATGCTTTCCCCGGCTTTTGTCGGCTCAATAAATGCCAACTGGCCGTCGGTAACGGTGAAATTATGATACTCTGATGAATTCTCTACTAAGATTTTATAGAAAATTAATTGTTGGCGGTATTTGTGGAGCTTCAGCTTAGTGTGATCATCTCCCTTATCCCAGCTCTGTGACGGGTGCCCTGTTTTGTAATCAGTGACGCAGATTGTTTTGTCTTCAGTATTGATATCAATCATGTCCAGCGAGCCCGTAATACACGCTTGGTCGATACGTACGTCTTGGTAGTTAAAACCAACTTCGGCCTTTTGAGAACGCTCAATAGGAAGAATGCCAGAATTAAGGAAGGTTGGAAGATGCTCACTCCCCTGCTGTAGGTAATGTTGGAAGTCTTTCACGTCAAGCCGTTCTTTTGCGAGAGCTAACTCGAAATCATGCAGCGAGTCTTCGAGTGGCTTAAACTCACCTGTCGCTGCCATGTGCAGATGAATTTGCTGCATGGTCCAGTGGACGGCGGTTCCGTATGATGCTGGGGCCGGTTTCGTTTTTGGGAAGTGCAACAGATTATTCAAAAGGAAGTGTTGCGGACCACCGCGCGTGACGTCAAGGAAGCTATTGAGTGACGTCGCACTCAACTTGAATTTCTCAATACGGGGGGCTAAAAGCGTTTTAAGGTCTTGGCTTGGTTCGACGAGCGGCTCATACCAGGCAATTTCAGCCGTACGGGTGCGATCTTCGTGAGTGGGTTCGCCCATATCGCTGATTGGCGCATCAACGGGTAGCAAGAAGTCGGCTGGTAGGGTTTTTTTATCGCTGTCGTTTGTTGCGGCGTATGTCATGATGAGCGTTTGCTTTGCGCGAGTCATTGCTACATAGAAAAGCCGGAGGCGTTCATCGGCGGTATTACCGGTTGGCGCAAGCGGAAGGTTTTCAGGGTAGCTAATTGAGCGGCTGACGCTGCGTGCGCCTTGTCCCCACACCGAGTCGACAGAGTTAAATACGTAGACGGTATCAAACTCAAGGCCTTTTGATTTGTGAGCAGTTAATAGCTGAACGGCCGGTACGTCAGCGGCGAGTGATGAGCTAGTGGCGGTGATAGTAATGTCGAGGCGGCGGTGGAGCTCGATAAAGCTGACAAATTCTTTTAGCCCAATTGGGTGGCCTGGTTGGTGGTCGCGAAGCCGAGCGCGAATCGTGCGAAGCGCCGAGAGGCACTCAATGTAGGCGTCGGGCTTTTCTTCAAGCGCTTTTTGAGAAAAGAAGTACGTAAAGTACGGGCTTTCAGTTGTTTCGTCCTCGGAGCGGCCAATGAGCAGGTCAATCATTGGTTCGAGGCCAAGGTGGGTACTGTCGGCGGCGCGTTTGGTGAGCCAATTGTGAATTTCGCTAAAGCGTGGCGTGGCGGCCATGACGTCCATCCAATTTTGGCGTGCAGTATAGGCATCCAGGCTGAGGCGCCACAAATCTTTTGGGTCGATACCCCAGGCAGGGTGCGCTAGCATTTCGGGTAGGAGCTCTTCGGTAAGCGCGTGGTTACCTTCAGCGAGGGCGAGCACTACACGAGCGGCCTGTTCAAGCGCAATAATTGGCGCCGAGTCGAGTACGCTCTCCTCCCTTTCGTACCGAATAGCAACACCTGCACGTCGGAAAAACGGCAAAAGAGATTGAATATCAGCGTGACGGCGCGATAGTACGGCAATTGACGACGGGTCAGCACCGTTTTTTATAGCCTGCTCGATATGACGCACAATTGTCAGGCGCTCGCTATCAATAGTAGGAACATTCCAAATGCTGACCTCACCCGCTTCTGGCTTCTTTGCGACGAGCTGTTTGTCGAGCTCGGTAATGCGCTCCTCAAGCCTGTCGCTGCCCTGGGAAATAATTGTTCTAGATGTTTTAAGAATTGCCTCACCAGAGCGGTAGTTATCGGTTAAAACGATAAGCTCGCGACGCGGATAATTATCGGAAAAGTTAAGAACGTTACTAATATCGGCGCCCTGGAAGCCGTACACTGCTTGGTCGTCGTCTCCAACGACAAGAATATTTGGAGCCCCTTCGTTAACAGGGTTGTCAGTGAGACTATGCAAAATACGCATTTGCGCTAAGTTGGTGTCCTGGAACTCGTCCACCATAATGTAGAGGTATTTTTCTTGCAGGTTGAACTTGAGGTCGTCGTACACCTCAATGGCATGAACGACCTGCATGATCATGTCGTCGTAATCAAAGACGCCCTCCTTTTCCATGCGAGTTAGGTACTCATAATAAATAAAGCAAAGAGCCTTCATTTTCGTGAGGCGTTTGCGGTCTCTAAATACCAGATTTTTGGTTTCGTTGCGCTCGAACCATGACGATTTCCAGGCCGAAATTGGTTTTGTAGGGTGAATACTCACCGTATCTTCAAGCATGGCTTCGAGGGAGTCGGTAATCATGCGGGCGAGCGGCGTCACTTCGTAGAGCGACTCAACAGTCTCGGCGTGCTCGCGAACCAGGTCAAGGGCATCGAGAAGCTTATCGCCAGTGGTTTTCCCCACTCGTTCGGTTAAAATTGGCACCAAAATACGCTCAATAACATCAAGCGACTCCTCGTTTTGCTGAATAACGGCTAGAAGTTCGTCACTTGTGAGTGCGCTACTTCGTTTTAGCTCAGAAATAACCTTTTTTGCATCGGCGAGGTGGGTATATTCGCCGTTCATCGTACTCGAAAGTGGGTTTGAAAAATCAAGTTCTTCAAAAATGCCACGAAGGATTTCATATTGTTTTAAATCATCGGCAGGTTCAAACAAAGCGTTGCGATAAAAGTACTCGCGGTTGTGGCTTATAATTTCACTGCCAAAACTGTGGAAGGTGTGAATTGCCACCTTGTAGGCATCTTTTCCAATAATACCAACAAGACGCTCGCGCATGGCAGCCTGTCCACTTTCGGTAAATGTTAGACAAAGAATGTTTTCTGGTGAGGTGTCGGTTTTTTGCAAAATATTTGCCACTCGCACGCTCAGGAGCTCAGTTTTACCCGTTCCCGGCCCAGCAATGACCATGACTGGCCCGTCAATACTATCGACCGCTTCCCTCTGCGCCTTATTTAGATTTTCGTAACGTTTTGAAAAGTCCATTACGACTATTGTAGTTGATAGATTATGCGTAGTCGAGGTTTACTCTAGTTGACAAGTGGTACAATAGAATGCATGAGTGATAAAATGTACGAAGAGTTGGCGCTGGAGCGTAGTATTAAGGAACGATTTGGTGTTGATGCCGACATCCGTCAAGCGATTCTATTTAAGTCCCCCGTTAGTCGCACGTCTGAAGCGACGCTGTTTTTAACATCAAAAAAGCAACTCTATCTTTATGTGTCGGGCCAAGCCAAGCTATTGCTGGGTGACGTTAAGAAAATCGTTTCACACATGGGTCTAAAAGCTGAAATTTATATTCCACCCAAGGGACAGCCTGGTTATTTTGATGAAATTGGCAAAGCCAAGTTTCGGGCTATTTTCCCCGGAAGAAGTCATATTCGTGATGATGACATTGCATTCTATCGTACCCTATCACCCTATAATCCTGCCTTAATCCTAATCAGTGAAGTGTTTGATGGAGTCGTCTATCAATTTGATGCCGACTCTGCTGGCAGTTGGCGCCCAGCGGCAAAATTTGCCTATAGGCGTATTAGGACCAGCTAATCTTATCAAAAATTTGGGGCACAAGTTTTTTAGCGTAAGTGTTATGATTAGTTATATAAATCAAGGGATTAGTATGCCAAACGATAATAGCAACAATCAAGACGAACCCAGTGAGCAATCTGTCTATGGTATACAAACCACGCAACTTTCGTCGAGTTCGATTAAACCATTGAATTCTAGAAAATTAAAGACATTATTCACTATCTTGGGCGCTGTTGGGATCGTTTTGCTCGTAGCTGGTGGTACATTTGCCTACCTACTGATTAATAAACAAAATTCAGATGATTCTGTGGTCAAGTCGGATCCAGTGGCTCTGTCTAAACTGGGCGATTCTCTTAAATCTTCACTAGAAGATAGCGCCAGTGCTTCGGTGCTGGTTGATAAATCAAGCAATCCACCATTCGTTATTCAAAAAATTAACGATAGCGTATGGATTAGGGTTGATAATAACTCAAATGTACTGACATTTAGCTCTAAGCGCGAAGACGCTGCAAAAAATGAGAGTGATTACGGCCACGTTACTGAGCTTCTAAAAGCAAAAGGCTTCTCTGAAACTCAAACAAAGGACGGCATTGCCGTAGAATATAGCTCGACTAAAACTTCAACTCAATATTTATCGTCCGAGACAATTGTCTGCGCGTTGACTAATACGCCTGAAGTAAAAAATTATTTCCTAAATATCGACTGTGCCAATAAAGCAGATTTTGCTAAAAATACCGAAGAGCTGAAACCATTCGCGGATGCCTACGCTAGCAACAAGGAAAATGACACACAGGCTGTGTTGTTGGGTAAAGTCGACATCCAAAATAGCGCAACGGAAGGCTACAAGAATGCTAGTACGACTGTCTTTAGGCTAGACAACCTTAGTGATGGTTCTACTGCCAAGTTTTATCAAACACCAGGTTCAAATTGGCACTTTTTTATGACAACAAAAGATTTATCCAAAATAAAATGTAGCGACTATAGTACCACTGATCTTGTAAGTGCTTACGTCGGATTTAGCTGTTGGGACGAATCATCCAATAGTAGTTCATTTGTGAAGAAAGACAATCCAACCTTCGAGGTTGTACCGGGTGCTATTGGCGGTTAAGTTTTTATCGTAAAGTAGATAAACCGTAAGCACCGGAGCAAGAGCCTACCCCAAACACACTACTGCCAGGTCCATCTGAACCGGAATAACTAATGGTGGCGTTTCCATTAACATCGTGTGTTATCGTGACAGTACCAGAACCGATGCTTTCCGTCTCGCCAATCACACTAGGGTTGCTTTTCCAGAACGACGAGTTGCCGCTACCCGAAGCGCCCTGCCCGCCGATATTAACTGACCAGCCCCAAGTTTTACTTTGGTCGTATGATGAATAACTCGCTTTGATGGCTCGTCTAAAAATGCTCCAGGTTACGTTACTGGTATTGGATGGTATGTCATAACTCACCTCTTGGGCTCGCACCCTTACTTCAAAAGCGTATGCAGGGTTACCGTTTAAGTTCCCGCCTTGCGAATAAGTACCCGCGCACTCTACGGGACCAGACAAGACCACATTGGGCGTAACTGTTGTAGCACTTACGGCGCTTGAACTAATGCTTGAAACAGCGTTGATGTTGGTACGGACTCTAAAGTAGTAGGTTGTGCTGGGTGCTAGTCCTGTGAAGACCTTGTTTATAGTGGTGCTGTTTACTGTAGAGTATGAACTAAAGCTAGAACTTGAAGAAAAATCAACATCATAGCTTGTCGCGGAAGCTGCAGCCGTCCAACTGACTGTTATTTGTGTCGAAGAGTTGGCGGTGGCTGCCACATTCGAAGGTGGTGATGGGCTGGTTGTGGCTGATTTTATAGTCGACCAAGCGCTTGAGTAGGAGCCGTTATTAGCTATAGCCCTGAAATAGTACGTTAAACCTGTAGATAACCCAGTAAAACTACAAGACGTCGTGGCGACATTCAGACAAGTTGAAGTCCAGTTTGTTTGGTCCGTAGATTGCTGAGCGGTATATGTGGCCGCATGATTAGTGCTTGCCCATGATATATTGGCGTTGTTAGTTGTAACTGTCCCTATATTAATTGAAGGTGTGCCAATGACCCACGTTGATGCGTTGACGCTATTACACCACGCGCCTGCGCCAACCGCGGTATTGGCCCTAGCTCTAAAATAATAGGTTGTATTGGCGCTCAGTCCCGTAGCCGAATAAGACGCTGTGGCCACATTTTGACTGATTACGTTCGTAGAAAAGCTACTATCGGTGGATCTTGTGATATCGTAACTTGACGCACTTGCGACTGCCGTCCAAGAGGCGTTAATTTGAGTAAATCCAATTGCCGAGGCTGAACATACTGGAGTATCGGTAGGCCCAATATTTGTTTTGCGTCGGCTTTCAATAGTTACTATTTGATCAGTACTCTCTTGCTTGTATTTTAATACATATAATAAACATGCCTGACCGGTTGTACAGGTCGAGCTACTGTCGCCAACATAGGCGAAAAAGTCCGCCTGAGACATGTTGGTTAAGTCAGTACAGAGGACCGAGTTGGTCGTGCCGGAATCCGCCTGTGGTGCAACCAAAACCCCGGCGTCTATACCGGGTAAGACGGAAGTTGTTACGGTTGTGGCCGAACCAGTTATACTGGGGCAGCTTGGGTATTCGCCGTTTTTGTCGTAGTATTTTTCAAGCGCCTCGGCAATGACAGTCGCCTTGCTAGCTCGGGCTGTATCGCGCGCGTTCGCTTGGTAACGTCCAAAGCCCATAAAACTAATAGTTAATAGGATACCAATAACTACCACAACTATTAAAATCTCAACTATAGTAAAGCCGCGCGCGCGTTTTATCATGGTTATATTGTAACAAACATAACCGATTTATGTACACTTTGGCATCGGTTACATCAGGTCAAGGACGACCAGGTGTTCGATGTGTGGTGCTCTGGGAAAAAATTATATCCAATGTGGTGTTTTATCCTGTACTTTTCGGCTAGATGAGCGCCGTAATGTTACGTTTCATTTAGCGTACTGCGTTCTCGCTAATCTCGACGATTGTTACTTAGTAGTCACCGATAGTCAGTCTAACTGGTAAGATTTATACATTGTACCATTAGGGTATTTATCTGGCCTTGTTGGCACTTCCCTATCTGGCTTGATTTTGATACAATTACCCCTGTAGCAATTATAGATGCCTATTTAGACATCTACTATCTACCTTCGCTGTACAGCGAATACCCACCCACTATTTAATGGGATGTCGCCAAGTGGTAAGGCACTAGGTTCTGGTCCTAGCATTCGGGGGTTCGAATCCCTCCATCCCAGCCAAGCATAAGCATTATGAGATATAGCAAACGCCCGTTCCATGTGGAGCGGGCGTTTGCTCAACACGTGAAACGGGCGAAGTGAAGTGCTCGGAACGATGTTCAGCCGAAGAGCTTCAGGCCATTTGCAGCCTGGAAAGCGGCGAGGAAGCCGATGACGCCGATGACGAGAGACAGAAGCCCCAGATCGTCGTCACTCTTCATGAACTTGTTCTCCACGACCTTCACGAGAAGGAAGAGGAGAGCACATCCAAGCGCAATCAATCCGTACACCCACCAGGGCTGTTCCATGACGGCACCTCATCTACGCGGGGATTAGATCAAATATACTTTAGCATATAATTGTAAATATGTCTAGATGCTCTTGTTTATATAATTATAAATTCTACACTTCATGTATGAAGAAAAGTATTACTCAAGAATTTGATTACGGCTGCGGTGTTGCGTGCTTTGCGTTCGTAACAAACCTTACCTACAAACAAGCTGTTAAAGCGTTAGGTCGACAACAGACAATAAAGCACGGATGGCGACCGTCTGACTTAACAAATGCACTTAATGATAGTGGGCAAAAGTATAAAAATAAGTACGTCAAAAAGAGTGACGCAAGTCAAACCTACCCCGCTGGGACAATTGTTCTTATTGAAAGATCCGAGGATTACAAAGTTGGTCACTATTTAGTGAGGCATAACGGAAAGTGGATGGATCCATGGATTAACATGACTCAAGATAGTATTCTAGCTCACGCAAAATCTGGATTCAGAGAGGAACTTCCCGGCAGGCCAATGTATGCACTCATACCTATTTCTTCCTGAAACACGACCACTTACCCCAGCCGAGATGAATCGTTATTATAAGAAGCCATCGAATCGAATGGCTTTTTATATTTTCACCTCAACTGAAAAGGCAGCTCTTTATTGATGCTTGAGTTTGTACTAGTTAATCTTATTTTTCTTATCCCAGCTTGCATGAAGTAGTCGCAGCAGGCCGAGACCTAGAAGATACATACCGAAAGGCAGGATAGGGAGAAGAAGGGCTGAATAAAACCCGTCAATAAAGAACGAAAGCTCGTTATCTGGACTATTCTCCCACGGTCTTGCTGAGAATAGCCAAAGAGCAATAAGTACAACTCCAGTGGCAATGAGTGAGAATGATGCTGGTCTTTCTGTCTTTTTATTTTTATCCATAACTAACGATTATTGTAACATCAAACTATATGATGATTTTTGAACTATTGACTTATCGTACAAAAAATGCTATAATCACTTCGTTCACAATCGAGAGATCGTCGAAAGGGGCTTGCGGTGCGAAAGCTTTTCAGCATTGCGGTTGTCTGCTTGACCCTGCTTCTCGCCGGCTGTGCCGGGGAGAGCGACCGGACCGTTCAAGGGACCGTCGACAGAGTCGGCTCTCAGGACGGCAACTGGACGCAGGAGGAGAAGACCTTCATCCGGCTGGACGGGACCGACACGGTCTACGAGTGCTGGGTGGATGAGCTGCCCACGTGCGCCATCGTAGAGGTCGGCGATCAGGTGGTGCTGCAAGTCGGCTACGCCTACCGCAGCAACAACTACGTCAAATCAATCGAGATCCAGTGAAGCCCAACTCACGCCCTCAGAAGAGGAGATGCACCCACAAGGGAGCCCCTCAGCTGAGGGTGTCTCCATATCATGCGGATCGCATTATAAAACCCCTTCGGAGGTTTATTATTTTGCTATAATCAACCTATGAACGAAACCCAACGCCTGGTTAAAGCGTACCTCGATGAACGTGATTGGAATCATTTAGCGCCTGCTGATATTGCCAAATCAATAATGATTGAAGGTGCGGAACTGCTTGAGCTATTTCAATGGAAGAATCATACCGTTGAAGAAATTAATGCCGACCCACTACTGAAACAAAATATGCAAAAAGAAATTGCTGACGTGGTTATATATGCTATTGAACTCGCTGTTCACCTGGATATTGATATTGACGAAGCCGTTAAATTAAAAATCGAACATAACGAAAAGAAGTACCCTGCTTCGAAAGTTAAGGGCTCAACGATAGTTAACGATTTTTATATGAGTCAAAAAGCGAAGTATCGTAAAGAGAAAAAATAGAAGAGACTCCTAAACCGTATATTTCAGCATACCGCAATACTCGCGCCACGTAGCTTATGCTATAGTTTCTATATGAGTAAGCCAATTACGTTAGAACGACTTCGTAAATATAATAGTATTGCTGGCGCGCTGCATCTTTCGCAGGCTGTTGCCGTGCTATTACTAAGTAAGGATTTTTTGCTTCCAATTAGTGGAAGTTTTCTTAGCTTTAACAAAGCGACGCAAAGCCTTGAGCCGACAACGAAGGTGCTTTTTGATCTATCGCTCCCCCTTCTTATCGCCATTTTTCTATTCTTATCAGCCGCCGCACATTTCTTAATTGCAACCGTGTACAACAAACAGTACAACGCCCAAGTTTCTAAAGGTATTAATATCGCTCGTTGGATTGAGTACTCTTTGTCAGCAAGCATTATGATTGTTGGCATCGCCCTACTCGTTGGTATTTACGATGTTATGAGCCTTGTTATGCTGTTTGCACTTGTTGGCATTATGAACCTGCTTGGCCTTGTGATGGAAGTGCACAATCAAACGACCAAAAAAACAAACTGGTTGAGCTATTGGGTTGGGTGTATTGCTGGAATTGTTCCTTGGATCGTCGTTGCCTTTACACTATGGCTTGGTGCGGATAACGGCAGTAGCGCACCAACCTTTGTATACTGGATTTTTGTCTCAATCTTCCTATTCTTTAATACGTTCGCTATTAACATGGCTTTGCAGTATAAAAAAGTTGGCCCATGGAAAAACTACCTCTACGGTGAGCTGGTATATATCATTCTTAGCCTGGTCGCAAAATCGCTGCTAGCGTGGCAAGTGTTCGCTGGAACGCTGCGCCCTTAATCTCAATACAGAAATCGGGCAGTTTGTTTGTTGCGCTGGCCACCATTCTCACCTATAATGCTTATGACAGTACATTGTGAGAGTCCTGATTTCTAAATGAGAGTACGTAAAACATCGCCTCTTCGGTTTCGGTTAAACCTCAAGCAAAAATTGAGACACCTGTTTAGGTGGTTTTTGCTATGGGGGCATAAAACCCACCGTGCTGTATCCCCTGTGGTCGCCAAATCGCACGCCCATTTGTATAAGAAGTCAGGCTTGTATCGAAAGGTGTATGATAAAAACCGCTTCTTCAGGTTTCGTTACGGCGCTCCCCTATTCTTACTCATCGCGGCCGGTCTTATTGTCACTATATATGTACAAGTGCAAGCCGCACCAGACCAAGCGAGCACGTGGGACTTTAGCACGCCGTCAGACTACACTATGTCGAGCGGTGTTCAAACGAATGGGACGAGCGTGCAGCTTCGCCCCTACGAACTCGCAGCTGACGCGAATACGTCAGCGCTATACCATTTTAATGAGACCTCTGGGAATACTGCCGCTGATACGTCGGGTAATAACAACACACTCACGAGCACGGTAGGGTCCCCCTGGACGACAGGAAGGGCGTATAACGGCGTTGGCCTTAACGGCACGTCAACAAGCCTGTCAGTGCCAGATAGCTCATCGTTATCGCTGACAAGCAACCAGTCAATTGAAACGAGCCTTAAGCTAACAACACCATTTAGTACAAGTAGCCAATCCGATCAGTACATTGTTGATAAGGGTAATTACAAGCTTTATTTTAACCATAATACCGGTAAGCTAACCTATGAGCTGGCAGCGAGTAGCAATGTGCGTGACGTATCGGACAGTTCCCAACCGTGGACTCAAAATAGTGGTGCACTCGTCTATATTACGTCGCAAGTCGTGTATGGTTCAGACGTCTACTACAACATGGCGAGTATAAGCCAAACTGGTAACACCACAGGTTCAACCTGGCGTTATGACAGCGCAACTAACACGACGGTTCAAATTGGAGCCGCGTATTATCCATCTGGGGGTTCGAAGTCTACGGCTATGGCAACAAATGGAGCAACCTTATATATAAGCATAAGCAGTTATACTACTCAATCAGTGGTTTATAGCTGTGACATGAGCTCCGGGTGTTTAACCTGGACGAGTCTTGGCGGTTTCGTCACCTCAAACGGGATAGGGGTAACGAGCCTCCTCTACCAAACCAGCCACCTCTATGCCACGACGAGTGGTGGGGGTGACGGTTCGCAGGTGTATGTGTATGCCAGCGGTACAAGTTGGACGAAAATAGGTGGAACTGGCTCTTCACCAGCGAGTTGGACTTCTTCCTCGTACGCTGGAGCTGCATATTTAACCGGTAATGGTACTGATACTATCTATGTTGGCGTATGGTCTGGACTATATTCATCCACGGTGCAGATATGGAAATGTGTTATATCCGGGAGCACCTGTACAAGCTGGACTCAAATTAATACCTCGTGGTCTAGTTCGCCGGCGACCGAGTATAGGGCTCCCCTCGTAGAAATGACCTATTTTGGCGGTAATCTTTACGCGGCCGTTACCGGTAACTCGGTGGGCGCTATTTACCGATATAGCGGCACTGGAACAACTTGGGTTCAGTTAACAAACCCATGGGCTACTGCGAGTACGGCGCCAATGGCCATGAGTAACGATGGGACGAATCTGTATATTGCTGCGTATCTTGATACCCCTCCGAGTGGCGACATATGGCGCTGTAGTACGCCAACCGCAACCTGCTCTGGGGGATGGACCGCGATTAATAATACTGTTGGCAATGCGCAACATGCGATGACGATGCAACTCACCTATAGCGGTACGAGCTTATATGCAGCTGGTAGAACATTGGCGGAAGCGGCTGGCTATAGCGCAAAATATACTGCAGGTAGCTGGCAGGAGCTCGCTAAGTCCGCTACATGGGGTTCTTCAAAATTTACCTCAGCCCAATCGATGACGAATTATAAGGGTGACCTCTATGTCGGCGTTGGTATGAAGGATAGTGAATCGAGTGGATTCCGGGGTACTGCCGTATATCGCCGCCAAGGTACCACATGGTCTGAAGTCGGTGGAAATGGCCTTAAAAACTCATGGAATAATGGAACTGGCCAGTATAATGCCGTTAACGCTATGGCAGTGTACGGCGGAAACTTATATGTTGCAATTGGTGGGCTAGCGGCTGGTGACAGTGAAGTGTGGAAGTTTGATGGAACAACCTGGACGAAGGTTGGTGGTGACGGCGTCAATAGTAGCTGGAATACTAACTTCGAGGACGCAAAGTCACTCGCTGTCTATAATGGACAGCTATATGCCGGGTTGGGTCGCAGCGCTGGTGACGGTGAGGTGTGGAAGTTCGATGGAACAAGTTGGACGAAGGTTGGTGGGTCTGGTCTGAATGGTAGTTGGACCGCCACGGACACGGTGAGCTCTATGGTGGTGAGTAGCGGTCAGTTATACGTCGGACTGGGTGGTACGGGTAGCACGATGGGGCGTATTTATACATACAATGGGTCGGCGTGGGTACAAATTGCAGGAAATGGCGCACTTAGCGGTAACTGGGCTTCGGCATATGATGTCGCCTCGCTTGTTGTCTATAATGGACAGGTTTACGCTGGCTTACAGTGGGCCTCGAGTGGCGCCGCGACAATTTGGCGGTACAGCGGCGCTGGTACCTCATGGACGCAAGTTGCTGGAAGTGGACTGGCTGGAAGCTGGACAACCCAATACCTTAACGTCACCACCATGGCAGTATATAACGGACAACTATACGCTGGGCTGAACCTTACAACCCCCCTCTATTCGACGGCAGCGGGAGATCTGTGGAAATATAGCGGTGGGAGTTGGTCGAGCCTTGGTTTCGGTTCAAATATCCAGTCGCTATTTGTAGACGGAGGAAGGTTACGCGTCGGTTACAATGGCTACCAAGAGGACAGCGAAAGTGGCTACAAGGCATCCTTAGCGATGGTTGCGTCCTATGGAAATAACACGGTCCTAGCAACATCGGCCAGTAGCTGGGACACAAGCTGGCATAAAATTGCTGCCAGCTATGACGGTACAACTATGAAGGTATATGTCGACGGAACGCTCAACGCGTCGCTTGCCGCAACAACAACCGTGCCAGATAACGACCTCCCCTTAGTAATTGGCGGTAGCTATGACGGAATAAACTCCCCTAGCGGCTATGTAAACGGTACTCTCGATGAGTTACGGCTCAGCAATATTGCTCGGGCATCATTCCCCGATCTTCTTTTTAGCAATACAGCCCAAACTGTTACGCTCGCGTCAGCCGCCCGTAAACGGGGTGTTTGGCATTGGGACGATTGGGCGGATAATCGAACGATGGCTGGCGGAAGCCTTACCTATCGGCTTTCGATTGATGGTGGCGCAACGTGGCAATGGTGGAATGGAAGTGCCTGGACAGCGTCGGCGCAAACGTCACAATCAAATGATGTTGCAACGCTCCATAGCCATATCGCCACCCTACCGGTAAGCTTCGGCGGCATCACGTGGCAGGCCGTGTTCCTTGGAGACGGCACACAGCAAATAACGCTCAATAATGTTACGTTATCGTCAACCTCAGATACTACTATTCCAACAGCTAATGCCACGGGACTTCAGGCGAAAAAGGCAGCCGCCAATAGTAGTTTCGACCTATCCACTGACGCTTGGACGAACAGTGCCTCACCGTACTTCAACTGGACGGCCGGCACCGATACCGAATCTGGTGTTATGGGGTATTGCCTATACTTAGGACAGGACTCGACGGCCGACCCTGTTACGACTAAGGGACTTCTTGGTAATAGCCCTGTGAGCACAGGCGGTAATTGCCAATTCTTGGTTGCGGGAACAAGCCTTGACCTCGGTTCGGCTGGTTCTCTGGCTACCCCACTGTCAAGTTCAAATACGCCGTACTACTTACTCATTAAAGCAATCGATAATGCGGGAAATATTGTTGGTGCGACGAGCGAATTCCATTTCAAATTTGATAATACGCCGCCAACCACCCCGGCTTACATCACGGCTCCATCAGGATTTATTAATACCAAAGAAGTGACGTTATCATGGCCAACAATAGGGTCAAGCTCAGCGGCTGACGCGAACTCTGGTCTGGTTGGGTTGCAATATAAGATAAATAATTCACCATGGTACGGTAGCTCACACACCGGCACGGGTGATATTAACGATATCCTCCCAAGCGCCTCAGGCAGCTATACGATGGCGCCGACACCCGACTTTCCTAACCTCACTGAAGGTATCAACACTGTCTACTTCCGCGCCTGGGATAATGCCGGTAACGTAAGCAGCGCACTTATAAATGCTGTCGTAAGAATTAATACAACCGGAGCACCATCGCAGCCGCTCATAGCCGTGGCAACGCCAGCGACAAACACGACCAATAGTTTTGCCTTTGCCTGGAACGCGCCAAGCACTTTCGTGGGTGATGCATCAAACATTACCTATTGCTATACGATTAATACCACACCAAATGACTCAAACTGTACCTATACGCCGGCGGGCGCAACAAGCCTCGTAGCGGGGCCGTATGCCACCCAACCGGGCACCAACACGCTCTATCTTGTGGCTCGTGATGAATCTCATAACATCAACTATGCCAACTACGCTTCGGTTGATTTCTCTGCTAATACTCCTGCTCCAGGTATACCGCTTAACGCCGATGTTGCGGACGTGTCTGTTAAAACGACAAACAACTGGAGGCTCGCGCTCACCTGGGACACGCCATCTGACGTTGGTGCAGGTGTGACGCAATATAAAGTGTATAGGTCAACGGACGGGGTTCACTATAATGTAATTGGTACAAGCTCGAGTACGAGTTATATCGACTCATCTCTTACTCAACGCGACTACTACTACCGCGTGAACGCCTGCGACAGTGCTAATAATTGTGGTGCCGATAGCTCAATCGCCAAAGGTTACCCAACCGGTAAGTTTACTGCACCGGCCAACTTGATTAGTGGCCAACCGGCGGTTACCGATACGACCACCCGCACGGCGACTATCAGCTGGGTGACTGATCGTGCCAGTGACTCTCGGCTTTCAATCGGAACTACTAGCGGTGTCTATGAGCCACCGGAAACACTCCTTTCAGCGCAGGTCGTTAACCATAAAGTTCAACTCTCAAACCTCAGCGCAGGTACCACGTACTACGTCGTTGCTAAGTGGACCGACGAAGATGGCAATATGGGGAAGAGCCAAGAGTTTAGCTTTACAACGAAGCCAGCCCCAACCGTTAAGGAGGTCACCACAACAAAAGTCGGCCTATCGGATGCAATTATTAACTTTACGTCTCTTGGTGCCTACCGCATATCAATATCGTACGGTATATCCGATAGCTTTGGGGGTATAAAGAGCCTCAATACATCTGCGAGCCAATCAAGTTATGATATTAGCCTTGACGGGCTGAACGACGGAACGAAGTACTTCTTCCAGCCAGTGGCGTATGATGGTGAGGGTAACGCATATCCTGGAAATATCTTCAGCTTTACCACCCCAGAGCGACCACGTATTAGTAACCTGCAATTCCAGCCAGTTGCTGGCGAGCCAACCAGTACCCAGGAGGTTTCGTGGAAGACAAATGTCCCTACCGATTCAACCGTTACCTACGGCACAGTCGACAGTAGCGGTACCGATATTACGAAACCTCAAATGACAACTGACCACAAGCTTGTCATTAACGGGCTTGAAGATAATAGCAGCTACTTCCTTATCGCAGAGTCGCGTGATGTAAACGGTAACCTTGCCGTATCTGACAAGCAATTCTTCCGCACAGCGCTTGATACTCGACCACCAAAAATCAGTGCTATTACTGTTGAAACTTCAATAAGGGGTACCGGTTCTCAGTCGCGTGGTCAAATTATCGTTTCGTGGACAACCGATGAATTAGCGACCAGCCAGGTTGCGTATGGAACCGGAACATCGACCGAGACGCTTAATAATAAGACGGCCGAAGACGGCGCCCTATCAACCGAACATATTGTTATTATTTCAGACTTACCAACCTCAGAACTTTACACCATTCAGCCAATTTCGAAGGATAAATCGGGTAACCAGCAACCAGGCACATCGCAAACCGCAATTATTGGACGTGGCTCTGACGACGTGCTGACAATTGTACTTAACGCTATACAGAAAATGTTTGGAATATAACTATGACAGAACGATATATCATCAACGTTAACAATGTCGAGCAAAGTTTTTCGGTTGCTGGAGACGAGCTCAATGTTATAAAAAGTGCCGACTTTAGCATTCGAGAGAATACGTTTAATATCATCTACGGTCCATCTGGTAGCGGGAAGTCGACTATATTAAATATCCTATCTGGCTTACAAAAGCCAACCAAGGGCGAAGTGTTAATTCAAGGCCGCGACCCCTATACCCTGAATGAAGACGAGTTAGCCTATTTTCGGGCTAACCGTATTGGTATCGTCTACCAAACAAACCACTGGGTTAATAGTTTGGATGTTGTTGGCAATGTCGCACTACCTCTTAATTTTCTGGGATATTCTCGAAAGCAGGCTGAAGTAATGGCGATGGAAAGTCTCAAGCGCGTCGGTATGGAGAAGTATGCAAAAAAGAGCCCGCTGGTGCTATCGGGTGGTGAGCAGCAACGCGTCGCCATGGCGCGTGCGCTCGCTAACACTCCCCTCTTCATTGTCGCCGACGAACCAACCGGTAACCTTGATGTAGAAAGCGGCAATATGATAATCGAATTGCTTCAGCTTTGCCGTGACCAATTCCGATGCACGGTTATTTTGGTGACACACAACATTGAATATTTGCCTGTGGCCGACAATATTTTCTATGTAAGTGACGGCATTGTCAAACAAGGCGATAGCGCGACAATTACCGCAACAACTCAAAAACTTATCAATGACCTACGCCACCACTTAAGTAAGGTTAAGGAGCTAAAGTTCTAATGAGAGATGAACCACAACTCGGAGGAAAAAGGTCAAGTTATCGGTCAATTCCGCTGAGCATGCTTATTTATTTAGGCTGGCGTAATATCTCTACCAAGAAACTTAGAAGTACCCTTACTATTACGGGCATTATTATTGGTATTGCGGCGGTATTTTTCTTGCTGTCTTTTGGGCTTGGACTACGAGATATTATTACAAAGGAAGTACTTGGCAACCAATCGGTGCGATCAATCACGGTTAATACACCAAACTCAAAGTTAATTAAACTGAACGCTGAAAATAGTAATCGTATCGCAGCGTTGCCGCACGTCGTTGAGATTAGTAGCGACTTCTCGTTTCCTGGGGGTATTCGCTATAGTGGGAGTGAAGTTGAGGGTATTATCTACGGCATCGATACGTATTATCAAGACCTGACGTCACTTAATTTGGTTGAAGGCCGGTTGATGGACAAAAAAGACGTCTATACAGCGCTTGTTAATCGATCGGCGCTTAAAGCAATGGGCGTCACTGATGAGAGTAGCGTCATTGGTCAGAAAGTGCGATTAACCGTTCCGCTAACCGCGTATGGCGCAACAAAAGACAAAATTACTGACGAGTTTACTATTGTCGGGGTTATTGATTCGGGCACAGGAACAGAAATATTTGTCCCCCGTTTTAATTTTGAATCCGTTGGAGTAGCGCTCTATTCCGACGTGAAGCTACTCGCCGACGATTCGAATAATGTTCAGGGTTTGCGTGCTCAAATTGAAAGCCTCGGCTTTCAAACATCCTCTCCAATTGATACGATTGAGCAAATTAATCAAGTTTTTCAATTCTTTAATATCATCCTTGTTGGTTTCGGCATGATTGGGATGATTGTTGCGATACTTGGTATGTTCAACACCTTAACGATTTCACTGTTGGAGCGAACAAGGGAAATTGGGCTCATGATTTCACTGGGAGGTCGTCCAAAAGATATGCGTCGGTTGTTTATTATTGAAGCGATGATTTTATCAGTTATCGGATCGGTTGTTGGCATACTTCTCGCTCTCATTCTTGCCTATGCTATAAATTTCGTACTGTTTAAATTTGCCGAAGGACGTGGCGTTACAGAGTATTTCAGCCTATTTGCGACACCTTGGTGGTTGATTGTTGGTACTATTGCATTCATGATGATTGTCGGGCTGTTGGTTGTCTACTTCCCAGCGCGACGCGCGCAGCGAATTAACCCTATTGAAGCACTAAGGCACGAATAGTAAGCAGTGGTCGAATTTGATAATCCTAATAAATTGTTGTATAATTAATATTAGCTATCTTTTTTAAGAATTCTTCTCTAGCACTCTTGTCTTCTTACCTAACCTAGCCTCAACTTTTACGAGGACTTATTATGATTTCATTTGTATGGCCACCTGGTGAGCCTATGCTCGCGGGCACGGGCGGTTCGGAAACCTATACAGCTGGGCATATTCGCGAATTGCGACGTCGTGGCATAGATGCCCAGGTGGTAACGATTGGGCATGGCGTAAAAGACGGCAGGCAGGATTTTCATGACGTACCGTTTCTCGCCCTACCAAATGCCGAGGCTATTAGCGACCTACCGGGCGAGGTGGTATTTGTTAACAAAGCCTACCCCGTTCCAACGAAAAATAAAGCGACAATTATCTTCCACTGTTCAATTCCTAAACTCGCCGACCGCCAGCGATATCGCGGCTTTATTGTCGACAAAACAATCATCGCTACAAGTGTATATAGTGGGCAAAAATGGGCGCTGTATCTCGACATTCCCTACAGTAAAATTAATGTCGTATTGCCGTTTGCTGACCCTATCTTTGGTAAGGTGAAACGGTCAAAACCGGCCAAAAAAACCCGTGTTTTATTTGCTGGTCGGCTTCATCCTGAAAAAGGAATCTACACAATTCTTGAAATGATGCACCAAGGTGATATGCAGCACGATGGATACAGCACAACTATTATTAAAGCCGGTCTGCATGTTGAAATTGGCAGAGAAATTGCCCGTATGTTAAAAGGCTATCCATATGCAAAACTTATTGCTGCGGAAAAGTCGGTTAAATCTATGGCGAAGCGACTGGGTGCAAGTGATATATTATTGATGCCATCGGTTTTTGAAGAGCCGTTTGGCATGCTTTCGGTTGAAGCCCAACACGCGGGTTGTCGGGTGATTGCAAGTAATACGGGTGGACTACCTGAAACTAATTGCGGGCTATTGACGCTCGTGACGCCACGCAGCCCCCTCGCCCTCCTAACGGGCATCAAGCAGGCGGTTGCGCTTGGTCTTGCGACGGAAAAAGAGCGCACCATTGCCGTTAGTAAGTTTACGCTTGAAAAATCGGTTGATGATTTGCTTGGAGTGCTCTACCCTATCTCGTAGAACGTCTGCATGGCGTATCGACGGAGGGAGTGGCATAATGTATAGCATGGTGTTCAATCGGAATGTTTTATACGTGGGTGAAAGCCCGTTTGGCAAATATAAGATAGTTGATACAAATTATAATGGACGCCCAGCACGGGTTCTTTATGGCAGCCGCAGTTCGCCACAATCTGGCGCAGCGCGCGACGATAACCCTGAGCTGCTGTTTGATTACAATCAACGCTTCCTAGAGATAATGATGAGCCGTAGCCCCAAAAAGGTGCTTGTTATTGGCGGTGGCGCTTTCATGCTTCCTATCGCCGCTTTCCATCGTTTTCCACGCACTCATATTGATGTCGTTGAGATTGATCCGCTGTTGGTTAAATTATCAAAAGATTTTTTTGACCTCCCCGATGATAAGCGAATGGGCGTCCACGTTGGTGATGGTGCTGCGTTTGTGGCCTCGACAAAAGGTCGGTACGATATGATTATTTTAGATGCATTTTCAGGTTATGACATCCCTCACCATCTTCTGGAGCGTGAAGCAATTACACGCTATAAACAACGGCTCACCAAAGATGGCGTTATCGCAATTAATTTCATTTCATCATATAAACCAAACCGGCCTCGTTTGGCACACGAACTCGTGGAGTCGTTCGGGGCAATTTTTTCACACATCAGTCTTTGTCAGGCAGATGCCGAATATTTACGCGAAGAAAAGCAAAACCTCCTGCTTATTGCCGGCAATAAGCCATTTCAGTTTGATTATTTACAGTCCAGAGAACTTGAACTGTCTTAACTATACGCACACATAAAAATACGACCTCCGTAGCGGGGTCGTATTGCTTTAGATTCGTTGAGCCTTACGCTTTGCAGCTTTTAGCTTCTTCTTTAGCGCGCGCTTGATATCGGCGCCGTGCCAATTTCGGTGTTTAGCCATGAGGTTCCTTTTTTAGTGCTCAAATCAGTATACCCAATGACGACCGTTTTGGCAAGGGTGAAACTTGACACATATGCTCTTTCTATTTTATAATAGTCAGGTTCTGTTCATGCACGGCATAGCTTGGGGGATTGCATTCAATGCACGTTGTCCTAACGCACCACGTAGGCCAGAGCACCAGGGACGGAGGGGCAAGGAGTCTCATTGACCTTCTCGTGTTCGTCGAATTCGAATGGCAGAAGCACCTCGCTTCGTCACGCCGAACGATGAACGAGCTGAAGGTCCCGCCGAACATCGAGTACCTGTTCCTTGGGGGAAAGAGGTACCGAATCGGTGGTCCGCGCAAGATCTGGTTCAAGAAGGTCGAGAAGGCCGCGAGGGGGTACAACCCCGACCTGTTCTACGTAACAGAGGCCTTCGACGATGACGGACACCCGCACCAGCTCGACTTCGACCTTTCGAAAGGAAGTGTCTTCGACGACGAGTTGATCGTGAAGGCGCGACCCGTGGACATCACACGGTTCACCCACGCGTCCGTCTCGACCGGACCACTCGTTCGCGAGTGAGCCACACTACCCATCCACCCGACCCGTCACCTTGCGTGGCGGGTCTTACCTTTTGGTGCATTATGACGGAGAATTTGAAGGGCGCTTTACAATAGAAAAACCGTCAACCGTTCGTGGACGCTGCATGACGGGCGGCGATGGCCGAACTTCAGGCTGAGGTGCAGGAATCGCCTGTTGCGGCGCGATTGGTCGCGAGCGGTAGTGGGCGCGTCGTGTCTTTCGGATTGAGGTAAGCACGGCTATGGCACCCAGCTGGTAAATAATAATAACTGGCAGTGCGATGATGGTTTGGTTCAGTGGATCTGGTGTCGGTGTAATAATTGCTGCGGCCACGAACGCAAACAAAACAACCCAGCGCTCACTTTTTAATAATCCACTCGGCGTCAGCGGCTTCACCTTATGAAAAATAAACAAAATAAGCGGTAGCTGGAAGATAATTCCAAGCCCAAGCGTATAGCCAACGATGAAGTTTAAATACGAATCAGCGGTAAGCGCTGATTGAACATAATCACCGGCAAATGTGCTAAGGAAGCGTAATGCCCCAGGAACCGCGTAGAAATAGCCAAACAACACGCCTGCGATAAGCAGCAGTAACGATGATAGTAGTAGTTTCCCGCCGAAGTTTTGCGATTTCAGTGGCAAGGCTGGACGAACGAAGCTATAGAGCTGGTAAATGAGCGTGGGAATGGTAAGCGCGAAGCCGGCGTAGACACTGACTAGAAAAATAAAGGTAAACCCACCACCTGGTGTGAGGTAAAGCAGCTTCTGTCCTTCAAGCGGGCCGAGTAGTATTTGCAGAAGTGGGTCGCGAAATGTATAAGCAAGCGTGGTTGCGACAAGAAAAACGGCTGCGACAGCAAAAAAGCGCGTTCGTAGCTCGCGTATATGGTCGGCAAATGTACTCCCTTGTGCCAACGAAGCCTCTCTTTCCTTACGCCCAAAAAAGAATGGGCGTCACTACGCTATTTTTTCTCAGCTGTTTCGTCTTTTTTCGCAGCTGCATCTTCTTTGCCGTTGAGGCCATCACGAAGCTCTTTTGCAGATTGTCCGAGGCTACGTGCCAGCTTTGGAAGCTGTGAGCCGCCGAAGATAACGAGAATGATGATAAGAATAACAATTAGTTCTGGTGTCCCTAAGCCAAACATGGCGTCCTCCTTGTAAAATGTCTGTACGTATCATATCTCTAAACGGCCTCTAGCGCAACAAAAGGAACCAGCTTATACTTACCATGAGATGAAAGTGTATCGTATCGTATCGGTTATTCTGTATGGTAGCGCCCTGTGCCTGCTATGTATTGCCGGTGTGATGGCGTGGCAGTATTGGGCTGCGACAACCACAGGCGACGTGGTTCCGCCCAGTAAAACGGTGACAACGTCAACCGAGACGCCCAGTGAACGTACGCCACCAGCTATTGAGAATGCCGACAACTATACCGTTGCTGCCAATGCGCCTCGTGCACTAAAAATTGCCTCCCTTGCTATAGCGAGCTTTATTCAACCTGTCGGAACTGACCAATACGGGCAGATTGCCGTACCGAGCAATGTTCATTTCGCTGGTTGGTATGTCGATAGCTCGCCGCCGGGTACTAAGGGAGTGACGGTGATTGATGGACATGTTGGTGGACGCTATGGCGGCGCGGTGTTTAGCAAACTTCCTGAGATAAAAGTTGGCGATACGGTGTTGCTTCAAAAGGGCGATTTATCATGGCTTACCTATCAGGTTGAGAGGAATGTCTCCGTAACCCCCGACGATAACGCCGCTCTATTCACCCACTCTACCAATTCGGAGAATGAGCTACACCTTATTACCTGTACAGGTGTCTATATTCCAGCAAAAAAATCGTACGATCAGCGGAGCCTTATTATTGCTCGGCAGATTGACCAGTAGCCTTGCGGTTCGCTCGTGTTTTTCGTACGTATCGACGGATAAGAAGCTCAACGCCAACAAGAAGGAGCGCAAGCGCAATAACTGCAGGAACGACGAATAGAGGCTGTTGCATAAGCCCTGTATTTGGCAGGCCGGGCTGAGACCCACTATCGACGGCAACCTGACAGGTTGTGTCACCGGTGGCACATGAGCTGTACGTGCTACCGTTATAGGCATCCTGTCCGTATGCTGCTGCGACAATGTAGATTGTGGAGCTATAGCTATTTGTCATACTCTCAGTTAAAAGCATAACGGTTGTTTTTTCAACTCAAACATTATATACTCGGCTTAGTAAAAGGATATCAACAGCGATGACTACGCAAAAAATTCTAAAAGATAATATAAGTGAACTACTAGCCAAGGAAATGGACCGTAAGGACTTTCTTAAACACGTCGGTATTGCCGTCGTGGCCTTAACCGGTGTTGCTGGTATTATTAGCGTGCTTTCTGGCCAGCGAACCACGAGCTTTAGCCAATCAAACATATCGAGTGGTTACGGCAGCATGCCATACGGCGGGAAGAAAAACTAGCCAACCGCCCGTTCGGGCTCATATGTGCACTCGTGCGAAAAAGTGACGTATATCACATGACTCAAAAGAGTCTTTTTTATTACCCCTGTTATACCTCTATAAAAAATGTGACCTGCATCACGAAAAATATTACAACAAACATAACCTTGACAGCGCTATATGTATGGTACTAATCTTGATACAGACGCTACATTTAGCGTATATAACAAAAACAGCATCACAAGACAACTGGAGGGTGTATGTACAGGACGATTCGTAAGAGAAGCGGCGAAACCGCTCGCTTCGACATGGAAAAAATTATTACGGCGCTTGAAAAAGCAGGCCATTCAACGGGCGAATTTGATCGTACCGTTGCGAAACGTTTGGCGCGACGTGTTGTTGAGCACGCCGAAGACGAACTGAAGAGTAAAATACCAACGGTTGAGCAAATTCAGGATATTGCCGAGAACGTTCTGCTCGCCTCTTCGTATAAGAAAACCGCGAAAGCGTACATTCTTTACCGTGACCAGCACAACCAAATACGCGAACTGACACAGGCCTCACATGTTGACCTCGTCGACAGTTATATCGGCGATCTCGACTGGCGTATTAAAGAAAATAGTAATATGGGCTACTCGTTGCAGGGCCTCAACAACTATATTTCATCTGAAATTAGCAAAACGTACTGGCTCAATAAAATCTACCCTCAACAAATTGGCGCTGCCCACCGTAGTGGTGATATGCACCTTCACGACCTTGGTCTTGTTTCTGTGTATTGTGTCGGATGGGACCTTATGGACCTGCTCCGCGAAGGCTTTACGGGCGTTGCTGGAAAAGTATCATCAAAGCCAGCTAAGCACCTTCGCTCGGCACTTGGACAGGTAGTGAATTTCTTTTACACGTTGCAAGGTGAAGCCGCTGGTGCACAAGCCTTCAGTAACTTCGATACACTCCTCGCGCCGTTTATTCGTAACGACGGCCTCAGCTACAAAGAAGTGAAGCAAGCCTTGCAAGAGTTCGTCTTTAACGTCAACGTACCAACTCGTGTTGGCTTCCAGACGCCATTTACCAACGTCACCCTCGACCTTCAGGCGCCAGGGCATATGGCGGGTATTCCTGTGCTCATTGGTGGTGAAATGCAAGAAACGAATTACGGCGACTACCAGGAAGAAATGAACATCTTTAATAAGGCGTTCCTTGAAGTACTCAGTGAAGGCGATTCTACAGGACGTGTCTTCTCCTTCCCTATCCCTACCTACAACATTACGCCCGACTTCGACTGGGATAACCCTGTTATTGAAAACCTGTGGGAAGCAAGCGCAAAATATGGCATTCCTTACTTCTCGAACTTCGTTAACTCCGACATGAAGCCTGAAGACGCACGTTCGATGTGTTGCCGCCTTCGTATCGATAACCGCCAACTCGCCTACCGCGGCGGTGGTCTGTTTGGGTCAAGCCCAATGACCGGCTCGGTTGGTGTTGTCACGCTTAACTTGCCTCGCCTCGCCTTGAAATCTGAAACAAAAGAGGCCTTCATAAAGGGACTCGACGATTTAATGCAGCTTGCAAAAGAAAGCCTTGAAATTAAGCGAAAGGCTCTCGAAAAACTCACCGACGCCAATCTCTACCCATATACCAAATACTACCTACGTAACATCAAAGAAGGCTTTGGCCTGTACTGGAAGAACCACTTCTCGACCATCGGTATTATTGGTATGAATGAAGCCCTCCTTAACCTATTTGGCAAAGATATTGCCAGTGACGAAGGGCGCGCTTTCGCCGAAGAAGTACTCGATTACATGCGCGATCGTCTGGCAGACTTCCAGGAAGAAACGGGCAACAACTATAACCTCGAAGCAACTCCTGCCGAAGGAACCACCTACCGTTTGGCGCAAATCGATAAGAAAGATTACCCAAAGACCGCCCACTTTGCAAACGGCCTTGGCGATGAAGTTGAACATGCGTTCTACACGAACTCAACACACCTCCCAGTAAACTTCACGAACGACGTATTTGAACTACTTGATTTGCAAGATACGCTTCAAACGAAGTACACCGGTGGTACCGTGATTCACTTCTTCCTTGGCGAGCGTGTCGATGATCCTGAGATGGTGAAGAAGCTTGTTAAAATCATTTGTCAGAACCACCAGCTGCCTTACTTTACCTTCAGCCCTACGTTTAGCATTTGTCCAAACCACGGCTACCTTAAGGGCGAGTGTGACACCTGTGATCGTTGCCAGGCAGCCTGTGAAATCTACTCTCGTGTCGTTGGTTTCCTTACCCCTACACACCGTTGGAACAATGGAAAACAAGCCGAATTTGGTATGCGAAACACCTTCAATGTCGAGGCTGCCGTCTCCTCATGAGAATAGGGGGTCTTCAAAAGCTATCGCTTGTTGACTACCCTCGCCACACAGCTGTCGCAATGTTTACGGTTGGCTGCAACATGCGTTGCGGGTACTGCCACAACCCTGAGCTGGTGCTTCCAGAACGCTACGCTGACACCATTCCAGAAGAGGACATTCTCCTCTTTCTGGAAAGTCGGGTTGATCGGGTTGAGGGCGTGGTGATTAGTGGCGGTGAGCCAACCATGCACGCTGACTTGCCTGACTTTATTCGTCGCATTAAAAAGCTTGGCTTTTTAGTTAAACTTGATACAAATGGCACGAACCCTGATATGCTGCGTGAATTGTTTGCTAAGAAGCTGCTCGATTTTGTTGCCATGGATATTAAAGCGTCGATGGCTCGCTATCACGAAGTGGTGGCACGGCCTGTTGATATCGATGCTATTCAAGAGTCGATCCAGCTTATAAAAGCGAGCGGTGTGGACCATGAATTCCGCACTACCTTGGTAAAGAGCCAGGTGAGCCCCGAAGACTTGGATGAAATTGGCCAGCTTATTAACGGGTCGCCACGCTTTGCACTGCAACGCTTTCGCCCTGGTTTGACACTTAGTCCGCAATTTGCCCGTGAAACAACTTACTCCGACAAAGAGCTTGCGGTGCTAAAAACGAATATGGAGCGCTACGTTACAGAATGCGTGGTGCACTAACCATGAAACACGACGCAGTTGTTACACGGGTTGTTCAGGAAGCGCCAACTGTTTCGACAGTGTTCTTTACAGTTGACGGGGGCGCTTTTACGTTTACGGCTGGTCAATATATTAGTGTCTATTTCGAGCAAACGGGTAAAAAAAGCGGTAAAGCCTATAGCCTTTCAAGCGCTCCACGCGACAAAGAACTTTCCATTACGGTAAAAAACGTCGGTGAATTCTCTGGCCTTATTTGCGGGTTGAAACCAGGCGATCGTTTTATCGTGAGCTCACCTTACGGGTTCTTTAATAGTAGCGACGATATGCCTATTGTTGCAATTGCTGCTGGTGTTGGTATTTCACCAATTTGGAGCATTATTCGCGATGAACTCGAAACGTCATCGCAGCGAGACATTTCCCTGTATTTGAGCGCACCATACGAAAATGAACTTATCTTTCGAGCCACCATCGAAGCGCTCTTTTCGCGTTGCTCACAGGCATCGGCACACTATTTTGTGACGCGCGAACCATCGAAAGTAGCCGAAACTCGCCGCTTTAAGGTTACCACCGATGTGCCAAGCGATGCTTTAGCCACCTCTCGTTTCTACATTTGCGGCTCGGAAACGTTTGTACGTGGCGTATGGCTTCAGCTCATGGAGGCTGGCGTCGATGAGTCGCGAATTGTTACGGAAACATTTTTTGAAAGTTCATTATGAGTACAGAGACACTGACTGATGTTGAATACAAACTGCCGTACGAGGAGGTGTCCGTTGAAACAGACACTCTGCAGGCTGATTTTCCCTGTGAAAACAAACTTGGCTTTACTGCTTTATGTGCCAGTTGTTTCCTCGTGAATCTGTATGGTGATTGCCCAAAAAACATTCGTGAAAAGGCCGCAAGCGAACAGAACGAAGCCACCGATAACCAGCAGGCGCCATCATTTACTCTTGAATCTGCGCTTGCTCCATCTCACCTCGAGTCAGCAGCTCAAGCGGATAAAGAACCTATAGCCATTGCCCCGGTCTACGAGGCGCCCAAAGTTAAACCGGTTGTATCTGAGGTGATACGCCAAGAGCCGTCCCTTGTTGAAGAAGTAGTTACTACACCCGCGCCAGAACAAGCGCCTTCCCGTTCGTACCGCGACCTATTGTTCGACGATACAGTTGAAGTTGTTGTCGCATATCCTAAGCCAAACAGAAAGAAGGCTCTCGTAGAGTCAGCTCCGGTTGCTGTGTTGCAAGAAGAAACGATTCCAGAACTCGTGTATACGCCGCCAATCGTTACGCCAGAAAAGAAACCTGTTGAAGCAGAAGTGAGCACTGAGCCGACTGCAATAGTTGAGGAGTACGTCCAATCTACGCACATTCCCGAAGCTGAACCCGTCATCGAACCTGTTGTTTTTGTAGAAGAAGAAATTGTTGAAAAGGTCGTCGATTCTGTCATTGATGAGCCCACGCGAACAGTTGAGCCCACGTCTTTACAATATCCTTACGAGCCCGCTCTACCGCTAAAGAAGGAAAGGTCGCCCGTTATTAGCTCGCCAGTGGTGACTGACCCATTTATTGCCACTAAACCAGACAGCGCTACGGACACTTTCAGCCCAATATTGGCGGTAGGTGAAGAAACGGTAATAACACACAATATAGTCGCCGAACCGGTTGTAATGGATGAACCCGAGCTCCAGGTGGAGCAGCCCCAAGAGCCTCACCTTACGCAACAGGAGCCTCTTCTTATCGAAACCGAAGATGAATACAACAGCGAACACGGTGTGAACGACAATAAGACCAATTTCGGCAATGATACTAACGATACGAAAGACGACCCAGTGCCACCGAATACCCCCGAGCGTCTCTTCCCTACTATTCAAAAATATAGCGGTATGACATTTCGCTATGGGCGTTCGTTCATCGGTGTGTTTGCTCTGTTAACACTCGTGCTTGTCGACCGCTAAAGCCCGCACTTCTTGTTTGATAAAAACGATAAATCACGCTATCATTGAAAGCATATGCGCAATATGAAAAAGCGGCCGGTGCGGAGGGGCACACAGGTTCTTATCGGGAGTATTATTGCCCTTGCGATTATCGCGGCACTCGTTTTTGTCACTCAAGGCCGAGATATTCCCGTTCTTAATCCACACGGTGCAATCGCCAACCAGCAACATGTACTTATTTTAATTACCGTCGGGCTTGGTGTGTTTGTAATTATCCCCGTATTCATTCTGCTTTTTACCATTGCCTGGAAATACCGAGATACCAATAAAAAGGCAAAATACGAACCAGAGTTCGACGGCCACAAGGCTCTTGAAGCATTATGGTGGGGTATCCCCTTGGTTATTATTTTTATTCTCGCTATCGTTACCTGGGTTTCAACACATGCGCTTGACCCATATAAAAAGCTTGAATCGGACATCACGCCCGTAAAGGTCCAGGTCATTTCTCTTGAATGGAAATGGCTCTTTATTTACCCCGACTATAAAGTTGCCACCCTCAACTTTGTCAATATTCCTAAAAATACACCAATTGAGCTTTCGCTCACTTCAGATGCGCCGATGAACTCATTCTGGGTACCAGCCCTTGCTGGCCAGGTGTATACAATGACTGGTATGTCAACACAGCTACACCTTATGGCTGATTCGGTCGGGACCTTCAACGGGGTGTCCGCCAATATAAGTGGCAAAGGGTTTGCGGATATGAGGTTTAAGGTATATTCGCAAAATGAAACCGACTTCGAAACGTGGGCGCGAAACGCGACGCACTCACCAGACGTACTGAACGATAATCGCTATGAAGCACTTTCCAGCCAAGGCATCGACACTGATGAGAAAACCTTCAGTCTCGAATCTGTAAACCTTTACCATAACGTCATTATGAAATATATGCACCCAACATCAACGGAAGCAACACCAACAACCGATACTCATACAATGCACGAAGGGATGAACATGTAATGCTCGAAGAACTGCAACACATTATTTTCGGTCGCCTCACATGGCAAGATTTTGTGCACGAACCAATTATGGCGGGCGCAGGCTATGCAATGGTGCTCGGGTTGGTTGCGATTATTGTAGCGCTTACCTACTTCAAAAAATGGAAGTGGCTCTGGCGCAATTGGCTGACAGCACTTGACCCAAAGAAAATAGGCATGATGTATCTGCTCGTGTCGCTTATTATGTTGCTTCGCGGGTTTGCCGATGCGCTGCTGCTTCGCACCCAACAAGCCACCGACGGCTCACTCGGCCTTCTCTCGGCTGACCATTTTCAACAGATATTTACAGCACACGGTTCGATTATGATTTTCTTTGTGGCAATGGGCGTAATTGCCGGGCTGTTTAACCTCATTGTGCCCCAGCAAATTGGCTCACGCGACGTCGCTTTTCCGCTGATGAACTCGATTAGCTTTTGGCTGTTTGTCGCTGGCATGATTATCATCAACGCACCGCTTGTGGTTGGTGAATTTTCAGCGGCCGGCTGGCTGGCTTATCCTCCGCTTTCAGGTCTTGAGTATAGCCCGGGTGTCGGCGTCGATTATTGGATTTGGAGCTTACAGATCGCCGGAATTGGTAGTTTGCTTACGGGTATTAACTTCTTCGTCACTATTTTGAAAATGCGCGCACCAGGTATGAAACTTATGATGATGCCGATTTTTGTATGGAGCGTGCTTGGCACAACGGCGCTGATTATGGCGGCCTTCCCTATTCTGACGGCAACGCTTGGTATGCTTTCGCTCGATCGCCTTATTGATACACACTTCTTTACGACAACGGCTGGCGGTAACCCAATGCTCTACATTAACCTAATTTGGGCTTGGGGACACCCGGAGGTCTATATTTTGGTACTTCCGGCATTCGGTATTTTCTCGGAAGTTGTGGCGACTTTCTCGAAGAAGCGAATCTTCGGCTATACCTCAATGGTGTGGGCGATTATCGCCATTACGATCCTCTCGTTTACCGTGTGGCTTCACCACTTCTTTACCATGGGGGCGGGCGCAGATGTTAATACCTTCTTTGGTATCATGACGATGATTATCGCCGTACCGACAGGGGTGAAGGTGTTTAACTGGATTTTCACAATGTATCGCGGCCGTGTCTCTTTCACGACGCCAATGCTATGGTTTATGGGCTTCGTGGTGACCTTTACAATCGGTGGCCTAACAGGTGTGATGATGTCTGTTCCAGCGGCCGACTTCCAATTCCATAACAGCCTATTTCTCGTCGCACACTTTCACAATATGATTATTGGCGGCGTGCTATTCGGCGCTTTTTCTGGTTTTGCCTATTGGTTTCCAAAATTCGCTGGCTTCACGCTTAATGAGCGAATTGGCCGTTATGCCTTTTGGGCATGGTTGATTGGCTTTATTGTGGCCTTTGCACCTCTGTATATTCTTGGCTTTATGGGCGCGGTTCGTCGGCTTGACCACTACGACCCGTCGCTTGGCTGGCAGGGGTTGTTTGTTGTGGCCGGCGTAGGTGTGCTTATTATCGGTCTTGGCGTTGCGCTGCAAATTTTGCAGGTTATCGTCAGTATTGTGCAGCGCGACAAGAACCGGGTAGGAAGTGACCCGTGGGGTGCGCGCACGCTTGAGTGGTCCGTCCCCTCACCTGCACCACAATATTCATTTGCAACAATTCCACGGGTAACGAGCCGTGATGAATTTTGGGAAATGAAAAAGAAAAAGCTTCAGCCAACGATTGAATTTGAAGATATCTGGCTTCCAAAGAATACCGGTGCCGGTGTTATTATTGGAATCTTAGCACTCACCTTTGGGTTGGGAGTAGTGTGGCATATCTGGTGGGTCGTCATCCTCGCGTTTATTGGTGTTGTCATAACGCTCATCATCAAGCTCACCGATGACGAACCTGATAGGAAGATAACCGCAAAGCAAGTAGCAGCAATAGCTGGACACTATTCATTAAAGGAGACGCAGCTATGAACCGCGACGAAGAAGTAATTGCTATCCGCGAGCGAAAGACGCTTGGCTTCTGGATTTACCTTATGACGGACTGCCTTCTGTTTGCCGCATTGTTCGCGACATTTGCAGTGTTGCGCGCAGAGACGTTTGGAGGCCCTTCAGGCGCTGAGTTGTTCAACCTGCCGTTCGTATTGGTTGAGACCATAATTCTGCTTACCAGCAGCTTTACAATCGGTTTGGCGGTACTTGGTGCTGCACGTGGCTACAAGAAACAAGCGATTGTATGGTTGGTTTTGACATTTCTATTAGGCGCAACGTTCTTGGCGATGGAGTTATGGGAATTCAATCAACTGATCGGTGACGGTCACGGTTGGCAGCAGAGCGCCTTCCTTTCCTCATATTTTGTGCTCGTTGGCACACACGGATTACACATCGCGGTTGGCCTGCTTTGGCTCATTGTTGTCACCGTGCGTTTATGGAAGCGTGGCTTCAAAAAAACTGATCTTCATCGGTTGAGCCTTCTGGGGCTTTTCTGGCACTTCCTTGATGTTGTTTGGATTTTCATCTTTAGTTTCGTCTACTTAATTGGAGGGATGGCATGAAAAAACCACATATTGAGCATCGCCACGCGCCGGTGCCGTACATTTCCTATGTCACTGGCTTCGTCCTTTCTATTATCGCCACACTGATTGCATATTTCTTTGTCGTTAACAGCACGTTTCCAAAAGAAACCCTTATTACTGTAGTGCTCATCATTGCGGTCGTGCAGCTTATCGTCCAGATGGTGTTCTTTTTGCACATTGGTCGCGGAAGCCATTGGAAAGCCGTTACGTTTGTGTTTACGGCCATTTTCGTACTCATTGTCGTTGTTGGTACGATCTGGATTATGAACAACCTTAATTACAATATGATGGATATGTCACCAACCGAAATGCAACAATACATGGAGCATAACGAAGGAATTTGATGGAACGACACACACGCTCATATCTACAGCTTATTAAACCTGGTATTACACTAAGCAATACCCTTAGCGGCATGGCTGGCTTTTTCTTGGCGGCAAGTATCGTTTCCTTTAGCTGGACTACATTTATTGGAGCTATTGGTGGTATTGCATTGGTTATCGCATCAGCCTGCGTTGCGAATAACATACTCGACCGAGATATTGATAAGCGGATGAAGCGCACGTTAAAGCGTGATGTTGCGAATGGGGTTATAAGTATCCCTAAAGCGTTGGCTTTTTCGGCTACGCTTGGCATCGCGGGCTTTGTACTGCTGGCCGTATGGACGAACCCCCTTACTTTGGTACTGGGTGGCGTTGCCTATATCTGGTATGTTGCGATTTATGGCATTGCTAAACGGACCACACCGCTGAGCACACTTATCGGTGCAGTTCCCGGTGCGCTGCCGCCAATGGCGGGCTACGTGGCACTAACGGGACAGATTGATGTCGCCGCTGTGCTTCTTTTCACGACACTCTTCTTCTGGCAGTTGCCCCATTTCTATGCAATCTCTATGTTCCGACGCTCCGACTATGCCGACGCAAACCTGCCGGTTTGGGCAGTGAAATACGGTATGAAAAGCACAAAATTACAGATATTTATTTCGGTGGTGCTATATGCAATCGCCACTGCCTCGCTGACGCTGTTCGGTTATACGGGCATTACCTATCTCGTTATTTCCTCGGCTTTGTCGCTTTACTGGATATATAAAGGCGCCGTGTTATACCGCCGGGACGATGATGTAAAATGGGCCAAGATAATGTTCGGTATATCGCTTTTGGTGCTTTTATCGATGTGCCTACTCATTAGCGTTGGCGGCTACCTCGCGTAGCTTTTGCTACTTTACTTCGCGTGGGACATCAAGCTCGGGATAATAAGCAGCCGTTGCTTTAATCGACTGCGAGCTCCAGGCGCGAAGCGTTTGTCGTAAAGGAAGGACGTCACTGTAGCCGATCAGGTCGGCGGCTTGACGAATAAGTGAGCCAATCTGTCCACCGAAGGTAAGCTTTCGGTACTCAAATATTGCCCAGTTCTCCCCAACCGGCACCACCACTGCGGGCAGCGATGCGCTGTACTTCTTCTTCGACTCGCTGAGAATGTGCTTTGCGACAAACATTGCGTCTCGAACGGCAATTTGCGCCAGGCCACTGTAGGGTGTAAAGGCATTATCTCCAACGATATAAATGTGTGTGTCGGCGCGCAGATGTGTATCAACCACAACCTTACCATTCTTAGAAAGTTCAAACTGATCAGCATTTGCTGCGTAAAAAGGGTTATTTGCAACGCCCGATGTCCAAATAACCGTGTGGCTTTTTATTGGGCGACCATTCACAACAAGGCTATCGGCAGTTTCAGCCTCAACTTTCATGCCTGTTTCAACATGAACCCCCAGTGATTTAAGGCGACGAGCTACCTTTGCGCTCGCCTTTTCTGACATACGCGGTAGCACCCGTGGCGCGGCTTCAATAATGCTTATTGAGACGCGAGGTTCGGGTTGATCGTATTTCTTTTTTAACCATTTCAAGAAGCTTCCTAACGACGAAGCCAATTCAACGCCAGTTGGCCCAGCGCCGATGATAAGGAAGTGTGAGTCAGCGCCGTTTGGCTCGGCAAAGCCATGAACAAGGTGGCGTTTTAGCCGCTCAATTTCATCATGAGATTTAATACCGTAGGCGTAGTGGTCGAGCCCTTCAATGCCAAAGTACGTCGTCACCGAACCAAGGGCAAGCACTAGTGTTTGATAAACATGGCTCTGGCCGGACGCTGTCGTAATGGTGCGGCTTTTTTTGTCCAGTTTTGTTACCGTATCAATCACAAGGGTGACATTGTCATGGCTGGCGAAAATTTCACCCAGCGGAATCCATGACTGGAAGTTGCTACCGCCAGTTGCGGTACTATATAGGGCGGGATAATATTGGAAATCTGGCTTGTCGCTAATAAGCGTAATGTGCGCCTTCTTGTTCTTAGAGAGCTCTAAAGCGGTCTTTACGCCGCCGAATCCACCACCTACAACGGTAATATGCATATAACACATCCTGTTTATGTTTTGAAATCTATCTGTATAATATGTTGAAAGTCACTATTTATCAAGCACACAATGTACTAGACAACAGATGCAGCTTGTGCTATAATAGACCTATTGCATCCGGATGGATACCGTCTCTACGCTGTGGCAGCTTAATGCCAGATCTGCAGTAGATATCAAAAGGTTCTCGCTGTTCGTCTGCAGCGAATACATATCTACTTATAACCCCAAGAAAGGGGCTCTGCCTTTATGGCCTATCGAAACTCATCATCATCAAATTCATCACGTTCAACACGCCCAAGCGGTAACCGCCCAGGTGTTCGTTCATTCCGCCCAGGAAAAAGCAGCGGCGGGTCACGTGGTGGTCAACGCCGCGGTGCGTATATTAACCCTAGTAAGTTTGTTAACCGTGCTGTTGCCAAGGCGGACGAAATTCCGTACGAGTCAAAGCACATGTTTAAAGACTTCAACTTTAATGTTCGTCTTCAAGACAACATTGACCACAAGGGATATACCGTTCCGACTGCAATTCAAGACCAAGCGATTCCTTTCATTCTTGAAGGACGCGATGTGATTGGGCTCGCAAACACCGGTACTGGTAAAACAGCTGCCTTCGCGTTACCTATTATTGAGCGACTCGTCGCAAACCCAGAACTCAGCTCGGTGCTTATTGTTGCACCAACTCGTGAACTTGCTCAGCAAATTGACGAAGAGTTCCGCGCTTTTTCATATAACATGAAATTCTACTCGACACTTGTTGTTGGTGGTACAAATATTGACCGCCAAATTCAGCAAGTTCGTCGTGGTCCACACGTGATTATTGGTACGCCGGGCCGTCTGCGCGACCTTATGAAGCGTAATGTCCTGAAACTCGATTACATCCGCACGCTTGTCCTTGACGAAGCCGACCGCATGCTCGACATGGGCTTTATTACTGATATTAAGGCGATTGTTGAAGCTACTCCAAAAGAACGTCAAACACTGTTCTTTAGCGCAACAATTACTCCTGATATCGACAGGCTTGTCCAAGGCTTCCTTACCGACCCTATAACCGTTTCGGTTCGTACTGCTGATACCAGCGAAAGTGTCGACCAAAACGTTGTTGAAGCGAGCGGCAAAGAGCACAAGCTTGAACTGCTTGTGGACATGCTTAACAGTGAAGGGTTTGATAAGGTCCTTGTTTTTGGTGAAACAAAGTTTGGCGTTCAGCGTCTTTCTGATCACCTCGATAAGAGTGGCGTCCCCTCTATCGCTATTCACGGTAATAAGTCACAATCACAGCGTCAACGCGCCCTTCGTGACTTTAAAGAGAACCGTGTGCGCGTTATGGTAGCAACGGATGTTGCGGCCCGCGGTTTGGATATTCCAAACGTTTCCCACGTTATTAACTTCGACCAACCCGCTACCTACGAAGATTACATCCACCGTATTGGACGTACTGGCCGTGGCGGCGCAAGCGGTAAAGCTTTGACGTTTATCGAACGACGCTAGATACTGCCTTTAAGCAGCCGAACAACAAAATAGTCCGCTTACCCGCGGGCTATTTTGTATGGTTGAAAGAGGGGGCCTTTAGTAAAAGCGTTGGTTATTAAATAAAATAATCCATTGGTCGAGTGATAGTCGTGACGGCGAAACTCCAGACTGCTGCCCAATAACTGTCAGCGGCATCTTCGTCAGTTTTTTAGGGTCAGAGAAACACTCAATCGTGAACTGTGAGTAGGCGCTAAGGCGACTTCTCTGTATAAGGGGCACTTTCCGCTTAATCATTTCAAGACACACAGTGTCAACTGCGGGATGTGGCCAAAAGTCACTTTTTTGTAAACTTTTAATAATTTTTACGCTATACTCTGCGCCGATAATCATACCGAGCTGGCTAGTAAAATGCGACGTATCTGTTGCGATAAGCTTTCGACCGAACTGTTTTTGCACAATAAGATAGGCGGCTTCTGGTGACATTGGTGAGTTAATAAAGCGCTGAACGATAGGTGAACTTAAATGGAACGGAATATTTGCAAAAATTTTATATGGCGTTGTGGGAAAGTTGAGTTCCATGACGTCACCAATTTTTACGGTTACGTTTGGAAAGGTGCTCATATTATGTCGAAGCGTTTTGGCGACGCGCGCATCGTACTCAACGGCCACGACACTCTTTACGCGCGAGGCAAGCGCCGACGCGATAATACCACTCCCCGCCCCTATGTCATAAACAAGGTCGTCTTTCGTCAGTGTACTGCGCGAAATTAAAGACTCCACTAGTTTAGGTGAGCGGAGGAAGTTTTGAGAATAGTCAGAAAGACGCTTCATATCTTATAGTATACCGGTATCAGGCAGCTAAGCTCCTATAAATAGAAGATTACTTGGGTGATACCGGGTCCCCGGTGACCGTGTCTCGACGTCTGTCGAGGCGTGTCACCGGGGTTGCCCGGGCCTCACATCAGGAGTTCAGCGTGTTCGCGGAACTCGTTCCAGCGCCGCGGGTGAGACGGCTGATCAGCACTGCGCCCGTTCCGAGGAGGAGCAGCCCGACAGCCACACCGCCCGGGATGAGCGGGTTGTTGCTGCCAGTTGCGGCCAGCTGCGCCGCCGCGGGCGTCGGGCAGGTCGTGTAGGTCGCGGGGACGAGCGTCGTGGTCTCGGACGCTGCCTTGTCCACGATCGTGCGCTTGTCCACGAGGATCCAGTCCGTCGGCCTGTCGATGGTCCAGTTGGACTCACCGAGCTCGCGTGTGGCCTGGGTGTCGTGCACGTAGAACGTGCGGTAGCCCGGGATCGCCGTGGTGATCACGTAGACGAGCGGGGTGCCGTCTTCGTTGTTCACCTGACCCCAGCTGGACAGGTCGTACGCCAGCTCGGGGAACGGCGTGTTCGGGTCCTCGTTCGTCTCCTGCCAGGTCGGTGTGGACCCGCCCGGAGCCTTGCCGAGCTCGAACCAGGATGCCTTGTTGAGGTCCACGGTGTAGCCCAGTGCGCCCTGGTCGTCGATCGTGAGGTAGATGACCGTGTCGGGAGTCGCCTCCTGCGTGGTCACCTTCTCGCGTCCGTACTCGGTCCAGAGCGTCAGGTCAACGCCCGTAGTGGTCAGGAAGGTCGCGACGTCTGCCTCGCTCGTGGACTCGCCCAGGTTGCCCTGGTCGTCACGCGTGAGGTAGAGCGTCTTGTCCTCTGTAGCCACCGCGGTGGTGACCTTCTTGGGGTCGCCGTAGCGCTCCCAGCCGTCGACGGCCGTCTCCTTGAACCAGCCGATGTTGTTGAGATCGGTGGTGGCGGAGCCGTCCTGCGCCCGGTACTCGGTGTACGGGGCGATGGCGGCCTGGTCGACAACGGTGTCCTCGCCAACCTTCGTCCACCCCTGAGGATTGACGTCGGTAGTCCAGTTGCCGTTGTTGTACAGCTCAGTGGTCACCTCGATGTCGATGTCACGCGTTGCGGTGTTGCCGCCGGGGTTGTTCGGGGTGAAGTCAGACCACGGGCCCCAATCGGTGTAGCCGCCCTCGATGGTCACGAGGGAGGCGTAGTACGAGACGTTCCTGTTCGGCCCGCCGTAGACGTTTACGTTGACCGACCCCTTGGGGTTGGCCTCGCTGCCGCCAAGGAGGGAGGTCGGGACGCCACCAGTACCCCAGACGACGTTGACGATGACGTCAGGGATGGCGTGCCAGCCGGCGCTCTGCACCCAGTGGCCCGCGACCGTGTGGCCGCTGACCGTTGTGGTGCCGCCGCTGACGAAGTCGTAGCCCAAGACGTACTTGTGCTCGACAGTGTTGTCGGGCCGCTCCGCACGGGTGCGGAAGCGGTACTCGGTGTTCTGCCGGGAGTACTTGTAGACCTGGTGCGACTGCTCGGCCTGCCCAGGGTTTTGCCGGGAGTACTCGTACTCCCAGTAGGACTGCTCGGCCTGCCCAGGGACGAAGCGCGAGTACTTCCACTGGTAGTGGGAGACCTCGACGTTGCCGGCGATGGTGTACTCGAACTTGGTCAGCTCGGGTGATGTCTGCGTCGTGGCCGGGATGTTCCGGAGCCAGCGCTGCTCGTCGTGAGTCACGGCGGTCAGCTGCGTGGTGCTCCAGTAGGCCGGCGTTGCCACGCACGTCCCCTCCGTAGTGGAGGAAAGCGTCGCAGCGTGCGCGGCCATGGGAGCCAGGGCCATCAGGCCCATGGTGATCACGGCGGCTCCTGCCGCCCTGAGGGACCTTCGGGTAGTGCTGCTCATCTGAGCGTCCTTCCGTTGTCGGTCTGCTTGGCATGGTTCGGGTGATGCGGAACTTGCTGATGTGATGATGTGAATTGAGAAGCCCTTAAAGGAACTTACTCGGTGCTGTCATCATGGTACGCGCTTTTGCTAGCGCATGGCGTACACCTGAGACTTACGAAATTATACCACATAACCACAATATTTCAATATTAACCATAGAAAATAGTAAGCATAATTGACGTGAACTATTGACACTCCAACTGGTTGGCGGAGTACAATAGGTACAGTCATGTGAGTACTTCTCTCACCCTGAAATCCAAAATGGGCACGGATTTTCACTCACAGGCTTATATTCAAGGGGTTCTACTCCTTCAGAAGCCACCAACGACTGTCGTGCACACTGGCCTGCGAGACCTTTCAAGGTAAAAGCCAAGCGCCCCCGATACGTCGACACAATTCTTACGTGATATTTGGTAAAAAGGGCGTCCGGTCGAACGGTCCAAACCCCCTCTCCAAATCACTCCTCCTAAACCCGTTTGCTGATCAGTTTCTTGTTCAGCCTTTTTGCGTTCACTATCCATTACAAGAAAATGCTCGCAACAACCTTTAACCTTTTAGGAGAATTGAATATGAATCGTGTCACTATTAATGAACAAGTTGCCGTTACACAAATGGGCTTTAAGAAGAATCTCGCAGCATACCCTCGACGCATGGAGTTTCGAGGAACTGTCTATGAGTTCCTCGACGCTGGCCTTCGCTGCCTCGTTCGTACGGGTAGTCATGTTGCCGAAATCCTTACAATGACGGATGGACAAAACCAGTTCCAGCTCCGCAGCGACAACCACGGTGGAAACTGGACACTCGTGAGTATTCTGTCGTAAGACAGGTTACCCTAGCTGGTTATTTTTCGTAGTACAAAGCGTCGGCCAAAGAACTTATGTACTTCAACCACAAAAATAGTAAGGACAAACGAAACGAGGCTCACGATAAAGATATCGCCTATCGCAACAGGATGCACATGTAGAAGGCCCTGGAGGGGCCCAAACAGTGCAAGGCCCTGAAGTGTCATCGCGATGATAAGACCCGCCCAGAAGGGCCCGTGCCACACCCTAATGCGGCTAAAGACAGATTCAAAGGTACTGCGCGCGTTCAAGGCGTTTGCCCACTGAATAACAACAAGCGCGACGAAGGCAATGGTTTGAGCGTACGCTGCACCGTAGAGGTCGTTATAGTAGGCGTATAATCCGAGCGCGAGGCCACTCATAGCAAGCGCCACCAGAATAATACGACTTATCATAAACTTACCGATAATTGGCGCATGAGGGCTAATGGGACGCTGCCTCATAATCGTCTTTTCACCAGGCTCCAGGCCGATAGGAATAACCATCGTCGTGTCTGTTACGAGGTTTGTCCAGAGAATCTGCACCGGCGCAAGTGGCATCGGTAGCCCAACGATAAGTGCACCAACAGTCGTTAACACTTCACCTATATTGGTCGAGAGCAGGTAAAAAAGCATCCGTCGTATATTAGCAAAGATAATACGGCCCTCACGCATTGCTCGCACAATACTCGCGAAGTCATTATTTAGCAGAATAATATCACCAGCGTCTTTAGCTATTTGTGAGCCACTTCCCATCGCGACGCCCACATTTGCATTTGTAAGCGCTGGAACGTCATTGACGCCGTCTCCTGTCATGGCGGTCACCTCTTGAAGCTTCAGTACTTTTAAAATGCGGAACTTATTTTCGGGTGTCACGCGCGAGAAGACGCGAGCCTGAGCAGCAACTTTAGCCAATTGCCTATCGGTCATATCAATCATCAGGCGGCTATCGAACACTTGGTCGCGTGAGTCAACTAAGCCAAGCTTTATACCAATACTGTAGGCGGTTTCAAGGTGGTCACCTGTAATCATTCGAACCGTTACTCCAGCTCTGCGGGCCGCGGCAATCGCAGTGCGGGCAGATGGACGTAAAGTATCGGCAACAGCGACGAGCCCGGCAAATTGGAGCTTAAGTTTAGGGTGCATTTGTTGGAAGCTTTCAAGTGGTTTATCGAGTGGTGTTGTAGCGACGGCTATTACCCTGTACCCCTGGCTCGTGAGGCCGGTTACCGCTTTGGTCACCTCGCTCATTTGAGGGCGGGTTAATTGGCTGCGCATCATCACCTGCTCGGGTGCGCCTTTTATGACAAGCTCATGTTGACCACGGTGATGCCACACATTACCGCTCATCGAGACAGCTTGATCGAACGGTAGCCTCGCAACCGACTCACCCTTGAGCTTAATTGACTCCTCGGCTGCAACGAAGCCGATCAGCGCAATATCAAGCGGGTCTTTAGATTTTTCGCCGTGATGATTAATGGTTTTATGGATAACTGTTGGAAGATGGTGATTGCTCCACTCGGGTTGCCAGGTTTCTTGTACGGATAATTCATTTTTTGTTAAGGTGCCTGTTTTATCGGTGGCGATAGTCGTAATAACCCCAATCGTCTCGATGGCATTCATATTTCGCACCAATGCGCGTTTTCCTGCCATTCGGCGCATACCAAGCACGAGAACGACAGAGATGGCAACAGGGAGGCTTTCTGGCACGGCTGATACAGAAAGCGCAATAACATAGCGAAGCGCCTCTGTCAGCTCAACGCCACGGTATATGGCGAGTGCAAAGGCAACCACCGCAATACCGGCAACCCCAGCAATGATATACCCGATAAGTTTGTCGATTTTCTTTTGGACTGGGCTTGTTACGGCGTCTGGTTGTCTTCGAGCGAGTGCAGCGATGCGGCCAAACTCCGTGCTATTACCGGTATATACAACCACCCCGAGGGCAGTTCCAGAAACAACAAATGAGCCTTGGAAGGCAATATTTTTCTGCTCATACACCTCTTTGTCGCCGCGGAGTGTTTCGGCTATTTTCGTTACTGCGACAGATTCGCCGGTGAGCATTGATTCGTCGGTTCGAAAGGTGCTTACCTGCAAAAGCCGTATATCAGCAGGTACTTTGTCACCTTCGTTTAAAAGAACAATATCACCAGGAACGAGTTGGCCGGCCTCAACCGCATAGCGTTCACCGGCTCTTACAACTTCAACAAGCTGGGCGCTTTTCTTTTGGAGCGATCGCAGAATTCGTTCCGTGGAGAAACGCTGTACGTAATATATCGAAGCGCTCGTCATCATAATGACAAGGATTATAATTGCATCAAACGTGGCGCCGTGTAGAAGACTAATGGCGACCGCAATAAAAAGAACGGCCATAAATACATTAGCAAATGGTTCAATTATTTTCTTCCAAAGAGGCTCGCCTTTAAGCTTTATTTCGTTAGGGCCGTATCTCTTAAGGCGTTCACTTGCTTGATGACGAGATATACCTTCAAGCGACGATGACAGCTCGTGAAGGGTGTCTTCGGGGGTTCTTTGATAAAAAAGCATTAGCTTCATTGTAACAATTTTTGTTAAGGATGACGAGGGCGGAAGTCTATCGCTAGGACACAAGCGAATACTCTGCAGCCCGAGTTGCGTCGGGCGCTAAAGCCCCGACAAAACCCGGCGCGAAGCCATTCGCGGTGTCCTAGCGATAGACTTCCTCACCAGAAATCAATAAAAAGCAGCCACAATAAAGTGACTGCTTTTCTTGTAAGATCCACCGGAGTGGAAGCTGCTGTGGCGGAACATTTCCTTTGTTGTTTTGTTGCGCCGACTACGCTTTCACGTGCATTGACTAGCTGATTTTGACGAGTTGGAGGGTGGTGTGGTTAAGCCCGTTCCCCCATTCAATCATATCCTTTACCGTTTTACCGATAAGGGTACTACCCAGCGGACTAACCGCTGAAATACGCCCATCGCTTGGGTTCGCCTCAATACTTTCGACAAGTGTGTAGCGGATAAGGCGACCCTGTTGGTCAATGAGGTGGACAACCGACCCTATAGCAACCTTCATTCGTGTGCGCTTTGACGGAATGAGCTTCGCACGGTTGAGAATTTGTTGCTTCTCGGCAAGTTCCATTTCTATTGTCTCGAGGCGCAAGAGTCGTTCATTGCGCGCAAAACGGTCGTCGTGACTCGTTGTTTTATCACTTTCTCGGAGGCTTCGACGAATTGCTTGGCGGTCGTATTCGAGTTGCGTTATTGCTTTTCGAAGCTCCTTCATGCCCTTTTTACTCAGTAGAATGTTTTTACGTTCAGATTGTTTGATGGTGGCGGTTGTGTTCATAATGTTCACTCCCTTCCTTTTTTACGACACCTTTTTTGGTATCTATGGTTTTGTAGCGGTCGCTACTGTCTTTTAGTATGGCACCAGATTCTGAGAGAGTTCTGAATTAAATAGGCTATTTCGTTGTAATTTTCCCGTCGACGAGCGTAAACGTCCTATCTGTTTTACCAGCGATGTCAAGGTCGTGTGTCACCACAATAATAGTGGTATTTTGATTGCGCGAAAGACCATGCAGAAGGTCAAAAATCTTCTTTCCAGTAGCGCTATCCAGGTTACCGGTTGGCTCATCGGCTAGAATGTACGCCGGTTCATTAGCAAGGGCGCGGGCAATACTAACACGCTGCTGCTGGCCACCGCTGAGGCGGCTTGGGCGCCGGCTAATTTGATCTTCTTCTATTCCCACCGACTCAAGGAGCTTCATCGCCCGGTCGATACGACTAGCGGCTGGATAGTCGCCAAACTCAAGCGCAAGGGCAACATTTTCAAGCGCCGTCAGGTTCGGAATAAGGTTATATTGCTGGAAAACAAATCCAATTTTCTTACCCCTATATTTCGTTTGTTGATGCGCGCTGAGTTTTTCAATTGACGTTTCATCAACAGTAATATTACCTGCGGTTGGTGAATCGAGCGCACCAAGAATACTGAGGAGTGTGCTTTTTCCACTTCCCGATTTTCCAACAATACTGACAAATTCACCGGTTTTTACCGTAAGACTAACATCTTTTAGTGCCGCCACGGGACCGCTTTGGGTCTGAAACGTTTTCGATACATTCTTAACTTCTAACATAGAACCTCTTTTACTCTGTCCTTAAAACTTCAGCTGGTCGGACGCGGGCGGTAAACCAGGCGGGGATTGCCGTACCAATGAAGGAGATAAATATAGTGACACCAAGGGCAATTGCGACAATTTCTGGGGTGAGTGACGCGGTGACCTGGGTTGCGTTACTCTGGAACTGGTTAAAGCCCCCACCCATAAATTCACCTGGACCTCCACGTCGTGTCGTTGAGCTACCAGGAGCTCCCACTTGTCGGCTACTTGTGGTTGAGCTTTGGTTAGAAACCAGTGATGTTGTCATTGGACCACTCACTAGAATACCAAGCACCATACCAATAAGTGCGCCGAATACAGTTAACGTGAGCCCCTCAATAATAAATTGACCTACCACCTTTGCATCTGTTCCGCCAATGGCTTTCATAACACCAATTTCACGGCGACGTTCGCGCACCACCATAATCATGGCAAGCAGGACAATAGCGGCGCCGGCAATGGCTGCGGCTATAACGCCAGCGAGTGCCAGTGAGGCAATCCCCTGAAGTGATGACACGCTTGTTTCTGCGCGCTCAACCTCACTAGTAATGTCGGCCTTGTCGCCAAGGCTTGATTTAAGTGACGATACGGTTGAAGCGACATTATCGCTACTATCGACAGTAGCGGTGACAGAGCTGACAACGTCAGCCTGGTTGGTAATGGTCTGTACCGTGGTGAGTGGCATAATAATGCCACTATCTTGGAACCTATTATCTGTCTTGTAAATACCCTTTACGGTAATTGTTGTATTGTAGGCGGTAAACGTATCACCTACTGCAAGATTATTCTTCGTGGCAAGTGTCGTACCAACGAGAGCGGTCGTATCTGAACCCGTTGCGTCGATTGTTTCGCCGCTTGAAATATTCAAGCTACCGCCATCGGTAGAAACTGAATTAACATCATTCGTCCCCGTCAGCGTGATGCTTGGGGTTGGTGCTTGCATCGCAGGCATATTTGAGTTCGCTGAACCCGAGCTGCCTGACTCTGAATCCGTTGATCGTGAGCCGCGTCCAAAGCCACCAAATTCAAGCGATGAAGTCAGGTTTGTGTTGGTGCTTGTCAGCTGATTGGTCAGCGTGAGGGTTGTCGAGCTAATATGGCCCGTAGACTTAATGGTCGTTAGCTGTTCGGCAGTGAGCGGGTCGCCGCCACCCATAGCGCCCATCGTGCCGGCCGGTCGAATGGTGACTGCTGTGCCGGCCGTTGCCTTCACCTCGTCAATTTTTGACAGCACGCTGCTACGCGCAACGAGCATACTGAGGATTAGGGCGATGCTGATGGCAAACATCAGTACAATTGCGCCAGATCGCAGTGGACTGCGGAGCGTATTTTTAACTCCGCGTGTCAGGACATTCATAGAATGCTTTCTCCTTTTGTTAATTGCTTACAAAGGGAGTGTACACATCAAAGTTGAGGTTTTACTGAACTGTTTCTTACGATTGGTAAATAAAATGTAAAAATAGTATCTTCGTCGGTGCTCGACACCGTTAAATCACCGTGATGAACGTCAATAATTTTCTTCGCAATTGATAGCCCCAGTCCGTAACCCTTTTTCTCACCATCGGTACGAGAGGTATCAAGCCTAAAGAAACGATCGAATAGTTTTGGTAGTTTTTCTTCAGGGATTTTTTCTCCCGAATTCTTAATTTCAAACCCAATATATGTCCGCTGGATAAAAATACGAATATGAATAGGTTTATTCTTTGGGCTATATTTGAGCGCATTATCGATAAGAATGCCCATTAACTCGCTAATAGACGTCTCGTTTGCAATTGTTGTCGCCTTTTTTCTAGATGTTATATCAAACCGTTTTCTATCGGCAGGGTATCGCTTGAGGGCCTCTTCAAGAAGCACCGGTAGGTCCACCGTGTTGACCTCGAGTTTGTCATGGTCGAGCCGCGAAAGCTGCAGTAGCATCCCTGACAATTGAATAAGTTTGTTCACCTCCTCAAGGTTACTTTCGAGCAATTCGCGCGCCTCACCTATTTCGAGTTTTGGATCGCGTAGGTTTACCTCGAGCTCCGCCTTCATAGCGGCAAGCGGCGTACGGAGTTCGTGGCTGGCATCGCTGGTAAAACGACTCTGTGATTCATGTGCTCTTTCAATTGGCTGAAGTGTACGACGGGCCAGGAAGTAGGCACCAAGCCCACCAGCGACAAAGACAACGATATTTATATAGAGTAATGACACAATCATTTGCTGGGAAGCTTTGTGCGACTCAGTTAATAGCGGGCTATCGGGGCCATTATACGTATTAGTACGGCGGTTAAAGGGAGCGGGCGCATCGAAGTCACCAATTATTGTTTCTTGCAGGTTTTCAAGACGATAGCTCACTTCACGGTAGTTCAGCTGGTAGATGACAATACTAAACGTAATACTGATTGCCATTAAAATGGCCAGATACCAGGTGGTTAATTTCAGTGTTGCTGACTGAAACATCTTTTGCATGTGCTTTAGGCCTCGAGTTTATATCCAAAACCGCGAACGGTGTGAATGAGTGGGGTATCAAAAGGCGTGTCGATTTTATTGCGGAGGTATTTAACATACACTTCGACGGTATTCGGCAGAATGTCGGCGTCATAATCCCAGACGTGGCTAATAATAACCTCTTTACTAATAGGACGACCCTGGTTGCGAAGTAAGTATTCGAGAAGTGCGAACTCTTTACTAGTAAGCTGAATGTTTTTTCCAGCGCGTTGAACGCTAAACGTAATAGTATCCATACTAAGGTCACCGGCGGTCAAAATATCTGACTGTTGTTCTGAGGGGCGTCGGAGAAGCGCGCGCACGCGAGCGAGAAGCTCCTCAAGTGCAAACGGCTTTACAAGGTAATCGTCGGCGCCGGCATCAAGGCCAGTAGTTCGCTCGCTAATACTGTCGAGTGCACTTAAGAATAAGACCGGTGTGTGGACTTTAAGGTCACGCATGCCTTTAACAATACCAATGCCGTCGTATTCTCCAGGAAGCATGCGGTCGATAATTGCGACATCATAGGGTTCGGTCGTAGCCATTGCATAGCCTTCATCACCGTCGTAGGCGATATCGACGGCATACGTTTCTTGTTCGAGCGCCTTAGCGAGGGCTCGGGCTATTTTGTGTTCATCTTCAACAATTAGTACTCTCATACTATTATTATACCGTGACTTTGCTTAAATAACGCTTAGTTAGTTCGCGTAACGCTCGCTCCACGACTGCATGTCGCGAAGTATAGGGGTGAGTTCTTTGCCTTTTACCGTGAGGCGGTATTCACAACGAGTTTTATCTGAGGGGGTTACTTTTTCTATAATCCCCTCTTGCTCAAGGGTATCTAAACGGGATGAAAGTGTTCGTGGGTTAATGCCATCGACGAGGTCTTGTATTTGACAAAAGCGGACCGACTCTTCGTTAACAAAAAAACGGAGAAGCTGCGGTGTCCACTTGTCACCTAAAATCTTTGTTGCAGCCTTAACGCAGCCAATTGTCTGATATGCCATAGATACTCTTACTATACAATATCTAGCGATGTTAAACAACTACTTATCGTTCTCGGTGCGGATATGGCTCATGCTAAATTCCCACGATGCATCGGTTTTTTTGCGGGGGTTAAAAATGTAGTGTGGGTCGAAGATTTCTTTTACTTGTCTAAAAATACTGTACATATCTTGGCCGAACACGGCGGGAAGCCAGGGTCCGCGCACCATACCATCGTTATGCTCGCCTGCCATAGTGCCGCCGTATTTTAAGACAATAGGGATAAGTTCTCGCATCACTGGCTCGAGCATCGCTTTGTCTTTGGCGCTCCCCATATCGAGTAGTGGAATAATATGGAAGTTGCCATCTCCAAAGTGCCCCTGAATCGTAGCAGGAAGTTTATATTTCCGAATGATTTTGCGTAACTCGGGAATGAACTGAGCAAGATACTGTGGACGGACCGCCATGTCATCAATAAATGGTGATGCGTCATGGCCGCTTATTTGGTTTTTAAGCAAGCCCAGCGAGGCGCGTCGTATCTGCCAAAAAGGTGCACCTGCGGCCTCGTCACTTTCAATATCCATGCGAATCTTATATTTCTTCAAATCATCGTGAAGTGCTGAAATTTTATCGAACACTTCTTGCTGACTATTACCGTCAAAACCAATCATCAGCACTATGTTAGGGAGGTGACCCTTAAATTTGGCGACCGATCGCGAAAGCTGCGCCTGCTGGCGAAGGTACTCTTTAGTACCGAGCTGGCGACGGAATGTTTTGAAGTAGCGAATACCAAGGTTAAAGGTGATGTCGTCGAACCCTTCAAAGGTTGCGGGCTGGTGTTCCATTACTGTAGCAATAATGTTCCCAAGGCGCTTTACTGTAGGTAGGTATGCCAATAAAAGCCCAGAATAACTTGCTTTTGGTACCGCCTCAATGTCAATGTCGGTGATAATACCAAGTGTTCCTTGGCTGCCTGTGAAAAGCTGTGTCATATCGAATATGCCAGTATCGCGGTCCCAGACGTTCCATAGGGTATACCCCATGGAGTTCTTGTTAACATGAGGACGGGCATTTTTTATGAGGTCATAGTTTTTTTCGATAAGCTCAAATACTCGTCGATACAACTCTCCCTCATAGGTTTTTTCGGACATTTTTCTGTCAAGCTGCCATTTGACGAGCGGCTTAAGTATGTAGGAGTTTCCATCGTCAAGCACGACCCGTAACTGGCGAACGGAACGATTAGCATTACCATAGCGAAGCGACTGCTCACCACCGGCATTATTTGCCACCACGCCGCCAATGGTACAGAGGTAACGGCTGGCCGGTGCGCAGCCAAGTTGCAAGCTTTTCGCGTTAAGTAATGGGTCGATGTCACGGAGATACACCCCTGGCTGTACCTGAAGAACATCCCCTTTTAAGCCCTCGACCTTATTAAAATGAGTTGTCATATCAAGCACAATTGACGAACCAATTGCACCACCAGTCATATCTGTGCCAGCGCTACGAGGCGTGATAGAAAGTTTTGGGTAGGCCGCTTTATTTTTTTGAACAAACGTGACGAGCTTTTCAATGTCAGCCACATCGGTTGGTTCAATAACAACGTCGGGCACAAGTTCATAGATGCTGGCGTCATGGCTGGCGCGGTGACGACTACGCGGGTCGGTTAGCACCTCACCCTTAATCTGTTTCTCTAGCGCCCGCAGTAACGATTCCATAGCTGCTCTCACTATACCGTTACCATAAGCATTTTGTCGAGGTTTAGGGAAAGTAAAAACGATATAATGTGTGTATAATACGGTACATGAAGACCAAGATTGATATTGATACGCGTACATTTGTTCGTTTTTGGCTGGTTGTATTTGGCATTGGGCTCGTTGCACTTCTTTTATATAAAGCACAGGCTGCCCTTATTATTCTTGGCATCTCGCTGTTCTTGGCGCTGGCGCTTAATGCCCCGGTATCGCTTCTTTCACGCAAACTTCCTGGTAAAAGCCGTGTCGGTGCGACAGCGATCGCCTACATTGTTGTCATAGGGCTGCTCGGTGCAATTATTACGCTTGTTATTCCTGCTATGGTGCAACAAACCGCCAAGTTTGCGCAAAATGTGCCGACAATCGTCGACGGTGCCACCAGCCAATGGAGCGCGCTTAACCATTTCGTGGATCAGTACAACCTTCAGCCACAAGTCGATAGTGCAATGGAATCGGTAAAGAATACCGCTACCAACTGGGCTGGTGACGTTGGTCAAAACGTTATTAAAGGTATTGGTTCATTCTTCTCGTTTATGGCTGCGCTCATTCTTGTTCTAGTGCTCACCTTCCTAATGCTCATCGAAGGGCCTCTATGGATGGAGCGCATTTGGAAACTTTACCCCGACCAAGGTAAGATGAAAAAACACCGTCGTGTCGCTGGTCGTATGTACGGTATTGTTGGTGGTTACGTCACTGGGCAACTTACGGTATCGTCCATCGGCGCAACGTGCGCAGGGTTGTTCGTCTTCATTCTGAGCCTTTTCATCCATGATGTTCCGTCGAGCCTGGCGATGCCAACCGCGGCTATTACTTTTGTCCTTTCACTTATCCCTATGTTCGGTGCAACAATTGGCGGTATAATTATCGCCCTGTTACTTGCTCTTAACAGTATTCCTGCAGCCGTTATTTACGCCATCTACTTTGTGGTGTACCAGCAAATTGAAAACAACTTTATTGCGCCGCATATTCAGGCAAAGCGTATCGATTTGTCGGCACTCATGGTACTGGCGGCAGTAACGGTTGGTCTGTATATGTTTGGTGTTGTCGGTGGTATTATTGCTATTCCTATTGCTGGCTGTATTCGAATCTTAGTTGAAGAGTATCTCGAAGGCCGACAAGAAGCTCAAGACAAACAGCACGGTCCGAAAACGCGCGTTGCAGCAGTTGCGGTAACCGAAAAAGAGGCCTAAGGGCCTCTTTCCTTGTCTACGTTATTGGCTATCGAGTATATTCCCAGACAGCTCCCGAAGGAGTGTCGCGGATTGTCAGGCCGTGCTTTGCAAGCTCGTCACGAATTTCGTCAGAGCGGCCGTAATCTTTGTTCTCGCGGGCACGCGTACGCTCAACAATAAGACGCTTCAAATCATCAGAGATATCTGGTGTGGTACCAAGCAGGTTGAGGCCAAGTAAAGTATCGATGGCTTCGAGGAATGAAAGCAACGCATGTTGGTGGATATCTTCCAAACGGCTTGAAAGAACGACGTCGAAAGAATTGTCGATAATTGCCATAGCCTCAGCTGTATTTAAATCGTCTGAAAGCGCACCTAAGAGCGCCTGGCTGGCCGCATACAGCGAAACTGTCTTACTATCGGTTTCGGTAATATTGTTCGGCTGTAGTGTATCGTGCATTTGGTGACGCAAGGCAGCGACATTGCGCCAGTGAAGCCGACGATTACGAGCGGCAGCTAAGTTATCAAGCGTAAAGTTCCCCTCTGTGCGGTAATGGCTCTGCAGAACAAACAGGCGTAAATCGAGGGGGTCAAAGCCTTTTTCTTTAATGTCTTGAAGCGTGTAGCCGTTGCCAAGTGATTTGCTGATTTTTGTTCCATTCACCTTTAGGTGGTTATTGTGGAGCCAATAATTTGCAAAGCGCACTCCGCTCGCAGCTTCAGATTGAGCGATTTCATTGGTATGGTGAACCGGAATATGGTCAATACCGCCAGTGTGGATATCAATTGTTTTGCCTAATAGAGTCATTGCCATTGCTGAACATTCGAGATGCCAGCCTGGGAAGCCCATGACAACTTGTTGGCCGTCGAAACCCTCAGAAACGGCTTTGACGGTCAGCAAGTCGGCGGGAGTTTCCCATTGCATATCGCGGGTTTCGCCAATTGGCGTGAACTTCCATAACGCAAAATCGCTCGGATTTCGCTTTTCAGGGTTGTATTCAACACGGGCACCGGCCTTTTGAGCTTCAAGGTCAAGGTCGGCGAAATCGCTATAGGTTGGGAACTTTGAAGTATCAAAGTAAATACCATCACTAATTTGGTAGGTAAAGCCCTTCTCTTTGAGTGTTCGTACGAGGTTAAGTTGTTGCTCAATGTAGTCAGTTGCACGTGGCATGTGAGTTGGTTCAATAAGGTTAAGGGCTGTCATACCTTGCAGGAAATCGTTTGTGTAATGCTCGGCAACTTCCCAAGCGGTTTGATTATCGCGTTTAGCACCTTTTTCGAGTTTATCTTCCCCGTCGTCAGCATCGCTTACGAGGTGGCCAACATCTGTAATATTCATGACGCGTGTCACCTCAAAGTTATTTGCGGTTAAGACACGCACGAGAATATCCCAATATATATATGATGTCCAGTTACCAACGGTCGGGTAATTATATACGGTTGGCCCACAAGTATAGAGTGTTACTTCCCCATCAATAATAGGAGTAAATGTATCAATTCTCTTCGTGAGCTGATTATGAAACTGAAGACTCATACTCGGTTAGCGCCTTATCTGTTGCGGTTAGTAACTCGCTCATAATTGTGTCATATTTTTCGAATACTTTGAAGCCCGCCGCATACTCGTGACCGCCGCCACCAAAGAAACCGGCAACTGTATTTGCAATGGGCGCATTAACGCGTATTTTTCCGGTGAGCTTACCGTCCGGGTAGGTTTTAATTGCCACGGCAACCTCAACACCTTCAATCATACGCATTTCTTCAAGCACCAGCACGCTTGGGTTGTAACGGTCGCTATACTCTTCAATTTCATCCCATGGAATATGAACGGTCGCCAACTTTCCATCAAGCCAGTATTCGATGCGCTCAATAAGCTGAGCCTTGTACGTAAGGATGTCGGCCGGCTTTTTCATATAGTCGCGACGACGAGCTTCAATAACTGACGGAACGGCACCAAGCGCAACCAATTCAGCGGCAGTTTGGTAGCTTTTCGCGGTCGTAGACGGCGTGGTGAGCCCAAGGCTATCGGCTTGAATGGAAACGAACATACTTTCGGCGGCAACCGGTGTAATAGTCCAGCCTGCTTCTTTGGCGATATGGTAAATTATTTCACTTGTCGCCACGGCGGTGGAGTCGTTTACCATGATGGTCTCGAACGGTAAATCCCCATCTTCACTTTGATGGTGGTCGATAACAACAACTGGGTTGTTTTCAAGGAAATGTCTGACGCCGGGCTGTTTGAGTGCCTGTTGAATAAGCGCCTCGGCTGACGTGTCGAGAATAATGGCCACCTCACGGTCGGTTGGCCAGTCTTTCTCAACTTTATCCCACCCCTGAATATAGTGCATGTATTTAGGGATATCGATGGCGCAGTAAAGCTTGACGTCTTTACCGGCCTCAGTGAGAAGCTCGTCAAGCGCCAGCGAACTACCCAGGCTATCACCGTCTGGGTTTTCGGCCTGAATAATAACAAATTTCTGAGCGTTTTTAAGTATATCGAGTGCAGTAGTAACCATTGTCTCTATTTTACCACACAAGGGGTGGCGTATTGATAAATATCCATAAGTGTGATATAATATGAAAGACTTGCTGTTCACAGTCACCTTCCCCGGTGGCCTCGTGGCCCCAAACTGAGAGGAACACAAGGATGCACATCGAAAAGTACGCCGACCTTCGGCTGTCCATCGTCTTCTGGTTCGCGGCGTTGGGAGGAATGGCTATCGCCATCTTCCTCGTCATCGACACCTACAACCAGGTCATCACGCACCACGGCACCGCGGATGCCTACTGGTACGACCCCAAGACTGTCGTCATGGCAGTGGTTGCGATCGCCTTGCTGGCGACCGCGTACGCAACCACGTCGCGGTCCCGTTACAAGGTGCTCGTCGAGCTGCGCGAGCTGATCGACAAGCTGTACGGCGCGTTCAACGATTGCGACGTCGATGACACGCCGATGGTCTTCGCGGCCATCGACAACATCGCTGTCTCGGTCAAGAAGACCGACAGCGGCGCCTACCTGATCACCGTGAGGACCCTGCTTGGCGTCCAGCGCGAGATCTACATGCGGCGCTACAGTGTTCAGGATGCCCTCACTGGCGAAGTGTTGCCGCTGACGGAGATGTCGTACTTCCGTGCGCTGGTGAGGTTCGTCTACGGACACCTTGACTTCGCCGATGAGGTCGACGACGTCAACTACGCACCGATGGAGATGGAGCTGAAGCACCGCCCCTGAAGTGCATTGCCCCGTCCCCTACCGACTCATTCGGTAAGGGGCGGGGCTTCTTCATATCTTTACGCTATTACAAAAGTGGACGTCTACCTTCGAGGGCATGGCTCAGTGTAATTTGGTCGGCGTATTCAAGGTCGACGCCGACGGGAATGCCGCGCGCTAAACGGCTGAGAGCAATATCGATACCGGCATCTTTAATGTGTTTTTGCAAAAATAATGCCGTTGACTCACCTTCAACACTGGCATTTGTGGCAATAATGACTTCTTCAACACCATCTTTTGTAAGCCGGGCGATAAGTTCGGGAATGTGCAGCTGCTCTGGGCCAATACCATCAATCGGGCTCATTGCTCCACCAAGCACATGATAGGTGCCTTTATACTGGCCAGTACGTTCAAGAGCGACTATATCAAGCGGCTCTTCAACCACGGCGACAAGCTTTTTGTCGCGCGACGGGTCGCTATATAAAGCCGAGATTTCCTCGTCGGCATCAATGAGCGCAAATGTCACTGGACAGGTTTTCACGAGTGAGTGAACATCATGAATAGCGGTCGCTAGGCTATCGTTAATACGTTGGTCGGCACGTAGCAAAAAGTACGCATAGCGCTCAGCGGTGCGTTGTCCGACGCCAGGTAGTCTGCCGACTTCATCAATAAGTTTTTCCAGTGCAACTGGCAATAATCGAGCCACAAATAAGTCCTAAAGGCCGAGGCTACCAAGACCACCCATGAGTGGTTTCATTTTTTCAGCGGCAACTTCTTGAGCTTTCGCGAGCCCGTCGCGAGTAGCAATTTCAAGCCAGTGTTCAAGTTCAGCGATATCGTCAAGGTCGACACGCGCAGGGTCGATAGAAATTTTCTTTACCTTCAGCTCACCAGTAACTTGCACGACAACGGCGCCGTCACCTGCCTCAACTTCAATAATTTCTTTTTTGAGGTCAGCCTGAGCCTTGCGTAACTTGTTCAACATCTTCATTTGGTCAAAAGCGGCCATATAGATTCATCCTCCATCATTTTCTACTAGAGATAGTATACCATATTTACTTCGTGCGTTGCATGACGTAGAAGCGGTCGGCGTCTCGAGAGCCGTCACTCACGATAATTCGCTCAATAGTGTAGCCTTCGAAGTCACGGCGTGCTTCTCGGGTAACGATAAACGTATCGCTGGTTGGCTCTGTTTTTACCGTGACGTTGGTATGATAACGCGCAATTGCCTCGTAGAAGGCGCGTTCGTTATCGCTCACTACAAGCTGTATGGTGCCTTTAGGCAAAAGACGTAGGTCCTGAGAAAAAAGCGGTACAACGCTTGGGTTGTAGTGGTAGCCGTAAATATATCGCATTAAGCCGGTGGTGATAAGCGCACCGACCAATATAATAATGGGAATAAGCCCAGTAATGCGTGCGTAGGGGTTTCGTGGAAAAAGACGGTACCAATAACTAATAAGCGACGTCAACCCTGCCGCAAGCATCATCACAGAAGGAACAAACGTAACACTGGTAAACGTCGGATTAAAGAGCAGTGCCGGTATAAGACACACAATCCAGAAAATAATAAGGTAACTTCGCGTCGTTTCTCTTGTTCGAACAAGGCGGTATAACCCAAGCAGAATGAGAAGTGCCGAGCCGAAGCCAAAGAAAGGCGTCATGTCTACCGTAGTGCTTGGCTTCCAGAATAAGAAGTATTGTCGTAAAAGTGAGACTGCATTTTCGCCAAAATCTGGTGGCCAGGCCGATGGGACGCCCAGAAGTGTCAAACCAAGCTGAGGCGACAGAGAAATGAGCCACACGAGGGGCGCGCTCACTAAAAGAAACACAATAGCGACGACCGCTAATCGGAAGCGCGACAGACGTCGGATAACAGCGCGCAAATGAGGGTGGAATGCAACAGCCAGTGTTATCGCAATAAGCGGATAGGCGCCAAGCGGTGTGTAAAGGCTGAGCCCGGCGGTAATGGCAAACATAATTTTCCAGAAAAAACGAAATCGCTTTACCCGAGTAATTTGTGTCCCCAAAAGAAGCAAAGCGACCGGCCAGAAAATATACATCACACTTGGGGCGCCAAGCTGTGCGATATAGAGGAACTGTCCAGTGGTGATTGCAATAAGTGAAGCGAGGACTGCGATATTGGACTGAAACCAGCGACGCAAAAGCAAAATAAGGCCAATTGCCGAGAGTAACGCTAAGATGAGCGACGGAAGTTTTATTGTAAAAATGGTAATGCCAAATAACGAGAAGATTGCCGCTTGGAAAGCGTGGTACGGTAGATGCGGTACGGCTAACGTTTGGGGATGGCTGAGCGAAAGAGAGGCGCTTCGCACAACCGAGGCCTTCTCGGAGTCCGACAAACCACCAGGCAAATAAAGCCCGGCAAAGACAAGCAGTGCCGCAAGGGCCAGCCCGACAATGGCGTATCCAATAACATAACGCCAGCGGTAGAGAGTGTATTTTGAAAAATCACGTGTAGGCATGACAGTGTTATTAGTATATCACGAGACCTACTCGTGTTTGCGATCGAGCGACATGAAGCGGAGGCGTTCTGGGTGGAAGTAAAGCTCGACTTTACCGACAGGTCCGTTACGGTGCTTGGCGATAATGAGGTCGGTGATGTTTTCGCGTTCGGTATCTGGGTTGTAATAGGCTTCGCGGTAGATAAACATCACAATGTCGGCGTCCTGCTCAATTGACCCAGATTCACGAAGGTCGGCAAGCTGTGGAATTTGCGGCGAACGACTTTCAACCGAACGAGACAGCTGGCTCAGTGCAATTACTGGAACGTTAAGCTCGCGGGCAATTAACTTGAGCCCACGAGAGATTTCACTCACCTCTTGGACACGGTTGCCGTCATGGCGGCCGCTTCCCTGCATAAGCTGCAGGTAGTCGATAATAACGAGGCCAAGCGGCTGGTCGTGGGCAGCGCGGCGAGCTTTCGTACGCATTTCAAGCACACTCAATCCCGGTGTATCATCGATGAAAATTGGTGCTTCGCTCATCTCCCCCATGGCTTCTGACAATTTACTAAAGTCATCATCAGAAAGGTTACCGGTACGAATATTCCAGCTATCAACACCAGAGGCATCAGAAAGCATACGGTCAACAAGCTGCTCTTTACTCATCTCGAGGCTAAAAAAGAGCACGGGCTGCTTGGCTATGGTTGCGACGTTGTACGCCAGGTTTGTGACGAGCGTGGTTTTTCCCATCGCAGGACGAGCGGCTAGGATAATAAGGTCGCTGCGCTGAAGGCCGGCGGTCATAGTGTCAAGGTCACGGTAGCCAGTACGAACGCCGCGAAGCGCGCCTTTATTACGGTGCAATTCCTCTAAACGGTCAAAACTATCAGTAAGAATGCTTTCAAGGCTGGTGAGGTCTTGTTTAAGCGATTGGTCGCTGACTGAAAACAGTTCAGCTTCGGCCTGCTGTAGAAGTTCTTGCGTTGTCGTCTGTTCATCGTAGCCAAGTTCGGAGATTTCACCGCTGGCTTTAATAAGACGACGGCGAACTGCTTTTTGGGCAACAATTTCAGCGTATGATTCAGCGTGTGCGGCGGTTGGAACGTAGTTAGTGAGTTCGGTCAGGTAGGCCGAACCGCCCACTTCATCAATTTCTTTTTTACGTTTCAGTTCGTCGGTGAGGGTTAATAAGTCAACGGGTTTGTTCTTTTCATACAGGCGCATAATAGCATCAAAAATAATACCGTGGCGCTTGTCGTAAAAGTCTTTTGGCTTCACGTGTTCGGTGACGTCGGCCAAAACTTCTTCATCAATCAAAATAGCACCCAAAAGACTCATCTCGGCGTCAATATTTTGTGGTGGTATTTTGCCCGCTTGGACAGATTTATCAGCCATAACTCCCCTTATTATGAGGCTTCAGGTGAGCAGCACTAGGCTGCGTCGAGTGAAACCTCTATTCCACCGCCCATAATATCAGCAATGGCAGCAGCTTGGCTACTTTTCATAGGAGCTCCTGTGGGAATTGTGTGGATGGTTAGTTCATAACCACCAACCGCTTTCAGCGATTCATAGAGGTAGGTATGGTATTTAGGGTCATCAAGTTTTTTCTTGTAGAACGCATTGAGGCAGAAGATAGTTAAGTCGTCGCCCTGGAGCTTATAGTCGCATTTTGAGATGACACTATAGAGTGCGAGATGGTTGATGCGGGCATATTCAATAACGCCAGCCCAGTTTAGGCCTTTGCTAGCAGGAGGTGTCACCTTTTTAATTTCGGGCTTCACACGGGTCGCCTGTTTTGAGAGTTCTTCAATGGTCGCAGAAACCTCAAGGATAGGCGTCGCAAGGGCGGCGGATTTTGGCTTATGCTCGAGGGCGGCTGTGCCAAGGACGCTTAATAACTTAATGCTTGGCTGGGTTGATTTTGGCACATCAAGTAGCGCATCGAGCAGTGGCAAGAGCTGTGGTTTACTTGGCGCCAGGTCGCGGAGCGTTCGGGTAATTTGGCTATTAAGCACGATAGGGCTAATGCCGTCGGCTTCTGTTTTCACTAAAAGCTGGGCAATTGCAGCGACGTCGTGCTTTTCAACGGCATGAAGGAGCTCGTCAACAATAGTAGCTGGGGCCAACCCAAGCGTCGTTTCAATAAGAGTAGTGGTGATGCCGTCTTTATCGTCGGCAAGGCTCGCGAGCTGGTCAAGCAGACTAATGCTGTCGCGGAAGCTGCCATCGCCACGCTCTGCTACGAGCATAAGCGCATCGTCGGAGATAGTGATATTTTCTTCTTTGGCTATGTGCTTAAGGTGTTTCACTGCATCGGCCGGCGCGATGGCACGAAATCCATACCGCTGCGTTCGGCTAACGATAGTGGCTGGTAGTTTTTCAACATCGGTTGTGGCAAGAATAAAAACGACATGTTCGGGCGGCTCTTCAAGTGTTTTAAGCAACGCATTAAAGGCCTGCTTTGAGAGCATATGCACCTCGTCGATAATATAGACTTTTTTGCTGGCAGATACTGGTGCAATTTGAACTTTTTCGCGTAGGTCGCGAACATCTTCAACGCCATTATTGCTAGCGGCATCAATTTCGATAATATCAAGATTGGTTGATTCATCGGTGTAAGGAAGTTGGTTAATTTCGTGCGCTAAAATACGGGCAATCGATGTTTTACCGACGCCGCGAGGGCCAGTAAACAAATATGCGTGTGCGATACGCCCAGATTTCAAGGCACGAGTTAAGATATCGGTGATGTGGTCTTGGCCAACAACCTCAGCCAATGACTTACTACGATACTTACGATATAGCGCTTGTGACACCTTACCTTCTCCCTTTTTACCCTACCCACAATTATAGACATATGTGTGTCGAAAAACTGCCGTAGTTTTTACACTTTGTTTGTTTTCACTGTCGTGATGGGCTTATCATACGCCGATTCGCTTATGATTTGCAAGGACATTATTCCTCCCTAGAGGTACAACACACGTTATACCGCTGGGGAGTTGGGCCTCGCGCGAAGTGCGCGAGACCCGTGTCCTTACTGCAGGATGGGCGCCATCCGGCTGCGATGCGGAGAGCTGCGCAGTGAGGCCGGGTTGCCCCGGAACCACTGCTGCAGACGCCACTTCACGTCGGGGATGTCCTCCATCAGTTCTTCCAGCATCGGGCCGTAGTGGACCCGGTTCTCGAGCATCTCCAGCAGGTCGTTGATGGATGCCTGCTTGAGCTGGTTGATCGTGTACTGAGGGTTGACGTCCTGGATAAGCAGGATGAGGTGGAGCGGCACGTAGTACTGCCGCGTGGTGAAGCTGCGGAGCGTCATCACGTTGAGTACCGACACCGGCGCGGCCTCGACGGAACCGAACTGCTGGTCGACGAAGTCGACGATCTTCTCGTTCACCGTGTGATGGCCGAGGCCGTGCTTGGCCAGGATGCCGGTGATGGACTTCGCTGTCTTCTCACCGATGCCGTCGAATTCCATCAGCACCTGCCAAGGCAGGAGCATGACCGACACGACAGACGTGATGCGGGCCTGGACCAGCGCCTTCATCAGGCGCGGGTTGTGCCCGAAGACGCGTTCGAGCGATGGCATGTCCATGGGGTCCGTCAGGGGCAACGGAATCACCTCTTTCTGCTAGTCCTCTGTTCGCAAGGAGTCTCTTACGAGACCGCTATATTATAGCACAAAAAGTCATAAAAATCAATATCCCACGGTGTTCCGCGGGGATATGAGTTGGATGTAAAACGTTCTAGAGAGCCGCTTCGACAGCTGCCCAGGTTGCATCGAGGTTGTCGGTAGGAACGATAATTGTTACTTGGTCACCCATGTTAATACGGAAGTAGGTCACGCTGGCAAGTAAAATACGGTATTCACGTGCGTTTGCTTCAACGTAGTAGGCGCCGTCGTGTTGGGTAAGTGTACCGATGACCTGCGTACGCTCAACAGGGCCGATTTGCTTGTAAATAAAGCTGCCATCGTCAGCGATGGTGAGTTTTAGGATATCACCTTCAACTAACTTTGATTTGCTGGCGTAGTTCGCTGGAACTGGGTATTCTTTGCCGTCTGGGCCGGCCATTTTCTGGCCGTCGAAGACACCTTCAATAACCTTTCCGCCAACTTCGTCCAGCGTGTTTCCTCTAGGGGTAATAATTGAGCCGTCCTCACCAATAATGCTAATGAGCAATTCTTTGGCAGCAGCTAGGTTTGTCTCCGCCTCTTGAATTAAGGCGTGGAGTCGCTTTGCTTGTTTCTCCGGTAGTTCAGACATGGTCTCGCATTTCCTTATCTGTATGTGTTTTGAAAGTAGTATTAGTTTTACTTATAGCAATAAGGGTTGTAAATGTCAAGAAATTGCTGTACTGCGCGGTTCTTTCAAGGGTACTTCACAATTTAGTAAAAATATGATATAATATAGATATGAGTACCAGCCGGTACTTAGTCCATTTCACTCTCAAGATAGAAGGAGGTGGGGTGATTGGCTCCTACGCCAACGCACTCCGTCAAGCACATCAACAACTGGAAGCTGAACATCTACATTGCTCCCAGCCTCCAGGCGCAGCTCAACAGCCGCAACGTCTTCGACCGCGACAACGCGCGCGACTCAGTGTGCAAGCGCTTCAAGGAGGCCTGCCGTGCAAGGTTCCCCGAGTTCGGGCTGACGCGTATCGAGTGGGGTGACATCACCGTCACACCGCTCACCCCGCAGAGGCCCGGTGCACAGATCCCGATCAACACCTCGGCACCCGCCCTGGATGACCGGCACTGCTGCGACGACGAGAACTGCGTCGTGTGCGACGACGGCAACCACCAGTGGTGCCGCAAGGGCTGCACGCTCACCGCTCGTCGCTAACACCTCCTCCTATCGCCTGTAAGTCTTTATGGCTTTAAGAGGGTGAAATGCTGCCGCGCTTCGATTTTGAAGCGCGGCCATTTCATATCTCTGAGAATTGAACTAACTAACATTATATTATATAATAATACCGTTCCCACGAGACATCCGACAGGAAGGAGTCCGCAATGGGCGGACAGGAAGTGGTACTGCAGCAGCCAGACGTCATCGCACGTATGGACGAGCTGGTGGCAACGGCCGCTAAGGCACAGCGCGCCATCGAGCGCCACGAGGCGGAGCTGGAAGCCAAGGTCTCGCCCCTTCGGGTGGAGACCGCGGCCAAGGTGGATCCGCTGACGAAGGAGCGTGACGACGCGCTGGACGAGCTGGCGAAGCTCATGGAGCAGTTGCTCGCCACGTCAGCCATGGACGGCAAGTCCATCTCGCTGCGAAGCGGTGTGGTGTCGGTTCGCACTACCAGTGCAATCGACATCCTTGACGAGAAGCTTCTCATGAGGCTGGCGCGTCGCTTTCGCATCTTCAAGCAGATGTTCAAGCCGCAACCGCCAAAGGCCAACAAGACCATGATTGGGGAGTTGCTCGAGCGGCGCCCTGAACTGGCCGAGAGGCTGAAGCGGGCTGTCGTCAAGGTGACCACCTCCAACATGACGGTGAAGCCGGCAACGGTTCAGGTCGAGCTCAAGCGCGAACTGCACCCGCTGCGCAAGCCCCTCCCCGAGTCTTCGTGACCCTCGCTGACCGAGTACGGTTGGCCCGCGCCGATTTTTGGCGCGGGCTGCTTTATTTTTAGCGGCGAACTTTAGTAATAAGTCGCAAATTAGATAAGTACTGGTTGGTGTTTACACCAAGGTGTGTGCAGAGGTAGTTCATGTGTTTATCGACAAAAAGTAAATTGCCATTTTCGGCGGCAGGAGAAAATGTTGATGTCGTGTTGTACGAGGTATCGCCCACCATCTTTAAAAGCTCGTCGTACGCAGCCACCCCTTCTTCAGATTGGAGAAATTCCTGAGCCCGTTGCGTTTTAGCATACTTTTTATTGATGTTCATTGGGCACCTTTACATTAGGAAGTTGTTTCTATTATGCGCTATTTTGTCAAAAAATGCCAGTGCAGATTGACTAAAAGCTAAAAAAGTAGTATAATATATCAAGATACACCCGTATCGAAGGTTCACATCAACACAACGAGGAGTGGTACTACGTGGCAGTAGTGCTTACGGACGTGACAGTCGTCGCGATTTCGGATGCTCTGGATGCTCTGCGCTGGACGGTAAGCGACTTGGCCCTCAAGGCCGGTGTCGACACCAATACGGTGCTGCGCGCCATGACTCCTGGTGGCAAGGCAAGCACGAACAATACGAGCGCTGAAGCAATCGCAGCGGCACTCGGACTCACCGTTAGCCAAGTTTTGTGGCCTAACGGTACGACGAATCGTGGTCGCCCCGCCGCAACTGGCGTCCCCGTGGCCCGGACGGCGCAGTACCACGAAGACGTCTGCCCCGTTCACTACATCACCCTACCCACATCGAAGTTGTGCGACATGTGCGCTTAGCCCCGAAGTTCTTCCTACCGGAAAGAGCCCTTCGGGGCTTTTCCATACCCTTTTACAGATACGATCAGAGGGTGCTATTATGGAGCCAGTATGGCAAATAAGCCTACACAATATAAAGAAAAGGACAACCCACATGGCAAAAGGTAAAGGTCACCCACAAAAAGAAGTTAAGAAACCAAAAAAGCAAAGTTAGGGACGAGTTTCTTATTTGAACCTCCTTATTCTTCCTGGCAATTCGGCTCGTCATAAACAATGGCTGCGTGATGCGCAAACAGCGCTTGCGCCTTTTTTTGATACCATTCTTGTCTTAGAGTATCGCCACTGGGAAAGTAGCGATAATAAAACTAATCTTGAGTATGAGGTTAATGCGGCTAAAGAGCTTGTATCAGGTTGGAAGGAGTACGTTGTGTTAGCTAAGTCTATTGGAACCGTTATTGCGACTGTTGCCCATCAGGAGGGCAAGCTTGCCGCTGAATCGTACGTATTTCTTGGACTGCCACTGCCTTTAATTAAGGATGACGCAGGCTTTTATCCGCAGCTGCAAGCGCTGCAAAATGTCATTATTTTTCAAAATAGCCACGATCCATTTGGTAGTTCGAATGCGGTAGGTGAATATATCGCGAGCGGTAAGGCGAATATGGCAGTTATTGAAGTTCCCGGTAGTACGCACGACTATGTTGATTTTGTGACGTACGCCTCACACCTGCTGCGTTTTCCACACAAATAACAGATAAAAACGCAAAACTGTTGTCATTTTTGTCTATAAAAATGAGTGAGCCCCCGTGAAATGAATCACGGGGGCGAGTACTCACCTATCTGAGTTGGCCTCTAGGAGGCGATTTCCATCTTGGCGATCGCGCCGGTGCGAGGCCTGGCGTGCGGGTAGATCAGGGGACGTCGTCGTGGTGACGGCATCCTCACTGCCGGCTTGAAGTCGCCACCCGCTCGCTTGAGCAGGTCGCAGAGCTCTGTCAGCAGCATGGGCGCCACGCGTCCCTCTAGCTCCACCGTGACGTTCTTCGGTCGCACCTTCGCCGTATCGGCGAGTGCCATGATGACGTCACGGAGCTTGCTGGTACACAGGCGTCCACCTTGGTCGGTGATGACCATTCTGATGACGGTGCGACCCGCCTCGTCGGTGATGGCGGAGTGGCTGCTTCCGTCGAGCTGCTCGGCGAGAGTGGCCATCAGGCTGTCGGCTTCGAACTGCCGGTTGATGACCACTACGAAGTGGGAGCGTCGTACACCCGCTTTCACGGTAACGTACATCCCCTTCGACGTTCTTGTCATGGTTCCTCCAGAGTGGAATTCGGGCTGTATGCCCGATGACAAATCAGATGTGTGGGTACGGTCGCTCGCGGCGAACCGCGTGAGCAACACTAAGATTATTATACCACAATTGCACTACTTATTCAATAGAGGTGAAACTAAAAAATACCCCTCAAAATGAGGGGTATTTTCATAACTTTATCAGGCCGAATGAGTGGAGAGCGCATATGCGCTTTCCGTTGAAATTACTGAAGCTCTACGCTTGCGCCAGCTTCTTCGAGGGTCTTCTTTGCAGCTTCAGCTTCTTCAGCTGGAACTTTTTCCTTAACCGTTGATGGAACACCGTCAACGATTGCTTTTGCTTCACCAAGACCAAGGCCAGTAATGTCCTTGACAGCCTTGATAACAGCTACCTTCTGTGAACCAGCGTCCTTAAGAACAATGGTGTAGTCAGATTTAGCAACTTCTTCTTCAACAGCTGCTGCGGCAGGGCCAGCAACAGCGACAGCTGCGGCAGCTGGCTCAATGTTGTATTCATCTTTCAAAATTGTCTTGAGTTCGTTAACTTCAAGAACAGTAAGACCAACGAGGGTCTCTGCGAACTTCTTTAAATCAGCCATGATAGCCTCCTTCAAATTTTAATAATTAATTGGTTGCTTTAGCGCTAACACCATCCAAAAGCGCGTGCAAGTTGCCCGAAAGCGCGTTGGTAACGTCGTGAACAGGTGAAAGCAGTTGAGCAATAACTTCTGCAATGAGCTGAGACTTGCTTGGAAGTGCAGCCAGTGACTTGACGTCGTCAGCAGACATAAGTCCGCTATCGACAGAAAGGCCGCCAGCAATAACCAAAGCGTCGTTTGTCTTTGCAAATTCGCTCAGTACCTTAGCAGGTGCAACTTCATCGTCGGCGCTGATTGCATAAAGCAACATGCCGTTTAATGAAGAAGTATCAATATCCTTGTAAGCGGGAATACTCGCAAGAACGACACGAACCAAACGGTTCTTGACGACCTTGATAGTAACGCCTTGTTCGCGTGCCTGAGCACGAAGAACTTGGATTTGAGCAACACTGATGTTTTGGTATGTAGCGAACGCAGTTGTTTTTGCGTTAGTTAGAAGCTCGGTAAATTCAGCAACCAATTCGTTCTTTTTATCGCGACTAATTGCCATAAAAATCTCCTTGGTTTTAATATATTCGGCCTGATTGTAAAGGTTCCGACATATGGCAGCGGTACTCGAGGCATGGGCTTTAGAAATAAAAAGGTCCCTGGAGCTCGCACTGCCAAAGACTTATAGTAGAACAAAATACGTAATATTTTTGTTGTTCCTCGGTAGCAAATTAAGTGTTTCCACGGCTACTGTCTTTGGTATGTCGGGCCTTAGTATACAGAACGGAGGTGAAAATGTCAATAATAGATATGAACACACCTATTTTAATGGACTTTTCATAATTATTATGCTATAATAAAGAAATATGATAAACGAGCAAATTGGCGACACGTTTGAATCTCGGGCCGCCCAGCTTCCTCCTCTTGAGTTGCTTGAAAAAGTAAGCGCTATTCCACGTGGTGAGCCCGAGACGTATGGCGCAACTCCGCTTGATCACTCGGCAGCCTATATTCAACAGAGAGAGCTGCTCGAAGCACTGCTTAAGCTCGTCAATACTGATGTCGACGAGTCGATTCCACACGGAATTAGAGAATATATGCGGGGCACATTCGTCATGCGGTTTCAAGGCCGAGCAGACGCAAATCATGAGAAGTTTCTTAGCGCACTCCATCCTGTTGAAAGTTTTGCGCACAACCCTATTGCTTACGATATGATTCAAAGAGCAGTCCCTGGACATAGTTCCCCTGCAGAGCTCATTTTGGTGCGAGAGATGTTGGATATGCCGGGTATAGAGGTTGGCTGTGTGTCAATTCCGTACGGTAAGCGTATTGAAGAAGTTGCTGTTATGCGCCGGGTCGTACGCGATAGCATCGAGCTGCTCGGGGGGTATCATATCGACAACCCTGAGCCCCGCTATAGAATTAAAGGTCTAGTGGTCGATGAGACGATGTCGTCAGCGACCGACGCACAGGCTTTTCTTATGACACGAAAACAAGACGTCGGCATTATGCCTGACGGCACGATTATTCGTGAGCGAACTTCATTTATTTTACGAGGTGATGTGTACGGCGCCATTCCACGAGAAAACCTTAAGGCTATACGAGCCCTTGATCCAAGCAGCCCTACCTGGCAAGACGATGTTGTTAGGGTAGGTGACCTTGATACTATTGCCGCGGCATTGCTTAAGGAAGACGCCTTCTCGTTAGTTATTCCAGTTTCGTGTACTACTTATGCCTTTAACCCAAAAACAGTTGCCGAAGTTGAAGCGAAACGACTCGCCGCAAAAGAAGCACTTCAAAAAATGAGGGAATACGAAATGGTTAATAAGTTTCCAGCCTTACTGTCTCATATCGATCAGCTTCATGTAGCGAGACAAAACGATAAGTAATTACTCCCAGGGGAAAAGCGCTAGTTCAAGGCCAAGTTTTCCTACCATTCTATACCATACCATTGCCGCAACTTCTGCTTTACTACCCTCAACCATAAGTGTATCGATACCGCGCCGAGCGGCGATATGCCGGTAGCCATCACGCAGGCGTTGCTGGAAAGCATCACTACGCATCTCAAACGTATCTGGTTTCTCAAGCGGGCCGCGATTATTAATACGAGCAAGTCGTTCAGCTTCCTTGGCGTCATCGAAATCTAAAATAATTCTAAAATCTGGGTTCATATACTGCTCACCGAGCGTCGCGCGGGTAAGCGTTTCGACGGCTTCAATACCGTATTCTTCAGCATATCCCTGGTATACTTCGGTTGATGTTGAGTCGCGGGCTTGTACAACCCACGCACCACGTTTGAGCGCGGGTTGCGACATGGTTGCCCAGTTAGCAAAACGAGAGGCAGTAAATAGAGTAACGTTAGCCTCGGGGCTTCGGTCGATGAACCCATCCTTGATGATTTTTCGCAGTTCAGCTGCTGCGGGAACGAGTATTGTTCCATCTTCATCAACTGCGCTATCTGGTTCATCGACGCGAACGACACGAATACCATTGAGGCGTAACTGGTAAGCGAGCATGTCGGCAACGGTTGATTTTCCCGTTCCGTCGGTGCCCTCTACAATAATGCGTTTTCCAGGTTCAGTCGGCGTAAATTCAGGGCTAGACACGGCGTTCTCTCGGATCTTTCTCCCACTTCGTTACAATTAATGGTTCTTTTCGCTCATCTTTCCAGGCACGAGGTAACATTTGAATTGGCGACCACTCATCGATAAGTTTCTCAAGGTTAGTGCCAGTTGCATACTTTCCGCTGAGGTTATCATAACTCCCCTTCACCTCCCCGGTGTGCATAAAGACGATTTGGGCAATGCGCTCACCGACTGGCAAAATGACACTGTGGCGCTTGTTGAGGTTATAAATTTCCATTGTCCAGCGGTTAACGTAGCCAGGGTCACCCCAGCCGGCGTCAAAACAGACGGCGACACCGTTGCGTCCCCAGGTACTACGCGACTGCATGCTTGTAGTGCCCGGTGGCAATATACCGATAAATTCTTGGGTGTGCGCCAAAATGCGCTCGCCAGGTTCAAGCATGATAACGGGATGATTGTCGGGAATGTTCGCGAGTGGTTTGTTGCCGGTTTGTTTGCACCAGTCTTTATGAAGAATCGCCTTTTGCGGTTCGCCAAAATAACGTTCAACTTCCGTCTTGTCGAATGGATTATAGACGGTTGCTGGGCTTTGGCTATCGGTTCGGTAAAACCACTCACCAAGAGTGACGTCGACACTGCTGCCATTAATGTGTGCCGGTTGATAGGGATGAAATATAATATGCCCATCTTTAATGGCCTGCTCGATTTCGAGATTACTATAAACGCCAGTCATACTACACCTTCCCCTCTGTCGCGTTTGGTTTCTACCCACGATTGTATCATGATATAGTCAAAGTGATGAGAAGTATTATTGTTGCCTACGACGAACTGCGTACCATTGGAAAAGATGGTGGGCTGCCGTGGGCGGGAAAACTTCCTGCTGACATGCTCCATTTTAGGGATTTAACCGAAGAGCGCGCGGTTATTATGGGCCGCAGGACCTACGATTCGCTCCCCGAGCGTTTTCGTCCCCTCCCAAATCGACAAAATATTGTCCTTTCGTTGTCGGAACGGGCCATATGGGGTGCAGTTGTTGTACCGAATGTGAAAGAAGCGCTGTTACTGGCCGGTGATAATGGTATGGTCATTGGTGGTGCGCAGATTTATCGACAGCTGCTTCCCTATGTTGATAGGGTGTATGCGACGGAAATAGCGACGCAAACCGAGGGCGGTGATGCGTTTTTTCCTGAACTTCCAGATGATGAATGGACCGAGTCTGAGAGTGAGGATTTTGAGGCTGATGCGCGCAATCGCTTTGCGTATCGTTTTGTGACGTATCTTCGTCGCAGTTCAATTGAATAATAGCTGAGTCGGCCCAATGAGCCGACGAGAACCTATGTGGTTCATCGAGTCGACTCAGAGGGCGGTGTCTTTGGAGTAAACGCCCTTGTGCGGTTCAGACCGCGACCTCACCCTTGATGGCGGGGTGCGGGTTGTAGTCCACCACCTCGAAGTCATCCGGCGTGTAGCTGAAGATGTCCTCCGGCTTGCGCTTGATGACCAGCTTCGGCAGCGGCCGCGGCTCACGCGTGAGCTGCAGCTTCACCTGGCCGGTGTGGTTGTCGTAGATGTGCACGTCACCGCCCGTCCAGATGAACTCGCCCACCTCCAGGTCGCACTGCTGCGCCAGCATGTGGGTGAGCAGTGCGTAGCTGGCGATGTTGAAGGGCACGCCCAGGAACATGTCGCAGCTTCGCTGGTACAGCTGGCAGGACAGCTTGCCGTCCACGACGTAGAACTGGAACAGTGCGTGGCACGGCTCCAACGCCATGTTCGGCAGGTCGGCAGGGTTCCAGGCCGAGACGACGATCCGCCTCGAGTTGGGGTTCGTCTTGAGCAGGTTGACGACGTTGCTGATCTGGTCGATCGTGCCACCATCACGCGCCGGCCAGCTGCGCCACTGCACGCCGTAGACGGGTCCGAGGTCGCCGTACTGACGGGCGAACTCCTCGTCGTCGAGCACGTGCTGCTCGAAGGCCTTCAGCTGCGCCTTCCAGTCGGCCGAGTTGACCTCGGGGACGGGCTGGCCAGTGTTCACCAGGTACTTGCGGAAGGGCCAGTCGGACCAGATGGTCACACCCTGCTCGAGCAGCGGCTTGATGCTGCTCTCGCCCTCCAGGAACCAGAGCATCTCCTTGACGATCAGGCCGAAGGGGACGCGCTTGGTGGTAATGAGGGGAAATCCCTCGGCCAGGTTGTAGCGGATCTGACGCCCGAAGACGCTACGTGTGCCGGTACCCGTGCGGTCGCCCTTGACGGCGCCGTTCGTGTAGACGTCCCACAGCAACTCTTCGTATGCGGTTGCGGACATAATACTCCTAAGAACAAGGGGCCCGTCTGATTGACGCGCCCACTGATTTATACTATATAACCCTGATGCCGTTATGTCCAATAAAAAATACCCCCGCTAGAGAGGTATTTTTTATGAGGGCACAATCGTTATTAGTTAACGAAGTTCTCAACCTTAATGCCAGGACCCATAGTGGTAGCAACGGTGATAGATTTTACGTATCCACCCTTGATGCTTGATGGTTTTTGGCTTTGAAGGCTATCGAAGAAGGCTTTGGCGTTTTCGACGAGTTTGTCACCGCCGAAGCTTACCTTACCAACGCTCAGGTGAACAATAGCTTGCTTGTCGACGCGGTATTCAACCTTGCCGGCCTTAGCTTCAGTAACAGCCTTGGCGACATCAGTTGCAACAGTTCCGCTTTTTGGGTTTGGCATGAGGCCACGTGGTCCAAGGAGACGGGCGAACTTACCAAGTTTTGGCATGTACTGAGGGGTTGCGATGAGGATATCGAAATCGATGGTTTCTTTTTCGAGTTGTGCGAGGAAGGTTTCGTCACCAACCACGTCAGCACCAGCCGCCTTAGCTGCTTTGTGGTCAGCTTCTGGGGCAAATACGGCAACACGGATAGTTTTACCTGTACCGTGAGGAAGGCTGACGGTGGCACGAATGTTCTGGTCAGCTTGGCGTGGGTCAACATTCAAACGAACGTGGACTTCAACGCTGGCGTCAAACTTACTTGGGTTTGTTTGGGCAGCAAGCTGTACAGCGTCATCAAGTGAGTAGAGCTTAGCAGCTTCAACTTTTTCAGCAACCTTGCGGTAGTTTTTACCACGACGTTCGATAATTGGGCGTGTGACAGGCTTTGGGCCTTTCTTGACGGCGTCAGCTTCAGAGCCATCGGCTGGCGATGTGTCACCAGCTTCTTTGCGGGCTTCTTTTTCGGCCTTAGCTTCAGCTTCAGAGATTGCTTTTGCGGAACGCTTTCCAGCCTTCGCCGTTGCTACTTCTTCAGCTCCAACGAGCTCAATGGTAACGGGAGCTTCGGCGACAACTTCTGCAGGCGTCTTCTTAGTTTCGGCACCAGCAATTGCAGCTTCAATTTCTGCAATTGTGTTCTTTTCGGTTACTTTTAGCTTGAGCTTTGCAGCCTCGGCGAGTAAATCGGCTTTTTTTGCCATGGAGGTTAATAACCCTTTCTGTGGTTCAAACGGTCGTGGCTTTCTTCGTATGAAGCGCCACAAACCTCCCAACATTGATTTGTTATACCTTTATTATAGCATAAACCCCAAGGTAATACTAGTGACGAACATCACATATAAAGACTGGTTCTCTCTTGTGTTTTACTCCTATTCAGCTTATGATTACTCGTATGATTGAGTTAAAAGAAAAACTACAGCAGACAGGGTTTAGCGGAGAATTAGACGACACGAGCGAGACGCGAGAGCTTTACTCGCATGATGCCTCTATGTTTGAAATTAAACCCGAGGTGGTTGCTTCGCCGAACACGGCCGAAGATGTTGAACGACTAGTTACATTCGTTGCCGATAACAAAAAGAACAACCCTGAGCTTTCTTTAACCGCTCGAAGTGCCGGTACCGATATGTCAGGGGCAGCTATCAACGACTCAATTATTATTGATTTTCATGTTCATCTTAATAAACTCATTCATATGGACGCGAAGCAGGCGGTTGTACAACCGGGCCTGTATTTTAGGGATTTCGACAAAGAGTCAATAAAATTTGAGGCTTTGCTCCCGTCGTTTCCTGCCAGCCGCGACCTATGTACAGTTGGCGGCATGGTGAATAACAACTCGGGCGGTGAAAAATCGCTGGAGTACGGCAAAACCGAGAAGTATGTACCTGAACTTAAGTTTGTATTTGCCGATGGCGTCGAGCGCGTTGTGAAGCCGCTCAATATGGCTCAGCTGGCCGCTAAGATGGGCCAAGGCGACTTCGAGGGGCATGTTTATAAAGAACTCTACGATTTGCTTGAAAAGAATTACGATACCATTCAGGCCGCTAAGCCACACGTCAGTAAAGATTCGACCGGCTATCACCTATGGAATGTCTGGAACCGCGAAACGGGTATTTTCGACCTGACGCAGGCCATTATTGGTGGGCAAGGAACACTCGGCTTTGTTACCGAAGCCACGTTTAGGCTTGTGGAGCGCCCAAAGCACTCTGGGCTCTTGGTGTTATTCCTTCGTGATATCGACGACCTGGGCGAGCTTATTGATACGGTGGTAAAGCACAAGCCGGCAACCTTCGAAGGCTTCGACGATGCAACGCTCTGGCTGAGTATTAGATTTATGCCAAGTTTCTTACGGTTGTTGGGCCCCGTAAAGTTTATTCACCTACTTTTGACTCTTATTCCTGATGGGGCACAGCTGCTCCGCGGTGTTCCTAAATTGGTGCTAATGGTTGAATTTACTGGCCAAACGGAAGACGAGGTTCGGGGGAAAATTAAGGCGCTCCACCGCGACCTCAAGCCGTATAAGGCAAAATATGAAATTAATGGCTTCGAAGAAGACCCAACCGAAGGTGCTAGCGAGAAGTTTTGGATTATGCGTCGTTATAGTTTCCAGCTGCTTCGTAGCAAGGTAAAAGACAAGCACACCGCGCCGTTTATTGATGACTTTATCGTACGCCCCGAGCACCTGCCTGAATTTTTGCCTCAAATTCGCCAGATTATTAAGAAGTATAAGCTATTCGCCACCATCGCCGGCCACATGGGCGACGGTAACTTCCATATTATTCCGCTGATGAAGCTTGAAGACCCTAACGACCGCGCCAAGCTTGAGCCAGCTATGAAAGAAGTTAACAACCTCGTACTGAAATATAAGGGGTCGATTAGTGGCGAGCATAACGACGGCCTGGTTCGTGGCCCATGGCTGAAAGAAATGTATGGTGAAGAAGTGCTTGGCCTTTTCCAACAAACAAAGGATATTTTCGACCCACAACACATTTTCAACCCACATAAAAAATCATATGCAACGTGGGAGTATAGCTTCTCGCACGTACGAGATCACTTTTAATCATGAATACCGAGCAGCTCGTACAAATTATTGGCTCGCTGCTTATCTTGATTGCCTTTATATTGCAACAAACCAAACGTGTCGAGGCTGATCGGAGTATATTTGTGGACTAACTTTATAGGTGCTGGTATTCTCTGCGTGACGGCTTTTCTTACATGGCAGTGGGGGTTTATTATTCTCGAAGGGACATGGTCGCTCGTGGCGCTTTTTGGGCTCCTCAGACCTCATCGCACGCGCACTCGTAGCCGATAAATATAAAAAGAGCACCCAATCGGATGCTCTTTTTATTAAGTATGAAATTATTCAGTGACTTCAACGCCCATTGAGCGTGCGGTGCCGGCGATAACCTTTACACGTCCGTCCATGTCGATAGCGTTCAGTTGGTCTTTCTTGAGTTCAGCAATTTCTTCAAGCTGAGCACGAGTAATTTTACCAACTTTGTCGGTGTGGGGCTTTGCGCTTCCCTTTTGGATGCCAACCTTCTCACGAATGAGGTCGTCAACTGGCTGGCCAAGCGACTTCCAGGCGAAAGTACGATCTTCGAACACTTGAATGTGAACGATAACGTCTTTGCCGTTGAGTTCTTTAGTTGCGTCGTTGAACGGGTTGATGAAATCCATCATATTTAGACCCCATTGACCGAGTGTTGAACCAACTGGAGGACCAGCGGTTGCACGGCCAGCAGGAATACGAAGCTTCAGGTTACCGATAACTTTTTTTGCCATTATGCTTATTTCCTTTGTACTAAATATCATTAGTGAGGCAATACGTTGCCTCTTTGAAGCGATACTAGTGCGTAACTCTCTTATTATAGCAGTTTACGATAGATCTGTCCATCGGCTGTCATTTTGTGAGCGTGCTCCGTACACCCTGTTTAATACAACTCCTTGCGCTGCAAGGTGCGAGACGTCATCACCGAGGCCGTGCGCGGCTACAAGGACAAACATGTTAGTCACGCGACGAAAGTCTTTACGTAGTTTGTGATAGACCTCAGGGGTATCGACCGAAGTTGCGTCTACCCCAACGAGTGTATCTGTATTGATAAGCCGCGAGACTTTAGCGAGCATATACGTAGTGTCGTGGAGGTAGTCATCGCTATACTGAGCTTCGTGTAATACCTGGAGAGAATCAGCAAACAGTTGTCGTTGCTCGGGGTCGTCTTCTTGCAGCCGAGGGATGTTTCCGAGTAGTATGCATACTTGCCTGAGCGCTTGATACTCTGGAGAGCTATTTTTATCAGTGGTTATTATAAGGCCATCGCGGGCAATTTGAAACAGTCTTCGACTTCTGCGAAGTTTCTTATTTTGCGCTTTTTCCGCCGCAGTGCCAGGTTCAAGCGCGCCGAGTACCTCCTCATAGGGAGCTTCGTGCAGTAAAAGAGTGGCACTTTCAAACACCTGCTGAGCCGAAAAGCTTTGTGAGGTTAATAGCGCGTCACGGTGCCACACCTCTTCATTAACATGGAGTGAGCGACTAGATCGCAAAACTGCCTCAACTGAATCTAAAAAACTACCCCCGTTCGCCCAAGCGCGTGATGTCGGAGGTAGTTCTTTCATGGATGGTGGTTAAATTATGAAACTTTTTTAACTTGAAGCGCGTCAAGCTCAACAGATGTATCGCGACCAAACATACTCACCATAACTTTCACCTTACCCTTTTGGGTGTCGATTTCAGAAATAGCGCCGTCGAAGCCCTTGAATGGACCGTCGGTGATGTTCACCACTTCGCCTTCTTGGAAGTCAATTTGGTGCTTAGGGTCTTCAACGCCCATACGCTTCTTGATTTTGGCAATTTCAGGGTCAGACACAGGTGTTGGTTGAGTGCTCGTACCAACAAAACCGGTAACGCCAGGTGTATTACGGACAATGTACCAAGTTTCATCGGTAAGTTTCATTTCAACAAGAGCATAGCCTTGGAAGATTTTAGCTTCGATGACTTTACGCTTACCGTTTTTGATTTGAATTTGCTTTTCCTTCGGTACCATAACATCGAAGATTTTATCAGCCATGTCGACAGCGTTAATACGCTGGCGAATGCTTTCAGCTACCTTTTCTTCATATCCACTATAGGTGTGGATTGCATACCATTGTCGTGATGAGTCATATCGATTTTTAGCCATAATGTTCCTTTTCCTACGTAATAATCAGTTCAAATATATATTTAAATAGCGTGTCAAGGAGGACAACCATCACGACGAAGAAGGCGCTAAACACAATAACGGCAAGAGTTAAACTCCATGTTGCGCTACGGTTTGGCCATCGAACAAGACGAAGTTCTACCCATGCACCCTTAAAGTATGTCCATATGCGTGCAAAAATGTTCTTTTTGCTTTCAGATGAGCTTGCTTTGGGCTGTTTTTTAGGCTTTTCAGCTTTCTGAACTTTTGTATCAGCCTTTTGAGCTGACTGTGGTGCATCGTCTTTTGCGGTGATGCGAGTGACTTTGTTTGTTGTGGCCACTTTTTCCTCCCAAATAAATAAGTCTGCTCTTGCAGACTGTCAAGTTAAGTGTAGCGCATCTGTGGAGAAACGTCAATGTTCAACTGGAAGCGAAAAGCTAAACGTCGAGCCGTAGTTGAGACGACTTTTTAGTTCAATGCGCGTGTGCAGTTTATGTGCAAGCTTCGTCGATACATACAGCCCGAGGCCTGTGCCACTGGTTTCGCGAATGCGGTAGTCTTCGCTTCGGTAAAACTTATTAAACACATTTGCTTGGTCGCTTCGGCTAATGCCAATACCGGTGTCTTTTACAGAGAACGTCACGAGGTTACCGGTACGCTTGGCGATAATAGTAACACTCCCCTCTTTGGTGTATTTAATTGAGTTTGTGATGAAGTTTTGGAGCAGCTCCTCGATGTAGAGTCGACTGACGTTTACCTTACCAAGCTTGTGACCTAGGTCGAGGTTGAGGTGAAGCTTATGGGCCGCTGCGTCTTTATCGTATTGGCGGTGCAACATGTGAAGCAACTCGGCGACATCAATTTCCTCTGGCGTATCAGCGACGCCACGTTCAGCCCGAGATAGTGTACTAAGGTCGTTCACCATTTTCGCAAGGTAAAGGACTTGATCGTGCGCTGTTGTGACCGTGTCGGCCAATACGGCAAGCTTGGGCAATGTTGGCTGTTTCATTAATATATCGAGGTTAGACAGGGACCCTTCAACGATAGTAATTGGCGTACGCAGCTCATGGCTTACCACGCTAATAAATTCGTCGCGCTCATCTTCAAGGCTTTTTTGCTTCGTCACGTCTCGCATAATGAGAATATAGCCGCCAAGCTCATCGCTTTTCTTACGAAGGCTGTAGCTGCTACGAATTGGTGCGTAAGTAATTTCAAGGCGAATTGCTTCACCGTCCTCATAAGTATGGTTGAGGTCGTCACGTCGTGTTGCCTTTTTGGCTTCTTTTAATACATCAACCAGCTGCTCTGGGCGACCTTCTTTGTTTGTGAGTTTAAATAAATCACCAATATTTCGCCCCTTAAGGCTGTCGTTGGTATCGAGGAGGTCAAGGCAGGCTGCGTTGTACATAAGAACCGAGCCCTTTCCGTCGGTGGTAAAAGCGGCATCTGTAAGGTTATTCATAATGGTCAGAATACGGTCGTATTGAAGACGCTCACGGCGCTGGCTATGAACAAGCTCTTGGCGCTTTGTTTCTTGAGCATTTATGATGCTTATAATTGAAAATGCTAGGAAAATAATACTACAAACGGTGATGATATTTGCCCCAGCAATGCTTGGGTCAGTTGGGGCGCGAATAAGGATATCAGCAAACGCAGACAACAGTAGTGAAAGAATACTCAATAACAATCCAATGCGTCCGAGGAAAAGATGGCTTGCAAGAAGGAGTAATACAAATAGCATTGCAAACGGCGTCGCAAAACCAGTTACGAAAAAGCACATCATGAGCGCGAAGTAATGAATGAGCACAAGACGAGCCGCTTCATCGGCCCTCGAAACAGTCGGTTTTTTATAGTAATAAATACTAATCGCTACCCAGAGGATTGAAACACCCAAAGTGATGTATGGATTCACATAGTGAGTACTAGGGATGACACCAAGCATAATAAGGGTTGTATACACCGCTAAGACGGGCGCTGCTAGCAAACTAATAAAGCGAACCGCTCGGGCTGCTTCATGATTGTACTCGACACCACCCACATCCATAATTGCTTATGATTATATCCCATAAGCGTCGTTGTGACTATGGGCTAAATTGAGGGCGCTTCTTGTTTGAGTAATCGACGGTGAAGTTTATAGTGCGGGTCGCCCTTTTCAACTCGTTTCCAAAATTCTTGGCTGTGATTCATTTCTTTGGTGTGTGCAAGCTCATGAACAATAACATAGTCAATAAGTTCAAAAGGCAGTTTCATAAGGGCAACGTTAAGACTAATCGTTCCATTACTACTACAGCTCCCCCATCGGCTGCTGGCGTGTGAGAAACGAACCTTCGCGTAGGAATAGCCAAGCTGGTTGGAAAGGTAGTCGAGGCGTTTTGGTAGATAACTTTTTGCCTCAAGGCGCAAGGCGGCCAGGCTGGCGTCTCGTACCTTTCGCACGACATCATCGTCAATAAGGCTTTTGTGCGATGGCAGTGATAAGATAATCTGCTGCTTCGTGCGGCTTACCTCGAGTTTGGTCGTGCCGTGCCGAACAATGAGCGTATGGCTTTTGCCAATTTGTTGACCTTCGCTGTACTGCGTTACGGGTTGTGCTTGTTTGAGCATTGTACGAAGCTGTGGCCGAGACGACTTTATGAGTCGCTTCAATAGAAAAAGTGGCGCATACAGTGGCATGGATGCTCGAAGTGTACCGTCTGGCGCGACACGTAGGCGTACTTGAGTGGCTCGTGTACTTCGTCGCACAACTATGGCGCCGAACTCTTCGTCAGTGATTGTTGGCATTTTTATCCTATCGTGTTAGCGGTCGGCGTGGTGCGCTCGAACGCGAGTCGGTTGAGGGAGTGGGCGGCAGTTTCGGCTGGGTAGCATCAGGGGTCGCAAGTTGCTTGAGAATAATTTTTAATTGTGACGCATAGGTATGTTTGCCACTTATAACAACTGTTTTTTCTTTTTTGTGTGGTGGATCGAAAAGCTCGACAAGTTCATCAAATTCATCTGGGTGAATGCCCGAACCATACGGATACGGCTTTGCTGCGCGTCGTAGTGATTCGGTTGTGTCTGTCTGCACCCATACGATGAGCGGACGATACCCTTCCTTAACAAGACGTCGGACGACTTCATCACGAGCATTTTTTGTATCGAGCCCACCATCAATCAACACCGTACGGTGTGTCTTGAGATACTCAGATAAAATGACATCACGAAGAGATTCAGCGGCGGGCGTTGAAAGGCTGTACTCTCGTTGAAGTTTTGTTTGGCTGACGATAGGTGTTTTGAAGGTGTCAGCAAAGTGTTCGGCAAATGTGCTTTTTCCAGAACCGGGGATGCCAATCATAATTATGGCGTGGGGACTCGCAGGCGTGAGAGGCTTCATATAGGACAGTATAGCAAAGTCACCCCTTTTGCTTCAATTAGCCTCCGATTGACTGCCAGATAAGGTAGCCTGCCGCGATACCAACAACGATAATAACAATAACCACTGCAACAATGATAAGCGTTGGTTTTTTCGATGAAGGGCTTGCAATAACGAACGGAGAAGCAGCCGGCGTCTGTACTGGTTGAGAAAGAGGTGCTTCTACTGGTGCTTGTGGCGTCACGGATACTTCGGGCGTAACGACAGGTTGCGCAACTTCAGGTTGAGCGGCGAACGGCGTTTCTGGGCTAGCGACAATTTCTGTCTCCGATTCAAGCGCGTCAATTGCTTGAAGTGCGGCCACGTCAGCTTCTTGGCTTGTCGTGGCTGGAGTTTGCGGGGTGTATGGTTGGTCTTGGCTTGGCGTTTGTGGGTTCATAGTTTTTACCTCAATCTATATAGCTATAACGGAGTAGTTATTTAAAGTTTAGTATATCATTATTACGCTTACGCTACAAAATAACACTGTAAAGTAAGGCCTTTCAGCCGTGATTCAGGCTCACTGCCTACAATAAGTGATGATAAATAAGGAGGGGTCAATGAATAAAGTTACTCAATCCGATATCAATTCTTTAGTAGCAACAAAAGGGTCGCCGGTGCTTTCACTCTACTTGCCGACGCACAAGGGCTCTGCGCCCACGACAATACACGAGAACCAAGCGCGCTACCAGGCAATCGTGGCAAAAGGCTTAGCTCAATGGCAAGCTGTCGTCGGAACGGGTATCGTTGAAGCGGCTCGACAGCAGCTTGAGGCGCTCGGTGTGGACAGGGACTTCTGGAGTGAAACAGACCGTGGGCTCGCAATTTTTGTCCGTGAAAACGACATTCAAACCTATCACTTGCCAATAGAATGCGACGAATATACCTACGTTGGCGATTCATTTGACGTGACGCCACTTCACATTATTCAAAGCAAGGAGCAGCCATTTTATCTTCTTATACTGGCCAAACACGATCCAAAACTTTTTTATGGTGATAGCTACAATCTTCAGCCAGTCGCTATCGACCTGCCCGCAAGCGCCGAAGATGCGCTCAATAAGTACCTTCGTAGTATCGATAATAAGATTCTTAAGTCTGAATTGGTTGACCAGAACCTCCCGCTGATTGTTGCCGCAACCGATACTGAGGCGAGCGATTTTCGACGCATTAGCCATAACCCGCGGCTACTACATACCTCCGTGCAGGGCAACCATACCGTTACGCCCATGCAAGATCTTCATGAACTTGCATGGAAAGTAATTACAAAAGAAGTTGTGGGCGCAAGTGTGATGCAGCTTGTTGAACGCTTCGGGGAAGATAAGGGGCGTCAAAAAGCATCAAGTGACGTGGCGAATATTAATGAAGCAATTTCGTCGGGACGTGTCCATACTCTGCTCGTGGGAATTATAGAAAATATCAACGACTCCGTTAGTGACACGTCAAAGTCGCCGACGTCATTGCTGCGTCTTCAAAAGGACTACCTTTCACATCACTTACGTGAGCTTGCTCGCTTGGTGGTTGCTCAGGGTGGTGCTATTGTGGGCGTCAACTCTGAATTACTTGCATCGCCAACGCAAGTTGCCGCGCTGTATCGTTATTAGTGGCCGCCTTTGCCATCTCGTCGAGGTAGCATTTTCCACATAGCGAGTTATATGTTACGGCACCTTCACCATCAATGGCAACTTGGTCGCCTTCAAAAACATAATTACCGTCAACCATACGGGTGTTGAATTCAGCATTTGAGCCGCAGTCACAGATTGCGACGAGGCTCTCGATAGAATCAGCCAGCTCGAAGAGCCGCTGGCTACCTGGAAAAGTTCGTCGAAGAAAATCAGTACGGAGTCCATACGCCATAACGGGAATACCGCCAACCTTCGCAATATCAAGGAGCTGATCAACCTGTTTTGGCTGAAGAAACTGTGCTTCATCAACAAGGAGAAAGCGGAGTTTCATAGCTTCTTCACCAATGCGACGAACCTCTTCACGCAAATCCATACCAGGTGTAGTGAGAAAATCGGCTTCAATACTTAGGCCGGCACGTGCAACGATAAGCTTATCGCCTTTCGTATCAACACTTGGCTTTGTCACGGCAATAGGAATGCCCTTCTGACGAAGTCCAAAAGCCCTGTTAATAAGTGCCGTGCTTTTGCCACTATTCATGGCGCCGTATTTAAAATATAGCTCTGACATACACTCCCCTTTTCACTGTTCCAAATTATACACCAGTTGCGTCGTTATTTCTTATGACGGCGATGCTCGGGTTTCCAGCCGCGGTGTGCATGGTGTCGGCCACGTTGCTTTTCTCTTTGAAAAGACATAGCGACTTGGTCCATGAATTCGACACCAAGATGTCCTTCAAGCTTTGCCATCTCAAATAATAACTTTCGCTTCGCCGGAGCCAGCTCATCAATAGATACCGCTGTGCCGGTTAAGAATTTAACGCGTGCTCTAATATTCGTGAGTGGAATTTTTGGAATCCGTTTTGTGTGAAAGGTCGAGAGTTGTCGTGCTTCATTCTCAAGCTGTTCATATATCCATTTTGCAACCGCATCTTGGAATAATTTTTGGTTCTGTTTGGTATTTTGCGTCACCGGAACACCCGTTCCCTCGTAAATGCGCTTACCTACCCTTACCTGCTGGCGAATAACAAGCATGCCCGAGCGTGGATCGTATATCGTGCGGCCTCGTTTGGCGCTAAATAGTTGTGGCGCAAAATCAACCAACCACTCAGTTGTAATTGCCGTCACGCCTTGTACTAAATGAAGTGTTTGAAGGCTTCCGTCGTGCGTTGGAATTTCAAGGTCAAAGGGAGTACCGGTGATAAGTGCAGCGTTTTTCACCACCGTGCTACTTGAAAGTTCGCGTGTAGCATTGGAGATGACGTGGGTTGCTTTACCGTACTCATCGACGCTCCATATCTGGTCAATTTGTCCCGATACAATACAACGGAGCAGCTGCTCTTGCTCGGTTTCGTCAATTGGTGATAACGATTTTTCATCCAGCATAATGCCTTGTAAATCGTGGTTGAGTCGCTGCATCACCTCGCTGGCCTTATTGACGTTTTTACTAATAATACCCGTCTCTTCGTACTCTTCTGCCTCTATTTCAGATAGTCGTCGATAGACATCATATTGGGCGATAAGGTCGGACTTCTTTTGTTTGGTATATTTTTGCCAGCCCGTATACCGTGTGCCGCCCTTAACGATGCCGCCAACTTCCTGAATTGCAATAATGGCCGCAAGCTTCGATTGCACTTCCGATGAGTAGTTTCGCGCTTCAATAAGCATTCGTGCGTAGCTCGATTCAACCGGATATTGCTCCATGGCACGGCCAATTTCGGTAACCTCGCCATTATGGGTCATTGCACCAAGCGCTATAAGGGTTTGTTTTGCGCGTTGAATTGCCTTGCGGCTTGGGTCGTGATAGAAATCGAGCTGCTCAATGTCAATGCCGACATTCGCAAGCCGCAGCGTTAGTCGATCGATATGTTTACGTAAAATTTCGGGGGTGCCATATTCGGGACGTTTATCGAAATCGAGGCACGGCAACGTGTCGTACGGGGCAAGGATATATTCACCTTCTTTTGTTCGGCCAGCACGACCAGCGCGCTGAAGACAATCTGCTTGTGATACCTGTGCAATAAATAGCCCCTCAACCCCACTACGAACCTCGCTACGGCGCTCAAGCCCACTATCAATAACCACATCTATATCGTCAATTGTGACGCTTGTCTGAGCGATATTCGTTGAAAGAATGATTTTTCCATGCGGATAACTTGCAAATGCAAGCTGCTGCGATTCGGCTTCAAGCTGGGAGTGGAGTGGAATAATAGGGATATGCGCCGCCATCGCCTTCGTAGCAATCGCATTTCTGACATCTTGGATTTCAGCCTTGCCAGGCAAGAACACCAAAACATTGCTTGCTGCGGTATTCATTTTTTCTATAATTTCACTAATGACATCATTGCCACGACGCTTTTTGACATCAAAGCTACGGCCGGGGATGGCAATAACAGCCGTGGTATTAAAATAGGCCGCAAGTGGAGTAGTGTCGATGGTTGCGCTCATAATAACAACCTTAAACCGAGGGTCTTCCTGACAGCGCTTTTTCGCCCAGGCAATGAGCACCTCCATATTCTCGTTCCACTCATGAACCTCATCCAGTACCAGTACCTGACGCTCTTTAATACCCGCGCCGGTTATTTCACGAACAAGCTGTAGGCCATCGGTACAGTAAAGAATTCGTGTATCTGGGTGATCATCGCGCTCATGTGCGGTGCGATAGCCGATAACTGGCTCACTATCACTTGTTGTACGTAACGCCCACTCTTCACGAACACGACGCGTGAGGTTACGAGCCGCTAAGATACGCGGTTGGGTGACGACAACTTTGTCATAGCCATGTTCGGCAAGATACTGCGGAATCTGGGTGCTCTTTCCCGCGCCGGTTTCAGCCGTTATGATAGTCACTTGGTGAGCATCCACGGCTTCAGTAATGGCGGTATGATAATCGAAGACAGGCAGCGTGGTGTCGAAATGCAGGGCAGGTATAGGTAAACTCATTACATTAATCATAGCAAAATGCTCAATGTAATGAGGAGGATTATTTATAGGTGGATTGACGTACGGGCTGTATTGTTGTATTATTCGCTCGAAACATTCGTTTCGCCGGAATCAACCATGGAGGTTGCTGTGACAGGTATCGTAACGAAGCCGCTCACCAACGAGACGCTCAGGCGGGCGTTCGGGGCGGCCATCAGTGAGATCACGCTGGATGAGTCTGGTGACGACGCCAGTGTCGAAGCCGAAGCCGCCTTCAAGCCCTGCGTCATCATCTTCGGCCACCCACTCTCGGACTTCGAGCAGGCGCAGGTGCAGGGTGGGCTACTCGCCTTCCAACTCAGCCAGTCGGACTGGCTCAACCTGGACTCTGGACGCATCTCCTTCGTCGTGGAGGGCCAGGACCGCACTACCGTCACCTTCTTCATCGACACGTCACGCCTGTCGGACGCGATCCACATGGCACTCGCGTGAATTCCGTCAGCCGGGACAGGGTCACACCGTCCCTGTCCCGGCTGGAATTACTACGTATAGATTGTATGGACGCAAAGAGCGTCTTTTTTATATGCTACTCGGCGCTCTTTTTACCCAGTGTTTGCTTTGCAGTGCCATATTCGCGCCAAATCAACCAAAGAATAACAACATCAAAAATAGTGAGAAGTAGCATGCCAACCGAGAACGAGTCGATCATACTATATACTTGGTACACTACCAGTCCACCAAGAGTAATAAGCGAGAATGGATACGCCCATAATTGTTTTCGCAAAATACCAATAACGGCAACGAGTTTAATCGTGGCGTGGATAAGAAGATAAATAATGGCATACGTCACTGTCATCGCATGAATGTCTGAGGTGGAATGGATAAGGAAGTTTGCAAGAAAGTCGTGCGGATCTTCTAGTATCTCTTTATGCGTCACAAATGCGACAAAGCCTTGAATTTGCTCTGGCCGAATAAAAAGCAAGAAGAGTGCCGCCAGTAGCTCTAATAGCCCATCTAAACCTTTTAGAATGATGCCGTATTCAAATACTTTATCTAGTGCTGTTTTCGGATGATACCATGCCACGCTGCGCTCTTTTCTTAGTGTTTACGTGTTGGGCTAGTTGAGGGTATAAACAAATCAGGTAGGTCGTCATCAAAGGCGACCCTTGTTAGGTTACCAACCGTGTCATGCTCGCCTAAGTGCGGATACTGGTGTTTGTATGCTGTCATGACGTCACCAAATACAGCAGACCCCCACTCGAGGCCAAGCGCTTCAGCGGTCGATTCTACTTCTTGTTCAGACGCAGCCTCAATCTCAATATAGGGGTTTAGCCATGGCCATACGTCGAGGACGACTTCTGTATCGCCGTACTTCCAGGTCTCACGCATTGATTCTTGAAATGAACCGTGTGTAAGTCCTGCGGCGGCAAATAGCTTAATTGTTTCATCAAAGTCGCTGACGGTCACTTCAAGCTCTTTTGCTCCGGTAATCGAAAGTTCATCGAATTGCTTATACGTTAAGGACACTTTGTGGCCTTCGTCACGAATACGCACGAACCCACCTTTTGCTTTAAGTTCTGGTGTTTCAATAATAACCCTTCGCATAAGTCGCATTGGCTGTTCTAGGGTAGCACCCAGTGATTCGAGCCTACGACGAATAGTATGGTGATCAACATTTAAGAACTTAGCTTCAATCTCTGTCTTCATATATTCCCTTTATCTATAGCCCTATCATAGCAAAAGAGGCACTTTCGTGCCTCTTTTTATGAACTGGAAGATTTGCACCAACAGATGTAGCCTACGAACTAAATAACTTGAACTATTGAACTTGATTGGCTACACATAATGATCTATGTGCTGTATCACTTGATCTTCCATATATAAGCTTAACAAGTAAAAAATAGCGCGTCAACACTTTTTCGAAGATTTTTCAGGACTATAAATAATGAGCATAAATATGCTATTATAACCATGAAATAAATCCGCCTTGCGGTCCCGTCGTATAGCCAGCGGCACAAGGGACTTGCGGTTTCTATCGAAAATGGCTGGTCGATATATTAACAAGGAGATCACTATGGTTGATCGCGACGAAAAACGACTCAAGCGAGAGCAAGAGCGACATGCGCAGTACGAACAGTGGCAGGAAATGTCCAAAGCCCACTGGAGTCACTGGCGCGCGTGGGGCTCATGGTTTAGCTGGGGTTCGCCTGTTGGCTTAGGACTGTTCTTTGTCCTTGCTGCAGTGGCTGCCGCTGTCTTAATTTGGGTTATTAAACTCTAAGACATGCCTCAAGAAAAACACCGTCTTTCACGGACGGTGTTTTTTATTTAGGTACGGATTGAGTCAATCAAGGCATCAAAATCGACGTTGGGATATTTTGTCGTGTCAAAAGAAATGACTTGTTTTGATAAGCCTACAGGTTTATGTGCGCCAATATCAACATGCAGGATATGCATTGTTGTTTGAAAAAGAACCTTCGGATACCATCGCCTATCGTGGTGACCCGGGTGGCGTTTCTTGCTCTCGTTACGTTTAACAAACCGTTTGAACGATACATACCCCTTTGTATGGCAATGCACCTCAATTAGTTCAACGTCTTTCGTGATAAGTTTTTCCAATTGAGTTTTATCCTCACCAATAAAGTTCGATTCAATGATGGTGTTTTCATGGCGACGAATCGTGCTTTCGATGTCGTGAAAGAATAGGTCTTTCGCCTGTCGTTCGTATACTTTAAAGTCCCACGTACTAAAAGGCTTCTTGTCAAAAAGAGCCTCCTTAATAGCATCCTTGCTTTGATATGTATAGCCAAGCCGCTTTTCTAACTCCTGGCCAATCGCAGATTTGCAGGTAGCTTCGGCGCCAGAAATAAGGATTAGTTTCATGTGAACTACTATAGCAAATTATTGCGTCGAGAGTATTTCCGATGATGCTCGCAGGTAACCTTCCGTTACAGGTATACTAAGTGGCCTTTTGCCGTCTTCGTTTGTTGGATGTAACTGCCCCTCGGCGTCCCATGATAGGTTCGGAAATTGCGCCACCAACTCTGGTAGGTCTTCGCGAACAACAGCGCCATTCAACCCACCAGCAATAGCAATGCCCGTTTGAGATACGTCCAGTGTACCGTAGGCTTCAGCGATAAACGGCCTGAGTGCCGACGTGTTTAGTCGCTGCCCTGTGCCGTGCGAAGAATCAAACAGGAGGTAGTCGATGCAGTGCGAATACTGACGTAATCGGCGGACGACTCCCTGGGGACCAAGTTCAGCCATAGCGTTCTTGTGTGCCTGAAGAAATACATCAACACCATTTTCTTTAACTGTTTCGAGAAATTCCAATGTGTCTTTGTTTGCGTGCCATGGAAGCAGGTCAAATTGAATTGCTTGAAGCCATGGCTGCCCACGCTCAACTATGCGCGCGAGGAACTCTGCGCGATATGCGTCACTATCGACATAGTCAACATCTAAGTATGCTTGAGCGACGGCAAGGGTATGTGCGCTCGGTTCGTCGTGACGGAGGGCGTTATGAAATGCTTCGCCGCCAACTGGGTACCACTCTCTGCCGTATTTGTTCTCTATATCAAGGTATTGCGTTTTATGAACCGCTTTTACGCCAAGCGCCAACAGCCGTCCTTTATCGTGAAGGCCACACTCTATAGTGATAGCCTCAAGTGTCCGCTGCATCTCGGGAGATACAACGCCACTCACCCCAACATACGATTGTTTTATCGGCTTAGTCATTGCTTTTTAGTATCTGATGGAAGTGATAATATGACAAGCATAAGCCGGTATTTTAGAAATTAAACCGCTCAAACTCATGCGTTTCGTTTGGTAACATTTCAACGACAGCAATGTGATTACTCGTGCACAAGCAGCCAAGCAGCGCGATGCGACAAATCCCTATAGATTTTCTTGGCACGGTCTAATATCGGCGGAAGATCCTCGCCTCGTTCGGTATGTTCACCGAGCTCGATGACGCTATTCCAGCCGTTTAGGCGTGCTTGCAGGCTCACCAACTCCCATTCGGAGCCTATGGTAGGTAATGTGTCGAGCTGCTCTTCAATCTCGGACATTTCATTGAATAACTTCGTCAATAAGTCGGGACAGGGCTGTATGCGACCATCTGGGTAGATTGATAGTCCCGTTACGGTAACAGGTTTAGTAACGCGTTGGTGTACTCTACTTTTTTGATGATTAATTTTAACGCCATGTCTCATAATAGTGTCGCGAATCTTTTTACGAAAGCTATCAGTAAACACACGCTCAGTTTTGGGTGATGAAAAAGTGAAATCATCAAGCCAACGTGTATAGGTGACCCCTGCATTTTCACACAAGGCACCAAGTTCAATATCCATTTCTTGGCAGTAGAGGTTAAATAAATAAGGAGAGGTCGGCGCACCCTGAGGTAGCCCTTCAACCCCGGGCGCAAACCCAAACACTTCAATAAATGAGCTGTAGTCATACTCGCCACCGCGACCCGTATCGTAAAGCTCGCGGGCATAGGTAACAAGCGCCTCGGCATCGACATTTCCAAAAGCATCTTCCGCATCAAGCATATAGTAGCTCCGCCCCTCGGCGTGAGGTAATACGTTATCAATAAGGGAAACACCTGGCATACCACCAAGTGCCCATGGATTGTCAACGAGCTTACGTCGATACATCGCTTCAAGCGTCAACCTCTGATACGAGCTTGTTTGCGCATCGGGTATGCAAAGCAATCTAAAATCACCCGACTTCTTCGGGATTCGCCTTATTTCATATTCACCAAATTCGTTTTGAGCCATCAAAAAAGAGGAGAGAGGGGCTTGAGTAAACAAGCCACCTCTCGTTGGTTGGTATCATGGCCGCCCCCGGCGGAAGGGGTCTTGCGCGTGCAAGTTGGGGCGAGCCACGATGGTGCGACGAACGCGAAACCCCTGGATGCCGTCCACCGGTGGTGCGCCGAAGCGCTGGTGAGCGAACATCGAGAGGTGGAAGCCGACGGGCGAAGGACCGTGCGCGGCGTCCTGAGACGCGAGGTTCCCCGACGACGGTCACCAGCCTGCACCGAAGCGCTGGCGAGTGACGTCGAGAAGTCTCGACGCGTGATCATCCCGACTGTACCCATGACCGCCGCAACGTGCGTTGCTAGCTGCCATAAGCGTCCATCTGAGGGTTGAACTAACCGCGAACAACCCGGAATTGTACTACGTACTGCACCCTTCCGCCGCCCTCAGTTTATTGAGAGGTTATGAGTTTGTCAAGCTGGCAAATATATTTGGAAACATAAGAAATATGATATACCTACGCATTTACAAAACGTGCAGTTTATGCTATAATGTACGTATCTTCGTTGAGCGATGCTCTGAAGTACTTTGACAGGCAGAGACACAAAGATGAGAAGTAACCACGCATATTGAATGTAGGCTTACTTCTCATCTCTGTGCGAAAAGGAACACCAACCCTGGAGGCATGCATGATTGTCCGCCTGAGCCGTACTGGGCGTCACCTGACGTCCCAGTACCCCGGCAAGCTGGAGTACGCAGCGCTCATCTACCCCTACTACGAAGACGACCCGTCGGGCAAGACGCGCGTCATCGGCGGCATGAACCCATCCGAGGCGATGTTCGCCGAGGTCACCTACGTGGAGGGTCGCAACAAGATCTTCCGCGTCTGGGATCAGGAGGTCTGGACTGCCGTCCAGGCTCTGGCCCGCGACGGTGTCACCGTCGACTACTACGCCGTGTCCGACCGCAAGGCCACGAAGCTCGGTGAGAGGCCGTACCTCAACACATACGACCTGATGATGCGCGACGCCTTCATCGATTGAGCCTGAGCGCTCAACCTAGACATTCATGGCTTGCGTTGAGCTAAAGGCATCGGGGCTATCAGTATGGCTTCACGCCATCCCCTTTCCTTTTCCTCTCTGCTTGTCATGTTTGTCCCTGCTACCTTTTTTATAAGGGTATGGAGACGAATAGAACTAGCTATCCTTTTTCGTTAAGTGCTCGCTGTAGTATTTCCTTCGAATCGTCAAAAGTAAGCATTTCAAACGCTTTTTCAGCGGAAACCCACATAGTAACAAAATCTTCACCAGCCTGCAGGTTTGGGTGGGGCTTTTCGTTATCGGTGACGTCCATGAGGTAGTAAGAAACCGTTTTGCGATAGCGACACCCATCCATGCCGTCAAACTCATAGGCAAAATCGCCAAGAAAACCGACTATTTCAGTAGTATAGCCTGTTTCTTCTTTCACTTCACGGATTGCGGTAACGTCTTTGGTTTCACCTTCATCTATAGTTCCCTTAGGGAATGCGTAGCTATTCCTTGAAGCTGAGTAAATAAGGAGTACTTTGTTATTTCTGATAACAACCCCACCAGCTGAGGACGTATGTAGCTTGATATCCATATTGCTTTATCATAACAAAAAGCCTCTGAAATAGAGACTTTCTTTATCATGCTTACGCTTGGCGGGGTATATGGATGAGGATAGAACTTTATACTCTGTCAGTGTTCCTGAGCCGTTCTATGTTGTACCATGTTGACCAAAAACAAATACAACTACGAAATATCTAAATACTTTGTTTACATAGCTAAAGTCGTCAATTATAATCATGCTTAAGGTAGCACTAATGGTGTAATGGGAGAAAAATAGTCACAATGTCACGCTTGCCCGTTCCGGGAAAAGACACTGGCCAATGGGGTGATATTCTTAATGATTACCTCGGACAGGCGCATAACAACGATGGCTCACTTAAAACCATTCCTCAAAGTAAGGTTACCGATCTTACCGCTGACCTTGCAGTCAAAGCTGACACTGCTAGCCTTGCTACTGTCGCAACCAGTGGCTCATACACAGACCTTACTAGCAAACCGACCATCCCTGCTGCTCAGGTTAGCTCTGACTGGAATGCAACCTCTGGTATTACACAAATACTGAATAAGCCGACTATCCCAACACAGGCAGGTGACGTGGGGGCGGCAGCAACCACAGACCTAACCGCGCTCAGCACAAGGGTGGGAACGCTAGAGGTAGCAAAGCCCTTTGTCGATTCGACAGATTCGCAGGTGCTAATTTTTACGCTTGACGTCGCCTCAGCCGTGCCGTTGATTACACTACAGCCAAGTTCTGTAACGGTAGCTCGTTACTCTTTAGTTACGTTCCAGGCCGCCGCCAGCGGTACACCGATTCCAACGTGTCAATGGTTTCGGTCGGATGATAATGGTAGTTCATGGGCTCCAATTTCTGGCGCAACGTCAGGTACGTACACGGTTACACCGCAATCAACCGGTGATAATAGCAGAACGTATCACGCGGTATTTTCGAACTCAGCAGGAAGTGTAACGAGTCAGACGGCAACCGTAACAGTAAACCCAACATCGCCATCAATAACAACCCAGCCAGTGGCCGCCAGTGTCAGTGAAGGTAATGCTGTGTCATTTTCGGCTGATGCCAGTGGCGACCCCAACCCGACAGTACAGTGGCAGCGCTCTACGAACGGCACTACATGGACAAACATATCTGGGGCTACGTCCTCAACATACGCTACCCCAGTGCTAGCAGTTGCTGACTCCGGCACTTGGTACCGGGCGTTATTCACCAATTCTGCTGGTACGGTGACGTCTACAGCGGTGCAGGTCACTGTGACTGCAGTTGTTTTGGCTGCACCAACCGTCGTAACTGACCCACTAAATAGTATTAGCGTAAACGAGGGTAGTACAGCGACCTTTACGGCCGTCATTAATGGTACGCCGACCCCAACTTACCAATGGCAGCAATCTACCGATGGCGGTACAACATATGGGAACATTCCGGGGGCAACGAACACGTCGTATACTACGCCAACACTCAGCATGGCAAATGACAGTACATTCTATAGAGTTACCGCCACCAACTCGCAGGGCACCGTCACGACTGCTCGTGGAACGCTTTACGTATACCACGTACCGGTAATAATGTCACAGCCTCTCAGCATCTCGACAACCGTTGGCTCTACGGCTAAATTCGTAGCCGCGGATTCTGATGTTAATACAGCAACCTATCAGTGGCAGCAATCTACCGATGGCGGTACAACCTGGAACTCTGGGAATACACTCAAGTTTTATAGCGTAGCGAATGTGCAAACGACAAATAATGGGCTTCGGGTACGAACAGCGATTACGTATGCAATGGTAGACGGCAGTCATACGATGTATTCCAACGCCGCAACCCTGACAGTAACAACAGGTGCACTTACTGCTCCGGTCATTACCACGCAGCCGGTGAGCGCAACCGCAACCCATAGAACTGTATCTGTCTGGCAAGCATTCTTCACGGTAATTGCAACTGGGTTCCCGTCCCCAACTTACCAGTGGGAACAATCTACCGATGGCGGTACGACCTGGGGAAATGCTGCGGTTACTCCTTCATACGGAGGCACTCTTCACCCTAATCTTCTGTCTGCGAGCGATAATGGAACCAAATATCGATGTGTGGTCACGAACGGCAGTGGGTCGGTTACCTCAAACGTCGCAACGTTAACGGTTGGAACTTAGAACGTAAGTAAGGAAATACACCTATGACAAGTAACCAATTTCGCGTTCCAACACTTGATTCCTCTGGAAAACTACCGGCAGCGTACCTTCCGAGTGATATACGGTCGTTTGACTGGCTCTTCTCTGGTGCACTAACTGTGCGAACGGGACAAGCCCGCGCCATTATTCCGAATACCGGCCGAAGCGCCGCACTGGCCCGCATTACCGTAAGCATCGGTACGTTTTCGATGAGCGATTCTGGCCTATCTGTCACTATAGCAATTCGAGTAAATGGATTATTAGCCGGCCAAGCTGCTATCACCGCATCGGCGCCAACTGTCGACCAAGATATTACCCCTGACCAGACCCTGTACGCTGGTGATGCATTAACCGTCGATATACTTTCGGTGTCGACCTCTGGCGGTTCAAATCTCACCCCAGCTGACTTAACAGTTCAAGCTTGGTGGAAGTGGGCATAGTATGCTCATAGAGCCCTCGACTATACCGACACGACTACCATTACCGGGGTCAATGAATGGTTGGGTAGAGAATGGCGCGGAATGGTCTGAGAGTAGCGTCCGCACAACAGTGCTAGCAGCTTGGAGCGCTATACCTCAGCCCATCAGAGATGCGTTCGTGGTAGCCCTTCCTGGCACGAACCGTGGGCTGCGGATATATCTTGGCTCTGCACAGCCTATCTATGCATTAACCACAGGCCCGCAAAATTGGAATGGCCTCACTCTTTCGAGCGGTGTGGCTGGTGATGCAGCCCCACGCATACTCGCTCTATTGCCAGGTAGTGGCGATGGCACGCCATGGTGGGTGTTAGTGCATGAATTTGGCCACTATGTGGATGCAACCTACCATCGTCTGTGGGGTAAAGATCTAGCCGACGGTTCTACGAACAACCTCACAGGAATGGGACCACTTTCGGGGCTTATCGATGAGGCTTTTTATGCCTGGACGGCATGGCAGGCGGCTGCACCCATCTCTAATCCACTGAAAGGTGTTAGCCTATATGGTTTTACAAATCGCTGGGAGTGGTTTGCGGAAGTATTTAGGTACTGGCTAGTTGATTATGGACTTGACCATTCATTTCCGGGTAATCAAGCGGGCGCATTACTCGCACTTTCTGGTATGGACCTTAGCAGGCAGCAGCGCATTCATGATGCAATCAAAGCTCTCTTACCTGTGATGCCGCCTATGCCTGGTTTGTGAGGACACAAAACTACAGTGTATATATGAATACGCCAACAGTATTGCTACGTTATAGACAGTAACTAGCAGGCCCTAATGGACGGGCTTAGAACTATATTGTCGATATGCTAACACGAAAGTTATCATCGTTTGCGTCAATGTACTGAAGGCATAGCTTAGCCTGTTCAAAAAGCGCTTGGCCTTCTCCTATATACGCGGAATAATCCTCTAGATCGCTGACTAAGGGTTGTACGGCTTGCCATGCTTCAAATCGTTCAGATGGATTAGAAGCTGTAGCAACGACCTCTCTTTGTCGTATCGTGCCCAGGCCAACCCATTTAAATGCAGGTAACCAAAGTTGACGCGCCAGGCCTGGTTCGTCAGGAGCTGATTCAATAAAATAACTACGTTCATTGCGTTTATACTCTTTTTTCGTATCAGCAAAAGACCCAACAGTTATTGGACCTTGTGAGGCTTCCCTTACGGCAAGTACTCCAGAGCTAGTCGTGACGCGCATAATTCGCGCACGTCGTTCGCCTAGGTAGTTATCTATCCTTGCTCTTAAAAACTCATCTCGATCAAACATAGTGTGAGTATAGCATGTTTCACTAATGGATTTCGCGAGGTTTGATCTGCTAAAACAAATCGTATAAAAAGAACACGAATAAGTAATTAAGTAAGCGAGAGTATTTTGCGTGCCGCTATTCGAGCGCGCCACATGTGATAATGTCGGTGTTTTTCTGCAACCAAAGACCGTGGTTTATCAAAAGTACTATTTCTAGCTGCAAGAAATACCGCTTTCTGTCCTAGTATCAGAGAACGACCGGCATGGTAAACTTCAAGACCTTCTTGAAGCTCAAGTTTTGAACCAGGCATACCGTCAACCGCCGCAATTCAGAGGTGGCTGAGATGTTCAAGCTCGGCATTCTGTTGGCGTGAAGCTCTATCCAGTGCCTCGAGGCGTGTTATATGCTCTATATTTTGCGGACTATCTTCGTCGCGACGCCATTTTTCAAGCACAAACAACTCCATTAATAAAGGTATCTATTGATCTACCATGCGAGCTCAATGTTTGCCCTGGTTTTATTTTATCCATCTTATTATTATAACACTTATTCAATATATAGCCAACGTGACACTGGTGTTGATCGTAACAATTTCAAAAAAGTATCTTTTAGGCAGCCGCTAGTGGACGAGCTTCGAACTTTTTCTTACGCCAAACGTATCAAATCGAGTTCTTTTTCCTGATCCGACCATGCGGCCATAAAGTCTTCAATAGATACTCTTCGATTTGGCAAAGCTGGAAGTCCAGGATCATGAAGCTGGATAGTGTCATCATCATAGCCTATGATCACCACAGCATGACCAATATATCCATCAGTATGATCCAGTTTATGTGCATTGATAGTAACTCGCGGCAAATATCCATCATCTAAACCAGCTTTAATATCATCAAAATTCGGTTCTCTCTTTTCGACAATATTAGCACTGAGCAGGCGTTTCATTCGTTCAGTTTCTGCAGGAACATTAGTGTGCTCTATGCCCCATTGGCCCGCAACTGCACCATGCACAGCAATCATATAGTCTCTTGGGTTATCAATGAACTCATTAAAGTCAAAAACTTCATAATGTTTAACCTCATAGCCGTGCTCTTTAAACCAAACAAGTCCAGCGCTGCACCATGTGCCTAGACCTTCTTCGTAACCCGTAACAATAGACCATTCGTCCATAGAAATATCGAACTCTGGATCAAAGTACTTTGCAATACTCATATATGCCGCCTGAAGGCAGTGCGTATCATCAAGTGTATTGGAAACGAAGGGAACATTTTTAATAGTCATTGTCTACATAATATCAAAAAGCCTCTAGAACGGAGACTTTTATCATCATGCTCATGCTTGGCAGAGCATATTGTATGAAGTTAGAACCGTACTCGTCACCTATTAAACTGCATAAACATGCCTAAAGAGTCGTACTACGTGTCAAGCACAGCGCCTACACCAGGTGTGGTTGCCTAGTTCCAGCCAACTCACACACGCTAGGGGGCTATAAATTAAAACCGTATCAAACAAGCGTTATATCAACGTGCCAAAATTTTTTGAAAAATTTACACCCGGTCGTTCCTATATTGTTTTAGTTAGTTTGCAAACTTAACAATTTCATCAAGGTTTGGAGTTACTGGTTCGATGTAAGCTGAACTATCCTTATACGTTTTCGGGCTGTAAGAATAGACAGCTGGTTCTGCTGCTACTGCCGGAGTGCCTTTTATTGTTACATACTGAGCTACGTTGTAAGCTGCAACGCCGCTATGCCAGGAACACGCCCCTCTTCCTACGGCACAGCTCGGTGACCATGTCCCGTCATTACATGCAGTACAATATCCAACCACTTTTTTCGTGTCTGGCACTGCCGGTACATATGCTACCGCTGAACTAACTAGTGCCTTATCTACATACACACCCGAGCCTTGCTGACAAAAACCAGACTCAACGGCATCACACGACGGGGTTACTAGAAGAATGTCATTGGTCAACTTCAACTCAGCAGGCGCATTCATTTGCTCGGCACGGGTTGTGATCTGATTATCGTTTATGTAATGTACGCCGTCCTTGAGCCATACTGCACCACCAAAGGCACGGAATGGGGCGACATTAGCCGTGCTTATCGAACGCCCGATAAGGGCGAAAGCAAACAGCAGTGCAATCGAGATATACAGGAACTTTTTACTAACAGTTTTCTTGAGCATAAGTTTTTATTCGCCTTCATTGTCCTTATCTAAGCGTAATACATACATAGTTTTGGCAGACTAGCAATCGGCCGAAAATACACTAAAGTAATATTTTTCGCCAGTTTCACGAACAGTGTAATAGTAAGAGAAAGCCACACCCTCATCAAGTAAAGCTTTGGCAGAATCGTTCGAACAAACATTTGGCCGAGTTGTGTTCTTTAGAATTTCATTACTTAAATTAGAAGTGTCTGCACCATGAATCATATAGTAATATTCAACTAGGTTGCCGGTAGAGGTAACGTCATTTAGTGTCGTGACCTCGTCAACTTCATATGGAAGTACAGTGTCTGCTTTAAACCCAGCAACGGCCTGAGTCGCAAGTTCAGACGGTGAGCCGGCGAAAGAGTTACCAGTAGAGCCGAACAGGCCATTGTTGTACGCGACTAGACCACACACAAACATAGCTAAGACAGTGCCTACAATAATTGCAGTTGTGGTTTGTCGCTTTACGCTTGGTAATTTTTTACGCTTTCCAAGCCATTCCTCGTCAGACTGAAATGCTTCGCGACCTTGTTTATTATATTTATTAATACGAATAACATTGCCCCAGAGCGCAACATTAATAAATATACCTACAATTGAAATAACCGTCGGTATCGCTAGTAGTGCAGTGAATACTGACCAGCCATTACTAATCGACTTACTTTCCGCCACTAACTTTATGGCGCAGATGGCGTTGAGTGCTGCCATGACGACATAATAAAGAAGATAACCCAGTAACGCTTCTGTGCCATTATTTGTTAATAAGGCCCACAGAGCAAAAAGCGCTGATATAGAATACACGGTCGCAAAAAATACAGCGAAGCTTCTGGAATTATTTATTGTCGACTGCAACTCCAGTGGAATCAACTTCGAGTGATGACTGAGAACCTTTTCCTTTGCTTCCATACCGAACTCCTCGTATTATATGTAACCGTATTATTATCAGCGTCCTATCAGGTACATCATAGCATGTATAGGGCTTAGCGAGTACGGTAAGTGGCTTACGCTTGGAGGAGTGTCTCCGAAGAGGTTATAATACGCACAATGGAAACAATCGGGAATATACTCTTCGTGGTGGGAGAGTGGATGTTGAATAACATCTCGGTTGAAGGTCTTATCGCACTGCCGGCCCTAATGGTCGGTTTTCTTGTCGCTATCGCTATATTCAATTTTGAAGATTCAAAACGGGGCTTACAAATCGACGTACCAACGGTGATATCGCAGGTGGTAAAAGTGAATAATGTTCTTGTGGCGATATTTCTCTCGTCACTTATTGTCATATTTTGGCCTAATAATTCGAGCACGAACACGGTGTTCGTTATACCTTTGCTTATCATTCCATACGTTGCTGGGTTAATATTGTTGACCCAGTCTCTTAGGCGAGCATTTAAATGGGCACGCAGTATTGAAACCGGCAAGAACGACAACTTCCGTGCAACTTCTCGAAGACATTATCTTGAACGCCTGAATGATAACGAAAAGCGAGACGCATGGGAGAAGATTTGGCAAGCTGATGATGGAGTTAGAAAATTAATCGACGAAAGACAGTTAGTAAAACTTTTCGTAACTAGTGTTAAGAACATTAAAGATAAAGGCCAATTCGCGCCTTGGCTGGTGCAAGACTTAATATCTACCATTGATACCATTCACCTAGACGACCCAGTTATTATGCAAGAACTTGTCAACTTCTGCATGGGTGACTCTTACGGTTTTACAGAGGATGACAATATTGAAGACCGCAAAAAGGCTGGTGAATTGCGCTATTCCATGAACTTACGCAGGCTTTACTTTGCTATTCTTAAACAGTCGATGCGGCGGAATGATAATTCTTTCTTCACCCTTATTAATGCTTCACGCGCATACCTGCGTGAAAATGGCCTGGATGAAGCAAAATTTGTGAAATCCTTTGCATCAAACTTCTTTGAGCAAATTGGAAATAACGCTAACGAACATTGGATATGGGAAACGCTTCCCGACGAATGGAAAATTAGCCTTGCTAACTTGACGTCAGATGAACACGGTAAAGTCGCGCTGGCATGGCTAAATGCCTACGGAAGATGGATGTCAGGTAAGCAGCTTTTTAGCGATAAGGGTACGTACAATCTAACTCTTGATGAAGCTACACGCGAAATGTTTCCAACAGCCGACCCTATAACATGGGCTCGCTTATACGGCTTCCACTGGTCTTCACATGGCGTTGACGATGGCGAATCATCCGAACACGCTCAGGTTAGAAACTATATAGAAAATCATATAACCTTTGGCCTCATGGGCCATGTAATGACCTATTTCGATGGTGACGAAGATCAAGCCCATAAACAAATGGCCAACGCACACGAAGAGGCTTTAGAAATCGCTGCACGTACGACCATATTCCCCTCGTTTTTTAACCCTGAAACAATGAAGAAGTATTTCCAGGCAATCAGCGAACTCCGTGTCCATAACGGTGCAGATGAAGATAAAGCCAGGAAGCTTGACTGGCTTGAAACGACTCTTAAAGATATTCAGAAAAGAATTAAAGACAATATTACCAAAAACCCCTTGCCACTCGTAAGTCCTGTCGAGAAAACAAGTGTGCAAAAGCCTCCTAGAAGGTTAGCTCGTTTATTAAATGCTCTTTTCAAAGCTCCTTAACGATGTGTTTGGAATATCTAAAGATAGTCCATCGTCGCGTTCAGAAAAGTAAACTTTCCTGCTCTGCTCCTCGTACTCGCACCACAATCCTCGCGTCTTGCTAAAGCAATCCGCAGGTCGTGGTTTCATACCGCGTAACACGCGCAAAGAAAATAGACTTACGTAAACGCAAGTCTATTTTCTTTGGCAGCCCCTAGTGGACGAGTTACGAACTTTTTATGTTGAACGTAAGTCTATATAACCAACGCTTTTTAGATAGCTAATGACAGCCTGAGCAACTCTTGGATCCCATTCGGCAAAACCACCCTCGTTATATCTATTTGCGAGCTCTGCATCGCTAATTTCTGATGCGCCCCTATTAGATTCAACTCCAATTGCTGCTCGCACCCATAATTCAGGATTACTCCAATAAAGTTCGTCAGTAGGCGATACTTCTTGGATTGGAAGACTTTCGAACTTTTCACTCATAAAAACAAAGTACCACAAAATGTGGTATTTGTAAATAGCTTAAGCTTGGCAGACCCTAGTGGACGAGCTTAGAACGTATTCGAAAGATTTTCGTATAACTTTTTAAGTTCTTCGTTTATATTGTTATACCCATTCGACTCAACATAGTCCCAAGCCTTCTTATATGCAGGATTATTCTCATGACGGAGAATATCTCGTTCAAGTCGCTCCGGCTGATGGAGAGTATCTAAAAATAATGCCTTCAAGCCCGCATGTACAGGTATATGTACTAATGTTTTCCATTCAAGATCATCACCAAATAGTGAACGCCAATCATCAATAATTTTATGTGCTTGATTCCGATTGTGCATTGAAAAAGAAGTGTTATCCGTAAATAGTACATGCAAAAGTTCATGCATAATCGTCTCTATTTGAATTTCAGGTGGTCGACTAGGGTTCAGTATTAATGGGTTACTAATTGAGCTGTTCCATTGAGTTACATATACATCGATTATGTTCTTCTTAAATTCAACTCCATATAGCTCGCTTATGGCTTTCAAGATAGTTTCGCTATACTCGTTCCAAACATCTTGGAGTTGAGATGTATAAGTTTTAATTTCCTGAAATGTTTTTCGTTCTTGATTAATTTTATTCGCCCAAAGCTTTCTTTCATCTTCTGAGATACTTTCAAAAATGAGCATTGAGCTTTGGATGCGAACTTCAGGAATATTCATAGCTCAACTATAACAAAAAGCCTCCAAATCGAAGACTAATTTCTTTATGCTAATGCTTGGCAGGGGCACGTGGAATCGAACCACGATCCTAGGTTTTGGAGACCTATGTACTAACCGTTGTACTATGCCCCTAAGCCAGATTATTGTATCAGATGACCCAGGGTTTTGCCAGACATCCTAACCAGTTTCAATCACGCGCCATGTACCGGCTCGCAGCTCAGCTCCTGCAAGAACAGACCTGGCTATGAAGACGAGGGCTATGTTTCTCGCCTGGCCTGCCCTTGCGTATTAGATTTCGCTTATGATAGAATGTCCGCATGAAGCGCATCTCGCAGAGTTATTACTCTGCAATATCAAACGATAGAAACCTCTCTCCGCTCACAACTCAAGAGGACGAACAAAAAATCACAACTTCCAAAAGGTTTTCATCAGCCTTCACTATTGTTGAGCTACTCATCGTTGTTGTTGTCATTGCTATCTTGGCATCTGTGGTTATCGTTGGTTATAACGGCATCACTAAAAGGGCCATTGAGTCCGACATGAAACTGACTATCAATGAAGTTTCGAAAAAAGTGATGATGGATAAAGAGTTAACTGGTGGCGCGTACGGTGCAACTACACCAGCAGATCTTCCCGGCTCAATTACGAGTGATGGCACTAAACCGCTCCATTATTATCAGCGTGGTGGTGGAGCTGGATATTGCACAGATATCACCTCAACCAAATATAGCGACCTTCAGTTTTATATTGACGAGAACGGTTCTATACAAAAAGGACTATGTACCGAAAGTGCCCCAGTTGCCGCCACGCCAGCCGCTTGCTTCGACACACAGGATATTGACGGTGGCGTAATGATAACGGCATATAACGGAGGTAACGAGGAGACGTACACTAACAATACCGACCTATTAAATCCTTATAACTCTGCATGTCCTGCTGATGTTGTTATTCCGAGTGAAATTGGCGGGAAAGCTGTTCTGGCGTTGAGCGACGATGAAGGTAATACAAATAGCTTTTACGGGAGGGGTATTAGGTCTGTCATTATTCCCGATACGGTCATCTCGTTGGGCGCTAACACGTTTTTATACGACCAGCTCACGTCTGTGGTTATCCCATCGTCTGTTACGTCAATTGGTAACCAGGCATTCTCCGACAATCAGCTCACCTCTGTGACTATACCGTCATCGGTTAGTTCAATTGGTGACCAGGCTTTTGCTAACAACCAGATTGCTTCCGTGACTATACCGTCTTCAGTCACTTCCATTGGCGGATACACGTTTTCTAATAATCTGCTGACTTCTGTGACTATACCGTCTTCTGTCATTTTCATCGGTTCAGGTGCCTTCACGGGCAACCAGCTTACCTCTGTAGTTATACCATCGTCAATTACTACAATTAGTCCTTCGACCTTCTACGCCAATCAGCTCACTTCCGTTACTATTCCGTCATCAGTGACGTCGATAGGTAGTTACGCGTTCACTTATAATCAGCTCACTTCCGTGACTATTCCATCATCAGTTACGTCGATAGGCGATGCGGCGCTATCCCATAACTTACTGACTTCCGTTTCTCTACGAACAGGTACGTCACTGGGCGTTAATGCATTTGATCCAAGCGTAGTCGTTACCCACTATTAGTCCGTTTCGCAGTAGGTGTCACCTTCCATGAATATCTTTTATGCAAAATAGTCTTGGGAAGTGCCCGAGATTGTACGCTCTCGGGCGGGGCGTGTGAGCCTAGTCGCTGATGGTCGGCTCGAGGTGGCCGTAGTCACCGTCGATCCAGGGCTCGTTGTTGTCACCGACGTACACCAGGTTCTCGGCGAACCTCGCCGAGATTCGGCCGAGGAGCCAGTCGAAGTCGGCTGGGTTGGAGGGAGCGAACCGAAGCACTGCCTTGACGTCGTTGAGCTGCGATTGGCCGCCCAGGGCGTCTCGGATGATGAGGCGCTTCCTCTGCTCGACCCAGGACTGCATGTACTCCTTCGCCCTCGTGTCTTCCTCGTCCTCATCGCTCCTGAGAGTGATGGGCACGCGCCGCATGGCGGCGTCGTGGAAGTCACCGTGGGCGCGAAACGGCGTCACAACGCGGGCGAGAACAGGGTTCTTCATGCCTCGTGCGCGCATCCTCTCGAGGACAGCAGCGCAGAGAGGTTCTGGGACCTCTCCAATCACAAGGAGTATCTCCATTGAAATGATCCTTCCGTGTGCTGGATGTGGTAAGTGTCGCGACTAGGTTCAAGCCGGACAATTGAAATTGCAGGCTAGCCTTTATTTTAGCATAAATAGTACAATTAGTCAAGAGTGGCGCGAGTGTGTTGCCGTACCCAGCTGGTCTATGAACGGATGTCTGTAATAGTGCCGTCTTCGTTCACCTTAATAATTCGAGAGGGGTGAATCGCCTCGGGGACCTCTCCCCTGTCAATATAGGCGTCAACGAGGTCACCAAAATAAGATCGCGCTTGCTCTATGGTTCGAGCGGGTGGTAACGCCTCTGGGTTGGCACTCGGCGCGATAACAGGGCCAACCGCAGCGATGACTTTATTTAAGAATTCGTCGCGCACAACCCTGTAAGCAACACTGTCCCCGCCACGAAGCAGCCATGCGGGTTCGTTTGAGGCCGGAACAATCACTGAAGTAGGCATATCGCTAAGGACGCCATACCGTTCAATACTATCGGCATACAGTGGAACATCGGCAGAGCTGGCAATAAGAACAATACACTGCTTCATCTTGTCACGGTGCTTCGCTGCGTACACCTTCTCAACCGCCCGCTCGTTATTAGCGAGGGCGATAATACCGTAAATCGTATCCGTTCGCACCACAGCAATACCACCGTTTTTGAGTGCTGTTGTTATGGTAGTAAATGCGTCGTTATTCATAATGCACTACTCATAGTACCAGAAAGTAACTATCTTTACTGATGGCTTGTATCTTGTTACCATAAGCATGATAGATAGTGAGGAAGGAATACGAGCATGCACGTTGTGATTGTTGGTGGAGGGTTTGGTGGTATTAAGGCGGCGCTTGAGCTTAGTAAGCGTCAAATTGGCAAGGTCACCCTTATATCTCAGCAGCCCTATTTTCTTCACCATGCAACGTTATATGCCACGGCAACAGGCAAAAGCACTGAAGAATCAGTCATTGCCCTGAATGCAATCTTCGCCCATCATCCCCGTGTTGAAATTATTGAAGATACCATCACCTCTTTCGACCCTCATCGAAAGCTTGTGAGTAGCCAGAAGAAAGACTATCACTACGATAAACTTATCCTAGCGCTTGGTTCAACCACGAGCTTTGCGGGCGTTCAAGGCCTGGAGCGCCACGCCTATGGTGTGAAAACGCTTGAACAGGTGCGCCAATTCCAAGATCATATCCACGAGGAGGTGGTAGAGCAAAAACTCGACAAAGAGTACTTTGTCATTGGTGGTGGGCTATCAGGCGTTGAAATGGCGAGTGCTCTCAGTGAGCATTTACGCTCGCTGAAGTCACTTTATAGGCTTAAAAATGCCAGTCCACGAGTGACGCTTGTTGAGGCGAAGCCGCGTATTGTTCCTCGCATGTCGAAAACGGCAAGCCGTAAAATTCATGAACAGTTAACAAAGCTCGGCGTTAAGGTGCTAGTTAATCAACCAGTGAGCGAGCTGTCCGACAATAAAATTACTATAGGTGGCAGGCTATATCCAACAACAACAGCGATGTGGGCGTCTGGAACGACCAATAACCCCTTCTTTAAGGCGAATGCTGGCTATTTTAACATCGAAGACGATGGTCGCGTGCAGGTAAACCCGTACCTTGAGGCGCTCGATGATGTCTACGTCATTGGCGACAACAACAACGTTAAATACAGCGGTATGGCGCTTCCCGCCGTCAAGCAAGCCACACATGTCGCAAAAAATATCACCAACCTCGCGACGAAACGTACCCAAAAGCGCTTCCGTCCGTCCTCGGTGCCTATGAGCCTCCCGGTTGGTTCAAAATGGGGATATGTTGAGTGGTTGGGCCTGTATATTTCTGGCCGTTCTGGAAGTGTGATTCGTCGCTGGATAGAACTCTATAGCTACTGCCAGCTCATGCCATTTAACGTGGCGGTACCAATATGGCGTTCGCACGACCTTAAAGATGTCGATGATATCTTTTAGTAGGACACTACGATGAATAATTGAAGAGGTGGGAAAAAGACTATTGTGCGCTAGGTCACATAAATCTGTGGATGAAATGACCTTAAGCACATTTCACTCTCAGAAACTGTTGTAAATGCCTACGCTTAGAACTATAATCGAGATAACATTAGGGCCAAAAAAATAAAAGGAGAAACGACGAGCTACTAGTTATAGTGCAACTCGTGTAAGGGGGTTATGAAGATATTAATGCTGGGATGGGAGCTCCCGCCGCACAACAGTGGTGGTTTGGGCGTTGCATGCTACCACCTCTCGAAGGCCTTAGCCCTAAAGGGGACGTCAATTGATTTTGTCGTTCCCTACTCGGCGCCTCATGAAGATATTGACTTCATGACCGTCCACAATGCGACCAAGCTATCCCCTCTTCATAAGTTTGGTATGGGTGCTTACGATAGTAAGTTTTTAGCAGAAACCATTAAGCGACCAGATGTAAAAGGCCTTGTTACTATTCGGGATGTTCAGGCGCAGTACAAGCGCTTTGTTGAAGATTTTGTTACGAAGAACGATTTTGATGCTATTCATGCACACGACTGGCTCACTATGGAAGCGGGTATGCGCGCTAAAGAACTCACCAATAAGCCACTCATCGTACACGTGCACGCCACCGAGTTCGACCGTGCCGGTGGCCATATGGGTAACCCTATTGTTCATGAAATTGAATACCAAGGCCTTATTATGGCTGATCGCATTTTTGCCGTGAGTGCAATTACAAAGCAAATTATTATTGATAGGTATGGCATTCCAGCTAGCAAAATTGAGGTAGTGCACAATGCTATCGACACCCTAAGCTTTGACGATGGCTATGAGTATGATGGCCGCACCTTCCGTTACCTTGAGGGCTTAAAAGCAGAGGGATATACCATTGTCAGCGCAATCACTCGCCTTACTGTTCAAAAAGGCCTTGGTAACCTTGTTCAAGCCCTCGCGAAGGCTGTCGAGAAGTACGACCGCCTGGTGTTACTTCTTGCTGGTGACGGTGAGCAGCGCGATGAGCTTATTCGTCTGGCAGCCGACCTTGGTATTTCTGATAAGGTATTCTTCACCGGCTTTATACGCGGAAAACAGTGGCGCGATGCTTACAGCGTATCAGATGTCTTCGTATTAAGTTCTGTTAGTGAGCCCTTTGGTCTCACCGCACTTGAAGCGGCCCACCACGATAACGCACTCATTGTGACAAATACGTCTGGTGTCGGCGAAGTACTTCACAGTATTTTCCGTTATGACTTTTGGGATGTAAATCGCCTCGCTGACCAACTCGTTGGTATCGCTACCTCGCCCGCCCTTAAAGATTCGCTTCGTAAAAATATTACGCATGAATACGCACGGCTATCATGGCACGATGTTGCCGACAAATGTATTAAAAACTATTCAGCAGTTCAACCGGTGGGGGTATTCGCATGAGCAAACGTGGCATAACATTATACTTGCACGTTCACCAACCGTACCGCGTACGCGAATACAGTGTATTTGACACGTCAATTGACCACAACTATTTCTACGACCCAGATTCACAAAGTAACCGAAATAACCAGAAAATACTTAACAAAGTTGCCGATAAATCGTACCGTCCAATGAACGCATTGCTTGAAAAGCTGCTGCAAAAACACCCTGAATTTAAGGTTTCACTGAGCATTACCGGTACATTTATTGAACAGGCCCAAGCATGGGCACCTGATGTTATTGAAAGCTTCCAACGCCTTGTTAAAACCGGGCAAGTGGAAATTGTCACAGAAACCTACTACCACTCACTTGCCTTCTTCTACAGCCGAACCGAATTCGAACGTCAGGTTGAAGCACATCGGGCAAAAATTCGTGAACTGTTTGGTGTAGAAACGAATGTCTTCCGTAATACTGAGCTTTCTTACAATGATGAACTTGCTAAGTGGGCAGACGGCTATGGTTTTAAGGGTATCTTGGCCGAAGGTTGGGATCCTATTCTTGAATGGCGCAGCCCAAACTTTGTATACAGCCCTGAAGGTACCGAAAATATCGCTCTATTATTGAAGAACTACAAGCTTTCAGACGACCTCGCCTTCCGCTTTAGCAACCGCGCATGGCAAGAATGGCCCCTAACGGTTGATAAGTACAACTCATGGGTTGAATCGTCAATTTACGACCAGCCACTCGTTAACCTCTTTATGGACTACGAGACGTTTGGTGAACACCAATGGGAAGACACCGGCATCTTTAGCTTCTTCGAAGAGTTCGTCGACCGCTGGCTTGAAAACCCAGACAACACATTTTACACCGTTTCTGAAGCAATTGAAGCCAATAAACCAGTCGGCAAGCTCAGTATGCCCTATACCGTTACCTGGGCCGACTCAGAGCGCGACCTCACGGCATGGCTCGGTAATAGCATGCAACATGAAGCAATGCGCCACCTGTATTCACTCGAAGATGACGTTATTCGATCGGGCGACGGCGACCTTATCGCCGACTGGCGAAAGCTCCAAACATCCGACCACGCTTACTACATGTGTACAAAATGGTTCACCGATGGTGACGTGCACGCTTATTTCAGCCCGTACAGCTCTCCGTACGATGCGTTTTTATACTACATAAACGCTATTAGGGACGTTCGCTGGCGTCTACACGAATCACATAGAAGTGGGGGGTTAGGTGGCTAGACCAATCATATTATCAAACGGCGAACTACATGTTGGCTTGAACAGATATGGGGTGGTGCACGATTTCTACTACCCTTATGTTGGATTTGAAAATCACTCGGCTGGCTCGGGCCTTCGCCACAGGGTTGGTGTCTATATTGACGGCCGCATAAGCTGGACGGACGACGACACCTGGACATTCGAATTCCACTACCCACACACGGCACTTATTGGTAATACTATCGCGAAAAATGAGGCGTTGGGTATTATGCTTGAGTTCGACGATGCCGTCGATACTGAAATGAGCGTCTTTATGCGCAACATTCATGTCATTAACCGACGTGATGAAAAGCGCGATATAAAACTGTACATGCACCAAACCTTCGCAATTGGTGACTCACGCAGTAATACCGACACCGCTCAATACCTTCCTAACAGCGATGCTATTCTCCACTACCGTGGCCGCCGCGCCTTTGTCATTGGTGGTGCAACCGATAATCAACCGTTCGACCAATTTACTATCGGCCTTTTTGGTGATAACGAGCACGAAGGCTCATTTAGAGATGCAGAAGATGGACAGCTCAGCGGCAACGTCGTTGAACACGGCCGCGTCGACTCTATTCTTGGGTTCAGCCTTTCCATTGAAGGTCGCTCATCAGCACGGGTTCACTACTGGATCGCAGCTGGCATGAGTAACCGTGAAGCCCTTTACGTTCATCGACAGGTTCAAGAACGTGGTGTTCATGAACGGCTTCATAAAACCGCAGAGTGGTGGCAAGAATGGCTCCAGCCAGCAATCCAAATGGCAAAGAAACTCCCTAAAGAGTACCAAGACCGCTTTATTGAAAGTGTCATGATTATTAAGTCGCAAATTGACAAGCGCGGTGCCGTTATCGCCAGCACCGACAGTACACTGCTTAATTACTCAAAAGATAACTATGCATACTGCTGGCCACGCGATGGCGCCAACGTTATCTGGCCGCTCGTTCGTCTTGGCTACTACCACGAGGCCTACCGTTTCTTCGAATTCTGTCAGCGTGCCGTTCATCCAGGCGGCTACCTTATGCACAAATTCCGTGCTGATGGCGCACTCGGAAGCAGTTGGCACCCGTATGTACACGGTGATACTGTCGCGCCACCTATTCAAGAGGACGAAACCGCACTTGTTGTCTTTGTCTTTGTCCAGTTCTATAACCTGTCTAAAGATAGTACCCTCATTAAAGACTTCTACCATTCAATGATTAAGCCAATGGCAAACTTCTTGGCAGAGTATATTGACGAAACAACTGGGCTACCTAAGCCAAGCTACGACCTATGGGAAGAACGGTTCCTTATTAATACGCACACAACTGCCGTTACTTATGCTGGCTTGCTTGCCGCCTCAGAGCTTGCATCAATTGTCGCCGATGAAGAGAGTGCCGTGAAATGGCGCAGTGCGGCTGATGATATACAGGCTGCAGCTCAGAAGTATTTGTTTAACGAAGAACGCCAAGTGTTCTACCGTGGCCTTTCGGTTGATGATGGTACCATTACCTACGACGCAACCATCGACAATGCTGCCATATTTAGCGCTTTCATGTTTGGTTTGTTCGCATCTGATAGCCGTGAAATTAAGGCCTCAATTGACACTGTTGCTAAGGTGTTTGGTGAAACGAAAGAGAAGCCAGGGTTACCTCGCTACGAAAACGACTTATACCGCCGATCACGTGCCGATATTGATGGAAACTGGTGGTATATTACCACCCTCTGGAAGGCACAATATAATATTGAGCTCGGTAACACCGATGATGCCAAGTCAACGATTGAATGGATTATTAACCACATGCTCTCAACTGGTATGATGGGCGAACAAATCGACCCAATCACTGAAGAAGTTATCGCACCCGCACCACTCACCTGGTCACACGCCGAGTTTATCTCAACGCTCATCGACCTCGCCGGCCAGGAACGGTAATATGGCCAAACGATACACCTTCAGGCAGATGGTGGCGCGGTTTTCTCCCCTTTTTCGACAACGAGGGGCGACACTTCGTAAGTTTAGCGAAACAATAGGGCTCGTCCATTTTGGTACCGTCCATCAACATGATGATGAGCACGACGCGATTCGTGGGTTTACGGCCTCTTTAACGCATCGTGATACTCATTACGCGGTAGGGACCTACAATAGCTACAACATTCGGTTAGTAAACCGGTTTGATGTCATCGCTATCCCTGGTAACCCACATCACGAACAAACCTGGACTATTATTGAGATTGGGCTCAGTAGCCATAGCGCACCGCACATGTTCTTTATTCCAACTGGCCACCAAGCTGGTGAGTACGGACGACTGTATGCAACGCAGCCAAACATGCAGCCACTCAATTCTATGATTCTTGATAACCACAGCCATGAATTCCATGGCCGATTTCAAATTTTGGCAAGCCCTACGCATGCGCATCGCGTTGGGACATTATTCTCCTCACCAATTATCGTCGGCATTGGAAGTCGCTTCTGGCCACATGCAATTGAGGTTGAACACGGTAAACTTCTTATCTATATAACACAACACCGCCTGACAAAAGCGGTGCTGGAAATGACACTTGCTTCTGGCCTATGGCTAGCCGAAACAATTGACGAAGAAACTGAAGATTAACTCTTACGTTCTTTAACTTCGTTACGACCAAGGTTCTTCTTAGTTTCAGTGTAAACAGCGTGTTTACGAGCAACTGGATCGTACTTTTTTAGGCTTATTTTTTCAGTGGTGTTTTGAGTATTCTTACTGGTGTAGTAAGTACGATGACCGGTAAGTTCGCTTACAAGGCCAATCAACTTTCGCTTTGTGTTCTTCTTTGCCATAATTTCCCTTTAGATTACTTTTTCGTTACTACTTATTCGCTATATTTATAGCGAGGACTTTCAGGGGTAAATTATAGCAAAAAACGACCGATGTTACAAGTGGCATGCGCGAATGTCACTATGCCTAATACAAGATAGTGCGTATTCGGTTATTTCCGCGTTCAACAATGTACAGGTTTCCAATGCTCGACGTCGCAAGACCAAGTGGGTGTGAGAAGCGCGCCGTATCACTCGACCCATCCTGATATCCCTCAACCGAGCCAGCAATAGTGTAGACACTGCCATCGGGTGCTATTTTACGAATACTATGGCTATACTCGTCAGCAACGTACACGTTTGCATTAGCGTCCACGGCAATACCGTGCGGACTGGCGAATTGAGCCGCTGTGCTCAGTCCATCAACCGTTCCCTTCGTGCCAGAGCCTGCCAAGGTAGTGACAACACCAGCTGTCGTAACTTTACGGATGCGATTATTGTCCTGGTCGGCAACATATAGTACGCCGTCTGGCCCGATTGCAACGCCAGATGGATAGTTAAAGCGAGCGGCCGAACCCGACCCGTCTGCAAAGCCAGCGCTGGTTGTACCGGCAATTGTCGATACCGAACCAGACGGCGTAATTTTGCGAATCATATTGTTATATGTATCAGCGACATAGACATTACCCGACGTATCGACAGCCAGACCCCAAGGCCAATAAAATTTGGCTGCTGTCCCTGTTGCATTATCTAAATACCCCGTTGAACTACCAGCGAGTGTGCTGACCGTACCGTCAAGCGCTATCTTTCGAATACGACTATTGAATTGATCGGCAACGTATATGACACCAGCGTAATCAATTGCGATACCGCCCGGCGCGTTAAAAGTGGCCGCGGTTCCTGTGCCGTTCGCCGAACCAGACGCACCAGCCGTTGACCCTGCAAATGTCGTCACAACACCGGCTGTCGTCACTTTACGAATAGAGTTATTCCCGTAATCGGCAATATATAGGTCTCCGCTCGGGGAAAAGGCTGCTCCGGTGGGGTTGTTTAGCTGTGCGCTCGTGCCAGTTCCATCTAAACGCCCGGCCGTACCCGAACCAATGTAGCTTGCAACTGTTAACGAGCACTTTCCTTCACGCACCGTTCCCGTATTTGCGGTTATGTAGTAATATTTCTGGCCCTGGTTTACCGCTGATAAACAGTAGCTTGTGGCGTTTGCATTTGTCGTATAAAAGAACGATGTCGACGCATTCATACGTGCATCGGCAGCCTCAATTGTTGGCGGATAGGCTATGAGATTGTTAGATTGCTTATATAGTTCAATATTCTCGTATGCCTGCGAAAGTTCAGTCATAAGTGATACTTCGTGCGCTTTTCCTATAACACCGTTGTAGCTGACGAGTGTAATGGCTGCAAGGATGGCAATAACGACGATTACAATCAAAAGCTCGACAATTGTAAAGCCGTCTGTTGTCTTATTTAGCGTTGTTATTCCCTGTTTGCCCATTATATTAATGATACCATATGCATTTTGGCGACGACGATGCCTTGAATACACAAAAGCCCGCGACGACTATCGCGAGCTTGAATAATTCAAATTATGGAGCCGCGATCGGGATTTGAACCCGAGACCTCATCCTTACCATGGATGCGCTCTACCAACTGAGCTATCGCGGCAACTTCAAAGATTATACCGTAAAGGCTAGTATAAGTCGAGCACAACAAGGTGTTCAATGTGTGGTGTGTGCGGAAAGAAATTGTAGCCACGGTGCGCTTTAATGCCATACACTTCGGTAAGCCGCGCAATGTCACGCGCCTGAGTGACTGGGTTACATGACAAGTAAATAATTCGTTGTGGTTTTTCATCAATGAGACGCCAAATAACATCGTCGTGAAGTCCTGCGCGGGGTGGATCGACAATGATCGTTTTGTCGCTGGTAATATAGTCGAGCGCCCGCTCGCTTGCTGCCAGCACGGCTGTCGCCTTTTTACCAAGTTCCGCAATATTTCGTTCCATCTCACGAACGGCGTGTTCATTTAACTCAACGAGTGTCACGTTATCGCCCCCGATGGTAAGGCCAACCGATCCAACACCGCTATAAAGGTCGACTGTTTGCTTATCCTTTACAATCCACTCGCTCATATCTTTCAGAGCCTGCTCGTAAACGGGCAAGTTAATTTGAAAAAAGCCTTCCGTTGCATAGTGGAATGGTACGTCAAGAATCGTGTCCGAGAGCGGCGTTACCATTTTAGTCAGGCGTTTCGTAATGACGCTAGCGGGGCTTTTTGGGTTAGAATAAATAATCTCACCGTTTTCACTTGCATCAAACTTGGCCATGACCGTCTCGGCAGCGAAGTCCTCGTCTTTTACATACAGTTGCCAAGCGATGTTACCTTTCGCGTCGCTACGAATAAGAAGTGTCTTGAGCGCCCGGCCTTCGATACCAAGTTCATTAAGAACTTCAACAATTTTAGCGGCATGCGCATTAATAACATCCGTCGCTAGGCTCGTGCCGTCAACGCGAAGTTTGCCATGTGTACCGCGTCGGAAAAACGCCAACGACAGCTTGTTCGTTTCATAATCAAACCAAAAACTAAATTCTACTTTGTTGCGATAACCGTACTCAACGCCATCAGAATAAATCTCAATTGGGTTCGGAAGTACAATATCGTGGAGTTCAAAAGCCTCCTCAATGAGTGCGGCCTTGTATCGGTTTTCGGTTTCAAGCGACATAAGCTGCCATGGGCTGGTTGAAAGAAAGCTATCCGCGTCTTTTGGCTCAACACGTTCGGCACTGGCCTTTAACACTTCGGTAACGACGCCCTCCGCATAACTTGATTTCATTTTCGTGAGTTGTACCTGAACTGTTTCGCCGGGCAGGCCTCCCCATACAAATACTTTTCTGCCATCTTCAAGTGTACCCAGGGTTTGGCCACCGCCTACAATTTTTTCGAGTGTCACCTCAACGAGAGATAAAGTTTTTTTAATCATCTGTCTTAGTATATACTTTTTCTGCCCCTACCCCTAGCTTGAAGCGTAAAATATGATAAAATAAGACACGAGCGCCGCTTTAGCTCAGCTGGTTAGAGCACCTCTTTTGTAAAGAGGGGGTCCTGGGTTCGAATCCCTGAAGCGGCTCCAAATTTATAATAAGAATGTACGCAGGGGTTGTGGAGCGGTCAAACACAGCAGACTGTAAATCTGCCACCTTCGGTTTCGCAGGTTCGAATCCTGCCCCCTGTACCACGACGATTATAAAAACGAATCCTCACCAAACGGTGAGGATTTTGTTATTTTGCAGAGCGAGGCGTAGGTTTGTAGCCCGATTCGTAATCGGCACTTTGTACTAAAGTAATTATTGCGAAAACAAGTAGCACAATATTCCAGAAGACCCCAATAACAAGGTTAACGATTGTCAGTATCTTCACGATACGAGGGTGCGGCAAACGATACAACGTGACACCAGAGATAATAAAGTAGATATGCGGAAGAAGCCAGAAGAGTAATGTGCAAATAAATAATATGAAAAATCCGAGTGCATCGGCATCACTATAGGCAGCGCTCATTGCAAACCCAAAAAGCCCCAAAACAAGAAGGCCAAATAGCACCCCAATGCCACCAAAAATGATGGTTAAAATACTTTGAATTTTAATTATTGATACAGCTTGCTGATATGGATAGTTTTTTGAGTCAGTCATAGACGGTGAACCCCCTACATAACCACGCGACGTGGTTGCTTAATACGATTTTGACCTTGAGGAATAATCATTTTCGCTGCCCGTTCACGAAGTACCATGGATAATTCAGTTTCACCGATGCGCTCGTAGGCATCTGCCAAGATAGTTAACGACTGCGGAATAGGGTCAAGCTCAACAGCACGCTCTAACGCTTCGATCATTCGTTTAAGGTTACCGAGCTTTTCCTGAACTTTCGCGTACGCAATATGGCGAGCGGCATGGTCACTATCCATCGCAAGCGCCTGTTCAAAGGCAAGGGCAGCTTTGTCATAATTGGCTGTTTCAAAATATATAAGGCCGACGTTATGAAGGCTACTCGCGCTTGGCTCAAGGCTTTGGGCAATTTCAAAACATTCAATCGCCTCTTTGAACTGTTGCTGCTTAGCATACAAAATACCAAGGCGGTTGTAGGCGCTGGCATTACGTTCATCAACCCGGAGAATTGTCAGAAGCGCTTTTTCGGCTCGGAGGTATTTTCTATCTTGAAGTGACGTTTGAGCAATTGACCACAACTGGTCGAGTTTATCTGATAACTTTGAAGAAAGGTCGGTGGTAACTTCACCAATGGTCTGCTTTTGGTAAAGCGCCCACGTACCTGCAATTGCAATAACAACAAGGCCAAACATTGTGGGTTTATTATACCATAACCGATGCGCTCAGCTGCAAGCGGACGTTCCCCTGCTCACTGATTCGCTTGTGTAGTACTTCAAAACGACTAAGCATACGTAGTGTTCCGGTGTCACCGTTACGAGCAAGCGTCATGCGCAGCAGTTTCATTGCGTCTTCGAGCAGCGTCAGAGCGTCTGGTCGGCTATCTTTATACTTCTTTGCAATCACCAGGCGGTTATAGGGCGAGCCAGTGACGAGCGTGCGAGCATCCTTTACTAGCGAGACGCGAGTGCTGAAGTAATCGGTATCCACCACAAGACGTGTAAGCTCCGCTGGGAGGCCTTCGGCAATGAACAGGAGCTGTGCGCGTTTCGTAGCTTCTTGTTCGCCAAGAGTATCGAGAAGGTGCTGAGACTGTGTATTTGAAACGGGGCGCATATCAACCTGCTGAGAACGCGAAACAATGGTCGGCAGCAAAAGTTCGGGCTGGTGAGTGAGCAAAATAAATCGGGTTCCCTCAGTAGGTTCCTCGAGGAGCTTTAGGAATGCATTCTGCGCAGGTGTTGCCATGCGTTCGGCATAATCAATAATAACCGTCCGTCCTCGCGGTTGCTTTGTACGGGTCGTGTCATACAGGCGACGAACGCTTTGAATCGTAATCGTCCCCTTTTCGATGTTTATTTTTTCATCCTTTTCGGGTAGCACAGTAATGCATTCACTCGACCCTTTAGCGAAAAGTTCCTTTGCAATCGTTGCAAGGCCAATTCCCCGTGGCCCAGTGAGTAAAAGCGCATGAGGATTACTTCTCGCAACCGCTTCGAGCATTCGCTTGCTCTCTGGGTGGATCAATAGGGTCATTCTACCATTTCTCTGAATTCTTTTGGCACTGGTGCGGTGAATACTTTACGATCTGAGGTTGGAATGGTAATTTCTAATTGGTGCGCGTGAAGACAGAGCCGTTTTGCCGAAGCTTGATTACCATACACGCGGTCACCGGCAATGGGGGTGTGGATGTAGTTCATATGAACACGCAGCTGGTGAGTGCGACCGGTTTTTGGCTTCAATTCAATAAGCGATTGCACCCCATTCGTGAGCTTAACCTCATAAGAAGTGACGGCCGCCTTACCTTTCGGGTCAACCCGGAAGGTACTTGGGGCTGAGGGGTTACGACTAATTGGTAGGTCGATAAGGGCTTTTTCAAGCTTTGGGACACCATCAACGACAGCAGTATAGAACTTCTTAACGGTTCGTTCAGAAAATTGCTTTTTAAGTACCGTGGCAGTTTCGTCGTTACGAGCACCAATAATAATGCCGCTCGTATCACGGTCGAGGCGGTGAATAATACCGGGCCTGCTTGTTTCAAGACCGTTTGTGGTGTAGCGACGGAAGAAATCTGCAACAGTAAACTCATCGTTTAACGCGCCCTTGCTGTGCGTGAGGACGCCCGCCGGCTTGTTCACAACAATGACATTGTCATCAATATATATGATAGGGAGCTCTTGGTGAGACGTATCTTGCTTTTCTGGTGGCGTGAGGGCGATTTCGTCAAAGGGAGTCACCTCAAACTTTGTTGTTTTCACAACCTTACCGTCAACCAGTACGTAGCCGGCTTTTATGTATTTCTGAACCGTACTTCGAGAGAAGTTTTGGTAACGCGAAGCAAGCTCAATATCGAGACGCCTTTTTTCTGGTTTCTCTTCAAAAAGGTACGTATCCTTAAACTTGTGGCGTAGCCCGTAGGTTGTCGTCTCGTCGTTCGGGTTACGAACAAAGAAGCCTTTTGCGCTTGGTTTCTCGGAGAGAATGAGCGCTCGAAGGTATTCGGTGTCATCATCGGCGGATGCATCGATAATAATATGATACGGTGTCTTATCAAAAACAAAGGAGACAACGCGTACGCCCATCCGTGGTGAAACTTCTTTTATGTTTTTTAGTTCCTTACGCAACGTTAACTCGCCGGCAATTTCGAATTGACGTAAGATTCCAAGAATTTCATTAACTAATGCTTTTGGCACGAGGGCTCCTTTTGTATGTTCTTATTATATAGGATGTAGGCAAGTGTTTGCCTCACAAAAATCCCCTCCTTTTTGGGAGGGGATTCTGCCTGTATGCGTTTTGATTAACGCTTTGAGAATTGTTCACGCTTACGTGCGGATTTGAGGCCGTACTTCTTGCGTTCTTTTTCACGTGAGTCACGCTTGAGCAGCTCTGCCTTCTTCAATACAGGACGAAGATCAGAGTGAGCTGTTGTAAGGGCCTTAGCAATCGCGAGCTTAATAGCATCAACTTGACCAGCAATGCCACCACCTTGTACGCGAATGGTAACGTCAAAATCTTTTTGCTTGTTAACAAGTGCAAGAGGGTCACTAATTTCAGCGAGCAGTGTTTTGTTACCGTCAAGGTAATCAGCTGCTGGCTTTTCATTAATTGTCACCACTCCTTTACCCTTGTAGAGACGAGCACGTGCTGTTGCAGCCTTGCGACGTCCGAGGCCATAGAAGTAACTTGCGTCAGCCATACTACTTTACCTCAACTTTCTTAGGTGTTTGTGCGGTGTGAGCATGCTCAGCACCAGCAAATATCTTCATTCTGTTCATACGAGCAGATGAAAGTTTGTTCTTTGGGAGCATCCCTTGTACAGCTTTTTCGATGATTCGTTCTGGGAACTTCTCACGAACTTCTGAAAGGGTAGCATCCTTGATACCACCAGGGAATCCACTGTGTCGGTAGTAAATTTTGCCAGTTTCCTTGTCGCCGGTTACAACGAGCTTTGCAGCGTTGATAACAACAACATAGTCACCACCGTCAACGTGTGGTGTGTAGGTAGGCTTACTTTTACCGATGAGCTTGTCAGCGATAATTGTAGCGATACGACCGAGTGGAAGCTCTGAAGCGTCCACCAAGAACCACTCACGAGAAACGTCAGCGGTTTTTTGGCTAAAAGTTTTAGCGTTAACAACCATTACTTGGTCTCCTTTGTGGCCTTAGTAGCAGGCTTTGGGGTGTCCGTAATTTCGTCAACGAAAGCGATAGTAGCCATTTGGGCACCATCACCAACGCGAAGACGAGTACGTTCGACGCGAACGTGACCACTGGTTCGACCGCTCAACTGTGGTGCAATGACGTCGACAAGACGGAATGCAGCAGCTTGGGTTGAAAGGCCAGCAATAACGGCGCGACGGCTTGCAAGGTCACCCTTTTTAGCTTTAGTAACGAGTTTTTCAATGTAGCGGACGAGCTCTTTGGCTTTTGGCAGCGTGGTTTCGATCTTACCGTGCTCAACGAGGCTTGTCGCCAAACCTTTGAGGAGCGCACGACGTTGATCGCGTTCGCGGCCAAATTTACGTCCTATATATCCGTGTCGGTGCATGGTTTAGACGTCCAATTCTGCCAATTTATCTTTGACTTCATCAAGCGCCTTGCTACCGAAGCCCTTCAACTCACGAAGATCTTGCTCACTGAGGGTAACGAGGTCACGAACAGTACGGATTTCATTGTTGATAAGAGCGTTCGCTGTACGAGCGCTGAGGTTTAATTCTTCAATAGGAGTGTTGAGTTCGCTTCCCTCATCGGCCAAATCTTGACCAAGTGCAGGTGCGGCTTCAACAGTTGTGCTACCGGCAAGTGCGGTGTATTGGTTAACCAAAATCGCAGCGGCTTCTTCAAACGCTTCACGTGGGCTGGTTGAGCCGTCGGTTTCAACGTTTACTTGGAGCTTGTCGAGATTGGTTTCTTGTCCAACACGAGTACTATCAACTTTGTAACGGACACGAAGGACTGGGCCAAACATAGCGTCAAGAGCGATCATGTCGCTGTGAAGACGGTTTACGCTTGAATCTTCGATGGTTTCATAGCCACGGCCAGATTCGATAACGAGGTCCATAACAACTGACTTCTTTGGGTCATCAACAGTTGCAATAACTTGCTCTGGGTTGATAACTTCAACGTCGGCAGTTGTCTTGATGTCAGCAGCAGTAATGACGCCGGCACCCTTCTTCTCGATACGAACTTCAATTGCTTCATCGCTACTTACTTTAACGCGGACATTCTTGAGGTTAAGCATGATGTCAACGACATCTTCTTTAATACCTGCAACGGTGGTAAATTCGTGGCTTGCACCTTCAATACGAAAGGCAACGATAGCGCCGCCTTTTATACTTGAAAGGAGTACGCGGCGAAGGCTGTTACCAAGTGTGTTACCATAGCCCGCTTGAAGTGGTTCAATAACGAACGATGCACTATTCTTGCCGGTTTCTTCAACGCTGGCGAGTGCTGGGTTGTGAATGACTTTTGACATATCTTGTTATATCTCCTTACCCTATCGAGAGTAATACTCAACGATTAATTGTTCGTTAATGTCTGCTTCTGCTTCTTCACGCTTTGGTGCACCGGTAACTGAAATCGTCATCTTTTTAGCGTCGCTCTTAAGCCAGCTGAGCTGCGCTTGAGTGCTTGCTTTTGTGATTTCGTCAAGTTCGGTAAAATAACCCGACTTTTGGCTCTTTGGACGAACAACAAGTTCGTCGCCAGCCTTAAGGCGGATTGATGGAATGTCGACACGACGACCGTTAAGGAGGAAGTGACCGTGGCCAACGAGCTGACGAGCAGAGCGGCGGCTAGGTGCGAATCCTGCACGGTAAACGGCGTTATCCATACGCTGTTCAAGCATACGGAGAAGGTTTTCACCGCTAAGGCCCGGTTGGCGAGTTGCCTCGTTCATAAGCTTAGCGAATTGCTTCTCCAATAGTCCGTACAAACGACGAACCTTCTGCTTTTCACGAAGTTGGGTCAAGTAGAGACTTGGCTTACCTTGGCGACCATGTGCGTGAACACCTGGAATACCGCTCTTATGAGCCATGACTTTGTGAGCCTTAGGGTGAAGCGCGTAGCCTTCACGTCGGCTTTGTTTAACGATAGGTGAGTGATCTCGTGCCATAACTATCCCCTACGCACCTTTCGTGGACGAACGCCGCCGTGAGGGACGCCCGTTACTTCTTTGATGCCTTCAATACTGATGTCGAAGCCGTTCAGCGCACGAATGGCTGAGTCACGACCCTGACCGACACCCTTAACATATACGTCAACTGACCTAAGGCCGTAGCCCTTTGCCGTTTCGGCTGCTTTTTCGGCGGCAACTTGGGCTGCATAGGCAGTACCTTTTTTGCTACCACGGAAGCCAACAGCACCAGCGCTACTCTGTGCAAGGACATTGCCCTTTTTATCGGAGAAGCTAACAATTGTGTTGTTGAATGTCGCTTGGATGTGAAGTTGACCAGCAGGAACTGATCGCTTTTGCTTCTTTTTACTAGAAGTTGAATCTGCCATCTTGTTCCTTTCCTAGGTCTTACTTGCTGATTTAGGTTGAGCACCACCAACTGCAATCGCGCGACCCTTACGAGTTCGTGCATTCGTCCGTGTACGCTGTCCGTTTACCGGAAGGCCCGCCTTGTGGCGAAGACCGCGATACGCATTGATGTCTTTCAAACGTTTAATATTGTTTGTTACGAGACGCTGGAGGTCGCCTTCCACGGTATAACTACTATCAATAGTTTCACGTAGTCGTTGTTCTTCAGCCTCGGTGAGATCTTTCACCCGAGTGGTCGGCTCAACTTTTGCCGCCGCAAGGATGTCTCGTGCAAACTTCGGACCGATGCCGTATATATACGTCAAAGCGATCTGAACTTGCTTTTCTGTGGGTATTACTACCCCAGCAATTCGAGCCATGCTTAACCCTGCCTTTGCTTATTCTTAGGTTTTTTCTTGTTGATGACACGCAAGCGGCCTTTACGGCGCACTAGCTGATCATCTGGACTGATTTTCTTTACACTCGCACGAACTTTCATGAGTCAAGAATTCCTCCAGTTAAATTTGATCCTTGTGGCGGTACGTGATTCGTCCCTTTGTGAGATCATAAGGGGTCATCTCGACGTCCACCATATCACCAGGCACAAGACGGATATAGTTTTTACGCATTTTTCCGCTAATGTGCGCGATGATGCTCAGGCCATTTTCGAGTTCAACCTTAAATTGAGTATTAGGCAGTGCTTCCACTACCTTTCCTCGCATCTTGATTACCTCTTTAGTACTAGCCATAAGTTACAGTAGTAGATTATACACCAAAAGAGTGTCTACGTAAAGCGCTTTTCAAGAGAATACCAACCGATTGCTCGGCATTGGTACATTAGTATTAGGCTTATTTTATCAAAACCGCACGCTACGTCAAGCTAATGGGCGTAACTAAGGGGCTAGTCGTTATCTAGATGTCGTAATCGTCGTACGTTACCATCAACGCACGTGAGTTGATTTGGCGAAGCGTCTCAAGACCAACAGACACGACAATGAGCAGCCCGGTACCACCAATTGAAAGGTTCGTGCCAGTAATTCCTGCAAATTGGTACAGCAAATACTCTGCGATAAACGGTGTAATAGCGATAAGGCCAAGAACAATTGAGCCGAAAAGAATTAAGCGGTTAACGGTAGTTGAAAGATACTTCTCGGTAGTTTTTCCTGGACGTACCCCTTCAATGAACCCGCCCTGCTTCTGAAGGTTCTCGGCGATCTCATTCGCATTGAAGACAATACCTGTATAGAAGTAGGTAAAGAATAGAACGAGGATAAAGTAGGCTGCTGGGTAAATAAACGTCTGCCAATCACCACCAGTGAATGCGCCCGCCTTAGGAGCCTGGAACCAGAGAATAAGGTTACTTGCCAGTTGAGCATAGTGAGGGTCACCACCCGCCTTTAGAATTTGGCCAACGAAGGCTGGAAGCGAAAGGAATGCCACCGCGAAGATAACAGGGATTACACCTGCGGCAATGAGCTTAATGGGAAGAATACTCTTTACGCCGCCATAACTACTGTTACCCTGCACGCGCTTTGCATAGTTAATAGTAATGACGCGCTGGGCTTCGTTAATTTTCACAAGGAAGTACAACAGCAACAACGAAACGACAAGGATTGAGAGTACCACCCAGAACATGAGTGGATTAACAGGAATTGCAAACCAGTTGAACACCTGCAATGAACCAGAGGATGTGTTAAAGAGCGAGGTACCGAAGCTTGCGAGTGTACTTGGCAACTGGCTAATAATACCTGCGAAAATAAGCAGGCTAATACCGTTACCTATACCCTGCTCAGTAATAAGCTCACCAAGCCACATAAGCAGCACCGACCCAGCGGTCATTGCGGTAATTGCTACGATCCACTCAATAGCAGTCGGGTCGGAAAGAACCGTTGAGTTTCCGGCCAATACGGTTTGACGAAGGATGAAGACAAAGGCAATTGACTGAACGATAGCGAGTGGAATAGTGACAATACGAGTCCACTGGTTAATTTTGCGACGGCCAGACTCGCCGTCTTTATGAAGTTCCTCGAGCTGAGGGATAGCCTTGGTGAGCAACTGTGTAATAACAGAGGCTGTAATGAACGGCGTCAGCCCAACCAAAACGATTGAAAAGCTTGCCAATGCTCCACCAGACAGCAAGTTAAGGAAGCCACCGAAGTCACTTCCACCAATAACGCTGTTAACGACCTCTCGAAGCTGCGTTGGCTGTGCAAGCGGAATAGGAATATGCGCTAGCAAACGATACGCCACGATAAGACCAAGTACTATTAAGAGCCGCTTTTGCATGTCGCGGTTTTTGAGCGAGCGAAAGATTATTTTCCAATTCATCAGACTATCCAGACTACCCCGAAGTTAGTTATACAATTTGTATCTGATTATACTACAGAGTATCCCCTTATGAAATACTCAGCTCACTAAAATACCCCCAAGTTCAGGGGGTATTTTTTATATAAGCAACTACTTACTTGTCGCTTGCTTCAGCGGCTTTTGTACTTTGCTTAATAGGTGTAGCGGTCTTCACGAAGCTACCACCAGCCTTAGCAATCGCCTCTTGAGAACTTTTGCTTGCACCGGAAACCTTAACGGTAAGGGCGGCAGTGAGTTCGCCACGAGTAATAACCTTAACGGTATGGAAAGGTGTTGAAATGTAGCCTTGCTCGAAAAGCGTGGCGTTATCAACAGTCTTGCCCTTAAAGTCGTTCAAAGTGTCGAGGTAAACAACTTGTGCTGCGGTACGAAGACTCTTGAACCCACGAGCTTTAGGCACGGCACGAACGAGTGTTCGCTGTCCACCTTGGAAGGTTGGACGAAGTTTCTTACCAGTACGTGAGCCTTGACCTTTAGTACCACGTCCAGCGGTTTTACCACCACCAGCTGCGATACCGCGACCAACTCGTTTCCTGTCCTTGTTTGCATCGGCAAGGAGATCGTTGTATTTAGTCATTATTTACTCTCCTCTTCTGCGACGACTTCCTTAGCAACTGCTTTCTTTGCAGCAGGCTTTTTTGTCGTTTTAGGTGCATTCAGCCATTCTTCTTTGGCAACAAGGCCACGAAGTGCTTCAACAGTAGCATACGCAATGTTCACCTTGTTGGTTGAGTTAAGTGACTTTGAAAGGAGGTTACGAATACCAGTAACACCAATAATCGAACGGACAACACCACCAGCGATAATACCAGTACCAGGGGCTGCGGGCTTTAAGAGCACGCGCGCGCCAGAGTACTTCACTTCGTTTTCGTGAGGAATTGTTTCATTCACAATTGGAATAGTGATGAAGTTCTTCTTAGCGATGTCAGTTGCTTTTTGGACAGCCATTTGAACGTCTGCGCCCTTCGCAACACCAACACCAACACGGTTCTTGCGGTCGCCCACAACAACAAGTGCCTTAAAGCGGAAACGACGTCCACCCTTTACAACACGTGAGACACGATCGATGTTAATAACGAGTTCTTCAAATTGCTTTGGCTCCGTTGGAGCTTGGTCGCGACGTGGGCCACGGTTGTTACCGCCGCGGCTGTTGTTGCGGTTGTTTGCTTGAGGAGCACTGTTTTGTTGTACTTCGGCCATATTAGAATTCCAATCCTTCTTTACGAGCAGCATCGGCAAGTGCAGCAAGACGCTGTGCATACTTACGACCATTACGGTCGAAGACGATAGCAGTAACCTTTGCTTTCTTAGCCTTCTTAGCGATATCGGTACCAACCCAAGCAGCTTGCTCGGTCATAGTGCCAGTTTGCTTTGAACCAACAGTTGTTGCAGCGGCAATCGTGTGTTGCTTTATGTCGTCAATGAGTTGAGCGCTGACGTGCTTGTTAGAAATAGTGACAGTGAGGCGAGGTCGTTCAGTTGTACCTGAAACCTTTGCGCGAACACGTGCAGCACGGAGGCTACGATTAACGAGCTTCTTATCGAGTGTGCTCATGATTATTTACCTGCCTTTCCTGCTTTTCGAAGAACAACTTCGTCGGCATACTTAATACCCTTGCCCTTATATGGCTCAGGTTTCTTAAGTGAACGAATTTCAGCTGCAGTTTGGCCAACAAGTTGCTTGTCGATACCCTTAACTGTAATTTCCATTTTGTTCACTTCAAGTTGCACACCGTCGCGCGCCTTGTATTTAACCTGGTGTGAGAAACCGAGAGACATCTCAATTTCTTGACCACCACCGTTAACGCGGAAACCGACACCGTTGACTTCGAGCTTCTTTTCGAAACCTGAAACCACACCTTGTACGGCGTTGTTAAGGAGTGCACGCTGTAGTCCGTGCTGTGCTTTTGCAATGCGCTCGTCGTCCTTACGGGCAACGATTGCTTTACCATCTTCAAGTGAGACGGTTACGTCAGAGAGATGCGGTACTACAAGTTGGCCTTTAGGGCCAACAACAGTAATAGCATCATCAGCGACCGTGATTGTCACGCCTGAGGGAATGTGGATTGGTAGTTTTCCGATTCGACTCATGATCTACTTTCTTGTTTACCACGAGCGAAACTTTGTTTGTTTCGGTGCTTCCGCATGCATAAGCAATTGGGGCGCAAAATCTCCCGGATTTCACTCGCAAAATATTATCCTGGTAATTGTAGCATATTACAGTAGTAATAGCAATGCGTATGGATAAAAAAGAACCTCCATTACGGAGGTTCTTTTTAATGCAGATACTATTACTAGTAAACGCTCAGGAGCAGCTCACCACCAAGCTTCTGCTTGATAGCCTCACTACCAGTAACAACACCCTTAGATGTGCTCACAAGAACGATACCACGGCCGCTCTTAACACGAGGAATGTCGGTTGCACTGACGTACACACGGCGTCCAGGCTTTGAAAGGCGCTTGATTTCGTTAATTGTTGAGTTTTCACCGGGCTTGTTAATAGTAACGACAAGAATGTCGCGTGGCTTGGCGTTTTCTACCTTAACGGCAGCAACGTAGCCAGCTTTTTTAAGCTCTTGTGCAACGGTAACCTTCAATTTGCTTGAAGGAACAGTGATTTCGTTCTTACCAACCATAACAGCGTTACGAATACGAGTTAGTAGGTCGGCGATTGGGTCAGTTGATTGTAATGACATATCTTATTCCTTTCCTACCAACTACTCTTTGTTATGCCGGGAATTTCACCCTTGCTTGCTTTTTCGCGGAAGTTAATACGGCTGAGACCGAAACGGCGCATGTAGCCACGTGGACGTCCATGAAGGGCGTCACGGTTCTTCCAACGAGTTGGTGAACTGTTTTTAGGAAGCTTCTGCAAACCATCTTGGTCGCCAAGTTCCTTGAGTTCAGCACGCTTTTCAGCATACTTCACGATCATCTTCTTTCGCTTTTCGTCGCGAACGACTGCTGATGTTTTAGCCATTAGCGTGCGCCTCCTTCTTTCTCAAACGGCATGCCGAATTTTACGAGGAGTGCTTTGCTGGCTACAGCGTTACCGTTTTTGACAACAAAAGTAACTTGAAGGCCGTGAATGTGCTGAGTTTCCTCGAATGATAGTTCTGGGAAAATTGATTGGTCGGTAATGCCAAGGTTGTAGTTACCACCCTTGTCAAAACCCTTACCGCCAACGCCGTGAAAGTCACGAACGCGAGGCAAGCTAATGTTAATGAGGCGATCGAGAAACTCGTACATACGAGCGTCGCGAAGCGTCACTGACAAACCAACACGGTTCATACCAGCACGGATTTTGAAACCAGCAATTGATTTCTTAGCCATGCGGTCAATTGGTGATTGACCAGTAATTTTAGTGACGGTGTTGCGCACTACTTCGTAGTGGTGCTTGTCGTCTTTGTTTTTACCGATCCCTACGCTGACAATAATTTTTTCAAGCTTTGGTACTTCGTTAATGTTCGAAAGACCGAGTTCGGCTTGAAGTTCCTTGGCAAAGGTATCTTTGTACAAGGCTTTCAGGCGAGGAGCGGTGATAGTAGCAGTTGCTTTAACCATTACTTGATCTCCTTACTATTAGCTTGACGAGCAACACGCGAGGTGCCACCGTCTGCATTTTTAACATATCCGACACGGCTCGTCTTGCCGCTCTTTTCATCAATCACAAGAGCAACCTTTGAAAGTGGCGTTGGGAGGTGAACCTCTTTTGAACCACCGCGTGGGTTGAGTGCAGTTGGCTTAACGTGACGGTGCTTTTGTCCAATACCCTCAAGCAGCACAGCTTCTTTTGCGGTAAGGACGGAAAGAACCTTTGCAGTTGTTCCTTTGTCGGCACCGCTAATAATCTTAACTGTGTCACCCTTCTTAATGCGCTTTACAGCAGGCATACTAGAGTACCTCCGGTGCGAGGCTGATGATCTTGGTATAGCCAAGGTCACGCAGTTCACGTGGAACGGGTCCGAAGACACGAGTTCCCTTAGGGGTTTTATCGTCGTTAATAATAACCGCAGCGTTGTCGTCGAAAGCAATCGTGCTTCCGTCTTTACGGGTAATTCGGTTTTTCGTTCGAACAACAACAGCCTTGACGACTGATTTCTTCTTCACCGTACCGGTTGGGTTAGCGTCTTTAACGGTAGCAACAATGATGTCGCCGACGTTAGCATAACGACGTCCGGTACCACCGAGAACACGGATACAAAGGATTTCCTTTGCGCCACTGTTGTCAGCAATCTTAAGACGTGATTCTTGTTGGATCATATTACTTGTCCTCCTCGCCTTCAACGTCAGCTTTGAGCTCAATTGTTCCGTGAGAACGTTCATCAACACTAACGAGTGTGAATGATTTGTTCTTAGAGATTGGTCGAGTTTCCTTAATGGTCACGCGGTCACCAGTATGCGCTTCGTTCAGCTCATCATGAGCAGTGTATTTGCGGCTTACTGAATACTGCTTACCATAAATTGGGTGTGTCTCACGACTTGTGACGGTGATAACAATCGTTTTGTCAGCCTTATCAGAGGTGACAATACCGGTCAATGTCTTTGCCATATTAGTTTTCCTCCTTCAGGATTGAAGATTGAGCTGCGGTCTCTGCTTGCTTAATTGCAGTAAGAGAACGAGCGATTGATTTTCGTTGCACCGTAAGGACGTGTGGATTAACCAATTCGCCCAATTGGTGGCTTCGGCGTGATTCGCGATAGTCGTTTTGAAGCGTCACGAGCTCTTCTTTGAGCTGGTCAAGCGTCTTCACTTCTACTGCTTTCTTTGCCTTTTCAGTACCTTTTGTAGATACCTTTGGAGCAGCCTTGGTCGTTTTCTTTACGTCAGCCATTAGATTTGCTCCTTCACGATAAACTTAGTCTTCACTGGAAGCTTGTGTGCTGCAAGGCGCATCGCTTCACGTGCAACGGATTCGTCGACACCCTTCATTTCGAAGAGAACGGTTCCGGCCTTGACGCGTGCTACGAAGAACTCTGGGTTACCTTTACCACCGCCCATCTTGACGTCCTGTGGCTTACGGGTACGTGGAAGGTGTGGAAAAATACGAATCCAGATTTTACCACCACGTTTGATGTGGCGGGTCATTGCCTGACGAGAAGACTCGATTTGGCGTGACGTGATGTCGTCGTTTCCAAGTGACTGAAGTGCATAGTCACCAAACGCGATGTAGTTACCTGAGGTAGCGATGCCGTCGTTACGGCCTTTGCGAACCTTTCGGTGTTTCATTTTCTTAGGAAGTAACATACCGATTAGCTCCTTTCGCCCTTGTAAATCCAAACCTTTACGCCAACGATACCAGCACCAGGAAGTGCAGCACGGGCAGTATGGAAGTCGACGTCAGCACGAAGTGTGTGAAGTGGCACTGAACCTTCGCTCACCTTTTCGCGGCGAGCCATTTCAGCACTGTTCAAACGGCCAGATACTTGGATGCGAACACCCTTGGCACCGGCTGCCATCACATTTTGTGCAGACATTTTAATTGCACGACGGAAGTTACCACGACGCTCAAGTTGGTGAGCGATATTCTCGGCAACGAGCTTAGCGCTCATGTCGGGACGCTTAACTTCTTCAATGTTGATGCGAACTGGCAAACTTGCAATCTTCTCGAGTTCACTCTTGAGCTCGGTAACGCCTGCACCACCGCGACCAATAACGACACCCGCCTTAGCAGTGTGAACAGTTACCGTGACGAGGTTAGCTGAACGCTCGATTTCAACGCGAGCAATGGTTGGACGGCTCGCGAAGCGCTTTTCGATATGCTCACGAATTTTGATGTCTTCGATAAGCAGACGAGAAAAGTCTTTCTTGTGGGCAAACCAGCGTGAATCCCAGTTCTTGTGGATCTGGAGACGGAAACTGATTGGATTAACCTTCTGTCCCATTATTTCTTCTCCTCTTTCTTCGCTGGCTTAGTAGCTGGCTCTGAAGTAACTTCAGCGGCCTTCACTGGTGCCTTCTTAGGTTTCAACTCACCCGTTACTTCAACCAAGATGTTCGAAGACTTCTTTTGGAATGGTAATGCGCGACCACGGCTGGCAGGCTTGAATCGCTTCATGCGTGTACCGGTAGTCACCGACAGGGTGCTAATGACAAGTGTTTTGCCGTCATAACCGTGGTTATTAACAGCGTTTGCCTGGGCGCTTTCGATTGCCTTCAATAGAGGGCGAACGGCGCGCTTTGGCGTGTGGTTAAGGATGACGATAGCGTCGGCTACCGAGCGGCCACGGACAAGACTTGCCACCAACCCGACCTTACGTGGGGGTTGGTCAACGTTCTTGGCGTAGGCGCGTACAACAGATAAATCAGCCATATTACTTCGCCTTTCCTCCGTGCTTGCGGAACTTACGTGTTGGGCTAAACTCACCGAGTTTGTGACCAACCATGTTTTCGCTGACAAGCACTGGCACGTGTACCTTACCGTTGTGAACGGCAATCGTACGACCTACCATCTCTGGGGTAATCGTGCTTGCACGAGCCCAGGTCTTGATGATTGTTCGGTCTTCGAGACTCAAAGCCGCCACTTTCTTAGCGAGCTTGAAGTCGATGAATGGACCTTTTTTAAGTGATCGACTCATATTACTTCTTCCTCTTCGCGTCGTGGCGCGACTTTATGATGTTGCCAGCAACGTCTTTACGACGACGAGTACGATAGCCGAGTGTCAGTTGACCCCAAGGAGTACGAGGAGCCTTACCGGTACCGTGACGTCCACCGTCACCACCACCGTGTGGGTGGTCTGCGGCGTTCATAACGACACCACGAACACCTGGGCGAATACCCTTGCGTCGGTTGCGACCTGCTGAACCAATCTTAATGTTTTGGTGTTGTACGTTTCCGATAACACCGATAGCAGCGGTAGCCTCAAGACGGAACTTGCGAACTTCACCGGAAGGAAGACGTACTTGAGCGTAGTCACCTTCTTTTGCCATCAATTGAGCCTTCGTACCTGCTGAGCGTACAATTTGTGCGCCCTTACCAGCATGGAGTTCAATTGCGTAAATTTGAGTACCAACTGGAATGTTCGCCAGTGGCATACGGTTTGATGACTCAATTGGAGCATCGTTACCACTTCGGATTTCCTTACCTACGGTCATAGAGGTATCGGCAAGGATGTAGTGGTACAAACCGTTTTGGTCTTTAATACGAGCAATGCGAGCTGAACGGTTAGGATCGTACTCGATTTCCTCGATAGTTGCAACTGAACCAGCCGGAAGGTTGTGGTTCATGAGGCGATAGTGACGCTTAACACCACCACCACGGTGGCGAACGGTAATGCGGCCAGAGTTGTTGCGACCAGCGTTTTGCTTCTTGCTTTTGGTAAGGCTCTTCAGTGGTTTGCGAGTTGTTACTTCGCTCATGTCCTGAGAAGTCATACCGCGGCGAGCAGGAGTTGTTGGGTTGTATAGCTTAATTGCCATTACTTTGTCTCCTCCTCGGCTGGTTGTTCAAAGATAGCGAGTGAGCTACCTTGCGCCAAGGTTACATATGCTTTCTTGCTGTCAGCGCGTTGGGTCGTGCCTGGGTAGCGGTTTTTTCCACGAGAGAAACGAACAGACTTACCAGATTGAACCAATGTCTTGATAGCTTTTACTTCAACACCATACTGCGCTTTGACAGCATCGGTGATTTCGTTTTTGTTAGCAGCCATAGGAACGCTGAAAACATAGACGTTCTTTTGCGAAAGGCCGTATGCCTTTTCAGTTGTTACAGGAGTAACGAGGATGGTAGAGATATTCTTAGCCATATTACGCCTCCTCCTTTACTAGCCAGCTCTTAAGAGTTGGGAGTGATACAGGTGAAAGTACGATCGCATCAGCATTAAGAATGTGAAACACGTTGAGGTACTTTGTACTTACGAGAAGTACGTTCTGTATGTTGTTTGTTGCGCGAATGAGCGCAGGAGTTTTCTCATCTACTACAATGAGGGTTTTTCGTTCGAATTTATTGTCGCTTAAGAATTTAACGACTTCGACGGTTTTGCCGGTAGTTTTAACATCGAGGATACTAATTTTACCTGCTTGTTCAGCAAGGGTAAGTGCCTGCTTGATAGCTTGGCGCTTTGCCTGTGTTGAAATTTTCTTTGAGTAGTTCTCGTTGCCGCGTGGACCAAAAACGATACCGCCGCCGCGCCAAATTGGGTTTCGGCTTGAACCGAAACGTGCGCGACCAGTACCCTTTTGCTTCCATGGTTTCTTACCACCACCACTTACTTCACCACGGGTCTTAGTAGACGCCGCACTCGTACGAGAATTGGCAAGGTATGCGTCGTAAGCAAGCTTGAGTAGTTCGTGATTGTTCACGTCTACACCAAACACTTCTTTTGGTAGTGCTGGCGTAGCCACCGGTGTTTTAGCGCCGGCTTTAGTATTGACAGTCGCCATTATGCTTTACCTCCGATAACGATCAAGCCCTTCTTTGGACCTGGTACGGCACCCTTAAGACCGATAAGGTTGTTGTCGGCGTCGATGTAGCTCACGACCAAGTTCTTAACAGTCACTTGTTCGTGTCCCATACGACCAGCCATACGCTTGCCTTTAAAGACCTTTTGAGGATACATTGAACCAATTGAACCTGGCTTGCGGGTGTTACCCTTTCCACCGTGGGTCTTCTTGTGGCGTTCAAAGTTGTGCCTCTTAATAGTTCCGGCGAAACCCTTACCTTTGCTAATACCAGTAGCGTCAACTACGTCGCCTAGCTCGAATGCGGTTACGTCGATTGTGCTTCCGACCGTCAGTTCTTCTGACGTGTCTTCAACGCGGAACTCGCGAATATACTTCGGAGTTACGTTGGCTGCCTTAAGGTGTCCAGCCACGGCCTTGCTCAGGTTCTTACCCTCATCAAATCCTACTTGGACTGCGTTGTAACCGTCGGTTTCGACAGTTTTTACCTGAGTCACAGTCACAGGACCAGCTTTAATCAAGGTAACCGGAGTTGCCTTTCCATCTTCGCTGATGATTTGGGTCATACCAATTTTGGTACCGAGAAGTGCTTTCATGCTCTTCATTCTCCCACTTAAAATTCTTGGTGGCTGGCAGTATCCGTCGATTTACCCCTGTTGCTTGCGCGCTAAGGACACCTCTGCTGGACTTACCAATTCACCAAGAATCGTCTGTTATTTTCTTGTAGTAAAGTTACCTTACTGACTTTAGCAGAAATGACCTCGAGAGTCAACCCCTGTGGCCATATGCTCAACCATGGAGCGACTTGTGGGCGAATCTTTACATTTCAGGGGTCGAATGCTATAATAAGAGGGTATTATCTTAATCGCACTGAGAACTCGGCCAGACGCGAACACCACCGATTCGAGCAGAGGTTACAGTGCACCAACAAAAGGAGTTCTGATATGACAGAACAACAAGGTTTGCGTATTCGCATTCGCCTTAAGGCCTATGACCACAAGGTCATCGACCAATCAGCAAAACAAATTATCGACACCGCACTTCGCACCGGCGCTTCAATTGCAGGCCCAGTGCCGCTTCCTACCCGTCGTAGCACCTTCACTGTTGTGAAGTCACCGCACGTGTACAAGAAGGGTGGAGAAACGTTCGAAATGCGCGTTCACAAACGCCTTATCGACATCACTAACGCAACGCCAAAGACTATCGACAGCCTGCAAAACCTCAGCCTTCCAGCTGGTGTTGACGCAGAAATCCGTATGTAATATGGTTTTGGCAAAAAATAGCCCCTCTGGTGAGGGGCTATTTTCATAAGCTAGTTTTTATTGCATTTGTTGTATTTGCGCCTGTTGAGCATCAAGCAGCGATGCAACTTGAACTTGTAGGTTAATAATCCAAAGCTGCGCAAAGATAATAAATGCTACCAAAATAACCCAGTAGATGGTTTGACGAGTTATGCGAAACGTCTTAAACGCTACGTCGTCTTTTGCGACATGGAATGAGCGCATTTCATTTTTCGATTTTGCCTTTTTTGCGGAAGATTTCTTGGGTTTTGTTGATACGCGAGTGTTTACTTTTTTAGTTGTCGCCATAATGATACCCTTTTTTAAAACCTTAGTTAACGAATTTCTCCTTTAGAGTATGGCGAATATCAACTATAAACACAAGCGTTTCATCGATATACCCCTATAACTAATAATCACCACCGCTAACGCTCCAATACTCTTCCAGCGTCATTATGCCCTTTAGCTGCATATCTTTCGCTACAGCCTTGCCGACGTATCGATAATGCCACTCTTCAGCCTTATAGCCAGTAATTGCTTCGTAGCCACTGTAGTAGCGTTGCACGAAGCCATAATCGGCCGCATACTGCTGGAACCATGCGTACTGAGACGTGGAGCCAAAGCAATCTAACACACAGCCGTGGGCCGCCACGTCAAAGGCAAACCCCGTCTGATGCTCGCTGTAGCCTGGGCGTGCGCTATAAGTGTCTGCGCCAGCTGCTCCGCTTGTCGACACCCAATAATTATAGGTGGCCACTTGAGTTTGATATGACCGGTAGCTGCTAGTGACGTAAAACGGTTGTCCGGCAGCTGCTGCGGCTGTAAATAGCTGGTTGAATGCATCAACAATTTGCGCACTAACCGTTGCACCATTCGTAGTAACAAGATCGGAAGGCTCATAGGTAACTGGTTGTATGCAGTGTTTTTTGTTGACAACGACATCAATGTTTGCGGGGTTATTGTGAGTTTTCGCTCCGTTGCAAACACTTGAGTTAACGGAGGCTGCTTTTGAACCGTCGGCCGTCATTGCCTGCTCGGCAGCAGCCTTGGCGGCCTCTTGCCTTGCCTTTTCTTCAGCCGCGTTTCTTTCTTTAATATCCGCTATCTGCTTATCGCTGTTTGCTATAAATGTACTGGTGTTCAGGTCGATAGTATTAATCTCTGCGTTTTTACTTTTCCAATACCATATATTACCCGCTGCACCAATAAGAATAACGGCGCTACAAATAACCACAACGGCAGGAATATGAAAACGGCGTGTCTTATTTTTACGCATATACTGCTTCTAGTATACGGCTTTGTCCCTATAAAACTAAAAACCTCCGCGTAAACGGAGGTTTTTAGGATCAATGGGTAGGAGAACTACTTAACGATCTTTGTAACAACACCTGCACCAACAGTCTTACCACCTTCGCGGATTGCGAAGTTAAGACCTTGCTCCATAGCAATTGGAGCGAGCAGGACAACCTTAAAGGTTAACGTGTCACCAGGGATAACAAGTTCCTTGTCAGCTGGGAGTTCAACTTCACCCGTAACGTCAGTTGTACGGAAGTAGAACTGTGGTTTGTAACCCTTTGAGAATGGAGTGTGGCGTCCGCCTTCTTCCTTCTTAAGGATGTACACTTCAGCTTCAAACTCGGTGTGTGGAGTAATTGAACCTGGCTTAACAATAACTTGGCCACGTTCGATTTGCTCACGCTCGATACCACGAAGGAGGAGGCCGGCATTGTCGCCTGCTTGTCCACGGTCGAGGTTCTTCTTGAACGCTTCAATACCAGTAACAGTTGAGGTTTGAGTTGGCTTAACACCAACGATTTCAACTGGGTCGTTAAGGTTAATAACACCAGTTTCAATACGGCCAGTAGCAACAGTTCCGCGTCCCTTAATTGAGAATACGTCTTCAATAGGCATGAGGAATGGCTTGTCGAGTTCACGTGCTGGCTCTGGGAAGTAGTCGTCCATAGCCTTAACGAGTTCCATGATAGCGTCTTCTGAGGCAGCGTCGCCCTCAAGAGCCTTTGTTGCTGAACCCTTGATGATTGGAGCATCTTCGTCGTAACCGTTCTTTGCGAGCAGTTCGCGAATGTCCATTTCAACGAGCTCAACGAGCTCTGGGTCTGCGAGGTCCATCTTGTTTAGGAAAACAAGAATCTTTGGCACACCAACCTGGTGAGCAAGAAGGACGTGCTCACGAGTTTGTGGCAACGGGCCGTCATTTGCTGCAACCACGAGGATTGCACCATCAATTTGTGCTGCACCAGTAATCATGTTCTTAACGTAGTCAGCGTGACCTGGCATGTCAACGTGAGCGTAGTGACGCTTCTCTGATTCGTATTCCTGGTGAGAGGTTGCAATGGTAATACCACGTGCGCGCTCTTCAGGTGCGTTGTCGATTTGGTCGTAAGCGACTGGCTTGTTAACTTCGCTTGGAAGCTTTTTAGCAAGTACCGCTGTGATAGCTGCAGTAAGGCTGGTCTTTCCGTGGTCAACGTGACCCATGGTACCAACGTTTACGTGAGGCTTAGTTCGGTCGAAATTTGCCATTTAGTTAGTTCTCCTTTAATTATAATTTCGCACAGGATAATATACCCCACGGCGTATGACGTTCATTATATCGCGTTTTACAGAGTTAGTAAAGTGGTTTATGCGTCCGGATCAGCGACTCGACACATGTCAACCTGCCATATGTCTGCTGATTGAAAAAAGTCATCACAGCCGAAGTGTGCCTGCATCCGTTCAATAATTTCTGCCATAAAGATGTCGAGTGTTTCATAGGCAAGCCACACGTATGTTTGGCCAACAAGAGAACCGTGAACGACAAGGCAACGTACTTGATACCAAAACTCAATAAGCGACCCCCAATCTTTACTACCCGATACCTCACCATCCCAATACAGCTTCATTGAGGGAAACGGCTCTTGCTGCGTGAGTTCAGACAGGCGCTGCATGTAGGGTAATAGTACCAAAAGTACCCTGCCGTGACAGTAGTCGTCCCATATAACAAATCGTTGCTTTAAGATACTAATCGCCTGCCGGTCGTTAGCCGTTTTCGTTACCTCTCTGTACCATGCGTTGTAGGTGATGTACATCCGTAAAAAGTGTCCCTCATAATCTACACGAGCTTTTTGATAGTGAGCATATACATGATTCTCCACTATACCCCTCGCCATTCATACACTTCCGTTCCGTTGGCGATGTATATTTTTGACACCGTCACCTGAAGTGTATTAAGCCCTTCTTTAAGGGCTTTTATCAAAGAGAGATCGTCCATGTCGGGCTGTAGGACGGCTTTTTTATACCCAATCGCGATAATAGCAGCGCGCGCGTTGGCAAGCATTGCATCAGTTGATACATCCCGAGCGAGCGTCTTTATGTCGACTTTTGCGTTAAGGCTATACGCTTTCTCTGATAGTTCACCACGCGCACCGTCAAATAGATACACACCTAAAACTTTTTGGCGATGGTCGGACATTAGCTGTGTTATACGCTGAGATGGTAGCGCATGGGTCGTTCCTTTTTGTAAACGTACCCCCAGTTCAATGGACGCTAATAGTTGACAAGCAGTGGCATTCCCTATGCCATTAATACTAAGCAGTGACGTGAAGCTCATGTCCTTCTTATCAAATAAAAGTGCCACACGCCTTGCGAGGCGCGCCGCTGATGCTTTGGCGTTACCCGAACCAATAATTACCTGCAGCAACTCGACCGTTGAAAGATACGCCGCACCTTTTACCTGCAGCTTCTCGCGTGGTCTCTCAAATAAAATTCGCTCCATACCTTTATGATACGGAGCGAATTTATACTTGTTGTGAATTATCGAGACAAAGTAGAAACTATTTGTTTGTACGCTTGGCGATAATCTCGGCAGCAACGTTTGGTGGTACTTCTTCGTATTGAGAAAGTTCCATTGTCGAAGCGGCGCGACCCTGGCTCATTGAACGAATGTCGTTCGTGTAGCCAAACAGGTTAGCAAGTGGAACGTAGGCGCGAACAAGCTTCGCACCACCTGGAATGTCTTCCATGGCGTCAATGCGGCCACGGCGGGCGTTAAGGTCACCAATTATGTCACCCATGAAGTCTTCTGGGGTTGACACTTCAACCTTCATGATAGGCTCAAGGATAACTGGCTTCGCTTTTGGAATACCCGCCTTAACAGCAAGCACACCGGCAAGATTAAAGGCCAATTCGCTTGAGTCAACGTCGTGGTAGCTACCATCGTACAGGGTTGCTTTCACACCAATCATTGGGTAACCAGCGATAACACCGCTTTCGAGCGTATCCCTAATACCTTTTTCAACAGGCTTGCGGTACTCTTGTGGCACAACACCACCCTTAATTTCATCGGCCCACTCAAAGCCAACGCCAGATTCGGTCGGTTCGAAACGAACCCAAACATCACCATACTGACCGCGTCCACCAGATTGCTTGGCGTGCTTACCTTGCGCTTCAGCTGTACCACGGATTGTTTCACGAAAGGCCACTTGTGGTTCACCAATGTTCGCTTCAACGTTAAATTCACGCTTCATACGGTCAACCAGGATATCGAGGTGAAGCTCACCCATTCCCGACATAATTGTTTGACCAGTTTCTTCATCGGTATGAATACGGAAGGTAGGGTCTTCTTCAGCGAGACGCTGTAATGCAATACCCATCTTCTCTTGGTCGGCCTTGGTTTTTGGCTCAACAGCAATTGAAACAGGAGGTTCTGGGAATTCAATTGATTCAAGAAGAATTGGGTGTGCTGGGTCAGCAAGAGTGTGACCAGTAAAGGTACTTTTCAAACCAACGACTGCAGCGATGTCACCAGCACCTACAGAATCGATTTCTTCACGCTTGTCGGCGTGCATACGAACAATACGTCCAATACGTTCTTTCTCACCAGTTGTAGTGTTGAGAATATAGCTACCAGCGGTCAGCTTACCGCTGTAAACACGGACGAAGATAAGACGTCCAACAAATGGGTCAGATGCAATTTTAAAGGCGAGAGCAGATAGTGGCTCTGACTCAGCAGGTTGGCGCTCTACGATGTCACCGGTCTTTGGGTCTGTACCCTTAATAGCGTCAACATCGAGTGGAGATGGCATGTAGTCGTTGACGAGGTCAAGAACCTTTTCGACAATCACACCGCGTCCATCGCCACCTGTGACGAGGAAGAAGTCACCAGCAAGCACTCGCTTACGAAGTGCGCGCTTTAGGTCATCAATAGAAATCGATTCTTCGCCATCATTAAGAAAGCGTTCGAATAGTTCATCTTCAGCTTCAACGGCCGCTTCAACAAGCAGACTGCGAGCGTTCTTTGCCTTTTCAAGCATATCAGCAGGAATTTCGCCCTGGACCAATGCGTGATCAGTGTAGTCTTCGTAGGTGTATGCCTTCATGTCGACGAGGTCAACGAGACCGTTGATCTCTTTTTCAAATCCAATAGGAAGGTGGATAGGCAGTGCGTGCTTTGAAAGACGGAGGTGAATAGTATCGAGAGACTTATAGAAGTCACCGCCAATTTGGTTGATTTTGTTGATGAAACAAATACGAGGCACGCCGTACTTGTTAGCTTGGCGCCAGACAGTTTCGGTTTGCGCTTCAACGCCCATTTTACCGTCGAAGACAGTAACCGCGCCGTCGAGAACACGAAGTGAACGCTCAACTTCAGCCGTAAAATCGATGTGACCTGGGGTGTCGATGATGTTAATTTTGTGACCCTTCCAGAAGGCAGTCACAGCAGCAGAGGTAATAGTAATACCGCGCTCTTTTTCCTGCGCCATCCAGTCAGTGGTTGCGCTGTCGCCATCAGCACCACGAACTTCACCAATTTTGTGGTTAATACCGGTACGGTAAAGAATACCTTCTGTGGTGGTGGTTTTACCCGCGTCAATATGGGCAATAATACCAATGTTACGATAGTCCTTTAACGGGACGTTTTGCTGTGCCATGTCTCTCGTTCTCTCTTTCCTTAGTTATTTTTGGCCATAGAAAATAGCGCTTTAAGTCAATTATACCAGATTCGACCAAGGATAGCTAGAACATAAATTTAGTAATTGAACGAGCAAGCACGTATACGACAACTCCATTTTCGCCACCGAGTGCAAGGTATATGTCATCACCACGAATATCGGTTCGAACGTCAACGATTGCCCCACTCACAATAACGTCATTTCTTAACGCCTCGCCTTCGATGTATGTATGATTAGCGTTTTTAATAATGACTCCCCCATCGAGCTGAAGTCGACGCCCAAGGAGGAGCTTCTCGAATATTTCTACGGCCGTACTCAATTGACGGGCGTCACCACCTAGGTCTCCAAGGTTCGAAAAAAGCCCAGAATGCTCAAACTCGACATACATCGTGGCATCTTCGTCGTTAATAAGCGCCTCATGGAGTGTCTTGAATAGTTCGTGAACTGAAGAGTTGGCATGTTCGGTGCTTAAGCGAGACAGGATTGCTTGAACATCTCGAAAGTCCTCAAGAACTTTGAGTTTAACCTCTGCCGTTCCGTCAAGCGGAACGAAAGCTCTCTTATCGACAGCAATTTCAACCAACGGTGTACGACTTATTGAAATCGGATGAAAGTTTGTTCTCTCGATAGAGACGAGGAGCGAAGGTTGCATAGTGTATTGTGGCTCCTTTCCGTCCATACTAATAACGACATCAACGGCTGGGGCAAATCTAATAAGACTTCCGACGTAGCTATCTCCTGGTAGGAGTGTCGTTGTAGCGTTTTGCTTTTCGTTTGAGTAAACGAATTGGATCGATGCATCGTTCTCTACGGGTTCAATAAACCGTGCCATGTATTGCGGAACGACAACTCCTTGACCAGAAATAACACACTCAAGGTTGCTGAGATGCTTAATTTCAATAAATAAAGGGAGGATCTCGTCGTCAATAAGGTTTTGAGCTGCCTGTTCTGCTTCTTCGGGTAATGAATAAAAGATTTTTTTACCAGCCTGTACTATCTTTATCGCAGCGTTCATAGCCTTTTCAACAGCCAGTAACTCTTCGACATGTTCCGGCAGTGTCTCAACCTCAGTTTTGCCTTGTGGGGCGAAATCAATTTCAACCTCACCCCTTGAGTCGACTGGGTCAAGCTCATTTTCGTCCTCTGGCGGTGCTGCTTCAATTATCGAGCCTCGTTCTCCATCGAACATAGCTCGAGAAAGAAGTGAGTGAAGGGCACGTGTGCTCCTTAAAGAGGTCACGTTACCAATATATAGCCGAATATACTCGGCGTCCTCTTTTTTTTCTTGACTGTACGTCGCAAGCAGCACTGTACAGTCAGCAGTTCCGTCGGCGCGCAGCTGTACTTGGATTTTTGGATAGAAGCCGAGCAGGGATAGACTTCCGTCAACGGTAAATGGTAGCCACTCACCCTCAGCATCATCATTATATGGGTCTGCTGTCCCTTCAAAAAAGTCCAAAACCCCTTCAACGGTAATGCTATAGGGCGATGTTTTGTCAAGCGGAAAAAGCTCCTGAATGTATCGCTCAAAATATTGTCTAAACTGCTTTGAGCTCGAAAGCTCATCTTGCAACTCCTTAGTTAAATACTGTAATCGGTGCAATATCGACGTTTTGGTATCGTTATGGACACACTCCATAATAAGGTTAAGTTGATCAGGCCAGCTACTTTCAAGTCGCGCAATCGCCTCCTGAGCTGTTGGCTGATTGTATTGATGCTCATATAGGTCACCGACAAAAGCACAAATAACAGGCATTTCATCCTCGTCGTCGAGAAATGCAAACGTATACGCCAACTTTACATCAACAGCAGTACCATCCTCGTCGTATTTCGGTATTGTTTCTGCGGTGACAGAGCGCATGCGCACCCCTTCGAGAAGATAGTATTCATCGTCATTTTCATCGACATGTGGCTCTCCCCATTCTGGTGGTATAATTTCATCTTTATTGGGATCATACAAATAGACGCGACCGCTTATTTTCGCGACATCTCCTTCGTGTGGCCATTCACCACAGAGGTCCTCGTCAATACGATTCAGCTCTTTATCGGGGATTTGCTTTTTACGAGTAACGAATTTCTTTGTCAGATACGCCTGATAGTCTCTGAGTTTTGCTTCAAAAGCCGTCATGCCGACGTCATCAGCCACACGAAGCCTGTCTGTTAATTCAGCAAACACATCTCCGAAGCCTGAGCCCTGAGGGCCTTGTTGATCTTTATCGCGCATGTTCTTATATTGAACACTGTCAGAGAGCAATGCGCAAGCATAACCTTACCTACTACGGGGCAATTTCTGGATGTGCCTTCTCTAGGCTGCGCGAACGCTGAAATTTCGTCAAACTATGCACCGCGAGCGACTCTGGTATTACCCCTTGCTGGTAGAGACGCAGCATCTCGCGGATATCTGTAGACATACGTTCGAGCGCAACGAGGTCATCGAGTGTTGATGTCCCGTGAACGAAGCGACTAAATGAGGCGCTTGTTTCGGTAGGGTCGGTACCAGCTGTTGCGAGGTGCATTTTTCCCCTAATAATGAGTGACTTGTAGCGCCGGCGGTCGCGAAGCGATGCTTTAGCCTTAATTTCGATTGGTATTACTTTACGTATCGTGCCCCAATGTTGGTTGATGACCATAATGTCATGCGTTTGGTCCGGGTGATAGTACCCTGTGTCAGCACGAGCTGTTGAGGGCATCGGAATATAGCGAGGGTCATCAAGATAGAGTAGTGTCGATAGCGCGTTTAGCTCATGAGCGAGGCCTATAAACAGGTTCCTGCACGCCTTGTTACCTTCGGCATTGTATCGATGGATTTCTTTGGCAACTTCGTCGGAAAATGAAACGGTATCGACAAGCGCCTGCTTCCGAATAGTGGGCGTCACGTTACCGACAATAACTGATTTCATGAGTGGCGAGAATACAAGAGGGAGCGCGTACCGATACGCGTCGGACGGCTGGTTAAAGCATGCTCCGTACTCGCTTGTCTCTAACTGCGTTTGGGTTTGCAGGGCTTCTTGCCATAACGACTCGGCCTTTGCAACTAGTTGGACACGCTCGAGCGTGCTGAGCGACGTATCGATAAGCCCTGCCTCTGCATAAGCCCATGCAGCAGCGTCTTTGTACGTTGGCATGTATTCGTCTTCAAGTTCATGCGCCAATACCTGCAATTCTCTTGCACCAGAAATACCTGTCGTCACTTTATGCATCTTCAAATAGCGGTGAAAGGCGATATTTTCGAGATATTTTCTATGGAACGAGTCCTCAACAAAGGGCATAAGCGCCACTTCATTAAGTGGCGCGTCACTATCATCGTGTAGTGCAGACTGGAGGGAGTCGAAGCCTGGTAATTTCGCACACGTCGCGAACCCAGACCTCTCCACGGTTTAGTCCCCCACTACCTTCCCGATGTTTGTATTTGCTCCCATTTACCCTTGTTATACACCTAAGCGGCATGCTTGGAAAGAGTATTATTTATATTCACAAAAAAATACCCGCCATGACGACGGGTATTTTTGCTTTTTTGGTGATTAGCCGCGAGCGAAGTGTGCAAATGCACGGTTGGCTTCGGCCATCTTGTGGGTGTCTTCCTTCTTTTTGAAGGCAGAACCAGTTTCATTGTAAGCGTCGACAATTTCAAGAGCGAGGCGTTGGCTGTACGGAACTCCCTTGCGTGAGCGGGCGCTTTGCACGAGCCATGTAAAGGCATAGTGCAGTTGGCGGTGACCAGCTACAGGGAAAGGAATTTGGTAGTTTGCACCACCAACACGACGAGACTTAACTTCGAAGTTTGGAGAAACATTCCTGAGCGCTTTTTCAAACACTTCAAGTGGGTTTTCGCTATCAAGCTTTTTAGCAGCTACTTCAAGTGCAGTATACACGGCACGTTCAGCAACTAGCTTCTTACCATCAATCATTGATTTGTTGATAAGACGCTGAACCATAATACTTTGGTACTTACGGTCTGGGCTAGGAATACGTTGGAGACTGACAGTTGATTTACGTGGCATGACTACTTATTCTCCTTCTTTGCACCGTACTTAGAACGACCCTGTTGGCGCTTTGCAACACCTTGAAGGTCGAGGGCACCACGAACGATGTGGTAACGAACACCTGGAAGGTCGGGTACACGACCGCCACGAACAAGCACAACGGCGTGTTCTTGGAGGTTGTGACCTTCGCCACCAATATATGCCCATACTTCGTGACCGTTTGTTAAACGAACACGTGCAACCTTACGGAGTGCTGAGTTAGGCTTTTTAGGTGTTTTGGTTGTTACCTTAATACAAACGCCACGCTTAAGTGGAGCGTTTTGATCGTAGTAACGAGTTTTCAGTGCGTTGTGAATACGGCCGAGCGCTGGAGACTTTGACTTCTTGTTCGCAGTCTGGCGTGGCTTTCGCACGAGTTGATTGATTGTTGGCATAGAACAATAAACTTCCTCTATATTTAATTAAATGTAATACCTTGTCTAAAAGGATTTCCCGTGGCGGCGATGATAAGTCGCGATGCTTCGGGGGCCGACGCTAAAAGAAACGTAGCGCGCCGGATGTTTCAGGAGGTTCAGCAACCTTCCAAAACCGTTGTTCATTGCTGCTTATCTGTCTTGTACACTTTTCAGATAAGAATGAACGGAAACTCATCGATAACTATAGCAGAAAGACGCATATATGTAAAGAAAAGCGCCTCCTTACAAGGCGCCCTCTTTATACGCATTCACTCCCTACGCTATTGCTTCAGTATCTTCAGCAATCTCAGCAGCGATATCTTCGTCGCTTTCGAGTGTGTCGAGCGCAGTTGCGCTGTTTACGCCAGTACCTACAGGAATCTTGCGACCAATGATCACGTTTTCCTTAAGGCCATGGAGAGGGTCGCTACGGCCACTCACTGCGGCGTTGATAAGCACGCGTGTTGTATCTTGGAATGATGCAGCAGAGAGCCAGCTATCAGACCAGATAGAAACCTTTGTGATACCAAGGAGCAGTTGGGTGTAAGCGATGAGCTCTTTGTCTTCAGCGGCAAGCTTAACGTTTGCTTCAACAACAGCAGCACGAGAAACGATGTCACCGGTTACGAAGTCACCATCACCTGGATCTTCAACCTGAACACGGCTGAACATTTGGCGAACGATGATCTCGAGGTGCTTATCGGCAACGTCTTGACCCTGTGCGGCGTAGATACGAAGCACTTCGTTAATGATGTACCGTTGCGTTGCTTCAACACCCTTGAGGCGCATGAGGTCGTGAAGGTTAAGTGAACCACCAGTAAGACGGTCACCAGCTTCAAGAACGTCACCGCTCTTTACGAGTAGTTGCATGCTACCAGGTACTTCATAGCGAACTGGTGCACCAGCGTTAGCAGCAAGCACAACAAATTCGTCAGTAATCTCAACGACACCGTCGAATGGTGAAACGATTGGCTTGCTTTCGCTTTCGCCAGAGGCGAGCACGTCACCGGCCTTTACGTTTGCACCGTTCTTCACACCTGCTGTACGGCCTTCAAGCGCAATGCGCTCAACGTGTCCAGCTTCAGGGGTTACTTGAACGATATACTTCTTACCATCTTCCCAGGCTTCAGCGATACCAGTCACCTCGGTAACGTAGGCTTGACCCTTTGGAGTACGGGCTTCGAAGAGCTCTTCAACACGAGGCAGACCCTGCGTAATGTCGCTTTCTTGCACACCACCAGAGTGGAAGGTACGGAGCGTTAGCTGTGTACCAGGCTCACCGACAGATTGCGCGGCAATAACACCAACTGGCTGCGCGTTTGCAACAAGGTGGTTGGTTGACATGTCGATGCCGTAGCTTCGGCGAGGCACGCCACGAAGGTTCTTAGTTGAAAGAACAGATTGAATCTTTACTTCCGTAATATCAGCATCCGCTTCAATAGCGCTGGCGATTTCACGAGTAATGAGTTCGTTCTTCTTGATATGTCCAGCGATGTCCTCGGCAGAGTAACGTCCGTAAAGACGGTTGCCAAAGTCAATCATGGTCAATTCGGTTTCGTTACGGAAGATGGTAAATCCATCATCGTCACCGTCTACATCTTCGACTGTAAACACATCTTGTGATACGTCAACCAGACGACGAGTTAGGTAACCTGAGTCGGCCGTCTTAAGCGCGGTGTCAATCAGACCCTTACGTGAACCACGGGTGGCTACGAACTGCTCAAGGCTCGAAAGACCCTTCTTATAGCTTGAACGAATTGGCAGCTCAATTTCACGGTTTGTTGCGTCAACCATAATACCAATCATGGCGCTTGCAAGCATAACGTTTGAAATATCACCACGGGCACCGGAGTTAACCATCAATGAAACACTCGTATCCATGTCCTTTAGCTTCGCTTGGAGGAACTCGGTAATTTGGCGAACAACACCACGCCAGGTTGAAACAGTAAGACTGTAACGCTCTTCGTCAGTAATAAGACCTTGGTCGTATTGCTCACTAATAAGCGCAGTCTTTGCGTCACCTTCGGCGATCATCTCGTCTGTTTCTTCGAAGTGAATGTAGTCGTCCTTACCAGTTGATACAGCTGAAACGGTTGCAAAACGGAAGGCAAGGCCCTTCATGCGGTCGGCGGTTTTAGCGGTTACTTCTGCATCGTACCGTTGGAAGATGTTGTTAAGCACCTTTTTAATTTGCTTTTTGGTTTGAATGTTGTCGTCATACGGGTAGTCAACTGGGAGTACTTCGTTGAAGAAGACACGGCCGAGAGTGGTGTTTCGAATTTGACCCTTTGTAAACACACGAATTGGTGTCTGGAGTTGGATGACTTTATTGTCGTAGGCCATTTCAGCCTCATAAACAGAACTGTATGGCTTGATGTTCTCAGTTTGAGCACTTGGCTTTTTGTACGTAAGGTAATAGTTACCAAGCACAACGTCCTGGGCAATTGAAAGAACTGGCGCACCATCGGCTGGCTTAAGAAGGTTGGCGGTTGCACTCATGAGGGTGCGAGCTTCTTCTTGAGCTTGGCGTGAAAGTGGAAGGTGTACGGCCATCTGGTCACCGTCGTAGTCGGCGTTGAAACCGTTGGCGACGAGTGGGTGAAGCTGAATTGCCTTACCTTCGACGAGCTTTGGCTGGAAAGCCTGAATTGAAAGACGGTGGAGTGATGGTGCACGGTTAAGGAGCACGTACTTACCTTCAATCACTGCATCGAGAGCATCCCATACAACTGCCTCACCAGCTTCGATAAGACGAGTAGCTGAACGGATGTTGTGTGCAAATTCGTTACGAATAAGCCAGCTAATAACAAATGGTTTGAACAGTTCAAGCGCCATTTGTTTAGGCAGACCACATTCGTTAATTTTAAGCTTAGGGCCAACCACAATAACTGAACGTCCAGAGTAGTCGACGCGCTTACCAAGAAGGTTCTGGCGGAAACGACCCTGCTTACCCTTAAGCATGTCAGAGATAGACTTCAGACGGCGGCGACCACCGGTTGCGTTAACGGCACGACCACCACGGGCAGCCGAGTTATCAACCAAGGCGTCAACGGCTTCTTGAAGCATACGCATTTCGTTACGACGAATAACTTCGGGCGCGTTAAGCTCAATGAGCTTCTTAAGACGGTTGTTACGGTTAATCACGCGACGGTAGAGGTCGTTAAGGTCTGATGTGGCAAAACGGCCACCGGTTAGTTGCACCATAGGACGGAGGTCCGGAGGAATAACAGGAAGAACGGTCAGCGTGAGGCTGCTTGGCTTGATACCGGCAGCGTGCATACCTTCAAGTACCTTAAGGCGCTTGAGGAGCTTCTTCTCGCGTTGTCCCTTAGCGGCTCCAGCCTCTTCGCTCAGTTGAACAATGAGGGTTTCCAGGTCAATTGCATCAAGCAGCGCTTTGAGCGCTTGGCCACCCATACCAACCTCGATGAGGTCTTGGTATTCCTCTGGAAGGTTACGGTAGTCAACTTCGCTCATAAGCGAGTTCTTTACGATGCTATCGAGCTGTGCCTTTTTCACTGTGTATGATTCGTCAAGGTCGTTAAGTTCACGAGTTTGCGCCTCGGCAAGTGCCTTCACATCAGCAGCTTCCACCTCAGCCTCTTTTTCGAAACGCATCTTGATGGCCATACGGCCAGCTTCAGTTTCGGCTTCAAGGTCTGCGAGGAACTTATCGCGAGCTTCTTCATCGGCTTTCAAGACAACATAGGTTGCAAAGTAAGCGATACGTTCGAGGTTACGAACGGTAATACCAAGCAGCAATGACATTGCACTTGGGGTACCGCGCATGAACCAGATGTGCGCAACAGGTGCAGCAAGGGTAATGTGACCCATTCGTTCGCGGCGAACGATAGACTTGGTAACCAGGTCACCATTCTTATCGACAGCTGCTTCACGAGAGCGAACGCCCTTGAGCTTTGAATCGTGCGGGTTGATGTCCTTTACTGGACCGAAAATTCGCTCACAGAACAAGCCGTCACGTTCAGGTTTTTGGGTACGGTAGTTAATGGTTTCAGGCTTTGTGACCTCACCATAGCTCCATTTCGTTATATCCTCGGGGCTTGCAACACTGAGGCGGATAGCGTCAAAGTCAGCGATACCGGTGTTGGTTGATACGACGTGTGACATATTACGCCTCCTCCTTTACTTCGTCAATTTCATCAATGTCCTGAATACTCATGCCATCTTCGCCGGTAATTTCACCAAGCTCATCTACTTCGTCCAGAATGGTTTCAACAATATCATCATCAAGACCAACTTCAGAGGCAGCAATAGGCTGTCCATTGATAACACTTCCAATAACTTGCTCGGCGTCAATTACAGCATCTTCAGACTCATTCATAAGGTCGACGCGAAGGCCAAGACCCTGAAGCTCTTTAACAAGCACGTTGAATGACTCTGGAAGCTTTGGCCCAACAATTGGTTCGTCCTTAATGATTGACTCGTAGGCTTTCGCACGTCCGTACACATCGTCAGACTTAATAGTAAGCATTTCCTGAAGCGTTGCGGCAGCACCATATGCTTCAAGTGCCCACACCTCCATCTCACCAAATCGCTGTCCACCATTTTGCGCCTTACCACCAAGTGGCTGCTGGGTAACCATTGTGTATGGACCGGTTGAACGGGCGTGGATCTTGTCGCTCACCATGTGGTGGAGCTTCAGCATGTGCATAACACCAACGGTAGTTCGTTCTTCAAAGGCATCACCCGTACGTCCGTCGAAGAGTTGGCTCTTACCGTCGCGGGTCAGGCCAGCTTTTTCAAGTTCAGCTGAAATAGTTTCATCAAGCACACCGTTAAATGGTGGTGTTGCAACCTTGTATCCAAGAGCGCGAGCAGCCATACCGAGGTGAGTTTCAAACAACTGACCAATATTCATACGGCTTGGCACACCAAGTGGGTTCAAAACAACGTCAACGGGTGTACCGTCTTCGAGGAATGGCATGTCTTCTTCAGGAAGAATACGAGCCACAACACCCTTGTTACCGTGACGACCAGCCAGCTTGTCACCGACTGAAATTTTACGGAACTGAGCAACGAAGATTTGAATTTGCATCAATACGCCAGCTTTTAGTTCATGGCCGTTTTCGCGGCTGAAAATCTTAACGCCAACAACTTTACCACCACCAGCATTATTCATGCGTTGTGAGGTATCGCGAACATCCTTGGCTTTTTCACCAAAAATAGCGCGTAGCAGACGCTCTTCAGAGCTGAGCTCTTGCTCACCCTTTGGCGTAATTTTACCAACCAGCACATCGCCGGCCTTTACTTCAGAACCAAGTTGGACAATACCGCTTTCGTCAAGGTGACGAAGTGATTCTTCTGATACGTTTGGAATATCTCGGGTAACAATTTCTGGACCAAGCTTGGTTTCACGAACTTCGACGGTGTAGTCTTTGATGTTCACACTTGTAAGAGTATCGTCTTCGACAAGCTTACGTGAAAGGACAATTGCGTCGTCCATGTTGTACCCATTCCATGGCATAAAGGCCACAAGAAGGTCTTTACCGAGGGCTATTTCACCATCAGCAACAGAGGCGCCTTCAATAAGAATGTCACCAGCCTTCACTTTTTGGCCACGAGTAACGCGAACCTTCTGGTTAATTGAGCGGTCGTCGTTTGACTTAACAAAGTGAACTGGTTCGTAGGTTTTAACGCCTTCTTTGTATTTCACTTCAATCGCATCACCGTCGGCACGAACAACTTCACCGTCACCTTCGGCGACAACAAGTTGGCTAGTGTTACGGGCAATTTCTTCTTCAATACCGGTACCAACAATTGGTGACTGAGGCTGAAGAAGTGGCACTGCTTGCTTCTGCATGCTTGCAGCCATCAATGAACGGTCGACACGGTTCTTTTCTACAAAAGGCACGAGTGACGCGGTTGCACCAAGGATTTGCTTGTGAGCCGCGTCCATATAGGTTACTTCAGCAACGTCAACTTGCTCTGGGAAAAGGCCGTTACGGGCACTGAGGCGGGCTTCCTTGAAGGTTCCGTCATCGTTAAGTTCAGCACCGGCGTCAGCAATCACTTCAACTGCTTCTTGTGAGGCGTCGAGGTAAACCACTTCTTTTGTGACGTGTCCGTTATTCACTTTAAGGTAAGGGGTCTCAATAAAGCCGTATTCGTTAATACGTGCATAGGAAGCAAGGTTAAGCACCAATCCAATGTTGGCACCTTCTGGTGTTTCAACCGCACAAAGGCGACCATAGTGAGTTGGGTGGGCGTCACGGACATCAAAGCCGGCGCGCTCACGAGACAAACCACCAGGACCCATTGAAGACAGGCGACGCTTGTGGGCGAGTTCTGCGAGTGGGTTGGTTTCGTCCATAAGCTGTGACAACTGTGAGCTGGCGAAGAATTCGCGAACTGCAGCCACCACTGGACGGGCGTTAATAAGCTGTGATGGGGAGACGGTTTCAATGTCAGACATTGACATACGGTCCATAGCGTTACGTTGCATACGGAGCATACCGACGCGGAACTGGCGAGCAACCAGCTCGCCGACTAATTTCACACGGCGGTTTGAAAGTGCGTCAATGTCGTCTGGAGCTTCTTGGCTGTTGTTAAGGCGAATGATCTCACGAACAATCGCAATAAGGTCAGAAACTTGGAAGACACGGTTTTCAGTAACGTTAGGAAGTTCAAGACCAAGACGTTGGTTGAGCTTGTAACGGCCAACACGAGAGTAGTCGAAACGCTTGAAGTCGAAGAACATGCGCTCAATCATTGAACGAGCGTTATCGACGGTTGCGAGGTCACCTGGACGGAGACGGCGGTAGACTTCAATAAGCGCTTCGTTGGTTCCACGAGCTGGGTCTTTGTCGAGTGTTGCATCAATGTGCTTGATTTCACCGGTATCAATATCGGCAAAAAGTTCTTTGATGTCGGTCGTTTTGTTGTAGCCAAGGGCACGAAACAGCGTCGTGACAGGCAGTTTACGACGACGGTCAATTTTTACGTACAACGCACCATTCGATGCGGTCTCAAATTCAAGCCATGCGCCACGGCCTGGAATAAGTTTCGCACCATAGTTGTTACGAGATGTTGCACGGTCGGCAGTAAAGAATACGCCGGCTGAACGGATAAGTTGAGAAACAACGACACGCTCGGTACCGTTAATAATAAAGGTGCCGCGGTTAGTCATCCATGGGTAGTCACCAAGGTAGATTTCTTGTTCTTTTACTTCGCCAGTTACCTTGTTTGTCAACTCAACGATAGCGTGGAGTGGTGCGTCAAAGGTAAGGTTATTTTCTTTTGCAAATACTTCAGCGTTCTTTGGTTCCTGGAAAGCATACTTTCCAAAACGCAAAGAGAGCTTTTGGCCAGTGTAGTCGTCGATTGGGTTAAGCTCTGCGAAAATTTCGCCAAGCCCAGTTTCAACGAATTCTTTCCAGCTGTCGCGCTGGTGCTGAATTAAGTTTGGTAGTGGAAGCGCAGTGTCGTCGCTCGTGAAGAACACACGCTTAGTGTTCGTACTTTTCGTACTTGCCATATGTAAATGAACCTCGCATTAATGATTGGGGTTGATATTTGGGGTTTCTTTGGCGCGGAAGATTCCCTTAACCTCTGGAGCTGAGCGAGACTGCCACATCTTCTACAACTATATATCCACCGTTTCAATGGCATAGATAACCAGGGCTACACTACTTCTTAGTAGCTATTATGCAGACATTGTTCAAATTAATCAAGAGGTATTTACTGTTTTACCGCCTTTTCGTCCTTTTGGACTCATCAGATTACCTGCACAGGTAATGAAGGCGTGTGTGGTGACGGTTCAGAGGACGTAAATCCCCTACCCCGTCTTATTCTGCCACACGCAGATGGTTACGCTCATTTCTGAGCGCGACGCTCGTCGACGCGCTTCATCCACGGACGGAAGATGAAGTGGCGCGACAGCAGGAAGCTGGCCACCACAATCGCCGTCCAGATGAGACCCGGTCCCCACGAGAACAGGTTCACGTGGTCGAACACATCGGTCAGGAGCAGCGGAGCCAGGGGAATGAACCACAGGCCCGTCATACCGACACCGCTCATGAACCAGAGGTCCGTACGAACCTCGTCGCGTTCGCGGTAGTACGCCGCACGCTCCTCGTCGAGCTGGTTGAGCCCGAGAGCCATGAAGAGCATGATCACAAACGCAACAACAGAAAGCACAATCCCGAAAATCAGCATCGTCTATCCCATCATGTTTGGGTGTCATCAAGGGTATGACAACTATACTATTATAGCATAAAAACTAACTTTTTTCAATAATTTCATCAATGAGGCCATATGCTTTAGCCTCTGCTGCACTCATCCAAAAGTCACGATCAGCGTCTTTTTCAATTTTGCTTAATTTTTGTCCGGTATTTTTTGCAAGGATTTCATTGAGCTTTTGCTTTAAAAATAGCCCTTCCCGAAGTGTAATTTCTTGGTCGCTAATTTTACCCTGTGTGCCACTTGATGGCTGGTGAATCATAATACGGCTATTTGGCAGCGAGAAGCGCTTGCCTTTCGTACCGCTTGAAAGAAGAAATGCCCCCATGCTTGCCTGCAAGCCTATACCTATTGTTTGAACGTCAGGTTGGATGAATTGAATAGTGTCGTAAATCCCAAGGCCATCGTACACGCTACCACCGGGGCTATTTATGTATAGTTTGATATCCTTCTTTGGGTCCTCGTAGGCAAGGTACAGAAGCTGCGCAATGACAATATTTGCCGTGTGCTCGTTGACCTCCTCGCCAAGAAAAATGATACGGTCCTTCAACAGACGCGAATAAATATCAAAGGCACGCTCGCCGTCGTGTGACTTTTCAATAACGGTTGGGACTAGATAATTCTTTGGGCTACTCATACATATACCTCGTTTTCTATATTCCATTGTACAAACAAATTAGCACTCAGGTCAAGTGAGTGCTAATTATATTTTTCTAAAAAACCGTAACTGTTAGTTATGTGGTGTTATTGTGCCGCCGTTAAGCTGAACGAGCCGTTCAATTGTCTTTTCGGTGACGTAGTGGTTAGCGATATCACGGCGAACTTCAGGGGTTTCGAACTGCTTAAGTACTTCTGGGTTATTGGCATATTGTCGTTTGTGAACTTCAACATGTTCGTCAATTTCTTGGTCGGTAGCAGTAATCTTCTCAACCTTACTGAGTTCACTGAGCACAAGGCCAGCTTGTGTGCGACGAATCGCTGCAGGCTTAACCTCTTTTTCGCGCCAATCATCTTCATCGGCAAAGCCATTCGCTTCAACGTACTGTACAAGGTCGAGGCCACGGTACGTGAGATTTTGAGAAAAATCTTGCTCAATTGAGCGCATTTGGTCGGCAACAAGAACATCCGGTGCGGGCACTGAACTTTTTTCAATGAGCTTACTAATGAGGTCGTCTTTGAGCTTCTCACTGGCTTCACGTTCTTTTTGCGCGGTAATCTCACGTTTAATGTCATCTTTGAGTTCTTTAATAGTAGTGAACTCGCCTGCTTTTTTCGCAAACTCATCGTCAAGTTCTGGTAGGGCTAGTTCGATAACTTTTTTCAGGGTGGTCGTAAAGACTACTTTTTCACCAGCAAGGTCTTTGGCGTGGTAATCATCAGGAAATGAAAGCTCAAGGTCGAATGTTTCACCGGCTTTGTGACCGACGATGCCCTCTTCAAACCCAGGAATAAACTGGCCCGCACCAAGCTTAAGGGTATAGTCGCTGCCAGCACCACCGTCAAACGGGATGTCATTTTTCTTACCAACGAAATCGATAACTGTTTCGTCGCCGTCTTTAGCGGCACGTTTAACATCGTTTTTTACCGCCAAGCCCTGGCGCATACGTTCAAGAACATCTTTGATTTCATCATCACTCACGGTGACTTTTTCAGCTTTTTTACCTAGTTTTTTATAGTCACCAAGCTTTATCGCTGGTAATACTTCAACTTGCGCAACAAATTCAAGCAAATCACCGGGAATATATTTCTTTACATCAACCATGGGTCGATCAAGTGCTTGGATTTTTTCTGAAAGGAACGCTTCAGCAATTGCCTTGCTAATAGCATCGTCGAGCAGCTGTTGCTGAAGTGCCTGTGGGTCGACGTGTTTTGCGGCAACACTCGCCGGAACTCTTCCCTTACGAAAGCCGGGGACTTTCGCAGTTTTGCTCAATTTGACAAGTGCTACTTTCTCAGCGTCAGCCAAGGCTGTAGTGTCAAGTGTAATCGTTAGTTCTACTTTAGTGTCGGATAGGTTTTTTACGGTCGTCTTCATTATTACCACTATAACAGAGGTAGAAATAAGTCGCAACCTCCAGTGTTATCCGTGAAGCTTTTCGACAACCTGTTCAGGAGTGAGTTTTTCTTCCGTTTCGCTTTCAACATTCTTCAATGAATACTCGCCACTTTCAATATCCTGCTCACCGATAAACAGTAGGTAGGGAATATCCTTTTTAACCGCTGCTTTTATTTGCTTGTCGAGCTTGCGCCCCGTAATATCAAGTTCAACATTCAGGTCTGCTTTACGAAGCTGGTCGGCAACCCGAGACGCACCTTCAAGCGCATCGCCAATCACCACAATATAGAGGTCGGTTTTCGATTGACTAGCGGGAAGGAGGTTGTGAACATCCAAGAAGTTTTCCATCATTGTATTGCCGGGTGCCATACCAACCGCACTAATTGGCTCAGCACCAAATAGCCCAACCAGCCCGTCGTAGCGTCCGCCACCAAACAGTGAGCGGTTATTATCGGGGTGGGTATCAAACACTTCAAACACAGTACCGGTATAGTAATCGAGGCCGCGCATTAAGGTAGCGTCAAATATCGCATCGGTAACGCCAGCAGCCCGTAATCCCTTGAATACCTCTTTCACCTCACTTATCGCCGCCGTGTGCTGAAGGCCGTCAGGAAGTTCTTCAATTGTTTTTGCATCAAGAATTTGTTTAATTTTAACGATGTCGTCCGCCTGGGTCTCGCCAAGGATTTCCAGTGCCTGTTCGGTAAAATCTTGTTCGGTAATTTTGTTACGTCGATCAAAAAGCTTCGTCATTTGGTGTGCGCCCGTCCCGTCAAGCCCAAGGTATTCTGCCATCATATAGTGAATAAACTTTCGGTTGTTTACCCGAATAACATAGTCGCCACTGGTGGCGCCAAGCTCTTTCAATATGCTGTCGGCAATGGTAATAATTTCTATATCAGCCGACGTCAAATCAACCCCAAAGATATCAACGTTAAGTTGCCAAAATTCACGTTCACGGCCCCGCTGAGGACGCTCATAGCGCATAAAGTTAGCGATTGAATACAGTCTAGCTGGGTACGCAAGCTCCTGGCGACGCGCGGCAACCATACGGCTAATTGTTGGTGTCATCTCGGGACGAATGGCAACGGTACGTCCACCACGATCGGTAAAGGTATAAGTTTGCTCGTTCACAAGCTCTTGCCCGCTTTTGGCGGCGTAAATTTCTAGGTTCTCAAGCACTGGTGCACCGTACTCTTCATAGCCAAACCGCTCAACAACCCGTTTCCAAGTGTCAAAAATGTAGTTTTGAACCCTTTTGTCTTCAGGGTAGTAATCTCGGGTGCCCTTATAGGGCTGTGATGATAATGCTGTCATATTACTCTTATTCTCGCACGCTTAAGAAGGAGTGACAAGCGTTTATCGGCGAGGTGTACCCGCACGCCCTACGGTGTGTGCGTGTGGGGCGGGCGTAAATGGAACTTCCATGGAGCGTACGCCAGTTATTGTTGCAGAGAAAAGCCGCCTCGTCAGACCCTCTGCGATAGTGCTCTTGAAAGCCGCTTCTGCTTCCTCTCGATGCGGGAGATGCGCTGCGGCTACGGGTAAGTCAAGGAAAAGATAGTGGCGCGGCGATTGGCTACGCGGCTTGACAGCCAGGTAGGCATCGAGACTCGAGGAAAAGTAATTAAATGAGTTTTGATCGTCGGGTTGGAAAAACATTCTATAGCCCACGGGGGGCCTGTCTTCATCTGTCGCCTGAGACGGTTGTGCGTAGAGTAAGCTCATAGCCGCCCTGGCAATAATAAATGGGGTTCGTTTGGCCTGCTCTATTGCCGTTCGGGCAGCTTCAGGGTAGCCACCACGAGCATACGTAGCGCTATCGATGTAAACTTCTTTTGTTGAGCGCAATAAAAAACCAGGTCGTACATACGACCCAGCAAAATCTCTTATTTCCTTTTCTAATTGCCCACTCGGCTCAAAGCTATGCCGCACGACGTGCATCCTTCCGACACTCATTCGTTCGCTCAAGTCTGCCATATTTCTAGTATGACACGCTACATCTAGGGGGTCAACGTTTCGTCTTTACCTAAACGATGCTGCTGAACCCAGGCGTACATTGCGATTCCGGAAGCGACACCAACGTTAATGGAGCGGGTTGAGCCAAATTGTTCAATCTTTACTACTTTTGCGGCACCTTGCAATAGTTCGGCAGATAGCCCGGGGCCTTCCGCGCCAAATACAAGCACCGCATTCTTGGCGAGTGGCGTTGAATGTAAATCGCTTGCACCATCAACAATATCAACAGCGATAACCTCCCTGTCAGCGTGTTTCATGGCTTCAAAAAAATCAGCTGGTGTAAGGTGATATTCAATATGAAGATAGGCGTCAGTCTTCATTGCGCCCCTTTTATTCCACTGTCGACGGCCAATAACATGGACCTTGCGAACGTTAAAGGCATTGGCGTTGCGAATAATCGTGCCCATATTAAAATCGCGCTCTAAGTTTTCAACAGCAACCTCAAGCTCATTTCGAGATGTATCTAAATCGTCGACAATCGCTTCAACTGGCTGATTGCGGTATTTATCAACGACATTGCGCGTATCATTCGGAACTTCTGGCATAGAGTTAGTATATCAGCCAGCCGTCCAAGAATTTGGAACACCGTCAAGAATACCGTACGACCATGTATATGGTGAATCAAAACCGCTGCAGGCCGTTGGTTGATCAAGCGCCACCGACCCGAGTGATGTGAGGCCAGTATTTTGATCATAGGAATATGCTGTTCCCGTTTTACTTCGTGCAACAATGCGAAAGTTAGCCACCCCCGCTACATTACCTTGGCAGTAGAAGAAGTTCCTACCGGTGGCAAAAAGGCTCGAGAGAGATACTTTGGTGGTAAATCCAGGAATTGTCGTTGAGTTTCCTGTATTTGTTCCGCCAGTCGCGGTCGCCCCGCCAGGAATATACGACCCTCGGTCGACGGCATCAATATTAATCTGGTTGACTACTTGATTGAGATTATTTTGAACAACCGAGTCGTTTGCGCGACCCGTTATGCCGTTATATGAAACAATGGTAATAGCAGCAAGGATGGCGATAACGACAATTACGACTAAAAGTTCGACAATCGTAAAGCCCCGCCCAGTATAGTTTGTTGGCTTCATTCTGCTTATGTATTATCATCGCTTCAAGTTGAGGTGTCAATATGGATACAGCCAAACTAAAAGTCTGGTAAATAGAAAACGCCCCAAATAATTCTTTAGGGCGTTGATTATATTCTTCAAGGTAAACTAATTAAAATCGTCTAATTAGAATACCCTGGTGCGGATAAGAGGACTTGAACCTCCACGTCATTGCTGACACTAGCACCTGAAGCTAGCGCGTCTACCAATTCCGCCACATCCGCATACCGACTTATACGCGCTGCGCGTCTACGCATAATACGTAATCCGCCACATCCGCATAACTTAAAAATTATAGCATACTTGCGGCGTCGTACGAGGAGCGAAGTACAGCGACGAGCGAGCGAAGCTCGACGTTCTGTTTGACGCCTGGATTAAGCGTGCCGAACGGGTCAAAGACTTGGCGCACCTGTTCGTAAAGGCGAGCTTCTTCTTCATTGAGTATTGCCCAGGCGGCGTTTGCCTTTACACGACCCTCGGCTCCGTCGGCGGTAAAGGCGCCACCGCATCGGTCAATAAGTGTTGCATAGTCGGTTAATAGCTTAAACAGTTTTTGCTTGTCGCTCACAGAGTCCAATTTTAGAAGCGGGTAGAGTGTATAGGTGCACGTAAGCACATTGAACTCTGTCGGTAGCTCGATGTGATGCTTTTCACCAAGCTCTTTAAGGGCAGTTTCAAATTCTTCGCAGCGGTTACTTGGAACAGACGCACCATTGATGAGAGGGATAGCGATAGATTCATCAGGGCTTCCTAACTGCAAAATTTGACCAATCACCGTCAGTGCTCGAAAATCCTCTGCGTCGCGCTGCGTTGAATCAATAAGCCCCATGTTTGTTTTACTAAGGAGCTTGCGAAGCTTTTTGAGTTTCTTCTGCTGGGAATGGTCTTTAAAATCACTAAACCTAGTGTAGACAACCGCACCCACCTGCTCAACTGACCCAATTAGTGGAAATTGTGAGCCATTTTTAGTAGCGCGGCGAAGGAGCTCACCGTCAATAACGGTCAGTTCGGCTGGCTGCAGCTCAATAATCTTTTCACCCAAATCACGCGCACTCTGCATAGAATCGGTTGTCACGACAGCGTGTATTTCGTTCATCGACAAGAAATCTGCCCTCAAAACTGCCTCTGAAATAATACCAAGGGTGCCTTGACTACCAATGAAAAGCGGCGTCAGGTCAAACGACCCATCTTTAGCTTTTACTTCCGCAATGCGCTTGTAGCCAGTGTTATCGCGGACGGTATCGGCGGCGATTTTCTTGATAAGTGCTTCGTTGTCTTCAAGAAGGCCTTCAAGTTTACGATAAATCTCACCTTCGAAAGTTTGGAGGCCAAGTTTTTTGCTAATGTCACGTTTATTTAAACGGCCTGTCTCGATAACATCTCCGTTTGCCAGGACCACTTCAAGCCGCTTGACAGAATCAGACACACTTCCGTTCACCCCAAGGCTATCGTTGGCAATTGCACCGCCAACCGAAATTCGTCGCATACCACGATGAAAAGCGCCGGGTACGGTAAGGCCCTGCCAACGGAGCGCCTCTTCAACAAGTGAAAGCGCCACGCCAGGTTGGACGTGAACAAGTTTGTCTTTAACGGCTACTTCAATAATAGAATCGAGTTGCTTTGAGGTATCGATAATAATACCCTTGCCAATGGCCGCACCTGTCGCATCGCCACCGAAGCCACGGACAGTAATACCAAGCGTATGGCCTTTTTCGGCGAGTTGCCACGTAAAGCGAGCGATTTTGCGGATATCATTTGTTACCCGAGGGAAAGCGACGATTTCCGGATCAATACTTAAAATACTTCCGTCAGTTGCATATAGTTTTCGAAGCGACTTAGCGCTTGTTACCTCACCAAGAAGGTGCTGGTTCAAATACACGGCAATCTTATTCATTTCCCCTCATCCTTGTTTCTGCTTGCTTATATAATAGCACAAGCAATACTGGCGTGAGTGATAATTTTTGTATAAATAAGGGGTGATTTTTTCCCGCTAATCTGCTATAATTTCTCAAGTCCCAACTTGTATGCGCGAGTGGTGGATACGTATCATGCGTAGACACGCTAGCGTGAACAAAATATGCGCGAGTGGTGGAATTGGTAGACACGCTAGCCTTAGGAGCTAGTGCCGTAAGGCGTGAAGGTTCAAGTCCTTTCTCGCGTACCAAAAGAAGATTGCTGAAGTTTAATCAGCGTAGCAAAGGGCTCCCGCCAGATAAAGGTGGGAGTTCTTTTGTCATCTAAGGATAGGTTCAAACAGAGTTTTCGTAACAATATGTCTTTTTCGACTGGCGAACCAGCTAACACCTTGTCGTAGGCTGTATTAGCCAAGTTCAAAAACTCGTCCTTGGATAGCTTAATTTTTTCAGAGTTGCGTAGCTTAGCGGTTATCTCGCTTACATCAGCCTCTATGTCTATAATGTCATTTTGATTATTCACTATATCTTGCTCTACAACCTGATAGGCTGGCGTTGTCCTGTCCATATCCCTAAGTTTACGAGACCAGTCGTCCCGCTCTCGCTCTTTAATAGACTTAACGCCATTTAGGCTTCTACGTTCCGACTGTAGTTCTTCAATTTTAAACTCTGTCATTTCCTCTAATCGCTTACTGTACTTGGAATACTCCCTGTCGGTGAAATTAAGCGTTTTGAGCGTGTCGTAGAGACCATCTAGGACATATTTAGCTCTCACGCTCTTAACAGCTCTCTGACAGTACTCATTGTCGCAACGATACGATAGAAAATACTCACCAGTATGACTTTTGTTCTTGCCAACTCGCATAGGAGTATCACTATGACAAACGCCACAAAACACCATACTTCTAAATGGGTAAAAAATACCTTGTTTGGCTGATTTAGGTTTGAGACGAGACCTCTTATATGACACCGCTTGCACTCTGTTGTAGGTCTCTTCGTCAATCATAGGTGTAAAGTTGGTAATTTCACGTAGGTCTACTTCTTGAGTTTTTTGTATGAGTAAACCGTAGAAAAAACTGTCACCAAACATTTTAGTTATACTTGTCTCGCTAGGTATGATTTTTCTTCGTTTTTTATTTGTGCGAGTAATTTTAGTCATACGGTGTACGTTATGACTATTTAGATACTTAACAATCTCTGCTATACGCTCGCCCTCGGTTCGCATAAACCACGCCCGTTGTATGTACTGAAAAAAATCGTTAGGTTCGTAGAAGTCTGTAATTTCGTCACGATTGTAACCCCATTTAGGTGCTCCCGACGATACACCTCTACCTAGTTTAGACTTAACTCCACGCTTTACCACCTCGCTAAGATGCTCTGAAAACTGTGTCGCCAATGAGAACAGCACTGCAAGCGTCAGGCGTCCACTGCTGTCATTTGCATACTGCACAGTTGGGAATGCCATATTTTGTATTAGTGCGTTATCGGGATTTAACATATCGATGATTATGCCAGCGTCTCGCATATTGCGAGCTATGCGGTCAGGGTGGTAAGACAAAAGTCCTTCATATTGTGTCGGAAAACCTTTTAACATTTCAATAAAATGAGTGCGATTGTTATATTTTTTGGCGGATTTTTCCTCTTTAATAATCTTTACGATATGTAAGCCGTTGTTTTCTGCATACTCTAAACAAGAACGCACTTGGTCGTCTATAGAATTAACTTGGCTACCCTCATCCTCGGTGGATTTTCTAGCGTATAGAACGTAGCGTAGTTTGGTTATGTCCAAATCAGTATTATTAGCCATTGTTTATATTTTACAGCAATAGTTGCTTAGTATGTAATAACTATGCCGTCAGCACCTACCATAGAGATGCTGTTTTTTGCTATTTTTTCAGGTGTTACCTTTATTGTAGCTAACAGCTCTATAAACTCCACCAGAGTATCGTCGGGGTTGTCTATCTTGTCTGCTGTTAGCGTTTCCATACGCTAATAGTCTCAAAAGACTAGGGCTGTGTCGTAAATACTGCGTAGTTTATTTACGTTTATTTGTTTTTAGCAACTTGTAGTGATTATCTCGACTTTTGTCGATATAATCACTTATTTCTTGCTGTTTTACACCAAACTTTTTTGCACGTTCACGAGTTATTGCAGTATGCACCTGTAGCCTTGTACCTTTAGTGCCAGTCGTGAAAATAGCGTTTCGTAGTCTGATTGGCATACTGATATTGTTAACTAAAACGTCGGCTTTAGCAGGGTTATGGACGGTTATGATTTTTATATCGCCCTCTTGACCAAACAACTCGGCGAAGTATTTGTCAGCGTGGCTCTCAAACTGAAACGTCTGTACGACAAAGCTATTTAGTTTTAGGTAGCGTAGGTCGCTATCGTAAGTAAGTCGATAAAGTATGTCAGTAGGTTTTGGCATTTCTTTAGGTTCGTATGCAATAGTAGGGTCATTCCATCGAGGGTCTGGCTCTATAAACTCTATGCCGTCTTTAAACCATCTCTTACGGCTATCCTTTGCTATCTCGTCGTTCATTGTAGTTATTATATAATAATTCTTATATAGCGACTAACAAACAAAGCCAGCAAGATAAAAATATTATTTTTTCTTTTCCTTCGTTTTTCTTTTAGATTTTATCACCGACAAGGCAGACTGAAACGTAGGTATACCTAGAGTTATGGTAGTAGATTTAGCGTTGGTTTTACGTTTGAGATTGTGCTTTGATAGCATACGCCCCAACACATCGTCTAAGTCTCTGCCGTTAGCCTGTAACCGTGTGGTTTCCTCGGTAGTGTAGGCGTAGGCACTAGACCACCCCTCTATACGGGAACTAATCGACTGGATTTTCTTTATCAAAGATAATGATTTATTGTCGGCAACTCTGCGTATCTCTTTCATCACGTTTTTGTATGCCGAGTTGGCTGGATAAACCTTGCCACTGGAAAAACGTAACCCTAAGAACTCCAAGTCTTGTATAGTTCTTGAGCGTGAGTATTTACCGTCCTTTTTCCATAACTCGCCTAAAATATCCTCTCTTAGTGGATATAACTCTAGTTTGATTGTTTGCAGAAACGAATGTGCTTTTCTATACGCATCGGTTGCGTCTTGCTTACTTTTTGTCAATATAAGTATGTCATCGGCATATCGTATTATTTCGTAACCCTCACCAAGCATATAAGCATCAAAACCACATAAGTATAAGTTGGCGAACATAGGCGATAGCGGACTACCCTGAGCTATACCAGCTACAGTATCGTACTTGTAGGCTTTTCCTGTTTTTCGCTCAAAGTACATCAAGTCAGCGTTTGATATGTCGTTTACGATAACTGCCTCAATTAGCTTATTTATCGACTGATCTGGTAGAGCATCGGTCACTAGTTTTAGTAGGTCTTTTTTGTCGACATTTTCAAAAAACTTTTTTATATCTGCCTTACAGCAGTACCTATAACCGTCGGCTCTAAGTTTGAGGATTTTAGTCGCCACGTCCTCGATTTTTCTAGACTTAATATACGCATAGCTGGCAGGGTTGTTTATGTTATATTTCTTATCTAGATATGGGTATATAACATCGTATATTGCTTTCTGAACAACTCTATCTCTAACAGCTGGTATCTTAATAGGTCTATGACCACCATCTTTTTTATCCGCCAGATATAGACGTAACTGAGCAAAGGTATAAGTAGTCGTTTTAGACGCTAATTGTTTTTGGATTTCATCAAGTTGACCATCAATACTTTCCTTAAATTGCTCAATAGTCACATTATCTAGACCATAAGAAAAAGACCTCTTAGTGAGGCTTTTCCACGCTTTGATTAGCGTATCACGATTTGAGATTTCATCTATAAGTTTTGTTTTCACCGTTGACCCTCAAGAATAGACCTTATTGTCTATAGCAGTTATCGAGTGATGGTAAGTTCAGGGTTGACCGTTATCATTGGTAAGATTACTCCTACTATTGTGATAACCTGCATCAGCCTGAACGTGCGACGTAGGGCTGTATAGCACCTGCTATAAACATATTGTACCATATTTCCCCCATACTCCGCCAGTTCCGCCGAGTTGCCTCGATTGCTTCGCTGTAACTGTTGTGAAAAGTTCACCGCTTTACCTCCCTTGGGCACTTTATTATTCTTAATTGTTACTTCTTGAGATTTAGCAAAACTGCTAGTAACCTTAAGCCCAAAGGTGAGCGTAAGTTCAGGGTTGACCGTTATCATTGGTAAGATTACTCCTACTATTGTGATAACCTGCATCAGCCTGAACGTGCGACGTAGGGCTGTATAGCACCTGCGTGTCTAAATTATACCACAAAACTAGTGAAAAGGCTAACGCTTTTTAGAGAGAGATTGACCGACTTTTTCTATTGCACCAACTACAAGAGCATTGCCCATAAAGAAAGCACGTTTGCCGTCTGATACACCATTCAGTCTCGTGTGATTGTCGGGGAACATATCAAGTCGCTCAAGTTCTAACGGAACTAGTCTACGAAGACGTCCTGAAGGCGTCTTAATGACGTGCTTGAACCTAGAAGCACCAGAACCACCTTCGCCAGTGATAACCGTTCTAGAGGGCTTATCAAGTGCATCTGGAAATACCATCGCTCCCTCTGCGTAGTGATAAACGTGTCCACTTGAAGTCTTACGTTCTTCTTTTTTAGCACCTTTGAGGTATGTCCACATTGGCAATTTGTCTTCAGGTATAAAGAACTCTTCTGGTACATCTTTTTCGTCGATTAAAATATCGCCAATTGTCGTGACTTTACCGTCATAGACAGGACTAACCTTGCCAGTGATAACCGTTCGGTTAATCACTATTCCAGCACTATCAAAAGGGCTAACAGTAGGTTTATTCGCCGAGAAGTTATCGGTAATTTCTGCGTATGTGCCTTCAAGTTTAACTTCGTGCGTAGATAAGGTTCGCTCTACTGGGAACGCATCAGCAAGCACACCGTCTTTAGTCAACCAATCAGTCGCAACGGCTTTCTTGGCTTTATCGTACAGCTTTGTCCCTTTTTTATAGCCTACAATAAACACACGGCGACGCCTTTGGGGGAAACCATATTCGGCGGCGTTAATTACACGCCACTCGACTATAAAACCAAGGTCAGACAAAGAAGCCAACATAACGGCAAAGTCTTTACCTCGTTGTTTAACTGGTGATTTTAATAGGCGGTCTACATTTTCTAGAAAAAGATAGTCGGGTGCTTTATCTCCTTTACGCTTCAAGATAGAGTAGATAGACCAAAATAGCACGCCCTTTTTGCCGATTAAACCGTGTGAGTTTTTGAGTGTACTTGCAACTGAGTAGTCTTGACAAGGGAAACCGCCCACCAGTAAGTCGTGGTCTGGGATAGTTTCAAAATCGTCTTCAATAACTTTTTCGATGTCTCGGTTGCTAAAACCTTTTTTGCCGAAACGTGCCTCATAAACCTCACCTGCGTGTTGGCGAGAAGACGAAGGTTCGTATTGGTTTGCCCAAACAGTTTCAAACTTAGTTTTTCCATCACTAGCACTATCAAGTCCTAGACGAAAGCCACCAACACCAGCAAATAGTTCTACAGTTTTGATTTTCTTTACCATATGTACTCTATCTTATCAACAATTATTGTTTCGATCAACCCCAATTTGACTTAATTTTGTTACAATTGTGTATATGGTTCAAGCTACATACGATATAACATCACCAAAGTCTTTATTGGAGTTTGCTCGTTGTCTTTCTGGCAAGTCACTTGCTGAAGTTGTCGATATGAAAGAAATTGCTGAGAATGTTAGCAACAAGGGCGATTTGGGAAATATGATTGAAAAATACTATTACCAATACCAACCCGATAACACATCCCATAAACCTGATTTTCCCGAAGCAGGAGTAGAGCTTAAAACTACTGGCGTCTTGAAGCGTTCAGATGGTAGCTATAAAGCGAAAGAACGTCTCGTCTTAACGATGATTAACTATATGAACCTCATCGAAGAACGATGGGATACTTCGTCGTTGATGGAAAAGTGTCGCTTGATGCTTATCTTGTTTTATCTTTACGAGAAAGGTATTGCCGTATTTGATAGGCATTTCGTGCTACATCCTTTACTGTTCGAGTTTCCACTTGAAGATTTAGAAATCATAAAGCGGGATTGGGAGACTATTCAGAGAAAGATTGAAGACGGCAAGGCTCACGAATTATCTGAGGGTGATACTTACTACCTCGGTGCGTGCCGTAAGGGTTCGGGTGGTGAAAACGAGACACTTAAGAAGCAACCTTTTTCTGACGTACTTGCTAAATCACGGGCTTTTTCATTAAAGCCTAGCTACGTTAATCGAATAATTGAAGGTCATACGTCAGAAGTCGGCGTACTAGATGTTACAGCCGAACTTACTATCGAAGAAGCAACGCAAAACAAGTTTAAGCCGTATCTAGGCAAGACCGTCGAAGAGATTTCTGCTATGCTAGATTTTCATAAACAGAGCAAGAACGACAAAGGTTTTTATCGTAACCTGACAATGCGTATTCTTGGGGGCACTAAACTGGCTGTTCCTGAACTTGAAAAAGCAGGTGTCGAATTGAAGACTATACGTGTAAACAAGGATTGGATGCCAGCCGAAGCGATGTCATTTCCTGCCTTTAAGTATATGGACATCGTTGATGAAGATTGGGAAGATAGTAGTTTCTTCGGCAAAATTGAACAGAAGTTTTTATTTGTTATATTCAGAGAAGATGGGAACGGTGATTTAAGGCTCGAAAAAGTTAACTATTGGAATATGCCATATCTAGACCGTGAAGAAGCACATCGTATTTGGGAGGACACAAAACGACGAGTAGCTATCGACGCAAGTAACCTGCCTAAATCAACGGAAAGTCGTGTTGCTCACGTCCGCCCTAAGGCTAAAAACTCACAAGATACGATACTAACCCCACAAGGCACTATGCTTGTTAAAAAGTGTTTCTGGCTTAATCGTAGTTACATTGGTGACGTAGTTAAGACTGCAATCTAAAGACCTAATTTACCAACAATATCTAAGATGATACAATAGCTTTGTCTAAACTATTTAAATCACAACAGGAAATCCGTCGATTTTTTTCGTTCGGTGTTCACCTATAAACAAGGGGGCATCGTCCGAAACAATTAGGTGAAAGCCTGTTGCGGAAAAAATAGTTTAGACACCGTTGGCGGTGTCTCCTTTTTTATATTGACACTCTAACGGTTTATATAAAAGTAACCGCAAGGAGTGTCAAAAATGAAAGACCGCAAAACATATAAAATACTAACCCTGTGCAACTTAATTTGTCCGTTTGCTATTAACCGTTTATACCTCGGTACGGCTACAGTTGGTCGAGTAATTACGCTAGACTATTTCTGGTTCGGTGCTTTTGCTGATTTACTTTATATGGACAAAAACTTTGATGAAGCAATGGCTAAACGTGGCTATATGAACACTAGCGTTCGTGATAATCAAGGTAAATAGCTAATCTCCGAATAAAAGCAGATTGAACCGCCTATTTTTTAGTTCCTCCCAACAACCAAAACGAAGCATTTTTCGTCTCAGGGAAAAACGTAGGTAGGTAGTGAGTTTACAGACTTTACAGTTTGAGTAGGTCTAAACATAGGGGGGGTATTACCGCCAGCTACCTAAAGCAGATTACTCTATATAACTTTGCTAACAATTCCAACAATCATATTGTTAGCAAGTAGTTCAAACCCTAACCTAGTAAATATAATACTAGTAAGAGTATGTGTGCTGTAACCCCTGTAATTGCAGGTCTTGGATGCTTATCTTAGGGAGCTTGAATGCGTCGTCAATTTTGTTGGCAAATAGCCAGTCAGATATACTACTTATTAGTTCAAAACTACCTGCGGTTCCCGCACCAATTAGTTATATATAAAAGTCGCCCTTTCGAGCGACTTTTATTTATTTTTGCTCATCTTATCGAGTAAGGGTCGCTTGCCGTATGAAAACCAACGGGTGTTTTAAATGTTGAACTAAAGTATCCAATTGCAGATAGTGCAAAAATAACCAAAAAGAACGCGAGCCATCCACCTAAGCCTTCTAAAGACTTCTGCATAACGACATATTGGACTTTTGGCTGCTCTTGATTAACTTCAAATAATGCGTTCAGTATATCGTAAGCATTTTACGAAACGAAACAAAACGAAACAAAAAAAGAGAGGACGCCTAAGCATCCTCTCTTCGGTAAAAGCTTAGCACCGCATCTCCGTAACTACGATTGTCCACCACAACAACTCCTAATTCGGTGGGAACCTCACCTCTACCTAAATATGATAATACCATAAGCCCGTTGGGTTTCAATAGTTTTGTTAGTTTCATCGTTGTGGATAACTGTGGATCGTGAAATGGGGGGTCGGCAAAAATGATATCGAAGCGTTCATTTGTGGTCTCAAGCCAGCTGCCTACGGGCGCCTTAACGAGCTTTACTTCGTCATTTAGGCCAAGAGTCGCAAAGTTATGGCTAATGACGTTCTGGGCGGCTCTATCGCGCTCTACAAACGTTGCTTTGGCTGCCCCGCGGCTCATCGCTTCGATTCCCAGCGCCCCGCTGCCAGCAAATGCATCAAGTACGGTTGCGCCTTCAATTTCAGAACCAATAATATTGAATAGCGATCCGCGAATTCGTTCGCCCATTGGGTGTGTTCTGTTCGTGCCCGAGCCCTCGATAATACGACCCCCGAAACGACCGGTAATAAGCCGGAGCTTCATGCTACTTAACAATCCCCTTCGATGCGGCGTACCACGCCAGGCAAACGTTTTTCATAATAAGAGGAGCGAGGTCTTTTCGCGTCACTCGTGCAAGGTAGGATGACCAGCCGGTTTTCAAGAAATCCTGGTAGGTGTTAAGCTTATCGATAGCCCTTACCGACTCAAGGAAGAACGGCGCGTAGCCTTCCTTTTCTATGCGTTTAAAATCTTCATCTGTAATACCAATGTCCGCAAAAGAGCCGACAGCGATCGAGGCCGACACGCCCCATTCATACAGGACGTGGGCCGAAAAGACACCACCAGCGCCCCAATATTGCCAATTTTTCGATAGCGTATCGCGATGCGTACCGCCCTTAATCATAATTTTGTCTTTCGTGGTTGAACGTTCCATATGGGGTTTTCCCCATAGCTCTTCGATTTTTTCTGCAAGCGGGAAGTGGTGGGCTGGCGTAAGGCCATCAACGATAGCATGAGCAAGCCATGCGGCTTCAAAGCCAGAACGAACCTCATCTTTAGCGTTCAGCGCCACAGACAAATTATACATATGGTCTTGGATAGAAAGAACCAGTGGGTCGTCAATGCCAGCTAATGGACTGATAAAATGCCAGGGCTCGTCAATTGACGGACTTTTTGCTTTAATGCCGTCGGGACCGTTTTTTCCTTCAAAATGAAGAATCGTCTTTATTGACGGAAAAAAGCTTGAGTGTCCGATATGGTGAATAAGGTGGCGTTTTGCAACGCGGTCAATACGTTGGTGGGCACCAACAACATTTCCAGATTGATGGCGAAAAGTCGTTCCTGAATACATAGTTTTTCTAGTTTAAAGTGGTCAGCCGTTGATAGGTCTCAACCTGACGTGCCAACTCTGTATAGTGTAGCAGATTTTCGCCAGAAGCGAGGAAGCGTCGGGCTGCTTCTTGGGCCCGAGCGATTAATTTTGTATCACCAAGTGTGGCGACCTGGAGGTTTAAGGCGCCATGTTGGGCTCGTCCATAGATCTCACCTGGACCTCTTAACTTCAAGTCAACTTCGGCCAAATAAAAACCGTCGTTACTCTTTTCAATTTCCTTAAGGCGCTGCGATGGGGCCTTCGAATCGCTCGGGACGATATAACAGTAACTCTGCTGCTCGCTTCGCCCCACACGACCTCTTAATTGGTGAAGTTGTGCTAGCCCAAACCGGTCGCCGTCTTCAATGAGCATAACCGTGGCGTTTGGGACGTCGACACCAACCTCTACAACCGTTGTACTAACAAGCACATCAAGCTTTCCCTCTGAAAACGCTTTCATCACGGCATCTTTTTCCGCAGGAATGAGTCGGCCATGAAGCAACCCAATGCGTCGATGCTTAAAAACCGAGCCCTGCAGCCGCTTATACTCTGCCTCAACACTCTTTAGGTCATTGTTTGGATTGTTATCGATGAGGTTACATATAATGTATGCCTGCCTGCCCTTTGCAATTTCTTGGTCAATAAGTGCATACAGCTGCGCGCGGCTGTTTGGTGACCATATTTTCGTCATAATATCTTTACGGTTGGCCGGCTTCTCGTTAAGAATAGATATATCGAGCTCACCATATACCGTTAGCGCCAGGCTTCGCGGAATTGGCGTAGCGGTCATTGCCAACATATGCGGCATTTTGTGTGATTTCTTTAATAGTTCCTGACGCTGGGCGACACCAAAGCGATGTTGTTCGTCGATAACAATAAAGCCAAGTTTATGAAATTCAACTGTCGATTGAATCAAGGCGTGCGTTCCGACAACGACATCAACATCACCGTTCTTGATAGCCTCATACAATGCGGCGCGCGCTTTGCCCTTGACACTTCCTGTCAGAAGCCCAACGCGTACATTGAATGGCGAGAGCAACCTATTTAATGTTTCGGCATGCTGGTTAGCAAGAATTTCAGTTGGGGCCATGAGTGCCGTTTGAAAGCCCTCGTGTGCCGCCTGTCGCGCCGCCAGCCCCGCAACAACTGTCTTACCAGCACCAACGTCACCTTGGAGCAATCGGTTCATTGGAACGGCCTTTTCAAAGTCCTGCAAGATATCCCACGAGGCGATGCGTTGGGCATTCGTGAGCTTGAAGGGCAACTGAGCAACAAACTCTTTAACGACTTGTTGATTAAATGGAATATGCCAGCCTTCAAGCTTGGCGTTCTCCTGCTTATTAAGTTGGCTGGCAAGTAACAGCTGAAAAAGCTCCTCAAATGCTAGGCGCTGACGTGCTTCATCGGCCTGTTCGTGCGTTTCGGGAAAGTGCATACCTGCTATTGCATCGCTATAGCTTACTAAGCTTTCGTGCTTTACCACCGATATAGGTAGTGTTTCAGGCAACATTGTAATAAGTGGGTAAAGTTCGGCGAGTATTTTTCGCACAAGTGCCGTTTTAAGCCCGGCAACGCCTCTGTATATAGGCACGATTTTATCGGATGTTACCGGCAGGTCACTCGCCTTTTCAGCGCTTGGGTTGGTGAGTTGATACCGATTGTAGCTAAATTCAAACTCTCCAGAGAAGAAATATTCAGCACCACTGGCAAGCTGGGCAGCACGATAGGGCTGGTTGAACCAGACCGCCTGAATTTTACCCGAATCATCCACAAGCGTCGCAGTCGTGACCTTCATAGCCCTACGAACGGGCCGAGTCTGCACTTTTTCACAGCGCGCCTTCACGGTCACCTTGCCAGGTGTGATGTCGGCAATCCTGGTTACATGCGAGTAATCTTCATAGGCCCTTGGAAGAAAGGTAATCAAATCACCGACAGTATGTAAATGAGCGGCCGCTAACTGCGCTGCCGTTTTCTCACCCACCCCCCTAACTTTCTCGAGTGACGTTGATAAGTTCATACAGTTATTTTAGCGTACAATAACTACTTGCGCGCGTAAATATGATGATATAATGGGAACAGTAAATTGCTTATGAGAATTGAGTTAAGGTGAGTAAGAAGAAACCAACCCGTAAGATTAGTCTGTATTCGAATTTGTCGCAAAAGCGAAAAGTCAAAAAAGACGCTGAAGCACGTCGCCGTGCCGAATACCTTGCAACGCTTCCCAAGCATCCAGTAAGGCGATTCTTTTACCGAATGCATCCAAAGCGCCTATGGACCTATTGGTTTAGTAAGCGCGGTGCCATGATGGCATTAAAAATTGCCGGCATTGCAATACTACTTCTTGCCCTCTTCGTTGGTGGCCTTTTTGCCTATTTCCGTAAAGATCTTGACCAAATTCGCCCAGGCGAAATAGATAAGCGCGTGCAAACGACCGTTACGACCTACCTCGACCGCAACAATAATGTTCTTTGGGAAGATAAGGGTGACGGCGACTATAAGTTAGTCGTAAAGAGCGAAGACCTCAGCGATAACCTCAAGAAGGCGACGGTTGCCATTGAGGACCGCGATTTCTTCAAGCACAGTGGTATTAGTATCACGGGAACAGTTCGCGCAGCCTTTAATAACTTTACCGGCGGAAGCACCCAAGGTGGTTCAACTCTCACGCAGCAGCTTGTGAAACAGGTATTCTTTTCGCCCGACCAAGCCCAAGACCGAGGCTTTGGTGGCGTTCCACGTAAAATTAAAGAACTTATTCTTGCCATTGAAATTGAGCGCATGTACGATAAAGATCAAATCTTGACGCTATATCTTAATGAGTCGCCATATGGTGGTCGTCGTAACGGCGCAGAGTCAGGTGCGCAAACATACTTCGGTAAGTCAGCAAAAGACCTTTCCCTTCCTGAGGCCGCACTACTTGCAGCCATCCCAAACAACCCTGCAGTCTACGACCCGTACAATGTTGATGGCCATGAAGCACTTATCGAACGCCAGCACCTCGTACTCAAAGATATGAAGGAGGTTGGTTACATTACCCAAGCGCAGTATGACGAAGCAATTAAAGTTCCTGTTCTTGATAGTATCCGACCTCAAGTAAGCCAATATGAAAATATTAAGGCACCACACTTCGTCCTCATGGTTCGCTCACAGCTTGAACAAGAGCTTGGCAAAGCAACGGTCGGACGCGGTGGCTTAACAGTAAAAACGACGCTCGATATCCGTATCCAAAACAAGCTTGAAGAAGCGATGAATGACATGTTTAGCTCGTATGTTCCTGCCTACGCTGGCTTCACAAATGGCGCGGCGACGGTTGAAGATACTCAAACAGGTCAAATCGTCGGTTTGGTGGGAAGCCGAGGTTTCGACTATGAAGGCTTTGGCCAAGACAACGCAGCAACTGCCTATATTCAGCCCGGCTCAACCATCAAGGGCCTTGTTTACGCTCAACTGTTCCAACAAAAACCAGAAGGCCAGCAGAACTACGGAAGTGGTAGCATACTAGTCGATGAACCTATTGATGCTATTTATGGGGCTCGTCTTCAAAATGCCGACCGAGCTTATAAGGGGTCGGTAACCATTCGTACAAGCCTTGCAACGTCGCGTAACGTTCCAGCGGTAAAAGCTATGTACATATCTGGTATTCAAAATACTCTCGATGAAATTCATAATATGGGCGCGACAAGCTACTGTACCGTCGGTGCCGACCAACAGGCTGGCCTCGCCTCTGCCATTGGTGGGTGTGGTGTAAAGCAAGTAGACCTTGTGAACGCATACGCTTCAATTGCTCGCATGGGTGTCTACAAACAACAATCAACTGTGCTTGAGGTAAAGAATAGCTCTAATGAAGTACTGAAGAAGTGGTCGGACAGTGAAGGAAAGCAGGTTGTTGACCCACAATCCGCCTACATTGTTACCGACATTTTAAGTGATGGCAGCGCCAGCGCAGCGCTTGGTAATTACGCGGCAAAGAACATACCTGGTGTCAAGACCGCGACAAAAACTGGTACCTCCGACAAGGGTGGAAATGCAAAGGACCTTTGGATGATGAGCTATAGCCCCGCACTTACGATGGGTGTGTGGCTCGGTAATCCAGATACGACCATTCTGAAAAATGGAACCTCATCTCTCGGAAGCCCGGTTATCGCGAAGGTTATGGAGTACGCGCACAAGGAAGTATACGCAGCCGAAGGCGCCTGGAAGTCTGGCGACTGGTACACACAGCCGGCTGGTATTCAACGCGTTGGTAAAGAGGCCTATCCATCATGGTGGAGTAAAACACAAGGCCAGACTAACTTCAAACTTACCTTCGACAAGGTTTCAAAGAAAAAGGCCACTGACTGTACCCCCGAGGGTGCAAGGCTTGTTGCCGATGTTCTTAAGTCGACAGACCCCGTTACGAAGAAAGATTCATTCGCCAATGTTCCTGACGGATACGTTGCCACGGAAGACGATGATCGCCATCAATGTAGCGACTCGGCACCAACTATTACAGCCATTGGTATTGTTGGGTCCTCGGCCACCTTTACGGTAGCGAAGGGAACCTTTGATGTTGACCTCTCTGGTATAACCGCCTCTATTGACGGCAAGGCAGCAACGGTTACCTCATTAGGTGGTGGAATCTACAAAGCATCAGTCTCTGGACCAGGTCCGGCTACAAAGGTCACTATTAACGTCACCGACACCGGATACTACACTGCGAGCGCATCGAATTAGTTCATTAGCCTACTACCGTTTTCTCATATAAAAATAACACCCGTTGGCAGGTGTTATTTTTATATGGTTTGAAGCTACTTATCGGTTAGCCAGCTCGACCAAACTGTCTTCGTGGCTCTTAGGTCGACGCTGCCTGTTCGAGTTAGAATTCGAGTTTGAGTTAGAGTTTGAGTTTTGTGCCTGCTTTGGTTTTCGTTCGTTTTGACGAACTTCCTGCTTTACAGGGGGCTGTGGTTTACGTCCCTTATCAACAGGTACAACTGGTACCTTTCGCTTCAGTGGAGTGTTCTGCTGTGGTTGTTGGGTAGGTTTCGCAAACATCATCTTGCCAGCTGCGGTTTGAAGGCTACGAATAAACTCAACTTCAATGGTTGTACCAATTTGCTTGAAAGCATGTTCAACAACAACCATCGTACCGTCCTCGAGGTGGCCAACCGCTTGATGCTGGTCGTTACCCTTTTGCGTTAGCTCAATAAAGCCACGTTCACCAGGAAGATATGCCATGCGAAGTGACTTCGCGAGCTCGTTAACATTAAGCACTTCGATCCCTTCGACAATAGCAACCTTATTAAGATTATAGTCAATCGTACACAGGCCACCGCTGTGTTTTTTCGCAAGTGTCAGGAGCCGATTATCAACACCCTCCTCCGCTTTCACACCATCAGGGAAAATGTAGGTCTTAATAGTCGCAATTGACTGAAGCTGGTTAATAACATCGAGGCCATGACGAGCGCGGGTGCGCTTTTCGGTGTCGGCATTATCGGCCAAAAACTGAAGCTCTCCCACGACACTGCGCGGGATATAGAGAGGACGTGTTAAAAAGCCCGATTCAGCGATAGGGATGATCCTTCCGTCAATCAGCACCGATGTGTCAACAAACACTGGTGCAAGAGTTTCTCGGCGCTCTTTACGCAAAGAAAAAACCGACAAATACGTCGTTTCTGCGGCAACTGCCAACAGGATAATAATAATGAATAGTTCCATAGTCTCCTTACTGCCGTAAGTAATCGATGAGCGCAACGCGCAAATCACCTACCGGCGTAATAAATTCGTTTTTTTGTAACTGCTTTGGGGCGACTGCCCGCTTAAACCCAAGCTTTTTTGCCTCAGCAATACGCTTATCCGCCCCCACGACAGACCGTATTTCTCCACCGAGCCCCACTTCACCAAAGACGACTGTTTCGTCGTCGATGCGCTTACCCGCCGCTGCACTTGCAATGGCCATACATATCGCAAGGTCAGCTGCCTGGTCGACAAGCTTGAGCCCGCCTACGACATTTATGTAAATGTCTTTATCTGATAAATTCAACTTGGTGCGTCGTTCGAGCACCGCAATGAGTAGGTTAAGACGGTTTAAATCAAACCCGCTAGCAGTACGCTTAGGATACCCGAAACTAGTCGGATTGACAAGTGCCTGTATCTCTACAAGCAATGGACGTGTCCCTTCAAGCGTTGCCAAAACCACCGAACCATCGGCGGATTGACGCTCAGCGAGGAGTGCTGCTGAAGGGTTTTCGACCACACGTAGGCCTTGCTCAAACATTTCAAAAATAGCCGCTTCGTTGGTTGAGCCAAAACGGTTCTTAGCCGCACGAACTACCTTGAAACCACCATAACGGTCACCCTCGAACTGCAGCACCACATCAACTAAGTGCTCAAGTACCTTTGGCCCAGCAATACTGCCCTCTTTGGTGACGTGGCCCACAAGAATGACAGCCGAACCCGCCAACTTTGTGGCACGAATAAGCACATTGCTACTGTTAGTAATTTGGCTTACTGTGCCTGGGGCACTGGTCATTTCATCCAGCGACATAGTTTGGATTGAGTCAACAATCACCAAGGCGTAACTACCCTCACGAATAGTCGCGGCAATGTCGTTTGCACTTGTTGAGGCCGCGAAGTCAAGCTGCTCGGCATTATTTGCCCCAAGACGAGTAGCTCGAAGCGCAACCTGATGCGCTGACTCCTCTCCGCTGACGTAAAGAACCCGCTTCGTTTTAGCAACATGCGCGGCTAACTGTAAAAGAATGGTACTTTTTCCAATACCTGGCTGCCCCGCCAAAAGTGTCACCGAGCCAGATACAAGTCCACCGCCTAAAACGGTATCGAGGTCGTTAACACCCGTCCTAATTCGAGGCGTACCTTTGTCGGCTTGGGCGGCCTTGATTGGCTGAACAACGAGCTTTGTTCCACTGCTCCCCGCTTTTGCAACCGTCGACTGCGCAGTTGAAGTGGCCGCTTGTTCAACAAGCGTATTCCACTCACCACAATTGTCGCACCGTCCCATCCATTTACTGTAGGACGCACCACATTGTTGGCAGATAAATTGCGTTTTTACCCTCACCATGACTACTATTTAGTATAGCACCCTATTAAACCGATGGAGCTTGCTGAATCTGGTTGAAACTATCCAGGCTTTGGTTAAGCACCTCTATTTGCTTTGATATGTCTTGGTACTCATTATAGTTGTTGTTGTATTTTGTAATGTCGTTATTGATTGATAGTCGCTCATTATCGAGACTATCCGACCGAGCAACCAACTCAGAACGAACGCTGTTGAATTGGCTGACCGAAAAGAAACTACCGCTTGCCGCCCGAGCATTAAATGAGTCGACGTCAGTAATATACTGCCTAACCGCCGCCTCGTAGGCTGTACTGCGCGATTGAATAGAAGCAGCGAGTGTATCCATCTCTGCATAAAGCGTGTCTGCGCGGTCGTAGAGGGCCGTATACACCGCCTTGTATTGTGAGTGCAGCGCAAGGACGGCTTCACGGTTGAAATACTTGTTGTAGTACGACTCGAGCGGCTCACCCAGCGACCCTACTTCAGTACCGAGAATAGAGTGGAGTTCATTAGCATACTCACCCGGTTCGGTTCGCTGGTAATATTCCATGCGCTGCTTAATTTCGCTGTCGTCTATTTTGGCATAGGCCGCGCGAAGCTCTGTTTCAAGCTTTGCTTTATCCTCTTTACTCGTACGGTACCAGGCGGCGTGAAGCATTTCGTGGGTCGCTGTCACTTCTTCAATACCAGCGAGTTGCTTATTGGTTAAATTGTAAATGTAGATACGATCATCGTTGGTATAACAGCCCAAAATTGGACTCCCGGCCTCTTGGCGGGGACATTCTTTATTAAAAGACGCCTGGTCAGCAACGGAGGGTTTTGTCGCAAAGAAAAGAAACGTTCCCTTGTCGGTAAATTTAACTTTTTGGTTAATTGTCTGCACGGCAGCCGACGGCTCATATGACCAGACAGAGAGTTGGTCGAGGGCGTATTGGCGGTTTAAAAGAATCCAGCCAGCAACCACTATAAACAACCCGCTCATTATGAAAGCAATCAACGAACCGGTACGGCTAGTTCTCGTGTTCAACATACAGATGAATCTTTCCCTTTTGTGCAGTAGCCTTTAGCACTGTTCCCTTCTCATATTCACCACTTAGTATACCCTCTGCTATCTCGTGCTCCAATAGGTCTTGCATTGCGCGTCGAAGTGGACGAGCTCCATATTTTTCGTCGTAGCCGTGCGCAATAATGAAACGCTTTGCCGAGGCGGCCACAACGAGGTGAATACCCTTATGGAGCAACCGCTCTTGTAACTCACCAAGAAGCGTATCAAAGATCTTTCCAACCTGTTGACGCGTCAGTGCGCGAAAGGTCACAATGGAATCAAACCGATTAATAAGCTCTGGGCGCATCACACGCTTCAATGCGTCTTGGGTAGCTACGGCATTTTCAGTATGGGCTTCATCAAGTTTACGCTGATCTTGCCGTGTCGTTGCGTGAAACCCAAGGCTTGATTCTTTCATCATTTCATCGGCACCAAGATTACTGGTGAGGATGATTATCGTATTCGTAAAGTCAACCGAACGACCCTTAGCGTCGGTTATTTTGCCATCTTCAAGCAGCTGTAACAATAAGTTAAATACTTCTGAATTAGCTTTTTCAATTTCATCAAACAGCACCACGCTATATGGCTGGCGGCGAATTTTATCCGTAAGCTGCCCACCGTCTTCGTAGCCAACGTAGCCAGCAGGAGCACCAAGTAGCCTGCTGGTATTATGTCTCTCGCTAAACTCACTCATGTCGATTTTAATCAGTGCGTCGTCGCTGCCAAACACTTCTCGCGCCAACACACGAGCTAACTCGGTTTTTCCAACACCAGTTGGCCCCATAAATACGAATGATCCAATGGGACGTTTATTGCTTGCGACACCGCTACGGCTTCGGCGAATAGCTCGCGAAACCTTCTCAACGGCTTCGTCCTGCCCAATAACATACTTACCAAGATGCTTTTCGAGTGATTGAAGCATACGGGCTTCCGATTTTTGCACACGCTTCACGGGAATACCCGTCATCTGTGAAATCGCCTGCGCAATATCCTCGTCAGTTAACTCAATAGGTGTTTTCTTCTCGTTTTCTTCACGAGACTCGTCCAGCTTTTCGTTCAGCTGGCTAATACGTGTTTTGTACAATGCTGCACGCTCGTATTCTTCAGCGGCAACTGCTTCTTCCATTTTTTCATTCAGGTTTTTTAGCTGCTTAACATAGTCACGAACCTTGCTCGGTTTATGGCCAGTTTTCACGCGCACACGCGCCGCCGCTTCATCAATAACATCAATTGCCTTGTCGGGCATAAAACGCTCACTCACGTACCTGTCTGCCATGTAGACTGCATCTTCAATAACGTCATCGCTAATAGACACACCGTGATGACGTTCATAGTATGGCCTCAGGCCTTTAAGGATTGCTATAGTGTCTTTTATTTTTGGCTCAGGAACAACGATAGCCTGGAGGCGTCGTTCAAGTGCAGTATCTTTCTCGATGTGCTTTCGATATTCTTCGAGTGTGGTTGCACCAATGAGGCGCATTTCCCCTCGCGCCAAAGCTGGCTTGAGCATATTAGCAGCATCAAGTGCACCTTCGGCCGCACCTGCACCAACCAAAAGGTGAAGTTCATCAATAAAGACAATGACGTTTTTTTGCTCTTGGAGCTCTGCGACAACTTTTTTAAGACGCTCTTCAAATTCGCCCCTATACTTCGTACCGGCAATCATAGCCGCAAGGTCGAGTTGAATAAGACGTTTATCAAGCAGGTGCTCTGGAACATCTTCACTGGCAATACGCTGAGCAAGGCCCTCGACAATCGCCGTTTTACCGACGCCCGGCTCACCAATAAGTACTGGGTTGTTTTTCGTACGGCGGCTTAAAATTGTCACCAGGCGCTCTTCTTGTTCTTTACGGCCAATGACTGGGTCGAGTTTTCCCGCCTTTGCTCGTGCCGTGAGATCGATGCCAAAAGAGCCAAGCATGCCACGCTCGCGTGGCTGCTTCGTGACGCGCTCCATTTCATCAGCCATACTGGATGAGTTTTCGCTGTTCCGATCGAGGTATTCCTCAAGTTCTGTGAGAATATCGGGGATATCAACGTTCATATCACGAAGAAGTACCGTTGCTCGGGCGTTCTTTTGCGATAAAATGCTGTATAGAATATGCTCAGTTCCTAAATAGTCTTGACGAAACTCTTGTGCAACATCCCAGCTCATTTTTAGCGTTAATTTTGCTGTTTCGCTTAAACTTTTTGTCATAATACCAGCGGTAAATGTACTTGTAACGGGTACTGAGTTTAGTGCTTCCTGAGCCTTGTCGAGAGTAACGCCAGCATCGGCAAGAATTTTAGCACCGACCGATGCTCCCTGTGCCATAACCCCAAGAAGAAGGTGCTCTGTACCGACGTACGAGCTTCCATAACCCTGTGCAATTAAGGTTGCGTGATGAAGACTTGTCCGCGCATTGTCGGTCAAGTGTGAAATAAATTCTGCAAAATCATCGGACATATATTCTATTATCTATCCTCCCCTATATGAAGCGCAAGGGACATCTTTCCTCACTTATTCATATATCTAGTATAGCAAAATTAGCACTCCTTGCAATAGAGTGCTAATTTTATTTTATACGATTTTTATTCGTCTTCGGTAGCTTCTTCAACAGCACTCAATAGGCTGTCTTCGATATTCTTCTTAGGCCGCTCAGCTGGCTTTGGCACAGCAACAGTTGCCTGTTCAATGTCAAGCTCATAGCCGGTGAGACGGCTAGCGAGTCGAACGTTTTGTCCACCACGGCCAATCGCAATTGACTGTTGGTCTTCAGAAACAAATACCTTAGCGCGCTTTGCAGCTTCATCAATTTCAACACGAACAACCTCTGCAGGGCTAAGCGCATTTTTAATAAACTGGTCGACCGTCGCATCGTAGGTAACAATGTCGATTTTTTCTTGGTCACCAATTTCGTTCATTACCGCCTGAACACGTGTCCCATGGCCACCAACAAAGGTACCGACTGGATCAACGCCAGGAACGGTGCTGATAACGGCGAGCTTGGTGCGTCGGCCAGCTTCACGAGCAATCGCCTTAATTTCAACGGCACCAGTTTCAAGTTCAGGAACTTCTTGACGGAACAGGTATTCAACAAAGGCTTCGTTACCACGGCTCAAAATAAGTTGTGGGCCACGGTTTTCACGTTCAATGTCTTTGATGAATACTTTAATACGACTGCCAACGTTGTAGAACTCGCCCTGAATTTGTTCACTTTGCGGAATAATACCACTTGCCTTGCCGACTTCAACACGAACAACGCGTGGTTCAACACGCTGAACGGTACCAGTGACAACAGTTCCAATTTTGTCTTCATATTCCGTCAGAACAACTTCTCGCTCTGCTTCACGAAGGCGCTGTAAGACAACCTGCTTTGCTGTTTGAGCAGCAACGCGGCCGAAGGTCTCGACGTCGTGCTTTTCTTCAATAAGGTCACCAAGTTCAGCATCTTTCTTAATTGTGCGAGCTTCTTCGAGACTAATTTCATGTGCGTCGCTTCCGACAACTTCAACAACTTCACGAGACACATACACAACAGCAGTACCGTCGTTAACGTTTAGCTCAGCGCGAACTTCTTGGTCACGCTCACCATTATCGCGGCGCCATGCAGCAGCAATTGCTTGTTCAATAACAGAGAGAATAGTCTCTTCTGGAAGGTTTTTTTCATCTGCAATAGTGCGGACTGCGAGGGTGAGTTGTTTAAGGTTTAGTTCATCCATAATGTCATCCTTTCTTTCTAGTAAAAAATCCGACCTGCTGGCCGGAATGTACTATCGTTATTATACAGGATTTCTTGAGGGCTTGCAAGAAAATAAACGCTACGGAAGCTGCTGCTCAGGGCACACCTGCAAGACAGATGCAATTGCGTCTTTTTCTGCTTGCGTTACCCACAGTATGTATTTTATTTTTACGGCAATTTGCCGCGCAACGTACTCACAGCGAAAGGGCTTGTTGCTTGGGAGCCAGGTGGCAGCGTCACCATCGCTTTTTTGTTGATTCGCCTGACCGTCAACCGCTAACAGCTCAAGGGGGTCATTAGCAAGTTGAAGGCGTTTTTCGGCGCTTAGGTTTTGGGCGCCTTTTTGCCATGCGTCCGAAAGTGCGACGACGTGGTCGATTTGTACTTTACTGGCATTATCTTTAGAGAAAGTAATATCTTTACCTGTATACGGATCATGTAGCGTGCCGGAAACAACTGCACATTCGCCCTCCATCTGAACATTGAGCAAGTCACGATGCAAAATAATATCGCGCGTGCTACACCCGCTCACCGTCGCCCACCCATCACCAAATTGCGATCGTGCATACCCTGTCTTTGGCGCTCGACCTTGAACGACAAGTTTTTCTAGCCCAGCCTGAGCTGCCGAAGTTGTGATAGGTTGTTGGCTGGACGATTGCGGCTGCGTAAGCGAGGTATGCGATTGTTTTGGAAAACTTTCTTCAACAAGCCGAGGCATGGCGCCCGCAAGGAGTAACACTACTGTTATTCCTGTGGTAAATACCGCTATCGCCCGCCGTCTCTTCATCCTCCTACTATGACAGTCCATTCTTAACTTTGCTACAATAATACATATGAAATCTGTATCTCGACTCTTAAGGGTGTTTGCACCTGACCACTATAACCTCTCTATTACCCTTAGCCGCCAAGCACGAACTTTTGAAGGTGTCGTCTCGATTCATGGCGCCGTCATAGGCGACGCTCGTGAAATACGAGTGCACTCCAAAGACCTGTTTATTCATTCGGTGACATTCGATGGCAAGCAAGCATCATATAAAGACGACGAAAATGATGAACTTGTTATTTCCCATGACGATATTCGTGAGGGTAACCATATCGTTGTCGTGGCTTTTAGTGGGCGCATTACCGATGATATGAATGGTATCTACCCGTGTTACTTCGAGGTTGACGGTATCAAACAAGAGCTGCTCGCAACACAGTTCGAAAGCCACTACGCTCGACAAGCCTTTCCTTGTATCGACGAGCCCGAAGCGAAAGCGACCTTTGACGTTACGGTATCAACCGAGGAGGGCGTGACCGTTCTTGGCAATATGCCCGTTGTTTCGCAAAAAAGCGAAAACGGCCATTTAGTAACGCAGTTTGAGACCACACCACGCATGAGTAGCTACCTCGTCGCCTGGGTTGCTGGGGATCTTCAAAAGAAAACCGCCACAACGAAAAGCGGCGTTGAAGTATCTATTTGGTCAACCCGTGCGCACGATGCTTCAAACCTCGACTTCGCGCTTGATATTGCGACGCGTACTATCGACTTCTTTGACGAATATTTCGGTGTTCCCTACCCGTTACCAAAATCTGACCATGTCGCGTTACCTGACTTTTCGGCTGGCGCAATGGAAAACTGGGGACTTATCACGTACCGTGAAATTGCGCTTTTAGTCGACCCTCAGTCAACAACTCTCTCAGCCAAGCATTACGCCGCCACAGTTATTGCCCACGAGCTCAGCCACCAGTGGTTTGGTAACCTCGTGACAATGAAATGGTGGAACGATTTGTGGCTCAATGAAAGTTTCGCCAACATGATGGAGTACGTCGCCACCGATGGGCTTGAACCGTCATGGAATATTTGGCTCGACCAAGCAACCTCTGAAGTAATTGGTGCGCTTCGCCGCGATAGCCTTGATGGCGTGCAATCAATTCAAACAGACGTCAACCATCCTGATGAAATTAGTACCATTTTTGACCCTTCAATTGTATACGCTAAAGGTGGCCGCCTGCTGCGCATGCTCCAGGCGTATGTTGGTGACGAAGCTATGAAGCAAGGCCTTAAGCTGTATTTTGAGACGCATCAATATGCCAACACCGAAGCTGACGATTTATGGAGCGCCCTCAGCGAAGTGTCTGGCAAAGATATTGCCAGCTTTATGCACGCGTGGATGACACAGCCTGGCTACCCTGTTGTTTCCGCCCGAAAGAACGGTAGCACTATCACCCTTTCACAAGAACAATTCTTTATCGGTCCACATAAGGATATACAGCGCAGCTGGCCAATTCCTCTGCATGGTGCGGTCGCTGAAATTCCCGAGACACTTCAAGGTAAGGAATTATCGTTTACGTATAGTTTCTCGGAGCCATTCCGCCTTAACGCCGGTGGCACGGCTCACTATATTACCCAGTATGACGCACCTCTGCTTGCGGATATCGTCCAAAACCTCAATTCGTTATCCCCTGTTGATAGGCTTAACTTCCTGCACGAACAACTTCTTCTTGCGAAAGCCGGCCTCCAATCACACGCAACTATTATTCCCCTCCTTTCTTACTACAAGTCGGAAACAAATGAGTCAGTGTGGAGTATTGTAGCGCTTGCCATCAATGAGCTAAAACGCTTTGTTGAAACCGACGAGGCGGCTGAGAAGAAATTGAAGCAATTAGTCGCTGAGGTTATATCGGAGCAATATAAGCGCCTGGGCTGGAATGAAGCAGCTGGCGAAGACGAGAACGATACGAAGCTCCGCAGCACAATAATAAGCCTCTCGCTATACGCAGAGCTGCCTGAGGCCTTAGTTGAGGCCGATAGGCGGTATATGTCTGATTCAATCGAAACGCTTGACCCAGAGCTTCGTACGGCTATTATGGCTAATGCTGTTCGTCGGGAAATTACCAAAGACGTTATTGACGTTCTGCTTACTGCCTATCCAAAGGTGGTGAGTAGCGAGCTTCGTGATGATATCGCCGCGGCTCTTACCTCGACGAAAAACCGCGACGTTATCGCACGGCTTGCTGACCTCATCAAAGATACGTCGTTTATACGACCCCAAGATTTCGTGCATTGGTTTGTGTGGCTTCTTCGTAATCGATATGGTCGTGTGCTTATGTGGCATTGGGCACGCGATAATTGGAGCTGGATTACACAAACATTCAAGGGTGACTCGAATTATGACATGTTCCCGCGCTATATCGCCGCTTCGCTCGTCACCGGCACACAGCTTGAAGAATATAAGGCATTCTTCGGACCGTTGGAAAATGAAATTGCACTTGCTCGCAATATCAAAATTGGCTACACCGAACTTGAAGGTATTGTTGCTTTACTTGAAGATGACGGCGAACGCGTACGTAAAGCGTTACTCGAGCTCAAGTAGTTCGAAGCGATTCGTTGGATCAGCGGAAACAACCGCGAGCTTAAGCTCTTTATTCGTCGCGTGATGCGCGTCGTAAAGCTCTGCCGCGAATTTCATTTGCTCGAGCTTCTTGTTCGTTATTGCCGCAATGCCGCCACCTTGACGAGCGGTTGAACGATATTTTACTTCAATAAAATAACGGGTATCTTTGATCTCGGCGATAATATCTATTTCGCACCACTTTGTTTTCCAATTTCTTTCAAGAACCCTGTAATTGATTTGCTGTAACCAGGCAACGACACGACTCTCTGCGTCTTCACCAATAGCTCTACTTGTCGCGCTACGTATTACGGCTACTGTTTTCTTTTCACTCGAGCTATTCACTATTTTTGCGATGGGTGCAAATGATTTTCTATGAAGCGGTGTTACGCCATTTATGGCGAGTGCTTGGCTATGCTTTGCGGTTCCATACCCAACATGCGAAGCAAAGCCATATTCCGGATACACGGTGTCCTGTTCGCTCATATAGGCATCGCGGGCTACCTTCGCAACGATAGACGCAGCGGAGACTGCTGGAACAAGAAGGTCGGCTTTTGTCATTGTCGTGACATATGCCCCTTTAGTAGTATTCTTTAGGAAGTTAATTGTCCCGTCAATAATAATTTCATGATACGGTGTTTTTACCCCCTCAATAGCGCGAATTGTTGCCAGGCGCAGTGCCGATGCAAGCCCCACTTCGTCAAGTTCATCGGCATGCACCCAACCAAGCCCCCAGCCAAGCGCTTTTTCGCGAATAATGCCGTCGAGCTCAACACGCCGTTTCGCTGATAGCTTCTTACTGTCAGTCAGTCCGTCAATAGCTAGACCATCCGGCAAAACAACAGCTCCGACCACAAGCGGTCCTGCCCATGGGCCACGCCCAACCTCATCTATTCCCATAATCATATATCCTAGTATACGGGCTCTTTATAAACTCAGTATGAATTTGGCGAATAAAATACCCCGCGAGTTGCGAGGTATTTGTGAGATTGTAAGGTATCTTTAGTTTTCAGCGTGACGAGCTTCAACTTCAGCTTGCTTTGCAGCAAGATCAGCTTCTTCGGCGGCTTTCTCGGCAGCCTTCGCTTCAGCAGCAGCTTTTGCCTCTTCTTTTAGGCGTTCTGCTTCTTCTTCGGCGTGAACGTCGCGGATGTCATTAACTGCTTCACGGTCGAAGCCAACACCCCTAAGACGGGCGCTTTTACCACTACGGTTACGGAGGAATGAAAGGTAGTTACGACGAACCTTAGAACGACGAACGATTTCAACTTTTTCAACGAGTGGGCTATGGAGAAGAAAGCTCTTCTCAACGCCAACGCCGCTGGCTACCTTACGAACAGTAATACGCGCTGTGTGTGACTTTGCGCGGTCGACACGAATAACAACGCCTTCAAATATCTGAATACGCTCTTTGTTACCTTCTTTAATTTTTTGGTGAACACGAACGGTGTCACCGCTCTTCGTGTCAACAATGGCAGCTTTTCGCTGCTCGTCATTCACTTTTTGAATTAGTGCAAAACTCATATTAATTCGCCTCGTTATGTATCTCGTAGTAAGGGCGGACTAGCCACGCAGTTGTACGGCTGCGGCTCCAGTCCATCACTACCAGATGGTTACTATATACAATCAGTGATTTATTATACCAGTTCTTAGGTGATTTTGGAAGACCCTCAGCCCACTATCTTACCCTTGTCGGCGTTTTGCTAAATAACTCGGTTAATTTCTTCGATGGTTGTTTCGCCACGAAGGGCCGCAAGCACACCGTGCTCGAGTAGTGTCACCATGCCATTTTCACGAGCTGTTTTGGCAATTATCTCAGCATGAACATCGGCTACCTCGCCGCGAAGAAACTTCTGAATTGCCTCGTTAACAACAAGTTGCTCCATAATAACCATGCGCCCAGTATAGCCAAATGGTGAATTTTCACCCGCCACCGCGCGATAGAGCGTGATGTTTTCAAGGTCTGGCTTGTCGGCGTGTTCAGGTACGTCCTTGAGAACATCGCGAATCCATTGTTTCGTTGCTTCATCGGGCTCATAAGCCTCTTTTGTTGTATCGTCGAGTTTGCGCACCAAGCGCTGGGCGATAACAAGGCGAATTGCGGTACTAAAAATTGGGTTCACGCCAATAAGGTCAATCATGCGGCTAAATGCGGCAGCCGTGTCCGTTGCGTGAAAGGTTGAAAGCACTAAGTGGCCAGTAATTGAGGCTTGAATTGCCGTCTTGGCTGTATCGGCGTCACGAATTTCACCTACCATCACAACATCAGGGTCAAGACGAAGCACGGAACGAAGGTGATCGGCGAAGCTTTGACCACCCGTCGTATCAACCGGAACTTGTGAGATGCCCGGGACGCTAAATTCAATTGGGTCTTCAAGCGTAATAATTTTTCGATCAGGCGTATTAAGCGCGTTGATCATACTGTAAAGTGTTGTCGATTTACCAGAACCGGTTGGGCCGACCATCAACACCATACCGCGCGGATGGCTAACAACTTCATCGAGCTCAGCGCGTTCACGTGGCCCAATATTCAACCTATCGAGGTTAAGCATTGATTCATCGTAGTTAAACAAACGAATAACGGCATCCTGGCCATACATTGTTGGCATCATTTCAATACGCATATTGAGCATGTGTCGGGTCTCGCCCTCACCTATTTCTTGCTGCATGTGACCAGACTGGGGCTCTTTTGAGGCGGTCGATATATTAGCCCTTGACGCAAGGGCGCCGATAATAACACGGTAGCGATCTTGGTCGAGTGTTGCAACAGGGTGAAGGGCACCGTCAACACGCATACGAATACGTATACTGTCGCGCTGGTTTTCAATATGGATGTCGCTGGCACCCAGCCTGTCGGCTTGTGCGATTAGATAATTGAATAGTTCGTCACTACTCACATCGTTAAGCGTTTGGCTTACCTCGCTCAGCGTGTCGCTGTCACCCTCAGTGGCGATACGAATATCGTCGTATACTACTTTAACCGCGGGGTCGTACCGATTCATAAGCGCCCTGAAGCCACCCTGGCTAATAAGGTAAAATGTCGTGTTTTGTGCCTGCGCGGCGTATTTCTCCGCAATCTCTTTTAAGAGTGATTGTGGTGTTTGTGTCGTAATACCAAACTGCCACGGCGTTGAATCATTTCCAGCAATAAGAGGGACAATGCGGTTCTTGTGCATGTCGCTGACGTCAATTACATCTTCAATAAGGTTCAGCTCCGTCTCGATTGGACGAGTGTCGAGATACGGCAAGCCAAGAATGGCCGCGCGTCGTTGCGTGCTCTGTTCATCAGCATCTCGTGCTTGTTGCTGAATTCTATCTTCGTTCATTAGTTTTATCGTATCAAAAAACGTAAGCATTTTATAGTGGTATACTTGCCTATATGCCTGAAATTGTCATTATTGCCCACAATATTCGCTCAACTCATAACGTTGGAGCGTTGTTTCGTACCGCTGATGGCTTTGGAATTAAGAAAATCGTTCTGAGCGGCTACACCCCATACCCAAAACTTATTGGTGACACACGCCTGCCCCATATCAGCGAAAAGCTGACGTTGCAAATTCATAAAACCGCGCTTGGTGCAGAAGCAACTATTCCATTTGAGTACTGTGAAACCGCGCCTATCGACGAGCTAAAAGCCCAGGGCTACCGAATTGCTGGCCTTGAACAAGACACCCAAAGCGTCATGCTAACAAAATACCATGCTCCAGAAAAACTTGCCCTTATTGTTGGTGAAGAAGTAGAAGGCATTACCGCTGAACTCCTTTCGCAGTGCGACGATATTATTGAAATCCCCATGGTTGGCCAAAAAGAATCATTTAACGTGTCTGTTGCGGCTGGTATCGCGCTCTATCACCTTGCGCTACTGTAGCGCCACGGCGTCTTCGCCAAGTATTTTTACCAGCCTACCGATAAGTTCGTCACTGCCGTCAACTCTAAATGGCATTTTAATAGCAGATTGTTTATCTGGGCCCAAAACAAGAACAATATCACTCAGCCCTGGAAAATGAGAACACTCGTTGCGAATTTGCTTGAGCGCCTCCTGGTTATCAGGGTCCTTGACGTGCACGAACACTTTTTTATGCACCTCGGCCACTGGAGGCGCCTGGTTTTCACGCACAGGTGCGCTGGTATTATGGTGTTGTGGTCGAGGCGTCCGTGTCGCCTTAACTGGACCACCCCTTGGTTTTGCCATTTTTTGACCATTTGACTCATACGTACGGAGCTCTCCGTCATTCACAAGCTGGACGTCGTCTGCAATGAGCTTAATGTCGCTCGAAAGGTTACCGTCACGGTCCCGTGCCGACACTTTTCCGGTAGCGCGAATAACCTCATCCTGAACCAACCTCGCACCCACCTGTTCAAACAGGTTAGGGAATACAATAACCTCAGTCTCCCCCGTCTTATCCTCAAGTTTTACGAATGCCATCTTAGCGCCGCCCTTTGTGACAATCGTTCGAACAGACGACACTAACCCGCCAATCGTCATTCCCTTACCGTCAATGTCTTGCGTCATCTCAATAATAGGTACTGTTTGCTCGCTAAAGTATGCGTCGTAGTTATCAAGGGGGTGTGCGCTAATATATAGCCCGAGAAGCTCACGCTCCCATGCAAGGCGTTCTTTATCAGTATGCTTCACAGGGGCAGCCGTCAACGAGATGGTTGGTTGAATTGTCGCCATGCTCGACATACCACCGAATAGGTCCGTCTGTCCGCTCAGGGCTTCTTTTTGTAGTTTCGAAGCAAACCCTTGAATGGTCTCTAGGTTAAACAGAAGGTCAGAGCGGTCTGCCATTGCATCAAATGCACCGGTTTTAATGAGTGAATCCCAGGCCTTTTTGTTTACTTTTTGGCTTGACGCGCGTTTCGCAAAGTCTTCAATACCGGCAAACTTCCCCTCTTCGCGAGCACGCAGAATCTCCTCAACTACACCAACGCCAACCCCCTTTACCGCAGCCATCCCAAAGCGTATTTCCTTTTTACCTGGCACGATGGCAAATTCAACGAAGCTCTCGTTGACGTCTGGTGAAAGCACGGTAATACCCATGTGTTTACATTCGGAAATTTCAATCGCGAGACGGTCGGTATCATCAGCATCGCTTGTCATAAGTGCCGCCATAAATGCTTCTGGATAATGCGCTTTCAAATACGCTGTCCAATACGAAATCATGCCGTAGCAAGCAGCGTGCGACTTGTTAAAACAGTAGGCCGCAAAATCTTCAAGCTGCTTCCAGAACAACTCCATGTCATGTTGTTTGGCGCCAGATAGGGCAACCGCACCATCAATAAATTTCGTCTTCATTTTACCCATCATCTCGATGTTCTTCTTACCGATTGCTTTACGCAGCGTATCGGCCTCACCCCCTGTAAATCCAGAAAGATCGCGAGAAATTTGCATCACCTGCTCTTGATACACAAGCACCCCATAGGTATTTTCAAGTGCGTTCTCCATTTTTGGATGCATATAGGTAATTTCCCGTTCACCGTGTTTTCGCTTAATAAAATCGTCAATAAACTGCATTGGACCTGGGCGATACAATGCCACCATCGCAATAATATCTTCAAATACGGTCGGTTTTAATTCACGTAAATACCGCTTCATACCGGCAGACTCAAGCTGGAACACGCCAGTTGTATCACCGCGCTGGAAAAGTTCAAAGGTTTCCGTATCATCAAGTGGGATTTCTGCAAGATTGATATCTGTTTTATAGACCTTTTTAATGATGCGAAGGGCATTATTAATAATGGTAAGGTTAGATAAACCAAGAAAGTCCATCTTAAGCAGACCTAGGTCTTCAACCTCGCCCATTGGGAATTGTGTGGCTGGCACCCCTTTTTGAGACATTTCGATGGGAACAAACTTTACGATGTCATCTGGCGCAATCACTACGCCGGCGGCATGGACACCGTGGCTTCGAATAGTCCCCTCTAGCCTCATGGCGTAGTCGAACACCGTTTTGGCGGTTTGATTCGTCTCATATTCGTGGCGTAGGTCGGCATCTTCAACGACGCTTTTTGCCAAAGGAATATGACGACCTTGCACGGGTTGTGGAACAAGTTTAGCGAGCCGGTCGCTTTCGCCATACGGTACCTGAAGCACACGGGCAACGTCACGCACAGCCGCGCGAGCCGCCATGGTACCGAAAGTCACAATGTTCGCCACACGCTCGGCCCCGTACTTCTCCGTACAGTAAGCAATCACCTCGTTACGACGCGTATCTTGGATGTCGATATCCACATCTGGCATGCTAATGCGATCTGGGTTCAAAAAACGTTCAAACAGAAGGTCGTAGCGGAGCGGATCAAGTTCGGTAATACGAATCGCATACGAAACAATTGAGCCGGCCGCACTACCACGGCCCGGGCCAAAAATAATACCCTGGTCTTTTCCCCAGTTAATAAAGTCTTGAACAATCAAGAAGTACCCGTTGAAGCCCATACGGTCTATCACGCCAAGCTCATAATCTGCTCGCTCAAGGATATGCTCGGGGGTTTTTTTTCTGGCATCCTCAACAGTTAACGTGTCAGCGATTTGTTGGTCGAGGCCACCATAGCGCCACGCGAGCCCTTGGAATACAAGCAGGTCAAGGTAGGTTTTCTCGTTATACCCTTTTGGTGTTGGAAACGTCGGAATTAATATATTACCAAGTTCGATAGTAACATCACAGCGGTCGGCGATAATTTTCGTATTTGCAATTGCCTGCGCATGAGTGTCGCCCCACCTATCAATAATTTCGCGCGGGTCGGTAACATGAAGCTCGAAGTCTTTGAGCGACATGCGCTTTTCATCACTTAAATACGCCCCTGTTCCTACGCAGAGCAAAATCTCATGCGTATCTTGATCGTCATGTGAAATATAGTGACCATCACTTGTAATAACCATTTGGATATCAAGTTCCTCGGCGATTTTTCCAAGGTAGTCGTTTATCTTGGTCTGTACCTCCCAGGCTGTATTTGATCGGGGATGGCCATGGTCTTGCAGTTCAAGGTAGTAACGGTCACCAAAAATACTTTTATACCACGAGGCAATTTTCTTCGCTTCTTCGTAATTATCGGCTCGAAGGTTCTCACCCAACTCACCACTTGCGCAACCAGACAGAATAATGAGGCCTTCATTATACTTTTCAAGTAACTCATGGTCGATACGTGGTTTATAGTACATACCCTCAAGGTTCGCCGTCGTACTCAGGCGCATGAGGTTTTGATAGCCCTGATTGTTCATGGCGAGTACCGTCAAGTGATAGCGCGCTTTGTCCTTTTGTGGGTCGCGGTCGTGTCGACTTCGGGCGGCAACATATGCCTCCATGCCAAGGACTGGCTTTACACCCGCTGCGTGCGCTGTCTTATAAAAGCTCAATACGCCCGACATCGTCCCATGGTCAGTAATACCGACTGCGTCCATCCCCATTTCTTGCACTTTCTCGATAAGCTTTGGAATTTTACTAAGGCCGTCGAGAAGGCTGTGATGAGTATGGTTGTGTAGGTGTACATAGTGGGAGGGCTGTAGCGAAGCCCCTTGTACTGGTATAGATGAAACGTGGACCCCCATTGCTATCTATAAGTATACCGAAAAAGTCAGACTTCGTCTGTAGTAAAAATTAATGCTTATTGTATTATTTCAGCCCGCTTTTTGAACGATATCAACAATGTACTTAATAAAGTCACCAATACCCCCAGGGATATCAGCGAGTAGCGACAACATCCATACAACTAGCGCAACAACGAGCGTACCGCCAATGACACTTCCAACACCGAAAAAGACTCCGCGGAAAAAGTTCATTGCGTATACTTGGCTTCGTGCACGGTGAAAATCATAAAAAAGGTCTTCAAGAATAGCGCGGCGCGCTCCAAATTCGTTATCACTCTTGATTTTGTTGGCAATCTTCTTGACCATGAACTATTTCTTTGTTGTTTTTGGATCTGTTGAAAAGCCTTTTTTAGCACCTTCAACTGCCTGCTCGGCACGTACTTTAAAATCAACGGCACGGTCGGTTACTTCTTCGACAACTTCGCCAGTTTTAGCCTTAACATCAGAGACGACTTCTTCGGCCTTGAGCTTAGCTTCCTCAGCTTTTTGAATAGCGACTACTTTTGCTTTTTCAGCTTCGGTCGTAACAGTCTCTTTTGTCTTAAGAGCAGCTTCTTTTAATTCTTCACGTGTTTCTTTACCACTTTTTGGGGCAGTCAGAAGACCTGCAGCAAAACCTGTTACTGCACCAATAATTGCGCCTAATGCGAATTTAGCTTTTGTCATTATGCTTTTCTCCCTTATTCTTTGTGTATTTCTTAATATAACGGTTCACCATTTGCGCGACATACAACGGTGAAGCCATTCGGCTTACCCCTACGACGGCATTCTCTATGTGAGAAACAGTGTCTTGAGCGGATTTTGCGAGTCGACGGATTTCGGCAGTTAACTTAATAATATAAATGCCAAGCACAATACCGACTATCAGAAAGATGAACAGAACACTAGAAACGATTATCACCAAAATTTCTGCGGCTTGATCCATGTGAGCTCCTTACTGCTTATTTTTGTATTTGATCATATTATACGCTTCATCTTGCACGATAAGCAAGTTAGTTGCTCAGTCGCTTTTTTAAATAATCATAAAGAAGATGGCCATAGTCTTTACTCTCCAACGCTAAATCAATGACGGCCTGTATGTACTTAAGCTGGTCGCCCGTGTCGTGCCAGACGCCATCAATAAAGTATCCGTACACTTCACCGGCGGTTGCGAGTTCATTAATGCTGTCGGCTAGCCCAATTTCGCCACCTTTTCCCACCTTTTCTTGTTCAAGATATTTCCAAATTTCTGGTGTTAATAAGTAGCTACCCACCGAGGCAAAGGTTGAAGGTGTATTTTTTGCACCTGGTTTTTCAACTAAGCCGCTCAGACGGAACAATCGGTCAGACTTTTGGGCCGCTAAGCTCGCCATGCCATATTTATCAGCATCTTGTTTATCAACTTCAATGAGCGAAATAACTGTTTTTCCCGTTGCGTCGTAAGCAGTTTTTAGTTGCTGTGGCCATGGTATGTCACTACGAAAAAAGTCGTCAGCAAAAAAGACAAAGAACGGCTCGTCATCATCAATAAGGTGCTGCGCGTTCAAGATTGGGCGAGCATTGCCTTTCGGCGCACCCTTTTGGCGAACGTAGACGAAGTTGGCCATTTCAGCAATGCGCTTGATCTCATCGGCTTTGTCATGTTTGCCTTTTTCTCGTAGCTCGGCTTCGAGTTCGTCGCTACGGTCAAAGTGGTCTTCGATAGCTCGCTTTGTACTACCGGTGACAATAATAATATCCGTCACGCCTGCCGCAACTGCCTGCTCAACAATAACCTGAATGACCGGCCGATCAATCAGCGGCAACATCTCTTTTGGCATTGCCTTAGTTTGTGGCAAGAAGCGAGTACCGAGCCCCGCGGCACAGATAATCGCTTTGGTTGGTTGTTTCATTTTTATACCCCTAATTTAGTACGAATAGCCTGCTGGGCCATAGCTGGATTTGCCTTGCCCTGCGACTTCTTCATCACCTGGCCAACAAGGAAGCCAATGGCCTTATCTTGGCCAGCTTTGACATCCTCAATAGACTTTGCGCTTGATGGGTCGGCGAGTACTTCGTCGACAATTGCGTCAATCGCACCTTCGTCGCTTACCTGAAGCAGGTTTTTTTCTTCGGCAATAGCGCGTGGTGTTTTCTCGCTCGTTAATAGTTCTTGGAAAACTTCTTTGGCTGTTGTGCTTGAGAGCTCATTTTTCGAAACCATTTCAGATAGTTCGATGTAGCCTTCTGGGGCAAAGTTACTGGCAATAATAGCCTCTTCTTCAGACCCGCTATTTACAGCGCTCGCAAACCAGTGCGCCACGCGTCGGGCAGCTTCGTCACCGGCGTTCGCCTGAATTTCAGAAATAAGTACCGCGTAACTTTGTGTCGCAATAAGCGCCTCAACAACCGAGCGATCAAGTTGCAGCGAGGCCCAGTCGCGACGATACACGTTCGGTAGTGTTGGCACGTCGGCTTGAATAGCGGCAATTTCTTCTTTTGCGAGGAAGATTGGTGGTATATCGGGGTCTGGCATGTAGCGGTAGTCCTGCGCGTCTTCTTTACTTCGCTGCGAGCTTGTTTTGCCCGAGGCGTCATCCCAGCCACGCGTTTCCTGTACGATTTTTTCACCCTTTTCGAGTAAATCAATTTGACGTTCAAATTCGTACAACGCAGCCCGTTCAACACTTCGAAATGAGTTCAAGTTCTTCACCTCGGCACGTGTTCCAAGCTCGGTGGTACCTTTCTTTGCAACGGAAATGTTAACATCAAAACGCATATTTCCGTGATACAAGTTACCCAGCGTCACACCCGCGTAGGTCATCAATCGGTGTAGCTCGGTCGCATACGCTTTCGCTTCAGCAGCTGAGTGAATATCTGGTTCAGATACAATTTCAATAAGTGGCGTGCCAGCACGGTTAAGGTCAACCAGGCTATAGGTACCGTGGTGGGTTAGTTTGCCAGCGTCTTCTTCGATGTGCGCGTGGTGAACACGGACCTTGACAGATTCGCCGTTTTCTAGGGGTGCCTCAACATACCCTGCAAGAATAATTGGCTGATACATTTGGGTAATTTGGTAGCCTTTGGGAAGGTCAGGGTAAAAATAGTGTTTTCGATCGAAACGACTTACTTCTGCAACTTCCGCGTTGAGCGCCTTGCCTGCTTTAACAGCAAGTTCAACGGCACGGCGGTTAAGCACCGGTAACATACCCGGTAGCCCAAAGTCGATTGGGTTAATGGCACTGTTTGGTTCTTTATCGCGGGCGTCGTTATCGGCACCGCTAAATAACTTGCTCGTTGTCGCAAGCTGAACATGGCACTCAATACCAATTGTCATTTCATATGTATCTAAGACTTCTGCTGTTGCCATATTATATTGCTCCTAAATCTTTGAGTGCTTGTTTATAGGCAACTAAAGCCTGTTTCGTACGGTTGTAGTCGACGGCGGCATCTGTTTCGTGAGCAATACGATTTCGAAGCTTATGTGCGGCCCACACGCCGTTGCCGTTCGTCCATTTGCCTTGGCATTGTTTCATACGCTCACCCATGGTTTTTCCTGAAAAACCGCGCTCGCGCAGCGCCTGGTCGAGTAATTTATCTGCTTCAAGAATACATACCGTGTACGTATTATCGTCATCGTGCTTGAGCCTGGTTTCAATCGCCAACCAACGACAACGGTACTTATCTTGGTCGAGGACGCGTGGACTATTTTTCGCAAGCGATATAACAACGAACAGTAGGCCACCGAAAATTAAAATAGCTGAAAAGAAAAAGATAATCGAAACAGTTTGGTCCATTTAGGCACTTCCCTCTTTAGCTAAAGCAAGCAGCAAAGCGTCTGACTGTCGCGGCCCAATAAGCTGAACGCCGACTGGGAGGCCGCTCTGTGTCGTACCCGCTGGAACAGAAAGTGCAGGAAGCCCAGCTAAACTTGCTGGTACGGTCATAATGTCCGCAAGGTACATCTTCACTGGGTCGGCAGTATTTTCGCCAAGCTTAAAGGCGGGTGTTGGTGTGACCGGCCCGATGAGAGCGTCGTATGTCTCGAAGATTTTATTAAATTCGTTAATTAAAAGTGTACGGGCTTTTTGAGCCTGCAAGTAGTAAGCGTCGAAGAAACCGCTTGAAAGCACATAGCTCCCAATCATGATTCGGCGTTTGTTTTCAGATACAAACCCGTCGTCGCGCGAACGACCATACACTTCGCCAAGGGTTTTTGCTTCTTGTGAACGCACCCCGTAGCGAATGCCGTCGTAACGTCCTAGGTTACTACTTACTTCGGCAGGGACAACAATATAATAAATAGCCAGCGCATACTTCACCATTGGCAGACTTACCTCTTCGACGATATGTCCTTTAGCTTTCATCGCCTCAATGTATTCGTTGGTACGGTCGCGAACTTCTTGGTCAACGTCGTCAGCCATGAATTCTTTAATAACGCCGATGCGCTTTGGTTCGGTATTTATATATGGTGTGAAAAAATCAGGCAGCGTTGTCATATCTTTGCGGTCTTGTCCGCTTAAAATATCCATAACCAGCTCAGCATCTTCAACTGTAGCACTGAGAACACCGATGGTGTCGGTGCTACTTGCCATTGCAACCACACCGTAACGGCTTACCGTACCGTAGGTTGGCTTGACGCCAACGACACCATTGAAGCTAGCTGGCTGTCGAATTGACCCGCCAGTGTCGCTTCCTAAAGCAAATGGAACAATATCAAGAGCAACAGCTACCGCTGAGCCGCCGCTACTTCCGCCGGCAACCCGCTCTTGATCGAAGGCGTTTTTTGTTGGGCCATAGGCAGAGTTTTCAGTACTTCCTCCGTGTGCAAAAGCATCAAGGTTTGCCTTACCAATACAAATAGCACCTTCTGCTTCCAACTTTTCAATTGCGGTTGCCTGTAGAGGTGCTTTAAAATTCTCTAAGAATTTACTCGCTGCCGTTGTTGTATCGCCCACTGTTAAGAAGTTATCTTTTGCAATAAACGGCACGCCGGCAAGGCGACCGGTTATTTCACCAGCGTCGACTTTGTCGGCACGTTCGAGTGCGCGCTCGTCTGCGTACGAAAGTAAGGCGTGAAAAGCCTCGTGAGCACGGGCTTTTTCGAGTGCTTTTTTAACATTTTCACGAGCAGAGTGACCGATATAATCTGAAATTTGAGCCATAATTATAATACCTTCGGAACCTTAATCTGGTGCTGTTCTGCCTCTGGCGCTAATGGCAGCAGTTCATTGCGGCCCAAGCCATAATCGTCGACGACGTCTTCACGCCATACGTTTTGTAAATCAGTCACTTGGTAGGTTGGCTCCACGCCTGTCGTATCGAGTTCAGAAAGCTGCTCGATATAGCCAAGAATTCCCTCAAGGTCAACGCGAAGGGATTCAATCTCGCTCTCGTCAAGCTGCAAACTACTCAGCCGTGCCAGGTGAAGCACATCTTGTGTTGAGATGGTTGTCATACTTAGCTAATTATACCGCAATGATTACGTAATGATAAGATGAGAAACGTTATAACTTACTTCGAATCTCACTAATGAGGTCGCGCAGCTCAGCGGCTTTCTCAAACTCAAGGTTTGCACTGGCGAGGTCCATCTGGCCCGAGAGGTCTTTGATAAGGTTTGCGTACTCGTCTTTTGGAATTTTCTTCAAATCAATTTTTGGCTTGTCGTCAGGTTTTTTTGGAATAATCGCACGGAGACCTTCGTCAATTCCCTTTGCGACACTCGTTGGTGTAATACCGTGTTCTTCGTTGTAGGCACGTTGAATAGTGCGGCGTCGGTCAGTCTCGTCAATAGCCTGTTGCATTGAACGGGTTATTCTGTCGGCATACATGAGCACCTTACCTTCAACGTGGCGGGCAGCACGTCCAACAATTTGAATGAGTGCGCTAGAACTTCGTAGAAACCCTTCTTTGTCAGCATCAATAATTGCTACCATGCTTACTTCTGGGAGGTCGAGGCCCTCACGAAGCAGGTTAATTCCCACAAGCACGTCGTACACACCCGAGCGCAGATCACGAAGAATATCACTTCGCTCAAGCGTATCAACCTCACTGTGAATATAGGCTGTCTTTATATTCAGGTCTTGAAGGTAGGCGGATAGGTCTTCGGCCATACGCTTCGTAAGGGTCGTCACGAGTACGCGCTGGCTCTTAGCTACTCGTTCGCGAATTTCAGCAATAAGGTCGTCAATTTGACCCTCTGTGGGGCGAATAACAATTTCTGGGTCAATCAGCCCTGTTGGGCGAATAATTTGCTGAGCGGGCTCTGGGCTATGCGACAGTTCATATTCTGATGGCGTTGCCGAAACGTAGACTGCTTGGTGGATATGGCGATTAAACTCGTCGAATGTGAGTGGGCGATTGTCGAGCGCGCTTGGCATGCGGAAGCCATAGTCAACCAATACCTCTTTGCGGGCACGATCGCCGTTATACATACCGCGCACTTGCGGCAACGTCATATGGCTTTCGTCAACAAACAAAAGGAAGTCATCCGGGAAGTAGTCAAGAAGTGTCGCTGGCTGCTCACCTGGTTCACGATTCGTAAGGTAGCGACTATAGTTCTCAATACCCTTCACGAAGCCTGTTTCTTCTAACATCTCGATGTCATATTTTGTTCGCTGCGCAAGTCGCTGGGCTTCAAGAAGTTTATCGTGCTTTTCAAAATAGTCCATGCGTTCTTGAAATTCTTGCTTAATTTGCTCGATTGCACGCTCAAGTTTTTGCTTCGGCGTAACGTAGTGGCTACTTGGAAAAATACTAATTTGCGCGGGTTCACCAAGAATTTCGCCAGTAAGTGGATCGATTCGGGTTATACGCTCAACTTCATCGCCAAAGAATTCAATACGATAGGCGATGTCGCTTCCGGCTGGGAATACGTCAACAATATCGCCTTTTACGCGGAATGTTCCGCGGTGAAAATCTATGTCGTTACGCTGATACTGAATATCTGTGAGAAGCCTAACGAATTTAGCCTGCTGGCGCCGCTCACCGCGCGTAACGGTAATAGACATGGCGGAATAATCTTCTGGCGAACCAATACCATAAATACAACTGACACTGGCGACAATAATAGTGTCTCGGCGTGTAAGTAGTGCCATTGTGGCAGCGTGGCGCAGGCGGTCAATTTCATCGTTAATTTTACTGTCTTTTTCAATATAGGTATCGCTACTCGCAATATACGCCTCTGGCTGGTAGTAGTCGAAATAGCTCACGAAATAGTGAACTTCGTTATCTGGAAAAAAAGACTTAAACTCACTGTAGAGCTGCGCGGCCAGCGTTTTGTTGTGCGCCAATACAAGCGTCGGCGCTTGGCGCTGCGCAATAATATTCGCCATGGTAAATGTCTTACCAGAACCCGTCACACCAAGCAGCGTTTGTTCTTTCTCACCCTTCTCTAACCCCGCGACAAGTTGAGCAATAGCCGTCGGCTGATCACCGGTTGGCTGGTAACTCGAAGATAACACAAAAGGCTGCTCCATCCTTTTGATTATACCCTAGTTAGATTTCTTTAGCAGACTAAAGGCGTTGCTGAACGAATCTTGGTATTCCTTTAGTTTGGTGGCGTCGCTCGTACACGTATTTCCCGCTAACGATAGACCGTATTTCGTGCCGTCAATTGTTGTGGTTTTAGTAAGTGTGGCGTTTTCATCATTTTGCGGATTAGCAAGTATAGACGCAAACGCGCCTGCGTCATCCGTACATTTCGTGCCAACCAGGCTGGTACTTCGAAACTCAACGTACTGCGTCCCGCTTGGTGTACGAAGTACTTCATATTCAAATCCAGCGATACCCTTTACGTACGAAACGGTAAGGCTCATTGGTGTAATGTCTATTGTTTTTACCGTCGCCGGATCGAGTGTGGTTTCAGCCGTTGTGGACTCGTCTTTTGTGGCGGCCTCTGGCTGATTTGTCGATGAACTCTGCGGATTTGACTGTTTATCGGTTTTGCCGTCGCTTGAAGAAGACGCGTCCGTCGATATATACGGGTCTTTCTTTTTTTGCTGCGCGCCCTGGATAAGTGCCGTCACACCAACTAATACAAGGACAACCACGACGATAGCCGCCGCTATAATGACCCGTCTTTTTCGCTTGTCCTGTAGCATACTCACCTCGCAGAGTTAGTTACCTTAAGCATAGTCACTCATACTCGTCTTGTAAAGGACGCTAGTGGCTTTCTTTTCGATATTCTTCGTTTATATAGGCAATGATATCGTCATAACTGTCGTAGATTCTGTAGAGTTCTGTTTCTTCGAAGGTGATGGTGTGATATCGATCAAGCATTACTTCGCGAATGAGAGCGTCCAAGGGTCGCCAGAAGTCGCTACCCACAAGGATAACTGGCGTCCGCTCAATTTTCCGTGTCTGCATAAGAGCCAGGATTTCAAATAGTTCGTCGAATGTTCCAAAGCCACCCGGGAAATAAATGTAAGCGCTCGAGTCGAGAGTCATCGCAACTTTACGGCCGAAGAAGTGGTTAAACTTGAAGTTTTCCGTTGTATAGACATTGAGCGTCTGTTCGTGGGGCAAAAGAATATTAAGCCCAATTGATGGGCCACCGGCTTCGTAGGCCCCTCTGTTGGCCGCCTCCATGACACCATGGCCACCACCTGTAATAATCGCGAAGCCTTCGCGAGATAGTCGTGCGGCCATGTCGTAAGCACCGGCTGTAATCGCATCATTTTGTGGCTTTCGAGCTGAACCGAAAATAGTAATTGTCTTTTCGTATTTCGATAAAATATCAAACACTCGCTCAAATTCATCAACAACTGTATCAAGACGGCCTTCCGCTGCTTCAATCAGACGTTCGCGAATGAGCATGTTTTTTCGCTTGGTGTCTTTACGAATTTTCGATACTGGTTTCTTCACTTTAACGAGCGGGAGCGTTTCTGGCGCAATCATATCATTGTCGAGTTGTGAAAGCACTTGGTCGGCAAGGTTTTTAAAACCTAAATAGCGAACAAAGATCTCATTCCATAGGCTTTCGCGAAAATGATAGGCGTAGCGACCTTCGTATGGCTCCTTGTTTGAGTAAGCAAAGCTCACGTCAAACAGGTTGAAGGCAACAGGAAACCCGTCGTAGTTAAGCGCCACGTAGTCGCGGTCTTTCCAAAACTTTAATTCAGGGTCAATTTCAAAGAGTAAATCTTCGGCGCGGCGCCAGTGAAGATCTTCGGGTTGAACGTGCGGCTCAAAAGCCACCTTATCAATTGCATCTTCCTTATGTTTACCGAGGTAGCGTTGAATAACGCGCCAATGCACACGCCTTCCGGCCATCTGACTACCGGTACCTGGGTCGGCAATAAGTGTTTCAACCACCGTTTTTCCAAAATGTGGCTGGGAGCTTTTGAGCTTAAAGAATGTCGAATAGAGTTTTACCTCGTTCATGTAGTGAAGAAGCAGCGGCAAGGTCTTTAATGCCAGCCCGCGCATTTTACGTCCATGCATCGGCACGACAACAATAGTACCCATTTCCTTGGTGTGTGTTACGTTGTGAAGTTTCTTCTGTACAAAATGCTCAGCAAGGTCAACGTACTTGTCGTGGTCCATTTGAATAATGCGGAGATCACGCTCTTCATAATCTTCAGGGGTCACCTGTTTGAACAGTTCGTCGTATTGGGTGAGCCATTCGGGACCTTCCGAAAAACGCAGCGCAGTATAAATTTCGTCGAAATCCTCGGCCTCGAACATCTTCTCGACGTCGTCATAGCCAAGTTTTTTCATTAGTTGTACTGGTGGCATTTGGCGCAGGAAGTCTTTTGCTTTCTCACGCTTAATAACAAAGACTTTTCGGTTGAACTTCACCTTATTGGCAGCTTCGATCATAAACGGCACGAGGTACTGCACATCTTCAGCGCGCGATTCATCGGCACCAATAATGCGGACGAGCCGTTTAATATCACTCTCCACACGGCTAAGCAGCGCGAAGTACACTTCTTCACCAGTTGATGCTGCAGGGTTTATGCCAAGTTGGCGCATATTTTCATGCGCCATAGCGGTAATGTCACCAATGAGCTTAACGTCCGCACCCATCCGTCCACTGACATCTTCAAGTTGGTGAATTGCCTGCGTAAAAACAGGCTCTTCGGCATCGAGCAAATCACTGAGAAATTTCGCCATCGATTAGTACTCCGTTTCCGTCATTGGCATATCGTGAAGTTCAACACCTTCGCGTAAAATACCTTCTTTCGCCCCAATAAATTGAACGACTGATGTTGAGTTTGCGCTTGCGAAGACAACCGATTCGCGAAGTGATTTACCTTGTGCGAACTGGCTTAAGAACCCAGACCCAAAGGCATCACCACCACCTGTACGGTCGACAACAGGAACATCCTCATACATGCCGGCATTAAGGATTGTTTTTCCGTCTGTCGCAACGGCGCCGTTTGGACCATCCGAAACGATAACGACTGGGCAGTAGTGTCGCGCGTGGCGAGCAAGCTCTTCAAGCGTTTCACCGTGAACAATCATTTGCGCTTCTTCTTTATTAACTGTCAGCACTTCGACATCTTCAAGCAGGCCTTTTAGTTTTTCGGTATTTTGGAGCTCGACACCAGCGGGGTTAAGCATTACTTTCACCCCATGCTCTGCGGCTCGTGCAATGATTCGTTCAAGTAGCTCCATGTCGCCAAGGGATGAAATATATATCCAGTCACCTTCATCAATAACCGATAAATCGAGTTCGTTATCCTGTGCGTTTGGCATTGTGCCGCGGTAGTTAAGAATCGTGCGTTCGCCACCAGCAAGCATCAAGACAACTGAATAGCTGGCCTTAAACCTCTCACCTTGATACACATGTGACGTATCGACACCTTCGTGGTCAAGGCTTTGCATAATTGCTTCACTTGGCGCGTCGTTACCAATACACCACGCAAATTTGCTGCTCAGGCCTTGTCGGGCAAATGTTACCGCTGCGTTCGTGACATTACCACCAGTTGAAAAAATAACTTCGTCAAGATCGAGCTTCTGGCCAACGGGAAGTTCTTCGTACTTCACGCCCTTATGTTCAAATTCCATAAATGTATTTGTACTTTTCAGGAACACGTCCTGGGTGGCTTTACCAATAGTGACAATAGTCGGCATGTTAGTCATGTCTAAATAACGGCCTTTCCTGCGCTTCCAAACGCTTGTATTTTTTCTTCAACAACTGCCTGAACGGCATCTTTTACATGGTCCATTAACTTCACAACAGCGAATTCATCAGGGTGAGCCTTGAGTTCCTCTTCCATTACTGTACGAAATGCATATCGCATGTCGCTGTTAATGTTAATTTTGCTGACACCAATTTTGGCTGCTTCTTCAAAGTAATGAAGAGGCGTGCCTGAACCACCGTGAAGGCTAATTTGGCAATCAATTGCATCACGAATACGGGCAAGTAGTTCAAGGTCAAGCTCTTTTGGCACTGGGTATTTTCCGTGGAGGTTGCCAATAGCCGCCGCGTAGGTATCGATACCGGTTGCCTCAACGAATGATTTTGAGCCCTCGGGGGTTGAGAAAGTCTTTTTAATTTCTTCGTAGTCGATCGTTTCGGTATGAACATTACTACTTCCACCAAAGTAATGTGGCTCACTCTCAACGAGTGCGCCAGTAAACTTAGCATATTCAACAACTTCTTTGGTTTTAGCAATAATTTCTTCTTCTGTGGCGTCATGGTTAGCCTGAGAAATATCAATGTGAATAAACTCGTAGCCAACATCAATTGCCTTTTTGCACGCTTCAACGGTTGGACTGTGATCGAGGTTAAGGTACATCTCGATGCCATATTCTGCCTTGTAGTTATCAACCATAGTGCGAACATTGTCGATGCCCATAGCCTCAACTTCACCTTGGCTCACCTCAACAAGAACAGGGGCGTTTAGTTTTTGAGCAGCACGTGCAATCGCAATCAGTGTTTCCTGATTATCGATGTTGAATGCACCAACAGCAAAGTGTTGCTGACGACTTCGCTGCATAAGGTGACGCGCGCGAAGCGTATTGTCGCGGATTTCGGCTATTGTAAGACTCATGTAAAAAATGCCCCCTCTATAGTTTGCTCTTATCGATTAGTATATCACTTATGGTAATAGCCGAGTAGGCTCAAGCTAACGGTGGTACTGTGGCATTTCTTTTATGAATGCCTCGATGGTTTCAACCAGCTTATCACCAGTGAAACCAAAGTACTCCATCAACTCATCTGGCGTACCAGATTCACCAAAACGATCGTACGTACCAACGCGTTTAATTGGCATTGGTAAGGTGCTACTTAAGAATTCAGTAACAGCACTACCAAATCCACCAGCGGCTTGCGCTTCTTCAGCCGTCAGTACCCGACCAGTTTTACGAGCACTCGCCAGGAGCGTTTCGTGGTCAAGCGGCTTGATTGTTGGAACGTGAACAACTTCAGCATTTACACCCTTACCTTCAAGAATTTTCGCCGCAACAAGAAGATGGTACGTCAAAGTACCTGTGCCAAAGAGTGAAATATCCGTGCCCTCTTTAACCACATAGGCCTTACCAATTTCAAATGGAGCTTCGGCTGTGCTAAAAATTGGTGACTTTTCACGGGCTAAGCGCAGGTAGGTAGGCTTATTATTTTCGGCGATTGCCAGTGTAGCTTTTTGGGCTTCAATGCTATCACCAGGCGCTACGACAACCATATTTGGTAGTACGCGCATAATCGCAATATCCTCAAGCATTTGATGGGTCGCACCGTCCGGGCCAACACTGACACCGGCGTGAGAGCCAGCAATTTTAACTGGTTGGTTATTAAGGGCAATTGTTGTCTTGATTTGTTCCCAGTTTCGGCCAGGGCTAAACGCAGCGTAGCTACTGGCAAATGGAATTTTACCCGCGCGAGCCATACCACTTGCTACCGCCGCGAGGTTTTGCTCAGCAATACCAACTTGAATAAATCGCTTCGGGAAGGCATCACGAAAAAGGTGCATCTGGGTGCTTTCAGTAAGGTCGGCACACAGGGCGACGATTTTCTCGTTTTTCTCGCCAGCAGCCTTCAAGCCGCGACCAAACCCAGCGCGAATTGGCTCTTTTTCAACATCTTTGCTATAAACTAACGGGTTCAATGGGTACGTCATACACCAGCTCCTTCGTGAGTAATTTTTCCACCAAGTGTGCGAAGCTCTTCGAGTGCTTCTTTAGCCTGCTCGGCGTTCGGCGAAATACCATGCCATTTATAGTTATATTCCATGAAATCAATACCCTTGCCTGGAATGGTGTGCGCAATAATAACCGTTGGGCGATTTGTAATGGCGCGAGCCTGGCTGGTTGCGTCGATAATGCCTTCAATGTTGTGTCCGTCAACTTCAAGGACATGCCAACCAAATGACTCCCATTTGCCCTTCAAGTCTTCGAGGGGCATAACGTCTTCGGTAGTACCATCAATTTGAATGTTATTACGGTCAATAAATGCGACAACTTGTGAGAGTTTGTATTTGCCAGCAAACATAGCGGCTTCCCATATATTTCCCTCGTCAAGTTCACCGTCACCCATAATGACATACACGAAGCGATGCGGCGTTTGGTCGATATAGTGAAGCGTGTAGGCGTACCCAGCTGCTTGTGATAACCCGCTCCCAAGTGGGCCACTCGTATTTTCAAGACCAGGAAGTTTTTCTCGTTCTGGGTGGCCTTGCAGTCGGCTACCAAACTTTCGTAGTGTCAAAAGCTCAGTTTTGTCAAAATAACCAGCCTCGGCCATAGCGGCATACTGCACAGGGACACAGTGTCCGTTGCTTAGGAATATGATGTCGCGCTCTGGCCACTCTGGCTCTTCAGGGCGAATATTCATAACGTTAAAATATAGCGCCGTAAATATATCAGCAAGGCCAAGCGGGCCAGCGCTGTGCCCACTTCCTGCTGCTTCGAGCATTTGAATGATGTCTTTACGAATATCATTCGCCTTGTCTTCAAGTTGCTTGGTTGTTAACTTACCCACCCTAAATTACTCCATGTTTATTAATTTCTTTAACAAGATCGTTATACGATTCAGCTGGATTCTCTGCTTTGGCTATTGCCCCACCAACGTTAAGCACGTCAACGTTTCCTTGGGTGAGTGTATAGGCGTTGTCTAGCTTTACGCCACCGTCCCACCCAATTTCGACATTTGGCTTAATCTTTTTAATAAGGCGGATTTTTTCAAGCTGCATCATACTGGCAGTTCCGCCAAATTTACCAAGATCGCCCGAAAAAATCATGACATGGTCGGCCTCTTTAATGGCTGCTTCGACGGTTGAAGGCACGGTTGTTTTCAAAAGCCCAACACCAGCCTTTATGCCAGCTTGTTTCAAGGTTTGCAGATGTGGCACAATATCTTCTTGCGCTTCGGCGTGCAGAATAACCAAGCTTGGCTTGAGTTGCATCAGTGCGCCAAGATGTTCCGACGGACGCGTCACCATGGCGTGGATATCAACTTCCCACCCCTGGGGCCAGAAAAGTTGCGCTTCATTTAATAGAAAGGCTGGCGCAAACTCTCCGTCGCTAATATCAATATGGACACGGCGCGCAAATGGCTGAATTCTAACGGTTGCTTCGCGAAGCTGGTCAATCGTTTCGGCCATGATAGTTGGAACAATTTGGCTCATTACCCTAATTCATCCAATTCTGCGTTGCGTCGCCTAAAACGAACGGCGTCGGCAAATTCTGTGTTAAGCCAGGTTTCAAGAATACCCTTCCATGCAGCATCGTCTTCACCAACAATGCGAGCCGGCAAGCACAAAATGTTGCTGTCGTTATCGTATCGCGTCATTTTTGCTTCAAAAGCATCCCAAATAACACTTGCACGAATACCCTTAAAACGGTTCGCTGCCATAGCAACACCTTGACCACCACCGCAGATGAGAATACCGCGTGGGTCCTTATCTTCACTCCCAAGTACCCGTAGGGCGACTGCTTGGGCAAACACTGGGAAGTCGTCAGAGGGGTCAAGTACAGCGCCACCCTCGTCTTCAACTTCATAGCCGTGCTTTGCAAGATAGGCAAACACTTCTTCCTTTAAATGAAACCCTTGATGATCCGCACCCAAATATATTTTCATACCGTTACTCCAAGTATAAGCACCTTAGGCCCCGCGATGCAAGGTTTTGGCAACATCTGCAACGAGTTCAACGAGGCGGTTCGAGTAGCCCCATTCGTTGTCGTACCACACCATAACTTTAGCAAGGTTACCGCCAACCACTTTTGTTAGAAGCAGGTCGACAATACCCGAATGGCTATTACCAATGTAGTCGCGACTAACAAGTGGTTCTTCGCTTACCCCAAGGATACCTTGGTAGTACGGCTCAGTTGCTGCCTTTTTAAATACGGCATTAATCTCTTCAACGGTAGTATCTCGCTCAAGTAAAACGGTGATGTCACTAATTGATACAACAGGCGTAGGAACACGAATACTGAGGCCGTCAAACTTGCCAACAAGCTGAGGCAACGTTTTTGTAACTGCAATTGCAGCACCAGTTGTGGTTGGAACAATATTTTCAGCAGCGTTACGTCCTTCACGAAGGTCTTTCGCGGGAGCATCTTGCAAGGCCTGGCTTGCGGTGTAGCTGTGAACAGTAGTCAGAAGTGACTTCTGAATACCGAACTCGGCATCAAGCACGGCCATAACAACACCAAGCGAGTTCGTTGTACAGCTGGCGTTACTAATCACGTGGCTGGCAGTTTCAACTTTGTCTTCATTGGCACCAAGCACAATAGTGTCGACACCTTCACTCTTTGATGGACCGCTAATAATAACACGCTTTGCGCCAGCGGCAATGTGGAGTTCGGCGGTTTCTTTATCAGTAAAGCGACCAGTTGACTCAATCACCACCTCAACACCCAACTCACCCCAAGGCAATGCAGCTGGATCTTTTTCGGCAGTTACCTTCACGTGTTGGCCGTTAACGATAATACCGGTGTCGTCGTGTGAGACGTCGTATTTATACGTGCCGTAGTTGCTGTCATGTTTAAGTAGGTACGCAAGTGTTTTGGTGTCAGTGAGGTCATTAACTGAAACAACCTCTAGATCATCGCGGTCAAATGCCAATTTAAACGCGTTGCGGCCAATACGGCCGAACCCGTTAATACCAATTTTCGTTTTTGCCATAGAAAACCCCTACCCTCCTTATAAAATAAAGCTTTTGCTTATCTATTTGACATTATAACCGTCTATTCCTTCCTTCGCAATCTTTGTATACTAGAGTTATGAAGAAAGGTGAACTCCTTGCCCACGCCAAGCCCTTTTACGAGAAGAATCAGCTTCTTGAGCTTGAGCATGCCGTTGACGTTGCCTCCGAGTTCCATAAAGGGCAAAAGCGAAAAAGTGGCGAGCCGTATATTATTCACCCGCTCGCAGTTGCGGCTACGCTTATTGATTGGGGTATGGATATTGACAGCATTCTCGCGGGTGTATTGCACGATTCAGTTGAGGACACCGAGATGTCACTTGAGAAAATTGAGTCAACCTTTGGTAAAGATGTCGCCTTTCTTGTTGACGGGGTGACGAAAGTGTCGCAGGCCCGTGCCGGTATGCAAGACCTTGCTGAGTACTTACCACAAACCAAAGACAACCTCTCAAAACTCCTTATTGCTATTGGCCAGGATGTTCGTGTGATTATTATTAAACTTGCCGACCGCCTCCATAACCTGCAAACCCTGCAATATATGCCACGTGACAAGCAAATAAAGATTGCTCGCGAGAGCCTCGAGGTATTTGCCCCTATGGCAGACCGCCTTGGTATGGGTCGGGTTCGTATGCAAATTGAAGAAATTGCATTTAGCTACCTTGACCCTAAAGAATTCAAAAAACTGCAAAACCTTATGCGCAAACGCCTTGGCAAAAGCACCCGAAAGCTCGGTATCGTACGTGAAGAAGTCGACCGTTTGCTTATCACCCAACATATCCCTCATGAAATTAACGGCCGCGTCAAAAGTATTTATAGCCTTCACAAAAAACTTCGTAAAGGCGATCGCACAATCGATGACATCTATGACCTCATGGCGCTACGTGTGGTGGTTGAAACGAAAGAAGATTGCTACCGAGTGCTTGGTATGCTACACACACTTTACCAACCGATGATTGCACGTATTAAAGATTATATTGCCGTGCCAAAACCAAACGGCTATCAAAGCCTCCACACAACAGTCATTACACCGGCAAAACAGATTGTTGAATTTCAAATTCGCACGTACGATATGCATGAGTTCGCCGAGCGCGGTCTTGCAGCGAGTTTCCACTATCACGAGCAAAAAAGCTCAAAAGACTACACACACAGTAAGAGCAGCTCTATTTTGCCAAGCCACATGCAGTGGATTATTCAACTGCAAGAAATTGCCACGAAGTTACGTAACGGCGAGGAGATACCTGATTCACAGCTCACTATTGACCTCTTCGGCGACCGCATTTTCGTGTACTCACCAAAGGGTGATATTTACAATCTTCCTGAGGGCGCCTATCCACTTGATTTCGCCTACCTCGTTCACAGTGATATTGGCAAGCACGCCTATGGGTTTAGGGTTAATGGTGTTATTCGTTCATTCGATAAACCACTCCAAAATGGTGATGTTGTTGAGGTGATGACGCGTAAGTCTGCCAGCCCAAGGCAGACCTGGCTTGAATTTGTCAGTACTACTCACGCACGCGCCAAGCTACGCTCACAACTGCGTAAAGATGGTGCTATTCAAGGCATCAGCCACGCTGCTGGAGTTATAAGAGAAAAAGCCCGCCGAAAGCGGGTCTCCTCTAATGTTGAAAAATCGTAATTACTTTTGAACGCGCGCAATAGATTCGCGAACAACTTGCTGCGCCGCTGAAGCATCGCCCCAACCGTGAAGTTTGCCGTCAACACCGGTCCAGTCTTTTTTCCAGTCTTTGTAGTGACTGTAGAAGTGCTCGATAACCTTTTTGAAGTTTTCACCAAGGTCAGCAAGGTCGGTAATGTGGTCTTTGCTGACATCATCGGCGGGCACAACAATAAGCTTTTCGTCCATTTCGCCGTCATCTTCAAAATACAGCACGCCGATTGGACGCGAAGGCACAACGGTTCCGTGAGGAACTGATTCATCAATAATGAGCAGCGCATCGAGTGGGTCGCCATCTTCACAGAGCGTACCGGGAATATATCCGTAGTCCGCAGGGTAGCCGAGGGTTGTACCATTCACACGGTCAAGAAAAAGACGACCAGTTTTTTTATCAAATTCATATTTATTACGTTCACCCTTGCGGATTTCGATGATAACATTCACGATGCCATCTTCAATATCGCCAGGTGTTACTTCAGCGTATACCATAGCTTCTCCTTTGTTTCTAACTAGTAATAGTTTAGCAGTTTTTAATAATGACGTATATAATACCACCAGTGAAACTCTTATCTCCTACCCAATATGTGCGCGAAGCCACCGAGGCGATCAACAACGCAAATACCCGCGTATACCTCTTGTCGATGGTAACGGCCGACCACAAAGCAACCCACCGGCTCATCATGGCGCTTGAGGCAGCCGCCCTTCGTGGACTTGAGGTTGTCGTGGCTGCAGATATTTTTACATACGGAGAGGTGGGCGGTGGTTTTTTGCCATTTCGCTACTATAGTCGCGGTAGTCGTTCAACTAACCATATGGTCAAAAATCTTAAAAAGGCAGGGGTCCACTTTAATTGGCTCGGCCGCGGACGCATGACGCTATTTACCGGCCGCACCCATAGTAAGTGGTGTATTGCCGACGACACGGTATTTACCTTCGGCGGCGTCAACCTCTATGAAGAAGGTGTGCTTAACAACGACTACATGTTCCAACTAAAAGATGCCGTGCTAGCTGACCGACTCGTACTTGAACAGCAGCGCATACAAAACGCTGAAAAACGGTCGACGAATTACCATAGCACTATTTTTGAGCACGATGACATGACCGTTCTTATTGACGGCGGCATTATAGGCCAATCGGTTATCTATCGTCGAGCGATTGAACTGGCGGAAAATGCATCTCACATAACGTTCGTTTCCCAATATTGCCCAACCGGAAGAATCGGCCGGATATTAAAGAAGAAGCCAGCAACGATTTATTTCAACCGGCCAGTGCAAGCCGATGGACTTAACCGTATTGTCATCCGAATCGCTCAACTCACTACGAGTATAAAAACGCGCTATCGTAAACATCGTTATTTACACGCAAAGTGCATTATTTTTACTTTTGAAGATGGCTCGAAAACCGCTATTACTGGCTCTCATAACTTCGCATACACTGGCGTGCTACTTGGTACACGCGAAATAGCGCTCGAAACGAGCGATCCGTACATTATTAGGCAACTCGAAAAATTTATTGAAAACGAAGTCGCTTAGTTCAATTCGACAAAAGCCTAGGCGCGGTCGAAATCGGTAAGATATTCACGAATAGCAAGTGCGGCCGCAGCACCTTCACCAACGGCACTGGCAATTTGCATTGTCGCCCCGCTTCGTACATCACCACTCGCAAAAACGCCGTCGATGTTCGTTGAGAGGTGCTGATCTGTTTTAATGAGACCAACCTCATCCAGCTCAATGCCACTACCCATAAGAAAGTCTGTATTCGGCTTTAAGCCAACAAATACGAAGACACCGTCGATAGCCAGTTGTCGTGGCGCGCCTTGCTCGGTTACTTTTATGCTAGAAACTCGTCCATCAGTGGCGACAATCTCGTCTGTTGTCGTTTCGAGGTGAACCGTTACCTTTCCGTCGTCAATATATTTCTGGAGGTCGTGTTGCAATACGTCACTCGCTTTTACACTACTTCGCACCAATAGGTCGATGTGTGATGCGTAGCGGGTCAAAAAAATCGTTTCTTGAACAGCTGAATTACCACCACCAACAACAACTAACTTTTTATCTCGGTAAAATGCGCCGTCACAGGTTGCGCAGTAATGAACCCCTCGGCCATAAAATTCTTTTTCTCCAGGAACACCAATTTTCTTGTAGTCACTTCCCGTTGCAATAAGAACAGCCTTCGCTCTTACGTCTTCCCCGTCAACAGTAAGTACTTTATATTTTCCTTCTGTTCGAAGCGCTGAAACATCACCAAATTCGATATGTGCCCCAAACCGTTCGGCTTGCTTTTCAAGCTCGCCGGCGAGCTTCATACCTTCGATGCCATCTGGGAACCCAGGATAATTATCAACCATGTCAGTAATTGCGGCGAGGCCACCAATGGTTGCTTTTTCATAAAGCACCGTATCTATATCTTCACGAGTGGTATAAATTGCTGCAGTGAGCGCGCTTGGGCCAGCACCAACCATAACAATATCACGAACATTAGTTGCCATTATTGCAGCCTTCCTGTTTGGTAGTAGTTTAGTAATTCTTTTGACATCTCGATTGTCTTTGGCGTCGGAATAATCATAATAACAAACTTCAACGGAGTATCAGCAGGAATTGAGGTGCCACTTCCCGTAGAACCATAGGCAAGGTCGGATGGAATCGTCAGCTCACGCGCACCGCCTACCTTCATGCCATCAGCCCCCTTCGTCCAGCCAGTAATAACACCTCCCGGCGCTGCCGTGAACGGCGCTTTAAGCGCATCGCCGTTAATGGAGCTGTCAAAAATTTTTCCATTTGGTGTCCAGCCAATGTAGTACGCAGTGAACGGTGTTTCTGTTGTTATTGCATCGCCCGTACCAACAATGATATCTTCAGTTTTTAGCTCAGTGACGCTACTGGCTTCGAACGGTGCCACCCGCGACGCAAATTGGTTAAAGGTCGCGAAGTGCGTATTCGATAACTCTTGTGCCTGCGCGTTGGTTTCTGCCGTATATTGAGCGGTTAGCTCTTTAACGCGCGCTTGGTCTTTTTGGGAATTTTGATTAGCAAGTATGATAATTGCAAATGATCCAATCGTTCCAACTGCCATAAATGCGGCAATAATCCATATTCCAATTCTCTGTGTTTTTGATGTTGCCATCGTTATAGTACCTTTCCGTCGGTTGCTTGAATAACTGATTCAATAACGCTATTAATAACTGTGGCTGCTTCGTCGTTGGTCATCGTCTTATCGTATGAGGCAAACTTGAAACGCAGTGTAATGTTTTTCGTATCACCCGCCTCTGGTTTATAAATATCAAGTGGCTCGAGTGTCGCGATAAGTCCGGTTTTATCGAGTGTACTCTGTGCGGCATCTGCCACCTTTGCATATGGCACTGCTTCGGCAACCTGGAAACAGACGTCTCGCTCGGTGCCAGGGTAACGGCTCAGTGGTTGGTAACGAATACCAACTTTTTTGCTACTTTCAAGCACTTCGCTGGGGTCAATTTCAAACCCAGCAGTATATACAGGAAGCTTAAAGGCCTTTTGAACGGCTTTTTTATACTCACCTACAACGCCCAGTGTCTGGTTCGTTTTGCTATCAATAACCAGCGCACTGCGCTTTGGTTCAAACGGTGCATACAGCCTGTCGGTCTGCAAACCAAGCGACTGATAGTGTGGCACTATTCCAAGTGTATTTAAGACATATTCGAGTACTCGCTTAGCGTCATAATATGCGGCACTGTCCTTTTTCGCATCTGTTATCACAAGCGCAACACTATCACGCTCAACAGGTACATTTTCATTAGTCAACCCGTCGGCTTTTTGGTGCACCTTATTGAGTTCAAACAATGCAAACGACCCATACCCCATCTTAGTGTTGGCAAATACATGAGACAAAAGGCTCGGCGTCACACTTTGACGATAATACTGAAGGTCTGGGCTAAGGCTATTAGTGATGCGGTAGGAATTATCCACTGGCTGACCAGCTTTATTAAGTATATCTCCGTGAACGAAACTATACGTCAGCACCTCATTCGCACCTGCGCGAACCAAGTTCTTACGAATAAGCGCACGAAGCTCGTCGAACTCGTTTGGTTGCACGGCAACAAAATCGCGTCGTGGTACGGTGAGATTAATTGTGTCATAACCAGCCAGACGGCCAACCTCTTCAATAATATCTTCTGGCAAGTGAATATCTTGGCGCCAATATGGTACCGTTACCGCCGCTTCGAGCCCATCAAAGACAACGTCAAAACCAACATTTTGTAATAATTCGGCAATATCTTCAGCGGCAAAATGCGTACCTAGTGTTTTATTGATTTGCGCTTCACTAATGCGCACAATTATTGGTTCGTGAACAACAGGATAATCTTGTACGACAGTACTCGTCGCGTGCGCGCCCGTATACGTTTTGAGCATCTCAACTGCTTCGACGGCAACTGGGTGAGTTAATGGCGCCGGTATGCCTTTCGTAAACCTTGTAACTGCTTCGGAGAAAATTCCATGGCGCATTTGGCTTGAACGCATGTGGTAAAGGTCGAAGGTTGCAGCCTCAAATAATACATTTTTCGTCGACGCGTCAACGAGTGTTGATTGTCCACCCATAATGCCAGCGAGTCCAACCGCCGTGTCGCCTGCTGCGATAACAATATCGGCTGGATCAAGCTTAACGTTCTTACCGTCAAGCAGTGTCAACGTTTCACCTTCGCGTGCCAGTCGGACGCGGATCGTAAAGTCGTCACCTGCAACTGTTTTCAACTTATCGTAGTCATAGGTATGCGAAGGTTGTCCAGTTAGGAGCATGAGGAAGTTAGAGATGTCGACCGATGCGTTAATTGGACGAACACCGCTACGAGCCAAGTAGGTCTGCACCAACACCGGTGAGGAAGCTGCTTCGTCAATGCCACTCAGGACGACAGCCTGAAAACGGTCCGAAAGCGAAACATCTTCAATTTTAATAAGTGGCGTTTCCATCGAGCCGTCATTTTCAATTGCTCCATCAAGAACACTCAGCCAGTCCGGCGTCTCAAATGGTAAGCCCTGAATACCCGCAACTTCTCGCGCAAACCCCACAATGCCAAATGCATCTGGACGGTGCGTTAATGACTTATTTTCAATATCGAGCAAATAGTCGTTAAGTTCATATACTTCAGCAAATGACGAACCGGGCGCTGCGTCAATATCAACCGCTAAAATACCCGAGTGATCGTCGTAAAGATCAAGCTCTCGTGCGCTGGCGAGCATACCATTACTCATAACACCGCGCAGCGGTTTTGCCCCAAGGACGAATGGTTCCGCATCGTTAAAGGTTTCAGGCACGACGCTTCGTGGAGGCAACCAAGCAACGAGCATACCAGCGTGTACATTTGGCGCCCCACAGACAACTTGCACAAGGCCATTTTCGTCGCGCTCAATATCACTTACGACACCACCATCGTCTATTTTTGTGACATTTAAATGGTCTGATCCTTCAAGTGGCGCACACTCGACTACTTTTGCAACAATAACACCCTCGTATTTTTCGCCGAGGTTTTTAATACTTTCAATTTCAACTAAACGCGCGCCAATAAGTGTGGCAAGCTCATCAATAGTGCCAGTAACGTCAGTAAATTTTTTCAACCAGTTAAGAGAGATAATCATATGTTTGCTCCTTGAAAATAGAATCGTCCTGGTGTTGATTTGGTTGTATCTAAAGCGCCTAACTCAATGGAGTAGTCGGCAAGGTTTGTCTGCCACTCTTCATTAAAGCTTGCTTCACCGGTTGCAAACGCGCGACCATTTATATAGACGGCTCGCACATTATTGGCAACATCTTCGACGATACAAAACGAAGCACGTCCATCACGAATAATATTCATACTATGCACGGCCTCGGGGGCTGACTTCCAAGTAAAGCGTCCGTCCTTAAATGTATATTTTAGTGGTGTTGTATACGGCGAACCGTCTTCACAAAGCGTTGCCAGCGTCCCAGTTGACGACGACGTAATAACTGCTAATGCTTCTTCTGTCATGATACAAATTTCCTTAAGAACGCTAATTTTGCTGATTCAAAGTAGCGCAAATCTTCAATGCCATACTTCAACATAACCAAGCGCTCAATACCGCCGCCCCATGCAAAGCCACGATACTTCGTTGGATCAATGCCGGCTTCTTTAAGTACGTTCGGGTGAATCATGCCACAGCCAAGCATTTCAAGCCACTCGCCTGACTTGCCGCCAATTGATGCAGGTTTTTCAATAGCAAATTCTAGGCCTGGTTCAACAAATGGAAAATAGGCGGGCTGCGTTTTAATACGCAGGGCCTGTCCGTAATATGTTTCAAAAAAACTTCGCAGCGTGCCAAGCATTTGCCCAAGGGTCGCATCTTTACTTACGTAGACACCTTCACATTGATAAAAGGTATGCTCGTGTGTTGCATCAACGTCTTCATTGCGGAACACGCGTCCATAACTAATGGCAGCAATGTGGCCACCGGCTTCAAGTGCCGCTTTTCCATCTTTTAGAATGCGGTGTTGCATGGTTGAGGTATGTGCTGGTGGAATAAAGCCCTCTTCGGTTCGGAAGGTATCGTACCCGTCACGAGCTGGGTGGTCTTCTGGAAAGTTGAGGGCGCCGAACATGTGATGATCGTCGTCAATTTGACGCGATTCAACGGCATCAAAGCCCATCCGTGTAAAAATATCGACAACGGCTTCAAGCTCTTTCGTGAGAGGATGCTGGGTACCGTTCTCGGTTGGTGGTAACTGCAAAGGTGTACTATTGACGTCCCAGGGTGCGGTGACGTCAAGCACGATAACATCTGCTGAGTCAAGCGCTGCTTCACGGGCTTCAACCGCTGCTTCAATTGCAAGCTTCGCTTCATTTACCTGTTTTCCATAAGCGCCTCGTTCTTCCGACGGAAGCGAACTAATCGCCCCGTACAGTTCACGAAGCTCGGCCGCTTTAAGCACGTCACGAGGAGTACTGCTTGAAGCAACCTTCTCAAGCAAGGACCGTTTGACTCCCTCTACATCATATGTACCCATAATGAGCTTTATTATATCACGAGGATGCTTAGCGCATCGAGACGATAATCAGCCAAATAGCGATCCCGATAATCGCGAGGACGATCAGCACCCATATCCATGCGAGACTTGACGTTTGTTTGGTGCCCTTAAGATAGGCCGAGTCAGTCACGCCGTCAGGTTGGTCGAATGATTTTGCCTTTTCTTTAGCGCGCTCTTGAAGATCTTTGGCAAGCTTTTCTTGCAGCTGTGAACGACTTTCACTTTGCTTCACATATAAACTCATAGTATTAACTATAGCACTTCAGAATTGCACTTTATGTTTATGGTATACTGAAGGCATGTTTACTATAAGGAGGGAAACATATGGCCACTAAGAAAGCCAATGCTACAAAAAAGAAAGCTCCTGCGAAGAAATCTGTCGTGAAGTCAGTTTCAGTTGCAGAGACTAAAACGACCGTCAAGACCGTTCCTGCGACTGCAAAGAAGCACACGCTTGGCCAACACCTTGAAACTTCAATGGTATCGCGTTCGCTTTGGCGAGCACTTGCTGCTGAGTTCATCGGGACGTTCTTACTTGCAGCAGTTGTTATTGCAGGTCAAGGACAACCAATTTTCGTCCTCTTCGGACTCGTGGGTATCGTACTACTCTTCGGTTCTGTGTCAGGTTCACACGTTAACCCAGCCATTACAGTCGCCGCCTGGGCAACACGCCGAATTGGCTGGCTCCGCGCCCTTGGATATGTCTTTGCACAGTTCCTTGGTGCCGCTGCCGCCTTCTTCGTACTCAGCGCCTTCATTGGCGGTGCGGTTAGCCCAACAGCAGAACAACAAGCCTACGGACAAACCGCAGCAAGCCTGTTCCACGCCGTTGATGTCAGTACATTAAGTGGTAAAGAATGGTATGTATTCTTTGCTGAACTTCTTGGCACGACTATTCTTGGGTTCGGTATCGCTGCTGCTACCCGTACGCGCGAAACACTCAAGGCTGGCTTTACCGCTGGTCTCGCCCTCTTCATCGCATTGATGATTGGCGTTACTGTTAGTGGATACGTATCAGCAAGCAGTATTCTTAACCCTGCTGTTGCACTCTCACTCCAAGCTTTCACCGCAAACGCTTGGCCATACATCGTCTACGCACTTGCACCAGTTATTGGTGCGGTTGTTGGATTCCTCTTGCACGATCTTATTCGTGGCAAGAATGTTGCTTAGTTTTACAAAGCATTCAATTAAAAACTCCGCTGTACGAAAGCGGAGTTTTTATTATATTCGCCATAAGGGAAGTGTAATTCCCTAGACAGCTTTCATATTTACCAGTACTCTCTTTAGAGGAGAACGTATGGCACACGAGGCAAAGATTCACGAAACGCAAACAATAATTCTACGAGAACTATTATTCCTTCCCTTTGCCCGATTTTCGGAGCTTCGAAAGAGAACGAGCCTAGAAAGTGACTATTTTAAGTTCCATCTTCAAAGGCTCGTTGATGTGGGATATATTGAAAAAAACGTATCTGGCCAGTATAAGCTTACGCAAGCAGGTAAAGAATATGCCAACAAGCTTGATACAGATAAAAATGTTATTGAACGCCAGCCTAAAAGTGCAATTATTATTGTTGTTGAGCATGATGGAAAGTTACTTATTCAAGAGCGCCTCAAGCACCCGTTTTTCGGCTTCTGGGGGTATCCGGGCGGCAAAATTAGGTGGGGTGAAACAATTCTTGAAGCAGCAGCCCGCGAGCTTGAAGAAGAGACAGGATTGACTGCGCATCATACCTATCAAGGTGTTTATCACGAACACGTTCGATCGGCAGAAACTGATGACATTCTTGAAGACAAAATCTTTCACGTCGTGTCAGCACATACGCCGAACGGAAACCTAAAAGAATATTTTGATGGCGGACGAAATGCATGGATGACCATAGAAGAAATCACCCTGCTCGACAAGAAGTTCAAAAGTACTGATATTGAAACGGGTATCGGCTTAGGCAAATTCTCATTCGTTGAAAAAACACAGGTATACACCAACGAGGAGTTCTAGTGCCGAACCGTATCATACGAGCAGTACTATCTGGGTCGTATCACAAAGACTACCTAGGGCTACTCGATGCTTACAACGAGCTCGTCACCTGTGGTATACAGGTACTATCACCACACCGCCTTGATTTTGAAGACACGGGCGTTTTGTTTGTGCGAGACAAAGCCGAACATAGCCTTTCCGAAGAAGCGCTCGAACGTCATCACCTTATGGGCATCGACCAAGCCGATTTTTTATGGGTACATTTTCCCGACCAATACGTGGGCGTTAGTAGTGCGTTTGAAATTGGCTATGCGCTGGCAAAAGGTATCCCAATATTTAGCAATTCGGTTGTTAATGAACCCAACTTGCAGCCGTTCATTCATAGCGTACCAAGCGTATACCGTGCAATAGACTATTTAGAAAAGACCCAACAAGGAGCCTCATAAACTTAAGCGTTACTACTCCTGTTCGTCTTGTGGCTTATCAATGAGTAGCGGCTCAATGCTCTTGTTACCACCGGCGATTTTCACAACATCGGTATCAACTTTCGCGAGTTCCTTATGCGCGTTATTGTAGTGACTTACCGTTGTACCAAGTGACTTACCGAGCTTTTCCATAAAGCTATCAAACGACGCAATGTGACGACCTAGCTTGCCAACCTGAATTTGAATGTCCTTAGCCTGTTCTTCGATTTGCAGGCTACGCAGGCCCTGGAGGACGGTTTGAAGGTAGGCCATAAAGCTGGTTGGGCTGACGATAATCACTTTCTTCTCACGGAAAGCATATTCAATAAGGTCGCGCGCACTCGAGCCCGTTCCCACATCACCGATGAGTAAATCGTAATATAGCGATTCACTAGGAATAAACATAAAAGCAAAATCCATCGTTCCTTCAGCGGGGCGAATATACTTGCTGGTTTCGTCAATACGACCCTTAAGGTCGTTACGAACCTTCTTCAAAAACTCCTCGCGCTCAGGTTTCGTCTGCGTTGAAACCATTCGGTTATAGTTTTCAAGACTAAACTTACTGTCGATTGGCAGCAGCATACCTTTATCTAAAATAACCACCGCATCGGCAATCACGCCGTCTTTAAAGCTGTACTGCATTTTGTAGTTTTTAGTAGGAAGCATGTTTGTCAGCACTGATTCAAGGTAGTACTCACCAAACACGCCGCGCTGTTTTGGGTTTTGCAGGACGTTTTGGAGTGTTTTTAACTCGTCGGCGACATCAACCACGCGGCGATTGGTTTCATCCAGTTTCGTCAGACGCTGGGAGACATCACCCACTAACTTCATGCTTTCAGTGAGCTGCTTTTGCATTGATATTTGCATGTTACTTGCGTTGCGTTCGAGTTTGTCACCCAGCGAAGTTTGCAGCGTCGTAATAGAACGGTTTAGTTCCGTCACATCGGCTTTGAGCATTTCTACTCCCCCATTGGGTTTTATATCACGCAGCCGCTGCGTGATAACAAATAACATCGCACCAAGCCCGGCAAGCGCTACGATAAGAATAATTATTACCACCGTTTCCATAGCCTTAGTATAGCAGTACTAGATAGCCAGCAAAAGGCGCACGCCAACAACAATAACTAACGCGGTAACAATTGCTACCCACAGCCACTTAATTCGCGCAACTAGCGAGAACAGCCCATAGCTTGCCGTATAAAAGAATAGTGCCCATAACAGTGTAAAATACCAGGCGAGTCCATCCATAACACCACCAAGGCTCCACAACAGGGCGGCTGTCGCCACTGAAATAATAATTGGGCGAGGCTGCAAGTAGCGAACCAGAAGGAACGTCCCAGCTGCAGCAACAAGCACTGCTGCAATACTACCGCTCACGCCTATGGAATTAACGCAGGCCGAGGCGGTTGAAAGGTCACGACACGCAATTGGCTCAACAACATACTGACGTAAAATGGTGGTAAGCACCCACCACGAAAGGCCCATTGCTAGGCCAATGTAAACAATTTTACCTTTTACCCACCACGGTTCAACGACGATGCTCTGCTCGTTCTGAATGACTTTTGCCATGACCGTGCTCCTCCTGCCTTCTTGGTATGTTACTGTACCATAAAGCACCAATAAGCGCAATGACGACGCCCCCTATGACATCGAGTGGGGTGTGCACTAAGGCAAGCACGCGACCAACACAAATAAGCACAACAAGGCCCACTAAAAGCAGCGATGTTTTCTTCATACGTGTTTCAAACCAGACGGCGGCGGTAATGGCAGTAACGAAAAGCGCATGGTCAGACGGGAAGCCTGGGTTGTTGAGGTAAAGCGCACCCGGGTTAACGCCTAATACCTCAAACGGACGCAGGGTTTCAGGCTGATAAATAGCTGCGACGAATTTTGCCAGCATATAGGCCGTAAGGCCCGCCATAAGGATGCGGGCGTAGGCTTCGAAGCGATGACCTTTTGGTATGTTAAACAAGAGTGCCCAGGCCCCAATGAGGACGACCGGGACGACGGCCGCGTCTGCGAGGAGGTGGATAATAAACGAGGGGGTCATTACGTTTAGTATACTCCAAGTTGGGTAAGCTCAAGCAATTCGCTCTTGTTCTTGGCGCTTCCTCATTTTATTCTAAGAATTAATAATTATTTAATAAACTGGGCGTAAATTGAGGGTATATAGAAATGAGGGTGGCATGAAAATACTTATAATTGAAGATAATCCTCGGCTGGTCGATCGTCTTAAAAAGCAGCTGAGTAAATGGTACTTAGTGGAGGTCGCCGAGTCTGGCGACAAAGCCCTTCAACTCGTTGCGTCACGTTCATTCGATATTGCCCTGCTCGACCTTGGGCTTCCTGATACGCCTGGCCTTGAAGTGTGCAAGCAAATAAGAAAGCTCTCCCAAGACTTACCCATCCTTGTCATCACCGGAATTGACACAACCGAAAGTCGAGTCACTCTTCTTGAAAACGGCGCCGATGACTACGTCACTAAACCCTTTGAAATAGCAGAAATACGCGCACGAATTAACGCGCTCGCTCGTCGTCGAGCTCGAAGCGAGCAGAACACGACAATAACTGTCGGTGACCTTATTATCGACCCCTCTCGACGGCTTGTTGTTCGTGCTGGTGTTGAAGTGCGGCTACGTCGTAAAGAGTTTGATATTCTTGAATATCTTGCCAGCCACCCTGGGCGGGTTATGTCACGACAAAATATAATAAATCACGCCTGGGCTTCCACAAGTTCAAGCTGGACCGGCTCGGTTGACGTTCACATTAAGCAGCTCCGGGATAAAATCGACAAACCTTTTTCGTATCCTCTTATTAAAACCTCCTATGGCCTTGGCTACATGATTGAGGCACATGAAGCGGGTCGAAAGTAGGACACACACGGTGAAGGAACAAAGGTATCTTCCCGATCGTACGTCCCAGCTTATTCTTTATGGGACTCTCATTACTGCGCTATTGCTCTCGCTCTTGCTTGTAGCCTACGACGTTGTGGTACATTCACTCTGGTTTCGTGGCAATGTTTGGGTTAGTTTGGCGGTCATCGCCTATTTATGCGTCGCTCGGTATATTCTTATGCACATCAGCTCAATAGTGGCGAATTGGATGCTCGTCCTTTTCTATGAAGTTCTTGCTTTCTGCACGCTAGTAACGTGGGGTATCAATGCACCGGTGGGTATTTTGGCATTAAGCTTCGCTGTTATTCTTCCGAACATTCTTATAGGGCCAAAGTCGATATTTCCCGTTGCTTCCGTGACGGTTTTTACGGTCATTTTAGTACAACTCCTCCACGAGCAAAAAATGGTGACACCAAACCTTACTGCATTATCGCAACCGTCTTCTATGTGGGACGTCACTGCCTATTCAATTATTTTAGCGATCTTCGCCCTTGTTTCGTGGATTGGCGGCACGCAGCGCGAAAAGGCGCTTAATCGTGCACTTTTGGCGGAACGTGAGCTTCAAAAACAAAAGAAAGCATTAAGCATTGAACTTGAAAGAGAATCCGCCGCGTTGCGACACGCGCAGTTAAAACAAATGCGAGAGCTTCATAAATTTGCATTTCTCGGACAATCTGCGGCCGCCACTCTTCATGAACTGTCCTCACACCTCAGTATTCTCAATCTTGACATTGATGATTTGCGACAACACGACGCCAATTCGGAGGCAATAATTAATGCTAAGGATAGCATTCACCACATCAATAAAATGGTACGCCAAGCTCGTCAACAACTCAATTCATACGATCAACACGAGACGTTTGATGCGGTTGACGTTATTAATCAAAGCCTAAAAGATATGCGAGAAAAGTTTACCCATGGACGAGTTGAAGTCACAAAAGCACTACGAACCAAGTCGTGCCCTCTTACCGGAAGCCCCGTTGCTTTAATGCATATCCTCACTATCCTACTTAATAATGCCGTTGATGCATGTTGTGATATGCCGAGCGCGCGAATTACGGTTTCATTAAAAGGAAGTTCAGGCCATATCGTTATTTCAGTTATTGATAATGGCACGGGGATTGACCCGTCATTACAACCTGCGCTTTTCAGCCCCATTGTCAGTAAAAAATCGTCTGGCATGGGTGTTGGTTTGTATATCGCACACCACCTGACGAATAATCAATTTAGCGGAAATATTAACTTAAAGCCAAGTAAGCGTGGCGCGCATTTTGTGGTTACGATTCCAAAATCTTGTTCAATGATTCCGACAGCATTTTGACATACGACCCAGTGACCTCATGCCCCACGGGCAACCGGTATGCGGTGATATTCTCGTGCTTCTTATCCAAATCCGTAATATGCTTCTTAATGACCACGGGGTCAAAAATTCCATAAAAAATATCAATTGGGAGCTTAAGCTTCGCGACATCTTGGAGCGAGGTTTGGTTAATAATGCTCGATTCGAGCGCCGCAATATATGAGGAAATGGTATCACCTGTGACGTTAAGCGCCTTGTTCGCCAGACCCATTTTCACGGCAAAGGGCGAAAGTCGTTCCAGCTGCTCGGGGTGCTTTTTTGCGGTAGTATACAGTAAGCGAAGCATGTCGTCTGGCGAACCGATTAGCTTTCCGTCAATTTTTGGACGGTAAAATGGTGGGCTACATAGCACTAAACGACGCGGCAGTAAGGTGTAGCGTTTTGCAATTTCAACAGATACGAGTGCGCCAAGCGAATGTCCGACAATAATTGGCCGCTGGCTAAGGCCAAGTTTTAGAAGCGTTGCTCCCACCGAGCGAGCCTGTGCTTTTGCATCGTACACGACCCAGGACGGTTTTGGAGAGTCACCAAAACCTAATAAATCGATACCAATAATGCGAACATTGTGCGGCATCTGCGCCGCTACCTCGTCCCATGAGTGCAGGGTATTACCTATGCCGTGAATAAGGACGTAGGTAGCGCGTGGCTTTTTGGGTGTTTGAAATTCATAAGTATTGAGGGTGTACGGCACGCGTAAATAACGGTGCGAAACCATTGCGGCCCAGTTTCGTAGTGACATGCTTTTACTATAGCAGTTATGGAGGGATTCGGTCACCTTCGGCGATCTTCCTGAAGTTTCACGGCTGGCAAACCAGTTGCCATTCGGGAGCTCTCAACTCATCAGCTCTATGCCAAAGAAAAAACAGGTACTATATACCTGTTTTTTCTTTGGCTAGGGTTAGTGGTCGTGTTTCAGGAAGAATGCTTCAAAAATTCAATAAGTCTTGGCCAATTTCCATCACCCCAGTATCGATTTTGTTCATTATCAGTCATTGAACCAAGTGCATACTGATAGCCCTCGGGGACAAATAATAAATTTGCCGGCCAGCGTGTATTAACCTGATCCTTCACGGATGCAATCGAGCCAAGATTTTTAAGACTAAATACCTCTGAGACTCCATCGGGATATCCAATAGCTGTTGCGTCTTCGAAATACGCACTTCTGTCTTCCTTGCCTTCCATAAGCTTCAGAAAATCATCTTGTGTTAACCAGTCGTTGGCATATTTTACGAAAGGCCCTGGGAAACCATTCAACGCTTTAATAAAAAAGCCTACATCCATCTTTATGCATATCTCACCTGTATCTTTTGCAGCCCATACGGCCGACTGGCGAGCAATCTCCTCAACCGACTCATCTTGAATCTCAGGCGTGTCGATTGCAAGTTGAACTAATTCGTAATCACCAGAAATTTTCTCAAAGTAAGTTTGTGCTATTTCGAACTTCATTTTATTTGTTGTTACAAAGTTAATCTTCATGTATGAAGTATAACAAACAAAAAATGACGATTTCTCGTCATCTTAAGCATAATCAACTTGGCTAGGGTTAGTGGTCGTGTTTCAGGAAGACTTTATTCAAATCTAGCGAGTATTTCATTAGCTGACATACTATTTAACTCAACTATGTTTAGTTTTATTTTACTAATGACATTTTCAACTATCCATGTACCGACCTTGTAAATTCTCCATCCTTCCTTGGTATCTGGGTCGTAAAATGCCCATTTTCTCCATGTTTCTCCGCTTGGTTCAAAATATTGATCAGCTGTGATTGTTTTTATCTCTTCAAACCAAGCACGCAAAGTTTCTTCGTCGTGGCTTGAGTAATCGCCCCACTTCGGACTAGAGTCTGTGTATTCTCTTTCAAATATAGTTGCACATCCTTCATAAATAGCAGCTTCAATTGCCGAACATGGTTCTGAATTATAGAATCCTTGGGAGACGTGATATCCTTCGTGAAATACAACCGGCTTAATTCTATCAAACTGGCTAGCTCTATTTTCTTGGTCTATTCGAATACCAATTTTCATCGATTCACGTGATAAAGCACTCCCGGTTACTCCATCTTCTCCATAAGCATAATTGGTGCCAAAAGAAATATTAATGGTTTCAGGTAAGCTAGGTAATAAAAGTCTTAAACTATCGTACGATTCAACAATTTTCGGCAAGAACAAAGTATTAACTTCTTCGTCTTCAAAGCTCACTACATTAACAGATTTTTTGCCTACAGATTCTAATTCATTAAACATTCTGGTTGTATTTTAACTTAACAAACAAAAAATGACGATTTCTCGTCATCTTAAGCATAATCAACTTGGCTAGGGCGGAGGGATTCGAACCCCCGAATGCCAGTACCAAAAACTGGTGCCTTACCACTTGGCGACGCCCTATTAACCCGATGTATTATATCGTAATAGGGGTAAATGCTCAAGCGTTCTTCTTAACACCTTTTGATTTTTCGACGTGAGCGAATTGTCCATGTATTTCAAAAATGAAGTAAAGCCCAACGACGAGCCATAGCGCACCGAAGATAATGCTAGTAAGAAAACTGAATGGATTAAGCGTAATAACCGCCCCTACAACAACCGAGACGGCACTCACAAGCCATGCAACGAAAATAAGGACCCAGCCCTTCTTCTGTTTCTCCTTAAGTGGCGTCACCGCAAGCGCGAGCAGCACACAGCCAAGAGCTGCAAATACAAGCGACACGATAGTTTTTACAATCGCCAGGCCAACGAAGGTTGCCGAGGCATAATACGCCACAAATGGACTCGCCAGCAACGATATGTTTGTAACGAGCGCAATGACCAGGCTAAATACCCCTATGGCGGTCAAAATTGCTCCCACCAGTGTTATCCACCAAAGGTTATCACCAAGCCATTTCCTGGCGTCAGTGGGAAGATGCGGTACTTCTCGTAACCATCCCCCTATAGTGTGTTCTAGTTTCGTTAAAAGTTCCATACCCATACCTCCTCTTATTAGTCTCATCATACTGCCGATACGGGTATTTCTCAACTATTTCTTAGTTTTACGCACCGGCCACATACCCCAACTTGTCCACACAGCCATAACACCAAAGAGAAGCGAGATCATAATCGCCCACCAGCCAGGTGCTAAATTACCCACGGTACCAAGAAATCCGACCGTTTCGGCAGCACTGTTTGAGAGCACTAGCGACGTGGTAATGCCCAGCCAAACCAGTGAAACTAACCATCCACACACCATACTTACCCATCGAAAGGCTGGGCTCACGGTCATCCTAAGAAGAAATGGCAGAGCAAATAATTCGTAGGCAACAATCACGGGTGCTAACCCGCTCACAAGCCCGTCACTTATGGGCAATTTAAATGAAATAATAAGCTCAATAAAGGCTTCGAATGTAAATAATTGCGCCACAATCATGATAACAAGAAGCGCCGCATAAAGCAGCGATATTTGCGTGACGGCCTCTGTTTTTGGCTTTGATGCGGGAGTTGGTTGTACGAAGAATTTCATATCCCTAGTATACGTCCGTGCTTATGCTTTTTACAAACCGTTGTTATTTTTAAAATTACGCTTGCGCTTTTTTTGTGAATACGATACATTAGGGACAAGCGCAAGTTACAAAAACAAACAAACTCCAAAAAAATTCAAAAAAATTTTTTATTTGTTGTAGCGAACGCTATACGATATCCACCACAACAGGAGAAATCCGCCTTCGGGCGGGTTTTTCTTTGGCGTAAAAAACGTTTTTACGAACAGGCGCTATTCGGCTTTAAACGAGTGTTCGTCGCGCCACTGAGCAATGGCCGCATGGTTACCGTTTAAGAGCACCTCGGGAACTTTTAGCCCCTTAAACTCAGACGGTTTTGTATACTGAGGAAATTCGAGCGTTTCTCCGTCTGAAAAGCTCTCAATCTCTGCGCTCGCTTCACCACCTAAAACACCAGGGATAAGGCGCACGATACTGTCGATAATAGTCATAGCGGGTAGTTCGCCGCCAGTCAGCACATAGTCGCCAACACTCAGCTGCTCATCAACCAGCGTGACAATACGCTCGTCGTAGCCCTCGTAGCGGCCACAGATGAAGATATAGCCCCGATTCGCATCCGCATAGGTCTTAGCAGTCGCCTGCTTCCAGCGCTGCCCACGAGGCGTCATAAGCAGTACTTTCGCCGTAGGGTCGTTTACTTTGGCCGCCTCAATAGCCGCAAACAGTGGCTCGGGCTTTAATAGCATGCCGTCACCACCGCCATAAGGGGTATCGTCAACCTGCTGACGCGGTCCAATACCAAATTCACGAAGATTAATAAGGCCAAACTCAACAGCACCCTCTTTCTGGGCCTTCCACATCATTGAGCTATTAAGGACACCGTCGAACATTTCTGGGAACAGTGTCACAACTTGGATCTTTTTCACTCTCACCAGTGTACGGCATATTGACATTTTTGTAAATATATGCTACTATAAACAATAGCTCTTTGACATCCTTCCCCGACACCCTGGAGAGACGAAATGAACACCAGCACCACGTCTGGCAGCAAGGCTCAGACCACCGAGCAGAAGCTTCGGGACCTGAACGCCTCGATCAAGACGACCGGCGTCACCATGATGATGGCGATCGTCACCATCACCCTCAGCAGCATCAACATGATCCAAGCGGCCATCGTCTTGAACAAGATCAACTGGATGCTCAACGCGCTCCTGTACGTCACCGTTGGACTTCTGTTCATCGTTCTCGTCAAGTGCGCGACGTACCTGATCTCCATGATCGTCGAGCGAGCTCTCATCGAGCACGACCGCGACAAGGCATCCGCCTAGATCTTCTGCCGTCCGATCCGGGAAGAGAGATCTTAAGCTCGCCCGAGTCGAGCCCTCCCTAGCACCACGTTGCCCGGGAACTCCTCGGGCAACAAACAAGTATATGAATTCGTTTCATGTCCTTGTCTGTTTGCTTCTCTTGACTTTGTGTGAATATGTTATAATGTAGAGTACGGTCCACCTTCAAACCGATAGCCACCAGGAAGGGGCGTCATGCCGAGAAAGGCTATGCCTAAGGCTGCGGCTACCGTCACGGAGCCCAAGAAGCAGAAGGCGACGATCGATCCGGAGAAGATGCGGCACGTCGAGTCCGTCGACGAGAAGACTAGGAAGCTCGAGAACCAGCTATCGAACCGCTTGACGCGCGGAGAGATGAGTACTCTCCTCGATGACCGCTCGAAGGAAGTCATCGACCAGTTGGCCGAACGCTTCAAAGTGACGGCCGAGGACGTCAACAAGTGTCTTGACCTCATCGCGTTTCAGCGTCAGCTGTGACCAAGCCCCCGAAAGGCCCCCGTTGAGCTCCCTAAAGGAGCTCCGGACCCTCTCGGGGGCCTTTCACTTTCTCGTGCAAACAAAAAGACGCCCAATAAAGGGCGTCTTTTATACACATAAGCTCTCAACAAAATGTGGTGATTTGTTGCTCGCATGAGCCATTTCTCGCAGTTCAAAGTATTTGCTGAACTGCTAGTGATTATATATCAAGGTCGTCGAATTCTGCAAGCTCTGCACGAGTCTTTTTTGTGTAGTCTGAGGTCTTGTCCACAGGTTCATCTGTAGAAGTATCCACAGCCTCGACAGGTACGTCAGAAGATGTAGTAGAATCATCGCTCGAAATGGTTGCGCCGGTTTGGCCGTCGTTGTTTACAATTTTCAAGTTGTAGCGAGCGTCGTTTTTCGTCCCAAGTGCACGAAGCAATGTTCGCAGGCTCTGGGCGGTGACACCGCGTTTACCAATCACACGGCCAAGGTCGTCTGGGTTAACGGTGAGCGTTAGTAGTACCCCTTTTTCGTCGATGATGCGCTCAACGACAACGTCGTCTGGGTTCCCAACGACTGACTTAACGATATACTCTATGAACTGCTGGTCTATGGTCGACATATTCCCTCCTCCGGTCTCTGTCAAAATATCGTACCTTCATTGTACCATGCTCTCATGAAGACATAAGCATAATCAATTTCTCCAAATAAAAATACTCCCGACGTGCGGGAGTATTTTGTAAAGATGAAGACTATTCAGCTGTTTCGACGGGAGCCTCGGGAGCCTCGGGAGCCTCAGTAACTTCTACTGGTACTTCTTTGACTACTTCTTCTTTTGGCTGGTTCTTGCGAAGCTTCTGTGGGTGACGAAGCGCTTTTTGCTTGTCGGTGACAGCTTCTTTAACCCAGCTTGGCAAATTAACACCACCCTCTTTAAGGAGTTTAGCCACACGAGGAGTTGGCTGTGCGCCGTTGTCGAGGAACTTTTGAGCAGCCTCGGCTTGGACGGTAACTTCTTTAGTGTGTGGGTTGTAGCTTCCTACATAGGCAACAACACGACCACTTGATGGGTGACGTTGTGACTCTTGTACTGCCAGGCGGTAGGTTGGGTATCCTGCGCGTCCGACGCGTTGCAAACGAATTGCGAGCATGTCTTAAAATTTTCCTTTAACTCATTAACCTATTGTGTAATAGTCTTCTATTAAAACTCTCTGGCTATTTTACACGTTTTATCTCTGTAAGTCAACCAGCAGGCGCGTTTAGGCGCTGTAACTCAAAAGTGCGGCCTTAGCGGCTTCTTGCTGAGCAGCCTGTTTACTTGGGCCGGTGCCTTGGCTCACCTGTCGATCACCGGCGTAAACGCCAAGCGTAAAGACCTTATCGTGGTCAGGGCCAACCTCTTCCAGCACAACATATCGAGGCGTGACGCCATCAACGCGCTGCATTACCTCTTGAAGATGTGATTTAGGGTCGCGCCATGAACCTTCTTTCAAAATGCCATCGAGCTTTGAGATAATATGCTTTTTAATAAACACCGCTGCGTCATCGTAGCCACGCTCAAGGTAAATTGCACCAATCAGCGCCTCGAAAGCGTTCGCTAAAATTTGCACGCGCGCGCGCTCGCCACCTTGCTTTTCGCCGCGGCTCATACGAACAAGCGGTTCGTAGCCAAGGAGTTGGCCAGCATCACCAATGCTTTCAGTGCGCACCAACGATGCACGCCAACTCGTTAAGATGCCCTCGGCTTCTTCATAATTAAGAAACAGGAAATCCGTCACGACAAGCTCAAGTACGGCGTCGCCTAAAAATTCAAGCCGTTCATTATGCTCCGAAACACTTTTACGGTGCTCATTGACGTAACTTCGGTGTGTTAACGCGGTCACAAGGAGGTTGATGTCTTTAAACTCAAAGCCAAGCTTCTCCCGAGCAAATTCTTGATATGGCGCTGTTTGCATCCCGCTCATTTACAAGTTCTCCTGCCTTATGCGTTTCATCGCCAAAAGCATTAATTTACCGATATCTTCGTACTCAATTGCATCAAGAGCCTCGTGGAAGGGAAACCATTTAATACCGTTCATCCACTCTTCTTTTTGAATATCGTTCGTATCGCCTTTGGCGCGCACCAGGTAAATTTGTGTCGTCATAAGCACTAGTTTGTCGATACGACGGTAGCGAAAATGAATTTTTCCCAGCCACCCAAGGATATCAACGTCTTTGAGGCCGGCCTCTTCGCCAATTTCACGACGAGCGGTTTGTTGAGCAGTTTCACCTTCTTCAATATGTCCTTTGGGAATTGTCCAGCGATCTTTTGCATCCTGAATAAGCAGGATTTCAACCCCTTTTTCACCACGACGGAAAACAACCCCACCTGCGGTTGGTTCACGGACGATTTCTTGAATAGATGGTTTTTTGCGCGAAAAGTATTTTTTAAACTTATCGAACTGTGGTAACTGTGGTGTCGCCATTTTCGGCTCCCTCTACAAGCATGCGATAGGCGGTACCGAGTACCCCGTTCACAAACTTGCTCGAGTTATCCGAACCAAACGCTTTGGCAAGCTCAACGGCTTCATTAATTGCAACCTTAGGGGGCACGACATCAGCTTGATGAAGTAGCTCGTAGATACCGAGTCGTAAGATATTGCGGTCAATACGTGCAATTTGATCAATTGGCCAATCGGGCGCAATTGGTTGAATCTTCTCGTCAATGGCCTTTTGTTCTGCTAAAACACCGTCAACGAGAATTTCCACGAACTTTGTATCGTCAATTGCCGTTTCATATCGCTGAAGGTTGCGTGACAAGATTTCCTTGACATCAGCAGAGGCGTCGGCAGACTCTGTACGAAATTCGTATTCGTAAAGTGTTTGTAATGCGACGATGCGGCCGAGATGACGATTAGATGCCATAATGCGTTAGTTCTCTTTGTTATTGTAAATGTAGCGTTAATAAATAAATGTGCAAATGCGAAAAAGCGCTGCGCAAATTACTTCGCGAGCGCCTTGCCTGTTTCACGACGAGTGGTCTTGACCTTAACCGGCGATGTACCGTTGACGCGTCGAGCAAGCTCGAGGCGCAGGTGACTACGACGGAGGCCCGTTTTTCGTGGGCTACTCTGTTTCTTTGGTTGTCCCATTCAAAGTGCTCCTTTTCCTAGGTGTTATTAAACTCTTGTGGTTCATTATACACTTTTTACGACAGTATCTCAAGGGGCTATTAGCCTGTCATTTTCATAAGCATTATGGTATTGTATGGGTAATATGCCAGAAAAACAAAAAACACCCCCAGATAGTTTCATCGCAGACACCAACAAGGCCATAGAACTGACGCGTCCTGCTCCTGAGCCAGTTTATGACAAGCAAATCCCTGAATGGTTAAACGATCGCTCGTTCCTTACCGCCTCGGCACGTGCCGCTCAAGAGTCAATCGTTGACCGTGCCACCCCTAAAGCCGAACCCGAGCCAAGCGCCGAGAGTAAAAAGGGCAAGAAAGTACTGAAGGCCGTAGGCGTCGGTGTGGGCATTACCGCTATCGCAGCTGGCGCAGTTGGCTTTGGCAATCTAGTGCTTGATGCTGCCGAGCATCAAATTTCCCATAACGAAGAGGTTAACCGAGAGGCGCTTCAGCAGCAAGAAGAGTTTCAAAGACAACTCGACAATGGCATCGTGTACGTTGACCCGGTATCTGAGGTGCCGAGCGACAAGTAGTCGTTAAACGACGACGCTCACCAGCCGGCCGGGTACATAAATCACCTTCTTTGGCTCGCTCGTCACAAACTTCGCAACATTTTCATGCGCCAAAGCCTTGGCTTTAATTTCCTCTGCTTTGGTGTCCTTTTGAACACTAATTTCACCACGAAGCTTACCGTTTACTTGAACGGCAATGGTAATAACATCTTCAACCGTCAGCGCTTCGTCCCAAACAGGCCAGATGGCATTTTGTACCAGACCTTCATGGCCAAGTTGTTGCCATAATTCGTTTGCAATGTGGGGTGCAAATGGCTCAATCATTTGAACAAGCACACTTAAGGCATCGCGCCAGGCTTCTTCAGAGAAGCCGTCAATCTTGAACTTATACAGGTCGTTTACATATTCCATGAGGGCTGCAATTGCAGTGTTAAAACTCATACGGCGAATGTCATCGGTTACTTTGCGGATGGTTTTGTGCTGTGCGACGCGAAGCGCTTCATCGTTTTTTGTGACATCTTTCGCCGAACCATCAAAGTGCTGCACGACTGTCCAAACGCGGTTAAGGAAACGGTAAATACCAGCAATACCGTGTGAATCCCAGCTGGCATCAAGCTCAATTGGGCCCATAAACAGCAGGTAGGTACGAAGCGCGTCGGCGCCATAGCCTTGGTTGATAATCTCAAGCGGGTCAATAACATTACCCTTACTCTTGCTCATCTTCGTGCCGTCTTCGGCGTTAATGTAGCCGTGATAAACAAGCTTTTTGACTGGTTCTTTAAAATTAACGAGCCCCATATCGTTAAAGACGTGTGACCAGAACCGAACATACAGTAAGTGTGCAACAGCGTGGTCACCACCAACGTAGAAGTCGACGGGGTTCCAATAGTTAATAATTTCAGGGTCCCAAGCTCGTTCGGTGTTGTGCGCGTCGCTATAACGGAGCAGGTACCAGCTTGAACATGCGTAGCCATCCATCGTGTCAGTTTCGCGCTTGGCAGGTTTGCCACACTCAGGACAGGTTGTATTTACCCAATCAGTCGCGTGCGCTAAAGTCGACTGACCGTCACCTTTTGGTGCAAAATCTTTCACTTCAGGGAGCACAACCGGTAGTTGGTCTTCTGGCACCGCAACGGCACCATGTTCATCACAATGAATAATTGGAATTGGCGCACCCCAGTAACGCTGACGACTAATCAGCCAGTCGCGCATTTTGTAGGTTGTTTTAGCGGCACCAAGGTTCTGCGCTTCAAGTGATATAACGATTTTTTCACGAGCCTCGCTCGACTGCATACCGTCAAAAGCACCCGAATTAATCAATACGCCTTCGCCGTGAAAGACTTGCTCTGTGTTATTAGCGGGCTTTTCAATGACTTCAACAATTGGCAGATTAAACTTCTCGGCAAAAGCAAAGTCACGCTCATCGTGCGCCGGAACAGCCATAACCGCACCAGTTCCATACCCACCAAGCACATAATCGGCCACCCAAACAGGCACCTTTTCACCCGAAACCGGGTTAATGGCGTACGAACCAGTAAAGACACCTGTCTTTTCCTTAGTGTCATTCATGCGTTCAATCTCAGACTTCTTAACCGCTTCTTTAATATAATTTTCAGTTACTTCCTTGAATTCGCCAGTAGCAAGTTGCGGTGCAAGTGGGTGTTCTGGAGCGAGCACTACAAAAGTAGCGCCAAATATTGTATCTGGTCGCGTCGAAAAGACAGAGATTTTGTTCTTATTCGAAGAAACATCTGCAGCCCGAGTTTCTACGGGCTCTAGGGACCCGTCAGAAACCCGGAGCGAAGCCGTTTCTGAAAGTAAGAACGAAATCTCCGCTCCGACCGACCGACCAATCCAATTCGTCTGCGCTGTTTTTATTTTTTGCGGCCAATCGAGATCTTCAATTTCATCAAGCAACTCATCAGCGTAATCAGTAATTTTGAAGAACCACTGCTTCATTGATTTCTTTTCAACTAAACTGCCGCAACGCCAACAATGGCCACCTTCAACCTGTTCGTTGGCGAGCACGGTTTTATCAACAGGACACCACCACTGTAGAGCTTCTTTTTGGTAGGCTAAACCGCGCCGATAAAACTCAGTAAAAATCCACTGCGTCCATTTGTAATATTCAGGGTCGCTGGTGTTAATTTCGCGGTCCCAATCGATGCTCGAACCGATGCGCTTAATTTGGTTTTTAAAGTTTGCAATAAAGGTTTCGGTCGCTTCAACTGGCGAGGTGCCGGTTTTAATAGCATAATTTTCAGTTGGAAGGCCAAAAGCATCCCATCCCATTGGGTTTAAGACGTTGTGGCCATGTTGGCGATGAAAGCGAGCAATCGCATCGACAATTGAGTGCTCAAAGGCGTGTCCTGTGTGCATGCCGGCACCACTTGGGTAAGGAAACATGGCTGATACATAGGTTTTTGGCCGCGGGTCATTATCAATAGCAGCGCTCGCCTGCTGCTCCTGCCAAACTTGTTGCCACTTTGGTTCTATTTCTGCCGGATTGTATCGCCTCATAATAGATAGATTATACCACAGAGGGGTGAGCTAACGGGTCGGGGTAAGCGACTCAAAAAACTTTTGCTTTGTTTCAAGCCACCCTGGTGATTGACGAACAAGCTGATTCTCTTCTTCGGTTGAATGGAGAATAACCTTAACGGCCTCTTCAAGATAAATACCACCCTGAGAGCCCTTAAACAGTACTGCTCCACCCTTTTCGAGGAATTTATGCACATAAGCGCCGGCTTCAAGTGCACTCTTGAAACTCACGACATGGCAGCCCTGAGCGCGTGCAGCTGGCGCTAAATACTTCTCCGCTTCATCGCCAACAGTCACTACGTGAGCCAGCTGAACTGGGTCACATAGCACTCCAACCGCCTCATGTTCGTGTACCGAAACCGAACCTAGTTCGTTCATACTACCAAGCACGGCAATTTTTTGCGGGACATTCATTTGGTATAAAACTCGCAGCGCCGAGGCCACCGCCAGTGGGCTTGAGTTGTAGCTGTCATCGATAATAACTGACTCGTTAACACCGCGAAGAATATTCATTCGCCCCTTAACGGCTCGCACCTTTTCAAGCCCTTTGGCTGCTTCGGCAGGTGAAAAACCAAGCTTTACTGCAACTGCACCGGCGGCAACCGCCGCACGAATGCTGTGTTCGCCGGCTAACTTCAATGTCACCATGACGGAATCAGCAAAACCCGAAGCTGTAAACGTTCCACTAAACCCATCGGCAAACGTGTAGTCGTCGGTTGTAAAGCGGTACTCAGCAGATGCCGTCGTGCCGTAGGTATTGATATTTGCGTTGGTAATATCTGCGGCGTACACGCCAGGTATATCGTCGCGGTTAATAATGGCCGATTTACTATAGTTCACTACCGCGAGCTCTTCGGCCGCAACAGCCTCGAGTGTTTGGAAATATTCCATGTGCTCCGGCGCAACGGCGGTAACGACGGCAATATCAGGTGTAAGGTAAGTGCCGAAATGCGGAATTTGCCCAACGCGGTCGGTGCCAAGCTCTTGAACAATAACATCAACGTCGGCTGGTTGGGTAATACGCGAATTAACCGCCTTAAACACGGTAATCCACTGTCGTATGTCTCGTATGTTGTCAGGGAAATCAATGCCCAATATAGCAAGTGGGGCGCTGAGCTCTGAGTTGTGGTTTCCCTCGTGAAGGCGCACGCGAAGTTTTTCGCTCAGTACCGTGCCGATAGCAATTTTTGTACTTGTCTTGCCGACACTACCGACGACAACCACTAGCCGAACCTCGGGATGTTTTTTAAAGTATTTTTTTACTGCTCGCTCTAGTTTTTTTTGAATATAATTCTTAAACATTACATCTATTATGACACATCCGAAAGTAAGTCTTTTTATAATTTCTGAAACAGAATATCAATACCGTAATAATACCAACTCGAAATCGTTGGGTACGCCGTACTCACCGAACGACCGACGTTGCCCAACTCGGTTAGGTACGTACCCGGGATAACCGACGAATCGTGCGCATCGTAGTCCATTGCCGGGTTTGCCGCAACGTAATAGACACCGTCGTTGGCCCCTCCTCTATATTTAACCGTGAGCGCCACCATATCCGCCCCATTTGCGGATGTCGACACTTTCGCGATAGTAAAGGGCGTTGAAAACCACACGTACGTCCAGCTCCCCGCCTTACGAACACCCGAGTAGGTTGTTTGTGCGACTGCGGTACCAAAACCCGACCACCCTGGAAGTACCGAACCCTGCCAGTCGTTTGTATACGCAGCCGTATCAATAGATTGTGATAAGAACGTCGAGTCAGCTAATGGGGGCTCCCATACTCGTACGCCCAATACTCGAATGCCATTATTATTTGAGGTGTAGAACCTATCGCCAGTCCACAGGCCACCGCCACCATCGTTATATACCAAATAGCTTCCCGGCGGAGGGCTGGTACCAAAAATCGAACCGGTGCTAAACGTTCCCGTCCCTGCGGTGTAGCCCAAATGCCCTGGGCACTTACCAAGTGTAGCGGCAGTGGTATTTGTTTGATAATAATCTTTTTTGTCTTTAATTGAGCCTACCGTCATACAGTAGTCAGTTCCGGTTGAGGTGTATTCCATACGACTTGAGGCATCTGCCACCAATCCTGCACCACCATTAGCCTGAGAAAGAGCCTCTGGGAAAGTACCCAAGTCAACTTTGTCGACCTCCAGCCGCATCGTTGCAGTATTAAGGTTCGCCTGAGCAACCGAGCTCCCCGCCCTCCCAATCACACCGTTATAAGCGACTGTTACGATGGCCGCCAATATGGCAATCACGACGATGACGATAAGAAGTTCGACGATTGTAAACCCACCAAGCTGAGACTTCGCTTTAGTCATTGTGCTTATCATTATCGCATAAAAATAGTGCTTCGTGTCTATGAAACTGTGATTTCACTCACTCTTTTCACACTACAACAGAAAACCGCCTCCTATAACAGAGGCGGTTTTTTGCTGCTGCGCGCCCACCCGGGGCGGCTTTTTTGCAATGTTTGTTTTAGCAGCGCTTGGAGTCGACCCCATGCGCATCAGCATGGTATTAGTATGAAATACTCAGCGAAAAAACGCAAGCGGTTTAGGCAAAAAGCCGTGCCACCGACGGTGACACAAGTGTTTCAATTGAGCCGCCCGTCTCAAGGGCGGCCCTCACCTGTGTTGAGCTAACATCTGGGGTTTTAACCTGAAGCGGCCGAGCGTGTCGTGCTTTTGAGTTAATGCGGCTTCCGTCGCGCTCGATCACCAGCATCGCTAATGTCTCGAGAAGGTCATCCCCACCCTTCCACTCACCCATCGTTTCGGTTGAATCGGCCCCGAAGACGAAGATAAAACTGCGATTAGGGTAGGTTTTTTCAAGCTCGCGAACTGTATCGATCGTCTCGACACTGACACACCTATCCAGTTCGGTAGTGATTACCCGTACCACGTCCTGGTCGCCCCGAGTTGCATCACGAACAAACGCCTCAATATATTCGAGTCGGCGCTCACGGGAGACAGGGATGACTTTATCAAGGCGATTACCGCTTGGCATAATCCACACCTGTGCACCGTGTTTTTCGGCATATTCAAAACAAGCACGCAAAATAGCAACATGGGCGAGGGTAGGGGGGTTAAAGGCACCGCCGTATATTACCGTTTCAATCTGTTTTTGTCGCTTCATATCTCTTCTCCTGAGTTATTGTTGACTTAACACTAAGTATGTTCTACACTCAGTATATAGCAAGTTAGTGTAAAAAGGAATATAACTATGGAACATCCAAAAAAAACCGAATTCCAACCTAAAGATGACTACCTTCGCGTCGCCACCGCCTCCCCCGAAGTAGCTGTTGGTGACGTCGCGGCGAACACCAGCCGAATTGCCGAGCTCTACGCGCAGGCAGTCACTCAAGACGTATCACTTGTCGTCTTCCCAGAGCTCTCAATAACTGGCTACTCTATTCAAGATCTCGTCGGTCACCCCTCACTCTTAAAGAATGCACGCGAATCGCTTCTCCATCTCGCTCAACTCACCGAATGGCGCCCAACCGCCGCCATCGTTGGGCTTCCCGTCGCAGTCAATAACGGTATTTATAACTGCGCGGCTGTGCTTGCTAACGGTGTTATTCAGGGAATCGTGCCAAAACAAAACCTGCCTACTTATAACGAATTCTATGAAAAGCGCTGGTATCAGTCGTGGAACGCTGATACGCCAAATACCAGTGTTCGCATTGGTACTGCAGATGTTCCTTTTGGTACTCAGCAGCTCTTTACCATTGGCGATCAGCGTGTTGGTATAGAAATCTGCGAAGATCTTTGGGTTCCGCAGCAGCCAAGTATCGAACTTGCCGCCAATGGCGCAACTATTATCGCCAACCCGTCGGCGTCGCCCGAAACGGTCGCAAAATCTGCCTACCGCCGACAGCTCGTTGCACAAACTGCCGGCCGAAATGCCGTCGGGTATGTTTACGCAAGTTCAGATAGCAGCGAATCAACCGCCGAAATTGTCATGAGTGGACATCAGCTTATTAGTGAACTTGGCACTATTGTTGCTGAACGCTCACCATTTTCCCCCATTCAGCGTCTTATGGTTACCGATATCGATACGCAACATATCACCCACGACCGTCAGCACACCACCAACTTCCCCAACAGGTTCGCTATGACAGCAACTGAAACTGGTGTTGAGCGCCGTCAAACAACGCTACTACGCACAATGGACCCCGAGCCGTTTATTCCTAAAGGTACCCCTGAAGAAATTGCCGACCGACTTGATACCATTCTTAATATCCAGGCGACGGGTCTCGCAATGCGACTGAAGTCGAGCCATATTGAGAAGATTATCCTTGGGCTTTCAGGCGGCCTTGATTCTACCCTCGCTCTGCTCGTTGCCCTGCGTGCCGGTAGTCAGCTTGGTGTCGACCCATCATCACTCATTTACACGCTTACCATGCCAAGTAAGGCCAGTTCTGAGCGCACGCAATCGAATGCAATCAAGCTCGCCGCCGAGCTAAGTGTTAATAATGAAGAAATCCCTATTGCACACCTGAGCACCGACCAACTCAAAGCACTCGGCCACGACGACACCCAAGACATTACCTACGAAAATACCCAGGCGCGCATTCGACAGGCATTGGTATTCAACAGGGCTAATCAACTTAACGGCCTGGCGCTTGGCACCGGTGATTTAAGCGAAATTGCCCTGGGGTGGTGCACCTACAACGGTGACCATATGTCGCACTACAACGTTAATGCATCGATTCCTAAAACGCTGGTACGTTCACTAGTTCGCCGTGCCAGCCAAACCGTACCCGAAGCAGCCCGTGTTATTCTTGAAGATATTCTCGACACCCCCGTTTCACCCGAGCTCACTGGCGATGGTAGAGGTATCACTCAAGAGACCGAAGACCTCATTGGGCCATACGAACTACACGACTTCTTTCTCTATCACTTCCTGCGCTTTAAAGAGCCGAAAGCAAAAATTGGCTACCTCGCCATTAAGGCTTTCGAAGGGCGCCGTAATGAAGATGAAATAAACAAGTGGCTTGACCTCTTCTTTACGCGTTTTTATCGAAACCAGTGGAAGCGCCAAGCCATGCCAGATGGTGCAAAAGTTGGCCTTAGCCTCAGCCCAAAGGGTGACTGGCGAATGGCGCCAGAAGCGGTATTTGTTGACCAATAAGGTATACTAATTGTATGAACTACACAACGCCGTACGTACCCCCAACACTCACTGTTGACGCGGTCATCTTCCAAATCATTAATGGTCACCTTAACGTCTGTCTTATTCAGCGCGCTAACGACCCGTTTAAGGGCGATTGGGCGCTGCCGGGCGGCTACAGCCCACAGGGCGAAACCACAATCGAAGCGCTTGAGCGCATCGTCCAAGCTAAAGCGGGGATTAATATCAAAAACGACCTCAGCTACATTGAACAGCTCTACACGTTTGATACCGTTGCACGCGACCCACGCGGCCACGCTGTTTCAGTCACCTATATGGGCTGCGGACGCGAGCTTTTTGCGAATGACGCGCAAAGTGTCGTTAGCTTCTTCCCTGTCGATGATTTGCCACCGATTGCTTACGACCACAAAGACATTATTCAGTACGCCCGCCAACGCCTGATTGCAAAACTTACCTACACAAACGCTGTGTACGCGTTTTTGCCCCAGTATTTCACCCTGACCGAACTGCAGTCTGCCTACGAAGCTGTCTTTGGCTACGAGCTTGATAAGCGCAACTTCCGTAAGAAGTTTGCCAGCCTCGGCCTCACCGAAGAAACGGACCAAATGCGGCGCGAAGGGGCACACCGTCCTGCTCGGCTTCACCAATTCACCTCAGATACCTTGCAAGTGCTTTCTCGCAGCTTCGACTGATACCTTTAATTATCAAGAAGCGGCGGCGCAAACTCGGCCTGCTCTAATAGCTCGGCACCGGTAAAGCGCTGGCGCGCTGGCAACTCTACCCACTCACCACCGTCTGGTGATTCTTCGACAGCATCAGGATAAATCATACGGCGCCAGGTAATACGGTCACGAACATCATTTTCATCCGCTGGGTTCACGCGCGCGTAATGAAGCACGCTGCAATTTCGAATAGTGTACTGTGGGTCGCGGTCAATCGCCTCTCACTGTTCAGGGCGCATGCGTTCAATACCATAGCGCGCCACGTTAATAAAGTCGCCATGTGAGACAACAATAACCCGACGACCTTCTTGCTCGCGGTGAAGCGTCCCTTGAAAGTCGCGAAATCGCCCGTAAACGTCCGGCATGCTTTCACCGCCATCGAAGCGGACGTACCACGGGGTGGCACTGTGTAATTTCACCGTAAGAGGGAATTGTGAGCGCTGTTCGGCGCGCGGCACTGTGCCATATACGCCCCAGCTTCGCTCGACAATGCGGTCGTCAATCGTCCACTCGCCCGTTTCCATACCTCCTAAATAGGCGGCTGTTTCACGGGTACGGAGGAATGGGGATACGTAGCGAGCGTCAAACAGCGCAACTCCGCCCATGTTTTTATCAATCCACTGCTTTGCAGCTTGGGCCTGTTCAATGCCGCGACTCGACAATCGCTGTTGCCAATCCGGCCTATCGTTTATTTGAGATTCTTTTTCGTGGTGACCCTCGCCAGATTTATCAAGTGTTTGAATGATATTTGCTTCAGATAGCCCATGGCGAACGAAGACGATATGATTTGGTAATGCCATACGTGTGGACCTTTCGCTTATAGAGCTAGTATATCGTCTTTTGGTAATTTTGACAATTAGTGTTGACAATACAATAAGTAAGGCCTACACTAATGATAGAAAGTGTAATAAATACACTTACTAATGTAGTCAAAGGAGAAACCCCTATGGAAACGTATAAAGCTGATCGAATTGTTACCGTTAACGTGGATGTGCAAAATGACTTCTGTCCCGGTGGGTCACTGGCCGTCACAGAAGGCGATATGGTCGTATCACCTCTTAACCAGCTCAATGAATTCACCCGCGCACATGGTGGTACGGTTGTATTTACCGGTGACCAACACCCTACTGCTACCCCACACTTTGATATATGGCCAGTCCACTGCGTCGCTGGAACAGAAGGCGCCGCTTTGCGAAGCGACCTTATTGTTAGCACTGAAGATACTATTGTCGACAAAGGCACCGGCCAGACGGATGGCTACTCAGCGTTTGAAGGCAAAACCCGCGATGGTCGCAGCCTTGCCGAAATGATTACCCCCGTCAATTACGAGCGAGTTGCTGTGTTGATGGGTGGGCTTGCAACCGATTACTGCGTGAAAAATAGTGCACTCGACGCTATTAAGGTGGCTGCGGGCGAGGGTGAAATTCGTGTATACGTTATCCGCGAAGCCATTCGCGGCGTGAACCTTCAACCTGACGATAGCGACAAAGCGCTCGAAGAGATGGCAGCCGCCGGCGTCACTATTGTCGACACCGTCGAGGACATTACTAACCAAATAATCCGCGAGGCCTAACCATTATGAACGAGCGATTCACCTCCCCTGCCCCAGAAACCGAGCGACGTCTCAGCGATGGTCTCGATTTCTACAAACTCACCATGGGTCAGCTCGCCCTCGAGCGCTACCCTGAAGCATCGGTAACGTTTACCTTAAAAAACCGTGGCGGCGACTTCCCCCTTGGTGAATACGTCGACCCCATTGAGCTTGAGGCTCGCCTTTCAGCAATTCGCGACCAAGGATTCACCCCTGAAGAAATAGCTGCCTTCGCCGGATTGCAAGCCCAAGACGGCTCTGCTCGGTTTGACGCACCGTACCTCGATTTCTTAGCCAACCTTCGCCTTACCGAAGTACACGTTAGTAAGGATGTACAAACTGGCGACCTAGCGCTCGAGTCGACTGGTTCATGGCCAAACGTCAGCTTATGGGAAACAGTTGCCATGAGCGAGGTAAACGAACTGTATTTCGAAACCCTCATAAGACAACGGGGGCTTAATAAAGAAGCGTTATTTGCCGAGGGCGATCGACGACTGTCAGAAAAAATTGAACGGCTTAAGAACTCTGGTATTACATTTGCCGACTTTGGTACCAGACGTCGTTTTAGTGCCGAGTGGCAAGACCACGTTATTGGCCGCCTCGCTCGCGAACTTCCCGATAATTTTATTGGCACGAGTAACCCTTGGTTTGCGTATAAACACTCCCTTACCCCTATTGGAACGTACGCTCACGAAATGCCAATGGTCTACGCCGCCCTCACTGATGCGAAACATGGCAACCCCCTTGATGGCCACACTCAAATGATGCACGAGTGGTACGAAAGGTACGGCGAAGGCCTTTCAATCGCCCTGACCGATACCTTTACAAGCGAGTTCTTCTTTAGCGACTTTACGGCCGAACAAGCAGAGGCGTGGCGTGGCCTCCGACACGATTCGGGTGACCCAATTGAATTTGGCGAGCAAGCTATCGCTTTTTATGAGGCGCACAACATTGACCCTAAAGAAAAAACAATTATATTTAGCGATGGCCTCGATATCGACATGATTTTCAGCCTTGCCGAACATTTTCGTGGACGCGTTAAGGTACTGTTCGGCTGGGGAACTTTACTCACCAACGATCTTGGGCTCCGCGCAAATAACTTTGTGATGAAGGCAACCGCTGTAAATGGCGTGCCTACTGTTAAACTCAGTGATGTCAGTGGCAAACATACCGGCCCAGAAGCAGAGGTGGATCGCTACGCACACTTAGTTGAAGCGAGGCGTGACGTCAGCGCCGCATATGAACTGATGGGCGCGTAATGGAGGCTTTTGTGGAACCCTCCCTTCAGACCCGACCCGAGCACTACCCAGGCTACCCAACCGAGCGCCTCACCCTTAATCTTCCGTCAGAATACCCGCTTCAAGATATCGATATCCCCGACGGGCCGTGGAGCTTCAATACAACACCTCCGCCTACGCCTGAGGCAACAGCTTTATTTACGAATCAGGGGTATGAAACCGATTCGCTCGGCCGGCCACTTCACCCCTGGGCGCACCGCCTCCTATCAACCGAGAACGGTGGCGTTACAACAGGCAAAGGAGCCTATTGGCACTGGGGACCGAACCCCACCGCTGACCCTCTCGTTATAACCAACGAGCCCCGTCGCCGTATTTTACTTATTGAGCGCTCTGACACGGGTGCGCTTGCCCTGCCTGGTGGGTTTGTTAATGGCGACGAACCACCTCACGCAGCTGCACTTCGCGAGCTTCAAGAAGAAACCGGCCTTCAGCTGACCCAAAAAGGCCTGCTAATTTATAAAGGGCCCGTTGCTGACCTCCGTACGACCCTTCACGCATGGGCAGAAACATCAGCTTATGTATTCTCTGTTGATTCGCCGTACGAGGTTACCGGAAATGACGACGCCCTCAACGCAGCATGGTATTTTATTGATGAATTACCTGCTTCATTGTTCGGCTCACACGCGCATCTTATTAAATTAGCATTAAATTATTGACCTAGGTCACATTATATGGGTATTACTACTAGTATTTTTTCTTAAAGTATGGTTAGATAAGCATGTTCAGAAGCACACGCGTAGCAGAAAGCACGCAGCGTATCTCTTCACCATGAGATACTCTCACGTTCGCCGAAGCGATTGCCAGCAGGTCGATCTGACATAACACTTATTTCATTATAAGTAGAACTGAGAGAATAATATATCATGGCAACAAATCTATTTATCGGAAGCCTTGCTTACTCAACTACCGACGACAGCCTTAAGGCTTTCTTCGAAACCGTAGGTGAAGTATCAAGCGCACGTGTCGTTACCGACCGTGAAACTGGCCGTTCAAAGGGATTCGGTTTCGTCGAATACACTGACGAAGCTAACAACCAAAAAGCAATTGACGAACTAAACGGCAAAGAGCTTGATGGTCGTGCAATCAACGTGAACTTGGCGCGTCCTAAAGAAGACCGTCCTCGTCGCGACTTTGGTGGCAACAATGACCGTGGTGGTAACGGTGGTGGTTCATTCCGCCAACGTAGCTGGTAATTTTACCCTACCCCATAAAAATAACCCCCTCTCTGGGGGTTATTTTATTTGCCGCATCATATTAGCGAAAAAGTGGCGAAGTGAGCCAGTCGTAATGAATGTTAAAGAAACTCGCTGCGAGGCCTAATGCGTTAAACAACCAAAGCGATACCAAGACAACGAGCCCAGTGAGAGCGAGGACAACGAGGCGAATTGGCCACGACTGGCGCGCTATCCATTCCATCCAGGCATCATATTTCCCGTGAGCGTAAGCAAGGATACGTTCAGCAAACTCAAACTCGCTCGCCAAAACTGCCATTCCAGCAAAGACGACAAGCCAACCTGGGCCAGGATATGGCACAAGTACAAGGCCAATAAGCACGATAGTTCCGCCAACAATACCAACCAAAACCTTTTTACTATGTGAGAGGACTTTATTCATCCTATCTCTAGTATAGGTTACTCGAGTAGTTTAATAAATGCGGCCTCATCAATAACGGCAGTTCCGTAGGCCTTTGCCTTGGTGAGTTTACTTGCACCCACTTTTCCACCAGCCACGAGGTAATGAGTGTCTTTTGCCACAGATGTCTGAAATACACCACCCTTGGCGCGAATACGATCAGCTGCTTCATCACGCGACATAGACTCGAGTGAGCCAGTGATGACAAAATGCTTTCCGATAAGTGCACCCGTTCTCTTTTCATAGTATGGCTTTACCCCAAGGGTTTTGAACTTTTCAAGCAGAGCAGTATTATCCTCGTCGGCAAACCACGCAATAATTGACTCCGCCACAACCTTCCCGACGCCATCAACTTCTTGGAGCGTCTCGAGCGTGGCTCGCTCAAGTGCCTCAATTGACTCGAACCTACTAGCCAAATCGATGGCAGTTTGGCTTCCTACGTGACGAATACCAAGCCCTAATATAAACTTTTCAAGAGGTGGTTTCTTTTTACTCGCAATGGCATCAACAAGTTTTTTAGCCGATAGCTCTGCAAATCTATCGAGTTTCAATAAGTCGTCAACGGTAATAGTGTAAATATCGGCACTATCGTGAACGAGCCCGGCATCAACCAGCGCAACAACGTTCTTCTCGCCCAAGGTATCGATATCAAGCGCACCCTTACTGGCGTAGTACTGCACTGAACGTTTCAAAATGAGGTCACTTGAAGACCCTTTCACCCGGTACACGACATCCTCACCGAGGCGCTCAAACTCTAGTTCAGGATACTGCTCGACAAGTGCTGTTTCATAATTAAATGGTTTTGCATCCTTAGGACGGAGCTCAAGCACAACACTTTCAACTTGCGGAATAATATCACCTGCCTTGAAGATAACAACGGTATCACCTATGCGAATGTCTTTACGAGCAATTTCATCAGCGTTATGGAGGCTGGCGTGCTGGACGGTCGTACCCGCAACAACAACAGGGTCGAATACCGCAACGGGTGTTGCCGCACCGGTTCGACCAATGCTAATAACGATATCCTTAACCACAGTGGTCGCCTGTTCAGCTGCATATTTATAGGCAACGGCGGCGCGGGGCTGCTTTCCCACAATACCAAGCCGCGCAAAGAGTGCGCGGTCGTTCACTTTTATCACGAGACCGTCTGTGTTAAACGGCAAATCGTGACGCTTTGTGTCCCACTTACGGACAAATTCCATAACGCCGCCCAGCGAATCAAACACACTCGCCTCTTTGTTACGACGGACACCTAACGAGGTAAGGAATTCATATGCCCGCATATTAGTAGGGACTTCATTTGGATTATCACGAATAAGGTCATAGGCAATAAACGTTAAGGGCCGCTCGGCTACCAGGTGCGGGTCAAGCTGGCGAATGGTGCCAGCGGCAAGGTTTCGCGGATTCGCAAAGGTCGGCTTACCAGCTTTTTTTTGCTTTTCATTGAGTGCGATGAAATCTTTTTTTAGCATCACAATTTCGCCACGAATTTCCGTACGACCAACCAGAAGGTGCTTATTAGTCTCGTCCTCGCGCAGACGAAGCGGCACGTTAGCAATAGTACGAACGTTATTCGTGACGTCTTCACCGACGAAACTATCACCGCGGGTTACCGCTTGGACAAGCAGGCCGTCTTCATAAATAAGTGCGCAGGCTAAGCCGTCCATTTTAATGTCAGCAAAAAACTCGTGCTTCGTACCAGGCAGCATTTTGTCCATACGCACCACCCAGGCTTCAACATCGGCAACGTCAAAGACATCATTCAGGCTCAGCATACGGCTACGGTGCTGCACCTTCTTGAAACCACCCAACAGTTCGTTACCTACCCGCTGTGTTGGGCTATCGGGTGTAATAAGCGATGGGTCAGCCGCCTCAAGCGACTTCAGCTCACTCATAAGGCTATCGTACACCGCGTCGGGTACCGTGGCTGCGTCCAAGGCGTGATATTCGTAACTATACTTAAGCAGTAGCTGTCTCAGCTCATGCACCCTCTCATTGTTCGCGTGGGGCATAATCAACAACCTTTCGATACAGCAGGTAGACGTAGCTGGCAACCCAAATGGTGACGAGGGCCGACCAAATAAGTATAGTGACGGGAACGATTGGCAGCCATTCAATAGCTGGCCATAGATTTTTTATACCCATGTCAAGAAGGATAATAGGGATGACGACAACAGCGCTCGCAACAACAATGATGAGAGCCATCCACAGCCAGCGAAGCAGTACCTTGACGCGACGACCAACCATTATGTCACCGGCGGTTTTTATCGCCTGATACGGGTACATACCAGGCAACGTGATAATAATCATCGCAAACAGGCTGCTTGTTATCCAATACAGAGATAATACTGTTAAAAGCCCGGCACACAGCCAAAACAACATCGACGCAACCCCACCATCAAGTAGCCCTGTATTCAATGCCGCGCTATAGCCAATAAATGCGATACCAACCGGTATTAACTGTATCGCGGCAAAAAGTACGATGATAATAGTAGAAAAAATTGGCGCACCCGAATTATACAGCCCGTCACGTAGCTTTACCTTATGCCCAGCAAGAATATTACGAAGTAACCAGACTGTCGTCAGCCATGTCATAAGAAATATAACTATTGAAAAAATCTGTTGCGTCTCGGTGGACTGTGACCCGTAGTTGGAAGAAATAGCTGATACCAGTAACAATCCCGCCTGGCTAATAGTGCCCCATGCCCCACTAAAAAAGTCGCCGCCTGAAGTTTTCAGCGTCTCGCCTACTGTGGCGTAGCTTTCCTGTGACTGTATACCAATAAGAAAAGCGTAGAGCGTAATGTATATAACTGCGAGCAGTACGAATGTTTTTTTATTTTTCCAAAGAAGCTTCGTCACTTCTCCAGTGAATGAAAAATTTCCCGGAAGTACCAGTGGTCGGATATAGTCACTACGACGCGTTAAGCGAAACGTCCGATGCGGACGACGATGCATAAAGGCATTGAGTCGTTTTTTCTGTCTTGTAATAAAATTTTTAGAATTTGTTGGCATTTTCACTGAGCCTTTTTATGCGATCTTCTAGTGGTGGGTGTGAACTGAAAAGGTTCGAGAAAAAACCTGGCCTTAACGGGTTACTAATAAATAACTGGGCCGTCGCAGAGTTTTGCTTACGCATTGGACGGCCAAATTCTTGAAGTTTACGTAGTGCGCTTGTCATGCCGTCAGAGTCACGAGTGGTCATAGCCCCTGTTGCATCGGCAAGGTACTCACGTTGGCGACTAATTGCCATTTGTACAATTGCGGCGATAATCGGCGCGAGGATAATAATAACAACCCCCGCGACAAGCACGAGCGGGTTTGTACCATTCTCACGACGGTCGCCACCGAAAAACAACATCCTCATAACAATATCCGACAAAATACCAATTGCGCTAACAAGCCCGAAGGCAATCATACTGACGCGAATGTCATAGTTTTGAACATGCCCCATTTCGTGGGCCATCACCGCAGTGAGCTCTCGGTCGTTCATGATATCAAGCAGACCGGTGGTTGCAGCGACAATCGCCTTTTGCGGATTACGGCCCGTTGCAAACGCATTTGGCGCCACGTCATCAATAACGTACACCTTTGGCATTGGAATACCAAGGGTAATGGAAAGGTTTTCTACTACCCTATAAAGCCGTGGGTTATCGCGCTTCTCTATTTGTTGAGCGCCCGTCATCGCGACAGCTAGCGAGCCGGCCGCAAAATACTGAATAAGCGCGTACAAGAATGCACCAATGAGCACCCATAGGGTGACCGAAGTATTACCGAAGTAGTAGCTTACCACCCAGCCAATAGCGGTAATTAAGCCAACAAACACCGCCATAATAAGAACGGTGTTGCGCTTGTTGGCAGCAATTGCTTTATACATAGTCGCTAAAGATGCCTAACTAAAACTTAACTTCGACAGGCTTGTTAGCGGCTTCGCGCTCAGACTCGTCAACTTCGAAGAATTCGCGAGTCTTAAAGCCAAACATACCAGCGACAACGTTTGCTGGGAAGGTTTGGATTCGTATATTAAGACCTGTAACACCAGAGTTGTAGAAACGACGTGAACCCTGAATTTTGTCTTCAGTATCAACAAGTTCGCGTTGCAAATCAGCAAAGTTTTGGTTTGCCTTTAGGTCTGGGTAAGCTTCAGCAACAGCGAAGAGGCTTTTCAATGCACCCTCAAACTGGTTTTCAGCTGTGGCGGTTTCTTTGACACCCTTTGCGCTCATTACATTAGCGCGAGCTTCGGTAACCGCTTCAAATACGCCTGATTCGTGTTGCGCGTATCCCTTAACGGTTTCAACGAGGTTAGGAATAAGGTCAAGACGACGCTTCAATTGAACGTTTATGTCGCTCCACGCTTCGTCAACGCGAATACGCAATGTCACAAGGCTGTTGTACGTTGCCCAAAGGAAGATACCGATGAGAACTACGACACCAAGAATTATCCAAACTACTGTCATTTCCAAACTCCTTATTTGTAATACTCCTAGTATAACAAAACCCCAGCAAAAAGCCGAGGTTTCATAATGTCTGGTGCGCAGAGCGGGAATTGAACCCGCACGGCCGTGAAGCCAAGAGATTTTAAGTCTCTCGTGTCTACCAATTCCACCATCCGCGCATATATATCGTTTGGAGGCACCTACGGGTAACGCTCCCGTCTACACGGTTTTGCAGACCGTTGCCTAACTTCTCGGCCAAGGCGCCATCTGTTGACCTATTATATCAGAGAGGCAGTGGTTAAAACGAAAAAATAAGCGAGTTAGCCAACTTTCTCAGCAATTTCTTGGTAAAATAGTGCTATTACTGTATACGATATCATTTACTTTTAAACCATATAACGAGGGTACAATGTCCACTGAAATAAACGACACTGCTGAAGAAACAAAACACGACGAACGCGCCGAGCAGCTAGAGCAACCAGAAATAGTTCAAACGGTCACTCCCCCACTAACAGCACCTCAAGTAGCCCCAATAAAACGAGCGTCAAATAAAGGCCTGTTGGTTTTTGTTGCTATATTTGGTGCGCTGATGCTGATTAGCCTCGGCACAGGGGCCGGCATTCTTATTGCGCGCTATAACTCGCCAAATGACTCACCATCACTCACATCGACTACCGACGGTAACGCCACTGTCACACAGGCAGAAAGTTCAATTGCGTCGGTTGCCGAAAAAGTCGGCCCAAGTGTTGTCTCAATTGTCACTCAAACGCAAACAACAAGCCCATACGCTGGAACAACCTCTGGTGAAGCGGCTGGTACGGGCATTATTGTCAGTAAAGACGGCTACGTTATGACAAATAACCACGTCATCGAAGACGCTAAGAGTGTCTCTGTTGTCGACAGCGTCGGCAACCTCTACGAAGATGTTACTGTTGTTGGGCGAGACCCGTTGAATGATATCGCCTTCCTTAAAATTAAATCAGACAAAACCTTCACCGCAGCGACGATTGGCAGCAGTTCAACGCTTCGTACCGGCCAACAGGTCGTCGCAATCGGAAATGCGCTTGGACAATACAGTAACACCGTAACGAGCGGTATTATTTCGGGCACGGGACGTCCAGTCACGGCAAGTTCAGGTACAGGCACGAGCACCGAGTCGCTTACCGACCTCATTCAAACAGATGCATCAATTAATTCCGGAAACTCTGGTGGACCACTCGTCAATATGGCTGGACAAATTATCGGTATTAATACAGCAATTGTCGCAGATGCTAACGGCATCGGCTTTGCTATTCCTGTTAATTCAACCAAGGGTGTTCTCGCGGGCGTGCTAGAAACGGGAAAAATTAGCCGCGCCTTTCTTGGCGTCAGCTATCTGACGGTTACCCCCGACGTTGCTCGTGAATATAAGCTCTCCGCTAGTGCCGGTGCCTACGTTTACGCCTCTTCTGGCGGCGCAAGTGCTGTCTCATCGGGCAGCCCCGCTGATAAGGCCGGTCTTAAACAAGGTGATGTCATTACAAAGATTAATGACGAAACCGTTGGAACACAGGGCGGCCTCTCAAGTATTCTTGGCGAGTACCGACCAGGTGACAAAATAACTATCACCTACCTTCGCGACGGCAAAGAAAATGCGGTGACACTCAACCTCGGAACCTACGAGGGCTAAAGAACGTTAGCTGTCAATTGATACGCGGGGCAGTATTTTATCAAGCCACATTGGCAACCACCAGGCCGAACGGTCGAGGTATGACATGATAATTGGCACAATAGTCATACGAACGATAAAAGCATCGACAAGAATACCAATCGCGAGCGCAAAGCCCATTGATTGAATAGTTGAGTCGTGGTTGCCAATAAAACCGGCAAACACGGCCACCATAATAAGGCCAGCGGCAACAACAACGCGGCTTCCCATTGCGAACCCTTGAAGAACTGCTTTTCTTGCCTGCTTCGTTTCGTGATACGCCTCTTGCATGCCCGAAACAAGGAAGAATTCGTAGTCCATAGCAAGACCGAACAGAATACCTATCGCAATAATAGGGATAAAGCTGACGATTGGCCCTGGTGCATCGCTAATGCCAAACCAGCCCCACTGGAAAACAGCAACAAGTGCACCGAACATGGCAAAGACCGATAGCAAGAAGCCGAGCGTGGCCTTAATTGGAATAAGGATCGAGCGGAACGCGAGCATAAGGATAAGCAGCGACAGCCCTACCACCACGCCAAGATAGATAGGCAAGGCGGCGGCTAGTTTTGCATTAATATCAATTTGAATTGCGGTTGTACCAGTGACGCCTAGTGTCACCGAGTCAGCTCCGGTTAGTTTCTTTTGGTTATCTGTATTGCGCAGATATTCAACAAGGTCTTTGGTTGCAGCATCAGACGGCCCGCTTTTCGGTGTCACCTGTATCATCCCTTTTGTCCCATTGCTGGTCGTCAAGGCAGCTTGCGCCTGAGCAACCCCGTCGACACTGGCAATATTTTTAGCGACTTGTTGCAAGTGGTAGTACTGTGTATATATTTCAACATTTTTTTCAAGCTCAACGGCAGCCGCGGCTTGTGCTTGAGGTGTCATTGCTATTTGAAGCGCGGCCGTGCCCTGGGCTGCGAGCTGTTGCTGATATTGCTGGACAATTTGTTGACGAACAGCGTCTTTTTCTTCTGCCGTTACTGGCGTGAGGCCCTCGACAACAACGAGCAGCGGGCCGTTATAGCCTGGCCCAAACCCCTTAGCGAGAAGGTCATACGCCTCACGGCGTGAAGATGTTTTTGCTGCCGTTTCATCAGTTGGAAGCCCAAGCTGGAGCTTTGTAACGGGCAAAGAGAGTACGACAATGACCGCTAAAGCAGCGGACAGTATTGACTTCCTGTACTTAAGAATGAATTCACCCCAATGGTACCAAATAGTTGAATGGCTCACTTGTATGTGATGAATTTCGTGTGTGCTCTCGAGTTCACGAATAGCTTTTCGTGATTTTGGCCCAAAAACATATAGCCCAAAAATACCGAGCATCGCTGGAATAAGTGTAATGGCGACAAGTGCGGCAATTGCAACCGTCGCCGCGGCAGCAACGCCCATAACCGTCATGAACGGAATCTGAACAACGGCTAGCGAAACGAGTGCAATAACCACAGTTGAAGCCGCAAAGACAACAGCGTTTCCAGCCGTTGCAATGGCGCGACCAGCCGCATCTTTAAGCGCGTAGCCTTCTTTAACATAGGTGCGGTATCGGTTCACAATAAATAACGAGTAGTCAATACCTACCGCCAGCCCGAGCATCACCGCAAGCACTGGTGCGGTGCTGTTGAGGCTTACGACGTGGCTTAACGAGAACAGTGCCGTCATACTTACGCCAACCGCAACGATTGCCGTAACGATTGGCATACCGGCAGCAATAAGTGAGCCGAGTGTAACGAGCAACACAACAAGTGCCAGTATTACACCGGCGATCTCGCCAACTCCAAGAATTTCGCCGACTTCTTTGCTGACTAAGTCACCACCAGCCACAACGGTGAGGCCGCTGTCTTTACGAGTATCTTCAATGAGAGTATTTACTTTGCTAATTGTGTCGCTCGAAACAGTCCCGTCTTCGCCGTTCATCTGAACGGTAATGTAGCCGATGGTTCCATCTGAAGATATAGCCGACGCTAATGTAAATGGACTTACAGCGTTGGTGACACTTTCAACCTTCGCAATATCGTCAGCGAGTGTGGTAATTTGTTCGCGGTAGTCTTGAATGGTTTTCCCTTGAGGTACCTCAATAACCACCTTCGCCGACTGAGCGCCGGTATCAGGAAATAGCTCCTTGAAACGATCGAGTGTTTTCTGTGCTTCGGTACCAGGAATAGAGAGTGAGCTATCTGTTTTGGGGCCAACCTGCAACATAACAATCGCCAAAACAGCAAGAAGCAGCGCCCATCCAAGCACTACCAGCCATTTGAACCTAAACATAAGCTCCCCAAGTCGTTGAAGGTGTTTTGCCATTACCTAAGTATAGCCGATTTTGAGTAAGAATTTTAGTTTTACTGAATTTGAATCGCGCCAGACGGTATAGATAGGCTCGCTTGGTAGCCTGCGGTCGCAACTTGGTGTGGCGGCATCCACGTATGGAAATTGCTAGGTTTATAAATACTCTCATATACCGCGACTACATCTTCAATCGATGCGTCAACAAGTGGCTCACGAGGAATGAGCGCGCCCTGCAAATCAATAGTTGGGTGGTTGTCACGAAAACTCTTTACCGCTTTTGTGAGCCAGTCAACGGCCACACGTGTGTCTTGAAGGCCAAATACAAGAATCTTCTCGGGAGGAAATAACGATTCGGCGATGTATTGCTCGTACGCAGCTGTGATGCCAGCATATCCCAGAAATTGGCTTATCGATCCGTCCAATATAGTTGGATTATCCTCGTCAGATTCAATAAGCGCAACAACATGTTGCATATCAGGTTCAATTGAGAGCTTTGGCGCAGTGATAAGGAGGCGCGATGGAATACCCTCTCTCAAGGCGTAGCTAGTAATAGCCGCCGAAACAAGACCACGGCTCGTGTCGCGCAAACGTTTTTCGGGCGGCAAATGGGAAAAGAAGGTACGCGTCTCTCCGATACCTTTTTCAAGTCCCCACTCCAGTTTATCTGTGTCAACCACAAGATTCATTGTGCGCAATATAATAACAGAAATAGGTGAAATTTGCAAGCACCAGGCGAACTGCTTATACTAAGTCAGCTAGTAGGTACGCTTGATAAGTAGGTATGGCATAGGCGCGTAAGCGCCAGCCTCACCGATGGCAAAGGTCTTGATACCCGTGCCAGAGCGAGCGTGTTGCCAGTACTGGAGGTAGAGTTTCCAGCCAGCTGTCAGTGTCACCGTGTTGCGCGCGGTCATTGAGTGAGTATCCCTTGTTGTGGTGTTATTGCCGACAATCTCTGCCCGCGCCACCTGAATGTCGTTATACATATCAGGGGTTCCTGTGGTGTATGCAATAGCTACGCCGCGGTCACCACCCCATACCGCACTCGTGAACGTCACGTATGCCTCAATTTCGTATTCGCCAGTTTGGTCAATAATAATGAAGTTGCCACTGGCGTGCATTGATGAACTCCCGCGATTAATCTCGAGATTTCCGAGCACGGCTTGAACTGCATACGGCGCAGCACCAGCATCGACAGTACTTGACTGGGATGTAGCAGCGGTCAACTTAATCTTTTCGGCATGCCCACCACTTGGGGCAACCCATGAGACGCCAGCAGCCTGCGCCGAATCGGCCTGAAGAACCGTACCATCCGCACCGACGCCAACTCGGGTGATAGCACCAGCACCCGTAGCAGCCAATAAATCACCTTTGGTGGTGGCGGTTGAAGTGGCAATTCGACCACCTAACCCGGTATCAACATATAGCTTGCGAGCAGCTTGGTTGTCGGTGGTTGGGTCAGCGGCAGGCAGGACAGGGATGGTTGAAAAAGTCTTAATGCCAGCAATCGTTTGGTCGGTGGTGAGGCGAACGGCAGCATCTCCTGGCGTGGCGGTAGTCGAAGTGGTGCCCAGGGAAAGGCTAGAAGTTCCGGTTCCTGCACCAATAGCTGCTCGAGCAGTGGCGGCGTCTGTGGCAGTAAGAATGCTGCGGCCAACGGCTGTTGAGTCGGTGAGATCGGTGGCGGTGTGGGTATGAGAAGAGTCGGCTTTAGTAGCTAAAGAGCCCGACGGCTTAAGAGCGCCGTCTGCATCATGCTCAACCGAGAGAAAGGCATTGAGTATACTCCCCCATTCTCCGTCGTCGGAACCCGGTATTGGTAAACGTATTGCCACTATGTTACCTTTCTATCGCGCCCTATTCCTATATAAATGATAGTAACATATAACAAAATAGTGCTCAAGCTTGTAATAAGCGCTGCGTGAAACTACAAACCCAATAATCGCTTTTTCTTGGTTTCAAATTCGGCATCGGTGAGGATACCCTTGTCCCTTAGTTCGGCCAATTGCTTCACCTGCGCAATTGCGTCATCGGTTGACGGGACTGAAGCTGGTTGAGCTGGAGTCTGAGCTTGGGCCGCTGCACGCTTATTTGCCCGTGACGAGCCAATAGCTGCGCCTATTAATACTCCTCTACGAGTGCTTCGACGAAGTGGTGCCATAATTGAGATCTCCTATTTATTCACCGCTTATTATATCGCATTCGTGTGCTGCTTGGTATCCTCCAGCATAGCCGCAAGATGGCGCACAAAAACGATTAACCAGGTAAATATAATAGCCGCCGCCACAAGTTCAAACACGGTCAAGTTAAAGTACCCCGTCACCGAGAACAGCCAAACGCTGACGGCAAGCGCAGCAAGCAAGAGATACGAGGCTATGTAGTACGCCTTAGTGAATCGCGGCATCAACCACGGCAGACCAATAATAATGCAAAGGAATAGCACCGCCATGCCACCTGCAGCGGCGTTGTGAATAAGCGGATATACGTCATAGACGAACGCACCAACACAAGCAAGCGCGATACCGATGCCTGACAGTAATACTTGAAATATCACGCGTCGGACACGGTTCTCGTGCTCGTTATTCGTATAGAGTGTGGCTAAATCTTTTGCAATATAATCTGATAATGCAACGACAATAAGTCCAGTAATAATAAGTGTCGCATTAAATGAATAGGCAGATACGCCTCCGTTGGCGCCCAGTGAGCTAAAGTGGTAATACCACCACTGCGGATCCCCTGCCGTCAGCATACTAATGAACGTGCCGCTTAATAAGAATAGGGCTATTAATATTGAAATCCGCGCTGCATTTATTTGTTTAGCCGATAGGTACACGGCGTAACACGCTGCGCCGGCTGACAATGCAACAAGAATAGACGCCGCCCACATATCAATGGTTGCGCCAATAAACGACTGGCCGACAACATAAAATAGCACCGCATACATCAAGAATACGAGCAATCCGTGCACAAGGCCAAGCGAGGTTGTATTGACGTACGCCTTGGTTATTTCCCGCCTTGTTTTAGCGCCTTTTTTGTCGTGAGGCAGCGCAACAATCATATACATAGCGAGGCCTAGAACGCCACCCAGAATTGCAGCAATAAAGCCAAGTGATACGCCCCGCTCAAACAGGGTTACGTCGCGACCCCAAAAGCTTACAAGCCCAATAACAAACCCGAGCCCTCCGCCGATAAATGAGGCGTAAAGCGCACGCGCTTCAATGACGCCATGGTGTTGATTGCTCTGTTTTTGCATACTACTCCCTAAGACATCTTGTGTCTTTATGATAGATTTTATGCGTCTATTGTATCAGGATGCGTAAAATTAAAAACTATACGACCTGGCGCTGCTTTAATTTGCGTCGTTCACGTTCGGACAATCCTCCCCAAACACCAAAACGTTCGTCGTCGTCGAGTGCGCGTTGAAGACACGGTTCGCGAATATCACATAGGGCACAAACTTTTTTTGCTCGTTTTGTACTGCCGCCTTTTTCTGGAAAAAACTCCTCGGGATCAGTTTGGGCACACAGCGCCGCGCCCTCCCGAGTATCTTCATTCTCCTGACGCTGCCGAAAAGCGCCCTTTTGTTGAATACGTAAACCCTCTGCGCAGTAGCGTTCGCCGCTCATATACCTGTACCCCTCTTAGTTAAGGATAAGTATAATAAGTGGTTTGCTTACACACAAGCATAAGCGGGATATTTATTGTGTAACACCGAACAGCGTTGCACACAACAAGTGTTATAATCGCCTTATGAAACTATACTTCGCTCGACACGGTCATACGGACGCAAGTGCAAACAGCCCTATTGACCCAAAAAGTGGCGAGATTGACGAGCCACTTAACCCAGAAGGTTTACTTCAAGCGAATGATTTAGCAGAGCGACTCAAGGATACGCAGTTTGATGTAATTATTAGTTCGCCATTTAAGCGGGCGTACCAAACTGCCGAAATTGTAAATAAATACCACAATCTTCCCATTGATATCGACCCCGTCTGGCTCGAACGTGGAATCGGTGAATATACCGACCTTGAAACGTGGAATAATTTATTCGACTTCGACCAAGATTTCTCGCTTGAACATAGCGAAGGTTTGAGGGAATTTTTTGGAAGAATATATGGCGCTATTGATGAGTTGAAGCAAAAGTATGCCGATAAGACGGTGCTTGTTGTGTCGCATGGAGGCGTACATATTGCGGTGTATGCGTATGCGAACGAGTTGACGCTTGCGGGTAATGTAAGGGTGAGTCCGATGAGGAATTGTGAGTATCGGGTTTACGAGTTAAGTTAAAGTTTTCCGGTTATGCCGCAACTACTTCAATAACGGGCCGAGAATCGAGCCCTGGCTTTTCGTAGTAAGTAGCTTTGAAATGATAAGGATTTACCCACACATCTGTTAGCGGGGCGTTGACCACTAACCGTGTACCGGGAGTTTTTTGGATAACAAGATTTCTGAAAGAATCAGGATTAAGCTTGGGGCGAAAGCCACCTTCCCAATCGCTCTCGTTGCTGGCCGCAAAAGAAATGCCTGCCATCTCAAGAGCTTCAAGGAAATGTTTCGTTGGCGTCTCGTCTCGATCGCCATCCCCAGACCCCCTTTGATAGTGTATCCAGCTGGTCCAATCATGTCCCGCCGAAATAAGCAGTAAGCCATTATCGGCAAGTTGATTGTACCAGTTACTAATGGCAGCCAGTGGGTTATTGAGATACTGCACGGCTTCAACCGAAGTGATGAGATCGGCAGGCTCGGGGAGTACTACTGTCTCTGCATCCGCTTGAATAAAGTTGGGAGCTATTAGCTCATGCGTCACGCCTGGTGATAGCCGTTCTAAATAGGTAAGTTCCTCAGGCTCAAGGCCCTCCAATCCAAAATCAAACAAATCAACATTTGTCATTACTAAGTGTTCACTTCTTGCGGTATCGTTAGCGAGCTGCCTCATTGGCAAGGCCCGACCACCGCCCATTTCTACCCACCGAACTGGATTGCCATCACTTACCTCGCAGAGTCCTTTGATAACCCCGTCAAGTGAAACCCTATCTTCGACGCAAAAAGGTCGCAAAAAATCAGCAACAGCGCTTGAACAAGGTTCACGCCAAGCTTGACCTGGAAAGATGTATTGATTATATTCCTTTAATAATCGCCCTTGGAACTTACCGGCCTGAACAACCTCTTGCTCGGAAATGAGGGATTCAAACGACTGTGGATTGAACTTTGGGGGCATAGTTTGTATATTATACCATAAGTATTATTAATAATCAAGTAATGACACCTTCGGGGTGCTTTAAGCCGTTAGTGTATCCGGTTTAAACAAAAGCCCCCAGTTAGGGGAGCTTCTAGGTGTCGATGTGGTGCGGAGCTACAGAATTTACTTAAACTTTTTGAGTGGCTTATCTCAAACGCAGTTCAAACGCCGCTAAAACTTCCAAGATTAAATAATGGTGCAGCAAAAATTATTTACTGAGCAACAGTTGTCTGTCTAGCTCCCCTTCAGAAAAACTTATTGGATTAACAAGAATATCTACGAAGGCGTCTTTGGCGAGCGCTTCAATGAGTTGATATTCCTCTCGTGCGAAAACATCGCCTTTGTTTGAGCCATGGATAACTTTGCCCCGTTTGCCATATAAATTAGTGATCCGTTTAGCGTAATCAAAATCTTGATTTTTGTACTTCGTCAGACGCATTGAAAGCTTATAGCCTAGCTCCTTGTTATCGTCTACAAAGATTGCCTCAAGTACCGAAAAGTAAAGTACGCACGCTACATCTGAAGCACCCGCCTGATGCCTAGCGGCATTAAGTAAAGCACGAAGGGTATCAAACTTGTGTTGTGGTAAATGCTCAGACTCCTTGTATGCCAGAATATTTTTTATAGTCTCTGCTTCTTTTTCGCTCAATGTTCCAATAGCTCGGACACTTCGGTGTGATCTATACACTCCTCGTGATGTTACCGTAGAAAAACCGTTATAAACCCATGATGCATACTCGTCCAGAAAACCCAAGGCACACTCAAGCGCAATAGATAGGCGTTCCCTTACCACTTCATCTACGGTGCCATTTTTAGGTATGGCACAAAGTTGGAGTTGCATGTTATGAAGTGCGAAAGCAATATTATCATCACCAAAATGATCGTAAGTTTCCATGTAGACGGGGCGATAGCTCTCGGGCTGATCGCCCGCTTCAAACTTAAGTCTAAATGCCCTTTCTAAATCTTGCTCGTTGAATTGCTTCAAGACAACTTTATATTGATCGCTATCATAAATCATATATGGTAGCGCAAGCTTAGTAGTACAATTAAGCGGTATCGTCAGATATTCGAATTTATACTCCATAAGATAATAATACAATACGAGAGGCTCATTTAGGTGCGCCGTTGTGATCTAAAAACTAAATGAACCCTGGAATGGGTTTATTGAAACGGTGATTTCGTTCGTGATACGGGTGACCCGTCTGTCTGTCCAGCCAGGACGGACAGGAGAGACTCTAGAACTCCCGCGGCCTGAAGGCCGGGGAGTTGGCTCTCGACTATTTTTATTTTGAAGAGGTCGAGAGTTAGAGGGCTCGGCTCAAACCATAAAGAAAACCCCAGATTAACTGGGGAGTTCTTTATGGTGCGGGACGGGCAAAAATATTTACACCAATACATTGAAGAAAACTATGATTTACTGAGGTCAGAGATTGAAAGATGGCGAGATATTCTAGCTGTACCCTATAACCAGTACAAGAGTAGTCATATACCGAGCTAGACTTACATACAGAATATTGTCAAATAGTTTAAGCTAGGTTGCCGCTATTGAACTGAACAAGCTTGTCCCAATTTATAACACCATCATCGCAATAGTCATTCATAAACTCGGCAGCAAATAGATTAAGTATACGAGCTTTCTCTAATAAGAAAGCTTCATTGTGTTCCTTAGCCTTATACCCAATAGGCTCAATGATGTCTGTATAAAAGTCTTTATCATCAGTGAGTAAATGCCAGAACGATTGTCCGTAAACGGTCATTATACTGTGGTTGTAACTTGTACTCTTCTTGCTGTAGCAAATGCCAAGAACAGCTTCAACTCTTGCTTCGGGGCTTTGCTGCCTGATAACTCTGATTGCTGTATTAAAGTTGTCTCGTTGCTTAGCCATACTAGAACTGTTGCTCCAGTTAGGGCCTGACTTAACCGATACCAAATAGCGTATGTCGTGCTTAGTAAAATCTAAATCAATTCCAGTAGTGGATGACTTTTGGCCTCCCCACATTTGTTCAACAACAAATATAGTTAGCTTCTCTAAGAAATCACCCATAAATTTTTCTTCGGATGCGTACAAAACTGCCTCTAGAAGGTCTTTGACCAAATCACCAGCGGTATTTATATTCTTGGCTCTAAATAAATACGGGTTTTTATTTCTAAGAATTTGAGATAGTTTTGTTTGTTGAAGTTTAATTAGCCGTGAGCTATGAAAGACATCAATGTTTTCATTAACAAAATTGTTGAGTGCGTCTTTGTCTAAGATTATGTCTGCTTTTTCGGTCATATATAGCTATTCTAAGCTATGTTAGGTCGTAATAAAACGGTTTGCGTCAAATCTACAAATCGCTTTTCATTTTCCGTAACTGTAGATGGTTCTTTTAGGGCAGCATAAATCGACTTGCCGATGGCATTTCCTAACCCAACTGGGACTGCATTTCCAATTTGCTTATATTTCTGTGCAGTTTTGCCTACAAATTGCCAGTCATCAGGGAATTGTTGAATACGAGCGTACTCACGTACCGACAAAGGTCTGTCCAACTCAGGGTGGCACATATCAGTAGCTTTCTGGTGAGGAGATGTAGTAACAGTTGGAGATGGTTTGTCCCAATTTAACCTTCTATAAAAACCGACCTTACCACCACCAGACTTATATGCTCCGCCCATAGCTTCTTCCTGAACTTCAGCAGGTAGAGAACGCCAGTTTCCGCCCATAGGAACTTGGCGGAGAAACTTTAAGCGATTTTCTGAGTAGTTCGAGAACTCTGGTTCTTTTTCATTTAGGCCATCGAAAGCATCCCTTAGAGTAACCCAAGGTTTCAAGCCGTTCTCACTCGTCTTAGAGTGTGTTGGCTTAGGGAATTCAAGCAAATCACCATCTCGTGAACCGAGCATTACTACACGCTCTCTCGCCTGTGGAACACCGTAATCGGCAGTGTTGAGTAATTTATAATCAACCTTATATCCAATCTTTTCGATTTCAGCCAACACAAGTCGCAGAGCTGAACCGTGGGCTTCCTCTGCTGTTGGCTTCCAATCCTTGCCACGTTGTGCGTGAGGAGTGTGTTTGATAGGTGCAGAGAGTAGGCCTTTGACGTTCTCAAGAATAAAGTACTTAGGCCTAAAGATATCTATCCACTGGATGTAATGAAGCATTAGGTTTCCACGAGCATCACCGACAGATAATCTTTTCCCAGCTGTGCTAAATGACTGACAAGGTGGGCCACCAGCAAATAAGTCTATCTCGCCCTTCTTCACTTTAAGCTCTTTCATAATCTGCATTGGGTCGAGCGTTGTCATATCCGCCTGAGACACATTTATCTTAGGACGGTTCAACTTAATTGTGTTGGCAAAATCTTTTTCAATTTCATTAGCCCAGATAGTATCAAAGCCAGCCTCTTCAAGACCAATATCTAGTCCGAAAGCACCCGAGAAAAATGACATAAGTTTTGGCTTGTTCATACTATAACCATTATAGCTCACATCATTTAATCGGTCCAGTCTAAATGATGATTTAGTTTAATATTTTTTTATAAGCACACCTACCCCCCTATGCTCGGGCCAATGGAATTTTAGAAAAGGCGTAAACGCACTACCTACCTAAATTAACGTGCATAGGCAAAAATGGGATGTTTTGAAATAGCCCAACAATAGACCTACAGTAACAGGGGTCAGTTTGTTGGGAGTAATTTGTTAGCAATAAGAGGCTTATTTACCCTGAGCGTTGCGAATATCGGTATTAGTGAAGCCACGTTTAGCCATAGCTTCATCGAAAGTCTTGTCCATATACATAAGGTCAGCAATCCAACCGAAGAAAAGATAGTTACAGGTAACACTTCGCCAGAACCAGCCTTTGGCGTTACCAAGATACCAGCGGTTAATCGGTAGTATGAAACTACAAGCAGTTAATATTTTATAGGTTTTGCGGTCTTTCACTCTAAGCACTCCTGCTATTGGTTTATATAGCCGTCAGAGTGTCTTTAATAAAAAGAGACACCGCCAACGGTGTCTAAACTGTTTTTTCCGCAATAGGCTTTCACCTAAAGTTTCGGGCGATGCCTCTTTCTAAGGTGAAATACCAGACGGAATAAAGCCGACGGCTTCCTATTGCGTTTTTAACAGTTTAGACCTGTTCAGTATAACATCTCTATTACTTCGGTAGAACTAGTAAAAGTGGTATAATATGCTCAACCGTCATACCAATTTGGCGTAATAAATGTCTGAGATGAGAAAGCTTGCGGTGAAGACGTTAAATAACAAAGAACTTAGGGAAATTATACAAAGTGGGCATATCAACCTACTGATTGGTTCTGGCTGTTCGTTGCCATATCTTTCTACGCTCAATAACATCGAACAGATGATGAACGATGACGCAACTCGTGAGCAAGCACAAAAAGAGTATTACCAGATTATACGCAAATCTAAAGCAGTTCTGAACCCAACGCTAGAGACTGACGCTACTCAAATTGATAATCTAAAGAAAACCCTAGTAAATTATGGCGATTTTATTAACTACTGGACTGAAGCAATTTCGACACGCTCGCTGAGTATCGTTAATAAACAGGTCAACGTCTTCACCACCAACTTTGATATGTTTGTCGAAGATGCTTGCGAACGCCTGAAAGTACCGTATAACGATGGCTTCAGTGGACAACTTAATCCCAAGTTTAGTGTTGGTAACTTTAATAAAATACAAAAGTATAAGAGCCTTCAATTCGATAACACATCAGATATACCACTTTTCAATATTATTAAACTCCACGGTTCTCTATCTTGGCAGACAAAAGATGGTGAAGTTATATACTCAAATGGCTCACACATCGCAGACGACCTCGATGAAAAGTCGGGTGATGACTTTCTAAACGATTATCGAGAACAGCTAGCTGTGATTAATCCAAATGCCGAGAAACACTTTGAGACAGTAATGGACACCAACTATGCCTCGATGTTGCGTAAATTCACTCTAGAATTAGAAAAAGAAAATAGTGTTCTTTTCATATTCGGATTTTCACTTGCCGATAGGCACATTAAAGACTTGCTATACAGTGTGATGCGTTCAAATCCTACACTCGTCGTAGTTTATTTTTCATTCTCTCCATACGATGAGGTGGCTGATAAGAAAGAGGAAGCAAAAAACCCAAATCTCTTTATAATTGCACCTGAGGCTGGCGAAGAACAACCGTTTGACAAAGCTACGAGCCGAATGAAAAGTGTCTTATTCAATAGTAAGGTTGATGAGACGCCCGAGGCTCAAGAAGATGTCGAAGAATAGCTTCAATCTCCAAGAGCATATCGTTAGCGACTCGGTCTTTACTATAGGTAGTGTCTTTAGCGTCAAAGGTAGAGATATTGTTGTTAAGGTCAATAAAGACAAAAACTTGCCCCATCTCTTTTTTAAAGGAAAAACAATCAAGAATGTGTCAGTTGGTTTATCAAACTACGTAAAAATCGTTAAAGGCTTCACCGAAATCATATGCAAGGTTGAAGGAGAATACCTTGAAGAAGACCGTTACCAAAAAGGTAAGAACTATACCAATGAGAAGCAACGAATAAATCGCTTTTTGAATGTATCTGTTTTTGGGTTTTACGATGGTGACCGAAAATTCCAGCACGGTATTAAAGAGATGCCTTTAATAGGCAGTGAGTGTAAGTTATTATCTCGTGATGAGTTTGAAACGTTGCACAAGTTGGCTGGGAAAGACGAGCTATCTATAGACTTGGGAACATTGGTAGATGAAGAGACGCAAGAGATTTCAATACCTGCCAAAGAGTTGTTTGCTGGACACATTGGTATTTTTGGTAACACTGGCTCAGGTAAGTCAAACACTTTGGCAAAACTCTACACCGAGCTTTTTCGTTTAGACAATCTTGGAAGTAATTTTGAAACGAAATCGAAATTTGTTTTTATTGACTTCAACGGTGAATACTCTGGTGACAATACCCTTGTGAGTACAAAAAAGGTTTACAAACTCTCTACCGCACTTGAGATTGATAATATAGAAACCGAAAACCGAATTCCTTTAAGCGAAGGTGCGTTTGTTGATGTTGAACTATTGTCTATCTTGTCTAATGCATCAGAAAAGACACAGAAACCGTTCATAGGTCGCTCGGTTCGCTTGTATTGGAAGATTATGAACTCCGATGATAGCGAGGAGTATTTTAAAAATAACTTACGCCTATTGGCTCTTAGGATTTTAAAACTAAAGAACAAAGATTTAGCGTTTCTGTGCCTTGATAGGTACAGGCAAATTTTGAAAATTGATATTGATGACACTAATTTCGTAATTCCAGAATGGCATAATACGCACTCGTATTTTAAATGCGGAGGTGATATTGACTACGATAATATAACCGACGAACAGTACAAGGCTCAATCCGTATATACCAGTGCGGATAACTATCGCTTTCCAGATAACATAGTTAATAAATTTCTAGACGTCGCAAGAATGAGACTACTATATGACCTATTAGATAATAGGGTGCAGAATGACCACGTCTACCCTGCAATTACAAAACTAGAGCATATTAAAGATAGTATTCACAAAGTCTTTGATACATCGGATACAACTCGTACTATTTTCCAAGATAGTAACGCTATAGTCATAGACCTAAAATCCGTTAGAGGTGAAATCAAAAAGACATTGCCTTTAATTATTCTCAAGAAGCTATACGATGACCAAAGAAGTTCATACAATGACAGCTCTTCTCTGCATATTATTATTGATGAGGCACACAACATACTTTCTGATAATTCTGTAAGAGAATCGGAAACGTGGAAAGATTATAGGCTTGAGACTTTCGAGGAAATTATCAAAGAGGGTCGTAAATTTGGTGTTTTCCTAACTATATCCAGTCAGCGACCATCTGATATATCATCGACAATTATCTCGCAATTACATAACTACTTTATCCATCGTCTTATGAATGATAATGACCTCAGAGCCGTAGAAAAAGCGGTGAGCTATTTAGATAAATTATCTTTTGCTTCAATATCAAACCTATCCGTAGGCTGCTGTTTTATAGCTGGTAAAATGACGCAATTTCCTTTATCGGTCAAGGTAGACTTACTCAAGCCAGAAGAACAACCGCATAGTGAGACTATAGACCTCGATAAGTTATGGCGTAGCGAAGAAGTAGTTTAGCTGATTATGATAGACGGGGTTGAATTTACAGCACCACACCCCAAACGAGATGACCCTAAATATAGCTACGGCATTATTCCTGAGCAACCTAAACCAGAAGATGTACTATATCGTCTTTCATACGACGCAGATAAAAGCTTTCTACTGCTCAATAGATTTGTAGTACAAACTTTTAATTGGGAAAGTAATGCCGATAAAGCACTCGGTGAACTTTTTAAAAAAGAAGGCACTGTAAAGGCTATAGATGTTCATCACCCAGCAAATGCAGTAGTAATCGTTAATAACATTAAAATGCCCCTAGCACTACGCAGTGCGTTCTTCAGGACTGGTAGTGATGGGCACAGGCTTCAGTTAACAATCGAGGTAAATCGTGAACGTGCGAAAAAATTTAACATTAACGTGGTTGAAGTCGAAGACTATATTAACAAATGTCGAGACAAACACTACGAGTTATTGAAGACTAGTAAACGTAAATAAATAGACCTAGCTTTCAGACACATCTCCTTTGTTCTGACAATCTAGGCTTATGGCGTCAAAGAAAACTAGAACCGATAACAGTTCAGTAGTGGTCAGTAACGATGAGTTGCTCGGCGAACTGGCTAGTTTTCTTTACGACGCCTATCAGCACAGTAAAACAAAAGACGATGATAATATAGAATTAGATAAAGGACAAATTGCGGAAAATGGAGAAAATACTTAATTCAATCTCGATGCTAGTAAATGGCGTCTCTTTGGCTTTCCGCAAGCTTGTCCTAGAGGCGTCATTTAATAATATTGAGATACTCGTATGCCCGACTTAGCAATTACTACTTGTCGAGTTTCATCGACCGAACAGCTTGAAAACAATAGCTTGACCAGACAACAGGAAGCCGTCTTGAAGTGTGCGAAAGAACTAGGCGTTATTATACCTAGTGACGGACAATGGTCAGGTAGCGTGTCGAGCAAGCAAGGGGCTAACGTTAAGCGTAAAGACCTACAGGATATGCTTCAATATTGCAGGAAACATAAAAACGTCAAATACCTAATCGTCGACGAGCCAGACAGATTTATGCGTTCGGTTGATGAAGCGTTTTACTTTGAGGTTGAGTTCGGGAAACTTGGAGTAAAGGTTTGGTACGCATCAGATAGTCAGCTGAATAGCGATAACCTGATGTCGAAGATGTTTAGGTTTATGAAATATTTCAATGCTGAAGGTAGCAACGAAGAACGTATGAGCAAGTCTGTATCAGGTGGTCAACTTGCTATCCGTGAAGGACGCCTTCCGTCAAATTGCAAAATTGGGTATAAGAAAACTTCCGTACGGGGTATTCACGAGATAAATCCATTGCTTGCCATTCCTCTTCAAAGAACGCTCAAAAGACTAGCATCTAGACTAATGACGCCGACAGATGCACTAAAGGAACTTAAGGCGACAGAAGTAGGCAGACGTTATCCTAAGCTGAAAATGGATAGATTTAGGGATATTGCTTGCGAGCCGTACTATGCAGGAATTGTTGAATTGAAGGGTAAATTTAATTTACGAAATGAAAATGGCATACACGAAGCACTTATAACTAAAGAAGAGCACGAACAGATTTTACGGGTTTTTAATCGTAATCCCAAAAATCAGTCTGGGCATAGAAAAAACAAAAATCAGGTCTACCCACTCTCCAATAAAATTACTTGTACAGATTGCGAAACTAATGAAAAGAAATATCCTCGTATAACCAGCTGTCCAATAAATAACGGTAAGAAGCGAAATACTACTAAACATTATGAAAAATATAGGTGTAGAGGTTGTAATAGATACTTAGATAAACAAGAAACCCATTTAGAGTTCTCTTCATTGCTAGATGACACCATTCTGAAGGAAGTAGAGCTTAAAAAGCTAAAGACAAAACTGGTAAAAACCTTTAATTCTAAACATCTTGATGTTCAAGGCGAGACACAAAGACTAGAGGCGTTAAATCGTCAGCTTCAAGCAAACATAGCGAGAAAAGTAGATGCCGCTACTGACCCAGACAATGTAAGCATCAAGAGCGAAATTCTACAGTCAATACAAGGTTTGAAAACAGAAGTAGAGGATAACAAATATAAAATCGATAAGCTTCAAGACCAGCACGATAGCGACCTTGGGGAATTCTTAGACTTCTCGTTTAGCTTTTTAGATAACAAGGGCAAGCAATTCTTTGATTTGACCCCTGAAGATATGCAAAGGTGTAAACAATTAGTTTTTCCAGCCAATATTTACGTCAATGCTGAGGGAAATGTTTACACCAATGAGATTACCCCAATTTTCAGGGGTCGAGATATAGAAAAAGACACCGAAGTGTCTTTAAAGTCTAATTTGGTGCTAGACCCACAAAAAGTTGTACACCAAAATAGCGTAGACAGCTACACATTATTGAGGTCAGAAGTGCAACGCTGGAGGGATATACTGGCTGTTCCGTACACCAACTACAAGAGTATGTTAGTGCCTCGCTAGACTTACACTGATGTAAGGTTCTTTTATAGCCCTATAGTGATTGCAGAAGCTTTATCTCGTGTGTTAACTGGTCAGGATACTTTGAAAGGTCTATTTCTATCCAAGAGTTAAACACTTTATGCTCGTTAAGCTTTAGTCGCTCACCACTGTAGCAATCGTCATCAAACCATAGGAACGGCTTACTAAAGTCAATCACCTCAGTCTTTGCTAAACTCCACGTAGTAGGCTTTAGTTTCTCTAAGTAAGGTCTTAGGTTTTCATCTGTAGCACGTTGGACATATTCAATGGCGTGAGCAGTCTTACCGTCCATACAGTGAGTAGTAAGCCAATACACGTCGAAGTTATCGACAGCATACTTAATAAACTCACTTGCCCCGATAGCGAGGTTGCTTTCATTGGCGAGTAAAACACCGTCAATATCAAGATATAGGTTAGGCTTCATATCGCCATTATAACTCCTCCAGCCATATACCCCCCCACCCATTAGACGTAGCTTATTAGAAAACTTTGTAAACGCACTACCTAGGTAAAAATGTCCCGATGACTAAAAATCGTATGTTTTGGAAATAGCCCAACAATGAGCAATATCTAACAGTGGTCAGATTGTTGGGAAAAATTTGTTGGGAAATCAAGGCTTATCGACTGTTACGGTATAATGTAGTTATGGTAAAATCAAACCAAAAATCAGATACAAACCTAGTGAAGCGTAGTGCTTATGAGATTGCTGACGCAATAGCGTCAAATATAGCTGGAGTGAATATTGCTTGGGCGTTGGTCAAGTCATTGAGTGGTAACGCCCTAGAGCTAAGACAACAACGTGTATTAGAGTTTGTCGAAGCGATACAGAGCGACCAGACAACATTTAATAAAACTATAGTAGGCTCAGAGGAGTTTCAAGATGGTTTTGTTGTCGCCCTTACTGAGTACATTAAGATACGAAACTTTCTCAAGAGGCGTATAGCCCTCAAGATGTTTAAGAACTTTGCCACTAGTGACAACAAGGTAGAGTTTCCTCTTGAGCGATTTTATGACACTTTAAACAAACTATCCACATCTGCTATAAAGACGCTGGCTTTTATTAAGGAGGAGGTATTACCTGCTAGGAAGCAAGCTGTAATAGACGAAATGGCTGGTAAAAACTACGGTACAGAGAAACCTTACGAATGGTGGTACAAGTTAAACCTAGGGCGTGAGCCTGTGTCTACGCACTTTAGCAAGTGGATATACGACCGATATAACCCCAATAGTCAAGCCGTCAAAGACCAGTACAATAACGGCGAAAACATACAGGACAAAAAGATACTTGGCGAAATATACGACATCGAGCGTGACATAGAGGCTAAGATGTACGCACCGATAGCCGAGCTAGAGTATCTAGGCTTGATACGTAGTACCGTAGACCTTAAAAATATGGGCTGGGGTTCTACGGGCGGAGCAACAGCTTGGACACTCAGCGGTTTTGCTTATGAGTTTATGGAGTTTATCGAAAATGCACCAGAAGCTAGCTAGTTACTATAGCACTAGCGTAATTTGACACTTTGTATTATAAGAGTTAAATAACAGTGGTAGAGTGACGGCTATATCATTGTCAATAAAACAACTAAAATTCCGTATTATTTTATAATTTTATGCTATGATTATGTCTATAGGAGAAACGAGAATATGACAAAAACCGTAGTTGACGATGTAGATAATCTAACGCTAGATTTAGACAATGCTATGTTTAAGACCAAGAAAAAGAGAAACAAGAATAGTAAGTTTACCTTTATTGACCTGTTCGCAGGTATCGGTGGTACTCGATTAGGGTTTGAGAGTGCTGGCGGTGAGTGCGTCTTTACTTCCGAGTGGGATATACACTCCCAAAAAACATATGAGGCTAATTTTGGAGATAAGCCCCACGGCGATATAACCAAGATTAAAAGTTCTGATATCCCAGATTTTGATGTACTGCTTGCTGGATTTCCTTGCCAGCCATTTAGTAGCATCGGCAAACGTCAAGGATTTTTGCACGAAACACAGGGCACCCTTTTTCACGATGTGGCTAGAATAATCAAAGATAAACAGCCACGGGCTTTTATGCTTGAAAATGTACCTGGATTATTAACTCACGATAATGGAAACACTTATAAGGTTATCGAAAATACTTTAAAAGAATTAGGCTATACAGTAGACCACAAAGTGCTTAACTCAGCAGAATTCGGAGTACCACAACAACGTAAACGTATCTACATAGTAGGCTTTAGAAAAGATGTCGTAGAAGACGATTTCCAATTTGAATACCCAGAAGGCAAAAAGAAAAACGTGTTTATTAGTGAATTTCTCGAAAAGAATGCGGAAGGATATTCAATTAGTAAAAAACTCCAAGACGGCTATTTGCATAAGTTAGATGACGGACGACCAATGGTAGTAGACCACAATTCTCACATACACGTAAAAACACTTGTAGCCTCATACCACAAGATACAGAGATTAACTGGTACGTTTGTGAAGGACGGAGAAACTGGATTAAGGCTGTTCACTCATAACGAATGCAAAGCAATTATGGGATTTCCAAAGGACTACATCATTCCAGTATCAAGAACTCAGATGTACCGCCAGTTTGGTAATTCAATCGTAGTACCTGTCGTATCAGCCGTTGCTAGAAAAATGGCACCCGTACTATCTAACGACTAGTCTTTCTTGTCTTTGTCGTCTATTTGTTTATCGTAGCCAAACTTTCGATACACATTCAGAATTGCCTCCGTAAACGCAAACATATGCTTGTCGCCAATTAGCTTCGCCTGTTCACGTAATTTGAGGAAGAACCGTTTACCTGCTTCTGTTTGAGAGTAGTTTTTCTTTATGAAATTATGCTGACCACAGAGAGTTTGTCCATTCTCAAGTGTATTTTTTCCGCCTTGGTCTTTTGGTTTAACGTGGTCTATCTGCAGGTCAACACCCTCAGCCTTACCACGACCACAAACAACACAGCGGTAACCGTCTCGTTCTAGTATTTCAGCTTTTTGCTGAGGGGTAAAATCATATAGGTCGGCACGATTAACGTGGTCAGGGTCGTACATATAAACACCCTTTGAAACCTTTATAAGCACGCCCTCTTGGCTAGCCTTACGAACAGCACGGTCTGGGTCACGAAATATTTTACCAGTACGTTTTAGGAATTCTTCCGTTGCCCAGTCGACCGCCTCTGAGTGTTTGATTTCGATATTTGGTCTGGCTTTATAGTAGCTAATAATAAGCCCAGACTGACTTGTGTTTTTGTCGTCCATATTCACGATTATAGCAGAAAATAATAATTGGACTTTTAAAGGGTATAATTGCTAATATGACAAGCTTGCAAAAAAAGGACGCTGAGGACGACTTAGAACTTGAGTTGGAACTAAATCCACCCGACAAGTTTAAGCATCTAAGGAGTTACGGTGTTATCCCGAGACAACGCCGACCTAACGATACGCTATACTTTCTTGATTACAATCCGAACAAACGCCAGCTAAAGCTAAATGGTTTTGTGGTTAAGCAATTCCAAATGGACAAACCAAACGATATTTACTTCGCTAAGCTATTTAAGCAAAAAGGCTGGGTCAAGACTGTTAGGCTTGATATGCCCCATAGAACAAGTCAACTCATAAAAACAACTGGCTTACCAAAGTCGTTAAGTAACGCACTTTTTGATGACGGGGATAACGAAACTAAGCTAGTTGTTCATACGGTTATTAGGCGTAGTCGTGCTGTTGAGTTTGGCGTGAGGGATACTGAGATACAAGAATATTTGGTCAAAATGCGAGACCAGCACTACTCTCTGTTAAAAGCTGGTAAGCGTAGATAAACACTACAGGAAAAGGGACAGAAAACTCGCCATAGCTTAGCTTTATGGTATGGCGTCAAAGAAAACTAGAATAGCTGGTGACGGTTCGTTAGGGGTTAGTAGTGATGAGCTACTAAACGAACTGGCTAGTTTTCTTTACGACGCCTACCTAGAAGATAAAGAAAAGCGTAGTGATAAAATAGTATTAGAAAAAGGACGAATTGCGGAAAATGAGGACGATACTAAACACTGATATTCTTTTAATGCTAGTAGCTGGCGTCTCTTTGGCTTTCCGCAAGCTTGTCCTAGAGACGCCAGCTAGTGGTATTAAGGTACTTATATGACAGATTTGGCTATAGCAAGCTGTAGGGTCTCTACTGTCGAGCAACTGGAGAATAATAGCCTAAAACGCCAAAGGCAAGCCGTAGAGTTATGTGCCCAAAACAAAGGCGTCGAGATAGTGAAGTATTGGTCGGGTAATGTTAGTAGTAAAGCTGGCACTAACATTAAGCGTAAAGACTTAGTGGATATGCTGGCGTTCTGTAAGAAAAACAGGCGTGTCAAATACCTTTTTGTAGACGAATACGATAGGTTTATGCGTAGTGGCTTAGAGGGTGCTTGGTATGAAGTAGAGTTTCAGCTTCTGGGAGTAAAGGTTTGGTTTGCGTCAGAGGACGAGGCTTTTAATGCTGACGACGCTATGGGAAGACTTATGAGGCAAATGAGTGCTTTTAAGGCAGAGGGCAGTAATGAGGAGCGAGCGAAGAAATCTGTCGCTGGCGGTAAGTCCTCCCTACAAGAGGGGCGTTTGCCCTCGCACCCTAAAACTGGCTACAAAGCTGGAACGCAAAAAGGCGTACACGTCCCTGACGAGCCTATAGCTAGACCGTTCCAAAAAGCCCTAAAGATGGTTGCACGCCACGACAAAACGCCTACAGACGCCCTCAAATGGTTAATGACGACAGAGTTTGGCAAACGCCACCCTCGATACAAAATGGACAAGTTCCGTAAACACTCTTGCGATATTTACTATTACGGGGCTGTGGAATTAAAGGGCAAGTTAAATATACGAAATGAAAACGGTTTACACGAGCCTTTGATAACCAAATCCGAGCACGAGGCGATACTACGGGTTTTTGACAAAAATGCCAAAAAGCAACAAGGGTACAGACCAGACAAAGAAACCAAGTACCCACTATCGAATAAGATAACGTGTATCACTTGTGAACTTGCAGAAAGGCGTAACCCACGATTTTCAAGTGCACCTATAAGCAACGGTGGCACTAATCACGGCAAGCCCCGTAGAAAGGTTAGCCATTATGAAAAATACAGATGTAGGACGTGTAACAGATACGTAGAGCGAGACCAGATACACGATAGCTTTTCCGAGCTATTGAATAATGTCGTATTGCCAGACCCAGAGTATAAAATATTAAAGACTAAGCTATTATCGACGTTTAATGCAAAGCACCACGAGGCAAGAAACGAAGCCGTGAGATTGGAAGCTATAAACACCAGCATTCAACAGAATATAGCAAATCAAGTGATGGCACTCGCTAACCCTTCTAACGCTTTCATTGCCGACGACATACGAGGTGTAATAGAAAAGCATAAAGCTGAGCTAGCTAACAACCAAGAGAAAATCGACTTACTGAGCGAGCAACACGAAAGCGACCTTGGTGAGTTTCTAGACTTTGCCCTCAGTTTTCTAGATGATAAAGGTAAGAGATTTTTTGACTTATCGGTGGCACATAAGAATTGGTGTACACAAATGATATTTACAGGCAAAATCTACGTAGACACAAACGGAAAAGTGTACACCCACGATATTAGCCCTATTTTAAGATACAAAAAAGACCCCGTAGGGTCTGCTTTTGCTGAAAAGTCTCATTTGGTGCGGGTACAGGGACTCTAACCCTGGACCTCTTCCTTGGCAAGGAAGCGCTCTAACAGCTGAGCTACACCCGCATACTTGAGGTATTATATATGGTTTGGTTTTGGTTTGCAACCTCTGTTAGGCGAGTTTTTGGGCGTGTTCGCGTAAAAGGCTGGCTTCGTCGTCGAAGAAGTGGGTGACGCTGTCTGCTTTGCGGAATGTGTACTCTTTCCTCTTCGCACTGAGGCGCGTGTCCATACTTTGTCCAAAAGTTGAAACGAGTGGTTTAAGAAAACGTGAGCTTGTGAGGACGGTACTACCGATGCTTGCAAGTTGGGTGAAGCGCTCGCGCTCGCCTTCACCACCAGCCAGATGGAGCAAATAACGGTCCTCACCTGGCCAAACATGCGGCACTTCAAGTACTCGTTCTAGTAGCTCATGATCATTTGCGAAATTGATGGCCATATTTGCACCAAAGGCGGACCTTAGCGTGTTCGTTCCTTGGTCTTGCCGTGCGCGCATGAGCCGACGAGCATTTCTTAAACCACAATCAACTACGGGGCCGTCAGCGAGCAGTGTTAGGCCGGCTGCGGAACGAGCGACATTTCCTGCGACAGCCTGTCCCATTACACGCGCCCAATCTGCTCTAACAAGCGGCCAAGAGTCAGCGTCGCTTAATAAGATGGGGTTAACGTAAACGTCTTTGTCGTATTCGATGAGTTTTTTTAATGCGTATTGAATAGCCGGTAGCTTACCTTGTTCAGGAAGAATAAAAACATTGGGCGTTAGCATAAGAGCGGCGGCAGCAGTTTCGTCTGCGCCTTTTTCACCGTTAACAATGACAAACGGCTCAACCGTATTGTGGTCAAGCGCTCGAAGCGTTGGCCCAATCTGACTAGCTTCATTAAAGGCTGGGATAATGACTGGTGTTTTCATAGAATTTTTTGTAAATTAAAGTCACTCGCGAAAAACCTTGAGTGACGTAATAATCTTGGTGGCTCCTCCCAGACTTGAACTGGGGACACAAGGCTCTTCAGGCCTCTGCTCTACCAACTGAGCTAAAGAGCCGCACAGGTTTAGAACTTTTCTATTTTACTAGAGGTGAGCCATTATGACAAGGGGCTCACGCGCCCCTCGCCATAACGCCACTCTATAAAAGCTAGTTCTTGTTTAGGCCGTTGCCAATACTGCGAACTGCATCAATCAGTTCAATTGGGAATAGCATGGTTGTCTTTTGGCTTGGTTCGGTACTAATGCGCTCGATAGTATTCAGTGTACGCAGGTTCAATGCGCCCGGCGTTCCTGAAATAATTTTCGCTGCTTCGGCGAGTTTTTGTGCGGCGGCAAATTCACCCTCAGCATTAATAATATTACTACGACGTTCACGTTCGGCCTCGGCTTGTTTAGCCATGGCGCGTTTCATGTCAGCTGGCAGTTCAATGTTTTGAATTTTAACTGCTTCAACATCAATGCCCCATTGTGAGGTTTGGCTATCGACAATTTCTTTAATTTTTTCGCTAATTTCAATGCGCTTTGACAGCAATTCATCGAGTTCGAAGTTACCGGTAATGTCACGAAGCGCAGCTTGGGCAAATTGGCTGGTGGCATAGACATAGTTGGTTGTCTCGAGCACAGCTTTCGGTGCATCAAGCACGCGGAAATATACCACAGCGTCAACACCGGCGGTGACGTTATCTTTGGTAATAATTTCCTGCTTCGGAACATCGATAGGCGTCGAACGAACATCAACACGAATCATTTTTTGGAAGACAGGCACAATAACGCGCAAACCTGGCTGACGAACACCGGTAAACTTACCGAGGGTCAGCACAACACCACGTTGATACTGGTTCACAACCTTCAACCCACTTAAAATAAATACGACGACAGCGGCAATTAGCCAAAATTCTAACACCATATTCCTCCTTATTACGTAATTTTAGTATAACAGACGCGTATAATAAAAATATATGGATGGTGAACGAAGGATTCCTTTAGCGGAACGTATGCGGCCGCAGACGCTCGACGACGTTATTGGGCAAACCCATTTGCTTGGAAGCCATGAAATTTTGCGTCAAATTGTTAAAAACCGCGAGCCAGTCAGCCTTATTTTGTGGGGCCCTCCTGGAAGCGGTAAAACAACGCTTGCCCGTGTTATTGCCAAGGAGGTTGAAGCAGAGTTCACTGAAATTTCAGCCGTCACGAGTGGCAAAAAAGACGTTGAAAAGGTTATCGAACACGCCAAACAAAACTGGAACCTGCAACTCCGCACTATTTTATTTGTTGATGAAATTCATCGTTTTAATAAGGCGCAACAAGATGCGTTTTTGCCGCACGTAGAGTCGGGGCTTATTACGCTCATTGGTGCAACAACCGAAAACCCAAGTTTTGAAATTATTAACCCGCTCCTTAGCCGTAGTCGCGTACTGGTGCTCGAGCCGCTCGCTAAACCTGATATGCTCACTATTTTGCGACGAGCCGTTGAATCTGAAAAGGCCACCAAGCGGGTCTCAGACGAAGCGCTTGATTATATCGCCGAACTATCTGGCGGTGATGCCCGCGTTGCTCTGGGCAACCTTGAGCTGGCACTACAGCTGAGTAAAAAAGTCACTATTGAAACAGTGAAAACAGCTGCGCAAAGGCGTATACCTGGCTACGATAAAAAGGGCGACATGCACTATAACGTTATTTCGGCCTTTATTAAAAGCATGCGCGGCAGCAATGTCGATGCAACGCTGTACTATCTGGCACGAATGATTGATGCTGGCGAAGATGCGAAGTTTATAGCCCGCCGTATGGTCATTTTTGCCTCGGAAGATATCGGCCTGGCCGGTAATGGTGCTCTGGGGCTTGCGTTGAATGCCTTCCAAGCCGTTGAGCGTGTTGGTATGCCAGAATCCAGCTATATTCTTTTTCACGTAGCCGCGGCGCTGGCAAAATCTGAAAAATCACGTCGCACAACCGAAGCCATGAACCGCGCTCAACAACTCGCCAAAAACTATCCTGATGCACCCGTTCCGTTGCACCTGCGCAATGCGCCAACCAAGCTTATGAAAGATCTTGGCTATGCAAAAGGTTACAAATGGGAAGCTGATTTCAAGCATAACGAAGGCTATTTACCTGACGAATTGAAAAATGAAACCATTTTTTAATCGTGCTGATGCTTGCTAAATTCACAAAATATCGTTAAATTTGTGTCAATGCCCAATTCATCGGAGAAACTCGAGAATCTTTTAGGCGGACTTCCCTTCCTTGATAGCCGACCTTATGCTTCTATGCTCGCCGCAGAGTATGGTCTACTCGACGTCGCCCTGTCTATTACACCAGCAAATATCCTTTTGGCCCTGCAACGGGCACGTCAAGCGCGTGAATTTGCCGTTTCATATCGTGATTTTAACGTTGGCGCCGCCCTTTTTGCTTTTCAGTTCTCGCCAGCACGTGGCCAACTTGTCACGGGTGTTAATATTAAGCCCGAAGAGGGTTCATCTGTTAATATCCACGCTGAACAATCTGCTTTACGAAAGGTTGCTAATGCCGGTTTTAATGCCGTTAGTATTATTGCTGTTGTTGGCGAAACACAAGCCGACCAACAAAGCGGTCATGAAATGTGCACCCTTCACCCCTGCGGATTATGTCGCCAAGTACTTAAGGAGTCCCCGCTTATTGATAACGACGGAACGCTTATTATAACCGCACGACCCGACCTCCGAACTGTCGAGTTTTCAACCGTCAACAAATTAGGGTTATATCACGACGAAGAACGATTTGATGAAATTGTCCGTATCGACGTGCCCGACCTTGAGCTACTAACGCCGTTTGAACCAACTGGGCCGGTTCGCCTTGACGATAGCGAAGAAATGATCCGCGAAGACCACATCTGGCACGACCTTATTAGCCCTCATTTATTGCCCTTTAAGGCCTCTCTCTTTAAGAGCGCGGGCGGTAGTGACGCTTAAGCGCTTCGTACACACCATTGGTCCAGCCGAAGCCGTCTTGTAATGTATACTCTCCCCCGCCACCAAGCCCATCAACTGTTTCAACGTTATATTTTTCAACAAATTTTCGAGACGAAACATACACTCGCTCGTTAAGCTCGAGCCAGCGTTGAGCGATTTCATCGGCTAAGTCATCGTGACCATAGTGGCGGAGGCCCTCAATTGCCACCCATTCAAGCGGCGCCCAGCCATTGGGTGAATCCCACTGTTGGCCGTTTTCAACCAAGGTCGTCACAAGCCCGCCGGGTTGCAAGAAGTCTTTTCGAAGCACATCGGCAACTTTATCGGCTTGCTCTTGGGTGGCGATACCAACATACAAAGGAAAAACGCCAGCCAGGCTATTTACCGATGTATGTGTGCCGCTATGGAAGTTATAGTCTTTGAAAAACCCTTCCTTTTCACTCCACATATACTCATTAATGACACGTTGGCGCTGACGGGCCTTTTTTCGATACTGGCGCGCTTGGTAAATGTTGAATGATGCACGATAAGCATCGGCGATGGTTTCTTCAAGGTGGTACAGCAGACAATTTAAATCAACCGGAATAATGTCAGCCGTATGAATTGTTTTTATATCAAGCGGGTCTGAAAACCATCGCGAGCTAAAATCCCAACCCGATTCTGCAGCCGCACGTAGGTGAAGATACAGGCGGTCGGGGTCTTTTCGCCCGGATACCTCGGCTGTTTCAATATCTTCACGTAACGATTCGGGGCGAGGCGTCGTTTTGTTATCGTAGTAGCGGTTCATAAGTTCTTTGGTTGGCATTTCAACCACCCGACGGTACGCCTTGTGCTCGCTCACAGAAAGCTTCGATCGGCCACGCATCCAAAAGCGATACTCAGCGGTAAGGTAGGGTAAGTATTCTCGAAGAACGCGCTTGCCCTTATGGCCAGCCAAAAGACGCACCATGTGTGAGAAAAATGGCGGCTGTGAACGGCTTAATAGATATGTTCGGTTTGCAGTTGGAATGTAGCCATAGGTACGAATTTGAAAAGCAAAGTTCTTCATCATGTTTTCAATCATTGGCCATTTATCACCTGACGCTAGGCCGAGCATAATAAAATAGGTATCCCAATAGAATTGCTCGTTAAATCGTCCGCCCGGCACAATGTATTTGTACGGCAAAGCCGTTAACGAGCCGCGTGTTTTACGATTCCTTCGCTCCAAGAACTTCCAAAGTTCATCGATATGCTCAAGTGGAGTGTGGTCGAGACTTGTTTCATAGAAGCGCTGGTACACACCTTCGCTTGCATCGTAAAAGTGGCGCGTCACAAACTCGCGCAAATCAAAGTTTGGGTCTTTTTTGAGAAGCTTATACTCTTCATGAATAGAATGCAGGCGCTGTGATGGCACTAAATCGACAAATGTTTTGCCGTCAACATAAACTCGCTGACGCTGTACATCAAGCAATAGATCACCCAGTTCTTCATCAATACCTTTACGCGACTTTAATAGCATACCCGTCGCAGAAACGAGTGATGATTTTACCGAGTCAGTTACCGCATCGGTGTTTATTTTTGGAAGCGCCATGCCCATATACTTAGTATAGGTGGCTTACTCTAGTAACCGCAAGCGTATTATTTATTTGCGCGTTTGCGCTGCGTTGGGTCAAGGTGACGTTTGCGAAGGCGAAGGCTCTTTGGCGTTACTTCCAAAAGTTCGTCGTCTTCAATAAAGTCGATGCATTGTTCAAGGCTTAGGTCGGTAAATGGCGTCAGCTGAATAGTACCGTCGCTTGATGAACTACGCATGTTAGTCAGTTGCTTACCACGACAGACGTTAATATCGAGGTCACCAGAGCGGTTATAAAGACCGACAATCATCCCTTGGTAGACGGTTGTGCCTGGACCGACAAATAGTTCACCGCGGGCAGCCGCCGTATCGAGGGCGTAGGCGGTGGTTGAACCTGCTTCGAAAGCAACGAGTGCGCCGTTACGGAGCTGTTGCAGCTTTTGGCCGAGTGGCTGGTACCCGTGAGGAAGGCTGTTCATAATAACCGTTCCCTTCGTTGCGGTAAGCAGAAGGTTACGAAGGCCAATCATGGCACGAGTTGGAATGATGAAGGTGACGCGAGCGCTACCACTGCTGGTTTGCTCTTGTTTGAGCGTGACGGCACGGCGAGCGCCAAGTTCTTGGCTAACAGCACCAAGGAATTCAGGAGAGACTTCAACGAGAAGTTCTTCAACTGGTTCTTTGACAATGCCGTCTTCTTCAACAGTAACAACTTGTGGACGTCCCACTTCAAACTCAAAATCTTCGCGGCGCAGCGTTTCAATAAGTACTGACAGGTGAAGCTCACCGCGTCCAGAAACCACAAAGCCAATCCCCTCATCGTGCATACGAAGCGACACATTAGTTTCAAGTTCTTGCTTGAGGCGATCGCCAATTTGGCGGCTAGTATTATACTTGGCTTCCTTGCCCTTAAATGGGCTAGTGTTTGGGCCAAGGTACATGCTAATTGTTGGCGCTTCAATATCGATAATTGGGAGTGCTTCGGGTTGGTCTTTGTCGCTCAGTGTTTCACCAATGTGTGCTTCAGAAATACCAGTCACAGCGATAATATCACCAGCACCCGCTTCATCAATTTCTTCGCGGATAAGGCCACGGTAGCCAAATAGTTTATCAACTTTAGCGTTAACGAGACTGCCGTCGCGCTTGATGAGCACAATTTGCTGTGCGCGCTTTAACCCACCGCGACTAATGCGGCCAATGGCATACTTACCAAGGAAAGAATCGTAAGCAAGTGATGTCACAAGCATCTGGAACGGCTTGTTAGCTTCAACGGTTGGGGCTGGAATGTCGTTAATTATTGCGTCAAAAATTGGCGTCAAGTCAGTGTGCTCGGATGGGTTGTCGGGAAGCTCAGTCCATGCCTTGCCTTCACGGCCGATTGCGTAATATACAGGGTAGTGAAGCTGGCCGTCATCAACCGCAAGCTCCAAGAACAGCTCGGACACTTCGTCAAGCACTTCGTCGATGCGGCGAGATGGCTTGTCGATTTTGTTAATCACAACGACAGGCTTTAGGCCAAGTTCGAGCGCCTTTGACAGCACGAACTTGGTTTGTGGCATTGGGCCTTCCTGTGCGTCAACGATAAGAAGCACACCATCGGCCATATTAAGGGTTCGCTCGACTTCACCAGAGAAATCGGCGTGGCCGGGGGTGTCGATAATGTTAATTTTGTAATCACCGTGGTAGACAGAGGTCTGCTTGGCGGTAATGGTAATACCCCGTTCGTGCTCTTGGTCGCCACTGTCCATAATGAGCGACTGCTCCATTTCGGCTTGGTTGGCACGGAAGGTATTACTTTGCTTTAATAGGCCGTCAAGAAGCGTCGTCTTTCCGTGGTCGACGTGAGCGATGATGGCAACGTTGCGAATGTAGTGTGGATCTTTCATAAAAATATGCCCGATTTTACGGGCTCCTTATCTATTAGTATAGCATAAACGAGTGCTTCAATCAAGGAGCGGACCTATATCTTGATAATAATATAAAAATGACGACCAGCCGATCGTCATTTTTATATGGTGCGCGCGAGAGGACTTGAACCTCCACGTCCTTGCGAACACTAGCACCTCAAGCTAGCCTGTCTACCAATTTCAGCACGCGCGCATTAGACGTCATTTTAGCACATTTTTGGCCGTTAATAAAGCCTCGTCGTCGCCTCGTAGCCAAAACCTCTTGCCACTTTCACGCCAGGTGTGTATAATATCACCTTAGTCGGGCGCTTAGCTCAGTTGGCTAGAGCATCTCGTTTACACCGAGAGGGTCGGGGGTTCGAGCCCCTCAGCGCCCACCACATTCGATTATTAAAGAAGGCAGTTTAACGACCGCCTTCTTTTTTTATTATGGCGTCCTGAAGACAGCTCGCTCACCTACCGACCAGTACAGAACGCTGTTGTATCGGTCTGCGGCTGAAACAAGGGTCGTATCGGCTGGTATAGCGTGAACTGCTGAGGTGTGAACATACTGCATCGTTGCTTGGTAGAGGCCAATTGCTGGCACGTCATTCAGCCATTGTCGCGAGAATGTTAGATATTTTGCGCTACGGAGGGCTGGTTCAACGCGTGAGCGAGCACTAAGCAGCGCTTCATCAGCAATAGGGCTTTTGTAGTTTGAAAGGTTAAAGCCACCGCTCGCTTGAGAGCTATGCCAGTACGCATAAACATCTGGGTCGCCGCCGATGGTAAGTTGGTATAGCAATACGTCATAGCGACGAGGCTGAAGAATATCTTGGGCAACGTTCTGTGATGGATCGGATGGGTCAACGATGCTGGTTGTAATAGTAATACCAAGCTTTCGCCACTGTTGAGATAGCGTGTCCAGTGCTTTTTCAAAATCGGTATTTTTTGTCGTCACCACAGAAAGCGTTAACGGATGGCCATCCTTTTTACGAACCGCTCCGTCCAACCTCCAACCAGCCTGATCAAGCAGGTCGCCGGCTCGCTGTTGGTCAAACACGGGAGCATCTGGCAAGGTGCCAGTTACTTGGTTACTCATAATAGGAAGAAAGAGTGCAGGAAGTTGAGGCGACACTGCTTCTCGAACGGCTTTCGTGTCGGTACCAGCTTGCAGCGCCTGCCGAACCTTTTTGTCTTGCAGTGTTTCACTTGACGTATTAAGAATCGCGTAAACACCACTGTTGATAGGGTGGTTTTCAACGAGATAGCGCTGATGGTTAGTATCGGCGGCGGCAATGACCGACAAATCGCTGGCGGCATTAACCTCAGAGGTTGCAAGTGCACGCTTAATTGAATCGGCATCTTTGTAGACATGGAGCTGGATGCGACTCAGCTTTGGCACACCTTGATAGTAGTTATCGTTACGCGCCAGGTGAATAATTTTACGTCCATTTGCTGCGTCAATATCTTGGGTTAACTTTAACGTGAATGGACCGCTCCCAACAGGCTGTGAGCTAAATGAACTTTCTCGCAACTGACTTGGTTCAACGTCACGCAAAATGTGTTCAGGAAGGATTGGTAAAAACCGAAGGGCGTGCGGAAAGGCGGCATAAATAGTTGGAAGCTCAAAGGCAACCGTTCGGTCATCCAAAACCTTTACCTTGACGTCAGTCCATCCAGTTAGGGTTGAACGTGTCGCTGCATTTTGCAATAGCCCCACCGTAAAGGCAACGTCCTGGGCCCGAATATACATACCGTCACTCCAGCGCGCATCGGGGCGAAGCGTAAAGGTATAGGTTTTCTGGTCTTCACTCAGCTTCATACTACTGGCAAGGTCATAATTAATGGCTCCCTTCGCGTCGTACGTCAGGAGACGCGAAAACAGTAACTCACTAATAGATTCTTCGGCACTCGACTGCGCAAAAATAGGATTAAGCGTGTTAACGGGGCCCAAAACAGCTTCAGCGTACGTTCCACTATTGGCATGGGCAGTTGTCATATAGCCACTTTGATACCACCACATTTGAAGGCCGGTTGCGCCAATAATAACGCCAATGGCAAGAACCCATATCGCAATACGTCGTCGAACTTCACGAAAGTTTTCCCACCGTTTAAAAACAAAACGCCGCGCATGTTTAAGCGTGGCACCCTCAACCTTCTTCATACGGCGCGATAAATCCTTAGAGCTAAAGCTCATTTTAGGAATGCGGCGCCATCTGGTTGGTTCGTTGTTTTTAGCCACGCTTAGGTTCCTTAATGAGGAAGAAGGAGCCCAACCAAAATGGAAACAATGAAAATAACAGCAAAGACGACGGTTACTTCAAACAGGTTTTTATCAACACCACGCCGTGCGGTATACAACTCGCCTGAGCTTCCAAACCCAGCTCCAAGGGTTGCGCCACGTTGCTGCAAGAGAACAGAAACAATCATCAGAACAGATGAGGCGATCATAGTAATTTGCAGAATGGTATCAATTGACATAGTTAACTCCTACTTCTTTCAGTGCGAATCTCAATCGCGACACTTACTATATAGTTTATCAGACTTAAGATAATTCCGGTAATAATAGAATTGCCAAACGACATAGATAAACCGGGTGAAACGGCCAGTGATATATACACGAGAACGCCGTTAACAATGACCGTGAATAAGCCGAGCGTCAGAAGAATAGCTGGTAGCGACACGATCATTAGCAATGGTTTGAATAGGCTGTTGGCAATTGAGAACACCAACCCAGCGAAGATAAACCCACTAAATCCAGCGGTGATGTCAACGTTGGCATACCCTGTACCAAGCAACCTTGCTGCTATCCACAAGCCGAGTGCGTTAAGCGCCCATCGGACTATAAACACGAGAAATTGTCGCTTCATTATTGACCTTAGTATAGCATAGCCGCGCTCACCTGATTAGAGCGAAGTCGATAACTCTTTACTCAGGTTTTCGTTGCCGGTTTCGGTAACAAGGATGTCATCTTCGATGCGTACGCCTATTCCCTCTTCTGGAATATAAATACCGGGTTCAACGGTGAGTACCATACCGGGTTTGAATTCTTTGTAACCACCAAGCGATTCATGCACGTCGATACCAAGGCCATGACTAATAGCGTGTGGGAAGTATTTTCGATAAGCTTTTTGATCTTCGCGGTTTTTTAGTAATCCGACCTCTTGCAGGGCATCTTTCATAATCTCATCGACCAATTCTTGGTAGTTTTGTAGTAAAACACCAGGTTTTATGAGGGAAATAATTTTATTGTGGGCCGTCTCGACGGCGCTATGAACGGTGCGCTGTCGATTACTTGGTGTGCCAACCGCTAAGGTGCGCGTAACGTCCGCCGCAAACCTATTCACTCGCGCGCCCGCATCGATAAGAACGAGCCCGTTTTGAACAAGTGGGTCGTTATTCTTATCGTAGTGCAATGTGCAAGCATTCTTACCGGCAGCGACAATAGGCTCATACGCATGGCCACCAGCGCCAGTAATGCGAAACTCACTATTTAGCACTGCCTCTAGCTCATATTCATACTGAAAATGACTCAGTTGTTTAGTCAGTGCTTGAAACGCAACAATAGATACATTAATTGCCGACCGTAACGCTTCAAGCTCGGCTGGTTGTTTAATTGCACGCAGGGCGGCGATATCACTTCGACAATCAATCACTTCGTTAAATGTTTTTGTAAGTTTTTTGCGTAGGTCGATAGTCGCAGGGTTCAGGGAAAACGAATACCACTGTGCCGATGGGTCATCGCCGAGCGTATATACACGGCTATGCTCTTTGGTAAGACGCGCTATAAGCTGATTATATTCAGACATTGCCAGCACCTCATCAACACCACTTATACGCTTTGCGTCATCGGCTGAAAGTGCCCCATTAAATATGGCATGGACATCATCCATATCAGGTTTTACCAAATACGATACACCGTTAGCGATAACAAGCTTCCATTCAGATGCATCAATACCGGTGAGCCATAAAAAGCTCGACTCTTGTTCAAACTTAAATGCCATATCTTTCACCCGCTGCATCTCACTATGCGCAGATAAAATAATAGGGGCGTCACCAACTCGTTCTAAAAGTCGCTGTCGATTATCGGTAAAATACTGTGCGTCTATCATTCAGATAATTATACACGCCATACCAAGTTAGCTGTTATGGTATTTGGGAGACAAGGACAGGAACGAGTGACGTCACTGTTGTTCCGTTACCAAGTTGACCCGACGAAGCGAGGCCCCAACAATAGGCATTACCATTCGCTGTTGCGCACGACGAAGAGGCGGCGCTACCGCCTGAGGTTATATCATCAACGTTATCAGACATGAGCGAGGTGCTCGTTGCAACCGGAGATGACGAAGCGGTTGATGTACCATCTCCAAAGCGTCCACTATTAGCACCCCAGCAATAGGCCTTGTTGTCGGCGACCGCACAACCGTTCGTAATTTGCGTAACTTTACCTGACATAACTGAAGTGGTTACGGCAACCGGAACAGTCGAGGTACTCATTGTGCTATTGCCGAGTTGGCCCCCACTCCCCTCACCCCAACAATATGCCCTATTGTCGGCGACCGCACAGGTAAAGGCTGACGGCGAGGTAGATATATCAGTTACCGTCCCAGACATGAGCGAAGTAGTGACAGCAGTTGGGACCTTATAGCTCAATGTCGTTCCGTTGCCTAAGTGCCCATTCGCTGTAGGACTGTAGCTTCCCTGTCCCCAGCAATACGCTTTGCCCCCCGCGATACCGCAAGTATACTGAATAGACGTTGATATGGCCGTAAACTTCCCCGAAACACCTGACATATCGACTGCAACAGGATACAAAGAACTAGTTATTGTATTATTTCCAAGCTGACCTGCATTATTCTGACCCCAACAATAGACCTTACCGTCAGCAATAGCACAGGTGTGGCCACCTCCGCCCGCCGAAATAGCCGTAACTGTACCCGTCATAACCGAAGTATTTACAGCAACTGGTGTTGGAGCATTCACAACGGTGCCATTTCCGACCTGACCTGCGCTATTAGACCCCCAGCAGTAGGCCTTGCCATTGGCAACAGCACATGAGCCCGATATATCCGTCACCTTACCGCTCATAAGTGCCGTATTAACAGCGACGGGCGTTAAGGAATTTGACGTGCTCGCATTACCAAGCTGATACACTGAGCCGTTTCCCCAGCAGTAGGCCTTGCCGTATGATATTCCGCACGATGTGCTGCCAGTAACCGCTATCTTCGTAAAGTAGGTACCGCAGGGCTTCGCAACTTGCGTTTTAATGGTCGACTTGACGCTATACGTGACACCAGGTGCTTCACTTGAGGTTGCCTCAAGACAAAATACACCACCGCCACTTTTTACGGTCATTGAAACGTTATCACTTGGAGAAAAAGTTGATGGAATCGTTGCCGGGTAATCACTTCCGAAGTTACGGCTACTATCCATTGCGCTCGAAGCGCCGTTTAGGTCGTTTTTTAACGTATTTTCGGTGGCTCGTTGCCGCCAGTTTCCATACCCAACAATAGTAATTCCAGCAAGAATACCAATTACCGCAATAACCACGACGAGTTCAACAATTGTAAAGCCAGATTGGCGTCTTTTCATGTACGAACTATAGCATGAGCGTTAAAGGACTCGCAAGTAATCCTCGAGGTGCTTGGCTTTCACTTCACCAACAAGTGCTGCTATTTCCTCATGGTTGGCAGCCTTTACGCCGCGTAGGCTGCCAAACTTCCGAATAAGTGATCGGCGCGTTGCCGGCCCTATGCCGGGAATATCTTCAAGGCTACTTGCCGTTTGTTTTGCCCGCTTAAGCACAGTGTGGTAGCTGACGGCAAATCGGTGAGATTCATCACGAATACGTTGAAAGAGCATCGTCACGTGCGCGTATGTTGCCGGCGCTATGTTGCTGCTTGCACGCAGGTTTTTTGAGTGGCCCGACGCATTTGTTTGGCCCGCATGAAGGTTAACCACAAAATAATCGCCAGAGCGCACAACGCTCACACCATTAGGAGTATCACCTTTTACATATTGCTCAATAAACCGAGTATCGACATTCGATTTCGTCTTATGTATGATAATTTCCTCTTCGCGTTTCGCAATACTAATAATGGGAATGTGCAGCCCGTACGTTTCAAGTGCTCTAATACCCGCCTCAAGCTGGCCCTTTCCACCGTCTATCAAAAGAAGGTCGGGTATACCCCAGCTTTTCAGGTTTTTTTCGCTAAGTCGTCTTGTTAACACTTCTTCCATGTTGGCATAATCGTCGTTTCGCTCAATGCGCGTTTTAAACTTTCGGTAATTCGCGCGGTCGCTGACACCATTAGTAAATACCACCATACTCGCCACCACATTCGTGCCACCCATATGGCTAATGTCATAGCCCTCAATGCGGGCTGGTATTTTTGGAAGGCCAAATAGCGCCACTAAATCGCCGAGCGCCTTATCTTTACTAATATCAAGAAATTCCTTATCGCCAAACATAATGCGCTGTTGCAATGCGCGTAGGTCATTCAGCTTGTTGCGATAGAGCGCAGCGTTTTCAAAATCATGTAGCTTTGCCGCGAGCTGCATTTGTTTTTCAATATCGCGAATGATTGCTTTTCGGCCACCCTCAAAATAGCGAATGAGTTGTCGAAGCGTCGACTTATATTCGTCGGAGGAAATACCTGGATGCGGGCTGAGGCCGATATGTGCATCGAGGTCGGGGCGCATGCCTTCTTTTGGTGGTTTTGTGTAATACGGAAATATTTTTCTAAGGTAACGAAGCGCCTTTTTAATAGCGAAACCATTGTAGTAGGGGCCGAAGTAATCGGCGCTGTCATCTATAGGATTGCGCGTAAACGATACGGTTGGCCATTCACTTTTCATATCAATACGCACAAACATTTGCGACTTATCATCACGAAGCAAAATATTATAGCGCGGCATGTAGCGCTTAACCATTTCCGATTCCAAAAACAGCGCGTCAAGTTCACTTTCGGTCTCCACCCAATCCGTGTCATCAATTTCTTCAACCAGCGCGCGGGTTTTTACATCCATGTCGCGCGTACTTTGAAAGTACTGACGAACGCGGTTTTTGAGCACCGCCGCTTTCCCGACGTAAATAATTTCGCCAGTTGGTGATTTATGAAAATAGACACCAGACGAACGTGGTAGTGTTTTTAGTTTTGCCTCAAGCTTTGCATTCATTCACCGTTTATTATACTCTATGCACTCCATAAAAAACCGCTGCCGTTCGTACTGGTCGGCAGCGGTTTTGTTGACGTGCAACGAGCTATTTATCAAGTCGTTGTGCACGAATAGCGAAGGCGACAATCAACGATCCGTAAAGAACCGCGTAAAGTCCAACTACCCACACGACAGCGAGGCCGGCTGATACTGGGTAAAGCAACGTAACGATACCCGCAAGGATACCGAGGACACCCGCGAGGATACTAAACATACGTGAGTCTCCCTTGCGCGCTGAGTCGAACAACCCTTCAAGTAGGTCGACAATACCGCGAACGAGGAAGGTAATTCCAATGTAGAATACAAAGATGACAGCTGTTTCTACAGGGTTACGAAGGACATACACTCCAAGGCCGATCGCAAGAACGCCGAAGAGTAATTCAAGCCACCAGAACTTATTTGACCCAAGTGACGCGAGGCCAATAATAGTTCCTGCGATTCCCCACACAAGTACGAATACACCGAAGAATGCGATTAACAATGCAACGGTAAGCCCTGGCCAGAAAAGAGCAACGACACCGAATAGTATCGCCAACACTCCCTGCGCGATTCCCAGCCCCCACAGCTGTTTCTCGACTACACTTAGTTCATTTTTTGCCATGTACACACTCCCTTTATGGTTTGTAATTACAGTATAATCCCACACCTAAAATTTGTACATTATGAATGTTTATTTATGTTTTACTAGTGGTGCGCTTGCGTTTTCAAGACAGTCGGGCGTATGAAAAAGGAGGTCGGGGGTTTGTTTACAGTCCTCGCAAATTAATACGAGTTCATTACAATTTGCATAAGCACAGTTTTCAAAATGACTTGTTTTAGCGGCGCAGTGGGTACACTCGCCAATTGTCTTGGTGTGGTCAGAAAAGTCCATAGTCATACGTTTGTCAAAGACGCGCAGCGAGCCCTCCCAAAGCCCGTCGTCGCCGTACGCTTCGCCATACTTCACAATGCCACCATCAATTTGGTAAACATCTTTGAAGCCACGTTTTTTCATCATTGCAGAAATAACCTCGCACCGAACGCCACCGGTACAATAGGTAATGACTTTTTTGTTCTTAATATTGTCGTACTTATCACTTTCAAGTTCATCAATAAAATCGCGCGAAGTATTGGTGTTAGGGACAATCGCATCTTTAAACTTACCGATTCTAGCCTCGTGTGCGTTGCGGCCATCAAAAAACACTACATCATCACCGTACTTTTCAATCAGTTCATGGACTTCACGCGGCTTGAGGTGCTGGCCACTACCAATAACACCATCTTCGTCAACATCAAATTCGTCATCGCTATTTTTAAACCCAACCAGTTCACGGCGAGTACGAACGGTCATGCGTGGAAAATCTTCCCGGTTACCATCGCTCCATTTGAAAACAATATTTTTGAAGGCTGGGTATTGCTTCGTCGCTTTTACATAGGCCTTTAAATCATCGACATCTCCGCCAACCGTCCCGTTAAGCCCGTGCTTACTGATTAAAATTCGGCCTCGTAAGTTAAGGCTGTTTGTCAGGCCTTTTTGCCATAACGTCACCACCTCTGGGTCGCTCAGCGGGGTGAATGTATAGTAGAGCAGAATTTTTTGCATTACTCGTCATTATAGCAGTAGTTACCCCTGTTTTCCAGTAGGTGTATACTGGGTGTATGACGTATCAACAGAGTCCCCTCGTTGATGAATATATCGCTCATTTTGGACCGGAAACGAGAGAGCGTCTTACCCACTTGCGCACGGCAATTCAGGCTACTTTCCCAAAGACAATCGAAGATATTAGCTACGGCATGCCCACCTATCGTCCAGCTCCAGGCAAACGCGGTATTGTGCATTTCGCCGCCGCCAAAGGCCACATTGGCATTTATGCTATTTTCGACCCAAAGAGTAACGCACCGCTGCACAAAAAGATGCAGCTCTATCGCACCGGCAAAGGTACCTTGCAGTTTAGCAATGAGAAGCCCTTCCCAATGGGCACTATTCGACAAATTTTGGCATACCACGCCAGTAAAATTGACCTATAATTACCCTTTACAATCTCTTGTCTGCTCCCTATAATAACTTTTACTATGACTCTTCAATGAGTCCTCTACTCGTCGACGTTCGGACGGCCGAACCGCTCACGACTCTCTTCAATAACGACAATACCTAACGAGGAAAGGCGCTCATGGCCAAAAAACAACACGTATCGCTTACTATGCAAAAAGAGATTATTCATCTTTTCTTTGACGCTGCGATGAAATATAAATATCGAACAATCTTCTCAATTATTTGCGGGGCACTCACTGCAGTTATCGGTGGATTTGTTGGCCCTTATATTATTTCGCATATCCTTGAAGCAATTCAGACAAATACAATTAGTCTTTCAAACTCAGTAGGCCTCATTGCGCTGTATGTTGCGGCTCAAGTTTGGGGAGAAATAATTGGATGGCGTATTAACATGTTCCTCACCTGGACAATGGAGACTGCCGCACAACGCGATTTATATCGCAAAATTTTCACTCAGCTTACCAACCAAAGCCTATCGTTTCACTCCGACCGCTTCGGAGGTGCACTTGTCTCACAAACCACCAAGCTTATTGGTTCATTTGAACGCTTTTGGGATACGGTTATCTTCCAGGTTGGGCCGAGCATCGCCAGTATCCTCGCCGCAACCATCATTTTGAGCTTTATGATTTGGCAGTACGCGCTTTTCCTTTTCGTTCTTTCGGTGATATTTGGCGTGACGGTTGTCTTCGGGTCGCGTTTTATGGCAGAGCGCAATAAAGAAGAAGCCCAAGCAAGTACCGCGGCCAATGCCCACGTTGCTGATGCCGTTACAAATGTTATGACCATTAAGTCATATGGCCGCGAACAAGATGAGCTTGCAACGATGAACGTCAAAACTGCCACCTGGCGCAGTAAAAGCCTTCACTCAATGCGAGGCTTCCTTGGCGTGAGTACTATCTATTCTTCACTCCTCGCCGTCACAAATATCACTGCGCTTGTTATGGCGATTTGGGCGAGTGACTCGAAGGCTATATCTGTAGGCGTTGTGTACTTGGCGGTAACTTATACGTTTACCGTCGTGCGGCAACTGTGGGAAATGAATAATATTATGCGTAATTACAACCGTATTATGGGTGACGCGCACGATATGACTGAAATCCTCAAGCTTAAACCATCGGTCGTTGACCATTCACAGCAAGTATTAAAAGTGACGCGTGGAGACGTTGTCATCAAAAACATCGAATTTGCCCACGAAGGAAGTAATGAAATTCTGTTTGACGATTTTTCACTCAAAATTAACCACGGCGAACGAGTGGGGCTGGTTGGACAATCGGGGAGCGGTAAAACGACACTTACAAAGCTCTTGCTTCGTTTTGCAGATGTTTCTAAGGGCTCAATCCTGATTGACGGGCAAGATATCGCGAACGTCACCCAAGAGAGTTTACGAAAAAGTATCGCCTACGTTCCTCAAGAGCCAATGCTCTTTCACCGTACACTTCGTGAAAATATCGCCTACGGCAAACCTGATGCTACTGACGAAGAAATTCTTCAAGCGGCTAAGCAAGCAAACGCCATCGACTTTATTAAAGCCATGCCCCAAGGGCTCGATACGCTTGTTGGCGAGCGCGGCATAAAGCTTTCGGGCGGCCAACGCCAACGCATTGCCATTGCCCGTGCAATTTTGAAAGATGCGCCAATTTTAGTACTTGACGAAGCGACGAGCGCGCTCGATAGCGAAAGTGAAAAGCTCATCCAAGACGCACTTGAACAACTTATGAAAGGGCGCACGAGCCTTGTTATCGCTCACCGACTTTCGACAATCTCAAAACTCGATCGTGTCATTGTTATGAAAGATGGGGCAATTATCGAGGATGGTTCACACACAGAGCTGCTTACCACTAAAGGCCAGTACGCGCGCCTGTGGATGCACCAATCTGGCGGCTTCATAGAAGAATAACCGTTTCAACAAAAAAACGACCCCGTGATGGGGTCGTTTTCTTTATGCGACGCGTTATTTAGACTCGTCTTTGCCTTTGCCATCCTCAGCTTCAGCCTCATCTGGTACTTCAGCACCATTTTCAGCTTCAACCTGCGAGGCGTCGTCGTCAACGGCGTCACCAGCAGCAGCCTCATTGGCAGCTTCAAGTGCAGCGGGTTCATAGACGTTTGCAACAACCAGCTCAAGGTCTTGCTCGAGATCGGCGTATTCAACACCTTCAGGAAGTGGAATATCCTTCAATAGAATTTTGTCATCATCGGTCGTTAAGCCGACAATTGAAGCCTCGAGAGACTCAGGAAGATCGGCTGGCTTGGCCTTAATTTCAACCATTTCAATTGCCTGTAAGACAATGAGGCCAGCCTTTTCAGCAGCACTTTCACCCTTACCGGTAAGATGAATTGGCACTTCCGCTTGCACGACATCATTCGCCTTCACTGCGTGAAATGAGACGTGACGAATTCGTAGACGAATTGGGTCACGGTCGATGTCTTTAATAAGAGCAATCTTCTTTTTATTGTCGATTGTCACATACACTGGCGTATGCTTACCTGCATCGCGCACTGCCTTCTCGATGACGTTGTATTCTGATTTCACAAGAATCGGGTCGAAGCCTTGGCCATAAATAACACCTGGAACAAACCCTTGACGGCGTAGGCCCACAACCTTCTTGCCCTGTTGCTCGCGTATATCAAGCTTTAAGTTAATCTTATCTCCCATGTCTCTCCTCCTAACGGGTGGATACCTTTACGGAAATTGATATTGCTTTCTTATTATACACTGTTTACTGATATAATGAGCAAAGTATGATTCCTGGAATAGATCTTCTCGACTTTATTAAAGCGGTAACAATTATCGGGGTTGCGGCGGTTATTTTTGCAGAGTCTGGCCTTCTTATTGGCTTCTTCCTTCCAGGCGACAGCCTTCTTTTTGCCACTGGCTTCCTCATTCAAACTGGTATCCTGTCGATCAATATTCACCTCGCGGTTATTATTGTTTTTCTGGCGGCTGTTGCTGGTGATAGCGTTGGGTATACTTTTGGACGACGGCTTGGTCCACGATTATTCAATAAACAAGATGCGCGCCTATTTAAGCAGGAGTACATTCAAAAAGCCCAGGCGTTCTACGAAAAACATGGCGGTAAAACCATTATCCTCGCCCGTTTCATTCCTATCGTGCGAACTTTTGCGCCAATTGTCGCCGGTGCGGGCAAAATGGAGTATAGGCGATTTATCTCGTTCAACCTTGTTGGCGGCTTTTTATGGGCGGCTGGGGTTACGTACGCCGGCTTCTTCCTTGGTAAGCTTTTCGAAAGTATGGGGCTTGAGATTGATCGTGTACTACTACCTGTCATCGTTCTCATCATCTTTATCTCCGTGCTTCCTCCACTTATTCACATTTTTAAAGACAAGAAAACTCGCACTGCTTTCTGGGAAGGCACGAAGCGAGAAATTACGTCTGTCTTTTCATCGCGTAAAAAATAGCGCTAACAGTTGCCAAATAGCGCTTATGGCTTCATACTGTTGAGTAACATGGGGCATCAACCAAACAAACACCTAGGGGCTATCGCTCATGATAATGGCGTGGACTTTGCAGTTTGGGCGCCATTTGCAAAAAGCGTGTCGCTTTTACTCACTCTTGAATTTGATTCAAAAGATATTCCTATGCAAAGCGACGGCAAGGGCTATTGGTCTGTTGAGGACGTTGAAGCAGAACCAGGTCAGTCGTATAAATTCCGTATCACCACTGCAGATGGCAGACAGCTTAATAAGAACGACCCGTACGCACGCCAGTTGACCGATTCCGATAATGGTTCGTCGCTTATTGTCGCCCGTGATTTTGAATGGGAAGGTGCCGAGCATTTTTCTTCTGCACCAAAAAACCAAGCTATTATTTACGAACTCCATATTGGAACGTTTAATAAGCCTGATGCGTCAACCATGGGCACGTTTTCCTATGCCATTGAAAAACTTGACTACCTGCGAGACCTAGGCGTCAACTATATCGAGCTGATGCCCGTAACGAGCATGGCAACGAGTCACGGATGGGGTTATGCGCCTAACTACATTTTCTCAGTTGAAAACTCGTACGGCGGGCGACGTGGCCTGCTTGATTTTGTAAAAGCCTGCCACGAAAAAGGCATTGGCGTAATTCTTGACGTTGTCTATAACCATTTCTATGGTGACTCCGACCTCTGGCAATACGATGGCTGGAATGAAAATAATCGCGGCGGCATTTACTTTTACAACGACAAGCGCGGCGATACGCCATGGGGCGGTCGCCCCGATTATGGCCGGCCCGAGGTTCGCCAATTCCTCCTCGATAATGTCACGATGTGGCTCACCGAATTCAAGATTGATGGGCTTCGTGTCGACTCAACAATTTACATGCGTACCACAGATGGAAATAACGATGATCCGTTCCAGTCCATTCCAGATGCGTGGAGCTTACTTGGCGAGATGACTGAGCTTGCACATAAAATAAATCCTCACGCATTAATGATTGCTGAAGATAATTCAAGCAATCCCGGGCTCGTCGTTGCAACGAAGGATGGCGGCGCTGGCTTCGATGCGCAGTGGGAAGTTGGCTTCCCACACGTTATTCGTGACAGCCTTGGGATTACCCAAAATGGCAACCAATCACGCTTGCAAGGCGTCGATTATGAGCTTGGCCACACCTATACGGGCGATGCCTTTGATAAAGTAATTTTTAGCGACTCTCACGACACTGCTGCAAATGGTTCCGTTCGGCTTAATGAAGCGACGACACCCGGTAACGCAGGGAGTTTGTCCGCACGTCAGCGTGTCCTTCTTGCAAGTGCCATCGCGCTTACCGCCCCGGGTGTACCAATGCTCTTACAGGGCCAGGAATTTATGCAAGATGGCAACTTTAACGACTGGAAAATGCTTGAGTGGGATAAAACAGAGCAGTTCTCCGGCATCGTGATGGCCCATAAACATTTAATCGACCTGCGACTTAACCGCTACGATAATACACGCGGACTCCTTGGCCAGTACACGAAAATAGTTCACCGTGACGATACGAATAATGTTATCGCCTATCACCGTAAAGATGCGGGTGGTACTCGTGATGATACAGTCGTTATTATTAACTTTGGCGATAAGCGCTTCAAGGAATATGACCTCTACCTGCCACATAAGGGTGACTGGCGGGTACGCTTTAATAGTTGCTGGAAGGGCTATAGCGTTGACTTCCATGAAATGCCGTTCGTAAATACAATTGCCGATAAAAACGGAAAAGCGACCGTTGCGCTGGCCGCTTTTAGTACAATTATTCTTTCCGTCGACTAGCTCTGGCGTATTACAAAAGTGTTTTGAGGTATTGACCCGTAAACGAGCTGGAAACCTTTGTAATTTCTTCGGGCGTACCGCTCGCAACGATAGTACCGCCACCCATTCCGCCTTCTGGCCCCATATCAATAACATGGTCGGCCGTTTTGATAACGTCAAGGTTGTGTTCAATAATTATCATACTGTTACCACCTTCAACCAGCTTCTGAAGGATGCCAAGTAGTCGGTTAACATCGGCACTATGAAGGCCGGTGGTAGGTTCGTCAAGAATGTATAGCGTCTTACCGGTTGAGCGTCGTGAAAGCTCACTGGCAAGCTTAATGCGCTGCGCTTCACCACCACTAAATGTCGTTGCTGGTTGCCCGAGGCGAATATAACCAAGGCCAACATCAACAAGCGTATCAAGCTTACGTGCGATAGGTGGAATATTTTTGAAGAAATCGGCAGCTTGCTCGACGGTCATATCAAGCACGTCACTAATTGTTGCGCCCTTGTATTTAATTTCCAACGCCTCGCGGTTATAACGTTTTCCTTTACAGACATCGCAAGTAACGTAAACGTCCGGTAAGAAGTGCATTTCAATTTTAATGACGCCATCGCCCTGACAGTTTTCACAGCGTCCACCCTTTACGTTGAAGCTAAATCGTCCCGCTTTATAGCCGCGAATATTTGCCTCAGGAGTGCCTGCGAAAAGCTCACGAATGGCCGTAAAGACACCCGTATATGTCGCTGGGTTTGAACGAGGCGTGCGCCCAATTGCCGACTGGTCTATGACGATAACTTTATCGAGCAGGTTAATGCCTTCAACGTTATCGTGTGAACCCGGCACTTCGTGCGCACGGTGCAGGCGGGCCGAAAGCTCCTTGGCTAAAATATCATTAATAAGTGTCGACTTGCCGCTTCCACTCACCCCGCTCACAACGGTTAAAACACCCAGTGGAATGGTGACATCAATATTCTTTAAGTTATTCTCACGCGCCCCCCTAATAACAAGGTTCCGATCTTTTTGAATTTTACGACGTTTTTTAGGAACGGCGATTTTTTCGATGCCACTTAAATATCGGCCGGTAATACTATTTGGGTTTTTTGCCACCTCATCGGGTGTACCAAAGGCAATTACTTCGCCACCATTCACGCCAGCGCCAGGACCAATATCAAGCAGGTAATCGGCGTGTCGGATGGTATCTTCGTCGTGTTCAACAACGAGAACGGTATTACCGAGATCTCGCAGGTGTTTTAGAGTAGCAATGAGACGGTCGTTGTCGCGCTGATGCAAGCCAATTGACGGTTCGTCAAGCACATACAATACACCTTGGAGGCCAGAGCCAATTTGGGTGGCGAGGCGAATACGCTGAGCCTCACCACCAGAAAGTGTGTTAGCAGCGCGAGAAAGTTCAAGGTAGCTAAGGCCGACGTTATTCATAAAGCCAAGGCGAGCTTTAATTTCTTTTAGAATTTGCGTGGCAATAAAGGCTTCTTGGTCGCTCAGTTTGAGCTTATTGGTGAACAGGTCAAGTGCATCTTCAACGCCGAGTGTACAGATATCCATAATGCTAAGACCATGAATTGTGACCGCAAGGACAACTGGCTTCAAGCGTGCGCCGTGGCAGGCGTGACATTCGCGTTCACGCATAAAGCGCTCAATATCGCGGCGCATGAAGTCGCTATCGGTTTCTTTATAGCGGCGCTCGAGGTTAGGAATAACACCTTCGTAAGTTGAGTCGTATGAACGGCCATCACCGAGTGAAATATGGTACTTCTGCTCACCTGTTCCGTAGAGCACTTTTTGAATTGCTTCAGGAGCCATATCCTTCACGGGAACCCGAAGGCTAAAGCTATGCGCTTCAGCTACGGTTGAAAGGCGTTTCATATACCACGCATCACTATTAACTCGGTTGTAGGGACGAATTGCGCCTTCTGAAATGGTAAGGTTTGGGTTAAAAACAAGCTCTGGGTCTACTTCAAGACGACTACCAAGCCCGGTACATACAGGGCAGGCGCCTTGTGGGGCGTTAAAGCTAAAAAGGCGTGGTTCAAGCTCTGGAATCTCTTCACCTGGGTGATCCACACAGGCGTAGCGCTGGCTATAAATACTCGACTCTTCGGCGTCAACATCTAAAATTTCGACCACACCATCGGCAATTTCAAGTGCCTGCTCAACCGATTGCGCAATACGTGAACGAATATCTTCAGAGATGGCAATACGGTCGACCACAAGTTCAATATCGTGTTTATATTTTTTATCAAGCTCAGGGTATTCATCGAGTGAATAAACAACACCATCAACCCGAGCACGGGCAAACCCAAGGCGGCGGTACTGTTCGGGGACGTGGGCGAATTCACCTTTCTTGCCCTTTGCAATTGGCGCTAGAATCATCAGGCGCGAACCAGCTGGAGTTTTAAGAATCTCATCAATAATATCTTGTGGTGTTCGACGGCTCACAGCCTTTCCACAGACAGGACAGTGCGGCACGCCAATGCGTGCGTACAAAAGGCGCAGGTAGTCATAGATTTCGGTAACCGTCGCGACGGTTGAACGTGGGTTACGGCTCGTTGATTTCTGGTCAATGCTAATTGCAGGGCTCAAGCCTTCAATTTGGTCGACATCAGGCTTTTCCATAAGCCCCAAGAACTGGCGAGCGTAGCTCGAAAGACTTTCAACATAACGACGCTGGCCTTCGGCGTAAATGGTATCAAAAGCAAGGCTCGATTTACCGGAGCCACTAAGGCCCGTAATTACAACCAATTTATCGCGTGGAATCTCCACGCTAATGTTCTTTAGGTTGTGCTCACGCGCACCTGTAACACGTATCACCTCTGACATATCTTAACGATTATACACTTTTTTCGAATCTTTTTCCAGTGGGGTGAAAGCGGTGCATTCCACTTCTGCTTGCATTATTGCGTCGTACCCTCTATATTCGACGTAACTTAAAGAGGTCGAAAAAATGAAGAAAAGTCTATCAATTCTATTTGTGTCACTATCAGCAATGCTTATCCTCGATACAATGAACGCTGGTCATGCGCTTGCTATGTTTTTGCTGGCAGGTATTATTCCTGGCACCAACACATCAATTGACGCCGATCGTATGCTAGAATATATCTTTCTTCTTACTGGCCTAACTTTGTCACGCATTACAACAAGCCTTCTGCGCGCTTACAGCCTCCATCAGCGCAATGGTCACGCCTCAAACGGAACGATGCTTTCAGCCCACAGTTGAAGTTCTTGAAGAATAAAGCCCTTCGAATCGTCGGCGGCGTGAATAGCTGCTAACTGTTGCAAACGGCTCACAAAGGCTGGGAGCTGTTTCTTAATACGGTTGCCACGCCACTCTTCCCATTGCGCCACTTCATCTTCAGCCAGGCTCTTGGGGTAATTGCGCGCCTTGTAGTGAAGCAGGAGCCCCTCAAGGCGCTCGTCAGTGAATTCGGGGTGCATATCTGCCAGGGCGTTAGCGTCGGCGTGACGAACCTTCTCAATACGCAGCTTGTCGGTATCTGAAACAAAGCCTTCGTATAAACGCGCTTCTGGGTCGGTTTCTTTGGCATATTCAGGACGGTTTTCGTACAGTGACCGTATATTTTCGGCAAATGCTGGGACGGAAAGAAGAATGTTGCGGTGCTTTTCAATAGTTTCCGCCGTAAGCCCAATACGCTCCCACCCACCCTCTCGTTCCAGGACGCCAAGCGGCGCAACGGCTGGGGCACGGTTATATTGGAGTTCTTTAACAGGCAGCTTCACGAAGCCTTCTTTTTGACGTTCTTCCCATGGGGCAAACATACTTTTTGCCAATTCTTTTACAGAGAGATTGAGTAAAGGTGTTGGGTCATAGCGCAAATCATATACAACGACATTGCTGTTACGCCCTGTGGTGAGAGGGAAGGCAACCGTTGCTTTATGGTACTGGGAATCATATCGGCCGCTGACATAGACAAATGGCTTTTTATCATCAAGGTTCACAAGCTCGGCGACCTTCTTTTTGTCTTTATACGCAAACAAGTGGGCATACAGCTGGGGCTGCTTTTCTTTCACTAGTTTTGTAACCGAAATAAGGGCCTCAACGTCGCTTAACGCATCGTGCGCCTTGGAATGATCGATGCCATTTTGCTTAGTAATATATTCGAGTTTATTGACCTCTTTGCCATCAACAACGGGCCATTCAATACCCTCGGGGCGAAGGGCGCGCGTCATACGAACGACATCCATTAAATCCCACCGGCTACGACCATCACGCCAGGTCCATTCGTAAGGGTCGATAAACGTACGCCAAAAAAGCGCACGAATAAATTCATCATCAAATCGAATGCTATTAAACCCTACAACAACCGTGTCTTCGACGAAAATTTCGCTCATTAATAGCTTAGCAAATTCTGCTTCGGTAAGGCCGTCTGCCTGGGTTTGCTGCGGAGTAATACCGGTGACCATTAAAGCGTCAGGGGCTGGGAGTGTATCGTCATTTAGCTTTACGAGAATATTGTACGGCTCACCAATTGGCTCAAAATCGAGCGTCGTTCGCTGGCCAGCAAATTGCATAATACGGTCTTCACGGGGGTTAAGCCCGGAAGTTTCAAGGTCATAAAAGAAGAATGTTTGAGCCATGCCCCTTATTATACGTGTTTATTGTTCAACAAGCGTAAACTCATCAAGCCCGATGCGAATAATTGAGGCGCCGTCAGCACCGTCACGAGTTAACGCGTGCGTAATGCCCATTTTTTTCATAATATCGCGGAGGCGATTGACGCCTTCAAATGTATCGAACTGAGTACGACGAGCGAATTTCTCAATTTTATGACCCTTCACGACAAATACAGTGCGCTCACCTTCTTCAACTTTACGAATATGCCAGGCAAGTGCCTTGGTATCGTCATCAAGGGAAATAATGGCGAGGCCCTCGCTCTCGTCGTCATCGGCAATTTCCTGCTCTGCTTCACGAATAGCAACTACTTCTTTTCGTAGCTCGCGAAGTACTTCGGTAAGCCCTTCGTGTGCTTGGGATGAAATAGCAAACACAAGTGAATCGCCAGCAACCTGCTGTAAGGTTTCTTTTTGCATCGCAACCAGTTCGTCGTCCAGGCCTTCAATTTTTGTCAGAGCAACCACTTCTGGGCGGGTGGCAAGGTCTTCACTGTACGCAGCTAGTTCGTGACGAATTGTCTGGTAGGCTTTTGCAATATCGTCGGTATATGCGTCAATTAAGTGAAGAATAACAGCGGTACGCTCAACGTGGCGCAGAAAAGCATCACCAAGCCCTTTTCCTTCGCTTGCACCTTCAATAAGGCCAGGGATGTCGGCGATAAGTAAGCTGCCGTCGTCAATATCAGCGACGCCAAGGTTTGGGGTGAGTGTTGTAAAGGCATAGTCGGCAATTTCTGGACGGGCGTTCGATACGACACTAAGGAAGGTTGATTTTCCAGCGTTCGGGAACCCAACCAGCCCAATATCGGCAAGGAGCTTCAGCTCAAGTTCCGCTTCAAATACCTCACCCGGCTCTCCGTTTTCAGCAACGCGTGGCGCTTGACGAACAGATGACTTAAAGTGAGCGTTGCCGTAGCCACCGTCACCACCCTTTGCGACAACAACTTCTTGACCATCTTTGGTGAAGTCGGCAATAATACGCCCCTCGTGACGCACGACTGTTCCCACCGGTACTTTTACGTACATAGTGGCGCCAGCCTTACCGTGACGATCGCGTTTTGCGCCAGACTGTCCTGGTTCACCCTTTAGCTCGGGTTTGTAGCGGAAATTAAGCAGCGTATTAAGGCTTTCGGTGGCAACGAAAACAACGTCACCGCCCTTTCCGCCATCACCACCGTCAGGGCCACCTTTATCAACATAAATTTCATGACGAAAACTGACGGCTCCATCACCGCCGCGTCCAGCCTGCACAAAAACTTTGGCGGTATCTACAAACATATTATTTTCCATTATATCAAAATCGCCTCCGATTTGACAGAGGCGATTTTCAATTGCATTAATATTCTAGTGGATGTACATGTACTGGCCAGCCTGGCTTGCAGGCAGAATTCGACCAGATACGATATTATAGCCACCTCCAGCGACGGATGCGTTCATCTCACTGAGCTGAAGGTCTCCATTTGGAAGGACTGCTTCAACAATTGCGACGTGACCCCAGTCTTGAATGACGGCACCGGCTGATGGGCTACGGTCCACAGTATACCCTTCATTGCGAGCATATGTCGCCCAGGTACCAGCGTTACCCCACATGGCGCCAACAGGGCGACCAAGTTCAGCACGACGGTCAAAGGCGTACGCTGTACAGTTACCAAAGGCGTACCGACCAAGGTTCGCCGTACCGCGCTTGATAAACCATGTCTTTCCATTTGAGAAACCAGAGCTATAGCCTGTAATAAATGTTGCGGTATATTGTTGGACAGGTGCAACGTAGCCTGGGCGCTCTTCATTTGGCAGCACACCATTCGGAATGATTATCTTAAGACCAGGGGTAAGGCCATTAATTTCAAGGTCGTTGTAGGTAGTAATCAGCGAAGCATCAGCCTTGTACTTTTCGGCAAGCTTTTCAGCGGTATCGCCGTCCTTTACTGTATAGGCAATACCATTGACAGGAAGAATTTGAAGGCTTGAACCAACCGCGACGGCGTCACCGGTAAGGTTATTCGCCCATCGAATTGTCTCTGGTGACAAATTGTACTTAGCCGCAACAGTTTGAACTGTATCGGCGTTTTGAATAGCATAGCTTGTAATATTACGGCTCGCAGATGAGAGCTGCACGATTGCAGGCTTGCTAATTGTTGATGTATCACTACTAGTGTTCTGGAATTCACTCTGAACACGGGTTGAAACGGCAAGTTCTGCCACGTTTGGCGCAACGGCCAAGTCGGCGGCACGAGCAACAGATGCAGCAATATTAGTTGCGACAACAGCATTAACCGCTAATTGATCAGAAGCGGTCTGGACGGTTGCAACAGGGGTAGCTCCAGCTGAGTTTTGCTCTGGTGCACGATAGCCAACGCCAATAACTGATACAAGAAGAATGAAAACGCTGGCATAAATAGCGACGGTTGACGATTTAATGCGACTTTTTTGAGGTCGCTTTGTAGATTGTGCCGATACGACCTGAGGTTGTACTACAGCTGGCCCACTCTGAGTAGCTTGAATGCTACTGCCCGTAATATCATTACGAATTATCGTTCTCCTGCCGCTCGGATTTCTCGCGAGGGCGTCTACCGTACTTAGTCTTACTTCTTTGAATTTTGAGTAAAGAAAGGGATACGTGTCGACCAGTGTTAATTATTATAGTTTTCTGGTATCCGTGCGACTTTTCAGATAGGCGCATCTTCCATTCTTTCCCCACTCGCAGGTGCTACTGGCTGGTCGTCGTATATGACCTTGGTACCACTAGTAAGATAGAACTGTAAGATGTGCTTATACTATTCTAGCAACTATGGCTTTTTGTGTCAATTTATTTTATAACTATACGATTTTGTCAAGTGTCTAGAGTATTTGACACTTTTCTTGGCAGTGGTTTTTGGCATTCGCCTCGTGCTCTTCGAGTGTTTTGGCAAAATAGGTCACATTATCGTCACCACTTAAGAAGTAGAGGTAATCACCCGCTGCCGGAGTTGCGACGGCAAGCAACGCCTTCTCTCCTGGGACGGAAATTGGCCCAGGAGGTAGCCCCGCGTAACGGCGAGTATTGTACGGCGAATCAAGGTTTGGGTCGCGATTTACACCAAGCTTGTCGGCAATATACTGGTAGGTAACATCAGATCCAAGTGGCATATCGATACTGAGTCGACGGTAGAACACCTGCGCTATTTGAGCCATATCATCACCTTTTGCGCTTGCCTCACGCTGCACAATTGACGCCAGTGTAATACCTTGGTACAGCGAGAGGTTGTGTTCGGCGTATTTGGCGATCAGATCATTTTTTTGCACAATACCGTAGTAATGCTCAAAAACATGCTCTAACACAGCCTCTACAGTGGTGTCGGTGCTAAATGAATACGTTTCTCCGTAAATATAGCCTTCAAGATCTGCAGTCACTGGTTTACCCGCAAACAACGGTGAGTCATATGTTTTTGCAAAGGCAGCATCAACCTCATCGGTCGAATAGCCGGCACTTAAAAACATCTCACGGTTTGCCCTTAGTGTTGCCCCTGGCAAGAAGGTAATAGCGAAAGTGTCGACCTTCCCCTTTGATAAGTGGTCGATAATTTCAGGGGTCGACTCGGAGGGAGATAGCCGGTATGTGCCCGCTTGGAGGTTATTTTCTACCCCTTTAAAGCGTGCCTGCCATAAAAATGCTGTCTGGTTTCGAATAACGCCTTCGTCATGCAGTACCTGAGCAATATCTGCTGGCGTACTCCCCAATTCGATTTTTACGAGCTTTTTCTCACTCGATGAGCCGCCCACAGGCGTAAGCTGAACGAAGTACCACGTAAAAAGGCCGGCAACAAGAAGCAAAAGAGTCACAAATACGCCCAGCACTGCACGCAAAACAACCTTTTTCTTACTTTTTTTCGGTGGCGTTGAACTCATCCCAGTTGGGGTAGTGAGCGGGAGTGGAGAAAATGAAGTAGGTTGTGGCTGAGGAACGGGCTGGGGTTGAGACGCCACTTCTACGGGCTGCTGAAGCCTATTAACTGGTGGACGGCGGAATTCATCCATAATACTGCTCAAGGTGGTCTTGGAGGATGATAGCGGCCGCCTGTGCGTCAATATCGGCTTTTGTGTATGGACGCTTATGCGCAGTAAGCTGCTGTTCTGCCAGCACACTCGTTAACGACTCGTCTTGAAAGACTATCTTTTTATCAAGATACGTCAGTCGCTCGGTAAATTTTTCAACATAGTTTGTTTGAGCTGTCGCTTCACCTTGCTGATTGCGAGGATAGCCAACCACAATTGTGTCGGCTTGCTCTTTTATAACAATTTCGGCGATTGATTCGATTTCCGAACCGTCAACGTCTACCGTGGCAAAGGGAACAGCAATACGAACGCCCAAATCTGCGACGGCAACGCCAATGCGCTTCTCCCCCACGTCCAGGCAAACGAACGTGCGACTAGCCATTTTGAACTTTAAATTCAATCTTTATCTTATTAATGTCGTTTGGAACGTTACGAACCCAGAAGTACGAGAACTGCGTATCGACTTGCTTGATACCGCTTATCGATTCAAGGCTCTGCTGTACCTCACCGTAGCGCTTCCCCTTAACTTGTTGCTTAATTTGGTCTTCGTTAATTTTTGGACCAACCGCACCGCTTGTATTAACCGTCGCAATCATCGTCTCGCCGTCTTTGCGGAAGTTACTTAAGGTGGCAGTTGCAATGCCCGTGCTATATATCTTCTGAGTTGAAGTGTCTATTTTTGCCTCAAGAGAAGCTTTAATGAACGTTTCAAGCTCTGCCTTTGGTACGGACTGTATGGTGTAGGTGGTTGCAATTGTCAGGGTTGCCTTACCTGTTGCGGCTTCTTGGTCGACCGCAGGCACAGAAGTAGCCTCGGCTCGATCAACAGTAAAGCTGCTATCAATAACAACTTCGCCATTTATGAACTTCTTTATCAATACTTTCTTTTCGGCATCAGTTGATTTGCCAATGAGTTCACCTTTGGCGCGTTCGATATCGGCAGCAGAAACAACCTTAGCTATCTTCGAGGTTCCACCGCTCATAGCCGTTCCCTTGGCGTAAATATCTCCAGATACACCACCTATAGAGTAGCTCGATGCGGCAATATTGTAAGAATCACCAGAGTTAGCAGCCTGTACGTTGACTGTTCCTGTTCCAGCGTTCGCTCCTGTGCTGCGGCAACTTGAAGCTGAGCCACTTAATCCAGAGACCGCTACTGCCGCTGTACTGGAAAATTTACTTCCAGAAGCTGATGTAAATACAGTGCCAGAATTCAAGGTAAAGGCCGGCCCATCACAGTTTGTGATAGTTATCGTTCCTGTGGCTTTTTCTCCCACGTCTTTTTGTCCCGTTGCATCAAACTCAACCGTTTCATTCTTCTTCTCTTGTTGAGAGACAGAGTTCACAATACCGGTTTTAAAATCAGTCGCAGCGACGCCTCCAAGTTTTACTGAAGCACTCACGGGCTGCGGCGTCGTGCTGGCGGTGATAATAACCGTCGCTGCTGGGGCAAAGACAAACATCCAGACAAGTAGCGCAATAAGTGCGATACCGCCAGTAATACCGAGGACCAACTTTTTGCGAAATGAATCAAAGTTTGGAATTTTAGCCTTCGACTTTTTTGAACTCGGCCGTAGGGCAGCGGCCCCAACGCCAGCGGCAACTTCCTCGCCATCAATGTTAAGGTCGGTGGTATCAACTGCGTCGCTTCGCATCGTATGAGCCGGTGGCCGCGTTCCATCTTGTACCTTCACGCTATTTGCGTGGTCGCCCACAGGAAGCTCTGAGCCATCAATAATGTCATCGCCGTCATCAACGATAATTGCGGGAATTTCAGCCAATTCGGGTTTGCTTTGCAGTGTTTTTGCCACAGGAATAGAAGCGCTGGCGGCCAAAGCAATCAGGGCTTGGTTGTTCGTCACTAATACTAATTTCTTTTTGTCGTTCTTCGCCATGCGCTCAAGCAAACGAAGATTGACAGCACTCTGAAGCGCCCCCGCTCGTTTTGGCGGAACAAGGGCGATGACTTTTTCATTCGCTTTTTTTATTTTGCCGATAATGGCGGTAACGTCGTCATCGACATCAATGTAAATAACGTCTTTATTCATACTAGATTTTTAGGAGGCGATTAAATTTTTGCTTAATTGAATCTCCCTCACCACTCCCTACTAGTGTATCATATCCAACCCTTAGCAAGCCCATTGCCGTAATGTAGGTATGGTCAGTAATACGCCCCGTTGAGTCAGTCACGCCAATAACTTCACTCGGATTTATGTGATGAACGGTTGGTTTCTTCGTAAACGGTAAATCTTTGTGCCACTCTGAGCCTTCAAGCGCATCAACTAGCTTTTTGAGGCTCGAGCCACCACCACATAACAAGATGCGGTTCGGCAGATGGTCGACGGAGTCAAATTCGCTTAACGCAAGCTCAACGCCCGCCAGCCAGACTTCGAGCGTTTTATCAATCGATTCTTCAACGTCTTTTTTTACACTTGGTTTGATTTGCTCGTGGGTAATGTTAACCTTCAGTTTTTCGGCATCTTTGTAGGAAAGGTTCATGTCACTAGCAATTGTTTGCGTAATACTTCGCCCGCCAATACCAAACATTTTCGTACCCTCGACGCCACCGTCATTAACGACGGCAATATCAGTGGTGCCACCACCAACGTCAGCGAGGATTGCGGTAAAGTTACTATTTCCATCATTTCCTAGTACGCTGCGGCTCACCGCAAATGGCTCAGCGGCAACAGCAAGAAGCTCAAGCGAGAGTTCATCGGCAACGCGTTCAAGTGCACCAATATGCACCATTGGAGCAAAAGCAGTATAAATCTGCACGGCAACGTCACGGCCCTGGAAACCAATTGGGTTGCTTACCTTATACCCATCGATGTGGATACCGACGAGCGCACTGTTAACCAGCTTCACCTCTACTTGGTCGTTACCCGTTTCAAGCGCAATTTGTTTTTGAGCTTTAATTTGGGCACGTTCCTGTACTTTTTCGATAATAAATTCCATCTCAGAATCGTCCAGCGGACGGTCTGGTTGTGGGCGACGGTAGCGAATTGTATCGGTGACACCCTTAACAAGCTCGCCAGCAATACCAATAACGACTCGTTTCGCCTGTAAGCCAGCTTCTTCTTCGGCCTGAGCAAGCGCCTCTTCACAGTTACGCACCACGCCAGCAATATCGGCAATTGCCCCCGAATGCATGTCGCTCACCTCTTGACGGGCGCGTCCAACGCCAACAATCCGAAGTTCACCTTCCTCTAGTTTGGCGATAAGTGCTTTAACGAATTCTGTACCAATGTCGAGCGCAACGACGTAATCTTCATTATCAACTTTGCGGGCTCTTTTGAATTTTTGTAATACCATAGTTGTTCACTATTATATACCAATGGCGCTTATGGTCGAAATATATTGATATTATGTAGGTTTTGTGGTATAATATAACGATGAGTCAACTTTTTGAAGATAATGAGTGGAGTCGCGACCCAGAAGGCCGAAGCTTCGATATCGTGCACGAGCAAGCCGCCTTTCTTCTAGAGGTTGCTATCCTTATTTCGTCACTTCCGGGCGTCAGACAGCCCTCAAGTGAACAACACACTTATGGCTTCACATTCCTTCCGTTTAGTACACCCTACGAACTCCCAGGTGTCCTTAAGTCTGAGGCTCAGCGAATTGATGACCTTTTTATCTACATTGGTGATGCGCATAAGGCCGAAACACCGAAGGAAACTGATATTCCTGCGTACCTCTCACTCGAGTTTAATGCTGGAACCGACACCTACCTACTTTCGAGTGCTGGTTTTAACGATTCCGACGAATTCACACTGTCTAAATTTGATGCAAAAGACTATAGGCATTCGGAGCCTAACGCGACGTTTGAGGCCCGCCTTAAAGATGTTGGTACTGTCACTAAAGCTGAGTTAAACTCCCTTATTATGAGTATTGTCATGCCTAACGAGATGGGAGATTACGAGGCGTACGCTGATAAAGATCTGCAGTCGAGCCAAGCATTCGAAAGCCTTTGTGAACTCTTATCACAAAAAGCGCTCACCCAAACCGAAGCGTTTTATTTTGTATTTGGAGATGAGGAGACAGAGTTCCATTTCACGAAAGAAAATGGTCAAACGACATCGTTTACAATTAGCTATTACGACCCTCGGCGTAACCTCCCTATTTCTGTTGAATACGACATCAGTGTCGACTTTACGCTTCGTTTCTTCTCGCACGAAGAAAGCGAAAAACATCCTTTTATACCAACTGGCGAAGAGATAAATTTTGCACGCAGTATTCTTAAGGCTGAGTTATCAAGTTTTGAACCACAGCTATTTAAGGTTGACGAAGAAGGGGTTGTTATTGAGCCCGAAAGCAAACCCACCGATTATGAACATAGGTTATCAAACGAGCTTTCGGGCCTTGTCGATGCAGTTCTAAACAAGCTGGGCCTTAATCCGCCGAATCCCGGCACTTGACGCTTCTTCTTTTGTAATTTTAAACGTCTTACCGTCTTCACCAAGTTGTCCAGTATGGTCAACGTGAGGGCCACCGCAAATTTCGAGGCTGACGATATGGTCACCTTCACCCATTTGGTATACTTTAACTTCTTCGGCGTAGCGTTCGCCAAATGGACCAATTGCGCCCATATCAAGCGCTTCTTGAGTTGGATAGAGCTTGAAACTAACGGGCAAGTCTTCAGTAATCCAACCGTTAACCAGCTCTTCGGCTTTATCCAGCTCTTCACGGGTTACTTTTCGATCAAAGCTAAAGTCAAAGCGAAGACGCTCTTCGGTAATATTACTGCCGTGCTGGTGAATACCGGTGCCAATAATTTCACGAAGCGCTGACTGCAATAAGTGCGTTGCGGTGTGATACTTCTTGTGAATAAGGTCTTGGCCACCGAGGCCGCCCTTAAACTCGCCCTTTGTTGCGGTGCGCGAACGATTGCGCTGCTCTTCCATTTTCGCGTCGAATTCGGCACGCCAGTTTTCTGGCACTTCAATCCCTTGTTTAAAGGCTTCTTCTACACTTAGCTCAACAGGAAAGCCATAGGTGTCATACAATTTAAATAGTTGCTCACCGTTAATTCTTGCCGTTAGAGCCTTCTCTAAATCAATATTTCCTCCCATAGCAGCAAAAATTTTTGGAGTAATTGTGTCGATTTTAGCAATTTTTTCAAGTTCTTGAATACCTTTTCGCAACGTCTGACGGAAGACTTTTTCTTCCTTCACCAGTACCGCGACGATGTTTTCACGGTTCGCGGCGACTTCTGGATAATCATCGGTGTAAAGGTCGGCGATAACTGGGACGATTTCTTCAAAGAAGTTCTGCTCAATACCAAGGTCAAAGGCAAAACGAATCGCGCGTCGCAGCAAGCGGCGCATCACGTAGCCTTGTTCTTTATTAGCTGGGATACAGCCGTCAACGGCCAAGAAAGTTGCCGCGCGGAGGTGGTCGGCAATCACGCGCATACTCACAGTATTGCTTTCATATGCCTTACGGCTTAGCTTCTCGAGCTTTTCAATAATTGGCCACAATAAACTAATACGAAAAATATCCGGATTATCGATAGATGCGGCGGCAATACGCTCAAGGCCAGAGCCGTGGTCGATGTTTGGTTTTTCAAGTGGTTCGAAGGCACCTTCAGAAACTTTTCGGTAGGCCATAAAGACGTTGTTGCCAATTTCCATAAAGCGGCCACAGTCACAGTTAGGGTGGCAGAATTCGCCAAACGATGGGTCGTGTGGAGTGCCAAAGTCGTAAAACATTTCACTGTCTGGGCCACATGGGTCACCGACAGGCGTCGTTTCTGGCATGCCATTACGGCTCCACCAGTTTTTGCTGCCATCGTAATAGAAAATTCGCTCACCGTCGTTAATGCCACGGCCGTAGCCATCTTCTTCGGAACCAATTTCGGCTTCGGCACTCGAAAGACCGCGCGCATCAAACAGTCGTTTCCAAACCGCAGCAGCATCGGTGTCTTTTTCAATGCCATATTCAGGTGCGCCAATAAAACACGTCACGTACAAACGGCTCATGTCCAGCTTCACCGCTTCAGATAGCCACTCGAACATCCACTCAATTTGCTGCTCCTTAAAATAGTCTCCCATACTCCAGTTACCCAGCATTTCGAAGAAGGTCGTGTGGCGGTTGTCGCCAATATCATCAATATCTTGGGCGCGAAGACAGGTTTGGCTGTCGGTGATGCGCTGGCCCTCAGGATGCGGTTGCCCCAAGAGGTACGGAATCATTGGCTGCATGCCAGAACCGGTAAATAATGTCGATGGGTCGTCCTTTAAAACAAGCGGTGCACGTGGAACAACGGCATGGCCACGTTCTTTGAAGAACTCGAGGTACGAATTACGGATTTCTTGAGCATTCATTAGGGGTTATTATACCATGAGAAGATGAGGCGGTATATCGCCAATCAAAAAGCCACCTCTGGGTGGGCAGGAGGTGGCTTTTGGAGCCTGCGAGCCGAAGCAGCGGGCTCCACGAGGGTTATTCTGCCGTGTAAAAAACAGGTGGCGACAGAAAGGGAGGGTGTGGAAAAGTGCTCCTCGCAGGTGCTTTTAGCACTTTTACCTAACGTAGAGTACACGCTATGTTTGAGTTTTTGCTTAAACGACTATACCGCCGCCAATGCAGCGTTCACCGTCATAAATAACAACCGATTGGCCTGGGGCAACGGCACGTTCTGGTGAGGAAAGGGTGAATAGAAGCGCGTCATCATCTGCATACCGAAGTGATGCGATTGTAAGTGGCGCGCGGTGACGTACACGAATACTATACTCGCCTTCTGCGGGCGCCGTTCCAGAAATCCAGTGTGGATTAACGAGTGAAAGTTCAGGTTTCCATAACGAATCGTCATTAAGGTTAGTGGTGACGTAGATTTCGTTTTTATCCATATCTTTGCCAACCACGTAGTACGGCAATCCGCCGCCAACCTCAAGGCCGTGACGCTGGCCAACGGTATAGAAAATCGCACCGTCGTGCTGGCCAAGCACCGCACCGGTCTGCTTATTGATAATAGCACCGGCTGTTTGCTCAACGTACTGGCTTAAAAACTCACGAATACCGATTTGCCCAACAAAACATATCCCTTGGCTGTCTTTTTTTGCGGCCGTATAGAGGCCCCGCTCTTTGGCCATTTCGCGAACGACCGGTTTAGTAAACTCACCCAATGGAAAGAGTGTCTTTTCAAGCGCGTCATGGGTAACGCGGTACAGGAAATAGGTTTGGTCTTTATTGGTGTCAACCGCCTGAAGCAGTTCGCCGTCTTTGACGCGTGCATAGTGCCCCGTGGCAATCATGTCGGCACCATCTTCAAGCGCAGTTTCCAAAAAAAGTTTAAACTTAACCTCTTGGTTACACATAATGTCAGGGTTTGGCGTGCGCCCCTGTTTATATTCATCAATCATGTAGTCGACAACTTTGTGCCGATAGTCTTCTTCAAAATCAAATACCTTAAAATCGATACCGAGCTGCACCGCCACGCGTTTGGCATCAGCTAAATCGTCTGCCCAGGGGCAACGCATGCCCGGTAAATCTTGCGTCCAGTTCTTCATGTACACACCAGTTACATCGTAACCCTGCTCTACTAACAGCGCGGCAGTTAACGACGAGTCAACGCCGCCGCTCATGCCTACATACACTTTTGTCATAATGACGACCCTATGTAAAATGCGGCTATTTTGACAAGTTCACCACCGGCAAGCCACCAGCCGCGCGGCGTGAGCCACCAATACCACCCCCAGTCACTATCTTGCACGACAGGATAATTGCGAATAGTTGCGCCATCGGCGAATTTATTGAATTCGAGGCTCGCTCGACGTTGGTGATAGCCCGACGTCACTAAAATAACGTCGTTAAACCCCTGCTCTTTAAAAATAGACTTGGTATTTTCTGCATTTTGCTGGGTATTAAGCGCTTGTTCGTCAGTGAGAATCACCTCAGCGGCAATACCCGCGGCCTCGGCTTGTGCCCTCATGGCCGCGGCGTTACTTGGCCCCGTTTTATCAAAAGCGGCACCCGAAAATACCACATAGTCAGCCCAGCCTTGTTTATAAAGCGAAATTCCAGCAGCTGTACGCGCCTGCGTATCGCCACCGCTCACCACTACAACTGCATCCGCCTTGGCACACTTCGCATCACTCGCTGGCTGCTTGCCACACGCCATGAAATCGTTAGGTTGCAGGTAAACACTAATGCCAATAATCAGCCCGAGCAAAATAATTGGGATGATGATAAACCACTTCATTACTTTGCGCTCCGCTGATATTCTTTAGTAACCTCTTCGATGATAAGCTGTGTGGCGCGTTCGGTATTGTCTTCGGTTGATAAATGACCAAATGTCAGGCGTAGGCTTCCATCGGCGACTTCGGGCGCGAGGCCGATAGCGGTTAATACGTGCGACCGGGTTCCTTTATTAGCCGCGCAGGCGCTTCCTGTTGCAACCAATACGCCGCGCATTTCAAGTGCAAAAAGAACCCGCTCGGCGTCAAGCTTCGGGAACGAAATGTGAAGATGGCCAGCAAGACGGTGTTTTTGATTACCCGAAATAATTGCCTCTGGAAAGGCTTCTGTCAGTTTCTTCTGCATCGCATCGCGTAATTTTTGCAGGCGCTCAGATTCAAATTTACGATGCGCCGAAGCGAGCTCTATGGCTTTTGCAAAGCCAATGACGCCAGCGACATTTTCGGTACCGCTCCGAAGGCCACGCTCTTGACCGCCACCTAAAATTGATGGTGAGAGGACAACTGCGGAAGAAGCCCATAATACCCCTACTTGCTTTGGCCCATATACTTTTGCCGCGTTAAGAGTGAGCATATCCAGGCCCAAGCGAGCGACGTTAACATCAAGCTGCCCAACACCTTGCGAGGCATCAGAGTGAAAATAGAGTGGCGTATGGTCACCGCGAGACAAACGCGCTTCACGTTCATTACGCACAACTTCAGCAATGTCACGCAGTGGTTGAATGGTGCCAAGCTCGTTATTGGCGAGGGCAATACTCACAAGCTGCGTATCAGGGCGAATTGCGTCTTTTATTTTCTGCGCCGATACCATACCCTTTTCGTCTGGTTCAACAAAAGTTGTGTCGTGACGTTTGGCCGCGGCCAGCACAGCATGGTGTTCAATAGCTGAAGTAACGATATGGCCAGAAATACTGGAGAAAGCCAGGTTAATTGATTCGGTTGCACCTGCCGTCATCACTAAATCGTCGGATTTAGCACCAATGGCACGTGCAATCGTCTGCTTAGCCGCTTCATACTCATGTCGAACCTGTATTGCTGGCGCGTAGGGCGCAGAAGGGTTATAAAAATTATCAGAAAAAAATGGCTGCATAGCAGCAAGCACTTTTTGGTCGACCGGCGTTGCCGCCGCATGGTCAAGATAAATAACCTCTTCGTTCACTCTGCCCATTATACCGTATTAAAGGCTATCTGGGTAAAGCGATTGGACCGCAACGTCATACGCTTGCACCGCCGCAACAAAGGTCTGCACGTCTTGCTGTGTTGGCGGATATTCACGGCCTTCGTACAGTTTGTGAATATTGTTAGGTGTCGTTTGGAAACGAAGGACAGTTGGGTGCTTTGGGTTTACTGGGTTAACCTGCAGGTGATACCAATCGGCGACATCATTAGCGAATACCGTTCCCGGCTTAGCATCAAGCCAAAATTTATGACCCTCACCAAACAATTGTCCGCCCACTTTACTTTCTTCTTCGATAAGGTCGTGGAGTGTATTATTTTGTGGCGTCATGACGAGTCCACTCAACCAGCTCTTTGGTTTTTTCTCAACCGAATTATTAAGTACCGCATCACGGTGAGCATATACTCGTGCCTCTACCTCTTTAATGACTTGAAATGGCGTAGTCTTATACTCAGGGGTTGGCTGGGCATACTCAATAGCATCGAGTTCAGCCCGAATCTCGGGTTCTGAGTAGTTGTCTGGAATGTGATACTGGTCGTTAGCCATAGTAAAAAGCCTCGTTAGTTGAGTTTTTAGTGGTTTGGTGGTGTTGGTTTAAGGGTGCGCTGGTAGGTTAAATAGCGCGCGCGCATTGTGCGTTGAGGCTGCGGTAATTTCCTCGAGGGAAATGTTCCGACGCTGGGCGTGATATTCAGCCACTACCCTCACATACGCTGGCTCATTTACTTTACCACGATAAGGGGCTGGTGTCAAGAAGGGAGCGTCTGTTTCAAACAGAAGACGGTCGAGCGGAATAGCGTCAAATACCGCTTTTTGAGCCTCATCTTTTGTGAATGTACTAATGCCGTTCACACCGATGTAGAGGCCTTTTTGAAGGCAAATTTCAAGGTTCTCTTTAGAATCGGTAAAGCTATGGAGCACTCCACGAATACCTTTGTAGCTATCAAAAATTGGCCAAAAATCATCGAAGGCATCTCGGACATGGAAGATAATGGGCAAATCGTGTGCCAGTGCTGCTTCAATCTGTTTTTTCAACGCTTCAATTTGCACCTCACGAGGGCTATGGGTATAGAAATAATCAAGCCCAATTTCACCCACTGCAACAAGTTTTTCTGGTTCGCTATTTGCAAGTTCGGCAATAGCCGCGTAGCCATCTTTTGTATTGTGTGGATGAACCCCAATGCCCGCAAAAGTGTTTGGATACGCGTTCGCAAAAGTGATTGCCTCCTCTGAACTTTCCTCGCTTGTTCCCACGCAAATCATTTGCCCCACACCTTTTTGTTCGGCATGAGAAAAAACATCCTCGAGGGGCAATTCATATGATTCGTGAATGTGGCAGTGGGTATCGACAAGCATTATTGTTTCGCTGCGCGGGGGTCGGTGGTATGAAGATATATCTTTGGAAAAAGGACTGTATCAAGCGGCTTCACCACACCAGACTCAAAGGTTGTATGAATAGCCTGGGCCGTACCTGGCATAAATGGCACCAGTAGGTCGCCAATTTGTACTAATGCACCCGCACAGTGCGCCAGAACTTCAGAAAGGTGCGCCTCGGCTTCAACATCTTTACCAACCTGCTTGGCTATTTCCCATGGCTTTACGTTATCAATGTATTGGTTGAGGCTACGAACCATCGACCACACTTCATCAATTGCTTTGTTAAACTCAAGACTTTCCATCGCTTGATGGTAAGCGGTCATATCGTGCTCTGTTTGCTCGGTGTCACCAATAACGCCCGCTTGGTAGCGCATAATCATACCGGCTACACGCTGAATGAGGTTTCCAAGGTCGTTACCAAGCTCGCCATTGTAGGCACTTTCGAATTTTTCCCATGTAAAGTCACCGTCATCGAGTGTTGGAATGTGTCGTGAGAAGAAATAACGGAAGGCATCAACACCGTAATGGTCAATGATGTCGTTTGGATCAATGACGTTACCAACCGTTTTACTGATTTTTGCACCACCGACGTTAATAAAGCCGTGTACGAGCAATTTCTTTGGAAGTTCGAGGCCAATGCCAAGCAGCATCGCTGGCCAAATGCCGGCGTGAAAGCGAAGAATGTCTTTACCAATAACCTCAACATCGGCTGGCCAGAAGGCCTTGTATTCTGCGACGCGATCAGGGTAGCCAATAACGGTAATATAGTTTGCGAGTGCGTCCAGCCACACATACATAATTTGGTCAGGGTCGTCTGGCACTGGGATTCCCCAGGTAAGGCTCTTTCGTGGACGCGAAATGCTCACGTCGGCGAGTCCATCTTTAATAAGCTCCAAAAATTCATTCTTACGAAACTCTGGAACAATTTGCATAGTTCCGCTGGTAATTGCTTCTTTAATTTTGTCAGTATAGGCACTCGTTTTGAAAAAGTAGTTCTCTTCGCTCACCTGTTGGTACTGTGTTTGGTGATCGGGACAAATACCGCCAGTTGCTTGGACTTCTTTATCGGTAAAGAACGCCTCGTGACCCATGCAATACCACCCACTATATGAACCCTTGTAGATGTATGGCCTCAACAGGTTCCAAATGTGCTGGACGGCAGCGACGTGATGATCATCGGTAGTGCGAACAAAATCAGTAAAGCCAGCGCCGACCTTTTTCATAAGGTTTTCAAAGTTTACATAGGTCGTATCGGTGTAGGCTTTTGGCGCCATGCCAAGTTCGGCAGCTTTTGCAGCAATTTTATTGCCATGCTCATCAGTACCCACTTGAAAACGAACTTCGTGACCATTCTGTTTTTGGTAGCGCGTCCAAATGTCAGCCAAAAGATAGTCGAGTGCATTGCCAATGTGTGGCGTTCCGTTGACATACGGAATAGCCGTCGTGATATATAGTTTCTTTTCTATCTGTTCCATTGGGGTCTATTGTACCAGATTTCTTTAAATGCCATCAGCCTTTGACCAGTCGGTCGCAAGGTCAAAACCGTCTGGATAACGAGATACAAAGCCGCCCGTGTCGTACACCCTGCCTGGGCCAGCGCTTGTTTCAACAACCGAGCACTTTGGATAGCGTGCGTAATTGGCTGCAATGATGATGTATCCGTCCGAGTCAATCTTCATGCCATCAAAGCGCACTGAGTACGCCCCGCCTTGGCCACAGGCATACATAACGACACTCATGTTCAGATCGTAGTAGGTTTCGCGGTGGCTAACACCGTTACTGTCGGTATGGAAAAGCGCGCCCTTGCTATTGGTGAGACCTTGACTCAAGTCTTTTATACCTATGGCAGTAACCTGTTGGCTTGGTTGTTTTGTGACAATTTGTGCAATTTCCGTGCGAGCTATTTCTGCACCGTCTTTAATTTCAATTTCATAGCTGATAGTGCGCACACCTTCGACACCTGTGGTTTGAACGGCCCTGTATCCAAGCGGCCTGTCGGCGTCATACACAATAGCCTTCGAGAACGGTATCAATTGGTCAATCGCCAACGTTTGCTTACCCTCACGCCAGACTCTCATCTCCGCACCTTGCGTCATAGGGGTATTGAGCGCAACCGAAACGCGGTCACTCTCTGCGAGCTTTATCCCTTTTTCTTTAAGCATATCGCCAACTGTGGCGGCGTGGGTACGAGTTTCAGTTTTTCGGCCATATAAATCGAGCGTGAACGATACCGCCCTGCTAATTGTCAGCTGCAGCCCGGCCCCATCGCTCAGAAGGTCGGTCGAACGGCTTATTGTGGTGATATCTTCAGGGTAGATGGTAATACCGACGTCTTTGGTAATGCGCGCTGCTGTTTGATAAGGAGTAATAATTTTTGTACGCACCGCACCATCAACTACGACGACGGGGCGAGCTCTATAGATATTGACTTTGTATTCAGAGGCAACCAGTTCTTCGTTGCGTGACGGCTCAACGGTATCTCGCGAGTCCAGTGTAATATTTGCTTCTTCAAGTGCTTTGTCGAGCGTTTTTGCTTCAGTCAGAAAAGAGGTTTTCGTACCTCGATCGTACACAGTGATAAGGCGACCGTTACTGTTTTGTGCACTTGTAAAACGATGTCCTCCGATAGAGGCCATTGCTACAACAAGGAGCCCAACGACAACTAGGCCGAGAGCCCCGAAACGCTTGCGTGCACGAACTATCATACCTGAAGAAACCACCCCTTATGTTTGGTGTCTTCATTATACCACTGAGCGTGAGGTGTCTTGGGCGATATCTCGCCAGTTTTCAATCGTTAAGTCTTCGGCCCTATTGTCAGGAGAAATGCCGTGTTTTTGCAATAACATCTCAGCGTCTTCTTTGGAAATATGGAGGCCGTTGGCTAAACTGGATCGAAGCTTCTTGCGTTTCGCAATAAAGCCAGCCTTAACGACCCTAAAGAACGCTTTTTCATCCTCTAAAGGGATGAGGGGCTGTTCGCGCATTTCAAGTATCACCACCTGGCTATCAACCTTTGGTGGTGGGGTAAATAATGCGGCTGGCACAACAGCACCAAGGCGCACGGTGGCATATATTTGGGCGCTCACTGCCAGAATACTCATATCACCCGCTTCAGCACCAAGACGCTGGGCGACTTCTTTTTGAATAAGCAGCACGATTGTTCGTGGTTTATTGGGGGCAGTCGTGAGAAGCCGGATAATTTTTGAGGTGATGTAATACGGAACGTTCGCCACAACCACGTACTCTTCTGGTAGTGTTCGCACGTCAAACGAAAGAATATCTTGGTTAACTACTTCGAGTGCTTTACCGGGAAATTGGCCTGGAAGCTTGCGCGCCAATTCTTCGTCAAGCTCAACTGCCACGACATTTTTTGCACGACGAAGCAATTCGCTCGTCAACGTACCTAAACCCGGGCCAATTTCAAGAACAGTATCGGCAGAAGTAATACCAGCTTCATCGGCAATATTAGCAAGGACATCACGATCTTTGAGCCAGTGTTGTCCAAGGGATTTTTTCGGTGCTGTCATAGGTTAATACCAGTGGTTAAGTAACCAGAAGTTATATGCGGCCTGCCAGCTACCATAACGACCAACGGCATAACCGTTCATCCAGTTCAGCGAATCGACTGGGTTGTAGGGATTTCCTGGAACTTTATTACATGGAAGCGCCTGTGCGAGTCCACATGCTCCTGACGATTTATTAACAGCGTTCGGGTTCCAGCCACTTTCTCGGCCAACAATATAATCAGCGTATCCCCAATCTGATTGGGCAATATTTGATGCAGCGAGCCATTCGGTCTTTGAGCCACCGCCTGTATATGGCAATGTTGGCTGCTTACTTCCAATAATTTCAACTTGCTTTTCCGCGGCGGCGAGGGTAATGCTGGCAATTTCTGTTCTTGAAACTTCAGTGCCGTTTTGAACGGTGACTTCGTAGGTTACCGTTCTCTTGCCTTCTACCCCAGCAGTTTGTACCTGCTTATAGCCAATAGTGCGGTCGGCATCCTTAATTTGCTCTGTTTCAAAGGCAACAGCTTCATCAACCGTTATCGTTTGCTTGCCTTCACGCCAGACGCGAAGCTGCATACCTTCGGTAATTGGTGTATCAACGGCGACCGAAACTCGCCCATCTTGCCCAAGGTCAATCTTCTTTTCTTTAAGCATAGCGGCGACTGTTTTCCCCTGGGTGCGCAGAGGAGTTGTTTTTCCATAAAGCTCGATGTTTATCAGCGTTGCCCGCGTAATCGTCAATTGAAGGCCAGCACCGTCACGTACGTAGTCGGTTGAGCGCGTTAACGTGGTTTCATCTTCTGCATAAAGCGTAATTCCAGCATCTTTTACAATTCGCTCAGCTGATTGATAAGGGGTTACTACTTTTTGTCGCATCGCGCCATCAATAATTGTGACAGGGCGAGCGCGATAAATGTTTACTTGGTAGTTTGGTGCAATAAGCTTCTCGTCAAGTGAAGGCTCAACGGCGTCTTTTCGATCAAGCACAATATTATGCTCAGAAAGTGCTTCTTTGAGCGTTTCTTTTGTAGTAATGAAAGAGTTTTCCGTACCACGGTCGTGAACGGTAATGAGTCGACCACCGTTGGTTTGTGCTTCGACGGGTGGAGGTGAGAAAATAAGAAATGTCGAAACAGCAAAAACTGCCAGTACCGAAAAGCACAGGCTGAACAATGTGGTGGATTTATGTATACGTAACCTCATATCAGAAGAAGGAAACACCCCCTAGTAGTGTGTCTTATTTATTATAGCATACAACCCGCTAGAGCTTTTGAAGATGCGCATATTCAGCATTGAGTTTTTTGGTTTGCCCATTAATAAACGCAATCGTGACCGCTAGGCCATCAACCTCTATAATTTCACCATCACCAAAGGCTGCTGAGCGAACTCTATCACCTTCTTGGAAGCCAGCTTCGTCGCTATAGAATGGCTCGTCGGGCTGGTAGCCCATAATGTTAGGTTCGGCGTTAATCATGGCAACTTGGTCGCCCATATCGGCGATAAATCGAGAGATTGGGTTGTAAGCCCGTGAACCAAATTGCAAACGGCTATACGCATAGCTAAGATGAAGTTCTTCGCGGGCACGGGTCATTCCCACGTAGCAAAGGCGGCGCTCCTCTTCCAGCTCAGATGGACCGGCCTCAAAAACACGCGCGTGTGGTAGAATCCCCTCTTCCATACCCACGATAAACACGACGGGGAACTCAAGACCTTTAGCTGCATGGAGCGTCATAAGGGTCACTTTATTTTTTTCGGTGTCACTATCAACGCTCGACATCAAGGCGACCTCTTCAAGAAAATCAGAAAGAACGGCGAAATTCTGCGCATCCGAAAGGAGCGAGCCAAGGTTTTCTTCGCGGTCTTCAGCCTGCGGCGTTCCGTCAAGAATATAATCACGATACCCAACCATTTTAATGACACTTTCAATAAGGTCGTGCGGTGTCGCTGTGTCGATGCGCTCACGAAGCGTTTGTAATTTTTCGCCAAGAGCGGCCATAGCACCGCGCGCCTTACCCGTAACCACCGCCTCGCCGCTCATAGCCACCAGTGCCTCGACAATATCGAGTCCGCTTTGTGATTGCCACGTCAGGAACCTTTCAAGGCTTGTCGCCCCAATGCCACGAGTTGGTATATTGGCAATGCGGCTAAAGCTCATGCGATCGTTCGGTTGATACAGGAGTTTCAAATATGCCACGACGTCCTTAATTTCTTTACGGTCGTAGAAGCGAACACCCCCAATAATTTGATACGGAACGCGAAGCTGCAAAAACGCGCGCTCAAGGGTGTAGCTTTGGGCATTGGTTCGGTACAGAACGGCAAATTCGTCGTAGCGACGAGCCCCGATATTCGCCTGTGCTGAAATACGGTCGGCAACCTGTCGCGCCTCTTCGGCTTCGTCATATACCCCATGAACCTGCACGGGCGCACCATCTCCTTCGGCCGTCCACAGTTTTTTGTCGGTGCGGTTCGTGTTTTTCATAATCACCGATTGAGCTGCTTCCAAAATATTACCCGTACTTCGATAGTTTTGCTCGAGCTTTACTACCTTCGCGCCGGGGTAGTCACGTTCGAAATTAAGAATGTTCGTAAAGTCAGCACCGCGCCAGCTATAAATTGACTGCCAGTCATCACCTACTACACAAATATTCTGCTGATCATTGGCAAGCAGTTTTACGAGCTGATACTGCGCAGCGTTGGTGTCCTGATACTCATCAATGAGAATATATTCAAACTGCGCACGCCACTTTTCGCGAACTTCTTTGTTATCTCGAAGCAAGCGCACCGCTTCAATAAGCAAATCGTCAAAATCAAGCGCTTGAGCGGTTTTACGACGGACTTCATATTCTTTGTAGATTTTGGCGACGTTTTTTTGAAAAGGATAGTGCGCAGATGCCTCGTATTCATCTGGGTCTTGTAACGCATTTTTCGCCGATGAAATTGCGCTACTTACAGCGGTAGCTTTCATATCTTTTTCTGAAATAGAAAGTGATTTCATTACCTGTTTAATAAGGCCCCGGCGATCGTCTTCGTCGTAAATAACAAAGTTGTGTGGCACGCGAATATACTGGCCGTCCATGCGAAGAAGTCGCACGCAAATACCGTGGAATGTTCCCATCCATGGCATAAACGATCGGTCGTTAGGCTGACGCAATAAAAGCGCCAAGCGTTCGCGCATTTCTCGCGCTGCTTTATTTGTGAAAGTGACAGCTAAGATATGGCTTGGCCAGACTTTTTGCTCTGCAATAAGAAGGGCTATGCGGTGCGTGAGAGTTTTTGTTTTACCACTCCCCGCTCCAGCTAAAATCAAAAGCGGACCCGTTGTCGTTAGGGCCGCTTCTTTTTGCGCCTCGTTTAATCCCTCAAGTAAATCCATGCTTACTTATTATAGCCGACGGTAGCGTCAATCACTACGCTTAAATGTTTGGAAGAACGTAGAGGTAGAGGGTAGCGCCAATACCGGCACCAACAATAACGAGAATGAGAATCCACAAGAATACCCACGCGCCTGAACGCTTTTTTGGCGGTGCAACAAGTGGCTGGTGATACGATTCGGTGTCGAAGATAGCACCCGACTCTTGAGGAGCGGCTGGTTGCTCTTTGTACTGCTGGGTAATTGAGGCTGGACCCACAAGCACTTCTTCAAGGGCTGGGGAAGGTTCATCGTGCGAGGCTTCAATTGGTGCAGCTTCGACCGGTTTCTCTTCAGCTTCTACCTCTGTTGGTTGTAAGCTTTGTGAAAAATCAATTGGGTCGGGAAGTGTCGTTGCCTCAAGAAGCGGTTCTTCTGAAGCTTCTATTTTTAATTCTTCATCAGGTGCTTCAAGAAGCTCTTCTGTTGGCTGCGTAAAGAGGCAAGCGAGCGGCGCTGGAGCATCACCCACCCCGCCAAGTGGACGCTTTTCAACCTTCGCATCAGCCAAGAAGGGCGATTCGAGAGGAGTCGACCAGTTGTTCTGCTGTGTTTCGGGCGCTTCAGGCGTATCAGGCGCTTGGAAGAAGGTTGGTGGCTCTGGTACGCGAGTGTTGGCGGTATCTGCAGAACGAGCAGGTAATTCATTAGAACGTCGCATGTCTGAAGACGGGTGCACCATATCCATAAATCGGCCGCTAGGGCCACGTCGGGCAGCTGGTGTTGATTGCGTCGTTTGATCTGAAGCATCGTTCTCTTCTGGGGCTGAAACTGGTTCTTCCGAAGTTGGCTCTGTGCCTAGAGCTCCGTTTACCGCTTTATCAATTTCATCAAAATCAAAATCAGACATAGGCCTTCTTACGCCCCTTTCTTGGCACTGAGATATGCCTTTTCAACAATAGTAGTAAATACGTGTTCATCGAGGCTTGCGCCACCAACCAGGAGCCCATCAACCTCGTACAGCGCAAGGTAATCTGCAGCACTGTCGGCAGTAACACTTCCACCGTACAAAACCTGAACTTCATCGGCAGCCTTCGCTCCATATAAGTGCTTGAGTTGGCTTCTAATGGAAACAATCGCCTCAGTGACATCAGTTGGAAGTGCATTTTTGCCCGTTCCAATTGCCCACACTGGTTCGTAGGCAATGACGACTTCGGATAACTCTTCACTCGTAATGTTAGCCAAGCCACCAAGGAGTTGGTCGTGAATAACGTCGCGGGTTTCACCTGCCGCGCGCTCACCGGCAGTTTCACCAACACAGAGTACCGGCCTAATACCATTTCGAATAGCCGCCTGTACCTTTGCGCGTGTGTCTTTATCGGTTTCTTGGAAAATATGTCGACGTTCTGAGTGGCCAACGAGCCCGTACGAAACAATGCCACGTAGTTGCGTTGCAGAGACTTCACCAGTGTATGCACCGTGGTCGCGCCAGTAGAAGTTTTGGGCTGCTAGCCTAAACTGACGAAAATTAACCTGTAAACTCAGTGTTTGCAGTGCAAGCATCGTCGGCGCAAGGACGACTTCGATATTGCGATGAACTTTCACCGTTTTTGCAAGCCTGTGTAAATATAGACTTGACTCATGAACTCCGAGGTTCATCTTCCAGTTGCCGATAATGAGTGTTTTGTCCCTAGCCATTGTGTCTATGCTTTTCTTTGCCTTTAGTGTAGCTTATCTTGGCGCGTCGAGCAAACTCTCGACACCGGGAAGCTTCTTCCCTGCCATTAATTCAAGTGATGCCCCGCCGCCTGTGGATACATGAGTGAAACTTTTGCCCCCTTCGCCGTCCCATTTCAGCGCAAAATCCGCCGTATCGCCACCGCCAATAATAGAGGTGGTTTCTGGGTGAGCAGCCAGTTCAAGTGCCAGCCGAGCCGAGCCATGAGCAAATTCTGGATACTCTGCATAGCCGAGCGTGCCGTTCCATATAACCGTCTTGGCCTTACGTACTTCTTCAGCCATGCTTTCGATGGCCTTATCGCCGATATCAAGAATTATGTCGGTTTCAGCTACTTCGTTGAGTTCTATATTGCGACGCACCGCTGCCTCTGAAAAACTATCGCCTACCGCGAGGTCGCAAGGGAGCATGAGGAAATCGTCAGCATGACCAGGCATTTTTTGGTGAGCAGCCGAATAAATGGCATCGAGTACCTTCTCTTGGCCGTCCTCAACCTTACTAGCGCCCACCTTATAGCTTTTGTACTTCAGGAAGGTATTTGCCATCGCCCCGCCAATAATAATGCGGTCAGCAATGTCGACAAATCGTTCAATAACGGTAATTTTATCGCTTACTTTTGCACCACCCATAATAGCAACAAGGGGGCGAGCCGGTTTTTCCATGGCATTGGTGATTGTGGTGTATTCACGCTCGAGCAAAAGGCCCGAGACACTTGGAATATAGTGCGTAATTGCATCGGTGCTGGCATGCGCACGGTGAACAACACCAAAGCCATCTTGGACAAAATAGCGCGCGGCGGTATTTTCGGCGATTTTTTTAGCAAATGCTTCATTATTCGCCTCTTCTTCGGGGTAATAGCGCAGGTTTTCAAGAAGAATAACGGCATTTGACGGTGCTTTTTTCACCGCCTGGACAACTTTATCGCCGATACAATCGTCAACAAAAATAACTGGTCGGCCAAGAAGCTCTGAAAGTCGCTCGCCAATTGGCTCAAGGCTTTGTTGAGGGTCTCGCCCCTCAGGTCGACCAAGGTGGCTCATGACCACTACTTTACAGTGGTGGCCCAATAAGTATTCGAGGGTCGGTAGACTCGCGCGAATACGCAAGTCATCGCTAATTTCACCTTTTGATGTCAGCGGAACATTATAATCTGCCCGCACGAGCACGGTTTTATTATCAATCGGAACGTCTTTTATAGTTCGTTTAAAGAATGCCACAGGCCCCACCCTATTTATTACTTACTTTATTCTAGCACGCGAACTTTAATTGTGTCAGTAGTTCCCACAACTCCAGGTTGCTTTCCACTGACGATAATTACTTTTGCTGGGCCTTCGCCGAAGAGCCCCTCTTCTTTCAGTTCCTTAAAGAGGTCGAAGCCTGTTTCCGAAGAATCGGGGCGAACATAGCTTCGGTTTGCATAACTAAGCCCAAGGTGTTGAGCAACCCTTGCATCACTTGTGACGCTCAGAATAGGAAGGTTTGGACGATAGGCGGCAATATTAGCTGCGGTTGCACCAGATTTTGTTTCGGCAATAATGGCACTTACCTTAAGCTGCTCTGCAAGTGAGACAGCCGCTGCGCCAATGGCATTGAGTTGAATATTCTTAGGGATAATGTCGGTAATTTGCATGACAGAAGCATTATCTTGGGTGTAAAGAATAACCTTCTTCATCGCCTGGACGGTTTCTCGTGGATATGAGCCATTGGCCGTTTCATCCGAAAGCATAACAGCGTCTGCGCCCTGAATCACTGCGTTAGCAACATCACTTACCTCTGCACGTGTTGGCTCTGGGCTATCAACCATGCTTGCCATCATTTGAGTAGCGACGATGCTGAGCTTACCGTGCTTTCGACATAGCGCAATGAGTTTACGTTGTACAATTGGCACTACCTCAGCACCAGCTTCAACCGCGAGGTCACCGCGAGCCACCATAATGCCATCGGTTGCTTTGACGATCTCTTCCATTACATCAGGCTTAATGGCTGCTTTTGTTTCAATTTTGGCAATAATTTGCGCCCCTGAACCACCCGCCACAAGGATTTGGCGAAGGTTATGGATATCTTCGGCACTTTGCACGAAGCTCAATGCAACATAATCGATATCTTGAGTAAAGCCATATTCGATATCTTTAAGGTCTTTAGGGGTAAGGATATCACCGCCAAAGTCGGTATCAGGCAAGTTAATACCTTTTTTGCTCATCAAAACGCCATTATTTTCAATACGAAGCTTGATTGCAGTATCTGAAACGACCTCAAGAACCGTCGTGCGAACTTTACCGTCGAAAATATAAATTGGCTCGCCAATTTTGACCTTTTCAGCAAGGTTATATTGAACAGGAAAAGTCAGGCCATCGTGCTGTGCGGCGTAATCAAGGATAATTTCATCGCCTGTTTTTACTGGGGTATTTTCTTTTAGCATCCCAAGACGAATTTTTGGACCTTGAAGGTCTTGCAGAATTGCAATCGGCTTACCATTTTTTTGACTGGCTTCACGAATCCATCGTATCTGTTCGGTTCGCTCGTCATAGTCACCGTGACTAAAATTAAGACGGAAGCCATTAGCACCGTCAGCAATAAGTTGCTCAAGCATTTCTGGCCGATTTGTTGCCGGCCCAACCGTTGCGAGAATCTTAGTTCGCTTAAAAACAATTGCCATGTAAAATATACCCCTTTTAGCTTGCGATAATGTCTGTGCTTCTTAATTAGTTCTTTTGGTGATCTCACGGAGAATCGAACTCCGATTGCCAGGATGAAAACCTGGTGTCCTAACCGTTAGACGATGAGACCATCAAAAGAACAAATCAAGAAATAGTTGCCTTTTTACCTGGGGTATTGTAACAAAAAAAGCCTCCTTTGGCTAGGGGCTCAGGGGATAATGACAAAATAGTTTAATGAAGGTGTCCCGCCGAGACCCTGAGCGTGTGTGCCCAGGGCCTCGGCGGAGGCCGACGTCAGCGTTGTTCGCGCGAGTCGGCACTAAGTATCAGGAGGGGGTGCTCCTACTACTGGCTGAACGATGGAGCTACTGATGGCCTCACGAAGCTGTTCGGACTCCGTGAAAGTTGTTCTTCCTCAGACCGTCAGAACCGGCTCAGGCACCTGGAAGATGGGCATCGAGCTGGGCGGCTGGGTGGCCGCGGTGGTGCTCGGCGCCGATGCGTGCCGCTTGTGACCGGCGATACCGTCCAGGGTGCGCACCAGCTGCTCCCTGAGGGGGAGATTCGGATACTGCTGGCTGGCCTTGACCAGGAACCACAGCGCGTCGCGCAAAGTGCTACGACGCACGTCCTCCTGGATGGCGCTGCGACAGTGTGCCATCTGGTCGAGCAGCTCGATCAGCCCCGGCCAGTTGGAGTGCCACTGGTAGAGGTCGTACGCAACAGCCTCCGTCTCCTCCCAGTCAGAGGAAAGGACAAGGTTCTTGAGCTCGCTCTCCCCGACCTTGTTGGCCAGCCACTCGCAGACCTCCACGAGGGCCTGGTCGCAGAGCGTCCGTACAGTGTCAGTCGTTCCGTCTGTCAATGTGAACTCCAATGTTCCCTCGGCTTACGCCGAGTAGTGTAACCCCTTTGGTGACGCCTCTCGAGGGGATGAGAGGTATCTGCTGTTTTCGCAGCTTACACTATAGTGGTGGAATATACTCCCGTTGACAACCTTTGTCAAATAGTATGTAATTTAGTGCTTATCGATGAAATCGTACGCTACATATAGCGTCGGTGTATGAAGAATAGCCGTATCGTACCCCACCCCTATAGTGCTTGTGCTTCTTGTGTATATATTGTATAAAGCATTGACATTTTGGACATTATATGATAGATTAAGAACATCATTCACGGGTGAGGTTTGAGAGACCACATCAGGGTGAGGAGGTCGTTAACAAGTCAGATCATTACAGTGCATCTCGCATGCACTGATTAGCTATAGGTACATAAAGATGAGTTTCCTTTCGGAAGCAGCGCGCCAGTTCGCTTATACGGATTGACGCGCTGCTCCCGACCTCCCGGGGATGCAGCTGCGGTAATCGCATTGAAAGATGCGCGACCGCGCATTTATCCCCAGGGGAGACCAAGGAGCCCATCATGACCACGACCACCACCACCCGTTCCACCAACACCGACACCGCCAACGTCAAGCTCCCGCTCGCACTCAAGCGCGCTCGGCTGTTCTGGACGATGTTCATCACGAACGTCGTCTTCGACGCCCTGCTCGCGGTGTGCGCGCTGGGGTTCGGCATCAAGAGCGGCTACGAGGGACACGCCGTCTTCGACGGCTCGCGACTCGGCGAGGCTGTGGGGTACATCTTCGGAGGTACCACCCAGTTCCTCGCCTTCATCGGCGTCCTCGCCCTCATCGGCGTGGCGCTCTGGGGAGCCCAGAAGCTCTCCAAGGATCAGCGGCACAACGCGCTGATCGGCGTCCTCTTGGGCGCGTTCGTTCTCGGGGGCCTGACTTTCAAGTTCCTCGCCATCGGAGCGAACATGATCCCGTTGCTCGTCTTCGTGGCCTTCGTGGCCGCGCAGTCGAGTGTCGCCTACACCCTCATCGCCATCCGGCCGAGGGCCAACCGCTAGGAAAGGAGGTGCGCTCATGCAGCGCACCACTAAGCTCGGCCTGCTGGCCGGCACCCTGGTGTTCGTGGCCACCCTCACTGGGTGCGCCGCCAATACCTCCACCCCTGCCCCTGCGGCGTCGGACAGCACGTCCAGCGCCGCTACCACCACGGTCGACATGACCGACCCGGCCGCGGTTGCCGCCCTGTGCGGCAACCGGGCTGGCGATGGTTCCGCGGACGTGGCCTTGGCCTCGTTCAACGACCTGGTGGCGAGCACTGACTCTGGTCGCCGCAACGCAACCTTCGAGACCTGGGGTGTCAACCCCAAGGACGAGAAGGCCGTGACGGCTGCCGGCGATGCCCTGAAGGCTCGCGTCGCAACGCCCTGTACGGACGTCGCGGCCGGAACTGAAACGGTTGGCGTCGAGAACAGCGACGGTACCGTCGGCAACCTCCCGTTTGTTGCGGAGGGTAAAGACACCACCGTCATCGACACCACCAGCAACCCTGCTACGCCTCCGCTGATTCAGCCGAATCTGCTGGACCGTTCGCTTCGCTACACCGCTCAGACCCTCTCTTGGGCCGGACTGGTGGAGCGTGTGGGCACCCAGCAGTGGTACATCGACGGCGTCAACGCACGTGCGCCCCAGACGGGGTTCACGTGGGATGACGTTCTCAAGTTCGCTTCGGTGAACAAGATCGTCGACGGCAAGGTGGCGGGGGTGAATGCGCTCGCGATTCAGGTCTTCAACCGCCCGGACCTCGACAACGAGGCAGGACGGACACAGGTTCGGGACGAGGTACGCAAGTACATCACCCCTGACGTGGAGAAGACCATCGGCATCACTGTCGACGATCTCGCGGTGCAGTTCATCAACAACGGGTTCGTCAACACCTGGAACGCGGGGACCTTCAGGTTTCCGAAGATGGGTAACTACTTCGACGCAGAGAAGATGATCAGGGTGTCTCTGATGCCCATCACCTTCGACGCAAACGGACGGCCTGTGGGCCTCGACGGAAGTCGGGGCTCTGGGGTGTTCATCGACTGTGGGAACCTTCACTGGGTGCCCGTGGCAGTGTGGAAGTGTACGGACGCAACGTGCGCCAAGCCTGTGTGCCCCCCGGGGACCACTGGTACGCCGCCGAATTGCCCGCCCATCCCCTGCCCGCCCACGACGTGCCTCACGTCGAAGGACTGGCCCAAGAGCCCGAACAACAGCTGGACCCCGCTTCAGGCGGGTCCGCTGACGACTGGGCACCTGAGCCTGGACCAGCTGGCGTCGGGAGAAACCCGAGCTAACGTTACCGACCACTCGGTGCCTGCGGGCACCAAGTCGGGAGACGTCACCTCTGATCTTCCGACAGGCACGATTGTCGCTCCCGGTGCAACACCCGGAGGCGACAGCCAGTCGGCTGCCCCACACGACAGTGCCAACACCAGCAGCGATGTTGGCGGCACTAGTGGAGCGACCAACATCGGCGGTCCGCCTTCGGATGGTGGTTCGGGCGGCTAAGATAGCGCTCATGGTGGGCGGGCTGCCTCGTTGCAGCCCGCCCACCCACACCACCTATAGCAACATCCGAGGAGTCGTACTTCACGCTGAGTTCTTCGCGAACTCGCCCGTAAGTATGACTCCTCGTGAGTCAACCTTCGATTCGTGTTTGAATTGAGGTGCACATTGTAATGATCTGATTTGATAACCGTTTAACAACCTGGCAACAATGTTTTAACTATTAACGTTCTGTTCAATTATTAATTATTTGATTTTCTCTGCGAGATTAATCAAGAAAAGGAGAATAGACATGAGTAAACTTACGTCTCTCATTCGTCGCGCTCCTAAGCGTTTTACCGCTGCTGTTGCGATACTTGCTGCTGCAATTATTGTACCTGCCGCCGTATTCGCCTGGGGCCCAAGCCGTCCAACGTTCACTGGAGCAAGCCCTGCTCCATATGTCACATTTAACTCAATCACGGACAACCCACAGGTTGGTGACGAACGAAACTTCGTTCGTATTCGTGAATCAGGTACCACCACGTACGGTGACAATGTCACCCTCGAACCAGGTAAGGTGTACGACGTGTCTGTGTATTTTCACAACAACGCCGCATCTAACCTTAACGAAAGTGGTGTTGGTATCGCCCACGGAACAACCCTTAAAATGGAAGTTCCCGGTGTTGTGAAGGCCGGCGTTAACGCTGCCTTTACTGGTACCATTTCCGCTTCAAACTCGAACCCAGGTTCAGTTTGGGATGAAGCATACGGTAAGAACGCAACCAGCGGCGAAGTCGCCTTGCGTTACGTTACTGGCTCAGCTGTTTTTGTAAGCAACGGTGCTATTAACGGACAAAAGCTTCCTGATAGCCTCTTTACTACTGGTGCAAACCTTGGCTACGATAGCCAAAATGGTGATGTTCCAGGATGTAACGAATTCTCAGGATACGTAAACTTCCAAATGCGTGTCGACCAACCTAACTTCACCGTTAAAAAAGAGGTGAGTACAGACGGAAAGACGTGGTCCGACGATAGCGTTAGCGCTACCGCTGGAAGCACTGTTCAATATCGTATCACCTACCAAAACACGGGAACCACTCAGCAAGATAACGTTATCCTTCGTGATATGCTTCCTGCTGGTGAAACCTACGTTGCTGGTAGCTCATACATCGCCAACTCAGTAACTGGTGGCCAGTACAAAACAACCATCGACGGCATCGCTGCCTCGACCGGTGTTAACGCTGGTTCATACCAACCTAAGGGCAACGTTTACTACAAGTTCAGCGCCAAGCTTCCAAGCGAAGATAGCCTAACTTGTGGTATTAATACTCTAGTAAACAACGCTCGTGCAACCACGAACGAAGGATACAAAGAAGATACTGCAACCGTAACGATTAATAAAGAATGTAAGCCTGTCGTTCCTGGTGATATCACTGTTTGTAATATTGCGACTAAGAAGGTCATTACCATCAAGGAAACTGACTTCGATGCAACTAAGCACACTAAAGACCTTAGTAAGTGCCAAGAAACAACCACTCCACCAGAGCTTCCACACACCGGTATCGGTGAAAACATTGTTGCCATCACTGGCCTTGGTGCCCTGATTGCAAGCGCTGTCTATTACATCGCTAGCCGTCGCGCGCTTAACCAGTAACCCGAGTCTGACCGCTCTCCTTTTGCCGTAACGGCAAGCGAAGCAGTTTGGCTTCAACAAATTAACCCCGCTCCTCACCGAGCGGGGTTTTTGGTATACTAAGTAGTATCTATGGCAAATAAAACGAAGAAGAAGCGTAACAAGCAATACCAAGGCGCCGACGCAGCGCTGACAAAGCCGGTCATAACCCATATTAGCGCCGCCAACCGTTCAAAAGTTGGCCAGTGGTGGTTTGACAATAAACGCATCGCCAAGCCAGTTTCTATTGCGACCGCGGTGGTTCTTGCAATTATCTGGCTTATCCTCGAACTTGTTCGTATCGCTAACAGCTAGCGTGGCAATGGAAGACGAAAACCAAAGGTACTCCCCTTGCCTTCTTTTGATTCGAAAATAATTGAGCCACCGTGATCATCAATAACCTTTTTAGCAAGGAAGAGCCCAACGCCAGTGCCGTCGGGGCGAGCACGCCGAGCGTTAGTGGCACGAAAGAACTTATTAAACAGCTGTGACTGCTCATCGGCAGGCACACCAATCCCATTGTCAGTGACTGTGAACTCAACAAACCCATCGAGCTTCTTTAACGATACGGCAATTTTACCTTCATCTTTCGAGTAATAAATCGCGTTGTCACAAAAATTCATCACAACTTGTTGAATTTTATTTTCGTCTAATTCTATCAATGGGAAATTTTTAGGCGCTTTATAAGTAAAGGTGAGTTTGCGTGACGATGCGTTTTGGACTAATCCATCAATTTCACGTTGCACTAGTAGCCCGAGGTCAATTGGGTGCTTATCAATAACAAACTTACCTGTCTGCAGCCTTGAGACGTTAAGGAAGTCACCAATAAGGCGAACCATGCGCTCACTGCTCGTAAACACTTCTTCAATAACCTTTTCTTGCTCTTTGCTGAGGTGGCCCATATCTCCATCAAGCAACATGCTAATATACCCTTTAATGCTCGTTAGTGGCGTACGAAGCTGGTGACTGGCCATACTAATAAACTCGTCCTTAGCTTCATCAAGGCGCTGTAGCTGCGCATTAGTACGCCGCAGCTCACTCGTGGCGTTATCAATACGCTGCTGTAGTGTGTCGTTGAGCTCACGAACCTCATGGACTGAAACGGCATTTTGAACCGCAATCGCCAAACTGTCGGCCATAGTGTCTAGTACTTTCAAGTCTCTGCTTGAATAATGCGACGTGAGATGGTGCCCCAAACATAAATACCCCATAACCTTATTGCCCGCCTTCAGTTTGAGGACGAGGGCGATCTTATGACTCAGTAGCATGTTTCGCACATCAGGCGAAAGGGCAGATGAATCGGCAATAATTATCTTCTCGTCGTGGCCATCAAGTAGTTGAGCATCGGCGTAGGGAAGCTTGACGTGGCCCTCGGTGCCACCGGTAACGTATTGTGTTTCGGTGGTGTATACAAATAAAAACGCCTGTTGAGCTTTGAGGTTTTTCTTCACAAGGCCCGCCGTGCGCTTTATTAATACCCGAAGGTCAGTTGTACTGGTAAGCTGTTCGTTAAATTGTGCATAAAATTCACCAGTGTGATAGGTGTTTTTGTAAAAAATGGTATCTGTCAGGTTATCAAAGAACCGCTTGAGTGGCTGGAAGCTTAGCGCGGCTGCGAAAATAATAAGCGTTTGAGCAATAACAGTGCTTGGGGTAACGTTTGAAAGAAGTGAAATGATAAGCGCATAGATAATACCAATAATTACCAGCGTTGAAACATACGCCATGGTTCGCGCAACTGCTTGGCGAATATCAAACAAGCCATACTTCACAATGGTGACATATACCATCGGGACGAATATAAAGAGCCCAAGCGGCCCTATCCATATATACTCATAGTTTCCAATAGCAGGCAAAATAAGGTTGAAGGTCATCCCAATAACGCCACCGATTGTATAGCCTATTAGTAAATACTTAAACCTCAGCCGCTCCAGGCCGCGCGCATGCTTGACACTCGTTGCCAGCAGTGCCAACGCCAAACCGTAATACAACAGGAAATATGCGGTATATACCAAATACCCTGACAAGTTAAGCGTCACCGAGCCAGCATGAACATCTTGAATAAATACCTCTGGCGCCACAACAAAAATGGTAGCCATTACTATATACGGTATAGCAAGTAGTAGATAAAAGTACCCTCTAATCGGGCGAGTCTTTCGCGCAATAGAAAGCGCTAAATAAAAGATTGCAAGGGCAATTAATGCGGCGGCAATGTAGTAGGTGCGCACCGCCCATTCCGTCACGATATCAGAGGTTTGATTTGCATAAAAGACAGCTATTCCGCCAGACCACCCTGCTGATGCCAGCATAATAGTTGCGAACGACCATGCTACTGGGTCGTGACGCCTTTGATGAATCGCCATAACGCCGAGAATGGTCGTCACCACTGTAACTAACCCTAAAACTAAAGCTGCCACCCATTCCATAACTAAGTGCTTCCCACGTCTGGTTTACGAATACGATAAAGTGCATACACGCGGGTTGAGGCGTCGGACGGAACGTACAAGTGACGTTCGCCGTCAAGCCCAACATCATCAAACAATTGCATCATTTCTTCAACAGAACGAGGTTGAACGTGTGGCCACTGGATTGTGTTCAGTGTAAAGCCTAGTTGTGGGTGCGTATCAAGCATATTGCCAACAATCAAATCGCCGCCTGGTTTTACGAGACGATAACAATTTTCAAGGAATGTCTTGGCGCCAGCTTGCATTGTTTTCAAGGTAACCACCCCGTTATAACGATAGGGCCAATCTTCGGGTTTCATATATTCAAGGATGCCAACCGCTTCGACAACATCATAGCCTTCAACGGCAAGTTTCTCGCGTGACAATTTAGCACGATCAGCCCTGTTGAGGAGCGTGTGCAGTGCAATTTCAGCAAGGCCAGCTGGTACATGCAGCCCTTGCCGGCGTAGAACGTTCATCCGCTCAATGTGCAAATTATCACTCAGCCCAAGCGTCGCTGCATACCGTTTTGCATCCCCAAGCGCTTCGCTACTTAGGTCAACAAGCGTCATATCTGGAGCAAGCCCTGTTCTTTCATGAATCATTCCAGCTGCCTTTAGAATTGGCTGAGCGGCTCCCGAAGCGACGCTCAACCATTGTTGCTGTCGATGCTCGCCCGCTTCAACAACAGCCTCACCCGCCAATAATTCGGTGACCATTTGCGAGCGATAGCGAAGTCCGCGCGCATCGGCGATTTCAATCATCCAGGTACGAAGCTCGTCCCCCACAACATGACCATCGGGCAGCGTAATGCCGCTTGGGTCGTACAGCGGGCTCAATGCGCGTGGCGTCGGAACCAAAGCCAGCCAATGCTCGACGCCTGGTACGCGCGCCACAAGTTCTTTCGTTGCTAGGTTATCATAATTAATTGCGCTGAGGCGTTTTCGACGTAAAGCATGGTCGATATCTGTATCGCCAAAATATCCCATGGCTTCTAACTCATGCAAAGAAACTTCAATGCGTTCACGCTCACCCGTCTCGAAGGTATCGTGCACCTCAAGCTCGTGGTAGGTATGGGTTCGAGGGGGTTGCTCAAATGTTTCAGCACTTGTTTGTTCTTGAATTGACATACTGCCACCATTTTACCACCTATGGTATAGTAATCGTATAACCATGACTAAAATTGCCATTATTGAAGACGACCCTGTTATTAGCCAAATGTACCGCATGAAATTTGAAGCTGACGGCTTTGATGTGCAGCTTGCCGATAATGGCCAAAAGGGTGTCGCGCTGGTTGAGAACTTTGCGCCCGACATTATTCTTCTTGACCTTCAAATGCCTAAGATGACTGGCGATGAAGCACTTGCAGAAATTCGTAAACAAGTGTGGGGTAGAGATATCCCTGTTATTATCCTCACCAACCTTGGCGAAGAAGAAGCCCCAAAAAGTATCCGAAATCTCGGCATCCATAGCTACATCGTCAAAGCAGAGCTCACGCCCCGCCAAGTTGTCCAGCGCGTTAAAGACGCTCTTAATATATAGTTTTTTGAGCAGCGACAATTACATTATCAAAGAGTGCCGCAATCGTCAGTGGACCAACACCGCCACGAATTGGTGTTATAGTCAAGTCTTCTCGGTCACGAACGTCAGCTGCGACGTCACCAACAATCACTCCGCCTTCTGAAGCGGTTCCTGCGTCAACCACAACAACACCTGGTGAAATCATTGACGATTGAATTAAACCGGGAACACCTGTTGCCGTCACGATTATTTGTGCATCTCGTAGTGGACCTTCTAAATCTGCAGTCGTATCGTCGTACACCGTAACGTTTTGGCCAGCATTGAGCCATAACTTAGCGAGCGGTGCGCCAACCAGGCGGCCATGCCCAACAATGGCGATAGAACGATCCTTAAGGGTGACGTTGTAACCAGCCAAAAGCCAGTCAATCGCCGTTGCGGTCGCAGAAACATACTGAGCATCTGGCCCTAGGCCATCAATATCTTTTTCGGGTGCAATTAACCCCACGAGGCGGTCGGTTTCGCTCGGGTCGGTAAGCGGTAGTTGCAAAACTATGCCGTGGGTACTTGGATCTTCATTAAGTTCGCCAATAACACCGGCGACTTCAGCCTGTGCGATTTTGCGCACATCAACATCAATTAAAATATCCTCACCGTACACACGCTTTAGCCGCACGAATACATCAATAACCTGGTTGTCGTTAGCGACAATAATAACTATTTTGGGAAATATTTTGTGAGCTTGGCGAAGCGCCCTCACTTGCCGTGCTTGGCGCTCTTTCACATAATCGGCCAATTCGCGTCCGTCGAGTATCTTCATACTCTTAGCCTAACAAAATGAGTGCTACAATGAAACTATTATGAATATACTTACGATACTCGCACACACAGGCAACAATTATGACGCTACGCCTTATTACTCAAGCGGGTCTGAACTGACACCAGAACAAGCAACCGCTCTCATGGCGGTCGTTGGGTTTGTTATGTTTGTTGTGTTGCTTATAGGCATTGCAATGTACGTACTTACGTCACTATGTCTTATGCGTATCTTCAAAAAAGCAGGCGTCCAACCGTGGATTGCTTGGGTTCCCTTCTATAACACTTGGAAGGTGCTTGAAATTGGTGGCCAACAAGGCTTCTGGGCAGTGCTCGCAATTATTCCCATCGTCAACATCGTATCGACAGTGTTTACCTATATCGCCCTGTACAATATTGGCCTCAAGCTCGGTAAGAGTGGTTCGTTTGTACTGCTGGCCATCTTCTTATCACCGGTGTGGCTTATTTGGCTCGCTTTTGACAAAGAACCATGGAACGATGCCGCTGGAGCACCGAGCCTTGCTGGGTCAACAAGCGTTTAGTAGCTTAGGCGCTTCGCTGACGTATTCGTAACAAAACACCCGCACCAACAACGAGTACTATCGTAGCGCCACCAATATACCACCAGATGTCTGCACTTTTAGGTGAGGCTGGCGCAATGTCTTCTGCGGTCACTGCGGCATTATCAACACCAACATATATCGGGTCAACGATTTTTGCATTTACTATGCCATCCTCATCGAGCACCCCGCCATCAGTCATATCGTAGCTGAGGAGGGTGCGCCATTGGCCATCAACTTTTTTATTCTCTATGGTCACTTTATTTGTAATATCACGGAGGCGACCATTGTCTGTTTTGTAAATATGAAGTTTTGCTATGTCAGGATAATACTTACCTAGTGTAATAGTGGTGAGCGCCGAGCCACCAGTCACAGCACAGCTCAAGCCGTAGCCTATGCCACCAACAATAGAAACCGTCTTGCTTGGTGAAGTAACCTTAGAGGGGCCATAAGCTGTGACACTATTGGCGTCAACGCTTGAACACGTGTTTGATGTTACTGATAACGTCGCGTGCCTAATAGTATCGGTTACGTCGTCTTCCTTCTTACTACCCGGCTCATTCAAGATAATTGTTGTTGTCGTTGGACTGCCAAGCTGCGAAGTATCGCTCTCTGGGGTTGTGCTGGTGGTATCCTCTACCGTCCTCTGTAATACTGGCTGCCTATGAGGAGTAACTAAAGGGCTCGAAGAGGGCTGCTGTACTGGAGGAGTAACAACGGTGCCTCCGGGTATGGCTACTTCAGGGGTGCCTATATAGACGTACCCGTAACTATCGGCGGAGACTATTTGGCTACCGTCAGCCGATAACGCGATATCTGCCCAGACACTCAGGCCGGCAGGGGTAATTTCAGTCCAGGTGATGCCCGAATCGGACGATTCATAGACGGCCGACCCCTCGTAGACATAGTCTTCTGCGACAATCTTGGTGCCATCAGCCGACGAGGCGACAACATTCCAATTTCGTGTGCCAGCGGCGGTTTGTTCGGTCCAGGTTGCGCCCGAATTTGACGAGGTGAAAATCGAGCCATCACTAACTGCAGCAACAAGCTTGGTGCCATCAGCAGATGAGGCAATATCGACCCATCCTCCTCCGTAGGGGGCGCTCATTAGTGCTGTCCACGTTTCACCAGCGTCTGAGGAAGTATAGATAGAAGAACTCCGTCCGTCTAACGCCATGAGTCTCGCGCCGTCTGCTGACGACACAACATCGACCCATTGTCGTGAGCCAGCAGCGGTTTGTTCGGTCCAGGTTACGCCAGCGTCTGAGGAAGTATAGATAGAACCGGCATAATTACCCTGTGCGCTCCACTCATTCTCCGCCGCAACGAGCTTGGTGCCGTCGGCAGATGACGCCACGGCGTACCAATATCGTGAGCCAGCAGCGGTTTGTTCGGTCCAGGTTACGCCAGCGTCTGAGGAAGTATAGATATAGCCACCAAAGCCTGCCGCTGCCACCAGCCTTACACCATCCGCCGATGACGCCACAGACTGCCAGTTATGCGAGCCAGCAGCAGTTTGTTCTGTCCAAGTTACACCTGCATTTGAGGAAGTATAAAGGAAGCCACCATTTACCCCTGCGATTAATCTCGCTCCGTTAGCTGATGACGCGACACCACCCCATTCTCGTGAGCGGTCTACTGTTTGTTCGGTCCAGGTTACGCCAGTGTCAGATGAAGTGAAGGCTGAACCACCATTAGCCGCAATAATTAACTTGGTGCCGTCAGAGGACAGTGCGGCAGCGACCCATTCTCCTGAGCCGGCGGCGGTTTGTTCGGTCCAGGTTGCGCCTGCGTCCGAGGACGTAAAAACAGAACCGACGTAGGTTGACTCGCCCCAATAACTATCGGCGGCTACCAATTTATCACCATCGGCCGACGAGGCGACAACATTCCAATTTCGTGTGCCAGCGGCGGTTTGTTCGGTCCAGGTTGCGCCCGAATTTGACGAGGTGAAAATCGAGCCATCACTAACTGCAGCAACAAGCTTGGTGCCATCAGCAGATGAGGCAATCGTATTCCATGACTGTGGGTCAACTGACGTTTGTTCTGTCCAGGTTGCGCCAGCGTCTGAAGACGTAAAAATGGAACCGCCAATAGCAGCCGCGACTACCTTTACGCCATCTGCTGATGAAGCTACCGCCCTCCAGCTATTCATGCCAAGTGTGGTATTTTGCGTCCAGGTTGCGCCAGCGTCTGAAGACGTATAGATATAGCCTCCAATCACCCCTGCAATCAACCTCATACCGTCTGCTGATGAAGCCACGGACCACCAACTATTCGAACCAAGTGCGGTTTTTTCCGTCCAGGTTACGCCAGAATTCGATGATGTATATAGCGATCCACCCAAGTCCACCGCCACAAGTTTCGTGCCGTCAGATGACGAGGCAACAGATTTCCAGCTATTCGCAGTGAATACGTAGTGTGAAGTCCAGGTAACGCCATAGTTGGAAGAGGTATAAATATTTTGTCCACTTGCTACGGCTACCAACTTACTGCCATCGGCCGACGAGGCGACTGACGTAAAGTACAATGGTACTCCGGCAATATCCATCGAAGCGGTGCGCCACGTTAATCCGCCCGGCACCGCGAGTGCGATATGAAGGGGTATGCTAACAATAAGCGCCAGTGCAATAACCGCCAAAACGACCCTGCGCAATGTCGTTAAGCGCTGCGATACAGCGCCAAACATACTACTCTTTATAGATAGTTTCATCTCTTTCCTGTTCTTGTAGCTTCATCAATGTATATATACTACTAACGTTTAGTATAGTCGGGCGGGGCCAAATAGTCGACGTATTTATATATATTAAAGTTAACTCTCGGCTTCACCGAGTTTTTTAAAGATTACATAGGCTGACTTGTGAACAATCGTAACGCTTAACACGACAAGCAAAATGCCAAAGAAACCATTGATAGCAATATAGCTTCCAAAGAGTACGTCGAGTACCCAAATAAACACAAATTTAGACAAAAACATTACCAGCCATACGCAAAAAAACATAAGAATGCGATACATCTTACCGTTTTTATCTTTAAGTCCATTAATAATGCTGCTTTTCAGCTGGAAAGCCAAGTACGTCAGCAGCTCCAAGGCCACCGAGGCGAAAAATATAGTCGAAAAACTCTTTGCATATACAATAGTTGTGTAGTCGTTTAATAAACCGAGCACTGTCACGTAAATGAGTGTCCCAATAAACAACTCCTGGAATACTAATTGCCGTGAACTAAATACATTTTTGCTCGATTTCATACAATGAGTATAACAAAAAACAGAGGCAAAATGCCGCTGTTTTAACGTTACCAAATTGGAGGGTCAGGTGGGACTTGAACCCACGACATTCTGCTTAAGAGGCAGACGCTCTAACCAGCTGAGCTACTGACCCATATCTTGTGTATTATATCACATTGTGAATATAAATCAATATGGTACACCCGGACGGATTCGAACCGCCGACCCTCTGTTCCGAAGACAGATGCTCTAATCCACTGAGCTACGGGTGCACGCAGGACGTGTTGTCCGCTTTTGTACCAAAAGTACAGGGGTAATTGTAGCATAATATTTTTAAAGAAGCTATAATTTTATGTACCTATGGATATACACACAAACATTTCCCTCAAAAACCTTACAACCATGAAACTTGGTGGTCCAGCTCAATTTTTTGCCGAAGTTCACACCGTCCAAGAGCTGCACGATCTTTACGAGGACGCTCAATCGAAAAACATTCCCGTATTTATACTTGGTGGTGGAAGCAATGTCATCGCCCGCGACGAAGGCTACCCCGGCCTGATACTTCGTATGAAAATCCCCGGTTTTGAAGTAGTTGCCGATGACCTAAACACCACCACCATTAAAGTTGGTGCGGGCGAACTATGGGACGACGTTGTAAAGCGAACCGTCGATATGCGCCTCAGTGGTATTGAAGCCATGTCTGCCATTCCAGGAACTTCTGGTGCTGCACCCGTACAGAACATCGGCGCCTACGGGCAAGAAGTAGCCGAAACGCTCGTTTCACTTGAGGCGTATGATTCCCAAACCCGCAGTATCGTTACATTGCAAAATGCCGATTGTGAATTCGCCTATCGCTATAGTATTTTCCGTGGCAACGAACAAGGACGATACGTCATTACCAGTATTACACTCAAACTTTCAAAGTCACTTCCCGTACCGCCATTTTACGATTCGCTGCAAAACTACTTCGACCAACACGCGATTTCTATCTTTACCCAACAAACCATCCGCGATGCCGTCATTGCTATTCGTGCCGATAAACTTCCAAACCCTGTCGAAAAGCCCAATACTGGCTCGTTTTTCAAAAACGCCATTATTGAAACATGGCAACTTGATGAGCTGAAGGTAAAATATCCCGACATTAAAACCTACGATATGGGTAACGGCACGGTAAAAGTTCCGACTGGCTGGCTCATTGAAACAGTCGGCTTAAAAGGGCAGCTCCTCCATGGCATGCGAGTGAACGAAAAAAATGCTTTGGTGCTTATGAACGAGGCGGCTACAAGTTATGCAGACCTAGCAGCAGCTCGCGACGAAATTATTGGCAAAGTTCGTGACACCTTTCGTATTCAGATTGAGCAAGAACCACTCGAAATTACGGCCGCCTCGTAACTTGCGAATTCCTACAAAACCCCTTATGCTATATACATGATGCGGCGTGGGTTCACTGTAGTGGAACTAGTTATTACAATTACCATTATGGGGATCCTTTTAACCCTTGCCGTCGTTAACCTCAATGCAACACAGGTGAACGCGCGCGACGCCGAGCGAAAAGGCGACGTTGAAGCGATACAACTTAACCTCGAAGATTTTTACAAAACCGATAGCGACTGGGGCGCAAACCTCGGTGTCTACCCAAGTGTCGATTTACCGAATGGGACGGTTGCATTTATGAAGCAAGTCTTACGTGATATTGACACCGACAACCTCATGGCGCCTGGCATCACCGATCCTAAGCTCACATTTATTGCCGCAACTAATGCCGTCCAAACCACTACTGGGCTACTGCCGCAGCCAACCAAAGACCAATACGTCTACCAGCCAATCAATACCACTGGTGCGCTTTGCATTAGCACCGACTGCAGAAAATATAACATTTTCTACCGGCTTGAAAGCGACAATACTGTCTATATGGTGACGAGTAAACATCAATGAAAATAGCCATGCGAAAACAGTCCAATGGGTTTTCTGCTGTCGAACTGCTTATTACCCTATTCGTCGCCGCAATATTTCTCGCGGCTGGGTATCAGCTCTTTAACTTCATCGTCACCGATAGTGGTAATACGCGTGCCGAATCATCGGTGAGTAATAGTGCATACGATTACTTGCGCCGCTACTCTAACTCAGCAACCAACCCATGCACTGCTTTTACTGCGCTCTCAAGCCAAGCAGTAAGTATTGATGGTGTGGATAGCCCAACCGTCACTGTGACATTATCATGTCCACAAACCGGCACGCCGTCGCTCACCAAAGTTGAGGTGGCAATTAGCTACGGTGCCGGATCAACCGCAAGCACCGTTAAACACGCCACCTATGTCGATAAATCTAAAGGGGCTACGCCATAATGAATCGGCATAATAAATTTTTTGTACGCCGCTCGGCCGGGTTTACGCTTATAGAAATGGCTGTCATTGCACCTATTGTTATTTTACTTATCGGTGGGTTTATTGCCCTTATCGTCAACCTTACCGGTGAAGTTATGTCGACACGTGGTGCGAATATGCTCACCTATAACATCCAGGATGCGCTCAACCGCATTGAGCAGGATGTCAAGCTGAGCACGACATTTCTATCGGTAAATAACATAGACATTTCCACCACAAAGCAGGGCTACGGCGGTACCACGGCTACAGGCAGCACAACTAATTTCACAAATATCGATAAAACGTCGTCGTCTGGGTCGCCTGCAAGCATCATCTTGAATGTGCTCGTGACGAACGGTAATCCGCTCTCGACCAGTTCGGGTCTTGTGTACCTTAAAGATCAACCAAACCCATGTACAAGTTCTGTCGAATATTCAAAGAACAAGCCAATGACAGCAAATATTGTTTACTTCATCGACAGCTCAAACACTCTTTGGCGGCGCACAATTATGCCGTCCAATTACAAAACATCAACTGTTTACTGCGGCAGTGCGCCGTGGCAAATTCCAAGTTGTATTCCTGGATACGACACTGTTCAATTGCCGTTTTGTGCAACCAGTGACGAAAAGCTCGTCGACGGCGTTTCACCTTCCGACTTCAGTTTTCAATATTACCCATCGGCTAGCTCAACAACCCCAAGCACATCAGCGACGAATACATCGCTTTCAGATGATGCGCGTGGTAGTGCTCTGCTTTCCACGCCAACACTCGGGGTGACTATTAGCGCCCGCCAAACTGCCGCAGGGCGAGATATCAGCCGCACAGCCTCGTTGCGTGCGACACGCCTCGATAGTAACGCCTCTGGTATCGCAAAGGATGTCATCGTATCAAGCGCGCCAAGCACACCGGCACCAACGGCCGTGGTATCTAACGGACATATCGTTACCGTAACGTGGCCACAGGTTGCGACTGCTACAAGTTACGAGGCCTCTTATCGACTTAACGGTGGCGCCTGGTCAGCAAGTACGCCCGCTATTAGTAACGCCACCCGCTCGTACGTCGTTAGTGCAGGTAACCACACCGATACCGTCGACGTTCAAGTCCGTGCCACCAATTCCATCGGCTCGTCAAGTTACACAGTGGCAACCCTAACGATTCCGCTATGGGCGCCGCTTAATTTAACCAGCGGCTGGACCGACTACGGCGGTGGCTACGAAACGGCTGCATATACTCGAACAAAAGCAGGCTTCGTCATGCTGAAGGGTCTTATTAAGAAATCCACCGCCCCAACTGGCGGAGAAACAATCGCAGTACTCCCGTCGGATTACCGGCCAGCTGGCGGCGCACTACTATTTGGCACGTCAACAGGCATTAGCGGAAACTCTTGGGGACGGGTTGACGTATGGCCGTCTGGGCAAATATTACTGAGCTACGGAACAAACTCGTGGTTTTCGCTCGACTCAATTCACTTCATATCTTCAACTTCGTCCAACACCTCAACGCAACCAACACTACTTAACGGATGGGTCAACTACGCTCCACCCGCCTGGGCGCCCGCCGCATATACACAAGACAGCTCCGGACGAGTGACTATTCAGGGGCTTATTGCAAACGGTACTATGACCAACGACACAATTATCTTCAAACCACCCAGCTCATTAGCGCCAGCGGAGTATCTACACATGGCAACCCATGCCTCGGGCGCTTTCTCGTTTATCGGCATTAATGCATCACCAGCCGTTGTGGCAAAAGGTACGGGTGGAAATACATATTACTCAATTAATACCTCTTATCTACCGGCATCGGCAAAGGATGCCCCTTGGAATGTCACCTGGACGAATTTAACACTTGTCAGTCCCTGGGCGTTTTTAGGAAACCCCTACGCGACTCCTCAATACACCAAAACAAACGATAATGTCGTTCAGTTAAAGGGGCTTATTGCAGGTGGAAGCACGACGTATGACTCGACCCTTGCGACACTCCCTGCAGGCTTCCGTCCAAAAGAACGCATCCTCACCACTGTAGCGAATAGCGGTGCCTACTCACGTATTGATATCCTTGCCAACGGTGAAATCCACTTTGAAGGTAGCTCGAACGGCTGGTACTCGCTCGACAACATCTGCTTTCCTGCGGAGCAATAAAAATGCTTGTGCTTGAAATCTAAATATAGTAAAGTTACAGCAGAACAATAATGTTTTTAAATAGGGGGCAACTCAACATGAGTTTCACAGATATCAAAACTAAGAGCCAAGGTTTCACTATCGTCGAACTCTTGATCGTCGTAGTTGTTATCGCTATCTTGGCTGCGATCACTATCGTTTCATATAATGGTATTACAAGTAGGGCTAATTCATCTGCAGCAGCCGCAAACGCTGCAACAGTACAAAAGAAAGCTGAGCTCTTCGCTTCAGATGGATCAACTAGCAAGTATCCAGCTGTCTTTACGGACCTTTCTACAGCAGCAGCATCAACAACTTACTACCTAGGTACGAGTATTACCAACACCGGTGCCACTGCCCTTTCAGCAAGCAACGGAAAGAACGCTGTTCAGTACTTGGTATGTGGAACAGGTGCATCAACTACTGCACCGTCAACCATCGCAACCATCACTACTGTCACGGGTGGACAAATTAACTACTGGGACTTCACAAACTCAGCTGTTAAGAATGTAACCGTCGGTCAGGCTGGCGGCCTCGTAGGAACCAACAACGTTGGTTGCGCAGCATCTTAGTTAGTTAACTGATAACTGATCAAAAGATAATAAAAGCGACTAATTCAGTCGCTTTTATTATTTATAACGAGTTATACTAGAGCTATTAAATATAACTGGGGGTGTTGTTATGTTGGAGAAACTAAGAACATATAATAAATTTGTGATTGTATTAATGTTGTTGCTTTCATCGGTACTTAGTATATTGTCGTCTTCGCCCACACATGCGACAAGTTCATATGACAATGTCGTAGACAAAGTTAGTAATATTGAACTTCATAATAGTGGGTGCACAACTAGTACAATAGACTATACGAATGATTGGGTTGAAGAGTTTCTCAGCACTTCCTCAACAATATATAATAACGGTGATAATAAAGCTGACTATGTAAACTTATTTAATAATAAAACGTATTGGGGTGTTTCTCAACTCGAGACCAATGATCATTCTCAAAAACAAATTTACATTTGGTTTACAGATGCATCATCAGTATCGATTAATTTTGCGACAGAGAACCCGCCTATTCCCGGCAATCCTTCGTTCTATGTTGCTGGTGTTCAAAAATCCGGGAGTGGCACTTTCGCTCGGTTAGCAATAGCTCTTTCAGGTTCGGGTTCATCTTGCTCACCATACATTGCTGGCCGTGACTACACGTCTAGCTCAACCTACTATGAGCGCATCGCATACGATGAAGCCAGTAGTGCATCAATCATTGGGTTTACATTTAAGCCTTGGCGCCAATCAACGCCAGTCAACTATCCAAGTGGTTACACGGGAGAATTAATCAATAAAGAAATAACCGGTAGTGCTACTTGTGGTTGGGGTGATATGGGAATAACCAATATTGCTGTTATAACTAGCAGTGGAGCAGATGGGTATGCAGCGATTTCAGATAATGCATATTATGGTAAGGATTATACTCACTACCTAACGATCCCAGATGATAACTATTATCTTTTAGTTTCGTGTGATGGCCACGTAGCCCCTACGCCAAATATAGATAATACTGCAAGTAGTTCATTAAATTGGGCATGTGTTGAATATGAGCTTACTGACCATGCGAGTGACTATCTATGTTATGCGAGCTAAAGCTTACCTAGACTATATAAAAAAGAATCCGCCTAAACGGATTCTTTTTTAAGTGTTTCTATAATTTTTTCTGCTATCAACACCATATCATCTTCTACCATCCCTCGCGTCGTCATCGCAGGTGTCCCAAGCCGAATGCCGCTTGGGCGATACGCTGGCAGCGGGTCATCCGGCACAGCATTTGCATTTACGATAATCCCCACAGCTTCAAGGCGCTCTTGAGCCTCTTTGCCATCTATCCCAAAACTCTCGTAGACGTTGGCAAGAATAAGGTGGTTTTTTGTTCCGCCAGTAATCAGCTTCAAGCCACCTTTTTTCAGTTCTTCGGCCAGAACTGCGGCATTCTTCACCACTTGCTGTGCATATTCTTTAAACTCGGGTTGCATGGCTTCATGAAGCGCCACGGCTTTAGCAGCAATGTTATTCATGTGTGGGCCGCCCTGTGTGCCTGGAAATACTGCGCGGTCAATTAGGGTCGGAATATTCTCAATAGTCTTCTCAGGCGCCTTTAGGGGCGTGCTAACGGTACCTTTTGATAGAATCATGCCACCGCGTGGGCCTCGAAGTGTTTTATGCGTTGTCGTGGTCATGACGTGGAAGCCGTAATCAAGGGGGTTCTTTGAAACACCACCAGCAATAAGCCCAGCAACGTGCGCCATGTCGGCCATAAGCAAAGCGCCAACCTCATTACCAATAGCAGCAAACTTTTCGTAATCAAGCTCGCCTGGGTAGGCGCTAAAACCAGCCAAAATAATTTTTGGCTTGTGCTCAAGGGCGAGTTGACGAAGTTCGTCATAATCAATCTCGCCTGTATCGATATTTTTCATCTTATAGCGAATGAAGTTATACAAATGAGCGCTACGCGTCACTGGTGCGCCGTGGGTGAGGTGTCCACCATGCCCCAAATCCATCGCCAGCACTGTATCGCCCGGCTCGAGCCACGCACTATAGACCGCTTCGTTAGCCGGCGCACCGGAATGCGGCTGAACATTAGCGTGGTCGGCGTGGAAAATTTCCTTCGCGCGGTCAATCGCCAGCTGCTCAAGTTGGTCGGTATATTTCTGGCCACCATAGTAACGCTTGCCAGGGTAGCCTTCAGAATACTTATTCGTAAATACACTCCCCAGCGCCGCCAGCACGTCGTCGCTCACATAATTCTCACTTGGAATAAGCTCAATTACCTCTTGCTGACGAATCTCCTCGCCCGCAATAAGCCGCGCCACTTCATCATCATGTTGAACCGTAGGTCGTATATCTGTCATCATTGTATCTCCTCGTTAAGCCCATTATACAACCAAGACCTTTGCTTTGCCGTGTCGAAACAGACCTCCCGCAAAGTGCAGCCCTTTAAAAATCAGCCGGGAGCGATTAAAAAAGGCGCGAAACGGTCTGGAGCGACACGGCAAAGCAAAGGTCTTGGGCGCACAATGACGCTTGACCTTATATCATCAATGATATACTATAGTACCCATGGATTCAAAGAATTATGCCTCAAAAATCGGTACCCTCGTGCAAGAAACCCGCCAATCAAGGGGGATGACTCAACTCGAATTGGCTAAAGCGCTCAACACCAGCCAAAGTGCTATCAACCGCATCGAAAAAGGTGGTCAAAATATCAGCCTTGATATGCTTGGACGAATTAGTGAAGTTTTGTCAAGCCCAATTGTCAGCCTTAATCAGCCTGGTACGGTTAACTTCCGTGTTGAAGGTGGCCACGAACTTTCTGGCCACATTGTGGCTAAGACAAGTAAAAATGCCGCCGTTGCGTTGCTTTGCGCCTCTCTTTTGAACCGCGGCACTACTACCCTACGTAGCGTTGCTCGCATTGAAGAAGTTAACCGTATTATTGAAGTACTTAACAGTATTGGCGTTAAAACTCGCTGGTTTAACGATGCCGACCTCGAAATTACTCCACCCGCACGCCTTAAGCTTGAAGAAATGGACATTGAAGCTGCCATGAAAACCCGCAGTATTATTATGTTCCTCGGCCCGCTCCTTCACCAATACAAGCAATTTGAAATTCCATTCGCTGGCGGTTGTAGGCTTGGCGAACGCACTGTCGAGCCACACCTCGACGGCCTGAAGCCTTTTGGCCTCTCCGTCGAGACGGTGACGGATAAATACAAGGCAACTGCGACAGGTGCAAAGCCAGAGCGAGCGATTGTACTTTCAGAACGTGGTGATACGGTCACCGAAAACGTGCTTATGGCAGCCGCGCTTAACGACGGCGTTACCATTATCCGCAACGCAAGCCCAAATTACATGGTGCAAGACCTTTGTTTCTACCTTGAAAAGCTTGGCGTAAAAATTGAAGGCATTGGGTCAACCACCCTCACCGTTCACGGCCTCCGCGACATCAATAAAAACGTTGAATACGCCCCAGCTGAAGACCCAATTGAAGTGATGAGCTTCATCGCTGCGGCTATCGTTACGAAATCTGAAATTACCATCGAACGCGCCCCTATTGAGTTCCTTGAAATTGACCTCAAATTCCTTGAAAACATGGGCTTTGAATACGAACTTTCTGACGAATATTTCGCACTTAATGGTCGTACTCGCCTGGTTGACTTAACAACAAAAAAAAGCACGCTTCGTGCCTCTGTCGATAAAATCCACCCTATGCCATTTCCTGGCCTCAATATCGATAATCTACCGTTTTTTGCCATTATTGCCGCAACCGCCAAAGGCCGTACCCTCATTCACGACTGGGTATATGAAAACCGTGCCATTTACCTCACCGAGCTCACAAAGCTTAATGCCAATGTTCAACTCGTTGACCCACACCGCCTCTACGTTGAAGGTCCAACGAAATGGAAGCCGGCAGAAAGCATTACGCCACCAGCACTTCGTCCCGCAGTTGTCATTCTGCTCGGCATGCTCGCAGCGCCCGGCATCTCAACACTGCGCAACGTCTATTCCATAAACCGCGGCTACGAAGACCTTGCTCGCCGACTTAATAGCATCGGCGCAAAAATTACCGTTATTCGCGACATTACCGAATAACGACTACTACGAGTACGTTAACTTGTAATCTGGAATCTCGTACAGGTCAGAATCAAGTTCATCAAGACGCGAAACACTCGTTCCACGGATAGATGTTAGTTGGTGCTTTAACTGTTCGCTTTCACGTTTAAATGCGTGGAGTTGGACTTTTTTTATGTATTTTTTCTCTAATCTATCGAGTAATGCCCGACGATCGTGCTGAGTTTTTTTCATACACACCTCTCCCTTTCCTTAAGCCCTACCCCTGACTATCTAGGTAGTATTTCCATTTTAGTTGACCTAGGTCACACTTGTCTGTCGACTACACTATAAAGACACTATTGAATGCACTACTAAATTAGCGGCGATTGTGACACAATATGGGTGTGAATACTTTCACACCGTCAGAGGTAAAAAGGCTATTCCCTGGCGCCAAGGAGCGTACGTATGGCGCTGGCCAGATAATTATTTATCATGGCGATACTCCAAATCACGTGATGTTTATTAAGCGCGGTGCCATCAAATTCTACGATACCGACCGTGACGGGAACGAAAAAATTATGCATATTGGCGGCGAAGGAAGTATCTTCCCGCTTTTTTATTCGTTTGAAGACAAGCCAAGCGTCGACGCCTTTTACGCCGCCATTATTCCTACCGAGGTTCTTCTCGTTCCTCTGGCTGAATTTCAAGATAAGCTTAAATCAGATGCGGCCTACACCTACCGAATCCTCCGCTGGTACGCTGAAGAGATAGACCATATCGTCCTTCGACTCAAAAGTATGGAAAAGAGCTCTGCTAAAGAAAAGGTTGTACAGGCGCTGTACTACCTCTGCGCGCAACACGCCACTCAAATTCAGGCCAAAAGCAAATGGTATCGAATTAATTTTCCCGTTACCCAGCAAACGCTAGCCGATATGACTGGGCTCACGCGTGAAACGGTCAATGTCATCCTCAAAGACCACGAACTCTTAAAAATCGTCCGTGTTAAACGGCAAATGTTTGAAATCCACCGCGATAAAATTGCCAACAGCTTGGCGCAGTGACGACGCCCTCTATTTCAGATTAAACTTCGTCTTGTGGGCGTGAAATAGTTAAGAGTTTTGCGATACCAACGGTAAGTAACCCATAAACGACCATTGCGACGAGTGCCGAAGTGTCAAAGTGTGACTGACCAAAGGTTGGTTCTCCGAATATGCCATAAAATGGTGCGACAAATATACCACTCAGCCCATACATGAAGCCGACGAAATCGCTGCCCTGGTTTGCTCCTAAGAGCTGTAAGAGAAGTCGTACGAAAACAAGGGCGATAATAAGGCCACCAATGTAGTACACGACGCGCTGAGCGATAACCACCCCTGATACTTCAGTTTTTTTGGCGACGCTTTGGCGTTGAACGTTCGTATCACCAATCTGTTCATTTGTTTCACGAACTTCTGTGGTCTGACGATCTTCTTGCATATGCACCTCCTGGTTATTATGCTTGTGCTTCTAGTATACCATTAGGTGATATAGTTAGGTGATGCAGGACACATTTTCACCACTTCAGCCGACGGTCGTTCTTGGCGTCGCGGCCCACCCCGACGACCTTGATGTGGGTGCCGGCGGAACACTCGCCCACTTTGCCGCCCAAGGTGCCGAGGTTCACTATCTTATTTTGACAGATGGCGGAAAAGGTTCCGATGACCCCTCTATGACACCTATTCAGCTGACACAACTTCGCCACGCCGAACAGCAAGCAGCGCTTGAAGCGGTTGGTGGTAAATCGGTTACCTTCCTCGATTACCCCGACGGTGAACTAGAGGTAACACTTGCCTTGAAACAAGAAATTATAAAAGCCATTCGTACCGTAAAACCAGACGTTGTGATTACCATGGACCCAACGGTTGTGTATTCAGCAAAAAACGGCATCATTAATCACCCCGACCACCGCGCCGCTGGCCAAGCCACACTCGACGCAGTCTTCCCGCTTGCTCGCGATTGGCTGGCATTTCCTGAATTATTTCACGCCGGCTTCAAACCGCACAAAACTGAAACCGTTTTGCTCGTTAACTTCAACGAAAATAACTTCTCGGTTGATATTACCGACAGCTTTGACGCTAAAATTAACGCTCTCAAAGCGCATGCCAGCCAATTTGGTGACGTTGAAGGCTTAAGTGGATGGGTGCGTACAATGGCCGAAGCGCAGGGCGTCGCGGCTGGCTACACGCTCGCCGAGAGCTTTATGAGAATCGATATTCGCTAGTCTGTTAGCGTCGCCTTAGAAGCGCCTCAACCTGCTGGCGATTAATCCCATTAATAATATTCGTAAATCCCATCTGTCGCAGTATGTGCGATGAAACGTTCGAGCGGCTTCCCGATACACAATAGAGAATAAGCTCTGTATCTTTTGGTGTATCCTTCAGCTTCTTAGCACCCTGCATCAACGCGGCTGGTGGAATATTAATCGCATTCGCGACATGGCCACGAGCATATTCTTCCGGCTCACGCACATCAATAATAATTCTATCCATACGACCCTTCCTTATTTGGCCATTAATCGTGAGAGAAGTTGCGATATATTAAGCTCGTCATCGGAGCAATTCTCAATAGAATAGTCCACAAGCTCCAAGGCAACCTTATCAAGCGCCGCCCTTACTGCGTTCAGCTGTGTAATCACATCGACGCACTGGCGATCAGCTTCAACCATGCGTCGAACCCCCGCCACTTGACCCTCGGCCCTGTTTAAACGCGTGACAACGCTTGCGACATGACTATCACGACCTTTTGTACTTACTGTTTTCTTATCCATAGTGTAATTATAGCATACCCTAGGGGGGTATATATAAACTGTGAGTGATAGATATAAGACAACCGTGTCATAATAAACACAATGGATACCCTCGAAGATTACGGATGGACAAAAGAAAAACAACTACAATGGAACCAGTTAGGCTTTTTAGACCTCGAACCCGCCCGGGTTATTGCCGATTATGGAACATCGTTAACACTCGCCACACCAGACAAAATTACCGCTGAACTATCAGGTAAATTAGCGCACTACACCGACCGTGAAGAAACGCCGAAAGTCGGTGACTGGGTAGCGGTTAAAATTTCAGACAGCGGTTCTTCAACCATCGAATCAATCGTCCTTAGAACAAACATAATTGCCCGAAAAGTAGCCGGCCGGCGCGTGGTTAAGCAAATTGTCGCCGCTAATGTTGATATAGCATTCGTGCTCCTCGCACTTGATAACGATTTTAGCGTCGAACGGCTGCAACGCTTCGTCTACCAATTAACCGTCAATGCCATCGAGACAGTTATTGTCCTTAATAAAGCAGATAAAACCGACGACGTTCAGTCATATATCGATCAGCTCGATCAATTTAACCTCCCTATCGTTATTAGTACGGCAATTGATGGGTCGGGCGTTGATGAAATTGCCGCTTATATAACCCCCGGCCACACTGGCATTTTACTTGGTTCATCGGGCGTCGGCAAATCGACACTGACAAATAAACTCCTCGGCCGAGATGCACAATCGACAGCAGCCGTAAGAGAATCTGATTCAACTGGAAAACACACCACGGTACACCGCGAGCTCTTCATCTTACCGACCGGAGGCATGCTCATTGACACGCCCGGCATACGCGAGCTGCAACTTTGGGGTAGCGAAGAAGGCCTCGATGATAATTTCGACGATGTCATGAGCCTTATACGACAATGCAAATATAAAACCTGCCGCCATAACGACGAGCAAGGCTGCGCTATTCGTCCAGCGCTCGCTAATGGCACGCTCGACGCGAAACATTATGCGAATTTTATAAAAATGAAAGCCGAGCTATCAACCTTAACGAAAAAACAAAACGAACGGGCTCGCATGGATAATAAGCGCCTACGTGAACGCGCCAACAAAAATGATGCAGCAAATAATTATCACTTTTCAAGGGATGACGAGTAAGCGAGCTCCGAAGCGTTAAACTTCGCGCTCAACAGTAATCGTGCATTCAGTCACTAAAGCAGCGACAGCGCCAACCGCAGCAAGCACGGGCGCGAGAACCGCCCCGACAACACCAATAGTCAGCGGAAGTTCCATAATGGTTTTTCCGTCTTTATTGGCGATGGTAATAGAGCGGACATTACCCTCTTGAATAAGGTGCTTCACCTTACCTACGAGTTCTTCGCCGTTGATTTTGAATTCTTCTTGTTTTTTGGTCATATAAATGAGCCTCCTGAGTTCAGATTATAATACATTCTTGTTTTGGTACAGCGGCCGCATACGGTTTGTTCATCAAACAGGAAATTACTACTACCTGCCTTTTTGCCCAATAGCACCAACAATCGCGCCGACTGTAATGAGCACACCGCTTGATAGCTCCCAAGTATTCGGTATTTCACTAAATAGCAGAAAGCCAATAATGACACCGAATACTAGTTCGGTTGAAGATAATACCGTCCCAATACTCACGTCCACTTTTCGGTAGCCGTAAAGCAATAAGTACGATGCGATAAGGATAGTCACCGCATAGGCAATTGTAATGAGAATACCCTCAATGCTCACCGTTCTTATGAAATCACCGCCAAGCATAAATGTAAGAACCAGTAAGAGCACCGCACCAAGGCCATACTGCACCTGAAGCACGACCCCTCGATCAACAGCGGCAAGCTTCTTATATATAAGATTCACAAATGCACCAGTCACGCCAGCGAGAACGCTGAAAATAATACCCGCATCTATAGCTACTCTGAATGAATGAGAATATAGCGCAAGCCCAATAAACGATAGAAGAATTGCAAGAAGCTTCGTGCGTTCGACTTTTTCTTTCAGCACGAGTGTTCCGAGGAGAAATTGCACAATCATTGTCGTCGCATATGAAACAAAAAGCATGTTAGCAATTGTCGTTTCTTGAACGGCCAGTGTGTAAAACAAGATCGCAAGAGCTTGCAGAATACTTAGAACAATAGCAAGCCCCCAGTTACCCTCGAGCGATTTCCTTATGTGCTTCTTCCTAAAATAGTTGAATATCACAAGAATAATCGCCGCTAGTGCAAAACGCGCGAATACCTGCGCTTGATCGCCCCACATTGGCGACATGTATCGCACCAAAGCATTAGTCCCGGCATAAAAGAAAGCAGCAACTATCAGTGCCTCAACACCGGTGGCGGTATAATTTCGTTTTCGCATAACTTTAGTATATGCTCTCGTTACGTTATCGCAGTAGCTTCACCTGTTTCGCCCAGTAGACAATCCAGCCGGCCAGCGCAAGAGCAAACCCTACCCAACCTTCAATAGATTGAATTTCCATTGTCGGATACGGCAGGAGATAATTTGAAACGGCAAAGACAAGTTGGTTCGAGACGTATACCATCACAAACACCACGGTTATAGAAATCGCCGACCACACCAGCTTGCTGTAGTTGCTTAACTTAGTTTTTCGGAGTGAAGCATACGACACGAACCCAAGCACGGCAACAATTGCCAGTGATACAAATGAGTAGAAATTCACACTATTTGTGACGATATTATTGGCCAACGACCAAAGCGGTAACACGACAATAGAAGCAATGAGCACCACTGAATACAACTTATACTCAAGAATATCTTGCTTTGCCTGATTACTGCGCACGTGTGCAATAGCAAGCACAGTTGTCAGCATCGCCACTCCAATACTCGGGAACACGTTAGCAAATACAATCCTTGCGTTGTCATTGGTGAATAATGAATCAGGAATTGTTATGACTACCGCCAAGATTGTCATAAGCCAGTAGGCAAGAAGCCCAAAAAGGATGCCATTAAAATGGTGGCTTAGCCTGTTTTTTGATTTTACAGAACTATCTCCAATCATATAACCGACCAAAACAGGAAGAATTGCGCCAATTGTCAGTGCGATAGTAATGACGGTGACATTAAAATGCATAACACGCGGGTCGAACAGCATCCGCCCAAATGGAATTGTTGTCGAAAGTAGGGTCGCAACCACCAGTAAGGAAAATGTAATATACCCTGTGACAACCAGTGGAAGATGCATGACGTTCATTTTTGTTTTTACCATGGTGTTATTTATTATAGGTAAAACGTAGGCAAATGAAAACAACACTATTACCCCGAAAAACCGTCGAAAGTCGCCGTCGCTCGGCTCAAGCCACGTAAGACTGTTAGCGGAACGTCGCGAACTCGAGTATATTTGTCGCACTGCTCGCACTGTATCGCGGTGTAGTAATGTGCGAAGTGGGTGCCTCGAAAATATCTCAGAACCAGGTCGGTAGCATCGATAGTATACTCAGCCCCACACCCTTCTTGGTCATATTTATCAAACTTCTCACACGTTGTATTTACTCGCCATTCTTCTGGATGAGCGTATGTGCCGTCTTTTATCAGCTCCATGTTATGCCCTTTTTGCTCTAAAGGTATAATAACCGCGTCCACTCTCGTTATAGCCGGGTTGATCATACCTCACCTCCCAGCCATGCTCTCCATACAATGACTCAATATTCAGCCAACCCTTGCGAAAGATTTCTTCCTTATCCAGTCCACGTTCTATCAAACCTTCGACAACATCGTCTAGATAAACAGTGGCATACCCGTTCAATGCGATTTCGCCCAATAAACGATTAAATGTTTCGAAGACTTCCGGCGGCATGGTCTCTCGTTTTACCTGACTCAGTTCTTCTGGCGAGATAGGCTGGGCAAACTCTCGGTTGGTCTCTGGTGACATGCGTGCTCCTTTCGTTACATCATTACTATAAGAAAGGGCGCCTGGGGATTATAGGAAATAGATTTCACATATTATACTGAAAGTATGCATTATATTCAGAAGCACATCCTCGATGAGCTCCGCCTTGTCTCAAGCGAGCACTACGCGGTGCTCAATAAGCACGATATTGAGAGTGGCCATTTTCGCTATCACCTAAGTCAGCTCGTAACCGATAGCTACGTCGAGCAACTCGAGCGTGGTATTTATTGTCTCACAACAAAAGGTCAGCAATACGTCGATGAATTGTCCTCGCAGCGTATACACCCTGAAAAAATGCCAAAAGTTATCACCTATACCCTGCTCACCAAAGGTGACAAATTTCTTTTACAATTGAAGCCTAAACATCCGTATAAAGATTTATATAACATGGTTGGCGGCAAGGTACACCTTGGTGAGAGCACCCACGAGGCGGCCATACGCGAGGTGCGCGAAAAAACGGGCCAAGACATTGTATCACCCAAGCTCCGAGGCATTTTTGAGATACGTATTAACGACGATGCTCAGCTATTCACGCATGTCATCGCCTATGTCTATCAAGCCACGCTCGACCATACACCCGAATCGTTAACCGCTTTTGAAATCGACCAGCTCGATAATCATCCGCAGCTTTCACCCGACCTTCTACCGATTTTAAAAAAGATTACATCGAGTGAGCTATGCGTGGTTGATACAATCACGGCCAGTTATAGCGCTTCGTGAACAAGGAAGTAGAAGTTAGACCGCCTCGGTCATTATGATTTTTGCATCACCAAATACTTCTTGGTATACCAATAATCCCTGTAGGAGGTTGGCTTGACCCCATAATAGACCGAGATGATCGTTCGGAACCCACATACCGTCTTCTAGAAAAAATAATTCAGGGATACGCCACACGATGACACCCTCTTTTTCGTGCGTAACAATACTTTTTAATGAGCGCGCAATAAATCGCTTAGCTTGCCGTGCATCTTCAGGCTTAGCTTGCTTTTGGTATTGGCGCGCATAGTAAATCGCCATCAAAGGATCTATCAATGTCCATTGAGCTTCGTTGCCGGGTGTAAGATAACGATTACGTAGCGCCATATTCTCTGGTTTGCTGAAGTCTGCCGTACGACTTCCTACTTGAAAATGCTCACGGTAATCGGGTCCCCAGTAACTATCGTTTTCATACCGTCGAAACCCATGTTCACCCATAAGGTTTTGTTCGGTCTGTATGATTATTTTCTCAGCCATTTCATCAGATACCACGCTTTGCGGTTCAACGAGAAAGACAAGAGCCGAATCATAGGCCCGTTCATAACGCGGAGTTTTTGATTCAAATGGCAAAATGGCGTTAAGCGCCTCGTTCCCTCTTTCAATGAGCGCAGTAATTTTCGTTTCGTCGGCCGTAACGCTTCGAATGGCTCGCAAACCTGCAACAACAGTACCAATGCTCGAGGCATTCACCTTTTTGATTTCTTCCCAATGCCCGCTGTCTGCATCTTCCCAATATCTTACCGTCTCCAAATAAGAAACTAGCACATTAATGAGCCCTCGATCAACGTCAATGACATCGAGTTTCGCAACCTTACCAATAAATTGCAAAGCGTAGCCAAGTGCATCATTTTGAGCGTTCGCCCAATCATAAAGCGGTACAGAATCTTCACCAGTAAATCGAACTGGTGGTCGTGAACCGTCAGTCACTGGCGCCTGGCCGCTCTCTATACTATTCTCAAAGCTTTGCCGAATAGCATCCAGGCAAGATAGGATACCTTTTACCGCCTCAATTGCAACGTCACGATTTGTGTCCAAAAGAATCAATCCAATACATGAAGTATCCCGAAGCCACGCATTAGTCATACCCGTTTCATCTTTTTCAAAGCTATCAAAATTTGCCGCCGGAAAAAGGCCACTTTTGAGTTGAGGAAATGCAAGACAATCATGTTCCTGTAGAAGTTTAATGGCTTCCGCTGCAGAAATTCCTTTTTTCAGGTGTATATCAAGCGGATAGCCAATAGGCGCATTATGCATATGCCTATAATAGATGAATCAACGTTGTAAAACTAGTCGTGGTTTAATAGTTGCCACTTTGGAGGAAACCAAAGTTCTAGCTTATGAGGCGAAGAGGTAAAAGTTGCTTTTATTTTTGAACGAGCGCTTGCTAAATCGGGCACGGCTTCTCGACAGTATTTATCCGTCTCACAAAATAGACCCTGAGCATCAATTGCATGTAATGGTCTTCCAAAAAGACCATTAAACTCATAGCCCAACCTTTTGAACTCTTTCTCCTGATTTTCTACCATCCACATAATAAGTTCTTCAGGAGTTAAGCCATTCGTGTCAAGAAATACTTTTTTAATTCCCCTTAACGCACCAGGGCCGGCTTTTGTAAAATCATTTTCTGAAAAGTTAATATATTCTGAGTAATTTAAATCTATGGCTATTTGATAGGACATGAAATTACCGAGTAAAGGAAAACCGTGAAGTAACTCATAAATTTCCTTAAGTGAACCAGCAGCTAATAACTTATCGCTTATTTTATTATTAATGAACATGTCTTTGAAAAGCTCAATATGATTTAGGTATTTTATTCTTTTTCCATATGCATCGGTTGCACAAAGAATGAAAGCACCCGTATAAAGTTTTCCGAGTTTTTCTTTAGTAATGGCGAGTGCGCTTTCGAACGAACCATCAGCTAAATCATCAACAATCGGCGCACGTCCAAGAATTTTGCGCACATTGTCCCAGGTTTCTATATTGCTGAATATTCTAAAGGCAACAATTTGAAATAACCTGTCTTCAGGAGAATTAAGCTCATTGTTATAACAAACCTGCTTGATCATATATTGACTAACCCGATCAGCAGCCCGAAAGACATTACAGAACTTATATTTTAGTAGGATCGGGTCATCCGTCCATGGAGCTTGGAGCCCATAAGTCCGTAACTCGAACATCTTTTGGCGTTCACTAGCAAATTTCCAATATAGTTCGTAGACACCAGGGCGCGGGATAGGTTTTTTTGTATTCATAAGAAAATTTTAACTAAAAAGGAATAAAATCTCTAATTTAAAATACTTCAATCATAATTTCGTGGTACCCCGGGCTGGAATTGAACCAGCGACCTTAGGCTTAGAAGTCCTCTGCTCTATCCGACTGAGCTACCGGGGCGTGGCGCAGTATATAGGCTGCGCACCTGTCATTATAACAGAGGAGGGACTATAATAAGAAGCGTAAGAAAAGGAGCGTGCCATGCAAGATAACGGACCAAACCCTTACGTCGCAAATATCGAGGAGCAAACTCTAAGAAATGAGAATTTCCGGACCACCGCCTGGACGGGAACGTATCTCCAAGCGACACTCATGACAATACAACCGGGCGAAGATATTGGGCTCGAAGTTCATGAAGGCCACGATCAGTTCCTTCGGATTGAACAAGGAACGGCAAAGGTTGTTATGGGCCCTTCCGAAGCCGAACTCGAAAGTTGGGGTGCCACAAATGAGTCAGCAATTTTTGTGCCATCGGGGATGTGGCACAATGTCATCAACACCGGCGAAACGCCACTGAAGCTGTACTCAATATACGGTCCGCCAGACCATGCTCACGGCACGGTTCATGTCACAAAAGCAGATGCTTTAGCCGACCCGAACGAGCAATAGATACTAGCCGCGAAGCACACCAACGAGCCCGTAGTGAATGAGCTGCTGATAGCGCGCATCGTCTAATGCGTGGTGAGTAAAGTCACCCATCGGTAAAACAGTTGCGGGCAACTTGCCCTTACTTGTCTGTTTCCATGAATATTCTTCGTGTTTCAATGCCATGGCGAGGCTTTTTATGCAGTAACCAGCTATGCCAAATGGGCTTTCAATTTTCGCCTTAGCAAGTTCTAAATTAACCAGGGGGAAGTCGTAACTCGCGTTAAACCCAACCAGCGCGATTCCGCCCGTTTTTCGATACTTTTCGCGACCTTCACTCGCCCATTCGGCAAATTCACGCAGCGCACGCGCTGGTTCGACGCCCTCGTTGAGTAATCGTTGATGCTCCATACCGTGCGCGTCGTTAAACTCACGGTAATCGTGCAAAAAACCACGTTCATCAAGCGGCTTCAGTTCGCGATAAAACGTTCCACCCCACGGGTCAACCGCTCCAATACTGAGTAATGACCCACACCCTGCAATGCCATCGGCCTCAACGTCGATGTCGATAAATAATTCCGGGGCGTCTTGAACAATGGCGCGCCCGCGCTTCATATATTCGTTCATATGTCCTCCTGCCTCTAGTGTTGTCTAGAAGCCAGCAAGAGTCAGTGAAAACTTTTTTACCTAAACGGTTGCTTTGAAGGCGACGTCGTCAAATGAGCCAACGGCAAAATAGTGGCGCATGATATTTTGGAGCACAACGCCATACTTTCCAGCAAGCACGGTTTCAACCGATACCCATTGTAGCTCGTAGTGTTCTTCACGCGGAAGAACTTCATCCATGGGCAGCGTAGACTCAAAAAGAGTTGCAACAACATGGTGAACATATCCGTCGTTTGATTCGTGAATTGTTTCATACCTTCCACGTTTTTCGAGCGCAATATGTTTACCGAACAAAATTGTAGCGCGTTCTTGAGCAGCCTCTTCAAGCGCAAGGCCGTAGCGATGCTTTCCGGCAGGGAGCGCAAATGGCCCAATGTATTCGGCGACTGTACTCAGCCGGTGTGAAATCAGCACCTGGGTTTTATCTTCATTAAATATAAGGAAAGCTATCAAAATGCGAGGGTTCAAATCCGGTTTAAGCGTATCGGTAGAAACAAAATTAACCCGCCTCGCACCATCCGCAGTCAGCCAATAGCCTGTTTCGTTGTGATTAATAAGGCCACGCGCTTCAAGTTTATGTAGGTGATAGACAAATAAGCTATTCTCAATATCCGCTGGTTTTAGGTCGCTAAACAAAACTGGCTCAGGGCTTTTAAAAAGTACCTGTAACGCTTGAAGTTGAATATGGTGGTCAACTGGCGACTGGCCAAACAGCGACTCTTTCATGGAGCTATTGTGCCTTCTTAGCAAGTTGGCTATATTCGAAAATCTTTCGTTCAGTAATAAGGTCGGAATGTTCAAACGTTGCGGGGTCAATAAACTGAGCCTCTTCACCGTCCTCGCCTGGCTCAAAAATATGCACGCTTGGTTTTACAAGAAAGGTAATGCGCATTTGATACACGTTGTGACTTCCGAGGTATCGGGCGTCTTCAGCGAGTATCGTTTGGAAGTCAAAGTCACCCGTTAGCGATACTTCCTCATGAAGCTCACGAGCCAAGGCCTCTTTTAACGACTCTCCGTGTTCCATGCCTCCACCTGGAACATCCCACCAATCTCGCCCCTTCTCTTTTACCACCAATACATGGCCGTCTTCGTTAAATATCACGGCTTTTAGTGAAACGCGGAAAAGAAAGTCATCGCGTTTTGCATCACCTTCGCGAGTAATTGCCCCGTGGGCGGTTTCGTCATTAGTCATGAGTTTATTTCTTCCATTGCTATGCCTTAACCTTTAAGGCATCGAGTTCAATATCGACGTCATCCATGTGATGTTCAAGCACTTTCTTTGCATCGCGAATGGCCTTGTTGTAAATTTCAGGGCCAAGGGTCTCGGTCACAATATCAATAATGTCTTGAGCGGCGATAATACCAACCGCGTCATCCCCTATGTCCTCAACCCGAGAGATAATTTCATTAATGCATTTATCTCGGGTTTCCTTATCTGCAACGTCCCATTTTCGTATTATTCCCATAGTTTGATTATAAGGTAAACGCCCAGATATGCGCTATGGTATTATTGCGCGCGTTCACTAAGCGTTTACTCTACTATGTTTTTATTACTATGAACATAATGAGCAAATACAATCCACTTTGGCAATATTTTCAAAACAGAAATGAAGGAACTATAAACATTTCTTTTGATGAGATCCAGGATATTCTTGAGTTTGCCATCGATCACTCTTTTTTGAATTACAAAAAGGAACTAGAACTGTATGGTTATAGAGTGAAAAAAATATATCTTAAAGAAAAGCGAATCGCATTTGAAAAAAAGAGTCGTAAGTTAACGACTACAAATAAATTGTGCTTAGGTAGTTTTCGAAGAACTTTGCCTGTGATGGAATTGTGTTTTCTGGAACTTCCTTAAAACACTGCACGGGTTCTCCATAATCACTTTTTGAAAGATCCCCGGAATTAATAGTGGCATCGAACACCATTCCCACCGGCCATCCCCGCTCACCCGCTGCTAATAATTCTGGATATTCGATGTACCCTAAGTTTTCACCAATAGTCACGTCGACACCAAGTTCAGCTTGAGCAACTCGCTTTGCAGCCTCTACTAATGTTTCTCCAAACCGAACCGTTCCACCAGGAACATTCCATTGGCCCTTGGCTGGACCCTTTGGGATTTTTAGTCATAACAATCCCATCGTCGGTGCGAATTGCAACTTCTACAGTTAGGCGTGGAACTTTACCATAGATTGAATCAAATTCTTCTTGAGTCAGCGGATGTTTTTGCATAATGTCATTATAACAAACAAAAACGCCAGAAAAGTTCTGGCGTCTCGAACGGTTTATCTTTGGTGCGGGATTATGGCGGAAGTTAGAATTAAACTTCTTGTAAATATCGTTTGATGATTGACTTTGAAGGCTCAAGAATGTCAATCGAGTCAATCGTATCAAGTCCTACCCAATAAGCTTCCGATGCCTCTTCTTCCTCCAGCTCAAAGTCATACGAAGGAAGGCTGCATGCATAAAACAATCCTGCGAATTGCATATGAAGGTCGTCTCGTATGGCAATCCATTCGCCAACATCAAATAAGTTTTCTACCGCTGGGCGCACGCCAACTTCTTCTTCAACTTCACGAGCGACACACTCCTTAAGAGTCTCACCGTACTCAATAATACCGCCCGGTGGATGGTATTGGTTTGCTCCGGAAATAGTTGGATCAGCCTGTTTCAGTACGAGGACTTTTCCTTCATCGTTTTTTATTAGTGCCTTAACGGCTGTGTAGAGAATAGTAGACATACTTCTATCATAACAAAAAGACGCTAGAAAGTTTTAGCGTCTCCAATAGCTCACCTTTGGTGCGGGCGGGGAGAGTCGAACTCCCGTTTCAACCTTGGGAAGGTCACATAATGGCCGTTATACGACGCCCGCACGACGAAGCCTTACCTGCACGAAGTACCACGCAAGAGGCCTGTGTTATTATACGGTTTTTACCAAGAACCGTAAATATACCTCTGGTCACTTTTCATAAGGGGTAATGTTTGGTATAATAACCCGAGTTGCGGGCGTCGTATAATGGCTAATATGTCTGCCTTCCAAGCAAACGATGAGAGTTCGATTCTCTCCGCCCGCACCATGCCAATACCATGGCGAATGTAGCTCATTTGGTTAGAGCGCTGGTTTGTGGAACCGGAGGTAGAGGGTTCAATCCCCTTCATTCGCCCCAAATTTATTTATAGCCTCGTTGCAAAGCGGGGCTATTTATTTTGCTCGGCAATTTGGTCGGCCTGCGAGCGCGAGGAAAGAATTGTCTCAACTTGTTCACGAGAAATCATAATGGTACTACCGGGGGCGGCTTCATTGGAAAGGAGCAATTTAGCGACAGTGTTTTCAACTGCACGCTGCACCACACGACGCATTGGTCGCGCTCCGAGGCGTGGGTCGTAGCCGACTTCTACCAAATACTCTTTAGCATCCTGCGCAACGGCGACGGTAATCTTCTGCTCAATTAAGTTTTTATTAACATCGTTCAAAATAAGATCGACAACCTGAAGAAGTTGCGCTTTATCAAGCGGTGAAAATACAACCATTTCATCAAACCGGTTTAAGAATTCAGGATGGAAAATGTGGCTGCCGATGAGTTCGTTAATGAACGTTTCTTCAAATTGCTGCAGGCTGTAGCCCCTTTGGATATATTCCTGAATACGATCAGACCCAGCGTTACTGGTAGCGATAACGACGGTATCCCTGAAGCTCACTTCACGGTTGCGAACATCTCGTAAGATACCTTCATCAAGCAGCTGCAAAAGGGTAGTGAGAACACTTGAATGGGCTTTCTCGATTTCATCAAACAGCACCACACTAAAAGGTTGCTTCATCACCTGCGCTGTGAGGCTGGATGAGTCATCGGCACCGTCGGCAATAAGACGGGCGACGTCTTCAGGGGAAACGAATTCGTTCATATCAAGCCGAATAATATTCTTTTCACCCCCAAAATAGACAGCCGCGAGCGACTTAGCAAGTTCTGTTTTACCAACACCGGTTGGCCCTAAGAAAAGGAAGGTTCCTACCGGCCTGTTGACGTTTCGAACACCTGAACGGGCGCGCCGTAAGGCATCTGACACGACGCTTACCGCTCGCTCTTGGCCAATCATGCGCTGGTGAATAAGCGATTCAAGGTTCAAAAGTGTTTCACGCTCGCCGGCATCATCGGCACTGGCCGTCTTCACACCGGTCATTTGTTCAATTGCCGTGCTCACTGAACGCACCGTTACGAGGCCGCTTTCGGCATATTCAGCCGCTTGTTCGAGGAGCGATATCGCCTGGCCCGGCATAGCGACATCATAGACATAGCGTTGACTCAGCCGATAAGCTTCTTTAAGCGCTTGGTACATAAAGGTGACTTTTCGTTTGTGTTCAATAAGCGGAAGGTGGTCTTCAAGGACTTTTAGCGTATCGTGTTCATCGGTTGGTTGGACGATAATTCGGTTCATCGCACTCACCAATGCCGGTGCTCGCTTACTTATCTGCAGGAATTTCTGCTCATCCAGCGCCATAATAATGCGCAGCCGTCCTGCTTCAATGATTGGCAATATAAGCGATGTAAGGTCGATAGCCCCCACACCTTCTTCAAAAAAGAGTTCGGCATTATCAAGGCAGACAATTATATTTTTCGCTGCAAAGGCCTCACCAAGTAAATTACTTACCAAATTTTCAAGTTGTCCCCGCTCGCTGGCAACAGCCAAAAGCCGTGATGCATCGAGCATAAATACTTGCTGGTACCAAAGGCTTTTTGGAATAGAATCGTCAGGCTGGATAAGTTTCGCGGCAAGTTCGTATACCAATTCGGTTTTGCCAACGCCGTCTTTTCCAACTAACGCTATTGTTCCCCCGCCACCATCCAATCGAGCGATGAGTTGGCTTAAGGTATCGGAACGAATTTCACCGCGTGCCATTGTGCCACTTTGTGAGATGTTTAACCCAAAGCGAGATAAGGTAGGGATCCAACCAAATGACCAGTCGCGACCAATTCCACCAGTTTGCCTTCTGTGTTTTGGACCGTTTGTAATAAGGTCGCTGAGGTGGTGATACCATTCAATGCCGCGCTGTAAATCGTCTTCACTAAGCTGTAGGTGGCCTAGTAGTGTATCGCGAGCAGGGAGCTGTCGTATCATCGCCAAAATGAGCGTTCCAGAGCTTACTTTTCCATCAATACTATCCGCTATACGCAGCGCCTCTTCAAAAATAGCCTTTGTGTCTTCAGCAGATTCAGACGCGACTTCTTTCAAAAAGGACCCGCCCACCCCAAAACGTACTTCAAAAAATATGCCGCTATTAACCCGCATAAGTGCATAGGCAAGCTGTTTTGGCGTTGGACTCTGCGGAATATGTGCTAAAAGTTCAGATTCGGCCCGAGCATCAATTGAACGCTGCTTCATCTGTATGGGGATATTTTGAAGTTCAAGCCGATACCACTGCGCAATCATTGCTGGCACAGCAGATACACCAAGCACGGCCCAGCCAAGTGGCATTTCAAGTGCCAGTAAAACGATACCAAAAACGAGCAAAACAACCGTGAGGAGTTCAAGAACCAGCACCCACGGCGAGAGTACCTTAGCATAACGAGCCAGATGAGCCCGGTGTGAGCGCCAGTTAAATAGACTTACGTCCATGACGGTACCCATCCAATTGCAAGGAAAATAAAGCCAACTATGGGCATTAACGGCACCAACCACCAGGAAATCATAATAATAATGGCGTATAAGCCCTGAAGGGTAATCGCAATAATCCCAATAAGGATAGTGAAGAAACGGACAATCGCACCGATAATTCGAGAGATAAGTTTATCAACTGCAGCGCGAAGCGCGTCGCCAAACGACCCATTGGTCGCATTACTGGCCGAAATTTGTCGATACGGCGCAAAAAGTGTCGCAAACAGCTGCCCAACCGAAAAGAACTCAAGCGTTGCAGAAAACTGTTCGCCCATACGCCTCCACTGCCCTATCCAGCCGCGGCCATACCACCAAGAAATGAGTCCCACCAAGAACATAGTTACATTATAACAGGATAGGGGCGTCTTAGTACGATATAATAGACTATATGCCTCAATCTTTTACGATTATTCTCGGCAAGGCCGTACGCTACGTTGCACGCCTTCGCGGCGGCGGGTCTGCCTTGCCTGGCTTGTTTGTTGAGCGTATCAGCCCAAGTTTCGTTCCCGATACCCTTGCCCAACTCCCTCGCGGTGTTGTGGTAGTGAGTGGTACAAACGGTAAAACAACGACGACGAAAATGGTTGTTTCATTGCTTGAATCACAGGGACTCAAGGTATTCACTAACCGTACAGGAAGCAACTTTGTTCGTGGGGTTGCGGCCGCACTGCTTGGCGATATCGACACAAAAGGCAAATTAGATGCCGACATTGCCGTGCTTGAGCTTGATGAAGCACACGCAGTAAAATTCGTCGAAGTCGTGCCACCACGCTACAGCCTATTATTAAATGTCATGCGTGATCAGCTGGACCGCTTTGGTGAAATTGACGCAACCGCTAAAATGCTTGAGAAAATTGCGCTCGCCACCACCAATACGGTGGTTATAAATCGCGAGGATGACCGTGTCAGTCGCATCGCAGCGATACTACCAAAATCCACCACTATTCGTTATTTCGGCCTTAATGAACAGCTATTATCTCAGTTCCCTAACGATGATGATTTACACGGTGCGACGCCCGCAAAAAATACCACTCACCCAGCCGCCGACGTTGTTCTTAAAGACTTCAACGAAAAAGGTGCTGCCTTCACTATTAATGACAAGGACGCTGTTACCCCTTTGAAGCTCAAGGGTGTTTATAACATTTACAATAGCGCTGCTGCCTTGGCACTTGTGCGGGCAATCGTGCCTGAAGCATCGGTTAACAGCTTATTAGGTGCGCTTTCAACCGTTACACCAGCATTTGGCCGAGGCGAAACGCTGAGCGTTGGCGGTCATCCGCTTGAACTCGTGCTCGTTAAAAACCCTGGTGGTTTCCGCCTTGGGCTTGAGTCGTACGACCCCGAAGGCTACGCCACGATGATTGCGATTAACGACAACTATGCCGATGGCCGCGATATGTCATGGCTATGGGATGTGTCGTTTACAAAGCTCATCGACCACCCCGTCTACGTTACTGGTATTCGCGCCTACGATATGGCGCTGCGCCTGCAATACGACGAAGTTAGCATGGAAAAAGTTGAAACAAACCTCGCAAAAGCACTCACCGACTTTATTTCACTTCACCCCGACACACCGAAACGAATTTACTGCACCTACACCGCTATGCTATCACTCCGTAAAGAACTCTCTAAAATAACTCGAGTGGAGGTTGTTTCATGAACAAGCCCGAACTTCAGACAATCACCATTCTTCAACTGTATCCTCGCGATATGAATATTTACGGTGACCAAGGTAACCTGCAGGTGCTTGAGCGACGACTGGAATGGTATGGCTATACCTCAGAGGTTGTTTCGTATAATGTGGGCGACGTACTTCCAAAAGAAGTTGATATTATTATCGGTGGCGGTGGCCAAGATAGTGGGCAGGAAAAAATTCATGCCGACCTTTTGAAAATTGGGCCACAGCTTAAAGAATGGGCCGATGCTGGCGTGCCAATGCTCATGGTATGTGGCCTTTACCAACTCTTTGGACACTTCTTCAAAACACTCAATAATACGATGCTTGAAGGTATCGGCATTCTTGATGTTGAAACCTACGGCACGAATGAGCGACTCATTGGTAATATCGTCACGACAAGCACGTCATTTGGTGAAATTATTGGCTATGAAAATCACAGCGGCCAAACCTTCCTTGGCGAAAGTAGCAACCCGTTTGCACTCGTTATCCGCGGCGCTGGCAATAATTCAAAAGATGGGCATGAAGGCGCGATGTATAAGAATGTTATCGGCACTTACTTGCATGGTTCACTATTACCCAAAAACCCCGCTATCGCTGATTTTCTCATTAAAACAGCCGTTAAAAGGAAATATAAAACCTTTAGCCACGACCTCATTGATGACATGTTCGCTGACTTAGCGCGTGAAGTCGCCCGCGAACGCCCCCGTTAAATAACACCCCCTGCTTGCCCACTGCGAAAATTGTAACCTGACTTTTTCCACATCCAAAAACAGGCCAGTACAAGGAACACCCCGTAGGCCACCCATACAATAGGCATGGCCTTTAGTTCGCTTTGCGCCCAGGGAATTTCTGAAACAAACTTCGCGACCTTTATCATATAGTCCAAAAGCCATGACGTTGGTGTCGAGATAATTTCCAAAAAAGGCATACCAATAACAGCGCCTATACCGCATAGGAATGTCAGGAGCATCGCGAACGGCACCAGCGGCACGACGAGTAAATTTGCAATAATTGCGACATTCGAAATAATACCAAAACTTAACGCAATAATAGGAACCGTTACAAGGTGTGCGGCAACCGTTTCACCAAGAAGTTGCCGAATAAGGCTGGGTTCGGTATTTCCAAAGAAGTAGGCATGCAGAAGCGGGCCAACTACCATAACACCAGCAAACGCCGAAAAACTCAATTGCCACCCTAAATCACCCCATACATAACTTGGTTGAAACGCGACGGTAATCGCGGCAGCAACAGGAAGAAGCACTAATGGGTGAAAGGCGTGGCCGTAATACCACGACAACAAGCTCATACCCGATACCAGCCCCGCACGCGTCATGCTTGGGCTAAGGCCTGTGACCGCCATGAATAATACAATCATAAGACTGGACGACACGACGGATAAATATTTCGACGTCTTTAATAAGAGCTTGCGCGCAAGCCGTACTAATATCGTGAGGTTGTAGCCGCTTGCTACCACAATATGGGTGAGCCCTGCAACTTTTAGTGAATCGGAAACATCGGTTGGAAGCGCACTTTTCTGGCCCGTCAAAAACCCTACCCCTAAACTCGCCTGTGGTTCTGGAATGACCAATCGTATTTTATCGGCAAACCAATCACGCACCACCCGGCCAACATCGCCCAGCGGTTGGCGTTTCACCGAGACAATTTTTGTCACTGTTATACTGGCGGGGAAACTACCAAACCCCTCCCGCACCTTTCCATAAACCTCCATCAGGTCGCCTCGCAGGGCACCACCCGACGTGCGCGTCGAAACCAAAACAGAGCCAGGAAGTGACACGCCATCAATACTGACTCTATCAAGCTGAATTGACAGGCTGCCAGAGCTACTACGTGAGATGTCTTCCTTCACCCTGCCCTGTAGCGTGACTTGTTTTTGAACATACCCCTTATACGCATCTCGCCCTTGCAGATGAAGTGAGCCGTAGGCACCCCCCAACTATAACCGCACTACACGCAATAAGCGGCAACCCATATGCGGAGCGACAGAACAGCAGCCCTACCGTGCAGGGCAGCGCGACGACATACAATAGTGTTGGAAAACGAACCCACAATGCGAGTAAAACCCCCACTACAAAGGCCGCACACGCTAGTGCGACTCGCCATGAGCTATGTATTTCATATCGCATCCACCACGCCACATACCTTATGGTACGCGCGCACTATGTACTTACTATTAACTGGCCGCCTAAAATGGTTGTCGAATGATTGTCTTTAACTTTTCTGGAGCTGTTCGACGAGGGTCACCTAAATATATTTCGTGGTGATGTTTGGTATTATCATCAAGCACACCGCCCTGCTGCTTTATAAACTGGTGGAGCGCCTGAATAGATGGTCCCTCATCGGAATACGGCCCACTGTACATCACCTGCGCCGATCGGCCTTCGTCGTATGATTCAAACCGTAGTTTATCTAATGATTTTGGTGATTTCTTCGCTCGAACCTGCTCAACCGCTTGAGCATAGATTGCTTCATTAACGACATCTGGCTGCATAATCATAGCCGTCCATAGCCAATTACTTTTATCTTTTGTGCTAAAACTTGCCATATCCTCAGTCCACCAAATACCCTCAAGTGGTAAAACAGAAAAATCGTTACCGTACTTAATTTTACTGATAAATTTTATAGCATAGGCAACTGGATAAAGCGTCTGGATAGCATCACTATATTCTTGGCTCGTATTTGGGTCGCCAGTACCGCTTATCATGATGTAGTTCATTTTTGGAACCTGAACCACCACAGGCTTACCCACTTTTCCACCGTACAGTTGCTTCAATTCTTTTTTGTAATCTACCTTAGCCATGATGGTATCTCCTTACTTGGAATAATATGCCGTCACCGTTCAAATTGCAATAAAAAACACCCGTGGTAGCGATCGACGGATGTTCTTTATAGTGTTCACATTTGGAGGGACAGGCTTATGAGGGCTTGAACCTCGGTTCATAGATAAAATCTATATGGAGGGACCGATGGGGCTTGAACCCATGACACCCTGCTTAAAAGGCAGGTGCTCTAACCAGCTGAGCTACGGTCCCGGACCCTACGGAGTATACAGCAACAGAGGTGCGCTGTCAATTAGCGCTTTTTAGCGTCCTTTTCAATACGGTGTGCAGGTTTGGTGAAAAAGAGGTCAACAATCGCCAGAACAACCCCGACGCTAATGATAACGTCCTTGTAGTCTTTGAGTGTGCCATAGACCTGCGCACCGACACCTTCAAGCGGCAAGGCATACCCAATTGGCTCAACAAGGAACGCCAAGGCAAGAACGGTAAAGAGGAGCGAGCCAACAATTCGGCTAATTCTATTTTTATATGCGTATCCATGGAAAAGGAGCAAAATTGCCGGCAAAAGCACCACTAACGATTGCGTCACCGCCTGCGTCACGACACCGTCGCGCACCAGCCCTGTGCTGGAAACAACAAGCCCCGCGTCGTAGCTCCACAAAGTACTCAGCGTTGCACCAGCTGTGAGCGCCAGCCCTAGTAACCCAAACCGCCGTTTAGAAATAAATGCACCAAGGAACAATACAATTGCCAACGCGGCAAACACAATAATAGGTACCATTACCAAAGACCTCCAGTGTTCGATTCGTTGAACGTTGCAGTCATGCCCGTCTTTATAGCCGCCTGGTCGACACCCCCCGCGGGAAGTTCAATAACATAGCGGGCATCTTTTTTTGGAGTAAACGTCGTGTCAGTGGAAAGTTCAGGGCTGGCATTCTTCACAATATACACCGCCTCTTTGTCTTTATTGAGCCAGATAATATCGAGGGGAATTTTCATATCCTTCATCCAAATACTCCACGCACTATCAGAGTCAAATTTCATAAGCAAGCCACCATTCATACTCAGCTTATCGACGCCCGAGAGCCCCTGGATACGTTCAGCTTCAGTATCAGCTACCCATAAATGATAGACGCCGCTTCCCATACGCAGTTCGGTTGTCGGGCGAAAGTTCGTCACAATATAGGCACCAACAGAATAGACAAGCAGCGCAACCAGTCCAACGATGAGAATCCACGTCGTAGTTGGACGCCACGTAACAAAACTGGGCTTATTCATATAAGCCCAGTATATCAGTTTTATAATGCTTGTGTTAGGCGCCGACTTTGTCTTTTTTGTTGCTGCGTTTTGCGTTTATTTCAATGTATTCAATGATTTTTGTCGCGACATCACGCTTCGTAATTGACTCTGGAGTTTTAAGGCTGGCTGAAGAGTTCACCTCAAGCACGACAGGACCATTCACGCTACGCATCATATCGACGCCGCAGATAGGAAGACCCATCGCCTTAGCGGCACGTACGGCGGTCTTACGCTCTTCATCGGTAAGCTTAATAGGAAGACCGACACCGCCCTGGTGGGTATTAGAACGGAAATCATCGTCGAGACTTTGACGCTTCACGCTGGCAACAACGCGACTGCCAACAACAAGCGCACGAATATCCTCACCGGCAGACTCTTTCACAAATTCTTGCACCATAAAGTTCACGCCCTCAACATAGAAGGCCTGCATGACGGCTTTAGCTGCTTTTGGCGTTTCAGCGAGCACAACACCATTGCCGTGCGTACCACGAGCAACCTTAATAATAAGTGGCGTACCACCGGCTAGTGCAATGACGTCTTCAAAGTTTGCCGTTTCACGGGCGAACACCGTTTTAGGAATACCGACGCCAGCTTTTGCTAAAATTTGATACGCGCGAAGCTTGTCGCGAGAACGGTTAATCGCAATTGAGCTGGCAGTTGTAAACGACCCTTGGCTTTCGAATTGACGTACCATCGCTGTTCCATATTTGGTGTAGCTTTGGGCAATACGAGGAATAATAGCATCGAAGTGGTCAAGCGACTCACCTTTATAACGAATCACTGGCTTATCTTTTTCAATTGAGACGTAACATTTCGCATAATCAATAATACGAACTTCGTGCCCGCGGGCTTTAGCGACTTCTTTGAGCCGACGAGTAGTATAGTTTGCGGCGCCCTTAGATAGAATGGCAATTTTCATATATTACTCCTTACATTCCTAGTTCAACATTAATGAGGAAGTTACCTCGCAGAAGCTGCCGACCGACAAGCATCTGACTTTTTTGCTTCGAGCGGTTAGCAAGCGTCACCCTCGTATTATACTCTTTACCGCCAATCTCAATTGTTATCGGAACGACAAAGCGTACATCAACATGGCCTGTTGAGCTGCGTATTTGAGCGCGCCCAAAGTCATACGACGTTGCCGAAAAATGCTTTCCGTGCGTACGATCAATGATCGTATAGGTGACATATTCTCGTCCTTCATCATCGGTTCGAAGCTCAACATCACTAACGTCGAGTGCCGACTGGTAGGCGCCCGAGTCAACCTTGGCCTTAATGGCAATATCGCCAGCATCAGACTTGATGGTCGCAACGACAGTCCTTCCGACAACCTGGGGACGGCGACCTTTGGTCTGTTTGGCTTTATAACGACGCGACACCATAGCCTTTATGCCTTCGTCGAAGGCAGCCATGTTCGTGTCAGTAAAAGCGCCGGTAACAATTTGTGAGCCCTGATTCGCTTCAAAGACATAGAGTGCCTTCGTGTTACTATCCTCGACGACATCAACACCAGAGATAGCAAGATCGCACGCCTCTGCCGCCTTCTCCGCAAGCCGACGAACGCGCAGTGGCACATCCTCAATAGGAATATTCGTAGCGGTAGCGCCAGCAGAGGTGTTATTTAAATGGCTCTTACCACCGCTCTTGCGATAAATCGCCCAACGGCTTTTATGTCCATAGACGCCAATTCGGTAATCACCATCGTTAGGAATGAACTGCTGAATAACCATGTCCTTACTAGTCTCACGCAAAATTTTCATTGCCTCAGTTTTATCTTTAGCCAAGAAATTATCATTGCCTTTTTGACCATGGACGGCTTTGATGATAATTGGAAATGCCGTGTCATCAAGAGTGCTTACATACTCAACGAGAACGCGGCTTGAACCCCAAATAGTTTCCGGCACAGCAACGCCATGTGCCCACATCGCCATATAATTCGTCGTTTTAGCAATATATTCGTGACGCGCTTGGTGGTCGGCGTAAGGAATACCCTTTCCTTCAAGGAAGTGCGCGGCTGATGCGGCTAGTTCTGGCATCGACTGCCAACTTTTAAGGTACACGAAATCGTAATTACCCAAATCTATACCATTTACAGGGTCATATACGCGAGCAATGTGCTTGTTTTGAATATGAAAGACGAGGTTTTCAAGTGCAGCCACATCGACGTCGGCGTAGCTTAAGCCGCCATTCTTTTGGATGCGCTTCACAAAGCCACCATACTTCGTACTCGTTTCGGTACCTTGGCGGGCAAAGAGAAATAATACCTTAGGCTTTTTAACAGACATATTACCTACCTTCTCCATGAGCAACTTCTTGTATATGTGTCATGAGGGTCTTAATTTTAAACGGAGGATTTTCACCTGTTTGAATCGCTGGCGCCTCATTAACTTCCAAAATGTAATGCTCACCTGTTTCTGAATTAATAATAACGTCAACACCGGCAAAGTCAGAACGAAGAGTGAGTGCGGCAGCTTTGAGTGCGTCTCGCTGAATTTCAGACGATAGTTCATCAATCGCAACAAACTCACCTTCAGCACCAGCGGAGGTGTTATTCAAGTGGCTCGCCGCATTCGTACGTGAGCGTTTCATCACAAACTTAATCTCATTACTCATAATAAGCACTCTGTAGTCAAACTTGTTTGGGATAAACTCTTGCAATACAAAGAATTGGTCTTTGTGCTCAGAAAGAGCGTTCTTCAATTCTTCATAATTATGAACAAGGTAGTTCATCTTTCCACCAAAAGAATCGGCGGCTTTTGCAATGAACGGATACTCAAACGGAAGGTTACCTGCCTTAAATCGTTCAAGTGTCCCAGCATTGCTGCTCATAAACGTCCGCGGCAACGGCACGCCACCGTCGGACATGCGAACTAATTCACCAATTTTGGTCGTACAGAGCACGTTAAGTGCCTCATGACCAGTGAAAGGAACCTTTTTCCGATCAAGGTATGTAGCAGCAGCCAGCGCTTGTTGCGGAGACTTGAGCCAAAGCTCGAACCTGACGAAGTCAAATTCATCAAGCAGTCGACCGGTTATTGAATCGGTAACAACAAGTTTATTATCAATAACTTCAATATAGAGGTCTTTTAGTGAACCTTGGTGAAGCGTGAGGTTATATTCGTCCTCAACTGCTTTTAGCGGATTGAATAAGGTATTGTAATAGCCGGTTTTGTGCTTCTTAAAACTAAAGAATACCAATACGTCTTTATTTACTTGTGTCATGATGCCACCTCCTTACGTTTCCTCTCGGCCATTGCAACCAATTTGTCGGCTATTTCGCTTGTTGTTTTTTCGTGTGCATAGCGAGAGGCGGGACGAGCCTCGTCACTAGACATAGTACCAATATTACGCCCGTTTACCTCAACGACTTTACTTCCGTCAGGGGTGAGATCAACCGCAAGATATGCATCAAGCGCTTGAGCCTGGTCCATAATACGGCGCGCCACGCGAGCGGCAAGCTCGGTAACACTTCCAGGTACGCTTTCTTGGTTAAGGTGGACCCATTTGTCAAGTGGCGAACGTTCGGTTGGGTTAAGCCCGGCGCGACCGGTAACAAGGATAGGGCGCGCGTCAATGAGGTGTACGCGAAGCTCTCGGTTGAGGTCTTTCCTTGCGTCGGCAATCTCTTTTTCAACTGCGTCGGCAAATTGAATGCCGGGCATAAAATCGCTGTGAACTTCTTCCATGTATTCTTGAATAACAATCGTGTCTTTCTCGGGGTTCAGTTTAGCTAAGAAATCATCAAGCCTCATTGCGATATAGTCTTTTGTACCAATGAGCATTGGGTTCTTTTTAGCCGCATCGTTATCTGTCTTCACGATTATTTTAGAGGAAGCGAAGGCGTCAAGGGCCTTCACGACAGCTTGCGCTTCGGCCTGAACATGCATCGTTAACGGAATGTGTTCACCTAAATCTTTAAGGACCTCAAATTGTTCGTGTTTTGAGACGACAATATCTCGTATTCCCTGTGGGTTGAGCGCGGCAACATCGGGTACGTAACGGGCAACTCCCCCTGTTAAATCAAAGGCGGCATCAATAGATACCTCTTGATCGGTTGGCGTGAGGGTTGATTTGAACTCGTCAAATACGTATGAACGCGAGAAGACATCACCGTCAACATGGTCAGTTTTTCCGTTAATTGCAACGAGTCGCGCGCCCTTTCTTGCTACTTCCCTAACAAGAGGAATATGTCGTGAAAAAAAGGCATCGTTTTTTTCGAATGAACGACGCTGCGCAATCGCCAATACTGGGGTTTCGTTATTGGGGGCCATAATCTGTTTATTATAGCATTTTTAGATAAAAAAGTCAATAACGCTTACTCTTTGAAACGTTGTCATGCATCAGCAGGAATATGCTCACAGCTACGGGCTACTTCTTAAAGTCTTCGAGAATTTGCTTTTGTTTTCGCGACAATTTCGTTGGTGTATCGACAACCACGCTCACGATATGCGAGCCGCGCCTGTCTTCGTTGCGAAGATGTGGCACACCGTGGCCAGAAAGCTTGAAGTCGGTACCACTCTGCGTGCCAGGTGGAATTTTCATACGAACCGTGCCATCGACGGTCATAACATCAATTTCCGTACCGAGGGCAGCGTCAACCATAGAGACATGTTCTTCAGAGAGGATGATATCGCCTTCACGAGTAAACCGTTTGTGGGCTTTAACGCGAATGTGAATATAAAGGTCCCCTTTTTCACCACCACCAACTGCTTCACCGTGGCCACTTAAACGAATGGTCGCACCGTCGTCAACACCTGCAGGAATTTTAACCTTGATTGACTGCTTTTTGCGTTGCGTACCGGCGCCGCGACACACCGTACACACTTTTTCAGGGATTTTACCAGCACCGTGACAGGTTTCACACGGAACTGTCTGCTGAATAGCGCCAAACATAGTATTCATGACGCGTGTTTGTTGGCCAGCACCGTGACAGGTTGGGCAGGTTTTCATATCGTAGCCAGGTTCAACCGTTGTGCCTTTACAGTGCTCGCAGGTATCTTCAAGGTCGAGGGACATTTCGTGCTCGAAACCAAAAATCGCTTCTTCAAACGTTAGCTGGAGCTGAACCTCAACGTCACGGCCCTTCTTTGGGCCACGTTGACGCGACGAACCACCACCGAAGAACTGGTCAAAAATATCACCAAAACCACCACCGAAATCGAAGTTAGCACTTTGACCACCAAAACCTTCAAATGGATTGGCACCACCGTAGCCAGCACCACCACCAGATGCGCCACCAACACCGGCATGGCCAAATTGGTCATAGCGTTGACGCTTTTGGGCATCTTTAAGAACGTCGTAGGCCTCATTAATTTCTTTGAACTTATCTTCGTTGCCGCCCTCTTTATCTGGGTGGTGTTGAACCGCCAGTCGACGGAACGCCTTCTTTATTTCATCGGCAGAGGCACTTTTTGACACCCCTAATACTTCATAGTAATCACGCTTACTCATATCTGTATTTAGTATACGGTTTTAGCACTCATATGTCTAGAGTGCTAAATAAAAAAATGGTCGCGCTAATGGCGACCATTTTATTGAATAAACGACGTTATACAGCTTTTCGGCCGGTAATCATCTTCCATACGAAGAGTACGACGACGGCGCCGACAAGAGCAACTAAGAAGCTCCAGAGGTTAAAGCCGGTAAAGCCTTCGCCACCTATAAGCCCTACGAGGAACCCACCGACCAGTGCGCCAACGACGCCTGCAACGATGTTACCAAGCAGACCCTGCTCTGCATCTGTTTTTGTGATAATCGAGGCGACCCAACCAGCCAACCCACCGACCACTACCCATGTAATTATTGCCCATAAACTCATATCCGTCCTCCTTAAAGTTAGGTTATGTGCTTCTTATTATACTCCTTATTTATGGTGAGTGCGTATACTAAGAGGTATGTCAAAGCGTAGTAAAAAAGTTTCAAAAGCTAAAATATATCGGTTCAACCCTATATGTGAGGGGAAGCGATTTTTTAAAACTGAGCAAGAGGCTTTAGCTGCGGCTGATGTTGGAATGCTCGATAATATGAGCGTAACCCTTGGGGTGTACCAGTGCGCAACCTGCGGACACTGGCACTTAACGAGCATCAAAACCTAGCTCCTTCGCGCCGTCTCATGCTACAATTACCTCAATGAAACCGCTTATTCGCGCCTTCGGGTCGATCTTTGGAATTCTTCGTGCCGAGTACCGGCAAATTGCGAACCGCTACTTTGCATCGATTGAACGATTTTCTGGCGACGCGAGGGAAATATCCTGGCAAATACTAAACCGTCTGTGGTATGGCGATTTTTATCGTACCAGCCTAGGTCACTATAATTTCTTTTGGATGCGTGATTTTGGAACGGTTGCCGAATCGCTGGTTCACCTTAACGAAGCGACTCACGTGCACTATACGCTTCGCTGGGCACTACGCCACTATCGCCGCGGTGGCCGCGTGAAGCTATGTATTGATAAGAATGGTAATGTTTTTAATGCGCCCGGAAAACCGAGTATCGATGCCCTTCCCTGGTTGCTTCACTCGCTTGTTGTGAGCCATTATGCGCTTAATGCTGAAGAAGAAGCGTTTCTCAACGATGAACTTTCGCGCTACGTCGACGTCTTCCTAACAGATGAGGGTGATATTCGAAAAGGTGTCAAATACGCTGAAATGCGCGATGCTGTGTATTACGACCGAAGCGCCTATGCCGTTGCCCTTGTTGGCCGGCTTGCGCAATGTACCGACATATTACGGCTTGGTAATTTCCCTTTCGCACCGTCAATCTACCGGGATATTCTGGTAAAAGAATATTGGAATGGAAGCTTTTTCCGCGCCGACCGCACAAGTTCGAATTTCAGCTCAGACAGCGCGCTTATCCCCTTCTTCCTTCGCGTGGTTGACGATGATGAGATGGTGAATAAAACGCTCGATTACATCAACGAGAAAAAGCTTAATCTTCCTTACCCAATGCAGTATGGAGAGAAGCCGTCTAAGCGTCTTCGCTACCGGTTCGGCATGGGGCGGCTTTTTATGCCTAACTACACCGAGACGTCGCTATGGACGTGGCACGCGACGTATTACCTGCACCTGCTTCACCGCTATCGCCGAGATGAATATAAAAAACAATACGATCGATTTTGCGAGCTTATTGAACGTCATCAAACCTACCCAGAACTCACCAACCCCGATGGGTCGTGGTACTACGCGCCGTTTTACAGGGCTGATCCTGGCATGGTTTGGGCAGCACTTTTCCTTGATCTACCGCAAGAATAATTTCTATGGGATGATGCCCCGCCGAGTTTTGATACCCGGCGGGGCGGTGCGAAGCTAGGCGAGCTCCACGTTTTCTTCAGCCCAGGCAAGCGCCTCTTTCGTCAGGACACGGGCCTCACGAGCGGCCTTCGAAGGCCTGTCACCGTGCCACCACTGGTTCCAGAAGAGGTCAGACGGGTTCAGGCACTCCAGGCAGTCCAAATGATGGAACTGACCATCACTGAACTGTTCGTTGCGCTCACTGTACACAAAAGTGTATCCCGAGCGCTCCAGTGCCTTGCGGCTTCCACCGTTGGCCTGAATCACGGCAGACTTGATGCGGTGCAGACCGAGCTGCTTGAAGGCGTACCAGGTACGCGCCTTGTGGGCCGCGCTGGCAATACCCTTTCCCCAGTATTCCTTGCGGAAAATCAGGGAGCCGCTGGTTGCCTGACGAACCAGACGCGTGTGGCCGTCCTTGTCGATATCTGTCAGCGCGGAGTTACCAATGAGTGTCCGCTTTTTCGCAGCACCTTCGCCTTCGATAAGCCAGATACCCCACACCAGACTGCCGTGATCGGCGCGAGTCTTATCGAACCACTCCTGCTCATCCTCGGCTGTTGGTGCCCATTCCATACCGAGGTAGCGCGAGACGGTTCGCTGCTGCAGCCCACCGCCATGCTCGAGGTTGACGAACTCGCTCACGGATTCCTTCGTAAGTGGCGCCAGCTCGATGCGCACATCACCAACGGTGAAACGCATAATCGGACCAAATGCCATGATCCTCTCCTTTCTTCCAGTGCGCCTTGCACTGGGCTAAACGGTCTCGTATTTCGAGACCAGATATGCCTCCAAGCTGTATAGGTGTCTTTTGTAAATAAAAACCTCCGAGATTGGAGGCTTATCTTGTATCAAAATGGTGAATTTTAGTTAAGAGTTGAGATAAGCCATATCATTTCGCATGCCGCCAGCAAGAATGCCGCCTTTGCCGAGGACGGTGAGTGCCATTGGGAATTGATATGAATTAAAACTGTTCATAACCTGACAATAATACAAACTGATACTGTCGTCAACCGTAATATTGATTTTTGCTAATTTGTTGGTATAATAGCCTTTACCTCGTATGAGGAAGGTTCGTGGCTATTAGCTACGGGCAACGAGTTGTGCCGAGCTCATATCGGCATCGTAGAGAGGCTTGACACATGTCCACAGCCCTGAAGACCCGCCACCTGGCCATCGACGACGGCCCCAACCTGGAGCGACTGACGGATGCCGCCAAGTACCTGAACGACCGTTCGGTCCGCATCCCCATCCACTTCCAGGTCAACGGCGACGAGAAGCTGGTGTGCGTCCGCGTCACCAGCGTCGAACCGACCAGCGGCTCCGGCCAGCCGACGATCGTCGCCGGCTACATGCTGACGGACCGCAGCCTGTTCACGGGCCACTACGACGCCCTGACTCGCTCTGGCTACCTCGACGTCACGGTGCGGTGACACCCCGTCCCGCGGCGACCCTCACCGGTCGCCGCGGGATGCATTACTCTTTAGACATAAAAAATAGCCGGCGTTATACCGGCTATTTTCTTTGGAAGTTTTACCTACTTCTTTTCGTCGACAACTTCACCTTCAACAGGTTCGTCAGATTTTTTCTCTGCGTCGCCATCTTCAGCTGGAGCTTCTTCCTTTGCGGCTTGTTCGTACATCTTCGCGCCAATTGGCATGATAGCGTCGTTCAAGGCTTTCAGCGCAGCTTCAAGTTCGTCCTTATCGGTTGCGTCCTTGTGCTTTTTAGCTTCATCAACTGCGTCGGTAATTATCTTCTTGTCATCGTCAGAAATCTTGTCCTTGTATTCGTCGGGCATTTTTTCTGCTTGGTAGATAGTGTTTTCAAGTTGGTTACGAATATCAACTGCTTCACGCTTCTTTTTATCTTCTTCAGCGTGCTCTTCAGCTTCTTTTGCAGCTTTTTCAATATCATCTTTAGAAAGGTTACCGCTGTTCTGGATGGTAATAGATTGCTCCTTACCAGTTCCCTTGTCTTTTGCAGTAACATTCAAAATACCGTTAGCGTCAAGGTTGAAGGTAACTTCAATTTGCGGAACACCACGAGGTGCTGGCGCGATACCATCAAGAATGAAGCGGCCAAGGCTTTTATTATCAGCAGCCATTTCACGCTCACCTTGCAGAACGTGAATTTCAACTTGCGGCTGGTTATCAGCGGCAGTTGAGAATGTTTCGCTCTTCGATGTAGGGATGGTTGTGTTTCGTTCAATCAGTTTAGTTGATACGCTACCCATGGTTTCAATGCCGAGGCTCAGCGGAGTAACGTCAAGAAGCAACACGTCTTTAACGTCACCGGCAAGTACACCACCTTGAATTGCCGCACCGATGGCGACAACTTCGTCGGGGTTTACGCCCTTAAGAGGGTCTTTACCAAAGATTGACTTCACTTTTTCAACAACCGCTGGCATGCGGGTCATACCACCCACGAGCACAATTTCATTGATTTCGTTTGGCTTAAGGCCAGCGTCTTTGAGGGCCTTTTCAACAGGGCCTGCAAGGCGATCAACAAAGTCTTTGACGAGCTCTTCAAGTTTTGCACGAGTCAATTTAATTTCAAAGTGCTTTGGACCATCGGCATCAGCAGTAATGAACGGAAGGTTAACTTCGTACTCGTTGGTTGACGAAAGCTCCTTCTTCGCTTTTTCGGCTTCATCCTTTAGGCGCTGCATTGCTGCGTTGTCACCCTTAAGGTCGATGCCGCTTTCCTTCTTAAATTCGTCGAGGAAGTGGTTAACGATACGGTTGTCGAAGTCTTCACCACCAAGGTGAGTGTCGCCGTTAGTACTTTTTACTTCAAAGACACCATCACCGAGCTCAAGAACTGACACGTCGAAGGTACCACCACCAAGGTCGAAGACAACAATCTTTTCGTCCTTTTTGCTTTCAAGGCCGTAAGCCAAGGCGGCTGCGGTTGGTTCGTTAATAATACGCTTTACTTCAAGGCCGGCAATTTTACCAGCGTCTTTAGTAGCCTGTCGTTGGGAGTCATCGAAGTACGCAGGAACTGTAATAACAGCTTCGGTGACTTTTTCACCAAGAAAGGCTTCAGCGTCGGCTTTGAGCTTTGAAAGAATCATCGCTGATACTTCTTCAGGTGTGTAATCTTTATCGCCCATCTTTACCGCCACACCATCGCCCTTGCTGACGATTTCGTACGGCATAATGTCGTGGTCGGTTTGCACTTCTTTATCGCCAAACTTACGGCCGATTAAACGCTTTACACCATAAATAGTGTTTTTTGCGTTCGTCACGCGCTGACGCTGAGCAACCTGCCCAACTAAACGCTCACCTGACTTGTTAATCGCAACAACACTTGGCGTCGTACGGTTACCTTCAGCGTTCGCAATAACCTCTGGTTTGCCAGCCACCATGTAAGCCACAGCGCTGTTTGTTGTACCAAGGTCGATTCCAATAATTTTACCCATATAGTTCCTCTCCTATTTATTACCATTTTGCTTCGTTTCTTATATTCATTTTAGCACTCTCGGGGTGAGATTGCCAAGTGCTCTTATTGTAATAAAATTAGCACTCGTGTGTCAAGAGTGCTAATTAAGATTATTCTGACTTTTTTATTGCCGGGTTACTTTTACCATCGCGTGACGGATGACGTGCCCATTTAGCCTGTAGCCCGCTTGAAGTTCTTCGGCAACGACTTCTTTTTCACCCTCAGCTTCTTCATCAAACTGAATTGCCTCGTGAAGTTCGGGGTTAAACTCAGCGCCAGCCTTTGCGTCAATGCGCTGCAAGTTAAGGCCTTCAAGTGACTTTTCCAAATTCTTAACTAAGTTTGCGACGCCTTGCACCCAGGTATTGTCTTTCAACTCTTCTGGGGTATAGGCGATAGCACGTTCGATATTATCAATAACCGGAAGGAGCTTAAGAATTGCGCTCGCTTGACCAGCTTCACGTGCGGCGCTCTTTTCAGCGTCAACGCGTTTTCGATAGTTTTCAAAATCGGCACGAGTACGCTGAAGGTCGAGTGTGAGTTCTTCAATAAGGGTATCGCGTTCGTCGGGTTTAGGTGTCGTTTTTGGCATTTGCTATCCTTTCTTTGCTTTCTTTGCCGCTTTTTGAAGGCGTTTCTTTTTATCTTCTGGCCATTCGTATTTAGGATGGTTTGCCGATGTTGCACCGGCCATTTGCCATATAATCCAGAGAGCTGCCGCCAGTATAATCGCCAGAAGCATTAACGGTCCTGGCCAGCCAGCAATTGTTTGCCCAATCCAGTCTGCCATTTTATAAAATCTCCTCTAACATTGCACCAGTATGTCGTACCAGTTGCATTACTTTTGCATAGCTTTGCCTTGTTGGGCCAAGCACTCCAATATAACTATGGTCGCTATATGGTGAACGGAATCGGCTAATAATAAGTGTTGCGCCACTACTTTTTCCTATTGGGTTTTCAGCGCCAATATAGACGTTTAGCGGTTCATTTGGGGCAACTTCGCGTAGCCACGGCTCGAGATTATCGAGCAAGCGCGCAACTTGTTGGGCGTGTTCACCCTGCATAAATTCAGGTTGTGAAAAAAGGTTACCAATGCCGCTAATGTAAAGCTCGTCACCAATGGTAGCAATACCAAGGTTTTGGGTGAGCTCGACGAGGCTATCAACAGCGCTTCGAATAGCGCGGTCCGCCCTGTTGCTATGGTTTGAAACGCGCGCTTCAATTGCCCGTGCGCTGCGGTCTGACAACTGCTGCGGCTGGGCAGCCTGCGCTTCGTTAAGGCTGTTCACGTAAAAACGGTAGCCCGTATCGGTTGGGATACGTCCGGCGCTGGTGTGAGGCTGTTCAATAAGGCCCATCTCTTCGAGCTTGGCCATTTCACTTCGAATGGTCGCACTGGATACACCAAAAAGCTTGGCGAGCATAACACTGCCCACAGGGGCAGCAATTTCCGCATGCTGTTCAATAATAGCGGCTAAAATAAGACGTTGTCGCTCTGTCATATACTTATTGTACGAAAGTTTGGCACTCTGTGTCAATGAGTGCTAGTTAAGCCATTGTTTGAAACCGTCTATTACCATCTTTGTGGCCTGCGCGATATCATTTTGTGAAGTATCTATAACAAGATCGTAATTATTTGGATTATAAGGGTTCACTCCGTACAGCGTATCGTATCGGCGTGTCTCGCTGGCAAGTCGTTGTGACAAAATAGCGGCATATTCGTCTGGATCTTCGGGAATATGCTCCGCTTCTCCCCGTGTCGAATCAATACCCGTTAAGATTCGTTTGGCAGCGATGGCAACGTCAAGATCAAGATACACCTTAAATGATTGCGGAATCCAATGCCAAGCCATTCTTGAGTCGACAACAAGGTTACTTCCCGTCTCTCCAATATCTCTCAGCCGTTGGTCAACAGCATCGTCAATAAATCTATTCTGCTCAGCATGCAGATTACCGCCTAAAACATCAAAGCCGTGCGACGCACTAATCTGACGAAATAAATCACCTGAAGAAAAACGGTCATAACCGAGCTCGGCTGCAACATTTTGTGCTGTGGTAGATTTCCCGCTGCCGGGCCTTCCGGCAATTGTAATAATCGTTTTTTTCTCAGGAAAGGTCTCTGACATAGAGACAGTATACACTAGTCGCGCTTCAACATCACCATAAATGCTTCGGACGGAATATCAACTTTTCCAAAACGTTTCATGCGCTTTTTACCTTTGGCTTGCTTGGCGAGTACCTTCTTTTTACGAGAAACGTCGCCTCCGTACAAACCAGTTGTGACATCTTTTCGGTAGGCACTGAGGTCTTCACGGGCAATAAACTTTCCGCCGATTGCTGCCTGTAAGGCAACTTGGAAGTTTTGGCGGGGAATAACTTCTTTAAGCTTTTTTGTAATTTCACGGCCAAGACTTTGGGCTTCCGTGCGGTGTGCCATCACACTAAGCGCGTCAACCATTTCGCCAGCCACGTAAAAATCGACGCGAACCAAATCGTCAATTCGGTATTCGTCAAGTTCATAGTTAAATGAGCCGTAGCCGCTTGTGACCGATTTTAGCTGATCGTAAAAGTCGGTCAGTAAGTTTGCGAGGGGCGCTTCAAAACTAATAAGCGCCTGCTCGTCAATGTAAGTAAGGTTAGACTGCTTACCGCGCTTTGTAATAATAAGCTGCAAGACTGCACCAATATAGCGCGCAGGGACAATAATTTCGCCTTTAATCCAGGGCTCGCTAATACTCTTCACTCGGCTAATATCAGGCAAGCTACTCGCACTCTTAATATCTAATTCCTCACCAGAACTCAGTACAACTTGATAATCAGTTGAGGGGTTGGTAATAACTAAATCGAGGTCGTATTCACGTTCAAGACGCTCGCGAATAATATCGAGGTGAAGCAGCCCAAGAAAGCCAATACGAACACCGAAGCCAAGTACGGGTGAGTTTTCAGGCTCAAATTGCAAGGCGGAGTCGCTGAGGCTCAATTTTTCAACGGCATCCTTGAGGTCTTGGTAATCGTCGTTACTGACAGGAAAGAAACCCGCGTACACAAATGGTTTGACGAGCTTGTAACCTGGCAGCATTTCGGTTGCGGGCTTACGACGAACGGTCACGGTATCACCAACGCGGGCATCGCGCGTTGTGCGAAGGTTGGTAACAATGTAACCAATTTCACCTGTTGATAGTTCCGCCTTCGGGCTCATGGTTGGGTTGAGTGAACCAACTTCAAGCGCAATGCCATCTGCTTTTGTCGCAAGCATATCAATCATATCTGCTTTTTTTATACTGCCGTCAATAACACGAACGTACAAAATAACACCGCGATAATCGTCATAATAACTATCGAAAATAAGAGCTCGCGTTGCGGCTTCAACCTTACCAATTGGCGCAGCTATTTTTTCAACGACCGCATCAAGCACGTCTGTAACGCCCTCGCCTGTTTTAGCGCTAATTTTAATAATGTCTTCTTCACGACAGCCAAGTAAATTGATGACTTCGGCGGTCACTTTTGGCACATCAGCGGCGGGCAAGTCAATTTTATTGAGCACTGGAATAATAGTCAGGTCGGAGGCCATCGCAAGATACACATTCGCAAGTGTTTGCGCCTGAATACCCTGCGATGCATCGACAACCAATACGGCGCCCTCACAGGCCTGAAGGCTGCGCGATACTTCGTAACTAAAATCGACATGGCCAGGTGTATCGATAAGGTTGAGCTCGTGCTCTTTGTAACTCATGCGAACCGGCGCAAGTTTAATTGTAATCCCCTTTTCACGTTCAAGGTCCATACTATCAAGCAGCTGTGATTTCATATCACGCTTAAGAACTGTGCCTGTTAGTTCGAGCATGCGGTCGGCAAGCGTCGACTTCCCATGGTCAATATGGGCAATAATACAAAAGTTTCGAATGTGGTCTTGTCTCATGAATTAATTTCTGGCTTTTTAAACAGTATCTTTCGAATTTGGTTAAGGACGGGGTACACTTCTTCAAGTTTAAAGAGCCGACATATTATTATATACACTAACGCCGCAACGCCAACGATAAGCGCAAACTTGGCGAAAGATGACAAGAATACATCGTCAACACTCAACGGCATCATCGCAACTAATATATAGGTTGCAATTGCCATAAAGCCAGTCGCGCTTGCCATACGCCCCAATGCATGCACAAATACTTTATCAAATAGCCCCTGAATTCGACGAGACATAATATAAAAGAGAATCGCCACCTCAACCGCCGACACAATAACCGCAGCCCAAGCCAGGCCGTATACGCCCATATCAAGCCCCATCGAAAGCCACACCGCGAGCGCAATATTAAGGCTGATGGTAAACAGCGAAATGTACAGTGGCGTTTTCGTATCTTGCTGGGCGTAAAAACTTCGAGCTGAAATAAAGTAAATCGAACGGAATAAAATACTAAGAGCAAGCACCGCTAAAATTCCAGAAATATATGCATTTCCACCTGGTTTAATAAAGTGAACGAGATAGCCACGACAGAAATAGGCAATAACTGTTACCGGGAGTGCCAGCCAAATAATAACGCGTAGTACCGATTGGAGCTCTTTCTTAAATAAGTCCGGCCGACCCTGCCCAAGCCGTTCGGTCATTTTCGGAAAAGCAGCGGTACTAATGGCTACACCAATAAGGTTAATAGGAACATACGACAGTGAGGTCGCCTGTTGATAGGCACGGACGCTACCATCAACCATGCGCGACGCAAGGTTCGTTTCAACTAGCCCGTTAACGTAATCGATACCTTGGTCGAGTGAGCGTGGTGGCAGTAGTCTGAGCACTTGGTGAAAACCTTTATTTTTCCAGAATATTTTAAATCGATAATCAAAGCCCATACCATAGAGCCCGAGGCTACTCACCAGTAGTTGAAGAATGGACCCGAGCACAACCCCAAAGGCAATACCCATAATTCCCCCTTCAAATAGTTGCACGCCGAACAGTGTAATACCGTTGGTGAAAAACAGCGCGCCAATAATGATACCGATGTTATAAAGCACAGGCGCGAGGGCGAAGAAAGCAAACCGCCCCACCGCCTGCTGCATACTTGCAAACACTGTCGCGACAGCAAAAAGGAATGGGTTGACCGCAATAACGCGCATCATGCTCACCGCAAGCGCCTGACCCGACTCAGGAAGGCCTGGGCCTACTACGTAGCGAACAAGCACGTCGGCAAAGATGATAATAAGAATGCTTGCAACCAAAGTAACGATTGCAAGTAGGTTCAACAAGCTTGTTGAAAGCTCCCAGGCTGATTTCTTGTTACCGCTTGCGAGGCGCTGGTTAAAAACAGGGATAAACGTAACGCTCAACGCACCAGACACAAGAATAAAGAACATGAAGTCTGGGATAGTAAAAGCAACCGTGTAGGCGTCGAGACCCATCTTGTACGTGTCAAAGTAAAGGCCGTTGAGCAAGCGGTCGCGAAATAGCCCCAGCACGCTTCCTACAAGTGAAGACCCTGCAAGTAAGACAGCTGCTAATCTTAGCGGCAACCTTCTATTCGCTCGAGAAATCGTGGCGCGGAAATTTATCATGCAAACCTTCGTCCGCGTCTAGGCTAGTAGAGTGCGGCCTCCTTAGGAAGTTTAGCGTCTTTCAAAATGACGACGACTTCTTTCTCGTCGATTGTCTCTTTCTTTACAAGAGCTTTGGCAAGTTCGTCGAGGCTCTTACGGTTAGCGAGAATAATTGTCTCTGCGCGTCGGCTTGCTTCTTTAATAAGCTCAGCAACTTCGTGGTCGATTTCACGTGCGGTATCGTCACTATATGGGCGTTCGTGGGTAATTTTATCAAATACCATACCACCATTTTCTTCATGGAATACCTGGTCGCGGAGGCGTGAGCCCATTCCCTGTTCTATAACCATATCACGGGCAATTTCGGTTGCCTTACGCAAGTCTGAACCAGCACCAGTTGTCACGCGGTCATCACCGTAAATAATTTTCTCAGCAACACGGCCACCAAGTGCACGAGCAAGGATGTCTTTAAACTCAATGACACTGGTATAGTTACGGTCTTCTGGCGGTAGGAACCATGTCACGCCGCCAGTACCACCGCGAGGGATAATAGTGACCTTGTGAACGGGGTCGCTATCTGGCGCAACGTGGCCAACCAAGGCGTGTCCTGCTTCGTGGTAAGCGGTCATGAGTTTTTCTTCTTCGTTCATAACCTTTGTTTTACGTTCTGGGCCAATGGCTACTTTTTCAAAGGCTTCAGTAATATCGGCGTTTGAAATTTTCTTAGCGCTACGGCGAGCGGCAATAATTGCAGCCTCGTTGGCAATGTTTGCAAGGTCAGCGCCTGATGAACCAGCGGTTTTCGCAGCAAGAGTATCGAGGTTAACATCATCTTCGGTTGGCTTATTTTTGAAGTGAACATTCAAGATTGCTTCGCGGTCTTTTCGCTCTGGCAGCGTGATGTTTGTACGACGGTCGAAGCGGCCTGGACGAAGCAAGGCTGGGTCAAGTACGTCGGCCCGGTTAGTCGCCGCAAGCACAATAACATTCGTCCCTGTTTCGAACCCGTCCATTTCAACAAGAATCTGATTAAGGGTTTGCTCACGTTCGTCGTGACCACCGCCCATGCCACTTCCGCGGCGGCGCCCAACGGCATCAATTTCGTCGATGAAGATGATGGCTGGGGCATTCTTCTTTGCTTTTGCAAACAAGTCACGCACACGAGACGCACCAACACCAACAAACATTTCAACGAATTCTGAACCGCTAATACTGAAGAATGGAACGTTGGCTTCACCAGCAACGGCGCGGGCAAGCATTGTTTTACCAGTACCCGGGTTACCAACAAGCAAAACACCCTTAGGAATTTTTGCGCCAAGCGCTTCGTACTTTTTAGGGTGTTTAAGGAAGTCAACGACCTCTTCAAGGTCTTGCTTCGCAGAGTCGTTACCGGCAATGTCAGCGAAGACTACTTTTTTCTTGTCATCACCATATAAAATTGCTTTTGATTTGCCAAACCCAAGGGCTTGGTTATTCTGGCCCTGCGCCTGACGCATCATAAACATGAAGAATGCCGCAATAAGAACGACTGGAACAACAATAATGGCAAGGTTCCAGAGCACATCACCAGTAGCAGAGGGTGTTTTTACCTGAATGACAGTAGGACTTTTTGGGTCAAACCCCTGCTCTTGCAGTGAACTCTGCGAATCCTTGGTTGAGGTCTCGGTTGCTTTGTCACTCCCCTTTGGGGTAATGGTGAGCGTGTTACCCTCAACGACTATTTTTGAGATTTCGCCATTGTTCGCACGATTAATAACATCTGAGAGCGGCACTTCCTTAAGCGTTTCATGTCCGCTTGTAAGCGCAAAGGCGAGCAAAACGCCAAACACAATAATGGCCCAAAATAGCGTAATCCGCAAAATGGTATTTGATTTTTTCTTTGGTGAGGATGCATTTGATGCCATAAAAAACTATCTCTTCCTTTCGGGCGTTCTAAGAAACCTAGGTATATCTATATAATTTTATCAGTTACAGGCTAAATTGGCGAGTAGTGAAATGAAGACTGACGCCATTTCCCGCTTCGAAGGTGGCGCCAGGTTTGGCAACTTTCACTGCATGAAGGGCGCGAGCGAGCTGCGGCCTGGTCAATTTCGTTTGTGTTATCACCCGTAAACATTCTAAAGCCGCTGGTATTGGCATGTGAATAAGTGCGTAGCGATTATAGTGAGGGCCTTTGCCGATAAGGTGGGTCACTTCCTCGTCAATTTCACGTTTAATGGCCTTTTGGCGAGCGTGAAGGGCGCGAAGTTGGCGTTTTGCATCGGTTGAAAGTGTTTTCGAGCGAGTTCGTAAACGATTACGTAAATAGGCGTCTGTCGCATTGGTTGAATCTTCACGCCACGCAATGCCGTTCTTTTTTGCGTAGTCGATGAGCGCCGACTTTTCAGTATCGATAAGAGGGCGAACAATATCAGAGTCGAGTGCAGCAACACCTCGCCAGCCAGTTCCCCGGGTGAGGTTAATAGCAACTGTTTCGACGAGATCATCAAGATGGTGGGCGGTCACAATAGTGGCATTGTGTTTTTGCGCAAGGCTTCGTAAAAATGTATAGCGACGTTCACGCGCCAGCGCCTCACTCGCACGAGCGCCAAGCTCTTCGCGGCGCATCTCGAACGGCAGGCCATATCGAGTGGCGGCTTCTTCAACAAATTGCGCATCAAGGGGTGAGTCGGGACGAATACCATGGTCGAAGTGGGCAATAATCAGCTCATGCCCACCAGCGCGTGTCATCATATCAAGCAGCACCATCGAGTCAACGCCACCGCTCACCGCTACGATATATTTCATGCCTTTTGAAGTATCGCCAGGTCCTCAATAACCGCGTCACCGTGACCAATTGGCGTCACGCGTCCATACACTTTGACGACATACCCCTGAGGATTGATAATAAACGTTTTTCGAAGAACACCCTCTTTACCAAACATTTTCTTTCCCCACGCACCGTAAGCATTCATTGCTTCGGCGTCCGGGTCGGTGAGTAAGGTGAAATTAAGCGAGTGCTTCGCTTTAAACTTTTCATGACTACTTGGCTCGTCGCGGCTAACACCAACAATTTCGGCGCCCATTTCCGCAAGCGTATCACGTGCATCACGCAGGCTACACGCTTCGGCCGTGCAGCCAGGCGTCTCGTCTTTTGGATAAAAATATAAAACGAGCCACTTTCCTTTGTAGTCGGCAAGGGTATGGGTGGTATTCTCGCTATCGTTGAGTGAAAAATCTGGTGCGATATAGGGAACTTCATTCATAATTTAAGTATATGCTAAACATTGAGTTGATATAATAGCTACCAGTGTCTAAATTTTCTGAAATTGTCACAAAAGCAAAATCAGAGCGAATTCTCGCCTTTGATTTACTTCGCGGCTACTTTTTGTTTGTTATTCTGCTTAATCACCTCGAGTTTTACCCAAACGGCCTCGGCCTAGTGACGGGCCGTGGGCTTTTATACGTCTCGACGGCCGAGGGCTTCTTTGTTGTCTCGGGGCTGGTGCTTGGAATGGTAAGGGGTCGCAAGTTAATTAATCAACCGCTAAAGGTAGCGACAAAGCTCCTGTGGAAACGCTCGTTCCAGCTGTATATAACCAGCATCGTCCTTACGCTCATCTTTACACTCATCGGCAGTTTCTTTATCAATAACCCTGGCCTTAAATCTGGTATATACCCCAACCTGGGTGATGTATGGAGGCTTACGTGGGACACTATAACGCTCTCTTACAGTTACGGTTGGGCTGACTTCCTGCGCTTGTATGCTATTTTCATCTTTTTCGCACCGGCCGCATTATGGCTGCTACGAAAGGGGAAGTGGTATATTATGCTGCTTATTAGTTTTGCTGTATGGGCTCTCTACCCCTACGTTTCGCAAGACACGGCGGTGTCGCAGCCATTTAGCTGGCAGTTTATTTTCTTCGCAGGCTTTGCCGTTGGCTTCCACTGGCAAACAATTGTGGCAAAGTGGCGCAGCCTGTCACTTAAAGCGCGGCGCATTATTGGCTGGTCGTTTGTCTCAGCCTTCATTATCACGGCAAGCGCATCTGCCATTCTGGTATTTGGCTCTCAACTCGATGGTGAGCTTGGGGCTCACATCGAATCAGTTCATCACATCGTTGAGCAAGGTTTCAGCAAAGACCGCTTGCCGCTTCCACGGATACTATTGGGCGTGGTTTGGTTCTGGGGGCTATTCTATGCTGTTCGTCGCTTCGAGTCGACAATTGTGAAATATTTCGGCTGGTTGCTGCTCGAATTTGGCTCAAATTCACTATATGTTTACACTGTTTCAGCCTTTGTTATTTTCTTCATCCATCTGTTTATTACACCTCCAGGCTTTAATAGCCTGTATCTCAACTTGCTCGTGTCACTTATGGCGCTTGGCGTCGTCCACCTTGCGGTAAAAACCAAATTCCTTATGAAACTTATTCCTCGTTAACGATATATTCGGTTGCTTTGTAGATAGTGTTACCGGTGAGTTCATCGTAGGCACCAACGGTTTTAATTTTCTTCCATGAGTTCATGTATGGGGTGACGTCATCCTCAGATGTGTTGCCTATATACCAAATAGTTGGGTTTTGCTTTTCGAAAGCGGCCATATCTTTAATTTTGTGCTGGTCGTTGTCTTTAAGCATATCGAGTGAGCCATACTTGTAATCGGTACTTTCATTGATGAAATAGACGGGGTGATCTTTTGTTGAGTAGCCTATTGCTTCGTAGAAAATCCACGGCGAGTTCGCCACAATTGGAACACCAGCTGGAGAGTTTTGTATGGCAAGTTCCATGGCCTCGTGCGTCAAGACATGAGTATTAGAATTTTTGTTGAAGTTACCGTATTTGTAAACATTTGTAACACCGAAAATCATCATCCCGGCGATAAGGACTACTGGGAGTGTTCGCCAAAACGGCTTCCATTTTTTTGTACCAACAACAAGAACGATCGCCAGAAAAATAGACAGCGCAACGGTTGATGGGATGAGGTATCGTTCAACAAATGAAGGACGGAGCGGCGGCAATGATACGACAAAAAGCAATACTGGTGGCACCCAAGCGAGTGATGAAATAAGGAGGAAGGATTTTTTCTCAATTTTATTTAATGCCTTGTAGGCGCGCGGCAGTGCTATAACCGTCACGATAACAACAAATAATAGCGCCAGCGCGAACCAACTTTTTACTTGCCCGTGCTCAAGGTAATAGAAATAGTTCGTCATGTAGTTGCTTGGTGTATCGACACCAACTGGGCCAATCCAAAAGCCTCCACCCTGTACAATACCCAGCTGCAATGCCATGAAAGGTAACCATGGAATGAATAAAGCAATTGCAGTAATATAAGCGGTCATCCATTCACGTGTGAATAAGGCGGCGAAGAACTCTTTAGCCTTCATCCCCTTTTGCCATCGTTGTGTTCCCCACCATGCCCAGTGTGCCAGCCATACGAGGGCCGTAAAGTAGTGTGTCCACATGCCCAACGACACAAGCACGCCATACCAAACCCAAGCGCTCTTTTTTCTTGATTCCTGTGCATGTACCATCACGTACGTTGCCGAGAAGACAATTAAAGCGGCGAGGGTGTACATACGCGCTTCATCGCTATAGCGAATGAGCATTGGCGACAGTGAGATAAAGAGTAATGAGAGCCAGGCAACTTTTCGGCCAAACAGTTTTCGCGACAAGAAGAAGCTGACCACTATCGTTGCGGCACCGAACAACATACTCATTGACCTATAGGCAAGTTCGGTTGAGCCAAACAGCGCCGACCAGATTTTTAATAACCAATAATACAGTGGTGGGTGAACGTCTGTTGCGGTGTAGCGAGCAATATCCCAGAAGCTAAACTGTGAAATATAGGTACTAAACGCCTCATCAAACCAAATTGAGGCGCGCGATGCATTACCAATTGTGATCGCAAGAAAAACAGCAATACCAAGGGCAAGAACTAACAGATCGGTCCTTGGATGAGTTTTGACATACGAAACAAAGGACTGGAATATTTTCTTCATAAATCGACCTTTATAATAACATGATTATTTCACTATGAACAACGATATATCACGGGGCTGAATGTGTCCTGAAGGCGCTCAAAAATACTAGCTTTCAAGCCTAAAGTGTTGTATACTTACCCAAGTTGAACACCATCGGGGTGTGGCGCAGTTGATAGCGCGCTCGGTTTGGGACCGAGAGGTCGAAGGTTTGAGCCCTTTCACCCCGACCATAATTGAAAACTATTTTTATGCCTAATCCACGAATTTTCTGTTCGTGGATTTTTTATGTGTAGAAATAAATTTAAGCTAAACTAGTAACATCATGAATAACAAATTCGTTTCTAACAAAACCGCTAAACGACTAGCGCTGGGCGGTGCTATAGGCGCCATAACTGGAGTTGTACTCACTCTAGTTATACTGCTGCCGCTCTATAGTAAGGTTGGAGATTGCACCACGAACAGCACTAGCTGTTCTACCAACTTCTCAACTGAGCAAATAGGTGTCAACTTAGCCCTTGGTCTCGTATTTGTATCGGCAGTTGCAATTATTACGGCAGCAATAATGGGTATCTCAATACACGTCAAGAACAAGCAATAAACCATTTATTTGCTATGCTAGTTCTATGACAGAAACAATTTCGGACCCAATACTGGCGGCTCGCCAGACAACTTCTAATAATCATTTGAATAAATTACGCGCATCGGTTCTCGGTGCTAACGATGGTATCGTCTCGACGGCTGGCCTCGTGCTTGGTGTATCTGGTGCATTTGCATCGAAAGAATCAATTCTTGTTGCTGGTTTCGCTGGGCTTGTTTCCGGAGCTATCTCTATGGCGGCCGGTGAATTCGTATCAGTCAGTAGCCAGCGCGATAGCGAACGAGCCTTTTTGAAGATGAGCCACGACCACATTGCGCAGGCTCACACGTCTATGGCCGACGAGCTGGTTGAGCTCTATATAGCCAAGGGTTTTTCAAAAGAAACCGCAGCTATGGCAGCTAAGGACATTGCAGAAAAAGACCTTGTTGAAAAAGAAATCGAAAAAGAAATTGGCATCGACAGCAATGATATTACGAGCCCGTGGGCTGCAGCGATTGCATCGGCACTCGCCTTTACGACCGGTTCACTTATTCCACTTATTGCAATCGTGTTATCACCCGATAACTTGCGACTTCCAATAACGGCAACCGCCGTGCTTATCAGCCTTATTCTCACTGGAACACTCAGCGCTCGAGCTGGTCAAGCAAACAAAACCCGCGCTGCATTACGTGTTGTTATTTGGGGCGTTGGCGCCATGGCAATTATGTACGCAATTGGACACTACATTGGTATCAGTTTAAACTAAGGCTACCACCTTATTAATGATTGACAGCCCTTGTTTTCTCTTTTATATTTAAGCGATAGCGTATTAGCGTTTAGACGAAGGGAATTTGTTACATGAGCAGACTACCTACCCCTGGCGGTGATGACGGAAATTGGGGAAGCATACTCAATGATTTTCTTCTCTCGGCGCACAATTCCGACGGAACGCTAAAAGACATTCCTCAAGATAGGGTTGCCAACCTTACTTCTGACCTTGCATCGAAAAGTAATACTACCGACGTCGTAACTATCGAAAACAACGTCAGTACCATCCAAACGACTCTATCCAATGATGTTGCGTTGACGCATGGCGGCGGCCGAGAGGCTATCTCTTCTGTTGCTTCTAGTAGTGCCATGACCCTCAACCTTGACAATGGCAACGTATTTATCGTTACCCTTACGAGTGCGACGACAACTTTCACCTTTACGGGCGCAGCTGCAAATAAGGCCTGCGCTATCTCAATATATCTAAAACAAGACGGCTCTGGAAACCGTAGCGTCGTATGGCCTTTAGGCGTCAAGTGGCCTGGTGGTACGACCGGTTCAATCTCCACAGCGGCAAATGCACTCGATATATTCGTTTTCGAATCACTTGACGGGGGCACATCATGGTACGGCTCATTGGTGGGAAATAATTATATATGAGCCCGTTTGCTCGTAAGTTACAGCGCGCATCACATCACGTAGCAGCATCAGAATCAATATATTCAATCTGGCCAGAGAACCCAACTCCAGTAACTATATCTGTTGGAGATTCGGCTTCTGTTGAGCTGGGGCTAAAGTTTCAAAGCTCTATTGCGACGACCGTACATGGTGTTCGATTTTATAAAGGCCCGAGCAACACGGGCACGCACACCGGGTCTCTTTGGACGAACAACGGAGCACAACTAGCAACGACAACATTTACAGACGAAACGCCAACCGGTTGGCAAAGCGCCCTATTCGCCTCCCCTGTTGCGATTGATGCCAATACGACGTATGTTGTTTCTTACCACGCCCCAGCTGGATACTACTCTGCTAACAGTGGTTATTTTTCAACCAGTGGCGTCACCTCGACATACTTTACGGCCTTATCGAACAACGTTGAACACAATGGCCTTTACTTCTATAGCGACTCCGCCTCTTTTCCGACTCAATCATTTAATGCAACAAACTACTGGGTAGATATTCTTGCCGCCGGCCCCGCCGATATAACGCCGCCATCACAGCCAACTGGTGTTGCGGCTGTCGTAACAGGTAAGCTCGTGCAGTTGAGCTGGACAGCCAGTACCGACGCAACTGGTGTCTTAGCCTACAGAGTATATCGTGACGGCATATTATTAAGTTCAACCAATACTACCGACTACCGCGATACGACCGCGCAACCCGAAACAACCTATATATACACTGTTCGCGCAGTCGATTACGCCGGAAATCATAGTCAAGCATCGGCCGACTATACGCTTACTACACAACCGGACATTCATCCTTCAACTGACTTTGTTATGGGCGTCACTGGTTTGCTGGTATACCTTGACGCAAGCGGTACCACTGATGTCGATGGCACGGTTAAAACCTATGACTGGGACTTTGGCGACGGCACAACCGCAACTGGCATCTACACCGATCATACTTATGTCGCTGGAACATACACGATTACACTTACTGCAACAGATGACTTAGGCATGACCGGCATAGCAACAAAAAGCGTGAGCGTCCCAGATAATAGCTTTATGCCGAACCTTATCAATAACCCACACCTTGGTGGCTACCCAGATGAGACAAACACTGGAGTACCAGCGGGTACGATTTTTGAGTCATTCACAGGTATCTACTACGTAAAAACCGACAACACAGTTGTCGACAGTATGGATATTAATGGTTCAATCGTCATCCAGGCAAACAACGTCACAATTCGTAACAGCCGCATTACCACATCGGACTACTACCCAATTCGACGAGACAGCGGAACGGGATTACTCGTTGAGGATACAGAAATCGCTGGGCTCACTACAGACGTCACCTGCGCAATTGGATTTGAAGGCTATACGGCTCGACGGCTTAATGTCCACGGAACCGCCGACGGATTTAAGGCAAATGCAAATGTTACCATTGAAGACTGCTTCGTGCACAACCTTGCGATAGATGAAACAACACACAACGATGGTGTTCAAACAACAGGTGGAGCAAACGTTGTTCTTCAGCACAATACCTTCCGACTTGGCGATAGTGGTGGTGTAAATTCCTGTGTTCAGTTTGGAAACGAGAGTGGCACCAATGATAATTGGCTTCTTAAAGATAACTTCTTTGACGGTGGTGGCTGGATGATGAGTGGCAGCAACGACCCTACCCAAAATACCAACGTTAGGTTCTTGAATAACCGCTTCACTCGACGTTACGTCTATGGCATCGGCAATATTGGTGGTTCATTCTGGGATGGAAACTTCTACGATGATGACGGCACGGCCGTACAATAAATAACCGCCTCTTTATTGGGGCGGTTATTTATTACTTTGTTACCGTTCTTCTACTTAGCAAATTCAATTGCGCGCATTTCGCGAATCACATTCACCTTGATAGTGCCCGGATACTGCATAGTACTTTCGATTTTATTAGCAATGTCGCGTGCCAACTTAATAGCCGAGAGGTCGTCGACATTTTCGGGACGAACAATTACGCGTACTTCGCGGCCAGCACTAATAGCATATGATTTCTCAATACCAGGGAAGCCGTTGGCAACGTTTTCAAGATCGCGCATACGCTCAGCAAAGTTTTCGGCACTAATATTACGTGCTCCAGGACGTGCAGCAGAAAGTGCGTCACATATGCGAACAATAAGCGCTTCTGGTGTGGTTGCGTCAATGTCATCATGGTGCGCTTCAATAGCGTGAACAATCCGATCATCCATACCGTACTTGCGAGCAAATTCGGCACCAATGTGGTGATGCTTGCCTTCTATCTTGTGAGTGACAGCCTTGCCGATATCGTGGAGCAATGTTGCCGTTTTGGTAATACGAACATCGGCCCCAATTTCTTCGGCGATAAGCCCTGCCATGTGTGCCATTTCGGTACTATGCATGAGAACGTTTTGTCCGTAGCTGGTACGGAATCGCAGCTCACCAAGCAGGTGAAGCATCTCTTTAGGAATACCGATAACACCCACTTCACGAGCAGCATCTTCACCGGCACGAAGAACTTCTTTTTCAATTTCCTTTTCAGCCTTTGCAACAACTTCTTCAATACGGCCTGGATGGATACGTCCGTCTTTCATGAGCATTTCAAGGCTCAAGCGGGCAACCTGTCGGCGCAGCGGGTCGAAACTTGAAAGGATGATCATACCCGGCGTGTCGTCGACAAGAATATCAACGCCAGTCGCACGTTGCAGGGCCTGAATGTTTCGGCCCTCTTTACCAATAATGCGACCCTTCATTTCGTCATCAGTTAGCTTAATGGCCGTAACCGTACGTTCAGCTGTTACTTCACTACTCATGCGCTCCATTGCGGTCACTAGAATCATCTGCGCTTGTTCTTCGGCCGTATCCCTCGCTTCGTTTTGAAGCTTACTAATAAGGCCGGTTAAATCTTGCTTAATGTCCCGCTCGGTCATTTCAAGAAGCTTATCGGCAGCATCTTTTTTCTTAAGCCCGGCTATTTTCTCAAGCTTTTCTTGCTGACGAGTACGGATGTCGCGAATTTCACCCTTAAGTGTATCGACTTCATCTTCCTGTGCCCTCAGTGATTCTGCTCGCTTATCCAGTTCGTCGAGTTTCTTGTCGAGGCTGATTTCACGTTCAGCTAAGCGACTTTCTGTTTTTTCCCACACTTTGCGGCGTTCGTTTTCTTCTTTTTTTGCATCGTTTGCTAAAGCAAGCACTTCGTCTTTTGCTTTAAGTACAATGTCACTTGCCTTTGTTTTTGCATCAGCAATAAGCTGGTTCGCTTTGTGTTGTCCACCAGCCCGTCGCTGACGATCGTACGTCATTGTTCCGCCAACGCCAGCAAGTACTCCGATAACAGCGGCGATAATTCCTTCTACCATGTTGTGTCCTTCCTCAAGAAACCCCGGCCAAGTGTTCATCTTGGCTAAATGTGATCACAGACCCTCTTGAATGTTCAAAATAAAAAATATTGGAAAGTCCCTGAATAAAATTACAATGGACTACCTATATTGTAGCGCTCAACCGAAAGACTTGGCAATAGACTATTTTCGTGGCTGAGTAATATTCGCCTCGCCACCATATTCGGGCAAGACAATTTCATCGTTTTGACCATCGAGGAGGCGCTGTAAACCAGTGTACTGCCAGGCTTCGCCAGTTGCCCCGACAATCGGAATATTATTTGCATAGGCTAGTGAATTACATACAGTCACGCCAATACGAAGACCTGTAAAGCTGCCGGGGCCTTGATAGATAACGAGGCCGGTAACATCGTTCCATACCTTTTCTTGGCCAGAAAGTTCCTGCTCAAGAAAACTAAGCAAGCCTTTCGCAAGGCCCCGGGCGGCTTCCCATGTGACGTCGTGGCGCCACTCGCCTTCGACAAGGCTGAGCCGACAGGTTGGTGTTGATGTATCAAGCAATACAATCATCCTCTTTGCGCTCCTAATTCTTCTGGCAGCTCAATTCTCCTTGTTGTCTCTGATGGAGCAGTGATAGATATTGCATAATGTTGTTTTGGTAATACCCCTTCAACAATTTCTGCCCATTCAATAACGGTAACCGTTTGCGGATCACCCACCATTTCAGCAACTTCATTTGCCATAATACCGGGGTCGGTTAACCGATAGAAGTCATAATGAACCAGCCGCAAATCATCTCGTCCGCTATAGACACGGCTAATTGTAAAGCTGGGGCTTTGCACCTCGTCATCAATACCAAGACCCTTAGCAAGCCCCTTCACAAAAGTGGTCTTGCCCGCCCCAACATCACCGACGAGTTCAAAAACTTCGCCGCCGCGAAGGCGCTCTCCAACGCGCGCCCCCAAATCTCTGGTGGCCGCTTCGTTTTCTACCTCTATAATCATCTCTCGTATTATACCATTAACGTCTGGCGCTTTTAAAACCATTCCTTTACAATGGAGCGTAACCATTATGCGCATTTCCGATACAATTCTCGAAACTGTGCTTGGGCGGGCAAAACTTGTGACTCCTGAGCGACTGACCACCTTAAAAGAAGAGGCGGAGCGTTCAAAGCGCCCATTGCAAGATATTATCCTTGAGCAAAAAGTCGTTGACGAGACAACTTTAGTGAAGGCGTTTTCAGATTACTCTGGCACTCCTTATGTAGAAATCGAGCCCCGCTCGGTTCTTCCGGAAGTCCTTAAACTTATTCCAGAGCGTGTCGCCCGCCAATACATGGCCGTCAACTTTAAGGTTGATGCCGATGGGGTGCATTATCTTGCCATGGAAGACCCTGACGACGTTCAGGCTATTAACTTCATCCAAAAAGAAATTGGCACAAACTCGCGTATCTTCATTGCAACCCGTGAAAACATTCTTGAAATTCTGGACATGTACCGCGGTGACGTGAACAAAGAGCTTAACGAAGTTATTGAAGGTCAGCGCAGTGAGGTTCAAACCTCATCGAGTAATGCCACAACCCTCGACCAAGATATATCAGAAGATTCGCCAATCGCCCAAACCGTTAATCTGTTACTTGAATTCGCTATTCGTTCACACGCCAGCGACGTGCATATTGAACCACGTGAAGAATATATCCAAGTACGATACAGGGTTGACGGCATTCTTAAAGAGGTTAACCGGCTACCGAAGAACGTTATGAGTGCGCTAACGAGCCGTATCAAAATTCTTGCCAACCTGAAAATTGACGAACGCCGCGTTCCTCAGGATGGCCGTTTTAAAATTACGGTTGGTGAAAAGCAGTATGCACTTCGTGTCAGCACCCTTCCTATTGTTGACGGTGAAAAGATCGTCATGCGTATCCTCGACGAGTCAAACCAGGCCGTCACCCTTCAAGAACTTGGCTACTGGGGCAGAGCCCTTGTCGATATTACCCGCGAAATGAGTGAGCCGGACGGCATTGTTCTCATGACCGGGCCTACCGGTAGCGGTAAGTCCACTAGCCTCTTTAGTATCCTTACCATGCTCAACAAGCCAAATGTGAACATTTCAACCGTCGAAGACCCTGTTGAATATAAAATTATCGGTGTTAACCAAACGCAGACAAACGTTAAGGCAGGAATGACCTTCGCTAACGGCCTGCGCGCCCTGCTCCGTCAAGACCCGAACATTATCATGGTTGGTGAGGTCCGTGACAGCGAGACGGCTAGTCTCGCTATTCAAGCGGCTCTTACAGGACACATGGTGTTTAGTACGCTCCACACCAACAATGCCGCGACCAGCCTGCCGCGCCTGCTTGATATGGGTATTGAACCATTCCTTATCGCCAGTACTATTCGCGCCGTTGTTGGTCAGCGCCTCATCCGACGTCTTCACAAAGAGTCACGCCAAAGCTATGCTCCAAGTGAAGAAGAAAAAGCCTCGCTTATTAAAATGTTTAATTTGAGTGAAAGCCAAGACTTTAAAATTATTCACGAACTTGAAAAGCAAGCAATGGCCGCTGGCCTTGGCGGCGATACGCCACTAAGCACTGACGAAAACGGAATAAAAACCCTCTGGCGCGCCGATAAAACCTATAACGAAGATGAGGTTCAAGAAGGGTACCGTGGCCGTATTGGCATTTACGAAGTACTCTACAACTCATCGGCAATTCAAAAACTTATTATGTCCCACGCCACAAGTGAAGATATCCAGACACAAGCGATTCGCGAAGGTATGATTACAATGCAAATAGATGGGCTTATTAAGGCACTTCGCGGCGAAACAACGATTGAAGAAGTTCTTCGGGTGAGTAGGGGCGAATAGCGCATGCCACACTTTTCCTATATTGCCGCTGATGCGCAGAACAACACCGTTAAGGGTAAAACTGACCTTCCAGACCGTGCCAGTGTTATTACCGCTTTAACAAAACAAGGCCTGCAACCTATTAGTATTCGACGGCTCAAAGAAAAAAAGTCATCAATTGATTTTGACCACCTTTTTGAATCAACTAAAGTTAAACAAGACCACATCGTTGCTTTTACTCGACAGCTTAGTGCCATGATTGGTGCTGGCGTACCACTCCTACGTTCTCTGACGTCAATTCAGAAACACTCCGAAGACAAAGCGTTACAAAAGATATTGGCGAGTGTCGTTAAGAATGTTGAAGGCGGTATGCCATTAGGTGATGCGCTTGCAAAACACCCTGACACCTTCAACGATATCTACGTTAACATGGTGCGCGCTGGTGAATCGGCCGGTATTCTTGATGATATCCTAAAACGTTTGGCCACCCAGCTCGAGAAAAGTTCCGCTATTCGCAAGAAAATTCGTAGCGCCATGGCCTACCCTATGGTACTTATGGGAATTACCATCCTCGCCTTCTTTGGCTTAATGCTCTTTGTCGTGCCACAAATTGGTAGTATCCTTACTGACCTTGGTGGGCCAGAAGCAAAGCTACCTGGTATTACACTATTCATGCTCGGCCTTAGCCACGTTATTGTGACGTATTGGTATATCATCTTCCCTATTCTTATTGGTAGTATTGCAGCGCTCGTTATGTATATTCGTAAAAACCCGAAGGGTCGTCGACAGTTTGACTCGTTTATTCTAAAAGTTCCCGGTATAAATATCATCATCAAGAAGATTTCAGTGGCTCGTTTTGCCCGCACCTTCTCCGCACTCATGGGGGCCGGCGTGGCCGTACTTGAGGCACTCGACGTTACCTCAAGGGCGGTTGGTAATATCCTGTACGAAGAGACGCTTACCAAGGCTGGAGTACAGGTTAAAAATGGTCGGTTACTGTCAGCAACGCTTGAAAATAATGAACTTTTCCCATCAATTGTGGCCCAGATGCTTGCCGTTGGTGAGGAAACTGGGCAAACCGATACCGTTCTTCTTAAAGTTGCCGACTTTTACGAAGAGGAAGTCGACCTAGCAATTGAGGGTATTAGTGCCATTATTGAGCCTGTGATGATTGTCCTTATGGGTAGTATGGTTGGCCTAATTGCCGCCAGTGTTATGTTGCCAATTTCACAGCTTTCACAGAATATTAAATAGTCCGGAATAACCATATACGATATGGCTATTCTCTCGCTTCACCGTGCTATAATACGGTGGTAGTTACATTAGTGGGCATATGTCAAAATTCTTCTATAAAGACAAACCGATAGTTGGTCTTGATATCAGTAGTACTGGTATCAAGCTTATGTCTATTGACCCAAAAAAATGGCTTGTTAATGGGTACGGGTCACTTGATCTTGACCCACTCAGGATGAAGGAATCGCTCGAGAACGAGGGAAATACATTTCTCACCGATAGTATTAAGTCGCTCATGGCTGATAAAATCATCGGGTCGGTTTCAGGCAATAGGGTTGCCATTACCCTCCCAACTGCCCGAAGCTATACGCGCACCTTTACCCTGCCCGCATCAGCCGAAAAGTCGCTTGATGAAGCAGTTGTTCTGGAGGCAGAGCAGTACATTCCCATTCCTGTTTCAACGCTCTATATTGATTATGAAATTATTGAACGTGACCGAAAAACTATCGTTGTACTTATGAGCGCCGTATCGAAGGTTATCGTCGACAATATCACTCGCAGCGTCGAGGCCGCTGGCCTCTTCCCTATTCTTATTGAGCCGAGTATGAACGCAGTTGGACGGGTACTCACCGCTACTGAGGATGGGTCGCTTCCAACTGTTGTCGTTGATATCGGGCCAGCCACAACAGATATCGCTATCCTTGATCGTGGGTCAATTCGCGTCACCGGTGGCGTTCCTATTGGTGGTAATACATTCACCCTTGATATTGCAAAGAAGTTAAATATTGCACTCGAAAATGCACATCAACTTAAGGTACTTAACGGACTAAGCGCTGGTCCCCGACAACAAAAATTGCGTGAAGCCCTTGAACCTGGCCTCGAGCGAATTATCATGGAAACCAAAAAGGTCATGCGCTACTACACCGAGCGCATTAATAGCGAGCGTAAGTTAGAGCAGCTTCTTATTGTCGGTGGCGGCAGTAACGTACCGGGCATTGGTGAGTACTTTACTGAAAACCTTATCATTGCCGCACGCGTTGCGAGCCCTTGGCAAAAACTTGATTTTGATAAAGTCCAAGAACCACCGCGACAGTTTCGCTCGCGCTACATAACTGTTGCTGGTGTTGCGAGCGTTAATCCTGGAAAGGTTTGGAAATGATAAATTTACTTGCTAACGATCGTAAGCTGGAGATTTCAGCTGCTCGTACTAATATTGTTATCGTCCGCTACACGGCCATTGTCCTGCTCGCCGTCCTATTTATCACTGGCGTCATGGCGCTTTCCTACTCTCTGTTAAGTACGACAATGGCAAGCGCCGATTCGCGCATTGCCACTAATGACGTCAAGGCAGATATTTACAGCGATACCAAAAAGCAAGTCGATACACTTAGCGCGCAGCTTAACGATTCAAAAACAATTCTTAACCAGGAGATTCGTTATTCAAAGGTGCTCGTTAAAATTGCCCAGCTTATGCCTAAAGGCACTATTCTTGATAGTCTCGACCTTTCGGCCGCCGCCTTTAGCGGAACACCCGTCACGATTAAGGCATACGCCCGCTCTGCGTCTGAGGCAAGCCTCCTGCAAAGCCAGTTCCAAAGCTCTCCGCTCTTCAGCCAGGTTGTCCTTCAAGGGACGGTATCAAGCGGTGGAATTGATGGCTATCCGGTCGTCGTGTCTATGACGATCTCACTAAATAGGGCGGGGCTATAAGTATGAAGCCAAAGAAACAATTTAAACCACAGAATTTACGCACTTTATTAGTATTTATCTTTATAATTGTTATTTTCAGTGGCATTGGAGTCTTCTATGTTGGGCTCGGAGTACTCGGCGACTACTCGACCAAAGTTAACCAGCGTCTTGTAGACGCAGATGCGAGCGGCAAACAAATTGAAGGCCTACAGCTGCTTAAAACCCAGCTCACCCAAAGCAACTCGCTTGTCGCGAAAGCCAATCAGCTATTTGCAACGCCTGACACGTACCGTTCTCGTACACTATCAGACATAAAAAATTACGCTGATGCCGTTGGGCTATCTATTGAAAGTACGAACTTCGACAATACCAGCGCACAGACAGTTGCTGTGGCGCTCTCACCTCCCGTTTCCTATGGCAAACTTATTGCATTCCTCAGTAACATCGAGAGTAACCTGCCGAAACTTCAGGTAAGCTCAATCTCTCTTCATCATATTAACGGGGGTGATGCCGATAGCGTTAAAGTTGACCAAATAAAAATTGACATTTCGGTGAGGTAATCATGGTAAAGGTAATAATCAAAAAACAACACGGCACCTTCCCAAAACTCTTCCTGTCTTTCTTGAGGCGTTTTCACCTATTACTGTTTTTTATTGGAGTCGTAGGGCTACTTGGCGCCGCAGTTATCCTTATTAGTAAAACCCTCACCGATACCTCTTCGCAGCAATATACCTCAAGCATTGAAGCTGGTAGCATCGACCAGCCAACCCTTGAGCGCATCCAATCACTTCATACAAGCGACAGTCCATCGACCCCACAGCTTCCCTCTGGGAGAGTAAATCCGTTTGCTGAGTAATGTGAGTAGCACGCAAGTGACAAAAAGCTTATACTAGACGTATGTTAATTCTTGGATCTCGACTAATAAATGCACCGGTCATGAGCCTTCAAACAGGTACCCGCCTTGCAACGACCGTGAAACCAGTAATTGATCCTGCTAACCTACGAATTATCGCCTACTCAGTTGAAGGTGACTTGCTGGTTGAAAAACCGTCGTTTATTAGAACCGCTGATATCCGTGAGTATGGCCATATTGGCATGATTATCGATAGTAACGATGAGCTTATTGGACTTGATGATGTCATTCAGGTAAAAAAGGTATATGAGCTCAATTTTTCGTTAGTGGGGCTACCAGTTATCGACGAGAACCGACGCAAGCTTGGGAAAGTAAGCAATTATACACTCGATACGCTCGACTTTGTCATTCAGCAAATCGATGTCCAAAGGGGGTTCTTAAAGGGTCTTACCGATACGGGGCTTCTCATTAACCGCTCACAAATTATCGAGATAAATAATTCTTCAATTGTCGTAAAATCACCGTCAGTCAAAAGCAGTGAGCCCGTCATGAACGCCATACGGAGTGAGTTTGTTAACCCATTCCGAAACCCTAGCCCACAACCAAACTCAGAGGCCAGCGTCGAACAATAGGCTGGCTACTCTTCACCCTCTTCAATTGTTCGAAGCGCCTCTTTTACATCGTCATAGCTAAAGCCTTGGCGTACTAAATACGCCATGAGTTTCTGCTCATCACTATAGCGACTCGCCTTTTTAGCAATGATTTTAAGAATCTCCTCGCTATCAAGGCGATTTCCTTGGTCAAGCATACGGTCCACAATTGCTCGCTCCACACCCTTGCTGGCAAGTTCAGCCTGAAGCTTTCTGAGGCTGGTCCCTTTTCGCAGGTTTCGGTTTTCCACCCAAAAACGTGCAAATTTTTCATCGTCGAGATAGCCCTTTTCAACCAATCGGTTAAATACTCGTTCGGTTAACTCTACGCTTACACCTTTTCTCATGAGACCATTTTTCATTGGTGCGTCACGTGTTTTTCTGTAGAGGTAATCTCGCATTTCCCGCTGGCTTCGCGGACGAGTGAAGACATACTCAAGCGCCCGAGTATACACCTTGCCGAACTGACTTTCATTTTCAAGTTCGACAAGCTGCTCTTCGGTATATTCTTTGTTAGTACTTATACCAAGCTCGGCTACCTGTGTAATATCCAGGGAGAAGCTGTATGTGCCGTCGACGAAAACATTAACACGGTTTTTGTCTCGCACCTGGGCTTTTAGTGCAGTGATTTTCATTCAAGATACCGAGACATTACTGCCCAGGATTATTCAGCAATTTCAGCGGCGACTTTTTCGCGAACTTTTGTCTCAATTTCATCGAGTACATTTCGGTTTGCTGCGAGGTATTGCTTAGAGGCTTCTCGCCCTTGGCCAATTTTTGCATCTGCATAATCGAACCACGCGCCACTCTTACCAACAATGCCGTGAAGAACCGCAAGGTCGAGTACGTCACCTGTTCGTGAGATACCTTCGTTGTACATGATGTCGAATTCGGCACTACGGAAAGGTGGAGCAATCTTGTTCTTTACAATTTTCACTTTAGTTCGATTACCAATTATTTCCTCACCAGATTTAATTTGACCGGTACGACGAATATCGATACGGACCGATGCGTAAAACTTGAGTGCATTACCACCAGTAGTGGTTTCTGGGTTGCCAAACATCACACCAATTTTCATACGAATTTGGTTAATGAAGATGACGATTGTGTTGCTCTTGTTGATAATGCCAGTAAGCTTACGGAGCGCTTGGCTCATAAGGCGAGCCTGAAGCCCCATGTGGCTATCCCCCATTTCACCTTCTATTTCGGCGAGTGGTACAAGTGCCGCAACCGAGTCGATAACAACAAGATCGACAGCATTTGAACGGACAAGTGTTTCAACAATTTCAAGTGCTTGTTCACCGTTATCTGGCTGCGCAACAAGGAGGTTATCGGTATCAACACCAAGGCGGCGGGCATATGAAGGGTCGAGCGCGTGCTCAGCGTCAACGAAAGCGGCCGTACCACCTTGCTTCTGGATTTCTGCGATCGCGTGAAGAGTGAGTGTTGTTTTACCCGAAGACTCTGGACCGTACACTTCAATAATACGACCCTTGGGGTAACCGCCCCCAAGTGCGAGGTCGATACTTAGCGCGCCGCTGCTAATAAGTTCGACGTCAATTGTTTTTGTATCACCGAGCCGACGGATTGCACCATCGCCAAACTGCTTATTAATTTGCTCTTGTGCAAGGCCAAGTGCTTTGAGCTTAGCCTCTGAAGCAACATTGGATTGGGTCTTTTGTGTCTTGGTAGTATCAGACGTGTCAGTTTTCTTTGTTGCCATAATTCCCTCTCTTTCTCTAAAACTTATTATACGCAGACGAATGTTAATTTGCTATAATCTATAGAGATGAAATCATCACGTGGATTTACCGTTATTGAACTGCTCGTCGTCGTTGTACTGCTTGCTGGCTCAAGCATCCTATTTTTCGTACAAAGAAATAACATTGAAGTCGCGGCGCGCGACGAAGCACGCAAGACGTCTATTAATGCAATGTACTACGGCCTTGAAGAGGTTTACTTCAAAGAACACCAGTCTTACCCCCGAACGATTAGTTCATCCGTGCTCCCTTCAATTGACCCAGAGCTCTTTAAAGATACATCTGGTGTAAAAATTGGTGAAAGCACTAGCGAGTTTCGCTATGAGCCACTTAACTGCACCGACGATAATTGCAAAAGTTATACCCTCCGCACAACGCTTGAAAACGAAGACGACTACGTCAAAACAAGTCGCAATAGTTAATAGCTAGCTATTCGCCATCAACAGGTCGGCCGTTTTTAAATGCCTCAACAGCATTATTCAAACGAGCAATGTGGTCTTTTGGGTTGGCGACGTAGCTAAATTGGTATGTCGTCTCGTCACCTTCCGTACTGAGCCGGATGCTACCATAGTTAAGAATCTGCTGCGTAATACCACGCTGGGTGAAGCTTGCGTCTTCAATATTCGCAAGGCTCACCGTCTGTTCTTGGCGAGAGAAAAGTGATGTTTGAATTTCCTCAATAACACTCTCGTTTGTAAGAAAGAAACGATTCTTTTTATACACATAGTAAGAAATGAACATGCCAAGCGCGACAACCCCAACAAACAACCAAATTGGAATGGCAATAGCCGCGGCAGTCGCCATTGCGCCTTGTATCGAGAACGCTTCGACGAAAATGTCATAATTAAAGAAGATAGCCAGCACAAAAGCGATAAGCAGGGTCCCAACAACAAGTGGAACGATAATGCCAACTGGGTGGCGGTGAACAGCGCTGATGATATATTCACCCTCGCTCAAGTTAAGCGTTGGATAGAGGCGTTTCGAGCGCTCATGAAGACGGTGTATCTCTGGGGTAATGATTTGCTTTTCCGGGTTAAGCGGACGAGCAATGTGAACAACAGAGGGCTGTGGTTGGTACGGGTGTGAATAAAGGGGTTGACCCTGAGCGTCATAGGCAACAGGTTGAGTAGCGGGATCTTGAGCGTTTTGTGCTTGTGGGTCTTCGTTCATGAATGTATTATAGCAATTTTTATTCGTTATCAGGTACACGATTAAGGTGCGTGAAAGCACGTGGTGTTGCCCTTCGGCCGCGCGGTGTTCGCTCGATAAGACCAACCTGAAGCAAGTATGGTTCATAGAAGTCTTCTATAGTGCTCGCCTCGTCACCAGTAAGGGCGGCTAACGTCGTCAACCCAACAGGGTTCGTTCCATACATTTCAATCATACGGAGTAATAAATTGCGGTCACCAGCGTCGAGCCCAAGCTCGTCAATTTCAAGTAACGAGAGCGCCTTGTTTGTGATGACCGTATCGATAATGCCATCCCCGTTGACATCGGCGTAATCACGAACCCGTCGTAAGAGACGATTAGCAATTCGTGGGGTTAATCGAGCCCTGGTTGACATTAATATTGCCGCTGGCTTATCAATTTTTGTTCCTAAAATGTTGGCTGCTCGGCTAATAATTCGCGCGATTTCATCGTGAGTATAGAATTCTAAGCGATACATATGCCCAAACCTGTCGCGAAGCGGTGCGGCGAGTGCGCCGGTACGGGTTGTGGCGCCAATTATCGTGAACTTCGGCAGGTCAAGGCGCACACTCCGTGCGCCAGGCCCCTTTCCAATCATAATGTCGAGCTTGTAATCTTCCATTGCCGCATACAGCACTTCTTCAACCGTGCGACTCAGGCGATGAATTTCATCAATAAATAGAATGTCGCCATCAGCCAGGCTCGTTAAAATACTCGCCAGGTCGGCGGCGCGTTCAATGGCTGGACCAGCCGTTACCTTAATAGTCGCGCCCATTTCGCGTGCAATAACAGTGGCCATGGTTGTTTTACCAAGGCCCGGAGGACCGTAAAGAAGAATGTGGTCGAGCGGCTCGCCCCTCATCTTAGCTGCTTCGATTGCCAGCTTGAGGTTTGTTTTTAGCCGTTCTTGGCCAACATATTCGGCAAATGACTGAGGACGAAGTCCAATTTCAATAATCTTCTCATCGTTATCTTCGTTGTGGGTTGAGGTATCAACAATTCGTTCAATTGCCATACGTTATCCTCGGAGCGCCATCCTGACGCGTTCGGCAGTTGGGAGGTCTTTTGGTACATTCTCAAGTGAAATAAGTGCGTCGTTAAGTGAGTAGCCAAGTGCCATTAACGCTTCGAGCGCTTCATCGCCTACCGGAGTAACCCCTATGCCACTGGCATGAGCCACCGTTACAGCCAAACCAACCTTATCAGAAAGGTCAACCACAACGCGTTCGGCAATTTTCTTGCCAACACCGCTTGCTTTAGAGATAAAGCCGCTATCGCCGTTTGCAATACCGTTGCGCACGGCTTCACTATCACCAAGCGAAAGGATAGAAAGTGCGGCTTTTGGACCGACACCTTGGACCGTAATAAGCAGTTCGAATAGTTTTTTAGCCGCCAATGAAGAGAAGCCGAAGAGTTCTTGTGACTGCTCGCGAATGTGATGGTAGGTGTAGAATTTTACTGGCTCACCCAAAAGGGCACGATCAAAATCGCCAGCCGCAACTTGCACTTCATAGCCAATATCATGGACATCAACAATAATTGAATTTCCAACTTTTTCGGCAACTACCCCAAAAACATGCGCAATCATTATTCTTATTATCGCACATTGGCCACTAATCAACCACCGTTAGCATTTTGCATGTAAATTTTATAGAAATAACATACTGGGTTTTTATAGTTAGGTATATGAAGAAGCATTTGCAGGCATACGGGTATTATTGCATCACGTTGAGCGCCGAAGGGCCTGCGCCGCTGATGCGCTCAAACAGTGAACGGGCGTTTATTATTGCTCAACTTCAGTATTTTCTGAGCCCTCGGCTTATTCTTGGTGAGATACCCGCTTATCGGCAGCTCGCCTCGTGCATAGACCTTTTGGCTTTTTCCATTAAAACGAATGCTGTTCACCTGCTTATATTTTCCATCGACCCAACAGTCAGCCGCTACTTCACGAGGTGCCTAACAGACCAGCTTTCTCAGTACCAAACTGAAGTGAACCCTGCTTTCAGCCACACGTATACAGTACGAAGCTCAATTGAGAAGCTGGCCGGTGCGCATGAAGCACTGGCGCAGTCGTTGGCAATCCACCTGCTGCATGAAGATTGGGAGTATGACCGCTATTCAAGTATCGGTTTCTACTTACACGACCGTCGCGGCGACTGGATGCGAACCTGGCGGCTGGCACGTTTATATAACAATGAGTGCGAGCTGTATCGCAATCTTATTCATAGTCATCTGTATCGAACAACAGTAACGCCTACTGCGCCAAGTGCTGATGCTCAATATCTCGCCCAAGAAGCGCATGGGTAATGGCAGCGGCAAGCGCATCGGCACAGTCATCAGGTTTTGGCACCTCTTTTAGCCCAAGTTGAACCCGGACCATTTCCTGAACCTGCTTTTTATCTGCCTTACCGTAGCCAGTAATTGTTTGCTTGATTTGCATAGGCGTATATTCGAAAATTGGCACACCGTGCTGGCGCGCAACCAGTAACGCAACGCCACGCGCTTCGGCCACCGACATAGCAGTGGTAATATTTTTCGTAAAGAAAAGTCGTTCGACAGAGCATGCGTCGGGTTTCGTGGCCTTAATAATTTCAGTGAGGCTATTGTAGATATCCTCGAGCCTTTCGTCGTGTGCGGTATGCGGAGGGGTTGTTATGACGCCACCGTCAACCAGCGAATAGCCCGTCCGCTGCTTATCGTCAACATCAACGACTCCAAAGCCCATAATGCCCGTACCAGGATCAATGCCAAGAATTCTCATACCTCCAGTATAGAGGTACTTTACTTTCTTACCAACCCCCGCACGCGGGCCCAAAGTGTTCGCAACTCTTCACGCCATTCCCACACGGCATAGGCCACGACGAGCCCGATAATTATGACTATCGTCAGCCAATAATACCAACGCGGCTGACTATCTGCAGCCCCCAGCACTTTATAGTCTGCATTCGTCATTTTCACAATCACACGGCATCGGTTTGTTTCAGGATTTCGTTCCTGACCCTCCTTACAAGGTGTAGGCGTGGTTTCCGCAGCCGTAACCGCACGACAGCGGTTTGTTTCTGGGTTACGCTCTTGGCCCTCTTTACATGGCGTTGGCGTCGTTGCGATCGCCGTTGAAGCGATAAGCTTACACCTTCCCGTTTCTGGGTTCCTATACTGGTTAGCTACGCAGGGTTTTTGCTCTGAAGTTGCTTGCGCAGGTGCGGCATCAACTATGTCTTCAATTTGCAATACCAACTCATTAGCAGCACCTGGTGTCACGCGTGATGTGTACGTCCACGTTCCGCTAATAAAGGCCCAGGCCTGACCGTCTTCGGGCGATACGTATTCGATAACGTCACCAACCGCAACAGTATCATTAAAAAGCTGCACCCTCCCTGTCGTATTAACAAGTGTGAAGCCAAGCTCGCTGTTAGAAAATGAAAGGTACGATTGTGGTGCGATGGTGGTTTGCGCAGGGAAGGTGTACCATTTAGGGCTATCAGTTCCAATGCGCAGTTTAAGGCCATCGAGTGAGACGGTTTGTGTATCATTTGGGTTATAAAGTTCAATATATTCACCATCGACATCAGAGCCAGCAGGGTTCGCTAGCAGCTCGGTAATAATGGGCGGCAGCGGAGTTTGCGGTATTTCACCACCCGGGGTATCTTCGGGCGTATCACTAGGCACAACCGTGAGTGTCAGCGCGCTTTGCGGTGGCTCGGCGGCATCTTCCATTGTCCAATCTGTTGCCTCGTTATTTATTGCGTATATGTCTGGCTGTGAAATGAGTTTTATCCTTACCCAAGCCTTACCACTCGCAAGTGAAGTTGTCCACGACCTACTGTTAGCCTTTTCTTGCTGGGCATCAACCACAGAAATCGAATCGGTACTCCCGACAATACTGCCACTGCTTTGGTTTGTCACGGCATACACCAAGGAATAAAAATCGCGCGCATAGCTGTGGGCGGAGACATACTCTTCTGAAGCAACCGTTAGATAGCCGAATGAAGGCACCATGAAGATGGTATTCTGACCCTGCGAGGCAGCCGAGTTAAAACAGGCGAAGGCAGCATTTGATTTATTCATCAAACACGTACCCGTCATATCGACAGGCTCCATTGAAGCGTTATATAGCACAGTAAGCTCTTCTTTTGCACCAGATGCCCCACCCGCCTGAACGTACGTGATAATAACATTGTGTGCTGAAGAAGCGTGCGTAGGGGTTACGCACGCACTACCGGCGAGAACTACCAAACCCAAAAATAGTCCAAACTTTTTCTTCAGCATGGAACTTAGTATAAAAACTAAGTCTTAACTCTCTATTGAATTTGAGGGTGAAATGAAGCTTATTCTTCGGTTTGAATATCGGCGTTCGTGTGCACATTCGTCACATCGTCAAGATCGTCAATTGCATCCAGGAGTTTCAAGACCTTCGCAACAACTTCCTCATCGGTAATGGGAATATGAGCGTTTGGAACGTACTGAAGTTCAGCGCCAGTTACCTTCAGGCCTGCTTCGACGATTGCCGTGCGAACTTTTGCGAGTTCTTTTTGATCAGTGTAAACCACTAATTCCTCGTCTTCTTCAACCGCGTCCTCTGCGCCGGCATCAAGTACCGTCAGCAGCGCGTCTTCGCCAGTTGCAGCGACAGTAATAACACCCTTTCGGGAAAATTGGAACATCACGCTTCCTGCGTCGGCAATACGGCCACCATTTTTTGTCAGTGCATTGCGAACCTCTGGAAAGGTACGGTTTTTATTGTCGGTTGCGGTTTCAATAATAATACCAATGCCGCCTGGGCCCATCGCTTCGTAGGTTGATTCTTCAAGCTGTGCGGCATTTTTATCACTAACGCGGTCAATCGCGCGCTGAATATTTGCAACTGGCATATTCGCCTGCTTGGCCTTTTCAATCGCCATAGCAAGGGCCGAGTTCATAGTGGGGTCGATACCGCCACGCGCTGCAATGGCAATTTGGTTGCCAATTTTCGTAAAGACAGCGCCGCGCTTAGCGTCTTTTACGCCTTTTTCACGTTTGATAGTTGACCATTTGCTGTGTCCAGACATAAGAAAGCTCCGTTTATTTTTCGGTCGTTATCGCTATTATAACAGATGACACGCCCGTTTTGAACCCCCTACGCGGTACTTCTATAAAAACCTCGTACTCCCGAAAGGAATCTTCGTTCGTACATAAATGCCCGTTCCTAGCGTGCCCGCCGAGTGGATAGTCCGCTCACCAAATCGCCTATTCAAATCATCTACCGCCTCAATAATATGCCGCTCCCTCGTCATTTCATCGGCAAACAAACTGAGCTGCGACATATCCAGCGGCGTCAGCTCGTAGCAATGTATGCCTATTTCGCGAATGCTATCGGGGGCCTTACTAAATAGTTGCAGCGCCTGGCTAAAAATTGATTGGTCGCTAAAGAAGGGGAGTGGTGATAGGGAAGAGGCGTGCCAGTACCCGCGGTCGAGCGTTTTTGCATAGACATATATCCCCCTCGCCGCCCTTTCCTGTGAGCGCATACGTCCGCCCACAGATTCGCATAAATGATGCAGCCGCTGCAGTATTTCATCGTGTCTTAAATCGAACCGCTCCAATACATACTGCCGCCCAATTCGCTGCATTTGCGTTTCCACGTCGTCAACTTCAAAACCCCGAAGCCGCTTATACCACCACTCGCCCACGACGCTTTTAAAAACGACCTTCTGCAGCGTCACGACTTCGGCGTCAAGAAACTGTAGGGGAGTGTCAATACCGACGCTTTTGAGGCGATATTCGTTGCGCTCGGCAATACCGGTTAGATCTTTTAATTTCATCCCTGAAAGCACCTCACGAATATTGTGCGACGTTATCACATCAAGCCCGTCCGGTTTATGCAGGCCTGCCGCAGTTTTCGCCAAAAACCGGTTGGTCGAAATGCCAACATTACACCTCATCCACACCCCAATTTCGTCCTTAAGCCGCTGCTTAATTTCCTGCCCAATATCCGCCAAATCCCGCCCGGCCATTGCCTGGGTTGCGTAGTGAAAATCAATCACCCCCTCATCGATACTTTTCATGGTGACATGGGCCGAATAATCACGCATGATGTCGAGCAACTTATGGTAGACGTACCGATACTTCGACGGGTCACTCTCCAGCGCAATAAGCCCTGGACACAGCGCCTTCGCCTCAATAAGTTTCATCCCCACCTTCACCCCTTTTGCCTTCGCCTCGTAGCTAGCCGTTACAATAGCTGTTTTGTCGGTTCGGCGGTTCACAATAGCCACTGGCTTTCCACGCAACATCGGCCGAGCCTGCTGTTCAACCGTCGCAAAACAACTGTTAAGGTCGATATGCATAATAAGCGGGCGCTCGGTACTGTGCTCGCTGGGCAATGGCAAGTAGTCGTTATTACTCATAATGGTCTGCCTCCATAGTAAGCCGCCACGTCAGCCGTTCGCTATCAAACTCCAGCCGATAATCAGTGCCTCCATCAGTTACGTCAAAGGCATGAATTGTTTTTGTACCGTGGGGCAGGGGATGGCTCAGTCCAAGTTCCGTCACCGTCACTTCTCGCCCACTCACCCGCTTAAATTTAATTGGCTGACACGGGTGATGCCCCGATTTAAACACCGCAATTACGTTAACCGGTTCGTTCAAAAAGATTTCGTCATTCATATTCAATAGTTCTCGTTTAAGTAATTCGAGAAACGGATGATGAATTGTTCGCCCGTTCTCCCCTGCCCGTTTCTAGCGAGGGAACCCGAAGACGATTGAATGACCTATACGCGAGGGACGCTTTGCCGTAGCTAGTGTGTATCGCGGGGTATACATCCATTATATAATAGAAGTGGAGGTGTTTATGGCAAATGATTTATCTCACATCAATAAACAGATCCAAAAATATACAGCCGACATCGATTTCGCCCGTCGACAAGCGGTAAATCAGCGAATGATGGCCGACCAAAAAGGCCGTGAAGGCAGCCCCGACGGTGGCACGTATTATGAACACGAGGCCAACCGTTTCGAGCAACAAGCAGAAGAAATGGAAAACGAAATTGACCACCTCGAGACAGAAAAAGAGCGCATTGAACGGCATATTGCCGAACTTGAAGCGCAACGAGCCCACGTTGACAGAGAGCACACCGACCGCCTCGCCCAACTCGACCACGAGATTACGCAGCTACGCGGAAGTTCCTTCATGCTATAGCGACACCTAGGCAAAAGGGGTATTATTTGTTAAAATCAGCTCTGTACTCACGTGGCAGCGTAGCTCAGTTGGTTAGAGCGCGAGACTCATAAGCTCGAGGTCACTGGTTCAATTCCAGTCGCTGCTACCACAATAGACTCATAGATACCATTAAGAGGCTTCTTTACCGAAGCCTCTTAATGTTGACTTTTCTCATTTAAAATGCTAAAATATGCATTGTCAAGTGCCTAGCCCAAGTCAGTCCACTACCCCACAAGGGAGGAGTTGAGATGACGAAAGTCGCGCATGAAGTCGTCAGCTGCGAGATCAAGATCGTTGCCCCCGGCACGTTCGAGAACGTTCTGGGAATCGCTCTCGAGCTCGCCAAGACGATGGATCCGAGCGCCACGGTGTCCTTCGACTACGACGGTCGCACCTTCAGTGTCAATCACGACAGTGACGCCGACCTGATGGTGCGGCACTTCCGGCGCCCGCGCAGCACCACTGCAGACATCATCGGTTCCTACCCGGACCCCGAGGTGACCGACGTCGACAGGATGATCACGCACGAGCGCGAACACCTCCTGCCCACCATCCTCACCGAGCGCTGACCACCCACAACCCCGTTACCAAGAGTAGAGCCCCGCTCCTCGTGGAGCGGGGTAAAACTCTTTTTAGGGGTCGTATGCCAATTAGCTGCCGCATAGTATATACTGATTCCATACAACTCTAAAAAGCAAACATACATGACAAAGCCTGACAGTAGTTTTGTGAAGTTCGAAAAGCAAGTCCTGCGCAACCTAAAGGGTGCTCAGCGCCATACGATTGGTATGTGCAAAGCTATTATCAATCGCAAACGATATAGTCGTTTTCTTCGTATTTTAGGCCCCGGCCTCGTGACTGGTGCAGCCGACGATGACCCATCGGGCATTGCAACCTATTCTCAGGCAGGAGCAAGTACTGGCCTCGGCCTATTGTGGATATTCCCTCTTATGTACCCTCTACTACTAGGAGTGCAGGAAACCTGTGCGCGCATTGGCGCCATTACGGGAAAAGGGCTTGCTGCGGTTATTAAAGAGCACTACAGCAAAAAGCTTCTTTATATTTCTGTCTTTCTCGTACTTATCGCCAACACTATCAATATTGGTGCAGACCTTGGCGCAATGGCCGCGACAACGCAACTCTTCGTGGACTTACCGTTTAGTGTACTCGCCATATTTTACGCAGTCGTTATTGTCCTCCTTATCATCTTCGTTAACTACAAACAATATGCAAAAATTTTAAAATGGCTGGCTCTTACCCTGCTTGCCTATCCCGCAACAGCTTTTCTAGTTGGCCAAGATTGGCCTCACGTTATTGCAACAACGTTTACTTTCCCCACGCACCTCGATTCAAGCATGATTTACATTATCGTCGGAATTTTAGGAACCACTATTTCACCGTACCTTTTCTTCTGGGATACCTCTGAAGTTGTTGAAGAGGAGATTGAAAAACATAGCCTCGTCAAAATTGGGACCGTCCAGCGCGCGACCAAGCGATTCCTTCACAACATGCGACTCGATAATTTCGTTGGCATGACGCTCGCCAGCCTTACAGCCTGGTTTATTGTTATCGCCTGTTCGTCGACGCTTTTTGTGCACGGAGTAACGAACATAGATAGCGCCGCAGATGCCGCGCGCGCGCTTGAACCGCTGGTTCAGCAATTCCCTAACTCTGGGCTTATATCTAAAATCATCTTCTCTATTGGTATCCTTGGCCTCGGCCTCCTCGCCGTTCCCGTACTCGCAGGCTCATCGTCATACGCACTCAGTGAAGTTTTCGCCTGGAAAGAAGGTCTCTACCGTAAATTCCATAAAGCTAAAGGTTTCTATATTGTTATTATCGCTTCGACCCTCGTCGGGCTGCTAATAAACTTCATTGGCATTGACCCTATTAAGGCGCTCGTCTTCTCAGCGGTCTTCAATGGTATTGCCGCCGTGCCGCTGCTCATTATGGTTGGTAAAGTAAGCAATAACAAAGCAATTATGGGCGACTATAAAAACAAGCTCCTTTCAAACATCATCATAAAGATTACTTTCGTCGTTATGCTCGTCGCCGTCCTTATCCTTTTCTGGACAACGATACAGGGATGGATTGGCTAGTTCTTAGTCCCTGCTAATCACCTGCGTAGAAGAAATCGAACCGTATCGCGTTGCCAGCGACGGTACCGGAACTATTCGTATATATCGGGCGAATGTAGAAGTAATCACCATCGTTGTATGCAATATCGTATCCGACGTTAAATACCCAGTTGAGCTGCGGAGCTGTTTGTCCTACCATAACCTCCCATGTGCCCGTGTTTGAATTCTTTGGCACGAGCCTTTGCCACGAAACAACAGTTGGCGAAGGCGTGCCTGTTGCCGAAGTGTAGACACTTACGTAACCCGAGTACGCCATATTAACACTGCTTTCCGTTGGGGTTGTAACAACTATGTTTGATGTATTGGCGGGTGGTGTAAGAAGGTTTGTTCCTGCTGGATAATTCGGCACATGCCCAGGGCATAATCCAGTCGATGGAGCATTATTCGTCGAACTAACATAATAGGTAGACGACGTCGCAGAGCTTGTAAGGCTCATGCAATACGATGCCGGCGTTGCGCTGTTGTCAACCGTGTACTGAAGTGACGTAGCAGCGCTCTTTTGCGCGCCCTTACCATCGTTGAGACTCGTTGTGACTGAAGGGTACTGCTCGTTATTTGTTACTTTATAGACAGAGAGCTGGGTTGCGGCGCTGGATGCGTCAGTCATTAATGCAGAGTCGGCCGCACGTTTTGTTATTCCGTTATATGAGACGATTGTAATAGCTGCCAGAATTGCAATAACTACTATAACAATGAGAAGCTCAACAATCGTAAACCCATCGGAGGCACGACGCTCGTGGGCACGCATATCATTTCGTGTAAAACTCATCTCTTAAAATTATAATGCATGTGTTTTGACAACGAAATAGCAAGATGCGGCACCCAACGACCCAACAGACAGAAGCACCACGTACCGCTACCAAAAGCTGATACGCATAGGCGTCCTAATTAAAGGCCGACAATAAATTCACGTTGAGAAACAAAATCACGCAGCTCGGCGTTGGTTCGGGGTCGATCCCAGGTAGCGAGTTCAAGTACTTCGCTCATTGTAACGGGTTCGACGGTAGCTTGTGTTGATTCCATGTTCTGTTGCCTTTTTTTGTTTTTATTGTTTTATGTACTTACAGTAGCATAAGCTTGATGTAAAGTCAATAGTCTTGTGTGCTGCTTTTGACGTCAAGGTGACGCTTATGGTATAACTTACTGTGGAGGAACCCTCAAAAACAGAAACAACATGGACATACTTACCTCTTTAGCAATTGTTGCGTTTGCGGCGCTTATCCACGCGAGCTTTCAGCTGAGCGTTGGCGTATTATCGTTGCTGAGCGGCCATGCGCTGAGTGCTAAAAAATCGAGGGCTCGCATTTTGCGTCTTACCACTAGTTACACTATTGGCGCCGGGGTGATGACGTTGCTTATTTTGTCATTCGTATCGCTTATTTTTCTTCATGCTTTTGGCTCTGTCGTACCGCTGCTTGTATGGGCACTTGTCTGTGGGCTTGTACTAGGGATTGGTATCGCGGTGTGGCTATTTTATTACCGACGCGATAGCAAAGGCGCTGAACTATGGATTCCGCGATCTTTTGCCCGCCACCTTCACGACCGCAGCAAGGCAACACATTACGGCGCAGAGGCCTTCAGCCTTGGCCTCACCAGTGTCGTTGCAGAGATTATTTTCATTATTCCATCACTCAGCATTTCAGCGCTTGTCCTGCTCGAGCTACCCGGTTCTTGGCAACTTGTTGGTATTGCTATTTACACGCTTGTTTCGCTCCTTGGCCTGCTTATCGCTTGGGCCCTGATTGGAAGTGGTCATTCACTTGCCCGTATTCAAAAGTGGCGGGTTGATAATAAGCGCTTCCTGCAGTTTTCTGCCGGTGGCGCACTTATTGTGCTTGGCTTCTTTGTCTACGTCAGTAAAATAATGGCGACAATTTCGGGAGCCATCTAATGCATCCGGGTGGGCCAACAACACATGTCGTTAAAAACGGACATCATCGACATCCCGAGCCTTTTAGTGGCGAGAAGCTTCATGCGAGCGTTGTTGCTGCCTGCTTGAGTGCCGGTTCACCAGCGGGACATGCCGAGAGTATTGCCCGCCGCGTTGTCGACGAAGTAATGCTGTGGCTCGAAAATCGTCCGGAAGTAACTAGTAATGATATCCGCCGCGTCACGGCCCGTGCTATAAAGACGTACCACCCAGACGCCAGTTATTTATATGAACATCATCGATCGATAGTATAAGGAGACCTTTGTGGCAAAACACACATTTGACTATGACCTCATTGTAATCGGCAGCGGCGCTGGCGGAAGTGCTGCAGCAACAATTGCCGCTCGGGCTGGTAAGCGCGTCGCCGTTATTGAAGAGAGTGTGTTTGGGGGCGAATCGCCAAACTGGAGCGACATTCCAACCAAAGCCCTGCTGCACGTTGCCCGTATATTCGACGAGGCACGACATGCCAGCAAGTTTGGCCTGCGCACCGCGACCTTAGGCTACAATTACCCATCAATTCGCAACTGGAAAGACCTGGTTGTTACCCGAACTGGCGCAGCAAATAACCGCCGTTTCTATGAGAATATTGGCATTAGCGCCTTTAACGGCAAGGCGCATTTCTTAACTCCGCATGAAATTACCGTCAACCGACGTCACCTTTCGGCGGCTTATTTCTTACTAGCAACCGGCTCGTCGTGGACTGCACCAAAAATTCAGGGGCTCGATGAAGTTCCCTACTTTACGCCGCGGACCATTCTCGAAACACTTCGCCCACCAAAGATTCTTTTTATTATTGGTGGTGGCCAGTATGGTGTTGAAATTGCCCAGCTAATGGCGTCTTTTGGGACGAAAGTATATATTGCCGAGCAAGCTGCGCGCATTCTTCCTCACGAGGACCCCGAGGTTGGTGAGCTTATGGAGCGCGTATTGACCGAGCAAAAAGGTGCCACCATTCTCATACACAGCCGTGTTTTGTCTGTCGAAAAAGAAGGCATTGGCAAAAAGGTGCTTATTTTACGGGGTGGTGTTGAAAAATACATTAAGGCTGATGAGATTTTGGTGGCGACAGGACGGCTACCAAACGTTGATTTTGGGCTTGAGAATGCCTCTATTGCCTATACGGCAAAGGGTATTGAGGTAAACGATCATCTTCAAACAAGCGTTAAGCATATTTATGCCGCTGGTGACGTGCTGGGCCGCGATAGCCACACCCACTCTGCCCTTCTTGAAAGCCGCGTGGCCGCCCACAATATCCTAGAGCGTACCAAACTAGGCGTCGACTACACAGCAACGCCGAATGTTATCTTTACGACACCAGAAATTGCCCAAGTTGGCCTGACAGAAGACGATTGTCGTCGCCGCGACCTTCCAATTAATAAAGCTATTGCACCGCTGACAATCGTTGCTCGCAGTAATACTGCCGATTTTCGCGATGGGTTCGTAAAGCTTATTACAGACAAAAAAGGCGTTATTTTAGGCGGAACAATCGTTGCGCCACATGCCGCCGAACTCATTCATGAAGTTGGGTTAGCGGTGAAATATAGCCTCACCGCGGCGCAGTTGGCTGACACGCCACATGCTTTCTTGTCATGGTCGGAAGCTATAAGGGTTGCAGCACAAAAACTTGTGAGCTAAATCACCTTGATTCATAAGCATAAATGGTATAGTAAAATAAAATAATAATCACGCTAGGTGGAAATACATGGTACTACTGTCTATTAATGCAGGCTCTTCAAGTTTGAAGGTGTCTGTATTTGACCGAACTCAACTCAATACCCCGCGCGCCTCTCTTTCTGTTGAAGGAATTGGAACGCCTAACGCAGCACTTATTCCAAACGGTGCCTATGGAAGCGACGAAACACAGCACCCAACCATCGATACATTTGACGATGCTGCTGACCAAGTAAAGTCATGGCTCTCTAGCAAGCTTGATGTGCAATCAAGTGACATCGAAGTTATTGGGTACCGCGTTGTTCACGGTGGTGAACGCTACAAAGAGGCATCAATTGTCACCCAAGACCTTATAGATTACCTTCAATCAATTACTCCGCTTGCACCAAACCATATGCCGGCGACATTGACCGCAATTAACGCCTTTCGCGACGCCTACCCAGACGCACCACAGGTCACCTGTTTTGACACGAGCTTTTTCCACGATATTCCAGATGTTGCAAAGACATTACCAATTCCCCTTACCCTTCAACGTGAAAACCACATGCGCCGTTATGGCTTCCATGGCCTCTCCTACCAATACTTACTGACGAGTTTTAAGCAACAAGAAGGTGAAGCAGCAGCCAGTGGCCGCATTATTATGGCTCACCTAGGAAGTGGCGCAAGTGTCACCGCAACCGTCAACGGCCAGCCAATCGATATGTCAATGGGCTTCACCCCTGTTTCAGGAATTATGATGAGCACCCGCAGCGGCGACCTTGAGCCCGGTATCTTCTCGTACCTGCAAAACCAACTCGGTATGTCAGTTGATGAAGTTTCAGCGCTTTTAACCCACAAATCTGGTCTTCTTGGTGTATCAGAACTGACCGCCGATATGTACACGCTTCTTCAAAGCCAACACGACAACGAAAACGTTGCCCTCGCACTTGACCTATTCTGCTACAAAATTACCAAAACAATGGGTGGTTACGTTGCGGCATTAGGTGGTGTTGATAGTATTATCTTCAGTGGTGGTATTGGTGAGCGTTCGGCAGAAATCCGTGCGCGTATTTTGAAGAACTTCGGCTTTATTGGCCTTGAAATTGATGACGAGCGCAACAGTAAAAACGAACGACAGATTTCAACTGATAGTTCGAAGGTTGGGGTGCACGTTATACAGGCTCAGGAAGATTATAGTATTATTACACAATCGTTAGCAGTTATTAATAAGGGGGGCGAATAAAAATGAGTGAGGCAACTGTCTCGGCAGAAATGCTACAAAAAATGGACGCGTATTGGCGTGCTGCAAACTATTTATCAGTAGGGCAAATTTACCTACGAGACAATCCACTACTCAGGCGGCCGCTTGAGCTTGGCGACGTCAAGAAGATGCTTCTTGGTCACTGGGGTACTACTCCTGGCCAGAACTTTATTTACGTTCATCTTAACCGTGTCATTAAAGAAAACGACCTTAATATGGTCTACCTTTCAGGCCCAGGACACGGTGGACCAGCCCTTATGGGTAACACCTACCTTGAAGGCACCTGGAGTGAAGTCTACCCAGACATGCCACAGAACTCAGAAGGAATGGCAACGCTGTTTCGTAAGTTCTCATGGCCAGGTGGGCTTTCGAGTCACGTATCACCACAGGTTCCTGGCTCACTTCACGAAGGTGGCGAGCTTGGCTACTCGCTCAGTCACGCGTTTGGTGCGGTCTTTGACAACCCCGACCTCATTGCAGCCTGTATTGTTGGTGACGGTGAAGCTGAAACTGGCCCACTGGCAACTGCGTGGCACTCAAATAAGTTCCTGAGCGCTAAAACTGACGGTGCGGTACTGCCTATTCTTCACCTTAACGGCTACAAGATTAGTAACCCTACCCTGCTTGCGCGTATTGAACACTCTGAGCTTGAACAGCTCTTCCGTGGCTACGGCTGGACCCCTTACTTTGTTGAAGGCGACGACCCAGAACTCATGCACGCCCGTATGGCGCAAGTGTTGGACGAAGCTATTCACGAAATTAAGCGTATTCAAACTCAAGCTCGTGAACACGGCAACACCGTGCGTCCTCGTTGGCCAATGATTATCCTTCGCTCACCTAAGGGCTGGACTGGTCCAAAAGAAGTTGACGGGAAGCCAAACGAAGGGTCATTCCGTTCGCACCAGGTACCATTCCTCGTTGACGATGCCCACACCGAGAACCTCACAAAGCTTGAAGAGTGGCTCAAAAGCTACCGCCCAGACGAGCTATTCGACGAAAGTGGCCGACTTGTTCCAGAACTCGCTGAACTTGCCCCAACCGGCAAGAAGCGCATGGGTGCAAACCCACACGCTAACGGTGGCTTGCTGCTCCGTGAGTTGCAGCTGCCAAACTTCCGCGATTACGCTGTTGATGTTTCCTACCCAAGTATTGTCAACGCTGGTAACACCCACGCGCTTGGGCCTTGGCTCCGCGATGTCATTAAGATGAACTCAACAAGCCGCAATTTCCGCATTTTTGCACCTGACGAAACGATTTCGAACCGTCTTGAATCAGTCTTTGAAGCAACCGACCGTCAATGGAATGCTCGCGTTGAAGAAGGAGACGAATTCCTCGCCAGCGAAGGTGCTGTCTTTGACGCACAGCTTAGCGAACACCAGGCAGAAGGTTGGCTTGAAGGCTACCTGCTAACTGGCCGTCACGGAATTCTCCACAGCTACGAAGCATTCATTCGTATCGTCGACTCAATGGTGAGCCAACACGCGAAGTGGATGAAAATGTCCAGCGAATTGCCATGGCGTGAAGAAATCTCGAGCCTTAACTACTTGCTGACCTCACACGTATGGCGCCAAGACCACAACGGCTTCACACACCAAGACCCAGGGTTCATTGACCACCTTATTAACAAGAAGGCAGACGTTGCACGTATTTACTTGCCTCCAGATGCCAACACGACATTGAGTGTTATGGACCACTGTCTGCGTAGCCGTGGCTACATCAACCTTACCGTTACTGGTAAGCACGAAGCACCACAATGGCTCACTATGGACCAAGCCGTTGAACACTGTACCAAGGGTGTTAGCGTATGGGACTGGGCTTCAACTGACAAGGGCGGAGAGCCTGACGTCGTTATGGTTTCAGCCGGTGACATTCCAACACTTGAAAGCATGGCCGCAACATCAATTTTGCGCGAACGTTTGCCTGAGCTCAAGATTCGTGTCGTCAACGTTGTTGACCTCATGCGTCTACAGCCAGCTACCGAGCACCCACACGGCCTCAGTGACATTGAGTACAATGAACTCTTTACCACTGACAAGCCAATCATCTTCGCCTTCCACGGCTACCCATGGCTCATTCACCGCCTTGTGTACCGCCGAGCTAACCAACGCACTCACGTCCGTGGTTACAAGGAAGAAGGAACGATCACAACCGCCTTTGACATGACCGTCAAAAACGAACTCGACCGCTTCCACCTTGTTATGGACGTCATTGAACGCGCCGGATTAACAAGCGAAGACGCACAGCGCCTGTACGAAGACATGGAAAAGAAGCTCATTGAGCACACTAACTACATCGTCGAACACGGTGAGGACATGGAAGAAGTTCGTAACTGGACATGGCCACACGGACGCAACGAAGCCTAGTCTTGCGCTTTTGCGCCTGACGCGACTTATACAGAATACGAAGGACGGGTTGAAAAACTCGTCCTTCTCTGTTATTATTAACCTTGTATCGCGGGGTGGAGCAGCCCGGTTAGCTCGTGTGGCTCATAACCACAAGGTCGTAGGTTCAAATCCTACCCCCGCTACCAAGAAAGACTTTTCAGAGACTGGAAGGTCTTTTTTGTTAATCTGTAAAATCTGAGATAAAGATGAGACTAAGTTGTAATAACAGGGTTGAAGGTATATTATTTGCTAAGCATACTAATCACTATTGATAGGAATTATATGGAACAACAAAGCACTGGCGGAGTCAAAAAATCTAAAACAAAAGTAATCTTAATCGCCTCTTTACTTGGTGGTTTTCTGTTATTAGTTGGCGTGTCAATTACAGGGCTTCTTCTATACCAAAATAGCCGCTACACCACTATTTTTTCCGAAGCTAATAGCGACACCGTAGAATCTGTCATTTTTGCTAGCGAGGAATCAAAAGAAATGCAAAAAATGGGTGAATTAGCTGCTACTACGAATAAAAGTGGCGCGATGGCCGATACTGACCTCAACGAACTCGACCGCCTATCTCGACAGATTGCCGATCGCTTGAATGAGAAGTGCCAAAACTACGATAAAGAGTTCGTAAAAAGCAGTGAAGTGCCTGCCGGCCCACTCGAAACATCGCTCCTCTCTAAGGACAAAAAAGATAGCTTAAAACAGCTATCAGACTCTCTTGTAATTCAAGAGAACGAGTATTGTGTTGATGCAAGAGCAACGGCTGGCCAATCACTACTCACCTTTGAGCTCGCTTCGGCTCGAACTGACTGGTATAAAATATATAACTCCGACTACACCGATACGCAGGCGGTGAATCGACTAAAGAAATATAGCGATGGATCATACGAGGTTGCGTACCGCTTAGAAATGATAAGCGCTTCAGGTGACAAGTTTGGCGAACAACTTGATATTTTCACTAATATGTACAAAAAAATTTACGAGTACAGTAGCGAAACGGACGAAACGCTTTTTAAAAAGGAGTGGAAGAGCATACTCGACGCACAAGCTCAATATAGAGCAAACCCTCTTTACTCAGGGCTAGAATCGACACTTCAACAGCGTGCAAAAAAATCTCTCGAAAACACGTTAGCTTTCTACGAAACAATGAAGCGGGCGAGCTCTGAAAATCAAGACAAGCTGCAATACTCATCTTCAGCAACAACCGGTATATTACTTAGCAGCTGCATCAACAAATACAAGGCCGACTTAGACACACTACCGGTTGCAAGCTCCGTAAAAGATCTCGTTACTACCCTTAAGGAGAAAAAATACCTTGATAACGGGTTGTCTCTTGAGCTAAAAGGAATTACCTACACCTCCGCGGACGGCTCCGACGGGGCCCTGACTATTACAATTGAAGCAACAAACAAATCATATGAAATTGTTCTATAACACTATTCTTCTGAGTTAATACTCTTACTATACCCGCCAAACAAAAAGTTCAGCCACTGCTCTAAATTACTCGTTTTATCCTGCGCAACAGCGGCTGAAGACGTTTTCGAACTCGAGGCAGCATCGTCGGCAGCTTTTATAGTGGCGGAATTATCGGGCAGAATAAGCACGCTCTCGCCTGGCATAACGAGGCCAAGTGAATCGCGCAGCGCCAGTTCTTTATACTCATTGGTTGTGAAGTAACGATTTTGGAGTTGCAGGTTATCTTTTTGCAATTCCACCAGTTGAAGCTGACGCTTTTTGTAGTCGACTTCTTTTTGCAACGTATAGTTTCGCTGCATTACCTGAAGTGAGCCCCACACCCAACCGGCGGCAATTAAAAAGGCCACCAAAATGACAAGGTTATTAAACGTCAGGAGCTTGTGACGAATGTCGTAAATAAATTTTCGTAGCTGTATTTTTTTCATAAAAGACGCTTATGGCTTGCTATTATTATATACTATGGACAAATAACTGTACCTTCGGATAAAGGGATATTCGTAGTATAATTATGCGAGCGGGGCTGTAGCTCATCGGTTAGAGCAGGCGGCTCATAACCACTTGGTAGATGGTTCGATTCCATCCAGCCCCACCAAAATTGACTTATAGTGACGTCAGCACCTTCTGGCGTCTTTGCTTTTTCCGAATAAAATGGTATAATTCACCCTATCCTTTGAGTATCGCCGAGCGATTGGAGATCTGATGCCAATAGGCGTCATTGCGTGTGCCTTCGGGCAACAGAGGACGAACACCGCGGGTCCAAGCAACGAGGCCATCGGCCGCGTCGCACATCACATCAAGTGGACCACGAAGGGCGTCATCGCGGCACAGTGGGAGGTCGAAGCCTTTCTGCAGAGAATCAACTTCCCTGCAGATAAGGTTATCGGTGCCTACGGTGCCAATGGCCACTACGTGACCACCGAGGAGGTGTTTGCGGAGAGCCTCGCCTACTTCAAGTCCGTTGGCGTCTCGGAAGTCGTCATCGTTGCTCAGCCGCTTCACCTGCTGGTGATTCGTCGAGCGATGAAGGGCTGGAGCATCGATCCGAGTTTTCACTTCACACGCGCCTATGACCGATTGATGCGTCGAATCCCCTTCGATCGATCAAGCGGCAACGTGCAGTGGTGGACGCGAGGACCAATCCGGTTTGTGACGTACCTCGTCCGAGCCACGCTCTTCGGAGTTCACGGTCGCTAGGCCTTTCACGAGGTCAAGGTGCGCCGAGATAAGACAGTGTCAAGATGCTGTTTGTCTCGGCGCTGTTTTATTTGCTTATTCCCAGCGGAACACTCTAAACGCAATAACGTAAATAACGACCATCCAGGCAACCACAAGGCCAACCTGTGGCAGAATATCAATAAGGTGCGCGCCTTCAGTCGCAATGAGGCGAATGCCGTCAATAACTGGAGTAAGCGGCAAGAATGCGGAAATATTTTGAACCCATTCTGGCATAAGGAAGCGAGGGAAGAAGGTTCCCGATAGGAACATCATTGGGAAGACCACGATGTTGGCGAGTGGCGCCACCTGACGTTCGTTCTTCGCCCAGCCACCGAGTGCCAGCCCAATACCAAGAATCATAATGATACCGAGTACCAAGAAGGCCACAAGCTCAAACCAGTTACCTACCACGTGAAGGTTAAACACAAGAATTGCCACGATAAACATAACAGCAAGCGACACGATACCAATAATTGCCTGACCAATCATTGTCGAGACGAAGTACTGCCACACGCGCAGTGGTGTGGTGCTGAGGCGGCGCAAAATACCCATTTTCTTTAGTTCTGGGAAGACGTTAACAGGCCCAAAAATGCCCATACCGATAATGGCGAAGCCAAGAAGCCCAGCGAAAGTATAGTCGAAGCTGGATAAGCTACGTTCATTAAGCTGCTCGCCCTTAACAGTGAACGGGGTGACGGTTGCGACAAGCTTCTGGTTAACCGCCTTGAATTGGCTTTCGAGAATTGAGGTCAGCGCAACACCAGATTGCTGGTTATTTTGCGTGTAGACCACCCTCGCTTCACCTCCAGGGAACTGTTGGCCTTCAACTGTATCTCCGAAGCCTTTTGGTAAAATAATCGCAGCATCGAGCTCTGAACGGCTCATTTTCTGCTTTGCCTCATCGAGGGTGGTAATATCTTTATTAATTTTTAGCACGCTGCTATCTTCAGTTTGTTTGACAAAGTCTTTTGCAAAACTCGATTGCGATTCGTTAATCAGCGCTACTTTAAATGAAACCGACGAGCTACCACTGTTGAGGCCACCAAAAACGAACAGGAAAATAAGCGGAAAGCCAATGGTAAAGAAGAGTGCCGTTCGGTCACGGAAAAATCGCTTGGTGTTAATTCGAACGAATGTCGCAACGGTATACCACTGCTTCTGCCAGTTGCTTTTCATTATGAGTCATCCCTTAGGGCTTTGCCGGTTAAGTCGATAAATACATCCTCAAGGCTAGCCTGTTGCACCAGCTGTTTTTTCTTAAAGCCACGCTTGAGCAATTGCTGAATGAGGTTATGCGGCGTATCGATAGCAACAATTTTGCCATTATCCATAACGGCAATGCGGTCACACAGGATTTCAGCCTCGTCCATGTAGTGGGTGGTCATAATGACACTAATTCCCTTTTCACGAACTTTCTCAATAAGGTCCCATAGGTGACGGCGAGCTTGAGGGTCAAGGCCGGTGGTTGGTTCATCGAGGAAAAACACTTTTGGGCCGTGCACGAGCGCTGTTGTAATGCTAAGGCGCTGTTTTTGCCCACCAGAAAGATCTTCGACATAGTTCTTGGCCTTTTCTTCAAGGTCGACATCTTTTAGGAACTGCATTGGGTCAACCTTCTCACCATACGCAGCCGCAAACATTTCAATTACCTCAGTGAGGCGGGTTTTGTCTTGAAAGGCTGGCGACTGTGGCTGTACACCAATAAGGAATTTAATTGCTTGTGGGTCGTCGTTCACGTCGATGCCATCAATTTTGACGCTTCCGCTGTCAATTGGCCGTAACGTCTCCATCATTTCGAGGGTTGTTGTTTTGCCTGCACCGTTTGGGCCAAGAATACCAAAAATTTCGCCCTTCTTAACGGTAAAGCTAACACCATCGACAGCTTGTTTGTCGCCGTAGCGCTTCTTGAGGTTCTTCACTTCTACCATATGTGTCATAACCTTTATTCTATCTCTGTTATTAGATAAGAGCAAGCTTTTTCCACCTACTACATATAGCGTAATTTTTACACCAAAAAACGCTAGCACTATGGGTATAGTAGGCGTAAAATGAGGTACAGATTCGCGCCCTACTGGAGGGTAGAGTACACCTATAGGGGGTAGTATTCCTTTATCCAAGGCGTTGAATCGCTCTTGGATATGGTGTTCTCTTCCGCGTCATAGCGTAAGGAGAGGTCTCATGACGGTGACGATCTTCAGCAAGAAGTCGTGCGTACAGTGCACCGCCACCTACCGTGCGTTGGACAAGGCAGGCATTCCGTACGAGGTCATCGACCTTCAGGAAGACCCCGCCGCCTTCGACTTCGTCATGGCACTTGGTCACATTCAGGCACCGGTTGTTCTGGTGCATGACGGTGATTGGCCGAGCTTCGTGCCGACGCAAGACAACAAGGCCAGTCACTGGTCGGGCTTCCGTCCCGACATGGTGAAGGCCCTTCACGAGCGGCTTTCGGCACTCGTCTGACACTCACCACCCACAACAACCCCTTCCAAGAGCGTACGCCCCGTCAGATTCGTCTGCCGGGGCTACTCTCACGTTTAAACCATGTTCGTAAAAAACAAAAACACCCCCGGGGAAGGGGGGTGTTTTGGCACCTGTTTGTTTGCCCTAAGTATAGGAGCAAACCGGTTATGGTGCAAGAGTAATTTTTACTACTACTTCTTCTTTGAAACAGTAAGGAAACCGTTACGTGGGTTTTCTTTAACAACGCGGTCTGCTGGTAGATCTACTGGTTTACCCTTTTCGTTCTTCTCAACTTTTGCGAAGAAGAAAATAGTTTGTGGCTTGCCACCACGAAGAGTAACTTCGGTGCTGTGCAAGTAATAAGTGACGCCCTTTGAGTTAGTGTGACTGTAAGCCATGTAAGTATATACCTCCTATTAGTGCTATACGGTGTTAGAGTACAGCCTCCCTAGGGGTGCTGTCAACATCAAATTTTTTTATAGCGCCGTCGAAGCATAAGTTGTAAGATGGCGATGCCCATCAAACGAATAATAATGAGCAGTAATATAACCCCAAAAACAAGCACTGACCAGCCCGCAAAATCGGAGCTCCAAAGTGGCGATTCGTAGGCGTGAATATACGCCTCTTGTCGGGGCTTACTGGTGTCACTTGCAGGGTCGGCGGCGGCTGGATATTTAGCCAGTTCATTAGTGGTGCATTGCAAATATCCGTACGAATAATAGCTATAGCGAGGGGCGCAAACATCTTGGGCTTTTTTGTAAATATTACCGTTTGGATTGGCGTCACCATATTGGTTTTGTTGCCACGATTGCAGGTCACGGTTGTAGCCACTTTCAAGGTACACACCTCGGCCCAAATCAGTGTTCATGTGAGAAGAAACATATCGTTGTAAGTCGTACAACCTACTGACGATTGCTTGTTGATCACCGAGCTTATCCGCAGCAATAACCGCATCGCGGCGCTGCACCATACCGATATTGTTAAGGCGCAAAAAAGTTGCCGCAATAAAGCCGATAATAATAAGAACAACAATAAGCTGCCACGTTTTTACCCGCTGCAAATCTTTTATACTATGCTTAATTCGACTTTTATCAGCCACAACTCTCGAGGTTTCCCACCTTTATAACTGCTTTTCATTGTAGCATGATTCACTATTTTTTATAGAGAGGGAACCGAGCTGTCAAAATGAGCAATACGGCAGCAGCGGCGATATAGAAGAAATTGTGCAGCGCAAACGCTTCGCTTGTGGCAAGTGTCATAAGGCCAAGCATCAAGGCTGCAATTCCAGCACCAAAATTAGCAATGGATTCTGAAACCCCCAAATAGGTCACGCGAACACCCGAAAGGTCGGCATTGTCGAAAACGGCGCGCGTGTAAGGAAGCATATACCCAGTTGTCGCAAGTTCATTCGTAGCGTTCAGGCCAGCAACCGTCACAGGAGACTGTATGAATGGCCGAACGAGGTGAATCAGTGAGTTGGCGATTGTTGATATCCTCATAAGGTCACCTCCTCGACGGCGATCAATCAGACGTCCATAGGTGTACGATGCCAAAATCGCCACAACCAGTACAACCGATACCAAAATACCGGTAATTGCATAGACGTCGTTATTTGAGCTACTGAGCCCAATAATTATAATCGCGACATACAGCGTCCACACCGTTCCCGATGCGAACACATCGAAGCCAGTCCCAAACTGCGCCAGAGAATGGCGAAACAGGAGACCCCACGGGAAGCCTCGGAATGTGAGTTTTTGATTAATTCGTACTGGCTCCCCTGTCCGCAGTAGCGGTGTAGCCGCGAGCGCAAACAATATCGCCGCCAAAATAATAACAACCTGCGGACCCCAGAAATACGCGATAAACCCACCAATCAGTGGGCTAATACCAGTGGTAACTTTTTCAAAAATATTCATGTAAGCAATTTCTTTGCCTGCATGGGTAAGGCTTTTTACCTTTGAAAAATCGACGTTATACGCAATGCCGTACATAGCCGCAGATATTCCCTGCATGATAAACGTCGGAATAAGCAGGCCAACTCCCCATTGCGGTACCAGTGCAAACCCAATCATCGCGGGAATGTAGAGAATATTCGAAATAAGAATTGAATGCTTCGGCCCCATCCAGGCAACAAGGCGTGCAATTGGCAGTGACGCAAGCGCCTTAAACATATATAGCCCACACCATAAAAAGGCAATTTGTGCGACGCTATAGCCAGTTTGATACAGGTAAATTGACATAAACGAGCTTATTAGATACAGCGCGGCCATACGAAGCATGCGCGAGACGTAAAGTTCGGCCACCTCATCAAAGGTTGCGTATCGCCAAAAATGACGCCTGAGGAAAATAATGTGGATAAAATTTTTTACCATGTGTGTTTTTGCTTGCGCTTATTCTTTCCTTTATTACAGCACAGTCACCTCAGGAGCACAAGTGAAACGGCGGATGATATACTAGGATTTATGAATATCTATTTCTCGGGTCTTGGTGGCGTAGGAATTGGTCCCCTTGCTGAGATTGCGCATGACGCTGGATACACTGTCACAGGGTCAGATTTAGCTGAACGGCCATTAACTCGCGAACTTCAGGCTCGTGGGATGACGGTTAACATTGGCCAAGATGGCACATTTCTTCGTGCCGCTCACCAAAAGGCGCCCATTGAATGGTTCGTCTACACTGCTGCCCTTCCCGCCGACCACCCCGAGCTCCTCGCGGCCAAAGAACTTGGTATTCGCACCGCCAAACGGGACGAGTTTTTAGCCGAACTTATAAAAACGCACAACCTCAAGCTCATAGCCATCGCTGGGACGCACGGAAAAACGACGACAACAGGCATGATGGTATGGGCCCTGAAACAGCTTGGCATCCCTGTTAGCTATTCGGTTGGGACGACAATCTCATTTGGTCCAAGTGGCGCTTATGTTGAAGGCAGTGAGTACTTCGTGTACGAATGCGACGAGTACGACCGCAACCTCTTGCACTTCTCCCCTTTCCTCTCACTACTAACATCGATAGATTACGACCACCCCGACACCTACCCAACAGAGGATGATTACTCGGCCACCTTCCGCCAATACATCGGACAGTCACGTCACACCATTGGGTGGCAAAAGGACCTTAAATACATTAACCAACCGCTCAACGATTCCATTTGGTCACTTGAAGCAAATAGTAGCGCACCGCTTCATATTGCCGGCGAGCACAACCGGCGCAACGCTACCTTGGTATTAAAGGGTCTCGAATACCTTGGCTTAGGTAACGATGAACAAAACGCCGCAATTATTGAACAATTCCCTGGCACCGACCGCCGCTTCGAAAAGCTGACTGATAATCTTTATAGCGATTACGGCCACCATCCCGAAGAAATTGGCGCGACGCTTCAAATGGCCCGCGAACTTTCCAACAAGGTCGTGCTTGTCTACCAGCCACACCAAAACTGGCGTCAGCATTTTATCCGTGACGAGTACACCACTCAATTTGACGGTGCTGAAAAAGTCTTCTGGCTTCCTACGTATTTAACACGTGAAAACCCCGACCAGTCCGTCTTGACCCCGCAAGAACTGACGACGCACATCACCAACCAGACGGCACTTTCTTATGCCGAGATGAACGACGAGCTTTGGAGTGAAATTGAATCGTATCGCAGCCAAAATTACTTAGTGCTCTGCATGGGTGCTGGAACAATTGACGATTGGGTTCGTCAAAAGCTATCAGAAGAAAAATAATTGCGACTAGCGGTTATCGCCGCTACCGCCAATAACGCCGCGTTTGAGGCGACTGGCAAGTTTTTCAATATTATTTGCACCGACTTTTTCGAGTTCGATGTCAAAATAATCAGCGATGACAGCAATATGCCACAAGACGTCACCAAGCTCTTTTGTTAAATCATCTTTATCAAATTTTGAAAAATCACTATCGTGATCACGAATAATTTTCTTTGCTTTTTCAGCAATTTCACCAGCTTCACCACAGAGGCCGAGCAGTAAATGAAATAGTTCATTTTTCTTGTCTTTAGGGCTGGCGGTTCGGAGTGCGAGGGTTTGGTATTCGTTTAGATTCATACGTACCACTATACCAATCGACGTCGAACTCTTCAAAAAAGAACGGGTCTTTAAAGAATGTGCGCGCCATAACGTCCTCAACGGCGGGGGCAAGCTGGAGCTGCGCGAGCTTATGTGGACGCACCCATTTCAAGGTATCGCTGGGAGCAATATCGTTTTTGTAAAATCGAAATACATGGGCTAACGTCGTTGAAAGTAACTCTTCACCAGTGTAGACGCGAATGTAACAATCGCCGGCGTGCTCAAGCGACTGGTGTTCAATGCCAAGCTTTTCATAGGCCTCTCGCTGGGCTGCTGCGTTAACAGAGGCGTCTTCAATATGAATTTTTCCGTAAGGCAACGTCCAAGTATCGATGTACGGCTGCTTTGTTCGACGCTGCAGCAAAATATCGCCATCGCTGTTTTGTACCACAAGCATTGTAATAATTTTAGGTTGCGAACGAATCGTTTTCTTCTCGCTACTTACCCTGTCGACATAGGAAAGACCAACGGTACTGAGTGTATAGCCAGTGTCAATTTTTTCAAGAAAGCCACTCGTTACCAGATTTTTGAGGTGATACGTAAATAAGTTCGTATCAACCCGCGGTGGGCGCAGGTCACGAAAACGAGCCACTTTTTGATACATAAGTAAGTCAATTATATGTTTTTGGATGTGATGGTTTATAGATGTAGGCTCAATCATATTTGACTCAAATTATACTATCTAGATGTTTGCATAGTACCACCTTATAGTGAAAAAGTCATCAAGGTAAAGCAGGAGATTATAAATATGCCATTAGTCGAAAAAGAAATCACTACACAAAATATTGAGCGGGCACGTAGCCATAGCGAATTCGAGAAACGTCGCGAAACAGAACAAAAGCTCGTACCAAGTAACCCAGACATTTTTGTCGAACTTTTTAAAGACAAGGCAACGCCAATTGAACAGATTTACCTCAGCTCGCCCGATGACGAGTTTAGCCTGCGACTGCGCAGCACGTACCTTCCCGAGGGTACTGTTTACAAGGCAACCCAAAAGGACCGCGGGGCAATTGTTGAGCGCGCACTCGAGCGAACTGAAATAGATACCGACATAAGCCAAGCGGCCTTCGAGCACTTCGCCGCCATGGATCTTCCGCGGGTACACAAACTCCGCTTTACTATTACCCATGGGGTGACGGTTGATTTTTACGACAGCAAAGAAGCCCCCGTTATTGTGGAGGTTGAGTGTGACGACCCCGCCGAACGAGCTCAGCATATCGCCCTGCTTGAAGCGCTCACAGGCTCTATTCTCATCGACAAGTCTGACGACCCCGAGTTTACAAATGAGCACATTGCCCACCGCTCAAGCCCTGAATATTCACGTCGCACCCCTGAATCGCTTGATGCGTTTTCTGCCCGGGTAAGCCAAGAGATGGTTGCTCATTACGTCGCCGGAAAGCAGCATGTTATTGTCGGCCTTACCGGCATGTCTGGCTCGGGTAAAACAACTGCTACAAGGGCAATCGAAGCGCACATTGTTGAAGCATTTGGTGAATCGTATCGTCCAATCGTCCTTTCAACCGACGACTACCACTTTGGAAAAACAAAACTAGAGCAACAGTACGGGGCGCCTTACAGCGACTGGGATAGCCCTCGTACCTACAATACCGCTGAACTCGCGCGTGACCTTCAACAACTCACTGAAGGCATCCCCCTTATCAGGCGTCATTTCGATTTTGACACCGAGGAGCCAGCCTATGATTCGTTCGTCGAACCCTCGCCTTTCGTCATTATCGAAGGCCTTTATGCAGGCAGTGGAGACCTTTCTGCCATACGTGACCTGCACTTTGAATTGCCAACCAGCATCGCAACCAGCATCGGTCGCGACGTCAGACGCCTTGTTATAGAAAACCGAGCTAACCGCGCCTTTCCAACCCCAGAAAGTCGCCTAAAATATCAAATTGAAACTGCATTGCCGCTTTATTTAGCCCAAGAACGCCCAACCCGAAACGCCTTCAGCGCGTGTGTACGACCTTTAGCCGAGCGGGCCTCTATGCTTGCGCAAATTACTCGTTCGATTGAGCACCAAACTCAAGTACTTCAGGGTTAAGCGGATCGCCATTGAAGGCATCAACAGCCTTCGCCTTTGAGGCCTGCGCATCGTAGAGCTTCATAAACTGCTCAATTGTATCTTTACTCACGTCACCGGTTGCGCTGTAGGTATCAATTGCATCGGACTTTTCAACCTTACTACTCACCGATAGATACCCTGGACGGCTAAGGTCAAGCTGCGCTGCACCACTGCTGTTATACATCACCACACTAATTGTCGTGAGTGTAAGAGCAATAATCACCGTAATAATAAGAAGAAGCGACAGACGATGACGACCCCAGAAAGATATCTCTATAGTTTCATCCATAATTATTGAGATACCCTTTCGTAGTTCACTAAGAAACTGTTAACCGACGAGCGGTAATCATTAATGAAATTGTGCAACTTCTCAACATCTTGGTGAACCGTTTCGCGGAGCGTCCGAGCTTGCTGCAGGCTGGCATGGAATGTGTTTGGCTGGGTCGCGCATTCGATGCGAATTGTTTCCGATAATTTCTGTTCGTAAGCAATATAATCGGTGCGAAAAGTGTTAAGCGCCGTTCGGTAATTCGCCGTCACCGTTATCATCGCCTTATTATCGAGGCTGTTATTTGAAAGCCTGCTATTAAACGTATCCATCAACTTACTTGCCATCGATTCGTACACTTGACCACGGTTAACGCGCAGCAATGCATCGCTGGCGTGCAGCTGGTTAAGGCTGTTTTTTATGGCGACACAGCTTGTTTTAACGCGTTCGGCTTGCTCGGGCGTTAAATCATCGGCGTGCGTCGGCGTGCTGGTAAAAGCAAGTAATGCCCCCAAAAAGAGCACACTGGCAATTGTCATAATAAATACGCGACGCATATCCTGTCTATTATACCTGCTTAAGCGGCTAAATGTAATCGTCCGTTCGTTTCAGCCACGAGCCCGTCGCGTTCAAGCCCAGAAAGAGCCGTTGCAAATCGATCATCAGCCTGAAGAATTCGTCGCAGCTCATCAGTAGTTCTATCTTGGACTGCAAGCTCTTTTAGAATGTGCCCCCTTACTTCGCGAACGCTTCCCCTTAGCGCCGATTGCTTTTTATAATGCTGGCTTTTATTAATACCGCCTACTCCTTGACGTTTTAAATAAGCGCCATAATCCATGAGCGCCCAATACCACTCGCGCGGGTGCTCTTTATCGACCGTTTTCTCGGCAATACGACGCAGTTCAGTATCACTAACAACTGCCGTGTCCTCAAAAAAGTGGTAGAAATACACCGTGCGAACATTTGTTTCAATAAAAATAGCCGGCTGATTAAAACTATATACAAGAATCGCCCCGGCCGTACTGACGCCCACGCCAGGAAGTGAAACGAGAGCTTCGTAAGTACTTGGAAACACACCGCCAAAATCATTAACAATTTTGCGAGACGCTTCGTGCAGGAATTTTGCGCGCCGATTATAGCCAAGGCCACTCCATAGTTTCAGCACATCAGACAGTGGTGCCCGGGCAAGCGACAAAATGTCGGGAAAGGCGGCAATAAATGCCTCGAATTTCGGTACAACTCTTTCCACCTGCGTCTGTTGAAGCATAATTTCACTCACTAATACGTAATAAGGGCGTGTGTCATCACGCCATGGCATATTACGGTAAAGTTCATGGGCTTTTTGCCAGATCACCTCTTTGAATTGGGTTGTATCCATACCTATTACAGTATAACGGAGGTATACTAGATACATGAAGATAACGAAGTATCAGCACGCCTGTTTAGTGATTGAAAAAGAAGGCGCAACACTTGTGGTGGACCCTGGAAGCTACACGCACGATTTTATTATTCCAAAGCGCGTCGATGGTATCGTCATCACACACGAGCATACCGACCATTTCGACGAGAAGCTCGTGCAAGCAATTCTTCTCGCTCACCCTAAGGCGGTTATTGTTGCCCATGAAAGCATCAGCGGCCGGTTTACTAGCTTCAACGCCATTGCCGCAAAACCGGGCGAAACCAGCCAGGTTGGGCCTTTCGCGCTACGCTTCTTCGGTGGCATTCACGCTGCTATCGCCGATTCTATTCCCGTTCCGCCAAACCTAGGCGTCCTGGTTGATGAGCGCTTCTACTACCCTGGTGATTCATTTGTCGTTCCAGACGGTGTACAGGTTCAAGAACTCGCCCTTCCTGCCAGCGCTCCGTGGCTCAAAATCAGCGATGCAATGGCGTTTCTTTCGCAGGTTCGTCCACAGTTCGCCTTTCCAACCCATGATGCTATTTTGTCGGCCGATGGAAAGCAACTTGTTGACCGCCTGCTTGGCGCTGTTGCCAGTGGCCAGGGGACACAGTATAAGCGGTTGGATGGCGTAACGGTAAAGTTTGAGTGAGAGAGTGGCAACGCAAACTTGAAACCGGCGCTATAAACCAAGTTCTGTCATTTGGTCGGGAGTAAGCCCCGTACCACCACCTTGGAACTGCTCAAGCCCCGGGATAGTACCGTTGCTAATAAACTGGCTGACCGCAGCGATAAGTGCCAGGCCGCCCACTAAAAGCGTTGCTCCAAGTATAATCGCAAACACAAGCACCGTTTTATAGGCGAGGCTTTTATACTGTGCAAACTCAGCCATTTCGCGGTCCCACTTGTCGCGCATTGACCCATTCATAATAAGAATGAGGTCGACAATAGTCCAAATACCAAACCCGCCACCGGTCACGAGCTTCAAGATGCCCGTTCCCCATTTACCAAGGTACATACGATCAGCGCCAAATGTTCCCCACGTAAAGCTAATGAAGAAGACGGCGAGGAAATGGCGCTGAGCAGGAAACTTTTTCGTTTTTACTAGCGTAGCTACAGGAGTATTTGGTTGCATAGGTTCTATTATACGCTTATGCTCGCGCGCATTACGGACCTAACCGGTTGATGTCGCGTGGAAATAGCGCCGCCTCTTTGACGTTACTGAGACCAATAATCTTCTGGGTAAGACGCTCGAGGCCCATACCAAAGCCGCCGTGCGTTGGCAGGCCGTATTTAAATGCCTGAAGGTAATACTTAAAGCCCTCATCATCTGGGTTGCCCCCAGCAATGGTGCGAAGCTGCTCGACCAATACGTCGTAGCGGTTTTCACGCATACTAATGGTTGCAATTTCAACGCCGCGGAAAATAAGGTCGGCGCGCTCGGCTAATTCTGGGTTGTCTGTAGATTTACGGTGATAGAACTTCATTTCGCTGGCAGGCCATTCGGTAATAAAGACTGCTTCACTGCCAAGGTTTTTCTTAGCGTATTCAGTTACCCAGCGCTCTTCGTCGGGGCGCATGTCTTTTTCGCCGCGGCTGTTTTCACCAGTTGCCTTGCTATAGAGTTCGTGAACTTCTTCGAGCGCAAGGCGAGGAATTGATTCTGACAATACCACAGGCTGTGCGTTCCACTTTTTAAGGTCAGTTTCGTTGGTTTCCCATACGCTTTTAGTCACCGCGTGAATAAGCCCACCAACAACGTTCAGTAGTTCGTTAAAGTCAGCAAAGCCCATCTCGGCATCAATTTGCAAAAATTCAGTCATGTGACGAGTTGTCGCAGAAGGCTCGGCGCGATAGGTTGCACCAATTTCAAAGGCACGTTCAAATACGCCTACTAAGATTTGCTTGTAGAACTGAGCGCTTTGAGCCAGTGTCGCCTCTTTACCAAAGTAATCAAGGCTAAAGACTTCAGCGCCACCCTCGGTTGCACCGGGTAACAGTTTCGGTGAGTTAAATTCAGTAAAGTCTTCGCCACGAAGGTACACGCGCGCCGCTTCTTTGACAGCTGCCTGAATTTTAAAGACTGCCGTTTCCTGAAGGTTACGTAGGCCAAGAACGCGGTGTTCAAATAGTGTGTCAAGGTTTTCTGATTTGTGGTCGAGTGGTTTATCGATTTCAATTGGTGATTCGTACTCAACCGGAACAAGTACTTCGACAACGACGTCGTGAAGTTCAGCACCACCTGGAGCGCGTTCATCAGCAACAACCGTGCCAGTGAGTGCTAGCACGGTGCCCGTTTGCATGCCACGAAGCTTTTCAAGCTCGTCTTTGTTTTCAACTTTAGTTTGTGCAAGGCCTTTACGGTCGCGGAGTGTAATAAAGCTCAGCCCACCCATAAGGCGCTTTTTGTGAAGCCAGCCTTGTATGGTAATTGTCTCGCCAATATGGTCATGAATGTCCTGAGTAAGTATTCGGCTCGTACTCATAATGTATAGTTCCTGTTTATCGTGTAAGTAGATGGAGATAGACTATAAAGGGTCATTGCGCACGAGTTCGTCTTACTCGCCACTGACCCGCTGATTGCTATCATTATTTATAATCCACATCATTTCGTCTTATTGTACCAAATGACACCCCTTACGACTAGAGGTCGGTATGGTTGGTGGGGGTGTTATTTAGGCGACCCTCACGTTCGGCAACAACTCGAAGGTCGGCATGAATATCATCTTCATCAACAATCTTGCGTCCAATCAACTGCTCGATTACATCTTCAAGGGTTACTAAACCAACCGTTTCTCGGTTTTTATTAATCACAATAAAGAGGTGGTGGCGGTTTGTAATAAAAGCCGCCAAGGCATGTTCTAGCGTATCGTCTTCGCGAATGTAAAAGACCTTGGCTTCCATAGCTTTTTCGGCGGTTGCTGAACGCTTGATATCAAGTGAGAGTAAGTCTCGTAGGTGTAAGACGCCAACGATATGGTCAAGGTCTTCGGCGATAACTGGCAAGCGACTGTGCCCTAAAGCATGAAGCTCGTCAAGCACCAACGGGCCAAGGAATTCGGACCTTTTAATAAAGTCGATAGTACTACGAGGTGTCATAACCTCGGCGACAGTTTTATCTGCAAAAGCCAAAGCAGAACTAATAAGTGCGCGTTCATTCTCACCAATGACGTCTTTGGACATCTCAATTAAGTCAGCCAAGTCTTCACGCGATTCGATTTTTCGCGGCGCTTCGTGTACTTTAGTGGCCGGCTCACGAAAGGCGTGCAACACACGCTCAAATCGTTCCGCAAAATCAAGCAAACGAGGCTCAATCTTTATATATAAATCTTGACCACCCCTACGTACACCGCCAATACGCGCGACGCTTGGATAAAGAATGGCAATAATAATTGATGTAACGACGCCAAGCCCACTAAAAGCGCCTATAAGCGCCCACGCGAGGCTAACGAGCAATATTGAGCGGATGGTCCAAAGCAACGTCACTAGCGCCGCGTGAAGCTCGTACCTATCAAGTTCTAGTACGTACTTGTCAGATTTCTTTGAGCGACGCTTTAACTCAGACAAACTATAGGAAGGTCGTACAGGATGCATAGCCGCAGCTAATACAAGACAAACAAAAAACGCTACAGCCAACAGTACAAGGAGTACACTCATCGTAAGCATTATTGTACTACGAGAGCAGACCGCTATGAATAAATTCGTTCAACACTCGCTTCGTAGTACAATAGTAAGAGTAATTTTGGAGGAATAATGAATAAAATTGGCTGGATTATTTTTACGACAGTTGTGGTAGTTCTTTTAGGTGGGCTCATCGCCTGGACCCGAATAACCAACCCTCCTATCGATGTTTCTGGCATCAATAACAACAGTGTTATCGCCGCGTCAACGCAAAATGGCAATATCGCCGACCATACCAGAGGAAGCGAACAAAATAAGCTTTTGCTGGTTGAATATGGTGACTACCAGTGCCCAAGCTGTGGCTCTGTCTACGCTAACGTCAATACCCTGCTTAAGGATTACGGCGACAAGTTTACCCTCGTATTCCGTAACTTCCCGCTTACAAGTATTCACTCGAACGCAAAAGCTGCCGCAGCCGTCGCTGAAGCAGCTGGGCTTCAAGGTAAATTCTGGGAAATGCACGACAAGCTCTACTCGAACCAAAGCGATTGGAGTTCACTCGGCGCAACCCAGCGCACTACTATCTTCACTGGGTACGCCACCTCACTCGGCCTCAACGTTGATACGTTCAATGCCGACCTTGCAGGCAAAAGCGTCTCTCAAAAAATAAGCTTCGATGTTGCGCTAGGAAAAGCCGCGAATGTATCAGCGACACCAACTTTTTTCCTCAATGGTGAAAAGATTGACGATAAAACGTCAAGCGCCCTTGTTCAAGGTGACCTTACCGCCATTAAAGCAAAGATTGACGCCCTCGTTCAAAAGTAGTACATTTTTAGAACAATTTAAAACACCCCGGTGCCTTGGGGTGTTTTTCTTTTTTTTGCTTAGTGAAGTCACTGACTAACCCTTACGAATTAGTGAGCGATAAAAATTCGCCAATCGGCGGGCACCACATCCACTGCTATCTTTTTGCGCCTTGAAGGCACAAACTCGATGGCTATTGGCATGTGATTATACACTCCTTGTACTATGTACAGTCCCTTGCACTCCGACCTTTATATATAGTTTTGGCGCGGGACACATCAACTATAGTAGCAGCCGCACGCGGAATAGTCAAGAATACGCATTTAAAGCGCTCGTGTTTCTATAGTACCTTAAACCAAATACCACTTGCAATAAGAGCAAGTGGTATTTGTGTAGTAATTTTTTCTACATCTCGCCAGGAGTGGCTGTCGGTGAGGCTGACGCGAGCCTCTTTTCCTTTAGCGTGAAGACAAGAACCGCTGCTAATCCAACTAAGCTTGATGCGGCAATAAAGATACTGCGCAGGCTATCCGAGAAGGCATGCGTTACCTTATTGGCAAACTCATCCTGGCTTGCAGTAAAGGCCGCGCTCGCCTTTTCGGCATACGGCGCAGGCAAGGTGCTGAATTGCTTTTGCGCGGCTGAGGTAATCTGATTTTTAACGTCAGGCATGTTTATGGTCAAGAGCGTGTTAGGGTCGTCGATTTTACCCAGCTTGGCGACCTGCGCATTCGTCGATAGCGTTTGTATATATGCCGTGTCACGCATTGCAGGAACGTGCGTGAGGATACCGGCGGTAAGCATTGCACCAAATATTGCCGTACCAATGGTTGAACCGAGGCTTCGGAACAGTTGGCTTGAGCTGGTTGCGGAACCAAGGTCTTTTTGCTCGACCTCATTTTGGATTGCTAAGTTAAGCACCGGCATAGCAACACCCATACCCAGGCCAAGCAGTACCATCACGGTCGCTTCGAAGGCGTAGGACATTTCAGGGGTAAGGAACGTTAAGGCGATCATCGCACCAGTTGCAACAATAAAGCCAACTTGCATGAATATTTTGTAGCGGCCTGTTCGTGAAATAATTTGACCAGAGGTAATACTTGACACCATAATTCCACCAACCATTGGCAAGAGCATAAGCCCTGAATCGGTTGGCGATGCACCAAACACTTGCTGGTTAAACTGTGTCAGGTACAAGATTGAACCCATAAATGCTGCACCAAACAGTGCTGCAATAGCAAGGATGGTGACGTAGGTACGGTTTTTAAAGAATCGCAGGGGAAGAATTGGCTCTTTTACCCTGTTTTCAACATAGACAAAGCCAGTGAGTGCAGAGGCAACAATAGTAAACATAATCACACGCAGCACCGCGAGACTCATGCCAGTCGCACTCAACAGGTCAGCAAAAATAACGTCGGTGTTATCAAGCGCAAGGATGAGGGTTGCCAAGGCAACGGACAGAAGTGCCGCACCGGCGTAGTCTATTTTGGCCTTCGTCGCATGGCGCAGCGCTGGTGAGTAAATTGCAATCAGGATGAACGCAACGATACCAACCGGAACGTTAATAAAGAATGTCCAGCGCCAGTTTGTTGTAAAGCTAAGAATTGTATTACCGTCGGTAAGCCATCCACCAAGCAAAGGCCCAATAACAGAGCTGAGGCCAAATACGGCGCCAATAAGGCCCTGCCAACGGCCACGTTCACGGGCAGCAAATAAGTCACCCACAATAGTAAAGGCGTTCGCGGTAATAATACCGCCACCAACACCCTGAACTGCTCGCCAAATAATAAGCTCGGTAACATTACCACTCAAGCCGCTCATAAGAGAGGCAGATATGAACACCGCAACACCAATAAGCAAGATATTTCGGCGGCCAAAGAGGTCGGAGAACTTACCGGCAATTGGCACGGTCATGGTTGTTGTAATGAGGTATGCAGTAACAATCCAACTTAACGAACTGTAGGCGTTAAATTCCTCGACAATTTTGCTTAAAGCAGTTGCAATAATGGTTTGGTCAAGCGCCACTAAGAAGAGGCTGGCCATCACTGAAACCATAATAATCAACTTGCTTCTTAAGCTAAGGTGATGATGCATAAGTTCCCTTTCGATTACTTTTTTAGTACGTCTTTATATTGCTCGATGTTATCAGTAATATGATCAACCATTTCACGCAGCTGATCTTCTTTAACAAAGCCAAGCCACTGTTTTGAACACGACCCCACCACATAAAGGCGGTCACCCGTTTCAATATTGAGTGCCTCGCGAGCATCGGCGGGTATGACTACCTGCCCTTTCGTCCCAACAGTTGCGGTTCCAAATAATTGTTTATCGTGCATTTCGTATGTAGTATGCGCTAGTATGAAAAGTGTGTCAAGTATGAATTGTAGCCTAGGCGACTTTATTTGCCTTTTTCTTCCAGCGAGGAAGGTCTTGGTAATACTCGAGATACATTTGAATTGAGGTAACAATAACTATCATAATAATTGGGCCGTATACCACACCAAGGAGGCCGTACAGGGCAATACCCCCAAAAGCGGCAAGCATAGTGAGGCTATTAGTCAGCGTGACTGATTTTGGAATAAACTTCGGACGCAAGAATGACTCAAGGTTGCTGACAATGGTGATAACAACTAACGCGCCTACCCCTGGCCACACATAGCCCATAAGCATGCCAATAAATATAATTGGGTAAATGACGATACCGGCGCCAAGCGGAATGAGATTAAAGACGGTGAAGACCACTGTCATAAGGAAGAAGTAATCCCATAAGTTAAAGAAGCCACTCACCACTACCGCTTCGAGTACGGCTATAAGAAGTGCCATAACGAGCTGCCCTTTTGCCATAGCGTTCGCCATAAGGCCAACCCGGGCAAGGTACAGGCGCGTTACCTCTGGCTGGAACGGACTCAGGGCAATAATATTACTGACGATTTTTTTGCCATATACCAAAAACTCATAAAATAAAAAGATATACATAATAGATAAGATGATTGCAAATGGAATGCCGCCAACAACCCCAGATAAAAAGCCGGTCACGTTACGCAGAACGCCTGGTAAGGTGCTTCGTATGAACTCTGTCACGCCCTCGTTGGTGATAAGATGCTCGTTTCCACTTACTGATGCGGTTATTGCATTCACATTCGCTACAAAGCCCTGTACGAAGCTAGGAAGTGCACTGAAATCACCACCAAAGGCGCTGGTGATATTTGTAGCCAGCCACCCAAGCTGATAGGCCGTAAATATGCCTACGAGCGTCACGGGTATAAGAACGACGGCAAGCGAGAAGAGAAACGTTAATGAGGCAGCTCCGCCGGGCCGCATTTTTTGTTGCAACCTGTCGTACACACCATAAAACAGAAAGGCCATCAAGGCAGCAATCGCAATCACACCAAGAAATGGTGCAACAAATAAAAGACCGATTGCAAGTGCGACAAGTGCGACGATGTGCCAATTTTTTGCAGTAAGTGGGTGTGTTTCCATGTTATTAGTGTACACCTGGGTGCAAAACGATGAAACAATAGCTACAATAGTGTCATGGAATTGTTTTCTTCACTTATTATCTTTGCGCTCACACTGGTCACTATTAGCTTCCTTGGGCTTGTGGCTGGCTTTAGCCCAACACTTTACATTGCTCAAGTTTCAACATCATCGAAGTCAAAAAAAGACACCCTTGCTACAGGTGCTATTATGGCCGGCGTACTTCTCGCTATTATTGTACTCGCCTCTTTATTTCAAACTGTTCAGCTTGATGCACTGCTTCATTTTATCGACTCGACGGTAAAAGCGCTGATTATAAGTATCGTTCTTAATATTTTTGTGGGTATTGGGCTTGTTGTTGGCGGAATATGGTACATACGTGCCCATTCTCAGCCAGCACTCGACCTACCATCTAATAAAAAGAAACGAAGTATCCCAGCACTTTTAGGTCTGGGCTTTATTCGAACCTTCACAAGTATCAGCGGCGTGACCGCAACATACGTTGCCGCCAGTACTATTAGCGGCGCGAGCACCTCTTTCTTCCAACAGCTTATCTACACGCTCATTTTTGTCGCAGCGGCAATTGTTCCGTTTGTTGGTATCGTTATTCTCGTCAATAAACACCCAGCACGCCTCACTCAACTCGTTTCAAAACTCCAGGTACTCGTGGGCCGTTTTGACTACCACTGGATTATCGGCTTTATTGGAGTCGTGTTTGGCGTATGCATTATCGCTCTGCAGTTGTTTATTGGGCTGGTTTTCTAGCGTTAACGAAGGCGACCGGTGCTGTGGCGACGGGCGTTGCGATGCTTACGACCGCGAAGGAAGATAATAAGCCAGATAATAAGGCCGATGAGGACCATGAGCGCGACAACTGCGCCAATAATAACTGCGGTTGGAATAACCCAGAACGAACGCGTGACATCAAGGCTTTGGTTCTTCGTACCGTAGGTAAAGGTTGCGCTGACCGTGTAGTACCCAAATGACCCAATGTTCTCTAGTGGAATGTCCCAGCGACGAGCACCGTCAGGAAGAATGACGTCGCGGGGGTTCTTGTTGTTGAAGTCGGCGTCGTAGACAACCTTATCACCTTGCTGAACCGATACTTTACCAAATGGGCCAAGCTGCACGTTTCCCTTGTTTTCGAAACGGAAACTGACCTTAAGGTCGTTTGGCGTACGGAAATCGGTACCTTCTTTTGTACCCTGAAGGAGTGAAAAGTCCGTAAGATTGAGCTTTTCCACAGCGTCACCAGGGACGGTAAGCAGAATAAGCGATGCAACGCTGGCGCTGGTATTCACCTGGCCACCGCTATCGGGAGTGGTTGGTGCGAAACGAATAGCACCAAAGAAACCACCGGCTTGCGTGGTTGATGGAACGGCAATGTCGACCGTCACCGCAACTGATTTGTTGGCAGGAATGGAAACATCTTGAAGTGGCGCCAGAAAGCGCTTGAGGCTATGGGTTGGTGCGAATTGGTTCTGGTCGAGGATAATTGACGGTGTTCCGGCTTCGTCGCCTGAAATGAAGTCGTTTTCGTATGGGCGAACTAACACGGTATCATTGGTGAGGTTCGTTACGACGATATCTACCTTACCAGTTTCACCTGGCTTAACCTGAATATCGGTGCGAAGCGGCGACACCTTAAGGGTATTTGCAGTTTCAGCATTAACCACAAATGAGTGCGACAGCACCACAGTTAAAGTTGCTACGACTAATGCCACCACCACCTGCACGCTCTTCAGAAGACGGCTTTTCACCAACATACCTTATTTCCCATTTACCTAATTACTTTCCATCATAACAGATGTGCTTATGTTTGTGAATGCAACTTTTACAATAAACAGCACCCCTGGTTCCGAGGGGTGCTGAAATGTTACGAATTGAGATGCGGTTTTTGTTTTACTAGAACTTACCAGTTGCGATAAGACTAAGGTCGGTGGAGTAGGTACCAGCAGGAGTGTTGTTGGCAGCACTTGCACCGAAAGTAAGTTGAACGTTCTTGTTGTTAACAGGTGCACCAGCGGTGTCGAGAATTGAATCACCGTAAGGGCTTGTGACGCCGGCAGAGCCGTTCGCTACATAGTTAAGCTTGAGGAGTGTGGCGTCATACCAAGCATTAACCTGAGTTGTTCCATAAATCTGATATGTACCGTCTGACACACTCCCACTAGGGTCTGCGGCAGAGACGACTCGGACGCCAAACTTAGCTTGTCCAGCGGCGGTGAGGCCATCTGAACCAGCGGCTGCAATGTCACAAACAGTTGCAACGGCACGCTTTAGACCACCACAAGTCGTTGAGCTCTTGAGGCTTACTACTGCGCCGCTTACGGCGTTAGTTGAAATTTGGCTATAGACACTACCTTCGCTAATGTGTTGTGCGTCAATTGCGCGTATAGTACCAGTTACTATTTCACCGAGGGCGACAACAGGTGCTGTCGCACCAGTACATCCAGGGCTTGAAAGAGCAGTACCTGATACACAGAAGACCATACTTTCAAGGACGGCAGCAGATACACCGACGGTGTCGGTAATTGATACTGCGGCGCTACCGCGGTCAATAGTTGTTCCGAGTACTGCTGATGTATAGTCAGCGGCCGTGGTACCATCAACGTAAGTTACGATACGAACGTAGAGTGGACCTGCGGCTGTTGGGTTATTAACTCCTGTAAGCACGACGCTGGTTTGAGCATCTGCACCAACAGTTCCAGTAACGAATACTGTGTTGCTGCTATTTGCAGCGCCTGTACCCTTAACGAAATCGCCACCGCTCACTGTTGCGGCAGACACGTCAAAGCCGGCTGGTGCCGTACATGACGCGCCAACCAATGGTGAATTTTGACAAAAGTCAAACACAATAGCACCAGCTGCGCTGATGGATTTAAAGTTAATAGTATATTCAACAGCAGGTGCTGCTTTTGAAGAGCTCGTTAGAGCTACTGAACGCTCAGTTACCTGAGCAGCCGATGCAAACGCTGGCACCAAGCCTGGCGTTATGGTAGCAAGCACTAATGCCGCTACGGCAAACAATGATCCAACCCTTCGGTTGACCGATTTCAAGGAAGTCATGATATCCCCCACTTTTTCCTTATGATTTTTTAATGTATTTGTTTCGTTTATAAAACAGGCTCATTTTACCACAGTAGTACTTATGCTTGTCAAGTACTTTTATATACACCTTAAAGGTTATCCACAGTAACAGATGTAGTTAGTCTTGTTTGTAGGCGTCGCGCTCTTTAAGCATCTTGTTATGAAGCGAAACAATTTGGCTACGTCGGCCAAGCCAAAACGTTGGTAAAAGCAAAATAAGGGCGATGGCTGCCGGTATCCATAAGATGACCGTTCGGTTCGTTGTATCTTTTGCCGTGTCTACGCCGTTTGTGGTCGCTGCGTCCACCTTGCCGCTTGCTACCGCAATCACCTGCAAAAAGGCGCTCACACCATTAGCATCGGCAACCTTTACGTTTACCTGGTAGATACCAGCTTTCTTGAACGTGTGGTTAATAGTTACAACACCTGAGAGTGATTGGCTTTTAAGCTCAGCATTCGTGCCGTCCCCCCAATCGAGGCTGAAGGCATATGGACCGGCGCCACCGGTTAGTTGAAGTGGCCAATCAAGTGGAGCCCCGGTTGCCGACGAACGGCGTCCATACGAGCTTGTGAGCGTAATGAGGGCACCAAATGCTTTGAAGCTCGTGTCGGTATAAGTTACTGAAACGACATTGGATGCCGGCCCTGTTTGCTCAAGATCGTCGAATACACTGGCGCTGAGTTCGTTCACCCCTGCAAATAGGCTTACCTGCAGTGAAAAACTACCGTTTATACACATTACTGAGCCGGCCATCACACCGTTATCATATATTTGCACTAAAAGGTCGGTTGGACAGATACCGCTGACGGTAATTGGCGAATTAGCATACGACCCACCGTTTCCTGGGGTGGTAATGGTCGCACCGACAGTTGGCGCCGCCTGTGTTTTCGTTGCGGCCAAACCATACGCCCCTGGCTGCGGTTCTGGCGTAGGAATTTGATTAATAGCAGAAACTGGCTGAACGAAAGCAAAAAGCGCCAGCAGGTACACCCCAACCGAAATCGGGACTCCCCACCAGGCGCTTAACTGACGTATATTTCGTACCATGCTTACTGTTTATTGTAACGTGCTTATGGTAGTTTCGAAAGCAAACTTTATCGACGCATCATTCTGCTTGATTTGCGGCCACGTGGAGCATTGGTTCTGCGCTTGACGGCGACGACGAGACGCCAGATGGTGAAGGCAACGATAAGAGCAAGAATTAACACTACGACTAAGAACCATAGCGGCAGGTACCAAAATACCGTCGTTTTTGTAATTTCTTGGGTATTGTTACCGTTTTGACCATAGAATATATCGAGTGAGGCAGTATAGAAACCCGGCCACAGTCCTGCCGACACACAGGTTGGCGTGTTGTTTGCTTCGGGACCTTGTTTCTCTAATTTAATACATGTTGAGAACGTACGTGTTTGACCAATAAGCGCAAGTGATTTACTCGTGTTCACGTCGGTGATTGAGTACTGTTGACCAAACATGCTCTTCAGCGTAATTGTGCCGACAGGAGCTTCCGTTACGTTACCCTTGTTTTCGAGGGTATACCCCATGTACTTTGGTTCTGTACCAGTAATAAACATGAAGCCGTCACCGCTCTGTTTGTCTGGGTTATATGCACCAAAATTCTTTAGGGTAAGATCTTCATTTACTTTTCCCGGTACCGTCACAAATACAAGCGTGACACCAGAGGCGCTCAAGCCAACGTTACCACCATTTGGTGCACCCGTTGAGTAGATAATGGCACTATAGTAGCTGCCCGCGCCAAGCTTACTTGGGATCGAAACCTTTAGGTCAACCGACTTGCTTTGACCGGGCTTTACCGACACAGACTCGGGCACCTGGAGGTACGACTTAAGCGACCACGTCGTTGGCTCAAGGTTCTGATCAAGCATAAGTTTTGGTGTACCACTGTCGTCAGTATAGGTAAAGTCGATAACACGTAAATTAAGGTTGAGGTCGCTTGTTGTGTCGATATTTCGAATGTTCAGCGTATCCTGCACTGAGCTGCCCGGGTCAATGACATAATTTTTCTTTGGTGGAATACTTAATGCGGCTGATCCCGTCGATTGCGCAGACACGGGCAGAGTTGGTATATATGCGACAGCCACAAGAATAGCTAGTGCAGCCAACGCAATGCTTTTAAAGCGTTTCATACGGTCTTTTTTCCCTCACTTTTAGTAACTAATAAAGTATAAGCCGTATTGTATCATTAAAACCGACCGCTGGCTATGTAGTTGATTGTTGTCGTATACACACCCGCACGCAGCTTTGGGCTCGAGTTCACAATATAGCTGACGGTGAACTTTTTCATCAGGCTCACATTTGGTGAGTAGGCAACAACATCCCCGGAAACATACTTAAACTTGTTTGCTTCGCCATAGCCAGGAGACGGTACGGCATTGGCCCATATTCCTTCTGGGTCCTTGCCAACATTCAACTCGTTGTTTTCAACCAAGTTAATACCAAATTGGTTTTTCCCTGGCGTACTTTCTGTTGCTACAGATGGTGCATCGATAACATTCGTACCCGCCGCTAGAGGTGTTCCACTTACAGTAATGGCAAACCCGCCACTTGCGTTCGTTCCAACCGCCATTTGAGACTGAGCCGTCAGGGTTGATACTTCGCTTAAGGTCCCCATGTCGGTAAAGTACGTTTCATCCGTGCCCTCACAGTTATCATTCACCCTTTGGGCAAGACAAAATATAAGCATCGGTGGCACTTGCGTTTCAATTGTGATTCCATCACCAATCTGCCCCTTTACGGAACCAAAATCAATTTGAGACCCCGTCGCATCTGTCGTACTATGGCTGCGCAGGCGTATTGAAAACGACTCGCTGGAATCGGTAGGGTTCTTAATGTTTGCAAACGTATAAGAAGACTTCGAACCACTCCCCATAATAACTGTCGGCATACGAGACAGTACGATATGATTTGTACTCTTAGTAAGTATCGAAAATCCTGTCTCACCTGTTTGCTCGCTTAACGTTGCTCCTGATGCATCAAGACCGGGTGGCGTTATGCACGCTTCGTAAGGAATTGGCGATACGCAGAATAACATATCGACAGAGCCCACTGGCGCAACCGTCATATAATCGAGTGATATTTTATACGACGTCACGACAGATGGCAGCGTGCTGTTCATAAATAAACTGCGATTTTCAAAACGAGTCGATGCGCCAACCGGAACAGAAAACACAAAGAGCGCTAAAAGTAAGGCAATAAATTCTTCTGAAAATAATGCCCGAAACTTTAGATACATTGCATGAAAACGAGACACACGATGGTGCATATGCATATTGTACTAAAGAATAGGCGTTATGCGTAGCAAGAGCAAACAAATAACCGGCCCTATGGACCGGTTATTTAGTTTAACTATTGAGCCTTTGTGGCTAGAATTAAGAAATTCTAGTACTGAGGGGCTGCGATGTAGTTAATTTTGGTAGTGTAAATACCGGCTGGTGTTGTCGCTGCGATGTTAGCAATGTAGCGCATTTTACCAGTTACGCAGTCGAGCACTTGCGTACCCCTTGCAAATGGAGTTGGGATCACTGACGATTCTGGATCGAAAGCGAACTCTGTATTAAGAGTGCCGTATTGTGAGTTAATCACACCAGAACCCTTCTCATAGTTTGTAAGTGGGGTTAGTGGAGAAAGTCGTGGTGCGTGATAACTTGGGTTCGCACCAACTGCTGCGGTTGTTGTTGCGTGGACACCGTTTGTAACGTTGTCCTCAGCGTTTTCAAAGACGTTCTCAGCGGTTCGCTCTACTGAGTAGTCAACAGCTCGAGTTCCAGTTGTGGCGTGATCAAGCGCTAAGCCAAACTGTTCCATTCCTTCAACAGGAGCAGAAGCGGTCTTACCAATTGCGTTAATTTGGTCACCAACGGTGTTACTGAGCGTTACGCCAGAGTAGTAAACCGTTGCACCACCACTAGAGTTGGAGCTAAGGCGCCAATACGAGTGGGTACTGTATGTTGTATCAGTACGCAGGGAGTACTCATTTCCAGGAGTACCAAGCTTCAAAACGTTCCTTGGTGTGTTTTCGTCATTCACCATACCTCGGGCGATTGGGTCACAAGGACCGTGATCGGTTTTCCCGGTGGCAGTATCAAGTTGACTACCTGCACCACCGGTGCTGTCGAGCGTATTAGGGTCGACGGTTCCAACTGAGAAATCCATGGTTTCCAGAACCTTTGTCTGAATTTCAATTGAACGGTTCATAACGTTAGCTACAGTTACACCACCATCAATAATGGTTGGGCTTCCTTGCCGTGCGTCGAACAATGCAGGATCGTTAGTGTTAAAGGTATTAATTTTAACAAAGAACTCTTTATTACCAGGGTTAATAATGTAGTTAGTATCAGTAGCAAAGAAGACAACTTTTACATAGTTTCCTGGTGCGAGGTCAAGCTTATGTGTTGTTGGGTTAACAAGCGTGACATAGTTTGCTTTACCACTTGAGGTTCCATCAACTACGGTACCAGGATCGCCATTACTATCTATTTGGTTGACAGTAGCGTCCATACCCCAACCTGTGCTTTGCTGCCAAGCATCACCAAGGTTCGCTTTGTAGAGCACGATGAAGTTTCCTTCACTGTTGTCTCGATTTGGTAAGTTTGGGTGCGCCGTGTTTGAATCCCAGAAAGGATTTGTAAGGCCAGATCCTGCTGGTTCTCCGGTTGCTGAGTTAAACTTTGTTCCATATGTTGAGACCTCTGATGGAGAGCTTGTCTTAATCTCAAGGTCGCTGTGTCGCAAAGTATATTCAGGGGTACCGTTTGCTTCACGAGTAATTGAACCCGCGCTACCTGCTGTTGTGTTGTTACCAGGTCCCATACAAGCACCGGCTGGGTTTGTACAGTACTGGAATGATAGTCCACGTATATCGGCTAGTGAGCTTACGCGGAAAGTAAAGGTGTTACCGGCCTTATTACCGTTCGCACCAGAGTTAGGTGGCGCAAATGTTGGGTTTCCCGATGCGTCCAAGTAGCTCCATCCAGGGGATGAGCTAGACAGAGTCAAACTACGCTCCGTCAATGGGTTCAGTGCGTCGGCGGATGCGGACAATGCCGGGAGGAACGAGGCTGCTACAATAGCAAACGCTGCGCCTAGCATCGAACCACGTCGAGCAACAGACTTAAGTTTATATGTGTTCATATATCTCCTTGTTTGTTTTATATATGCCCTGTTTTTATAGGGGTACGCCTGCATTTTACCATTAGCGGGAATACTATTGCAATAGGAATAGATGAGTTATCCACAACATTTTTAATACGCCGGTATCAAAACTGCTGAAAAATCGCCCGAATAGTGCCCTGAAGGGGTTAAGCTGGAAATGTTTACAATCATACTCAGTGTATAGTCGGTGCCGCCGCTATCTTGAACGCTGCGGGCAAACACATCACCGCTGACATACTTAAACATATTGGCCGTTGCATAGGCTGGGTCGGCTACGCCAAAAATTCCTTTGTCAGCAGGGCTTTGAACCGGGTCGGCACCGACGCTAGGGGTGGTGTTTGCCACAATATTCACACCAAACTGTTCGGTGCCAGGCGTTGACGCAACAGGCGTGGCTGAGGCCTCAAGCGTGTGACCGTTAAACTTAGGAGGGTCGCCAATGATTTGCAAGGCGTATCCCCCACTTAAATAATTGCGAATTTTAATGCTCGTCGTGACAGTAGCGGTGTGCTCGGTTGTCAGCACACCAAGGTTCGAATTTCCGGCCGTCACGATCATTTCTAGAATTGGCTCGCTATACTTCGCATCACCAAATGAAGCCGTCGTCGCACTACTCGCACCGCCCACTTCACCAATTGACGCCTTCGCGCAGTACTGAGTTGAACAACTCTCCGTCGACGTACCCGCGCCAAATTCGGTTTCTACCATTTGGTAATTGGATGAGCTTGACGTTTCAGCAAGTGTTGTGTGCGGGTGGGCCAAGGTAGCTATAACAAACGCCCCCAAGAGCGCGAGTCCCGAATATACCCATAGTCGTCGTTTCCGCATAAGCTTTATGTCATATTATCCCTTATGAACGGCCAAAACACAACTAGCGCCGGGGTATGAGGTATGGTAAGCTAGGCGTAAGCGTAATAGAAAAATAGAGTAGGTATGGATTCAGATAAGAAACCCGAATCATCTCCCGAAGAAGAGCACGACGAACTGTCGAAAGATGGTGCGTCGCCTGCTGTTGAGTCAAACAATCAAGATATCCCAGCCGATGCGTTAAGCATGACCCCGGACGAGCTTGACGAAGAAAAAGCCGCCGCTCAGGCTGCGGCCGATACCGACCTTAGCGACCTAGATACGCCAGCTGAAAAAAAGCTCTCACCAATAAAGCGATTTTTTCGTAAAGTAAACGTGTATTTCCTTATTTTTGTTTTACTCGTTGTCGTGGCTGGTGCCATTACACTTATTAATTACTTTAATAGCCAAAAAGCCCCAACCGAGGCGGCTATTAACAGTCAGTCACTCAGCCAAGATGCTTTGAAGCAACTCGCCAATACCGATGCTTCTGTCGGGAACAGTTCACAAACACTGACAATTCAAGGTAATGCAATTATTTCTGGCCAAACCTTAACGCGTGGCAACCTTAACGTTGCGGGCAACCTTCAAACGGGTGGCAGCATCCAGGCGCCTACTTTAACTATTTCTGGAACAAGTAACCTTGCGGACACGCAAATTAATAGGCTGCAGGTAGCAACCGATACCGCTATTCAAGGCACCACCACCATGCGCGACCTTACTGTGTCGGGCGCATCAAACTTTAGCGGCACCGTCACCGCATCACAAATCACCGTCACACGCCTTATTTTAAGCGGCAACGCCACGCTCGAAATTCCTAATCATATTAGCTTCACTGGCCCATCGCCAACCCGCACGGTGAATAACGGCATCCTTGGTAACGGTGGCTCATCATCATTGAACGGCTCAGATACATCGGGAACGGTAAACGTCGGTAGTGGCAATAACCCAACCGCTGGCTGCTTCATTCGCATTACCTTCCAACAACAATTCACAAAGCAACCACATGTCATTGTCAGCCCTGTTGGCGAGGGCGCTGGCCAAATGCAGTATTATGTTGAGCGCGATACCGCGGGCTTTAGTATTTGCTCGGCAATAGCACCACCTGCGAACAAGTCGTTTGCCTTCGACTACATTGTGACAAACTAGAACGTTCTAAACGTCCATGAACACGACGACGCTATCAGCTTTGACGTGCATGAGTGCGCGGTGAATCTTCACTTCTTTAATACCCTCAGAGGTTTTAATGCGAGCAACGCATGGCACGAGCATACACAAGAAGTTGTGGTGACGTGGCAAGATATCAAACGGACCAATGGCATTTACCGCGCTTAAGCTGTAGGCATCACCCTCAAAGTACACCTTAAATGGGGCATACACTTTTATTGTCATTGTTGGAACGCCGTTCTCGTCGGTCATTACTTGCTTTCCGGCTTATCTTTGTCGGCCTGAACCTCCGGCTTCTCTTCCGGCTTCTCATCCGCTTCTTTTACCACAGCGATACCAATAATCTCCTCAACACCATCAAGCGTCTTTTCGCGCGTCATGTGCTCACCTGGGACGCCGGTTACTTTTTCCATAACGTTAAAGCGCTGCTTGAAGAATTCAATAAGGGCCTTGGCTTTGTTGTAGTCGTCACGGTCTTCGGTTGAAAGTTCAGATTCACCAATAATGGCAATAATACCCTTAAGCGATTCGTATTTTTGCAAAATAGCCATCGCGCGGGTCGCAAGTTCGAAGTGTCGCTCACCTACAATTTCTGGCGTCAGAAGGCTCGACTTGGATGCCAAAATATTAACCGCCGGACGAATACCTTGCGCGGCAACGGCACGATCAAGCACAATGGTGCTGTCGAGCTCGTGCTGAATCATTTGCACGGCAGGATCGGAAAGGTCGTCTGCGGGCACGTAAATGGTCTGCAACGCCGTAATTGAGCCGTTCTCGTTTGTTGCCAGGCGGTCTTGGAATGTCTTCACGTCACTAAACACCGTTGGTTGATAGCCACCTTCAGCCGGAGTCTGGTCAATAATGGTCGACACCTCGTTTTTTGCCTGAATGTAGCGATACATGTTGTCGGCAAATAGGAGCACGTCTCTTTTCAGGTCGTCGCGGAAATATTCAGCTAGGGTAATAGCCGCAAGGCCAATTAAGCTACGCTGAACGGGGTTTTCATTCATCTGGCCAAAGAACATGGCCGTTGTTTTAAGCAGGTCGTTATCCTCAAGCGTCTTATAGAGCTCGTGACCCTCACGAATACGCTCACCAATACCGGCGAACATGCTAATTGCACCCGAACCTTCGGCGACGTTGTTAATAATTTCCATGGTGAGCACCGTCTTACCCACACCAGCACCACCAACGATACCGATTTTGCGGCCCTTAACGAATGGGGTGAAAAAGTCCAAAACCTTCAGGCCTGTTTCAAGCACCTCACCAGATTTATTCACCAAACTTGTTTCTTGGAAGGCGGGCGCGAAAATTGGGCGCTTAATCATTTTATCAAGCACCGCTTGGTCGAGCTGGGGTTTACCGTCAATTGGGCGCGCCATCGTGTCCCACACGCGGCCAATCATTTCGACGCCAACAGGAATTTCGAGGCTGTGCCCGCTACGCGTCACTATATCGCCTTTTTGAATGCTATAGTCACCACCAATATTCAGGCACAGTGCGGTATCACCGCCCGTCAAGCTACTGACAAGCAGTGGCGACCCTTTCTCGTTGTCAACATAAAGCATTTCATTGAGGTTTGGAATGTCCTCGTCGAATTGCACTTTAATAACCAGCCCCTTTAGCGACCGAATCACACCCTTTTTGTAGATTGTCTGTGCTTGCTCGGCCATTATATTGTTCCTCCGGCGCGTATTTTCTTAAGACCAGCCAACGACTCTTTAAGCCTTGTGTCGACTTGATTTCGCTTTGAACGGTTGAATTCGGTATGTAGTTCGGTGGCGTTCTCGATTGAGCGCTCTTTTGCCGCTGACATTGCCTTAAAGCGGCTGGCAACTTGCGCCAAGCGGCTGTCGTAAATAAACTGCGAGATGGTAAGGCGCAAAATTGAGTTCTCAAGATAGGCGGCCACAGCATACGAACTTGGCTCGAAAATGTATGTCTTTTCGGTGACGAGCTCGTCACTTACGACAGAGAGGTCAGCGACACGCCCCTTGCTCGAGACAACTTCGCTAAGGTCAACGTCTTTAATTTCTTGCTGTGAAAGCGAGATGTAATGCTGGTAGAAAATGCGACTTCGGGCATATTTTTTTGTGATAGCCGTTAATGGGTCGACATTAATGTAGTCGTTTTCGGGCAAATCGAAATAATATTGGTAGTCGATGTGTGATTGCTTGAGTTTCAGCGCACCGTGATGGCCAATAACCAGGACGTCATTTTTCTTTTCGTCGTAGCGTTCAATCACCTTGCGAACAAGACGGTTGTCGATGTCGCCGCTGAGGCCACCTTTGGCGGTAATGAGAATGAGTAGTTCCTTATGAATTGGCGTTTCGTCGATAGTACGACCAAAGTTGAAAAATTCATCGACGCGAATTTGCTTGTAAATATTCCAAACTTCTTCGAAAAACTGGTTACTAATGAGTACCTTGTTTTTCGTTTTAGCAATTTGCATGCTACTGAGCGTTTCAAGTGCCGATGTCAGGCTCACAACAGATCGTGCGGCAGATTCTTCTGCCTTAATTTCAAGCGGTCGCCTCATGAGGCCTTCTCCGCTTTCTTTTTATCGTCTTCGGAGGGCTGCTGGGCTGGTGCACTGGCGGTGCGTTCCGCCTGCTCGGCCTCTTCAGTGAGGCGGCCCTTTTCGGCTTCGGCGGCAGCGGCCTTATCAATGGCAGCTTTTTTCACTGCATCAATTGTGGTGACTTCTGCCTTCAGTGCCGCTTCAAGCTCATCATAATTACCCTTCATATCTTTGTCTTCCTGAAGCTTTACCGCATATTCATGCGTCTTCTCCTTCAATTTTTCGACATCGATAATTTCTTCGGGTCTACTTCCAAGTACAATGCTCATCAAAAATTGCTGCTCAGCAAAGCTATACGTTTCACCAATTGCCTGGTTCATTAACTTAAAGAGAACCTTACCTTTGTCATAGTCGGCCTGCGCCTGCGCACTTAATTCTGTACCAAAGTGAGCGTACTCTTCAGCCGTTCGGTAACCTGCCAGTGTCAGGTTGAGTTTGTCGGCCAGGCCTTTTTGTCGTTTGTTCTGGCCAACACCACCAACACGGGTCACCGAAAGGGCCGTACTGACCGCTGGGCGCATGGTATCCTTAAAGATTTTTCCGTCTAAAATCCACTGACCGTCGGTAATGGACATAATGTTGGTTGGTAGGTAGGCAGTAATATCACCCCCCGGGGCATACACAATAGGCACGAGTGTTTGGCTGGCGTGATTGGATGCAGTTTTGCCACCACGCTCAAGCAAGCTCGAGTGGGTGTAGAACATGTCACCTGGGTACGAGTCGCGGCCCGGACTGACGCCTGCAATCAACGAGATTTCACGATAGGCCTGTGCGTGAGCTGTTAGGTCGTCGTAAATAACAAGGGTGTCCATATTGAGTTTATGCCAGAAGTACTCGCCGTGCGCGGCACCAACATACGGCGCCAAATAGGTAAGAATTAATGATTCAAATGAGTTACTCACCACAACAACGGCCTTTTTAAGCGCATCGTTTTTGTCGAGGCTACTCACAAGCTCTGCGACGTCGTGTTGGCGCTTGGCAATCAATACATAAATAACAGTAATATCGGTGTTTTTCTGGTTAATAGCGACTGAGGCAGCCAGTGCTGTTTTTCCTACCTTACTGTCGCCGAGCATCGCCATACGCTGGCCGCGTGCCAATGAATATTCGAGGTCAAGAATAGTGACACCGGTTTCCACAGGCGTATCAAGCAGCTCACGTTCATAAAGCATTGGTGCCGCATGAAACACATCCCACTCTTGGTCAGCAGTAATTTCACCCTTGCCATCAATTGGCTCACCAAACACATTCACCACACGGCCAATAAAGTTCTTACCAACAGGGGTCATAATGTCGCGGTTTTCAATAACACACACCGCTCCAACATGAAGGGGCGATGGATCGAGCTTCATCACAACAACGTGATCTTCGAGAACCTGGTGAACGTAGCCGCGGGTGTCATCGTCAAATCGAACCGTCGCGTGGACGTTGGTGGGCTGAAGCCCTTTCACGCTTACCATAAATGAATCGATACCAATAATCTCACCGACAGGGTTACCGTCTTTTACCCATTTTTCAAACATTTTACCTTCAGCCACGAAGCGCCTCCAGCTCTTTTTGAAGCTCGCCACGTTTTTCCCTTAAGGCATTGCGGACACTGAAATCAAACACGTGGTTTTGCGAACGAAGGTAAACGCCGGCAACGAGCGCCGGTTGGAGATGAACGTCAATAACTGTTTGTGGGTGCACGGATTCACGAAGCCACGCTGACAATTGCTGTAAACTTTCCGGGTCAGCTACAACCGCGAAGGTCATATTCATCACATGAACATTATTTTTTAACAGCTGAAGCTGTTTAATGTAGCCGCTGCGAGCACCGGAATCATCCAGGTTAACCGGGTTGACATCAAGAAAAGCCTGCAGCTGCGGTGATAGTGCGGGCACGTCTTCATTTGAAGCCCCCGCCTTTTTTCGAACGGTTTTTGAGGTCAACAAAGTATCAACCGCTTCAAATTCGTGCACCAAACGAGAAATATCTACCTTATCAATAACAGCAGGGGGCAGTATAAATTCGCTATAGTTTTTTACTTCGGCCTTGCTCATAACTTCATATCGTCCACAATCGCCTGTTTGTTTTCTTCCATTTGTTTAATGATAGACGGCAGTTGCGCCTTCAAATCGTATTGGTCGCCAAGCGCGCCAAGCAGGTAGTGCTCAACGATTTGCGTCATATTATTCTCAAAAGCGCCCACCAGCATATCTTGCTGTTCAGTGACACCCTTTTGAAGCGTGGCACTAATTTGCTGATACTGGTCGTGGAGGGCCTGCGCACTTTGGTTGAGCCACTTCAAAGCAGCGTCCTGGGCATCTTTCATAGCAACAATTTGGGCTTTGTTTTCGTCGAAGGCGGTGTGTAGAATATCTTGTTGGTCGTTGACGTTCTTTTCAAGCGCCCGACTGAGCTGCTCGTGCTGTTCTTTGAGCTTCTTACTGCTTTCAACAACCGATTGTAAGGCGTCATCCTGGGCCTCTTTAAGCGACTTGCTGTATTCAACAAACTGCGCTTCAAGCTGCTTGGTGGTGTGATCTTTTAGTTCAGCGTTAACCTGGGCAATGGCAGCGTCGAGCTGTTGGGTGACATGCTCTTTTAGGTCGATGTTAACCTGTTTAATGGTTTCTTCAAGGTCGCGCTTAAATAGCTCGCCATTTTCGTTAATGACTTTTTCAAAATACCAGCGACCATGGTTACGAAGTTCCTCGCGAAAATACTCGTCGAAGAAATGTTCCTCGGCGGCAATAATGTCTTCATTCGAAGATTTCTTTGCACTATGTTGTTTGTGTTGGAATAATCCCATTGTTTAACCCACCTTTTCGCTACTATAGCTTCAGTAGTAAATATACCGCAAATAGGCCAATAATTAAAATTAATAAGCCCGTTAATATCACTTCAACCAACGCCCTGAAGATTGAGCCCTTCGACATTGGGTTTCGCCCAATGGAGATGACGCTGTTTCGTACCCCTGCATACACGACCGCAATAGCGGCAATAAGGCTGATAATGGTAATGCCAAGGCTCAAATATATACGAACCGGGCTAACTTCTTTTTCAGCAACCGCCGTGCCAACACGTTGCAAAAAGTCTGGAACGTTTGTCGTGGTGCTTTTATGATTTGGGTTGTTTTTGATGTCGATTGTCACTGGCACTGTTCCAAGCTGAACCGTCTTCGTACCACCAGCGGCGTCTTTAAGTGATTGGCTCCCCAGAATAACCCCTTTGCCGTCAAAGGCTTCGTTCGCCCGGCCGAATACCGTTACCTCTTGGTCGCCCGTTCTCATTGCCACCCCGTCAATTGATGAAAGCGTGACATAGTCGCCCGCTGCAATTGCACCGGCCTGCGTGCTCACCAAAACATTGTATGTACCCGATACGGCAACGAACACTTCATTATTCAGCCCGTCATTGGTAATGGTAATTGGTACTTGGTTACGGTCGACGGTGACGCCAAACATATTTTGCACGTCTGCCTGAGTAGAGATTTTGACACTATTGGCCTTTACACCTGTGAGCTGGACGATTCGCCCCACGTCAATAGGGGCATCTGCGGCATAGCCAGACACGCTTCCACCCCCATAAGGCTCGGCAGTAACAGGCAACGAAAGGGCGGCAATAATAACGAAGCTTATCACTACGCTGACGAAAATCCGCATCGCTTTCACTGTTTGTTTATCTCCCATGACCTCAGTTATATGTTGGGTTCATTATACCATAATCACTTTGGCTCATTTTTCATTTTTATCCACAGGCTTCGACTGGAGATATATGAAAAATAGTGTACTGCAAATGGCGCTTATGGTAGAATGACGACAAGCTTTGATGAACCACCACACGTCATAAGTGAAACAAATATTTTTTTCAAAATAACAGAGAAAAAAATAAAGAAAAACAACAAAAATGAACGTGTGGTGTCACCTCCCCACTATTATTAATCAGCGGCGTACTCTGCGTTTTGCAGGTCTACTCATGCTAAGTGTTGCGTTAATTACTACGCTATTTTTCAATATTGCGTCGTACGCAGCACCAGGCATTAATCAGACCATCAGCTTTCAGGGTCGGTTACTCAACGCTCAGGGAAACGTAGTACCAGACGGCTACTACAACATTCAGTTTAAGATTTACCAAGATGGGAGCGGTGTCGCAGCCGGCAACCCAGATGGAACCCTGAAGTGGACCGAAACATATGTCAACAATGGCGGCAATAATGGCGTCTTTGTTAAGAATGGCTACCTTTCGGTCAGCCTTGGTTCGCTTACTCCATTTGGATCCAGCATCGACTGGAACCAAGATACTTTATGGCTCTCAATGAATATAGCTGGTTCTTCAACCAGCTGTTCGACGTTTAACACCGCCCCGTGTGTTTCGGACGGTGAAATGCTTCCAATGAAACGCCTCACCACGACACCGTTTGCGATGAACGCTGGTAAACTTGGTGGCATTGATGCGGCTGGCTTTATTCAAAATACAACCACAGCGCAAACCGGCAACTTTAATATCTCTGGAACCGGTACAGCGAATGTACTTCAAGGTATTGCGGGTATCGAAGCGCCGCTACTTGATAGGACAGATAGCGGTTCCCTTTCCATAGGAGCAACCAACGCCACTACCATTGCTATTGGGTCATCCAGCGGTGACCAGATAATCAATATCGGTACCGACCCTGGTAATAAAACCTTGGCCATTGGTAATAATGACGGCACTTCCCAACTTGCATTGCGAGGAGGTACTTCGGGTGTTCAGGTTGAATCGTCCGGTGGCTTTAGTGTCCATACCAACGCAACAGACCGCGACACGCTTGTCATCGGAAGCGAAGGCAGCGCAACAATTAACCTTTCAACCGCAACCGGGTTCGTTATTAACAACACTTCCGACCAAGGCATCTTGCAGGTTGGCAACGACGGCTCTATCCAAACAGGCTCAAGCAGTGCACTCGCCGTGAATGGAACCGCAACCTTTGGAAAGGGTGTTCAAATTGGCAATGGCACCGCAGATGGCGACCCAACACTCCTCACCCTCGACCGCTCAACGGCTGCGCCCGCTGGAAGCGACGCCCTGCTTGGCAGTATGTATTACGACACGACGATTGGTAAGGTTCAGTGTTACGAGGCTGATGGCTGGGGCGCCTGTAGTTCAAGCCCTGACAGCTTCGTCACCTTAAGCCCTGAATACAGCAACGCCGTCACTAATGGCGCGGGCATTGGCACTATGACGTCTGACGTCTGTTCTGACACGCTTAACATTAACGATGGCAGCGTGAGTGGCGAAACAACACAGCCAGCAATTTGTGGAACAAACGAAACCTACAACTTCTACAACTGGACATCGAGCCAGCTCACCGACCAAACAAAGAGTATATTCGTCACCTACCAGCTGCCAAGTAACTTCAAGAAGTTTGTCGCTGGATCAACCTCGCTCATGGGGCGCACTGACAGCGCCGACTCGGCCGTGAAGTATCAAGTGTATCAAAACACGCCAACCGGGCTTGTCGCCTGTGGTACAGAGGTGTCAGTATCAACTGGTGCGCAAACCGCCTGGCAAAAGGGAACTGCAAGTGGTGGCTCCGACCCATCAAGCTGCACATTCGCAGCGGGTGATAGTATTGTGTTCAAGGTGACGGCCTCCGCTTCGAACGACGCCCATGCCTATGTCAGCACACTTGGCTTCGCCTATAGCAACCAGTAGCGAATGTCGGTTATGATAAAATGACGAGAGTAAGATGAAGTGGATACGTCAACATATTATTATCAGCAGCGCCGCATTGGTTCTTTGCATCGTTGCCCTTTTTATATGGGCGCCGTGGCGGCCATCAACGTCGGGCGACTCGTCGCAAAGCCCTGCCTTTCAAGCACTTTTGCCACATAATACTTCTATAGAGAAGTTGGGTGGCTGGCAAAAGCTCACCCCTCCCGATAGCGCGCCGGCGTATGTTTTTATCGACTCAATTGACGGCGTTGGAATAAGCGTCAGCCAGCAAGAACTCCCCGCTTCACTCAAAGATAATAACGGTGCTAAAGTTGCAGAGGTCGCCAAAAGCTATAACGCAACGAAAACGATCTATGCCGATTCGACAAAAGTATATATTGGAACCAATGCCGATGGCCCTCAATCAGTTATCTTTACAAAAAATAACCTACTTGTTCTTATAAAGTCACGCGCCGTCATACAAGACCAGTCGTGGGTGGCTTATATAAATTCACTTAAATAAACTATTTGTCGCTTTGAATCAGTTGTGATGCTTTGCTGTCAGCGTTCAGGTTTTGGTAGTAGAGTACTTGGTCTTTTGAAATAATCATTTCGTCACTTGGGCCGTAAATAGCGCGGGTGAGTTTAATGAGCTGAAACTTGCTTGCGTCTGAAGAGGTAGCGGCGCTTCCGGTTGAGGTCGCTTCTTGGCTCGTACCAGCCTGTAGGTAGTAGACGTTCGTAAGGGTGAAACGGTTGGTGTCAAGCATGCTGAGCTTGCCAAAATATAGCTGGCCATTCATGAGGTAGACGGCCTGATATTTCTTACTATCGATCCCTGTGTCGGTGGCGGTGGTTGAGTTCGCCCAGACGTAGCCACCAAAAGTACCAACCAACAATGCAAAGATAACCAGCGCAATTGTCCAGACAATACCACGCTTTGATTCTTTTTTAGCAACAGGAGTATGTGAAGAAACAGCTGGTCGAGATGAAACTCGAGGTGCCTCTTCTTTTGGTGTTGGCTGAGGCTCCTCTGGCTGTCGATACGTCGACGCCTCTGACCTATTAATCACTCGCCTGTCTGCCGGTTGCGGCGCACGATACGGTCCCCCGTTCATGTCTACTCTCCATTCCTACGTGTTCTATTCACCCTATCATACCATAAGGGATATGAGGCTTTCAATGAGACGAGCTGAGACGTGGTGTACACTAGTTATATGACAGTTCAAACCGTACCCGGCGGCACCGTTCATACGCTACCGGCAGATTTGCACAAGGCGCTCCTAAAAGATACGCCTTCCCTCGCTGCATGGAACGATATCACTCCACTCGCTCGGAATGAATGGATATGTTGGGTTGAGGGTGCAAAGTTAATTGAAACTCGAAAACGTCGCGTCGAAAGAGTACACACCGAATTAGTTGAGGGTAAACGTCGCCCTTGCTGCTGGCCAGGTTGTATTCATCGCGAACATAGCGGCAAATAGCCGACCTTACACGCTGAAGTCAAGTTTGTCTTCAAGCGCCTTAATACTCAAGATAATGCCGCCTTTGGTTAGTTTTACCAGGCCGTCTCTCTCTAATTTGTGAAGTTCGCGGCTGACCGTTTCACGGGCGAGGCCACTTCGAGCCGCCAGGCTGCTTTGCTTGATTTTCACGATTGTCTTTGCACCGTTAGTATCTTCGCCAAAGCGATGACCTTCAATAAGCAGTTCAAATATCAGACGGTTAGCAGCAATACCGCTTGCAGCCAAAACAAGGCGCCTTAGTAGGCCATCGGTACCAATATATACTCGGCTCAATAGGTCGAACATGACATCTGGGTTTTGTTGCAAGAACAAAGCAACTTTATCTGGGTGCGCACGCTTCAGGCGAACGTTAGTGAGTGCGGCAAAGAAGTAAACATTGGGCGTTTTATTAATTGCCCATGACATTGGAAAGAAAGACGAGGGTTTAAAGATATTAACGATGACTTTATTACCTTCGGGAGTCACATCATATTGCTCGACAATGCCGTCAATTAAAAACAGTACGCCTTCAGGATCCTGATTAGCGAAGGTAATAATATCACCCTTGCGATAGGTTCGTTCGTCGCTATCTGCAAAGAAGTCTGATAATTTCTCCCGAATCTTATGATTTATCATAGATACCCTTATAATACCGCATAAATGTTGACTTTGGTCACATATTTATCACAAAAAGCCAGTGAAGGCACTAACGGGCAAAGACAAACTTGTTTTTACCGACTTTGACGAGGTCTTTAGCTGCTAAGATAATTTGGTCATCGGTAATTTTCTCACCGTTAAGCCGCACTGCTCCGCCAGATACAAGGCGTCGAGCTTCACCGTTACTTTCAACGATTGAAGCTTCGTTAAGCGCATCAATAAGCGTGACGCCCGCTTGAACGGTTGGGATTTCTTTACTCAGCATATCCATCGCTTCATCTGAAAGTTCGTTAGCAGCCTGCGCACCAAACAGAACGTCCAAGATAGATCGAACTGACGTAAGTCGCTCTTGTCCGTGGATAGTACGCGTTACTTCATCGGCAAGACTACGTTGCAGGAGACGTTTTTGTGGTTCGGCGTCATGCGAAGCAATTGTTTCTTCAACCGCTTCTTTACTGAGCATGGTGTATTTCGTAATAAGGTCTTTAGCAGACTCGTCATCAACATTCAGCCAGAATTGGTAGAACTGGTATGGAGTCGTCATGGTTGGATCGAGCCAAATTGCACCAGCTTCTGTTTTACCAAACTTGACACCAGTTGCCTTGTTGATGATGAGCGGCGTCGTAAAGACGTGCGATTCGGCAGATTCAATTCGCTTGATAAGCTGCACGCCGGTAATGGCATTTCCCCATTGGTCGGCACCAGAAACCTGTAACGTTGCGCCGCGTGTGCGGTACAAGTGAAGGAAGTCATAACCCTGAATAAGGTTGTAGCTAAACTCGGCGTAGCTAATACCTTGGCCGTCCTCGCCAATACGGCTTTTAATAAAGTCACGGTCAAGCAATTGAGACATGGGGACTTTTTTACCAATTTCACGCAGGAAATCGAGGTAGTTCATATCTTTAAACCAGTCGTAATTATCAACAACTTCAAAGTCTTGGCCAGCAAAAATCTGACGGTACTGGGCAACGATATTTTTCTTATTTTCCGCAATCTGCTCAAGTGTCAGAAGGTCGCGCTCTTGCTTTTTGCCATCTGGGTCGCCAATCATACCGGTTGCACCACCGATAAGGACAATTGCCTTGTGGCCGCGCTCCATAAAGTGGCGGACCATCATGGCAGGCGCAAGATGACCAATTGTCATGCTTGGACCACTTGGGTCAACACCCCAATAGAAGGTAAGAGGCTTTTCATCAAGTTCGGTAATATCTGAGAATGTATGCTGGTTCACAAAACCACGCCACAAAAGTTCTTCTGATAATTTCATCTGTCTTCCTCTACCTTATGGTATTTTTCGTACCGTTTTATCCCTGTTATGATAGCATGTTTTGTGCGTATCGCTAAACTGAGGGCGCCAGAGGAACGGCGGTTCGCACAAAATGGCAGGTGTAGCCACCAGGTTGTTTCTGTAAATAGTTCTGGTGATATTCTTCCGCCTTGTAGTAGCCCGATAGTGGCTCAAGGGACGTGACGACTGGATCTCTATAGAGGCCCGAGGCATTTGTTAGTGCAATCATTTCTTTTGCATCACTGAGTTGTTCGTCATTTTCATAAAATATTGCTGATCGATAACTTGACCCGACGTCATTACCTTGGCGGTTTTGGGTTGTGGGGTCGTGCGTTCTAAAGAAGAAATCTAAAAGTGCCCGATAGCTGGTTTTTTCATCGTCATACGTAATTTTTACTGTTTCAGCATGACCTGGGTGATTTTCATAGGTGGGATTGTCATTATCACCACCTGCATAGCCTACTTCGGTCGCAACAACGCCTGGTTCAGTGCGAATAAGCTCCTGAAGGCCCCAAAAACAGCCACCCGCAAGGTAGGCATTCTTGAACGTCTGACTACTCATGTTTTTTTATTCCAAGTAAGCGCTTAATCGTTTTTTCAGAAATAGCGCCACCTGAAAAGCCGGGTAGTTTTGAAAACGGCATATTTATAATGAAAACGATATTATTTGCCGTATTTTGCTTACGAAATACCAATAAAGTGGTGCGCATTAATTTTAGGAATCCGTACAGTATACGTGCAAACAGGCCGCGGTATTGAAGCTGAAGGATGGTATCATCGTAGCCAAGTCGTGTTTTTCGATTCCACCGAGCTGGCGGAATTGGCCTGCCAAGTAAGGCCTCAAACTCATCGTCAGGCACGTTTTTTATGTCACCCGAGTAATACGACACGAACTGGTTTTTATCATAAGCCATCTGCCCGTTTTTCGCTTCAACTTCATGACTTATTTCAAGCCGAATGTCCTGGCTTGAGGCGGCAATTTCTACCGTATATTCACCCCCGACAACCGCCCAGTCGGCGACTTTTTCGTCGTAGTAGGCAAAGGTATGCTCGTCAAAATGAACACTCACCTCTTTTGTTTCACCCGCCTCGAGGGCGACTTTTACGAAACCTTTTAATTCACGCAGGGGCCTGAAAATATCGCTTTGTGGTGGTCGAATATATACCTGGGCTATCTCCTCGCCTGCAATCGGCCCATTATTGGTGATTGTAAACGTTACCCCACTCTCGCTTTCGGTTGCATTGGCATAAGAGAATGTGGTGTATGAAAGGCCGTAGCCAAATGGGTAGCGCACTGGCGTTGCAGTTGTTTCATAATATCGATAGCCGACATACAAGCCTTCGCGGTGCTCAGCTGTTTTTTCTTTACCAGGAAAATAGCGTGCAGTTGGTGCGTCGTTATAGGTAAGCGGGTACGAGACGGCGAGCTTGCCGCTTGGGTTGCGTCGACCCGTTACTATATCTGCCAGCGCCGTTCCAATACCCTGTCCACCAAGTGAACTATGCACGACGGCAGTCACGTCGTCGGCAAATGGCATCTCAATTGGGCCACCAGCTGCGGTTATAACAACAACCTTTTCGTGTGAAGATGCCAGTGTTTTTATAAGGTTAAGTTGGTTCTGCGCAAGCGCCATCGTTGGGCGGTCGAGCCCTTCGGCTTCTTTTGATTCATCAAGCCCAACACAGACGATAACCACTTCCGCTTTCTTTGCCAACTCTACAGCCCGACGAGCAAGCTTCGAGCTTTTTCCGCCAGCACGTTTAAAGCCTGGCTCATACCCCAGCAATTCAATAGAATCATCGAACGAAAACGCCTCTTTTAGACCAACAAGCCGTGTTGGATTAACGAGCGAACTCCCGGCCCCCTGATAACGTGGCATTTCGGCAAAATCACCAATTAAGGCAACGCGTGTGCCCTTAGCGAGTGGTAATACATTCGTATCATTTTTAAGAAGAACGATCGAACGTACCGCCGCCTCTACGGCTAACTTGTGATGCGCCTCATAATCTGCCGGAGGAGCCTGCTTGATTGCTTCTGTCGTTTCAAAAACAATCGTTAGTAGCGCATCGACATGTGCATCAACAACAGATTCGTCCACCTTACCTACCCGCACCGCTTCGCCTATCTGCTCTTCGGAAAGGCCGTTAGATGAAGGCATATCAAGCGTATTGCCGTTTATTAAGCCGTCTACGCGGTCGTGATTACCACCCCAGTCAGTCACAAGCGCGCCCTCGTATCCCCATTCATTTTTCAAAATATCCTGAAGTAGGTGAGGATTCTCGTTTGAATACGTACTATTCACCTTGTTGTATGACGTCATTATAAGCTTGGGTTTCGCCTCCTGAACGACACGGCGGAAACCCTCTAAGTACACTTCGCGGAGCGTCCGTTCATCAACAACTTCATCAATTGACATGCGTAAATGCTCTTGGCTATTGACGGCAAAATGTTTTGGCGTTGCGACGACCCCATTCTGTTGAATACCACGAACCATGGCCGCGGCCAGTTTTCCTGCAACATATGGATCTTCAGAAAAATATTCAAAAGTGCGCCCAGCGAGTGGGTCTCGCACAATATTAAGCCCTGGGCCAAGCAATACCGACACACCATTAGCAGCCGCTTCACTTCCCAGTGCTCGCCCAACACGCTCTAAAAGGCTCTCATCCCAGGTATTTGCGAGTGCCGAAGCAGTGGGAAAACAAGTTGCTGGAACACTTTTATTAAGCCCAAGGTGGTCAGCCTTGCCCGCCTGCTTGCGAAGCCCGTGTGGGCCATCGGTGAGCATAATAGCCGGAATACCAAGATGGTCGATTGCCTTCGTATTCCAAAAATCCGCACCCGAAAGCAATGATATTTTTTCTTCAAGGGTCATTGCGTCAATGAGGCGCTGGTGCTCAAGTGTCATACACCTATTTTAGCCTACTCGTCTGGTTTATCGATGTGCCGTTTTAGGCGTTCAGTGTATAAAACATAGGTATTACGCGACTTATTGAGAAGTTTTTTTATTTCGAGCTTTTTAAGCACATGGCTGGCCGTTTCACGCGTGAGCCCAAGCGAGTTAGCTATCTCTTGTTGTGTTATCGATATTCTACGAACCTTTTTGTTCGGAAAAGTCGAGCCAAGCGTTTCAGCAAAATAAAGGAGCATCAGAGTCACCTTGTCACTTGCTTTCGATTGTTCAAGCGCCTCAATGCGATGGAGGTTCGTTAATAATATTTTAGTAATTCTAGCGTGTCGGCGAGATAAGCTCTCATGGTCAGACATAAGGTGTTTAAGATACTCCTGACGCGGCACAACCCGAACAACACAACGGCTATATGCTTGATAATAATATTCGCACTTATCAATAAGACCACTCGTGAAGCCTATGGGTATATCTTCCCCTTTAGTGTCCATTGAAATAATGCGCTCCTCACCATTTGCAGTAATGGTGTAGGTTTTAATAATGCCAGATTCAATGACATAGGTGCCCTTTGGCACGTCGCCTTTCAAAAGGACTGTTTGCCTCTTCTCGAAAACGAGCGTTGGATACCGGGACAGGAATTGCTCAAAGCTCATTACTGTAGGCTCCTTCCACTAAGGGCACTCTAAAAAGAAGTTCCTCCATCTAGCTTACGCCTCAAAACATATGTTGACAAATTTACTACTGTTGAAGAAGCCGTTTAATGGCAATGCCTGAAAGGCCAACCATAAATAGCGAGCCAACGACAATGAGAAGTCGAAAATCGTATGGCTCCTGCTGAGCGACAACCTGAAGCGTCCTGGTACTTTTTTGACTTATTGGTTGGGCGGTTGTGCTGGCAAGAACAGCGCTGGAAGTGTTATTTTGCATTGAACCCCCAGAACTATAGGCCGTATACACGTGCACAGAAGTCGTTTGAGATTTTGCAGCACCAGGCGAAGCGGTTGGTACAAACTGGACCGGTGCCGCAGATTGATCTTCTGTAATAATATTACCGTAAGCCGTGTCGATTCCAAAGCTCCCATGCCAACTTTGGAAAACATTAATAAACAAAACGCCAAACCAATCGGTCATACCGAACTGGCTTCCTGACACGTTAGCAATATTGGCAAGCGCCTTTGCCTGCCCCGAAACAGCATTTCCAGCGTTAGTATTATAGGCGACGGTCGCATCTCCTGACCGCGCAGTAACGGTGACCGTATTAGTAATACCGTGTGAGGTATATGAGTTTACCGTAAGGTCAGGTGTATATGTCGTATTCGACGTCACATCACTACCAATCATCGCGGCAGTTGCATTCGCCGGCGCATCGACAATCATACCAACCCATTTGCCGAGAACGTTCACAAAAACGAGCAGACTATTTTTTGCCACAACAGCATGTCCAGTAACGTTAAAAATAACCACGTTCGAGAGTGCGTCGCCGGTCGTCGCATTGCCAGCTACCGTATTACCCAACACGCTCGCCGCACCGCTCTGAGCGACGGCAGTAATATTATTCACAATCGTGGTGGTGTCTTTATTGGAAACTTTTACATCAGTGCTGCCACTCGTGCCGTTATTGGCAAGTAGCTGCGGAATAAAGTCTGGGGCAATTAATATGTCGCCCTCCAGGTTTCCGTAAATATTAATGGTACCGATAAACGAATCGTGAGCCGCAATCATTGAGTTTAAGATATTCACAACATTAGCAACGGCCTGTGCAGAACCTGTCGTTGCATTTCCCGCTTGGGTATTTTTACTCACCGTTGCATCGCCGCTATTTGCCGTAAGGTTGACGGTATTATTGACGTCGAAGTTAGTTGTCGCATTGATTGTTGCCGCACTGCTATTGTTCGCGTCAGCTTCAAGCATGGCTTTTAAAAGAAGTGGGTAAAGAATAATGTCGCCCTTCACGTCTCCAAGAATATCTTTCGTAAAGGTTGCCACTTTTTGGTTGTCACCCGTTGCGACTGTTGAATTCACCACATTCAAAAGCGTTGCCGCTGCAGATGCATTGCCCGTTTGCGCATCACCTGCGGTTGTGTTACTCGATACAGTACTATCGCCTGATGTTGCATCTGACGTAATGGTTGTGTCGGCATGTACCGTCGTGTCGGTGGTTATGTCGGTCGCGGCAGGCGTGTCGGTTGTAGGTGAAGCGTCTGGTGTGCTCACTGGCTCTTGAGATGCTGCCGGCGGTTCAATAATTATTGGTGCAGGCGGCGCATCAGCGGGAGGCGATTCGGGCGCCTGCTGCTGCACGGGAACTTCTGTCACAACCAATGGAACAGGGTCGGTCGCTGGCTCTTGTGTGTCGGCCATCGCAGCTGCTGGATAGCCAGCCACAAGAACAAGCGCGAATGTGAATAAAATAGCTCTCTTTACACCGTTAAGTATTCTCGACATACAACCTCCCCTTTACGTTTGAGCCGTGGGGCGGTGCAGGTTCACCGCCCCCTCTCGACCCGTTATGTGTTCTCGAGACTAGTTAGTGACACGAACATCAAAGCTTGACGTGCTTGCATTCGAAGCATTACCAGTGACGGCATCACCCCCCGTACTGTCATACATAACCTCGGCATCGCCAGACTTAGCGTTCTGGTCGATTGTGTTGTGGATGTCGATATGGTTGTCGTTATTAACGTCGACCTTCGTACGAGTCTCAAACTTTTCTTGGTTATTAGAGTCGTATCCAGTGCCAGTGATACTACCCGTGTTTGAGCTATCGTTTGCGTAAGCTGCGCCACTAAGGGCGGCGGCGGCGTGAGAGTTGTCAACCTGAATCGTTGCACTCACCCCGTCACTATTTGAGGCAGCGCCCGTCTTTGCATCGCCACCAGTTCCGGTGAACTTAACCTCAGCCTCACCGCTTGAGGCGTACTGGTGATTTTTATTTGAAAGGTCAAGGTTGTTGTCGTTATTGACATCTGTCTTGACGCTTGTTTCTGAGGTGATTTTGTTTGTCGAATCGGCACCGGTCGTGCCAATTGTTCCCGAAGTCGCCCCAGCAAATCCTGCTAACCCTACAACAAGTGCAAGCGATAACACGCTCACACCCGCCGTTTTTTTAATATCTATTTTATTCATATGCCCCTCCTTTGGTTAACTATTGTCACCTAAGGTGCGCCGGTATCGTAATAATACCTAACTCTTCACCTAAAAAGGGGTACGAACCAAGCCCTACGTGAGGGTACATCCTTCTTGGTTATATACTGGGACTCCACAGCCCTCATACTCCCATTTCCGGTAAATTCCTCGCGACCCACTTCTCAGCATACCGCCGCTACTATGGGGCGTATATGAAATATTTCACATAAGGGTCATTTCCTTGCGTAAAGCTGAAGTGAACCCTCAATAATGCTGGAAACGGGTAAGAGAAATAGTGCCGAGGGAGCAGCAAAAGAAAGCTTCCAGCGTTGGGCTCGATTCATTTCGTAATGAAGCCAGATCAATAGCAGTAAATATGAGGATACAATCAGCCACCCGTACCAAAGCGCGCTCAATCCTTCGTATGTAACCGCCGTGATAATTATCACTCCCATTATTATTTGCATGGCAGCAGGAATAAGACGGGGCGGTCGAGCGCGGCGAGCCGGAATTTTTTTCTGTCGCAACGCAGCTGCACTGCAGGCCCCAACCACAATTGGTCGGCCCCATAGCACGTGCTGGAGCTGGTGTATTATTCCCATGAAACCTGTAATTTTAGCTGGCTTCAGTAGAACACTCACGCGCCACTCTCGCTTGTTTTGACTCAATGCAACCGCCCTCTTAATAAGGCTAGGGTCGACAACACATCCGGCCTGAAGATATATAACAATCTTGCCACGTTTACTTTTTCGGTACGCCGTTTGATAGGTTCTTGCACGCGGCCCCACAAATACAACGTCGTACGAATAATACCGACTGCGCTGCAGTGAGCGGAGGGTCGCCTCGCGTTCCTCATCGATGCTATTTCCGTATACAATAACTGTCACCCATGGCTGAACAGGCCGACGCAAGCGACGCACAGATGCCTGGATGCGGCGCTGGCGCTGCGTCTGAATGACCTGTAGCACCGCCCGCCTCATTACGTCCACGCTCGCCAGAATAATAAGGACGAGAAGCACCATAACTATCACTGTATTATGCATTTTTTATCACCCCCGTCAGGCGAAATGTCACCAATGTTCGGTAACTATCAAATGCCCCCGAGCACGTTTGAAGAACCAGCCGCGGCGGACCGCTAGCTGTCAGGAAATTAACATCCGATGGCGCTACTTGCTGGCTTGATTCAAAACTATATATAAACCTATACCCTTCACTCGTATCAACGAGAGCCTGCGCACCATCAGTTACCGCCGGCAAATTCTCAAAAATACCCCAACCGGCGTGACCATATATAAGTGTCGTGCCGTTGGTGTTGTTAACCGGCACGGTCACTGTCGCGTAAAATGCCGAGCTAGTATCAATCGCCCATGTCTTACTCTGAGCATCATAATCACCCGCCCGCACCACGCTATCAATACCAGCACTTGGTACTTGCACCCGAGTTGAGGTGCCAATGATAGGTGCCCGCGTGGGCACTTCTTTTAATTTTACCGAAGGTGCGGGAGTATACATCGCAACTTCCGGCATAGTCGGTTGGGGCCATAGGATTGCCACGAACATCACAGCGACACACATATTAAGTATGCCTATGCAGCCATAGGTCAGTCTCTCGCTGGACACATGCCGCCTGCGTGCCATGTTATGATGCGCGGAAGTGACGATACAGTAGCGCAGCACCAACCGTCAACGCAGCGCCTATTACAGCAACGCCCGCAATAATAGCGACAATAATAAGCGGCGAGTCACCGCTTGTGATCGGCAATGTCTGCACTGGAGTGGCCGTAGCACTGGTAGGCTGAACCGTTTCTGGCGTTTCAACGGCTGGAACCACAACGGCTGCCGTGCAGGTTCCCTCGGTTTGGTTCTCGCCTGTCGCATTGATAATTGTCACCGAAAACGTCGTGCCGTCTGTATTTGTCACCGAACCAGACGTTGAGCTTCCGCCGCTCGTATTACCACTCGCCGATACTGCACCGGAGAACACGGACTGCTCTGTTGAGTTGGTGATATCCACAGTGTTTGTATCTGTAACCGAACAGCTGTATGTCTCAACCGACGTACACATATTTTGTGAGTCAGGGCCGGTAAACCCGACACCGCAGGTTGATACTGCAAATGCAACTCCACTTATACTCAGTGGTGCAAGAAATGTGACCGCTACCGCTGCTAATAACTGGCTCAATCGCTTCATATGTCCCTCCTCGCACGAGTTATGAATTTGTTGATACCTTTTAGCGCCCAGGTGTGTGTCTTATAGTTCTTATCTTAGTTATCTAATTATTTTTGTAAATAGACAAGTTCTAAAATGCTATAGTAAACATATGCACATTCAAGGAAAAATATTCGTTGTCACTGGTGCCGGTGGCGGTATTGGTGGTGAAATCGTAAAGAAACTTTTAGTAAAAGGGGCACGCGTCGCCGCGGTTGACCTTCGACAAGAGAGCCTCGATTCACTAAAAGAAGCTGTGGGTGATATGGCTCGTTCGCTCAGCCTTCATGCGCTTAGTATTGCCGACAAGGAAGCGGTTGGCTTGTTGCCTGAAGCGGTTATCGCTGCTCACGGCGCAGTTGACGGCCTCATTAACTGTGCGGGTATTATTCAACCATTTGTCAAAGTGAACGACCTCGATTATGACGCGATTGAACGCGTTATGAATGTGAATTTTTACGGCACACTCTATATGGTTAAGGTTTTTTTGCCCGTGCTTCTCGCGCGCCCCGAAGGATATGTCTTGAATGTTTCGAGTATGGGTGGCTTCTTACCGGTTCCTGGGCAAAGTGTCTACGGCGCCTCAAAAGCAGCGGTTAAGCTGCTTACCGAAGCTTTGTACGCAGAGCTCCTTGGCACTTCCGTTCACGTTAGTGTCGTCTTCCCTGGGGCAACCAACACGAAAATTACCGAGAACTCTCACGTTTCTATGCCAGGAGCAAGCAGTGCGAACACGAAAGACTTGAGCGTTTCAATGCTGTCGGCCGACAAAGCTGCTGGTATTATCATTGCCGGTATTGAGAAAAATAAGCCTCAGATTTTCACAGGCAAAGACTCTCGCCTTATGAATAAGCTCTACCGACTCAACCCTGTGTATGCAACGAAGTTTATCGCTAAGCAAATGCAGTCACTGTTGAAATAACTTATTTCAGCGTCTCGTACACCATATTCATATAGCTGTCTTCTGCGCCCTTCGCGAGTTTCAAAAACGCCTCGCGGTTGAGCCATTTGTAACCAGAATGCTCCCAACTCATCGTAATTGTAGGCTGTTTATCCACCCTTGCGGTAAATAGCGAGTAATGCGTTCCGCTTCTCGAATAATCGGTTCCTTCGTACACGAGCTTTACGGTAGACTTGTCAATGTCCACGCCCGCCTCTTCTTTAACCTCACGAATCATAGTGATAAGCGGGACTTCGCCCTCTTCAAGCGTTCCGCCGGGAAGGTCGGGGTCGTTACCAAACCGTGGGTGAGCATTTCGATACATAACGAGGTACTTGTCGTTGGCGTCAATAATAACTACTTTAGCAACTTTGTTCATTTTTTCAGTATAACAAAGGTGTTACGCTATGGTCATGGTATTTAACCACTACGCAAAAATGGAACGCATTTTAGATGAGCAACCTGCCGGTTGGTATATTCTTCGCATCAACGAACCCACCAAGGCCCAAGGTTTTAAAGGTGAGGTGCGAACATTCGACCATTATTACCGAATTTACGACCGTAATGACCAGGCGATTAAATATTGTAAGTTTCAACAAATCGAACGACTAGCCGCGGTATTAAAAGTCCCTGTTGAAGCATTGCCAATTCGTAATTAACTTTTTTCATTGTAACCATACACGTTAAGTTCTTTTTTGTAATTCAAGAACGAATGATCTATTGGGAATCCCGGTATACAAAACAAACTACTGGGCAGGTGTAGTAGTACCACTGCCATTTCCGTTGGTCGTCACCGCACAGCCCGTCGCATCTACTTTCGTACCAGTAGGAGTGTCTGGGCATTTATCAATCGTGTCCGCCACCCCGTCACCGTCTGTATCAATAATTGCTGGCGTATCGGGCGTTGTAGTGGTCACTGGACATCCGGTCGCATCAACCTTCGTGCCCGCTGGTGTATCGGCACATTTATCATCGGCGTCAACAACGCCATCGTTGTCACTGTCTTTCGGGGCAGCCGGGACGTCACACGTTCCCGTCGGAATTGTTCCTGTCATAAAGTATTCTTGATACGTCGCGTCGGTGCCGCCACCAACCGCACGCAGGCCATTGCTTCGACAAATCGTTACTTTAGTCACGTCAGATGGCGCGACAAATGGCCGGTTCGCCTGCCCGCTAAGGCCCGCCAGCATAATAGAGCGCCATATTGGCCCTGCCATACTGGAACCGCCGTTATTCATTGGGGTGTTGTCGTTGTTTCCCACCCAAACACCAACAGCGAGCTGCTTTGCATAGCCAATTGTCCAAGCGTCGCGCGCTTCATCGGTCGTGCCGGTCTTTACCGCGACGTCATAGCCGTTTGTGTTTAAGCTACTGCCGAAAATGGGCGCCCGAGCACTTTCATCGTTCAAAATATCCGAGATAAGGAACGAGCCTTCTTTTCCCATCACTTCTTTTGGAGCGGGAGTACTCTTTTTAAAGACTTGCTTCTCAAATTTGTCATCAATTTTTGTAATTGTCGTGACGTCGTACTGATTGCCGTCGTTGGCGAAGGCGGCGTAGGCATTTGTCATGTCGGTGAGTTTTGCCTCGGCCGTACCAAGGGCAAGCGACAAGCCATAATCGGTTGAGTCACTGACCGTGCTAAGGCCAAGTCGTTTGAACGCATCAACGGCCACTGGCACAGTGAGCTTCTGCATCACTTCTACCGATGGAATATTAAGCGACTGCGAAATGGCGCTGCGAACCGTAACGTCACCCCTAAATTTACGGTCGGCATCGAGCGGCTTATAGCCACCAAAATCGGTTGCGACGTCTTTTAAAATAGTTGACGGAGTAATAATACTGCGCTGCATCGCCTCAGCGTAATAGAGCGGCTTTATGCTCGAACCGGGTTGCCGAGCGGTCGTTGCCATATTTACCTTACCAAAGCTCGTATTGTTATAATCGGCGCTTCCCACCAAAGCACGAAGCTCACCGGTGGTAGGATCAATCGCAACGACGGATGCATTTGAACCACCGTTCTTTTGAATAAATCCAATTTGCTTATCAACAGCCGTATTGGCTGCTTTTTGAAGTGTCAAATCAAGCGTGGTAGTCACTCGGTAGCCTGAACGAGTCACCACCTCTTCCCCATACTTGTCATATAGATCCTTTAGCACCATTTCGGCGAAATGAGGCGCCGTCCCATTAACGCCACTATCTTGCGATGCATAAGCAAGCTGCTCGGCTTTGGCGGCATCGGCTTCAGCTTGGGTAATAACTTTGTTATCCACCATGCGGCCCAACACTGTAGCTTGTCGCTCCTTGGCATATTGTGCATTACCAGAAATCGGCGAGTAAGCCGACGGAGCCGGCAAAAGCCCGACCAACATGGCACTTTGGGCAAGGTCGAGGTCGGCAGCTGATTTTCCAAAATACTTCTGAGCCGCAGCACCAATACCAAAGGCGCCCTCACCGTAATAGACGGAGTTTAAGTACAAATCAAGAATGTCATCCTTGCTGTAGTGTTGCTCAATCGCTAATGAAACAGTAAGTTCCTGATATTTACGAAGAATTGTCTGGTTGTTTGAAAGCAGCGTATTCTTAGCCAGCTGCTGTGTCAGTGTTGAGCCACCGTAGGCCGTCGCGTTACCACTAAGAATATTTGCATACAGTGCACCTAAAATACTAATGAGCGAAAAGCCACCGTGTTTATAAAAGTTCTTATCTTCCGAAGAAATAAGTGCCTTTTCGGTATAGTCAGATATTTGATTGAGCGGCAGTCGCTCGCCTCGGTCGGCAGTACCAAAGCTATAGAAATTTTGGCCGTTTTTATCAAGCAGCACGACACCTGTATTGTTGTAGTTCATGAGGCGGTCAGGGTCAGAAATGGCATTAGCAAAGTACGCGTAGGTAATGAGTGGAGTCAAGATAAGAAAGGCTGCAATAGGGCCACCAATGAGTGCCACTTTTTTAGGTTTGCTCAGCTTTTTAAACCATCGCCAGCGCGCAGCAAAAAACTCTCCCACAGGGGTGAGCTTTTTGTGATGTACAGCAGGCCTTACAACCTTCGTTGTTCGGTTCGGACTGTACGATTTAATTCGCGTGTATTTTGACATGGACTGCTCCTATTATACCTTGTCTCTTAAAACCCACCGCTTAGTACCCAGAGAAGTGGTCAGTTTTAATCGCAAAACGAGATAGCCCAAGCGATTTCAAATGCTTTTTCGCTGCATCTACCATACCGTTTGAGCCAGAAACATAGAAAAGACGCTGGCTATAATCGGGGATAAGCCGACTAATCGATTCGGCATCAAGCCGCTGCTGAGCCGTTGTAATAATAAGGTGAACCGCAATACCATACTGTAGCGCCTCATTAAGCAGGTCCCTATACACAACCTCCTGTTCATTCGCAACAGAATAAATTAGCACAACGTCGCGCGGTTCATGGCTATCAAGAATGGAGCGAATCATACTGCGAAACGGCGTTACGCCAATGCCACCGGCAATAAACGCCAGCTTCTTGTTCTGATTTTTCGGCAGGGTGAACTTCCCCGTTAATTGGCTGACATACACAACGTCATTGTCTTGCAGCTGACTAAGCCGAAGCTTGTAGGCGCTTGATGGTTCGTAAAACTTTACACCAAGATGCACTTCATTCTCAGTTGGTGACGATGCCAAAGTAAACATACGACGATTCCCTCGCCCGTCTAATGCAACGCCGGGCAGCGTCCACTCCATATACTGGCCCGCTTTATAGGCAAACGGCGTTTCTGCCTGGAAGACAAAGTTCGAAATATTGGACGCCATGTGCTCGACCCGACGAAGCCGCAGTGCGACGAATACCTTAGGTGAAACAATAAAGGCATATGTATTTCCCAAAAGCAGCGCTACTTCGGGGAAGATGTACAGCGGCCCAAACTCCCAGGCAGTCATATACAGGAATGCGACAACACCCGAGAAAATAAGCTGGTCGCGGTAACGAGCTGGCATGGTGGCTGGCTCGGTCAACATAATTGAGGCAAGGAAAATAAGTGGCGAGGCGATAATAGCATGCTCAAAGTTGCCAAGTGACAACTGGCCAGCTGATATAAACTGGACCGCCTGCACAAGCACAGCAACACCGATAAAAATCAGCGCAAACGTCTCATGATGCAGCTTTCGAATAACTGCTATACCAAGTGGAATAGTGAGCCATGCCAAAGCCGTACTGCCTATCCACCACGTGACGGGCCAAATACCCGTCAGACTAAGGGCGGCGGCGGCGAAGGCTGCAGGGTTAAAAACGTGCTTACCCTTCCATGCTATTAAAAACTTAGAGGAGCTGGCGATAATACCGGCAAGCGCTAAGATAACAACGGATAGCTCCGATTTCGCTGGGCTCACAATAAAAAACAAGATAAGCGACGTAATTGCCCACGACTCCATGTTCATTGGGCGGCCCCATACCTTACTGAGCACGTATTCTGTTGAGAATACCGATCCACCGAGCACTATAAGTGAGATGAGCATTTTCAGTGGGTCAAGCGCCACCAGGCCGAATGCGGCAAATAAAATACTGGCAAATGCCACGCCACCAAGGCCGTATACCAATAGGCGGTACATTGTGACTGAATTTAATAAAGCGTCGAAGTGTTTCATGATGTATACATTTCCGCTGGAAAGTCTGCCGAATAATCGAGCGTCTGATCAGCTGATACGACGGCATACTTAAACTTAAATTGTTTTTGTAATGATGATGCTGGCACGAAAAACAAGGCCGTTGCAATACCATCCGCCACCATCGCGTCATCTGCCACAACCCAGGTTGCAACAACTTCCGTAGGTGATTTAAGCGTCACTGGGTCAATAATGTGGTGATACGCCCCCCACTTACGACGACTCCCCGACGATGCACAGATACTCTCGTTTTGAAGTGTCGCCACGCCAATGACCTGTTCAATATTAAATGGGTTCTCGAGCCCAACACGAACCTCATCATCTTTTGTCGTGTGATGACGTATATCGCCACCAGCATTAATGGTAAAGGTATCAATACGGTGAGCCAGCAACTCTTTGGCAACCAAATCCACCAAGTATCCTTTACCTGCCGCGCCAACATCCAAAATAATCGGCTGTTTCACGGTGAGAGTGGTCTGGGTGTAGTTTATCGCCTCGTCCCATGACGGAGGTTGCGTTGGGGTGGTTTCTTTAAAAGAATAGCTTGGGTCATAGCCAATTTCGTTCATCAATGACCCAATAAGTGGCGTCACCTTGCCGCTCGTCGCTTTGTAGAGTGCCTCATAAAACTCAAGTAACGGCGCCCCGTCACGTGGCATAGGGTACTCACCCGGGCTGGCAAGCTGGCTCACAAAAGAGTCAACGCGAAACCTTGAGTAGGTTGCGTCGAACACCTCAATTGTATGCATAATAGCCTGGCGGAGCCGCTGCTCGTCTTCGGCCGACGCCTCAACCTCGATAGCCCAACGAGTGCCTATCGCCTCAAATGAAAATCTTTGTCGTGTCATTATGATTGAGATTGGCTAATAATACTGCTGACTGCGTCGTTAAACCCGTTCGTCGTATCGGAAGCGCCAGCGACATACGAAAGCTTCACATCAGTGATGTTCTTTCCCACGACATACCTTCGATATTCTTGGGCAAACCCCTGTTGGTAACTTGCGGATTCGTTATTCCCCTCACTATTGGCAACGCTCGAATCGGTCACAACACCACTCTTAAGGGTGAGCGTCACTTTTATAGACTCAACGCCGTGAGGAACATAGTAGTTGCTTGTGGCGCTGTAGGTACCGTCTTTATACGCACTCGTGGTGACCGAAGCGGCTGGGGTATCTGAGGTGGTAGGGGTTGTTGAAGCGGCGGGTGTGTTACTCGTACTTGAGCTCGTTGGCGCAGGCGTCGAAGAGCTTGGCAAGGTACTGGTGGTGCTAGACGTACTCAACGGCGTCGACAATGCCGTTGTAGTAGCTGTGTTGCTATGGTTCTTCTCGTAAAAACTAATCGAAGCCATCAGAACAATGACCACTAACGCCGTTATTGAACCAGCCATTATTTTTTGTTTCGTATTATTTTGTTGCATGAGCTGTGGTGTGTCTCCTTTTAAAACGAAGTATACCTATGCGTACTTTAATTAAGCTGAGAAAGAGGTAAGCATTGTATAGCCAACCTTTTTACGACTTTACCTTAGGAAATACCCAAAACTTCATCCATACATAGTTCCACCCCGTCAGGAACAACGATATAACCAGCTGCGATAGGTACGGCAAGAAGCCAAGGCCGTTAAGCCAGTTGAGTACAAAGATATTCATCACCAAGTTCGTTGCCATGAGCGCGGCAAAACGCACTAGCTCGCCACTCGTTTTTCGTTTACCATTATCGGCAAAAACCCACTGTTTATCTAAAATGAAGTAAATGACGTAGCTTGAGCCAATAGTAAATGCCGTCTCGCCCAAGCTAAGGCTGTCTGCGCCCGGTCCGAGGATGAAGAAGAATAAGTACTGCCACGCAAACTGAATGCCGCCTGCGAGGTTATAGCGAATGAATTCGAAAAGGTTTTGATGTGAGTTTTTTGTTTCTATTTTCTTAGTCATGATGCGTCTCTAGTAACCTTATTTAGAACAGCGAACTGAGCAGTGCAATAGCGGCTGCAAACATAACAACAAACGCTGTCCACAGCCCAAGCTTAGACCAGAACTTGCTTCTATAGTCGCCCATCACCTTTTCTTTACTGGATACCTTTACAATAAGGAAGATGAGCGGCACCGCGACAATTCCGTTAAAGACAGCCGTCATAACGAGGGCCTTAATAGGGTCAAGGCCAACGAAGTTAAACAATAACCCTATCAGTGTACCGCCAATAATAACGAGATAAAATTCTCGGGCCTGCTTAAACTTGCGAAAGAGCCCTTCACGCCAGCTAAATGTTTCAGAAATAGCATACGACGACGAGCCAGCCAGCACTGGAATACTCATGAGGCCAATACCAACCACGCCAATTGCAAAAATTACCTGAGCAAGAAAGCCTGCGTTTGGAAAGGTGTGTACCAGCGGTACCAGCGCGCTCGCAGCATCAGCCGCGGTTACGATGTTCGTAATGCCAGCGTCGTTAAGCACAACCGCAGCGACGACGATAATAAACCACGCTGTGACGTTCGAGAACAGCATACCAACAACCGTATCAATACGCAGACGGCGCAGATATGGCTTACTTATTTTTGGGATACCACCCTTTTGTGGCATGCGGTGCTCGGTAATCTCATCCTCAACCACATTACTGGTTTGCCAGAAGAACAGATATGGTGAAATGGTGGTTCCAAATATAGCCACAATCATGAAAAGGAACTCCTTGTTGAACTCAATGTGTGGAACAAGCGTCGCCCTTAACGCGTCACCCCACGGTACATCCACAATAAACGCTGTAATAATGTAGGCAAACAAGGCGAGCGCGAGCCACTTGAGGATATGCACATATGTTCGATAGGAAACAAAAATTTCCAACAGAATAATGAGGAATGCGAAGCCTACCGCCAATACCGCAAAAGGTACATTAGGCAGAAGTAGCTGCGTACTCGCCACCATGGCGCCAATATCAGATCCAATATTAAAAGTATTTGCCAATACAACCAGCAGCACAATTGGATAGAGGATTTTTCGAGAGTAATTCTCGCGGATAATCGCCGCGAGGCCCTTCCCCGTTACCGCACCAATACGCATCGCCGCCTCTTGCACCGCAACCATCAATGGAAACGTAAAAACCATCGTCCATGGCATATGAAAACCAAATTGTGCACCCGCCTGTGAATACGTTGCTATCCCTGAAGGGTCATCATCAGCGGCTCCGGTGATAATACCGGGGCCAAGGATGCGTAAGAAGCGACTAATCTTTTTATGTTTCTTTGAAGGACGACGAAATATGCGGAATATACCGCTATTACTCTCGATGTCAGATAGTTCTTCATCGGGAAATTTAACCATGTATTAAGAATACACAGAGCGGGCTGGTTGGTCTATAGCAAAAGCGTGATACTCGTCAATAAGCGCGTTTTACTGCTTAACAGCGTCGGCAAACACAACAAGCCGCTCGGTATAGCTGCTCAGTTTGCCGTTCCACTCACCCTGACAAGTAATTAAATTAAGGTGGGCTTTGCCATCATCCGACTTAAACACACTGGTTGCATCTTGCGTTGGTGCATAAACCTCACTTCGATTGACGATAAAATTCACCGTGCGCCCGTCGTCGCCTACGGTAGTTATCTTGTCGCCCTTTACTAAGGTATGCAGATCATTAAACACAGACGGCACACTATTTTTCCACCCGTAATGACCTGCGATAACCGCGCTCCCCTCTTCGCCGGGCTTAGGACCAAGCTTATACCAGGCAACTTGTTCAGGGTTCTCATCTATATCCATATTTCCATCTGGGGTAAGCCCTACTGGCTGTACAGAAGCAGCAACACTAATACGATCGATTCGTAACTGGATGGGAGCAGAGAACACAACCGTAGGAGTTGCGGCATGTACTATTTGCGCTGTATGGGTTGATGGTACCACCTTGCTCGGCGCGTGTGGCTTTATAGCATACAGCAGTATAAAGGTGGCGCAGAGCGATATAATGGGCACGGTTAAAGCAATAAGCAGCGGACGCATAGTGTTTTTCTGTCGCCGATGCACGGTCAACTTCTAATTAGTGTGTTTCTTACGAACACCATAAGCAAGCAGTACGCTCATCGTCACAAGAAGCACCGACGCAGCAATGGCAAGCGCGTAGCCATAACCAGTTGACTGTCCCGTATTTGGAAGGCCAGGTGTGGTATCGGTTGAATCATTTCCAACACATATCGAAGCGGTAATTGTGTCGTTAATTAACGTCACATTCCCGTTACGAGCAAGCAATCGCCCCTGAATAGTCGCTCCGTTGGCTACGGTTATCGAGTTAAGTGCAAGGATATTTCCTACAAACGTTGCCGTCGTATCAATAGCCGCTGAATCAACTCGCCAAAATACATTACAGGCCTGAGCACCGTTGACAAGAGAGACCGTACTAGCAGACCCGACATTCAACCCAGTTCCACTAAATGGAGCCTGGAAGATAAATACTGATGAAGGGTCATTTTGACCATCAAGAACCAATGGACCAGCACCAGCAGTAATGCCGAACGTCGTTGAAGATGAATCATACACACCAGCCACAAGTGTCGTGCCGCCAAGTTCCGTTGGAACGGTCGTCAGTGGCGTTCGGCCGGCCGCATCAAGATACGCCGCCGTAAGGTTATTTTTCGCCGTCAAAAGCAAAGGCCCGTTAGTAACGCGGCAGGCTGGACCAGCTGCATCGACGGAATAAATCACACCCGTTACTTGAGAACAAAGAAGTCCAATACCAGCCCCCGTCGCTGGGCTCAGACCTACGTTTCCGCTAATAACGGAGGCGTTACCAGCATCGGAAATATTAGGGGTTCCCGATAAAATAGCGAATGGAGACGCCGTTCGAAGATCAACCGTTGCCTGAGCCGCGTGAGCCGACTGAACGTTTACTAACGTTACCGTAAATACAGCGAAAACCGCAAAAAATGCGATTAAAGTAAATGATTTAGTAAAAGTCTTGTGCATATCAGCCCTTATTAGTTAATTAGTTTATTATCTGAACGAGTCGTTCATCAAATCCAACCTGAAACCTTTAAAGGGTTGACTGATATCTTCCTCGGGAATCGTGATTCCACTTGAGGCGTATGTGTCTACAGTAAGCATAACAGCGTCGGTAGTATTAAGCAAATTAAAAGGCCCTACGAGGAGATCTTTTATTGAGTGCCCAGCTTACGCTGTCAGGCCGTTTGGTAATACTTCGAGAGGTTTTTGTATGCGCGAGTGGTGAAAACAAGTAGTGCGGTAATTAACATAACGAGGCCTGCAATAACAAATATCAGCGCAATCCCTCGGGCGCTGCCAGTACCAAGAAGCCACCCAAATGCCCTCGTCCCTTCGGGACTATTCATAAATGGAATAACAATAAACTGCGCAAGAGGACCAATCATAAAGGCCATTAATGGGGACGCTGCCGTTTCGATACTCATAGCCAAGCCAAAAACACGTCCCTGGCGCTTCAGCGGCACGACACGTTGTAATATGGTTTGTTCAGCTGCCTCAGCAATAGGAATAATCATCATGTAGAGAAAAATCCCAATAGAATAGAGAAGCCATAACTCACGAATAGCAAATACCATGTCCAGCACTGCGCCAACAATATTAATGATAATAAGCGTTCGAAGTGGATTCTTTCCAAGGCCAAACTTCACCACCAGCGCGCCACCAATGATAAAGCCGACGCTTGTGATTCCTAAAACAATCCCCCACCATTCAACCGTAAACAAGGTTAAACCGTATGGGTCCATGAGTGCCATATGAACACCGCCAATGAGGTTATTGAACGTACTAAACACGATAAGCCACATGAGCCCAGGAACGGCACAAATCGCAGCAATACTTCCCTTAATATCAACCTTTTTCGCACCATCTTGAGAAGCGTGAACAATCTTCTCTTCCGGAATCTGCACAAAGAACAGGTGAACAACCGAAATAGCCGTAAAGGCAATTGCAATGCCAAGCGTCCAGCCCATCCCCAGCAAGCCAATCGACAAACCGCTGAAAACCGATGTCGCTACAAACGCCACGCCCTGCACCGTACCAACCAGCCCATTCGCCTTATCACGTGCATCCTTCGGCACCAAGATTGTTACCACAGTTGATAGGGCAATATTACGCATATTCTCTACCACGCTCCCTAAAAGAATGGCGCCAGCAAATAACCAAAATAGCCCGCCAGACCAATCAACAAGTGAGCTCTCCGAAAAGGTAAAGAACATCACCGCCGCAAGGCAATACAACACAAGCGTGAAGATACTTGCGCCCATCATGACCTTCTTTTTCTTGTTGTGGTCAACGATTGTTCCGAAAAGTATACCGAACATCGCAACCAGCAACATATACGAACCGCCAATAATAGCCGTCGCAAGCACGGAGTGAGTTGCAAGATATGCCCAGAACGTTAACGCATACCATAAAAAGCCCGTCGTCACGTTAGCGATGAGCGTATTAACAAGTATGCTGTAGAAATATTTCATGTATATCTTTCGCGTAACGGTTACGGCGGCAGAAGCTACTTAGTGTGTAGCACTGCCTCAATAAAGTGGCTTTTTCTTTTTTTGTATTCTTCCCTATTATCACCAACTTCTTCAATAATCCTATACTTCAAATCGGAGTATTTCTTTGCTTCTTTCGGATTGTGACGAAGATAGTCTCGAAATGCTATAAAGTCATAAAAATCCTTGCTAGTACGTAATACTAAATGTAAATGAATATCCCCACGTTTTGTGTCATCCATTGACGATGCCATAAATATTCGATCCTTACGGGACGAAGGGTTTCTTCCGCGGAAATAGTTATTATCCAGTAATTTCGGTATGGCCTGGTTAATTTGCTGGCTGTCATCAAAGCCTATAAGAATGTCGATTATGCCTTTTCCGTCAACACCAGGCACGGCCGTACTGCCGATATGCTCAATTGCGCACATATCCCCAAGAATACTTCGAAGCCTTCTTTCATTAACGGCGAACGTTCTCGAGAAATCTCTTTTACTTTTTCTGACTATGTGCATGCTACCACCACTATAATGCATTGCTACGACCTGTCACTAGTAACACTTTTCTCGATTAGGCTATATCAAAATCCAATACAAGCCCCTGGTGATCGGACGCTACGATATCGGATGTATAAAAATGATTCACCGTTACCTTGTCGTTCACGAAAATATAGTCACACACTTCTGATTTGTGCGTCAGGAAGGTGCGCGTTGTCTCTAAATTATATTCTGTAGATAAATTTCGAAAAAACGCTTCAATAACGGCCAGTGATTCACTCCCTGGCTCGAGATTAAAATCGCCCGTAATAATAACGGCACCCTCAAGGGAGTGAGCGTAGTCTACAATTTGCCGGCAAGCTTTGAGCGTAAAATCATCCCCTTTTTTGTGTTGCGGAACATGGTATCCGTGATGATTTATGAGATGAAACTTCTTACCATTTTCATCTTCAGCAACAATATGTTGAAAATTTCGGACGTTGTAAGAATTTTCAGCCAACGAAAAATCTGCTACATACTCAAGATTCGTAAAAACCGTATTCTTTTCGTGAAGGGGCAAGTTACTGATAATGGCATTACCAAAATCAATCATTCCCAACATAAATCGAAAGCTATACACTGGCGAAAAGTAAGTATGATGGAAGCGTATCCTATCCATAAACTCGGTGAGTGACGGAAACAGGCCAATTTCGATAGTTGTTTCAGGAGCCTCTTGCAGCGCAACAATATCTGGCGCTTCTTTGGTAATCATATCGGCAATATTGGTTGATAGTCGTAACGTCCAGGCATTGAGTTGAAGAAGTTTCATGAAACTATTGTAGCAAAGCCTAACGCCTACAACAGACACGCTCTTTACTAACAAGCGTGAGTGCGTTAGATTAAGCCTAACCATCTCTATGCTAAAATACGACAAAAATAAACTATTCTGCTTTTCGCCACCCGTTATGTTAGCGACGTTTCTGTTTGAGTTTGGCGCCGCTTTTTACACACTATGGCGATATAAGCTCACCCCCATTTCTCGGCTTGCCGTCGTCACCCTTTTGGCGCTTGGTACATTTCAACTCACCGAATACATGACCTGCGGAGGGCTTGGCCTCAACCATGTTGAATGGGCGCGGCTCGGCTATGCGTCAATCACGCTTCTTCCGGCCCTTGGCATACATCTGCTTGTGGTGATTGCCCACAAAAAACAGCCCATCCTTGTAGGCGCTGCCTATCTAAGCTGTGCGGCATTCCTGGCGTTCTTTTTATTCACCGACGGCGCCGTCTCCATTGACACCTGCTATGCAAACTACGCGGTCTTTAATACACACAAGGCAAGCGTATGGCCTTACATGTTGTATTACTACGGCTGGCTTCTCGTTGGCATGTTTATGGCACACCACTGGAGTATTGAGAGCCCTAAATATAAAAAGCCCCTCATGGGCATGACGTATGGCTATCTTGTCTTCATCTTACCGACAACGTTCTTTAACATTATCGACCCTACAACCACACGAGCCATCCCTTCAATTATGTGTGGCTTTGCCGTGCTTTTTGCGTTCATACTTGTGTTTTATGTATTGCCACATAGCGGTACGGCTAAGAGGTAGCCTTCTTTAGTTGCTTCTCGTTATCGAACCGCAACCAGACGCGAGCTAACTCGCGCGGTTGGTAGTTCCAGGCCAAAATCATCACAACAATAGAAAAACTCCCAAACCATAAGGTTGAGAGTTTTTTCATAGTCACACTCCAATTTATTATTACTTTATTTACGCCATTTCCATGCAGAAACAATGATCATGATCAAAAACGCGGTCTCAATGCTGGCCATAATAATATAGTGCGGAAAGCTGCTTGCTCCGCCGATAACATAAATCGTCGTTAACACAGCGGCAACAATATTGAGAATACGGTTCAGCTTATACTTCAAGACTCTGGACAGGAAGATCATCAGTATTGGTATGTTCGTAACTAGTGCGGCAATTGCCATGGTCGCCACTACATCACCACCGATTATATCTATCGTTCCCCCCTTAACCAGCTCGATCATAATAGAAAAAATATCGGCAAAAATCATATTTAACATGACGACGATCCACATTATTGATAATTTAGATTTTGTTTCCACTCTATATACCCTTCTTGATTACTGGTTAGTTCTTACGTCCAGATTGTATATGAGCATTTACATAATGTAAAGTATACTTTACACTGTATCTATAAAAGTTATGTATTTTTGTCAGGAGTCCTAGTGTCATACCAAGAAAAACGAATAGCAGTCACAACCTTTTCGGGATTATTGATATTCCTTTGTTATTACATATACGGATACACCAAGTACATCGATGTTGGTGTAAGTTTATTTGATGATTTGCATTTTTGGGTAACTGCAATGCTAGCGACTATTGTCATAGGTATCGTCGCAATTATAGTAATTCAGATCATTTTTCATATTGTTCTTGCTGTTGCAAGTGAGGTTTCGAAAGAAGTGTCAAAGAAAACAGGCAATAATCACGATAAAGCCTCGAGCGACCAGTTTGAGATTGTGGAAAAAGAGGATGAGATGGACAAGTTAATCGCACTGAGGGCAACGAGGATATTATCCACTGTTGTTAGCTTAGGGTTTATCGTATCTCTCGTAGCACTATACTTTGGAATGCCGACAGCTGTTATGCTAAACATCATTTTCTTATCGTTTGCCATCGGCACCCTCGCTGAAGGCTTCTCTCAATTATATTTTTATAAAAACGGCATTAAGAATGACTAGGCTGATTCTTTCTAATAATATAAAAGGGTTGCGTTTCCTTCGTGGCGAAATGACACAGCAAGAGTTGGCTACTAAAGCCGGCGTGTCCAGGCAAACAATAATCGCAATAGAGAACAGTAAATATAACCCCTCTCTCGAACTCTCATTCCGAATCGCCCATGTATTCGAAGTAGGTATTGAAGAAGTTTTTGATTACAAAGTCGTTAGTTAATTCATAGTAACAAAAAATCCAGTAGCGTGAATGCATACTGGATAGTCTGTAAAATGTATGATCTTGGCTCAGCATGCAGGTCTTGAACACTATTGGCTAGCCGAGTTTGAGTCTTTAGTTGTTTATACGACATGTTTAGCTGATGATATACTGAAAGTAAATGGCTACACCAATAAAAATTGCGAAAGTCACGAAACATTATGGGCGTACGAAACCGAGAACAACGCCTCAACTGCCTGCTGGTATTCCATCGACTTTATCCATACTTTAACTATGTCAAACTTTCATGCATACCAGTGTTAAGATCACTAAAGTTACTTGCTTTTCCTCTAATGTTAGTGTATAATAAGCCTTAATCTATTATTAAGGTGTGGGACACAGAGGAATATACGGAATGATACCCGAAATATATACCAAAAATGAATATCGAAAGCTCGAGCTACCTGCTCGCACAAATCATGTTCAGGACATAACACCCGAAGCTCCTCTTGCACCTCGAAGGTCTTTGCTGAAGGGCGCTGGTACGGCCCTAGCCTTAACTGGCATCTTATTTGTTGGTGGCTGTAAGGCATCTGGCGAGACTAACGGCCAAGAAATAACCGGAAGTAACGAACCCGTTGCAAGCGCATCGGGTCAAGAGACCTCCCCTGCTATTGTTATTGTCAATACTGAAAGAGAAAATGCCTACGCTGAATATGTTGCTGGGCTCACACCTGAGCAACAGGCAAAAATTGCCAGCCTCAAACCAGAGAAACTTTCTGCAATGACAGTTTCTGAACTCGATGAAGCTTTTGCAATATATGCTCCAGAAGTCACCACGGACGGCAGTCTTGACGCTACCAAAATTGACCCAACCAAGTTAGCTGTCGCCCTTAACACACGCTTTGAGGGATTAATCAACGCCGGTACCTGTGAAGAAGAGTTCAAGAAGTACAATCTTGCTTATGTTGGTGAAGGTAGTACTGCATACAATGCCATTGTCGAACGCTACAACGCCAGCCTCAATGACAAAATCACCAATAGCCCCATACAGTCTGGGGCAGAAGCTCTTGGGAAAAACGAAATTTATCCAGTCGTAGCATTTGCTGCCAATAAAGCGCTCAATGAATCGTACAACCTCAACCTGCCTGATTACCATGTTTACGACGTCATTGTAGGCAATGTCGCAGGCGACAACACGAAGATTATGTTTACAAGGCTACAAACTGACAACCTACACCCAGAACTGTCAGACGGTCATATGCGACTCAACCCCCTAAATGCAACAAGCTATTTTAAATTCAGCGGTATTTCAATTGACCCGCAAACCGGCAGAGTAACGATCACCGAAGCCACACAATCCTAAATATTGTGCTCCTGCTCATCATAGTGGCCAACGTACAAGTTCATACTAGGGTTCGGCATCCAGGACGATAAGCGTTAATTTATTGCTAAGGCATGGAATACACGGGAAGACATTGAACAATGCCTAAAGATCCTGTTGAAAGAATATACTTAGGGCTTGAAGCAATATATTAACAAAGAAAAACGCCAGACTATAGAGTTTGGCGATCCTATTGGCTCCGCATCGTGGATGAAGTTAGAAAAATGCTAGTTGAGCAACAAAGTTAATTAGTGGTTAGCTGAATTCTCTATTACAAACGAATTTAAATATATTGACCAATCACTTGCATTCTCTTCTGTGAAAAGTTCATCCAAAAAGTTAACCATTATACTAAGCCTCTTATCTCCTTCTTTTTTACCTGACGCAGTCATCAATATTGACGGAATTATCAATAACTTATCAAAAAAGTGCTGTACGGCATGATCATGTTTCATATTTCGATATTCCAATGAGCTTTTTCTATTATTCACCGGTAAGATTGTTTTATCAAAAAAAACACTGCCTTTTGAAAGATTATAAGCATGAGTTCGAAGGATACCCATAGCTCCAATCGCATCGCACATATCAGCATCGCTCACTATTTGACCTTCTAGTGTTACAGGGCGCGTTCCTTCAAGGTACTTGTTATAACCCATGGTGCTTATGATTTCCAAAACTTTATTCTTTATGCCAGAATCTGCGCCCATTTCATCAAGAAGCTTATTTGCATTAATCAAATACTTAGCATTCTCTTCTCCAAATAGCTTATAGTCGTCAACGTCGTGAAGCAAAGTCGCTAGCTCCACAATATACGTATCAGCATTTTCTTTCTTCGCAAATGAAAGAGCTAGCTTTCTTACCCGGTCAACATGATCAAACTCATGTCCATCATGAGAGTCTAGAAGTGCTCGTACTGAAGTTTCAATATTTTCCATCTTTTTATTTTACCGTACTATCTTCAAATAGCAGATCAATAATTTCTTTCCAGTTACTGAACGTATAATCCGTAATCTCAATAGCTTCAGTGAGTTTGAGATTCTCATCATCAAACAGTACGACATCCGCACCGGTCTTTTTTGCCGCTATAAGGCCATGAACACTATCTTCAAATATAAGCACCTTGCTTGCGTCAACAAAAAAATGATCAATAATTCTTTGGAATGACTCTGGATCAGGCTTTGGATTATCAATATCATTTAGTGTAATAATCTTGTCAAAGTATTCTACAGGTGAGACAAATCGTGCGGTCGCTGACTCCATCGAAGAGAAGAACGCTATATCTCTTTGTTCGGAATTAGTTGCAAGTGCAATATATGCATTAGTCGTCAGTCGTAATTTCTTAAGCAGATCTGCGGCATGTTGTTTATATGTAATCTTGCTTTGTATCTCTGGGGCTAATGAATATATATTTCTCCAAATTTCTTCAATTGGTACATTTCCATCACCAAATTTTTTATCGAGGTATCGAAAATACTCATCTTCAGAGCGGCCCGGATCAACCTTTTTTACCCTTGCGGTCAGCTCTCTAAAATACTCAAGAGGCATTTCGACATCATAAAATTTTTCAACGTACAATTTATCCCACATTTCATATGCCGACAAAGAGTCTACCAACGTACCGTCCCAATCAAAAATAATGAGTTCGTAATCGCGAAAATCTAATTCTTTTAGCGTCTTCATTCAAGCCTTGGTCACTTTAATATCACTGAGTATCATCGCAACGATATCATCCTCATTCATCTTTTCATTGATAAGCTTTTCATTTGCAATATTCATACTGTCACCTTCAATATGCCATTTTCTTAACTCTTCTACGCCAAACTGAGTCTGATTCTTTGTGTTATGGCGTCGTAAAGTTTCTTCAAATGAAATATCGAAATAATAGAAATGACTTTCCGGAAAATTGTTACAAATTTCTGTCAGCACTGATTTATATTGATTAGATGGGTAAATTCCCTCAATAATAACCGTAAAATTATTCTTTCGTCCGTACTCAGTTAATGAGCTCAACGTATCGAAAATATATTTATTTCTGTTAATATAATCAAATCGGTTAAAAATATCTATTCTCAGAGTATCCCATCCAATTACCATGACATCATAAAAAAGCTCATCTTTCAATCGTCTTGCGATCGTCGTTTTACCACTACCAGAATTACCCCTAAGTACAATAAGTTTTGCTTCTGTATTAGTATCCTTCCGTTCATCAATAGAATGTATATATTCAGTCACGTAGCGAAGTGGGTAATCTATTTTTTCAAGACGAGGCAAGACAAGCTGACTTGCATACTTGTTGCGAACAAAAGCTTTCCTTTTTATGAATGGCGAGAGTGGCAATAGAATATCTGGCGTCCAAAGACATATATTATGAAATGGCGCGTATATAGGCATCTTGATATTCTCTGCTTCCACCAACACACAATCTTTATATCCGGAGTCTTCAAGCAATTTCGTTAACTGGGTTTCGTAGTGAATAATAGCTTGTTTTATATCAGTATAATCTTCAATCATATTCCAAAAATTCTGGAATATCTCTGACTTTATAACCCTGTTTTTGAATGCAATAAAGTAAGTCTGAATATACTTAGGGATTGGATCACCCAAAGGATTCCGCTCGTTCACCGTTCCAGGCATACCGTTCATTTCTTCGCGGTGGTTTGTTATACCCCAAAAGTCAGCTTCAAGATTCTTGTTAAACCGTTCATAAATAGTCGACATATCACGAATAGGTCCAAAGCAAGTATCATTCATAAACGTCAATTCGTCATACGTTTCCAGAGTTTCCCATCCAATATGTCGTATCCCGTCACGCCATGCAGCAAAATCGAAACCAATATTGTTACGCTGAATGACCGTATCCGCATACTTTTCAAGCCTAATTAGAGATGAATCTGTCAGTTTTGAATTCGAAAGAATAACAATCTTTTCATAAAAGGGTTTCAACTTCTCAAGTTGATAAATGACATATTCTGATAGTTCATCGTTTTTATTATAGTGTACATAAATCAAGGCTCTTTTTACATGATTCACCGTTGCTACTCCACGAAGGTCTATCATGTGGTTATAGCCTTATCTTTGAATTTCTGATACTTATCAGCAAAATATTTATTACTATCGCTGTATTGAAAATCAACATTCCACGGCTTGTTACCTGTGTTGAAATGAACAATTGTCACTTCTTCGTTCCCCCTGTTTCCAATACGACGGTCTGATTCTGTGTAATTATATATATTACTAATATTTTTTATACCCTTATTAAAGGTAATGTTAATAATATCCTGGTCCTGAATCTTAATGATATCTTTTAACTTTTCCGTATTATCAAAAAGTTCTTTGACTTTATGGAATTTACGAATTTTTTCTAAGTTCATCAAAATGACACCCGAGTTAATATAGATGTCATCCTCGCGAAGGCCAATCTTTTCTTTGTATCCCGGGAACTCTTTCGCAAAATAATCCTTGTGAGAGCCTGCGATAAAGAAGTCGTCTATGTTTGTAACCCATAACTCAGACAGATCTCCTAAAACGAGAATGTCAGCATCTAAATACAATGCTTTTTTTGTTTTAGGTAGTACATCAGCTATTACATACCTAAAATACGCTTCTTTGCTAATATGTTTTATATTTAAAGGAAAATTATTAAACATATCTTCATTAATAAAAATGAACTCAATATTTCCAATATTATATTTATTTAGAATCAGGTGTAGTATCTTTTGATTATTTTCTGAAATATCGGCCGTTAATACATGAAAATTAATCCTGCTGTTGCTGATATTATTTTCCAGAATCGACACCATAGCTATAGCAAGGGGTTGTACGTATGCATCATCAGCCGAGAATACTATGTTCATTTTGCGCCAACTATCTTTCTTATTCCTAGTTAAACTCACCGGCTACAAGTTCAAATATTCGTTCGCCAATTGGATTATTCCACCCTAGGACATCGAGCATTTCTTCTACATCAATAGATTTGGTGTAAGAGACCAGTCCATCGACATCAACGATTTCACTTTTTACATCTTCGACTTCGGCGTATGCACGAACTTGATGTGTTATTTTTCCTTGACCATCAGTTCGTTTTTGGTATCCAAGCGGCCTCCAGCTCACCAATGTTCCACCTGTCTCTTCTAAAATTTCTCGACGGAGTGCTGTTTCTAAATCTTCATCCCCTTCAATGTGCCCACCGGGAACATGAATCATCGTATCGCCATTCGTCGTCTTGGAAACCACTAAAACTTTACCGCTATAATTAACAATTGCGTGAATCTGCGTCCATTCGATAGGAGGAATGTTATTGTCGGCAATATTGTGCCACTCAACACTTACTTCATGAAACGGTGCTACGTTTGATTTTCCTGTAAACGCGATTGTTGACTTATCTTCTTGCATAATTACTTATTCTTTCTTAATGATTGTATGGTTGTCCGAAATACTTCCGAGATTTCATTTCCGCTTCTGCTTGCGTCAATATCCACTATAGGAACACCGCTCCGCATAAAAATATCTACAATTAGTTCTTTCTTGCGACTATACTCATCATAACGCCTCACAAAGAAATCATGAGATTTTTCATCCCTCAAGATTCTCACCTGTTCTCCATCCCTCACGCCCCTTTGTTCCATCCTGTCTACACATAGCTCTACACTTGAATTAAGTGCGACAAACCCCTTCACACTTACTTCGGTTGACTCCATTTGCTCAACAAATGTGCTCCAGTCCAATTCAGAATAAGGGAAGCCGTCAATGAGCGAAAGAGAAACCCGCTTGTCAGCTTGCTGAATACGTTCATGCATTAATCCACTAAAAACTTCTGGCGGTACAAGTTCTCTTTTAGATATTGCATCTTGAATGATATCTTCATATTTCGAATGAAGAACGCCTGCCCGAACATCTCGAATGAGATCACCCGCTCCGATCTGCTGAGCAGACGTGTCTCCTGCGCTATACCCTCTGGCTAACGTTGACTTACCGACTCCCGGAGGGCCGCCAAGAAATATTAGCTCGTGATATGCACCGGCGATACTCATAGAATATAGTTTTCCTCAATATACTGTTCAATGTACTGGTTATCATCGACAAGTACAAACTTATCAGCATGTAAGTCTTCAAAACTCTTCCTATGTGCATCCGTCGCAAGCAAGGTATCAAGGAAGCCAACAAATGCATCATCATTACCGCGCTTACGGGCGTCCGATAATACTTGGTCCCGACGATTTTTCCCGGGATATAGAACACTGTAACGTACATCAATCTTATTCAATTCACTTAAAGCATCTACTGCAGTCGTCAAAAATATCACTTTACGTTTTCCAATATTATCGACGACATCTTTGATGTAATTTGCAGGGTATTCAGGATTTGGCGCCCAGTTATCGTCACCTTTTGCAATTTCATCATTTAGATCTTTTTCTTTATAGTCCCTGGCATAATGAATTGATTCTATGTCAATTGCTAGATCGGGATACTTATTTGTAAACGTGGTTTTTCCAAGACACGCAAAAGAAGCGATGAGAAGAGACTCATCTTTACCAATCTTTTGTTTCATCGTGCCATCCGGGGCGTAGACGAATATCATATAGTCACCTATCTCGAGATCCCTCACGACATCAGTTGGGTCATTTTCGGAGAATGCATACAATGTAGGTCCAAGTGAGCTTACTGCCGCAAAATCGAATGTGTCACGCAGTGTTTGAAGCACTTCCTTTGTTCTATCGGACTGTACCTTTTCCTCTAAAGGCTTGGAGCCTCTTTTGATATTTTCATTAAGATTCTTAGTAAAAACCTTAAAATCACCCTCAACAATACTTGGAATAATATTCTCAAAAATATTATAAATAGTTTTGTATGAATCAATGTCATTATCGGGTAACGATTTATTCCAAAAATCTATTTCATATGTTCCGCTAATTGACACTGACTCTTTCGGAATGAGTACTGTCGTGTAAAATGGAAATTCATTTACTTTAATGATCGTGTTGGTCGGGGCTTCATGTTTTTCACTCAGTGACGGTTCAATCACAAGCCCTTCATTTTCATCCGCCTCTTTCACGCCCATCTCAAAAATCAATCCAGGAGTAAACAGTAGGCTCAGTCCAAGTGCGGAATAGTGACCGAGCCCAAGTTTAAATAAATCCGTCTTCTTGAGACTTGTTTTTGAGAGCTTCGCGCAGGCAAGATAGACCGCACCCAGGATCTGCGTCGAAAGACCAAGCCCACTGTGTGCGCGTGCGTATACGTTCTTATCAATTTTCACCCTGTAGTAGTCCGTCGATCCAATATAATGACGGAGCTTATCAAAGTTGACTTTAAAATCTAGCTCATTCATTCTAAGCTGATTGGTAGAGACTATTTCATCCTTTTGAAATTCAGAATTATTCTCTACGGTAATTGTTATGGGCATATTTTTCAAAGAGTAACCCAAGCTTCCGTGTCGTAAGACACCCGAAATGAGCGACAGGTCAAACGTAAACATATGTATACGAGGGTATACAGTCAAGGCCACCGAGTCGTCAGTTACCACATAGGCAGGCTCAATATGTGTCGTGTGTATTATTTCCATAGAACTTTTCATGAGATTCCTTTTTGCCGCTATATACCGACAGTTCCGCCAGACATGTTGATTATTGAATTTGTAATAAATCGATTGTTCACAGCGAATAAGATTGCATCCGCCATATCATCGGTAGAACCAAGTCTCCCGATAAGATTACCTTGGGCAACTTTATTTCTTTTTTCATCATCCCAATCGCTTATCATGCCGCTATCAAAAGCACTTGGAAGAATGATATTAATCCTTACCTTATCTTTATAATCTTTTGCGATAGTGTGCAAAATTCCAGTCAAAGAAGCCTTAGTGGTCGCATACGATAGCTTTGAGCCTTGATATGCAGCCGTCGAGCTTACGAGAACGATTGAGGGATTTATAGTGCTATGACTACTAATCTGTTTTGCAAATTCCTCTGACAGTATTGCTGGCAAATATTGGTTAACAAGATAGCTCTCCCTCCAGTCGTTCGTGGAAACACCTGATAAAATGACGAGACTCACTGTTTCCAGGTCCTTACTTTTTGCTACGTCATTAAAAATAAGCTGCTTCAATTCAGTTACTGATTCTTCGCTCGTCACGCCATTATAAGAAATGTAGTTTTTAAAGTTATACGGATTACTTCGTCCAAAAAATACCGGAACGTAAGACTCGCTAGAGAGTTTTTCTACTGATTCCGCAAGCTTGCTTGAACTACCTATAACATATATTTTATTCATTGCGATTCCTCATTAAACCTAATTACTTTTTGGTCTTTTGCACTCTCATATATGGCATCAATTATTTCCATGTTCAGAATTTGATCGGCAAGGAGTTTATTGTTTTTTGTTGTAATTGTCGGTTTACTTTTATAACTGTCGATGAAGAAATCTAATTGTTGATCCATTTCATCATCTTTTGAGTCATAGGTATACATCTCGACATCTTCTCTATTCTCATCGAATAATGTAACGGTTCGGTTATCTATATAGATCGATCCTTTATCACCAAGTATGCGAATCTTCTCTGTCTTGTGATTAGCGACCTTTGTTACGACAATATTGGCGTTAATCTGTTCATTAAAAGTCATTAAGGTATTCATAGAGTCTTCGATAGTATAGCCTTCGCCAACGCTGTTATAATTCAGCTGGGCATAGAGTTTGTCTGGAGCTCCAAAGATATATGTTAACAAATCGACAATGTGATATCCCATATCGATAACCGCGCCACCGCCAGATATACTTTTGTCAGCACGCCAACCAGATTTCATATCTTCTGCATTAAGATTTAAAGCATATTCTACATATACCGAATAAATAGTTCCTACATCCTGGATCAGCCTCTTCGTTGTTTCGTAGAGTTTAGAAAACCTTCGTTGGACACAAATCTGTAAATATGTCTCATTCGACTGATAAAGATCAGTGATCCGTTGAGCCTCTTCGTTGCTCATCGCAAGAGGTTTTTCTTTTAAGGTGGCGATGCGATTCTTGGCTAATATTTCAAGAATTTCAAAGTACGCATTATGTGGAACGCATACAAGTGCTAGATCAGGATGTGTTTTGGATATTGCATCTGCAGTTTCAGTGAAATACGGTAGATTCAAGTTTTGGCCTATGAGTGCTGCCATTGCTTCATTTTTGTCGACAACAGCAACAATTTCTACATCATCCCGGCGCAGAACGGCTGGAATATGATCTTTCGTCATTTGTTTACCAAGACCGATTACAACGATTCTCAATTTATTCACTGCTTGTTCCCATCAGTCTTTAAAGTTTTTAAAACCTTGATCACAGAATTAAATTTTGCATACGTGCTAATGGAAAATATTATAACATAATACATTGTTTAATACTAGTATTTTGTAACATTTTTATATATTCGCAACAGAAGCGGCTTCCTGTCTAGACTACTCCACGGATTTTCATGATAGCGTCTTCTGTATTTTCAAATAAAATTGTTCTCATCCCTACATTTTTTGCGCCCTGAAGATGTTCAGTTTTATCATCTATAAAAACGACTTCCTCCGGTTTTGCTTGTAGCTTCTTCAGAGCAAATTCAAAAATATCTTTATTAGGCTTAGTCATTTCTACTTCCCAGGAATACAGTATCGGGTCAAAGCCCTTATCTTCACTAATCCCTGCTTCTTTTTGCAAGTCACGATAGATGGCTATGGTATTAGATAAAATTGCCGTCTTAACGCCGCTGTCTCTTATTTCATCAAGAAAATTAAAGAACTGTGTATTTGGAAGTATCTGTGTTTTGTAAGCTCGTTCAAAATAGGCGAAAATATCAACTGGTGCGCTGTAGCCTAGATTCTTTTGTAATGAAACTACAAAATCTGCCTCTGAAATATATTTTACATCCATCGTTGAGTAGTGCTCTTTATTGATTTCTCGCGCAAGCTCAATATCAACACCCAGTTCTTCTGCAAGTAACTCGTTGAAGTTCATATCGGTTTTCTTATTTTTTAGTAGAAGTACGTCCCCTATATCTACAAGTAGCCATTTAATTTTCACGTTGTTCGCTCGTGTCGATGCGGTTGCTTTAGTCATCTTGCGCTTTCCTTTGTTTAAACATAGTTATTGTGTCGTCAAATTCGACAGCCACTTCATCGCGTGGTCTTTCGGCTGAAATCGGAGTAACGCTCAGTCCTGCCTGTTTATAGCAGTTGAGACGTATAGTAAGCCTCCCTATGAGATCATAGTACCTTTTCTCATACGCAATGCGCTCTTGCGCGGAATGGACTACTGCGGCGTCCACACCCTTGTTGACGTCTCGCTCCCGCATTCTTGTGACGCATGTGTGCATATCTGCAGTAAGTACGACCGAAGTCAGCAAATGGATATTGTCATCTCGTATCGTCTGATTAAATATTTCCCAATCACTATAATTGTACGGGAAGCCCGTAACTATAACTGTGTCTGAAATACCGCTGGCGCGTTTAATTCTCTCGCGTACCACCATACTAAAAATATCGTCTGGTATCGGTATTTCCTTTTCCGCTGCTTCCTGCAAAATATGAGCGTATTCTGAATCGGTGCGCCCAGCGACAATATCCCACACTAAATCTCCTGTCCCAAATTGGTCAGTGCTCGCGTGAGCACTTTGATACTCCTCAGTAATGCTGGATTTTCCAGCACCCGGCGGACCAGCTACAAATACAACATCTAGTTCGCTATACCTACTCACGACAGAAGCCTTTCATTAATAGATATTCTGGTTATACCATTCATCTGAGTTTATTGCCATGACCCCTCTCTGTTCCTTAAGATATTGCCTATCACTGAGCTATATAATAAAATGAATAATGATATGTTAACACCCTCAAATAAACATATGGTCAGCTACGTCTTCCCTGTAAACGACGGAGAAAACGTAGTATGGGATTAATTCTAAGACGTCTCACTATACTTTTTAAAGACCCGTCGAAGCTATTTTCTAAAAAATATGTTTTATCCCGTGTGGCTGGACTATCGCGATATACCATCGTCACGTTCGGGTAAGTAAACTTCCCCGCCCTGCTCCTCGTTATCGAACCGCAACCAAGCATCGCTTCGCGTTGCGGTTGCTGGTCGGGGCCAGCGTGGAAAATAAAAAAGATTAGCAGATGCTAATCATTTTTCTATGGCTCCGACGGCTGGACTCGAACCAGCAACCTCGAAGTTAACAGCTTCTTGCTCCACCATTGAGCTACGTCGGAATACTTGTCACATTATATGACGACAGGGGTGTTTGGTCAAGCGGGTATCGGTGGCACGCTTTAAGCTTATCTTTAGTAAAGTCATTGCGTTTATGATTTTCTCCTGATAGGATATAGTTAACGAGGAATAGGCACTTTAGTGTCATAAGGAGATAAAGGGAAATGAAAAAGAACTTGAAATTAGTTGCTGGTATTATTACTTTACTTGGGTTTGTTGTCCTTCCGACATCATCCGCTTTCGCGGTCGGTTCGAACGTTACTCAACAAATTAACGGGGGAACACTGAGTGCAGCCGTGCTGGACGCGAGTCTTGTCGTTGTGCCGTCACCTTCATTTGCTATGACCGCCACGAGCTTCTCATTTACCTGCCAAACAGCAACAGGAACCCTTGGTTCAACGTCACAGCGTCTTTACGTCCTTAACCCATCTGGTACTTCAGCTGGCCAATCATGGACCCTTTCGCTTGCAGCGACTGCTTCATGGACAAGCGGTGGCAACACCTACGCTTACAACCAAGCAGCTGGTTCTGGTTGTACTAGTGGACAACTCACCGTTAACCCAACTGCAGGAACAGTCACTCCAGACTGTACAACCACAGTATGTACAACTGCAGTCATCACCAAAGGAACCTCAACGGCAATGTCTGGGGCAACTCCTGTAACCGTTCTTTCAGCACCTATTGGAACAACAATTTGGCGCGGATACATTACTGGCATCACGCTCTCACAGCAAATTCCAGCCGAGCAAGCAGCGGGTAGCTATACCCTTCCCGTCACCCTAACTGCTACAGCCGCGTAATAAACGTCCTTTACCACTACTCATTATGAAAAAACTTGCTTATATCATCACGGCAATCGGTCTTATCACTCTCTTCAGTATCGATACGGCTGCTGCGGTTGAATATGGCGGTCTTGGTGGAAGACCCGCTAATCCACGCGACGATAACGTCCGATCGCAGTCTATCTTCATCCATGAAATGAAAGAGGGCACGTCGGTTAAAGATGGTGTTAAGGTCTTCAATAACACCGGCTCGACAAAGAAAATTCGCGTAGGCGCTGTCGACTCTGTACCTTCAAGTGACGGTTCCTTTGCGTGTGCACAAGAAGCTGAACCTAAGGGTGACGTTGGCTCATGGATCTCCCTCGAAAGCGACACGGTCACTGTTGAGGATAAGGGCGAGGCTACCGTTGGCTTTACCATCAGTGTTCCTAAGGATGCAAACGTTGGTGAGCACAACGGGTGTATTACCATTCAAGACGTTCAAGAAAATCCAACCCCTTCAAGTGGTGGTGTTGTGCTCAGCTTCCGTTCGGCCATTCGTGTTGCAATTACCATACCTGGCCAAATTGTGAAGGCTATTGCCGTCAGCAACGTCGCTATTACGCCAAACAAAGAAACGTCAGGTATCTACAGCGTGCAGCCAAGCATCGTCAACACGGGAAATGTTTCGCTCGATACTGAGATCGACATCCACCTTGTGTCGGTGGGCGGTTTATCTGTCGCCTCAAAGAAAGCGACCTACCCCGTACTTGCAGCCTCAACTGGTCGTTGGACTTTTGACTTTGACCAACCCTTCTGGGGTGGATGGTACCGAGCCGATGTCACTGCAACGTTTAATAGCAACGTGAAAGAATCGATTGGTGAGACAAGCGCACAAACTCGCGCATCAAGTACAAAAAGCTCCGAATGGGTGTTTATTCCTCCTTCAGCACTTGGTCTCGTCATAGAGCTTCTTGCCTTCGGTGTAGTTGTCGCTGCAATTATCCTTCTTGTACGTAAACTTCAGCTTCGTAAGTCTATCCGAAAAACATGGAAACCATATACTGTTAAAGAAGGTGATTCACTTCAGGCTATTGCTGAAAAACGAGGTGCCCACTGGAAGCACATTGCTAAGGCAAACAAACTCAAAGCACCATACCAGCTCACTACTGGGGCTGAGATACTCCTCCCACCCGCACGGAAGAAGTAGCCCGTTATGACTTTCGTTCTTAAGACAACCAAGCGTATTGGCTTCGCTGCATGTGTAGCGCTGCTGCTTCTCGTCGCAAGTAGTCGCGCGGCGGGCGCCATCACTGGCACTATTTATCAACAGGTGTTGCCGCTCGATTGCGTGTTTGAATCAGTCAACGATGGGCTTGGAACAATAGTATACCTTACCCCAGAGGAGTGCGGAGTTATTGTCACTCCCCCGGTTGACCCAGGCCAAACAACCCCCGGCCCTGTCGGGTCTTCCGATAGGCCACAGGGTACAGTGATTCAAAACGGTGACACTATCATCTATCAACTGCCGTTTATTATGTCGGCTTCATCAACACCGAGCTACACAGGGGCTAACGAAAGTGTTAAGAATCTCCCCTTCAGTCCTGTTGCGGCGGTAAGTAATACGCAGGCCCAACCGCTCGTACAAAACGAAACATCGGCCGTGATATCCGGCACCGTTGTTGTCGTTGGTATTTCGTCGTTACTTCTTCTTGTCCTCTTTATTCTTCTTTAACCACCCTTTTGGCCATAAATAGGTCACTCTAATGCCACGCATATAGAAGTAGAAGACGTTCATAATGACCATAAATAAGACACCCCCAAAAAGGATTGCAACTGGTGCGACTCTTTCACGGAATTGCAGGCCGTAATTTGTTGGCGCAGAGAATAGTATCGTCCATTCTTTTCCACCCACATGAACAACTGCCGTTTTTCTCACCATCGCTTTGGTTGTATCTTGGGTTGTGTCGCCTCGCGAATACAGTACATTACCCGTTACATCGGTTGCCTTAATAGCTATATCGTCTGCATACTTTAGCAGAGCAACGCCATCTCTAAAGACGGCGTCGGGCCGCATCGATACAATAACGTAGCCAGTTGTTGCTTGGAGCTTTTGATCAGCCGTCATTTCTTTTCGATACGACTCATCATAGACGGCAATAAGAAGCGACACTCTATCCGAGGCATCACTGGGGTTAATCGTTGGACGAAACGGCTCTGTTGATACTGGTACACCGGCTGTTGATGCTTCAATAAGCGCCGACTTAAACGGCTCGGCAGAAAGAAGGTCAACCCCCAGTAAAGCGCTCCGTTCCGTTGGTGTCACAAGCGACGCGATAGCATATGAATCTTGGTTGCTCTGCGGACTAAAATGTATCTCGGGCTCATTGGTTTTTCTGGTTGCGTTCAACGTGTTCACAAGCCCAGGCACCTCGGCCGATGTGACGTGCGAGGCATAGGTCACCGACGATATACCAGGGTAGCGCTCAAGAATATTCTGACTATCCATATAGGTATCCCATGCGTGCCTATCAGGGGTCGTCTGAAGCAACATAACGCCTCGGCCTCCATACACAACATCGGCATAGACTTCCATACGCTGCTCGAGTAGCGATAGAACATTTTCGACGTCTTGGTCGAGCCGAGACAGTGACATTTGTTTATTCGAGTTGGTGAATAGGCTAAAAAGAACAAGAATCGCGACTGAGCATACAATAATTGCCGTCGTACTTAAAGTCCGGCCGCGCTTCGATATAGTATTGAACGTTCGTGTCCTTTTTTTAAATCTAAACTTCATATATTATTGCTTTCTTCTGAGCTCCATTATACGTCTACGAGGCAACCGTTGTGACCGTAAGGTTAATTGTGTATGTATCGGCTGGCTTTTCGGCTGGAATGCTCTGCGTCAGGCCAATGTCCGTTATGTCCCAATAGCAATTTGTATCCGCACCTATTGCCGAGGTTGCAAGCATAATTGTGTCGACCGCCCCCTCGCTAAACGCCTGGTTTGCTCCCAATGAGAGGTTAGTATTTGAGCACGAGGTCTGCGGGGTGAGCGTTCCCACTGCGGGCGAAACTAATAGTTGTCCGCCAACGCTATCAGCATCACCGCCATCTGCACATCCACTTGACGTGGGGTCGTTGTAGTCATAGGTAAGCGTCGAGCCTGCGTTGTTCCAGACTGCCGACGGACCATCCTTTGCAGCAATAGACGTCGTCCAGCCAGCATCAACTCGAAGGTTTGAAATCCTGATTCGTTGTGAGGTGGTGCCAAGTACGCCAGTGGACTGCATACAAGCAAAGCCCGCGGTGACAGCATTAAACCCAACCTGCGGGCTCGCGACAACAACACCCCCTGAGTCAACGATAGCAGTATTAATTGTTCCTGGTGTCGCCTTGCGCCACGCAAGATACTTATAGGTAATCGCGTTTTGGTTTGCCTGGGTGCCAGTACCAAGCGTGAAGCCGCCACCGTTGAGTTGTTCGATTAAGTTTGTAGTGCTGGCGGTTGGGGTGAAAAACTGCGTTGTATCGCCTACCATCGTTGCCGATCGCACAATAGCAGCTTGCGCCGTACTTGCCTTTAGCAAAACCATATCAGGGTGAAAGCTTGTCATAGAGACATAGCGAAGATCAACACCCGTTCCTGTAAATGAACCTATTTTAAAATTGGTGCCCTGCTTAAATGCAACCCAATACTGCATAACGCCCAAACCGTTGACGTTCGTTGCCGTACCAAGCTGAAACCCATCTGCATTAATGGCCTGTATGATGTTTGCAGCGTCGGCAGTCGCCCCAAAGTAGCTCGACGCATCGCCACTGTGAAGCGAGGTTCTAAAGGCGCCGACAACGGCCGCGTTTGGTCGCATCATAACAAAATCTGGCTGAAAGGGTAGTCCGACAATATTCCTATTATCAAGACCATTTCCCATAATCGCTCCAACGGCAAAATCTTGTGCGCCAGTTTGGGTATAGGGGTTGTAGGCATTACCAAAGGCTCGCCAGCGATAGGTTGTTCCTGTTGTATTTGTTACTGTACTGGTACCAAGGGTGAAGCCATCAGCATCAAGAGAAGTAATGCCTCCCGTGAACGTCGTCGTTGCATCGGCGACATATGAGGTAGCGTCACCTTGGTGCATGCTTGTGCGCATAACAAAATTGCCGGTAGTATCTGGTTTAATAAGCACGAGGTCGGGCTTAAAGCCAAGGCCCGTCACCGGAAGGGTCGCACCAGTTCCCGTATAGGTGCCCTCTTGGTAGGTAAAAGTTCCTCCACTTGCTTGTGGAGCAGGTTCGCCCCCAAAGGCAAACCAGTACAGCGTAAAGGTGCTTTCGTTGGTATTTGCGAGTGACCCTACCTGAAACCCACTAGCCTCCAAGGCTTGGATACCATTCACGGCATTAGCCACGGCATCTGATACATAAGAGTTGTAGTCACCTTGGTGAGCGGTAGTTAAATAAACGGAGCGACGATTATTTACCGTTGCACTTGTGCTGTTTTTAACAAATACGGCGTCTGGGCTAAAGCCAACTCCGGTGATTGAACGATTGTCAGTTCCGTCTCCTGTATACGTTCCTTCATTAAAATTAGTTGATCCTCCAAATGCAAAATAATTGTACACTGCCGTGTTAACGTTATCTGTTGTTGCTCCAACGGTAAAACCGGTACTGCTAAAACTTGCGATAAGGGCGCCGGCTGTGTCGGCGGCTGTTGAAGTAAAGTATTCAGTTCGGTTTGCGGCCATCGATGCGGTTCGAAAATGTCCAGCAACCGCCGTCGATCGCTTATTTGTAACTAAGCGGGGTTGGAAGCCAGTTGTAATTGCACGAGAGGCAACTCCGTTTCCTGTATAGGTACCGACACAAAAAGTGCCGGTTGATGAACAGTCCGAGCCACCAAAGGCGGTCCAGTAATAATAGGTATTTTGGGTATTGAGCTGGGTTAATGAGGTTCCAACCGTAAAGCCGTCACTATTAAGTGTCAGTTGAGTGGTGGCGTCATCGGCGGTTGCGCCGAAAAACGCCGTATTTGCTACAGGCATCGCGCTTGTTTTAAATACACCGCCCGTCGCCGCTGTCGAGTGCACAATGACAAGATTTGGTTGAAAGCCCATTCCTGTTATAAACACTTTTCCGGCTGCGCCTTTTCCCACATAATAGCCGTTTTTCATCTGGAAACCGGCGGCCTTTGCAGGCGCCGCTGGAATAGCAATACTTGAAATAAAAAGTGCGCCAACAAGGCAAAAAAGCCACATTCGGCGCGTTATGGTATTTCTTGGGATATTCCATTTCATAAGCGTGAGCTTATTATATCAGTTCTGAGGCTTTTCTGAGGCTTTGGTGATGTCGTAACGTCCTAAGCGTGGTGCTTCACTATATCGGCTAGTTTCGAGCGCATGGCCTCATAGGCACCCTCAAAGCCTAGTATCTTGAGCGCCCCAATGAGAACATAGAGTTCATCAAGCAGCAGCGCCTCTGGGGTACGCGCATACTGTGAAAACCTTACCTCCACCGCTTCAACCAACCATTTTTCCTTAGCGCCGCCAGCAGCGGGGGCCGAGGCCGGTCCAGAGCCGGGTTTATAGTCTGATGACACCACTTCGAGTGAGCGCGCCGAGTTGTCTCGCTTTCGTAAATACCCCTTAGAAATAAGCCCATCAATATGTATAGCCACAGTTGAAACTGACTTGTAGCCCATCCCGCCCATTACTTCACGGTAACTTGGCCCATAGCCATGTTCTTTAATGAAACCGTCAACAAAGAGGAGTAGTTCTTTTTGCTTTTTTGTCGAACGTTCGGTCATACTTTCACCTTTCTCGTTAAAGCAATCGCTGCCAACCCCCACCACACCAGCGCCACCGTCTCATCTCCCCAAACAGGCAAAAACAGCCCGGCAATCGCTAGCCCAATTCCCGAGGCAAATACCGCAAGTGCCAACCATTGCCTGCGTCGGCGCCACAGCTCGCTCAACACAAGGTAGGAAATTGCTAAAAACAGCCCCAAGCCTACCCAGCCTGTTTCATGCGCCACGAATAGATACTGGTTCTCAATGATGAGCGGCTGATCGCTTAATAATGACGCCGATCCCGTACTGCCAATACCGCTGCCAAGAGGTTGCTTCAGCACCCGGCGCGCCCCATCCGTCAACGACCCCGCGTGTCCCTCGTTCGAATTGACGTTATTTCCCTCTTTGGGGTCTTCGTGTAAAATCACCTGCGAAACAAACTGCGTATCTCGAAACACCACCAAACTTCCGCCAAGCACCAGCGCGGTGAGTGCGAGCCCCACCCATAGCGCCTTTGTCAGGCGTCGTCCATACACAGCCGCCAGTACCACTCCAACCGCTACCAGCGCCGCCAAGGCCGCACTCCGCGAATAGCTTGCCCACAATGCAACCGCCGCACCAACACCCAATATCCATAGTTCAACTTTCTCTGTTCTTTTGAAGGCGTGCGTCGCGCGAAGCAAATGCACCAGCACCACCGATAATACCACTACCGCATAGGCGCCCAGTGGGTTCGGCCCACGCAGCGTACTGTTAATACGAATGTAGCTATCGTTTTGGTCCACCGTTAAGTACGGCATAATTGTCGACTGGCTATAGCCCAGGTATTTCAAAATGTCGTGCGGCAACACCGTCACTTGCAGCAAGGCAACTACCATCACGACGAGCGCGCCACCAATAAACACCGCCAAGAAGAGGCGATACAGCTGCGGATACAACGTGAGTGCCACATACACCAACACGAAGAATAAGAAAAAGCGCAGGTTAATAAACAGCCCCGCAACGGTGGACTCAAACCCTGTATAGAACACTGGTATAAGTAACAGATTGAGTGCCGCAAAGGCCGCAATCATATACATGAGCTTTGAGTGAGCAACGCCCCACTCTTTTTTCATCGTCAGTATCACAATAGCCAGCAAAAGGGCCACACCAAGCAACACTTCTTTCCACGATTTAATTAAAAGCGAATAATCGGGCCAGAGGGTTGAAAGCCCCACCGATATCGGCGCGTGCACCACAATACCGCCAAAAATGACGAGCAATATACCGACGAATACTTTATCAAGAACGGAAAGCTTATTCCCCATATCCCCTAGTTTACCTCATAAAATGGTACAATGATATTACTTATGACCCGTCGAAACTCAAAGCTCTATAGCCTCATCTTGATGCTCATTGACGCGCTGGTACTTGTCATTGCCTTCGTGCTCGCCTACGTTACCCGCGTTCAGTACGACCCACGCCCACTGCTTCATAATATATATGCCTACGATTACCTTTTTGCATTCCTTCTTATTGTGCCGTTTTGGATTGGCGTTTTCGCGCTGATTGGTTTATATAAACAAGCAACCTACAACCGGCGCCTTGCTGAATGGAGTAAAATTGCCATTGGTTCGTTTATTGGCATTCTTCTCGTCATCGGCTGGGAATACGTCAGCGATAAGCAGCTCTTCCCCGCCCGCCTGGTTGCCGCCTATGCCCTCGTTGCTTCGTTTGCCCTCATTGTTATTGAAAGGGAAGTGCTACGCCTGATTCGCAGCCTTAGCTATCGGTATGGCAAGGGGATTCGCCGCGTGCTCCTTATTGGTTCGTCGGACGTTGTTGCCGATATCGCCCGCAGCCTCGCCGATACAAAACGCAGTGGCCACAGGGTTGTTGCCGTGGCTGGCCCAAAAAAGTTCTTAAGCGAAATTCCCCACGCCCTTCATTTTTCATCGCCCGAACTGGCGTTGAAGCAAATTGATGAACTGGCCGTTTCAACTATTATTCAAACCGACCTTTACGAAGACCCTGCCCGTAACCAACGAATTTTAGGCGCCGCGCAGGCTAACCATATTGACTACAGTTTTATTCCTGGTGAGTCTGAATTTTACTCTGGTAAAAATACCGTCGACGTCTTCCTTGGCTACCCAATGATTACCGTTTACCAAACACCTTTGGTTGGGTGGGGTTCAATGGTCAAGCGCGTCTTTGACGTCTTCGTGAGCCTGGTACTTGCCATTGTTTTGTCACCTTTCCTGCTCATTATTTTCATTATCAAGAAAATTGTCGACCAGGGCCCCGCCTTTTATATCAGCAAACGCCTCAGCCGCTTCTCGCAACCAATTGGCTTAATTAAGTTTCGTAGCATGGGCGCGCAGTACGGTGGCAAAGATGCGGCTGAAGAATTCCGCGCCATGGGCCGAGACGATTTGGCTGAAGAATATGAAAAAAACCGCAAGGTCGACAACGACCCACGCATTACCCCATTCGGCCGTTGGCTCCGCGCCACGTCAATTGATGAACTTCCGCAGGTCCTCAATGTCATCAAGGGTGACATTAGCCTGGTTGGACCGCGTCCTATTTTGCCACAAGAGGTAAAGCTCGCAAAGGGTCGCACGTCACTACTGCATAGCGTTAAATCTGGTATGACCGGGCTATGGCAAGTGTCTGGACGCAGCGAATTGAGCTTTGAAGACCGTATTGAGCTTGAGTTGTTTTATGCCCAAAACTGGACATTTTGGCTCGATATTAAAATATTATTTAAGACTGCTTGGGTAGTATTGAAGGGGAGGGGCGCTAAGTAACCCCACGCACCCTTACTGTTATGGAAAAAATATCGCGTACAACCTATGCATTTATTGATAGCCAAAACTTAAACCTTGGTATTAAAAACGATGTTATTAGCGGTGGCGGAAAACGTATCTACAAAGGCCAGCAGCTTGACTATCGAAAATTCCGTCACTACCTTCGAGAAAAATATAATGTGTCGCGCGCCTACCTCTTTATCGGCCTCGTACCAACCAATAATAGCCTCTATACGTATCTTCAACAGTGTGGGTTTACACTTGTTTTTAAAACAATATCAACCTATATGAACGAGCACGGGGACACGGTCACAAAAGGAAACGTCGATACCGACATTGTATTATGGGCTACGGGTAAACTTATGGGTGAATATGACGACGCCGTATTTGTATCTGGTGATGGTGACTTTCTCAGCCTGTACGAATACTTGTTTGAACAGTCTAAGCTAAAAAAGATAATGGTGCCAAATCGTGCACGCTATTCGAAGCTTCTTAATACCTATCGCGATAAGCTTGTTTTCGTTGCCGATATACCTCAATTACTAAAACCGCTCGACACACAACAAGTGAAACCAACAAAAAAGACCAGGAGCAGCGATCGGATTACATCCTTAGGCCAACCTGGTCATGGTGATACACTTATCGTAGCAAAACGCATGACAAAAGTCAACGAAAACAACAGTGGCGAAAGGTTAAAAAATGGTAAAAAATAACCCCCCAAAAGTTGCCATCGTCCACGACTGGCTCACCAACATGGGCGGGGCAGAGCCTTTAGTGTTAGAGGTACACAAACTATTTCCTCGGGCGCCCATTTATACGTCGGTGTACGACGCCGACAGAATGCCCGCCTTCAAACATATTGACGTGCGCACCACTGAGCTACAAACCAAGCTTCCAAAGTTCCTCCGCTACAAGCACATCCTTTGGCCTACCCTTCGCGCCAAAGCCTTCCGAAAACTTGACCTTTCTGAATTTGATATTATAATTTCAAGTTCCAGCGCCGAGGCTAAAGCGGTTCGAAAAACCCGCCCCGGCCAAATTCACATTGCCTATATTCACACCCCTACGCGCTATTACTGGAGCCACTACGAAGAGTTTCGCAAAGAATTCACATTTGGTATCTTCACCCCTTTTATTCGCCCTGTTATACCCTACTTTGTGAAGAAAATGCGCAAGCTCGACCTCGAATCTACTAAAGACATCGATGTCTTTATCGCGAACTCAACCGTCACCCAACAACGCATTAAGCAGTATTACAACAAACCAAGTACCGTTATTTACCCGCCCGTTGAAGTATCGAGGTTTACCCCACCGCCAAGTAGCGAGCGCAGCGGCTATGTTATGTGGGGCCGCCATGTCCCCTACAAGCGTTTTGACCTGGCTATACAGGCCGCAAACACATTAAAGGCGCCTCTTACCATCGCCAGCAGCGGGCCCGACACAGAGCGCCTTAAGAACCTCGCTGGGCCAACCGTAAAATTCGTCGGTCGTATTAGTGACGAAGCGCTCATAAAACTCGCCCAAGGTGCCAAAGGCTTCCTTTTCCCTAACGAAGAAGATTTCGGCATTGCCGCCGCCGAAGCGCTCGCCGCTGGCACTCCTGTTATTGCCTATAAAAAAGGTGGCGCCCTAGACATCGTGCAAGACGGCGAGACGGGCATTTTCTTTGAACAACAAACGGTTGATAGCCTAGTTGATGCCATGAAGCGCTTCGAAACTATGTCATTTTTACCCGCTACGTTGCACCGCAAAGCAAAGCGGTTCGATAAAGGTCTGTTTGCCACAAAAATGCGCAAAATAATCGACGACCAGCTGCACTCGTAATAGTGGTATACTTTTCTTAAGACAACCATAAGCTTTACGGAGCCGCGATGAACAATTCAGACGAAAATAATACAGAAGATTTTACTAACGTGCCGTCCGAGTCGGTTTTTAACCAACCGGTTGAGCATGTTGATTCAATGGAACCAATGCAACCAGCGCAGCCAACCCCACCAGAGCCACTCACCCCTTTTGAACCGCTTCCTCCAATCACCCCCGTCGACCCTATCGTTTCGGCGCCAGTTGTTGAACCTAAAAAAGGCCACAAAGGCCTCGTCGCTACAATCATCGTTCTCGTTCTACTCCTACTCGCCGCTGCGGGATACATCGTTTATACGACCTTCTTCCAGACAAAGGCCGACGAAACATCAAATACCACAACTACCACACAGCAAACCGCCACTACCGCTCCAAACGCGCAGGCTATTGTTGAAAAGGTCCGCACCGCAGTTAAGGACGGTTTAACCCAAACGCTCCCATCAATGACTATTGCTGATACTACTTACGCGCCAGCTTATAAGGCGGACGGCGCTCCCTACGCCGTCAATAGCAGCACCCTGGGATATGGCCTCAATGTCACCCCCGAACCTACATCGACAACCTCAGACCTTAGCAGCTCAACCAAAGTTGAACAAGTTATTGCCGACTCATTTACCGCCCAAACAGGCTTCACTAAATCGAGCCAAGATTGGCAAACCACCTACCAGAACAACGCCGTTATCTGTGCCGTCTCCGTTTCATCAAGCCCTGTCAGCCTCAGCTGTGCCGATAAAAGCGCTTACAGCGACCTCGTCAAAACCGTTAACCCATTTGCAACCGCCTACCTCGCCTCTGCCGATGGCAAAAAGTACGGCGAAGGCATATTACTGAGCGAGCCTAAAATAACTGAAAAAGCATCCGGCTACAGCTCGGCCACCGTATCGATGGGAAACACCCAAAGCCCAGTTGGCGGCTATGCCGGATTATTCTACGCTAAAGACGGCACCTGGACCTACTGGCGCGGAACCCAAAGTGTTATTGACTGCGCAGACTACAACACCCACGACCTCCAAAAGGCTTTTGAGGGCGACGCATGTTATAACAGCGTCACAAAGAATGACTCGGCGACTGTTAAAGTAACGCTGTAGTCTAACGGTCGTGACCCAACGCCTGGTTAATGCGGGTTGAAGAGTCGGCCTTCTGCTCTCCACCAACCCCAAATATCATTTCAATATTATAGTTGTGACAAACCTCGCCCTCTGGGATTGCCTTTTCTGAGTCGCGGTCGCCACCATTAGCAAACACCAGCTCATCGTTAGGGTATTGCTGGGCTATATTTTCGAGCGATTTAATAACTGTTTGGTCTTCGTCAATTGAAATCATCACCTCATCAACCGCCCGAAGCGCCCCAATAAGACGAGCTCGATTCTCTTGTGTCAGAATCACCTTCCCCTTCTTAAGCACCTGCTGCTCATCATTATTTACAATCACAATAAGCTTGTCACCAAGCTTCGCACCAGCCTCAATCATATCGAGGTGCCCACCGTGAAGTGGGTTGAAAAAGCCGCTTTCGATAATTATCTTCATTCGCCCATTATACCAAGTCTGGAACCGGCCTTGGTATAATAGAATTATGAACATTATCGTTACAGGCGGTGCGGGGTTTATCGGCTCGAATTTCGTGCACTACGTCTATAAAGAGCGCCCCGATTGGAATATTACCGTACTTGACGCGCTCACCTACGCAGGAAATACAGCAAACCTTGAAGGGCTCGACCCATCGCGTGTAAAGCTTGTAGTGGGAAATACAACAGATGCCGACCTTGTTGACAGGCTTGTCTCTGAACATGACGTCGTCGTTCACTACGCGGCCGAATCACATAACGACAACTCCCTTAAGAGCCCTCGCCCATTCCTTGACTCAAACATCATTGGCACCTACACCATACTCGAGGCGGTTCGAAAACACGGCAAACGGCTTCACCACATTTCAACCGACGAAGTATATGGCGACCTTGAGCTCGATGACCCGAGCAAATTCACCGAGCACACAGCCTACAACCCTTCAAGCCCTTACTCGGCAACAAAAGCTGCATCAGACCACCTCGTACGTGCCTGGGTACGCAGTTTCGGCGTGCAAGCCACTATTAGTAACTGCTCAAACAACTATGGCCCCTACCAGCACGTTGAAAAGTTCATTCCTCGCCAGGTCACTGAAATTCTCGAGGGCCGCCGTCCGAAACTCTACGGCTCTGGCGAAAATGTCCGCGACTGGATTCACACCGAAGATCATAGTTCGGCCGTCTTAACTATTCTTGAAAAAGGGAACATTGGCGAAACGTACCTTATTGGCGCTGAAGGTGAAAAAGACAATAAAACGGTCGTCGAGCTTATCTTAAAGCTTATGGGTAAAGACGAAAAAGACTACGAACACGTCGCCGATCGCCCCGGTCACGACATGCGTTACGCTATTGATTCAACAAAGCTTCGCACCGAGCTTGACTGGAAGCCGCAATTTACAAACTTTGAGGCCGGGCTGAAGGATACAATCGAGTGGTATACTCAAAACGAGGCCTGGTGGAAGCCGCAAAAAGCTGAAACGGAGGCAAAATATGGCGCATAGTTCCTTGTTGGCGTTTGAGAAATCACTTGAAGCACACACGACTGATATCCCCGGGCTTCTCTGGTTCGACCTTCCCGTGCACGGTGACAACCGCGGCTGGTTTAAAGAAAACTGGCAACGTGAAAAAATGATCGCACTGGGGCTCCCTGATTTCGAACCAGTGCAAAACAATATGTCTTTCAATGATAAAGTCGGTACAACGCGCGGTATTCACGCCGAACCATGGGATAAATTTGTTTCAGTGGGAACCGGTCGTGTATTTGGTGCGTGGGTGGACCTGCGCGAAGGCGCTACCTTTGGTAAAACCTTCACGCTAGAAGTTGACCCAACAAAAGCAATTTTCGTACCCAAAGGTGTTGGCAACTCCTTCCAAGTGCTCGAAGACAAGACGCTTTATTCATACCTCGTTAACGACCACTGGACACCAGACGGTGACTACGCCTTTCTTAACCTCGCCGACCCGACGGTTGCGATTAATTGGCCTATCTCGCTCGAGCAAGCAGAGCTTTCCGAAAAAGACAAAAAACATGCGCCGCTGAGCGACGTCAAACCATTCAAAAAGAAGCAAACCTTCGTTATTGGAGGCTATGGGCAGCTGGGAAATGCTCTCCGCAATGAGTTTCCCGACGCTGAGTTCGTCGACCGTGACACTTTTGATATGACCAGCCCTGACGCCTGGACTTCACGAAACTGGCAAGAGTACGAAACTATTATTAACGCCGCCGCCTACACCGCCGTTGACCTCGCCGAAACCCCCGAAGGTGCACTCGCCGCCTTCACTGTTAATGCTCTCGCGCTTGAACATCTTGCCCAAGTTGCGCGTAAACATCACCTTAAGGTTGTTCACGTATCAAGCGACTATGTATTCGATGGTGCAAAAGAAGTTCACACCGAAGACGAAGCCTTCAACCCGCTTAATATTTACGGAGCCTCAAAAGCCGCCGGTGATGTGATTATTAGTAAAGTTCCACAGCACTACCTCCTTCGCACCACATGGGTTGTCGGAGATGGCAATAACTTTATTAAAACCATGAAAAGCTTAGCCGAAAAAGGCGTCAAACCAAACGTCGTCAACGACCAAATTGGCCGCCTCACCTTCACCGAAGACCTCGCCAAAGCCATTCGCCACCTTATTGATACAAGCGCCGCCTACGGCACCTACAACGTAACAAACGAGGGTGAATCCGTTAGCTGGGTTGACATCGCCAAGAAAACATACGAACTCACCGGGCATAACCCAGACGACGTGAGTGGAGTTTCAACTGAAGAGTATTTCGCCGCCCAAAAAGCGACCGGAAAGCCGGTTGCCGAGCGACCTTTGCAAAGTACGATGGACCTTTCGAAAATAGAGGCTGCGGGCTTTACGCCACGTTTGTGGAATGATGCGCTCGAACAGTATATTGAGAATCTTTAAACGATAGTCAGACAGGAGGCTTTATGAAGGGAATTATTTTAGCGGGTGGATCAGGAACACGACTCCATCCTATTACCAAAGCAATCAGCAAGCAGCTCATGCCCATCTACGACAAACCAATGGTGTACTACCCACTCACGACGCTTATGTCAGCAGGTATTAAAGATGTTCTGATTATCACCACACCCGAAGACCAATGGCAGTTCCAGCGCCTCCTTGGTGACGGCTCCGAATGGGGCATTTCGCTTTCATATGCCGCACAGCCATCACCGGACGGCCTCGCACAGGCATTTATTATTGGTGAGGAGTTTATTGGTAACGATAAAGTCGCGCTGGTTCTTGGTGATAACATCTTTCACGGTGCACGCTTTAGTGAATCGCTAAAGAACTGCGTCGACCCCGAAGGCGGCATTGTCTTCGCCTACCAAGTTTCAGACCCTGAACGCTACGGTGTCGTTGAATTCGACGGAGACATGAAGGCGCTTTCAATCGAAGAAAAGCCAAAAAACCCAAAGTCCGATTACGCAGTTGTTGGTTTATACTTCTATGATAATGATGTGGTTGAGATTGCGAAAAACATAGCACCGAGCGAGCGAGGCGAGCTAGAGATTACCGCAGTTAATGAAGAGTATCTGCGTCGCGGAAAACTAACCGTCACACTCCTTGACGATGGTGATGTATGGCTTGATACAGGAACAATAGACTCTTTAAACGAAGCGGCTGACTATGTACGGGTTCTTCAACAGCGAACCGGCCAGATTATTGGAAGCCCAGAAGGTATTGCTTACGAGGAGGGGTTTATTAACTACGAGAAACTCGTTAGGCTCGCAATTCTCTTGCAAAAATCCGGTTACGGCGCATATCTTAAGCGTCTAGCACGTAAACAACCGGGTTAGTCTATGCTAAATGCATAGAGCTATGCGGCAGTAACAAACCAACCGCATATCATTTTGCATATTTATTATGTTGGAATATTTTCGCTCGGGTATTGTTTTTTATACTTTTTCCTAATATAACGAACCGTCTTTTCGTATTCAGTCCAGAATTTCTCATCCCTATTGAGATTGTCGTTTCGTTGCCCCTCGTGAATTCTGTATTTCATAAATGTCGTATGTGATTTACTAAAAGTTGCCCCAGATAGCATTAGTCCTAAGAAGAAATCCCAATCCTCGAACTTTCGCTTATTCAAATAGTTATCAAACCTAACTTTACCAATTACATCTTTTCGTATAAGAGCCGACATATTAACAAGGTTTCGCTGTAGCATTTCAGCCTTGTTAAACTCGGGCATGTGCTCGACTCTAAAATCTACTCCAAAATTATGCATATCAGCATATACAACATCGTACTGTCCATATACAGCCTCCTCTAGAAGCTTTTCTATATAGTCGGTAGGCAGTAAATCATCTGCATCCAAAAAAACAAGGAAGTCACCCTTTGCGTTATCAAGACTATAGTTCCTGACGGGAACAACACCTTGATGTTGAAGCATATGGCCATATATTTTCTTTGGGTATCTTTTTACGAATTTTGAAATAATATTCTCAGATACACCATCTGTAGATCCATCATCAACCACTAGTATTTCAATGTTTTTGTATGTTTGACCAAGAGCACTTTTAATCGCACCGCCTACATATCTACCGTAGTTATAGTTAGTAATAATAATTGAAACTTTCAAGCTATTGTCAATTTTTCCGATACTACTTTTATCAAGTGCTTTGAGGATTTTTGGGAAATCAATATCACTACCTAATTCACCGAGTGAGTCTAGTTCGATTATCTCTCCTTCAGCGGAGATAAAAGCTTGAGAATCTTTGCCATATTTTTCTTTAATATTTATCCAGATATCTCTCTCGAGGTAGTGAGCAAGAGTATTCCATAGCTGCCCATACTCTAACTCAAAATCATCAGCCACGATGTGGCGATTTAGTATATCGTCAAATGCATCTACCCGCGCCCAAAACATAGACCCCGCGCTAAAGCTGTATGAGTTTATATTTTTAATTATTTTCTTAGCCGTTTGTTTTGGATAATATTCATAGGTTCGTTTTTTCAGACTCACATCACCACCCAACGACATACTTATGGCAAATTCTTTTGCACCAATAATTTTAGTCATACCGTTGAGCCTTTGAAGTACTTCGTCGACCGAGCGTTTGTCGCTTAGTAGCGCCCCTATCGTTGCTCGCAACCAATATGTCGCATCGGCTCTTGAAATTTGTTTTGACTTTTTACTGTGGAGCTTTAGAACATACTCATATCCAGCAGATCGAATTTTACGGAGTACATGCAAAAAAGGCAAAACATCACGACCCCAGTTTGGCACAACAACGGTAGTAATTTTATGATTCTTATACTCGAGCTTAAGGTCCTTATGTTTTTCAACAACCGTAACAAATATATCAAAATCTTCAGTGATGTTTTCGAGCTTACTTGTCAATACGTCCCACAGCTCGGGGTAAAACAAGTGAATAACAACCGCGATTTTTGTAGCTCCACTGTTTTTCGTTCCTAGCAGAGGAAATGTTTTTGCATTGCTTTTATTATTACTGTACTTCGATAGAACCTCTGCGGTTCTTACAAGATTCGCGTGCCCCAGGTGTTGGGTTGGCTCGAGCATAGCGCCCTCTGCCCATTCATTCCACGCATTCAAGAATACAATTGGCGACTTTTCACTCTTAGTAGCCTTGCCTAGCACCCTATCAAGCCACGTTGCATATACTTCAGGGGTAGAATTGATTAGAGCGTGCGTATGTCGGCCTTTTTTACGAGCATGGTTATCCCAATGCGGCAGAACAGATTGAAATGTCGGGAAGTCGTACCGGTCAATAGCATCAAGGCGCCCGTCTAGGGCAATTTTGCGATAATCCACTATTGATCCGTAAAAGTTAGGGTCTATTTTTTTCGACTGGTATTCTTCTTCTTGAATATTTGCATAGTCTGATGCCGCGCCACCCCAAATAACAGAGCCTGGGGAGAAATCATATAGGGCATCGAAGCCATATTCCCGAGGGTCTGAGTCGGCATGGTTGTTTCCAACTATAAGATACAGTTCTTTACCATAAGTATCTTTGAAGTACTTTCTCCATATTGCCGCATACTCGTCGATATTTGAAATAGTTGACGGACGATATACGGCAAGAATCGGCCTTTTACCGTCAATCGTAATATAACGCTCATCATTCAAAATGGGTGCGACGTCTTTTATGAACCTAATTGGGTCGTCATCGTTATATTTCTGGCCAATGATAATTTCATTATCCATGCCATCCCAACGCTTAGTCCAGTTCTCGTTCGCCCAACAAATCATAAAATTAAAATCCCACGACTTTTGATCAAGAAAAGTATCTATAGGATTATTTAGAATCTTCTCACCACTAAACCAGTAGTAGTAGAACATGAAGCCATGAATTCCATATTTTTTCGCCAAATCAATTTGTTCTTTAATTTTCTCTGGCCTGTCTAAATCATAGAATCCCAAGTCTGCTGGCAATATTGGCTGCTGCTGTCCAACAAACCCTGCGGAAGCGGATGCTACATTAGTCCACTCCGTAAACCCCTTACCCCAAGATGATTCATTTAGTGGAATTTTATGAAATTGAGGTAAATATACCGCAAGAAGCCGTGGATCATTTTTCGCAGGCTTGTATTCGCCCTCCACCTCTGCCTCGTAGTAATATAATTTTCGGTTATGAAGCCTTGCTAGATGTTCTGCTTGTCTTTCTACGAGACTGCTGTTGCGATAATATTGCGGCACACTCGTGTCGTCAGTGGAGCTATCTTCATGTATGTGTTCGCTGCGGCCTGTAGCTTTACGATATAGCCTTTTTGCAATTTGATAAGACGGAGCTACGAGTCTTCTTGCATATGGAACGCGGTCAATAATAGGAACTAATTTATTTTTTACCCAGACAATTTTTTCGTGCATATAAACTATATTTTATCACGTGAAGCAACTCTTTATAATAGTCTGTCGATTTTAAGTGAGACTCAGGACTCGGTATACTCGGGATTTATTAGAGGATTTTTGTTACTAATATTATTCCTACCAATAGCCAAATCTTTTATCATCATGCTATTCAAGAATATAAAAGCCACTACAGCGGGGTATAGCGTTCGCGTACTTGATGCAAAAATCGTAGGAGAGAACGAGACAAGGAGGGCCGACCCTAAACCAGATACAAAAACCGCTGTCATTATCAGTGTTTTCTTTGTTTTTCCATAAAGTGCAAATAGCGATGCGATTACTGAGATAAAGAAGCCTGCAAAATATGTAATTAATATACTAATTACATGATTGTCGAGTGGTTTATTTGAAGAGAAATTTATCGCAAGTGTTCTTAGCTCAGTCCAATAATTTGGAAGTGCTATAAAAGTCTTCTCGCCACTAGAAACTTGAGGAAAGAAAAACAAAATAGTTATTACCGCAATTGGAAGAATAGTATACAAGGCTCTTGTATTTCTATTGCGTAAAGCCAAGACAACTATAAACAATATTAACAAAAGAGAGATAAGCTCCGGAGCAAGCAATAGCCGCGAGCCGGTAGCTACTATCCCTGTAATAACCTTATCGAATATAGTTAGATCATAATACCCCGGCCACCAGGATAAGACCTCCTTTCCAACGCGAACCTGATTGCCCGGTGAGATAAGTACATTGACGATACCCAGTAAACTTAAGGCTATTAATGTCCAAGTAAGCTTAGAGACGCGTTCATTGTTAAATTTTTTGTAAACAATGTAAAAGATTCCCAACATGACCCCAATAAATGCAAGTTGTTCACTGCATATAGCATAAATAAATATCGGGATTATTAAGATCTTTGAGAATAAATTAGCCCTGCTGTTCTTTAAGGGATATATCGTTAATGCAATAGCTAAAGTAAAACATGTCATTGGCCACATATAGTTGATTGTTGTAGCAAAAATACCCGCAGAGGCTAAAAGATATACATTTGTCATTAGAAATAAGCAGAAGAGTAAGACACTTTGCCATACCTTACTGTTTCGCATGAGCCTTCCAAGACTCCAGAATAACAATGAGCCAAAGATGACGGTAAATACTTTCCATATTAGAAGGTTTTTGGAAAATATAACAACAGCATATTCAATAAAAAATCGTGAGCTCCACTCAAACCACCTATGAATACCCCACGTCAAATCAATTGGTATTTTTATAAAATCATTATAGTCACCTGTCGCAATCTCATGAATATATATCAAAATCGAAAAATATAACGCACCAAGAAATAGAGTTGTTAATAGGTATATATGATTTCTTAAGTAATTACTTACTTTCTGTATAGTAATGCTCATTTAGTAAATATTGTATCAGCTTTTACTTTCTTTAGGATATACCTGAGATTACTTCAAGTAATCCTTGCGTCTATCTTCTATAATTGTTAAACCCACAGTATTATTCCGCTTGTGAATATAGTACAATGAAATAAAAGGCGTTTAAAGTAAACAATGAAAGTCTCTCCAAAAAAAAGATTTCCAAGAAAAATAATTACTCTCATTGGCATAGGGTTGATATTAATAGTAGCTATCCTGATATATATCATAACCAGCGACACGTACAATCGGAAGTCACCCCAAATAACTCCTTCTGACAATAATTTAATTAACCACAGCCCGGCAACATCAGAACAGCAAAAAGCCGGAAATGATACTAAAGCCAACTCAGTAGGTGCCCCGCCCGCTTCAACACCAATTCCGAGCGGTACAAAGAAAAATATTCAGGTAACCATTACGGCTGCAGAGCAAAATGGTTCAACCCTTCAAATTAGGGTACTTATCGGCGCTGTCGAGAGCAAGGGTACATGTACCCTTGCTCTCACGCGCGCTGGAGAAACTTCTGTTACAAAAACTGCTGGCACTCAAGCACTATCAAGCACCTCAACCTGCCAAGGTTTTGACATACCAACATCTGAATTGTCCGCTGGAACATGGAATGCACTGATCACCTATGACAGCTCAACACTCGCTGGATCAGCAACGAAAAGTATCATAATCCAATAAGTATTATGAATAAGGCTATAATAGATACTATGGCAAAGCATCATCGTTACTCTTTTAGAACTATTATGTATCATCGCGCTTTATGTGTAGCATTTTTACTTGTATCTGTATTTATAGCATCTACAGCAACTACTAATATCACAAATGCCAGCCCTGTAATTGGTTTTAACCCGGGTCGAATTATTGATGATTTCGTATTTACAAATAGCACATCAATGAACACTAACGATATTCAAGCTTTTCTTAACAGCAAAGTGAGTACATGTGATACTAACGGCACTCAAATCGCATCGGAGTACGGTTCAAGTCTCACGCATGCACGATATGCCGCTTCAAAGGGCTGGTCCTCTCCACCATATAGGTGTCTCAAAGATTATAGCGAGAACGGCATTAGTTCTGCACAAATTATCTATAATACCGCCCAACAGTACCAAATTAACCCTCAGGTTTTTATAGTTTTACTACAAAAAGAGCAGAGTCTTGTTACTGATACATGGCCACTTGCCTCCCAATACAAGACCGCTACGGGCTACGGATGCCCAGACACCGCGCCGTGCGACAGCCAGTACTACGGACTCGTCAATCAGCTAAAATGGTCGGGTACTATGTTTCGCGCTATTATGAATAATAGCTCTACTTGGTATACACCCTATATTCTCGGTAACAATACAGTTTATTACAACCCTGGACCATACGATTATGCGAATAACAAATATTACGGAAACAAATACGATATATACGGAAATAGCATTCGTGATATAACATATTGCGGTAGTACGACAGTGGGCATACAAAATCGCGCAACCCAAGCTCTATATAACTACACACCTTACCAACCAAATCAAGCCTCCCTCGATGCTGGATATGGTAGTGCTGGTATATGCGGTGCGTACGGCAACCGTAATTTTTTCCTATACTTTACTGATTGGTTTGGAACCACATATGCTTACATTCAAAATGGAATAAGTTATACCAGTGTCTTTGATTTTGACTTCTATATAAACAGATACCCGGATGTAAAGGCTCTATTTGGAACTAATCCAATTGCTGCCTTTAATCATTTCTACTACTTTGGTATTGGTGAAGGCAGGCAAGGAAGTGCCGAATTTGATATAAACTCGTATAGAAATAGATACCCCGACCTCAGGGTTGCCTATGGGTCAAACTACTTGGCATATTATCAACACTATATAACTACAGGGAAAGCTGAGGGTAGGGTGGCTACAGGACAAGCATCGCTTGTTCCTATAACTTCTTACCGGGGGATAAACTACTCACCTATTTATGATTATAGGACGTATATATCTAACTATGCAGACATTAGACAAAGATACCTCAATGATGACGTGGGAGCTCTCCAACATTTTGTAACGCAGGGTATGAGCGAAGGTCGTCAGGCGAGTGACGAGTTTAATCAGCTCTCATATAAGTCAGCGTATGTGGACTTGCGACGAGCTTTTGGTGATAACGATCCAAAATCATACTACCTACACTACCTCTTTACAGGAAAGTCCGAAGGACGCGTAGGTAATAGCTCTTATCTTAGCGGAACGGCTACATTAAATGGGTTTGATTTTTCTAGTGTCTACAGCTTTAATGACTACGAAAAAAATAACCCCGACATAAAGTCATTCTTTGGGCTCAATGACACAGGAGCCCTTAGGCACTTTGTTGATTACGGAATGAGTGAGGGACGTCAAGCAAACCTCTCTACGTTTGACGTCTATGTATACAAGGCCCGCTACGCAGACCTACGAGCCGCCTTTGGAAATGACCTGAAACGCTATTACATGCACTACATTACCAATGGAAAAGCCGAGGGAAGAACCGGAATATAGTCTTAGGGGCAGTATTTATTTTTTGTTGTTCTCGACTGATATGCTAGTCTTGCGTATAATATGCTTTATACTGTTAGCCGAAAGACTAATGTAGCGCTTCCCGAGTCGCACTATGCTTATCACCCTCCATGCCTTCGATGACTTAATATTGTTCAGCTCTTTAGATAACTGCTTTGACTCGTTTAATAACCGTCTGATTTCTTCTTCGTATCGGGGAGTTTCGCTGTCCAGCACGCCCTGAAGATAGTTGTCGTGCTTGGAATAATGTTCAACTTGCTGCATTAGGTATTTTATATAATCCCATGCTTCTGACGGCATTTCACCTACGGATCTTATAGCTATGCCGTCTGTTGTGTTCTTCGGTAGCACTGATGCTATAGCTTCATACGAACCCGCTATGTGGTTATTTATTATTTTTATATTATCTAAGCTATTTCCATGAAGCAGCATGATTTCATGCAATAATCTTAAGTAATTATAACCGTATTTTTTCCAGATTAGCTGCGGTTTACTGCGCTGACTCCACCATATTCCACCATTATGTCGCCTGTAGGCCGACATAACATCGTTAATAAATCCTATCTTGCCATTCCTTGCATGCAATAAATGAAGGTACCAATCAAACGGCATTATATCTGTTGGCAGGCGGTCATAATTCGTCTTTCGATACATTACTGAATTCGTTTGAATATAGTTATTTTTAAGTAAATTCTTTGTCGTGAAATGCTTTCTATCTGCGGTTTCCGGAAAAATAGCATCTTCTTCCTCGTGGTTTTCAAAAATCACGCGAACAGGATGAAAAACGAGACCGTATGACTCGTGTGCATCAAGAAAGTCAGCTTGTTTCTGCAGTTTCAAATCATCAGTCCAGAAATCATCGCCCTCACAAAGGGCTATATAGTCTCCGGTCGCCCTCTTAAGCGCATCGATAAGGTTTGCTTGAACACCTACGTTCTTTTTTCTTAGCACGGGTTTAATAATATTTGGGTATTTTTTTGCGTAATCATTTATAATTTTTTGCGTAGAATCAGTTGAACAGTCGTCTGCTATAATCGCTTCAAAATTAAACCTGGCCTTTTGTGACACAAAGCCCTCAAGAGCCTGAGCAATATACTTCTCTTGATTATATGAAATGCAGACAATGCTAACTTTTATATTCTTCATAAACCCTTACTATTGTATCGGTAATAAAGTATATATCAACTTCCGGCATTGAGTCGTGCAACGGCAACGATACCATTCGATCATAAATATCTTCCGTAACAGAGAGGTTATATGGTTTTTCAGATTTTTGCATTAAAATACTCTGCCTATGTATCGGCTCATAATATTTTCGCGCCTCTACACCAGATTGGTTTAATTTGTCTAATACGGCGACGGCGAGTCCGCTACTCTTCATAACGACAGATACGAACGGAATAGTTGAGTTTTGGTCATTTTCCTGAAATATACATCCAATAGGCGTAAGTTTTGCTTTATACTTTTCAAGGCTTAATCGACGATTAGCAAGCCTGCCGTCAAATCCTTCTAATTGTCGTAGTCCTATGGCAGCATTAAACTCCTGCATTTTTGCGTTTATTCCAATTACGCCAATTTTTTTGTCTTGATTAAAGCCAAAGTTTTCAAAAGACCTAGCCATATCAATAAGCCCTTGGTTTTTACTAACAATAAGCCCGCCCTCGCCAACCGCAAAAGGTTTTGTAGCATGTAAGGAAAATATTTCGCAGTCACCCCTGGTTCCAACCCTCTGCGTGCCCTCGTATGAAGACCCGAAGCCTGCCGCTGAATCAATGATAAGCGGCATGTCGTATACTTGTGCGATTCTTTCCCACTCTTTAATTGACATATTACCAACGCCGAAGCTATTACAAAGAAGAACTCCTGCAACAGAATCTTGATTATTGCTAATATATGCCTCTGCCTGTTTCCAGTCTGGCTGCCAGCTATTTTTATCGATATCAATAAACACAGGCGTAAAACCTGAAAGAATCAACATTTCTGGCCCCGCCGCAAAAGTGAATGATGGCACTAACACTTTTTTTCTATCACAATCTATTTTAAAGACTGTCTGAATTGCGATAAATAGCCCCATCGTAGCATTAGACACACTACACGCAAATATATCTTCGCCCAGGAAACCAGCGGCTCGTTTGATGAACTCTCTTTCATAAGGTCCAAAGTTTGTAAACCAATTTGATTCAATGATTTTGGCATAATCTTCGGCAACTTCACTTACCGATGGAAACGCCGGTCTAATAAAGGGTATTTTATACTTCACTTAGCCACCCCTCATTCTGTTTAACAATTCTTGCGGGCGTACCAACAACCACACTGTTCTCAATATCAACATTATGTAACACGACTGCTCCCGCCCCTATAACAACGCCGTTCGCAATTTTAACGTTATTGCTTATAATTGCACCTATACCTACAAACACACCATCTCCCAACTCAACGTTTCCTGCTATATGAGCACCTGGGCTTACGGTGACATAGTCACCGAGTCTACAGTTATGGCTTATGCTGGCTGCTACATTAATGATGTTGTGTCTACCTATTTCAACATTTGTCGTTATAACCGCCCTTGGTGCAATTATTGATCCTTCGCCTATCTTTGCGGACTTATCAACATACGACAGCTCGGCCCGTATAATATCAAACTTATCGCCAGGCCATGCCTCTACGAGTTTTTTTCTCACTGCTGGGGCCCCAATAGCAGCAACTACCGGTAATGTTCTTTGATATTCAGTAGGGCTAAGGATGTTAATCATAGATGGGTTATTTGGGTCAAGATATTCTTCCGACAACGCCCTAAATAGTACTTCTTTGTCTATTAAAAACGACTCAGCCTCATCGGCCTGACCGCCACCACCAATAAGGCCAATTTTTTCAGTTTCCTTTGGGTCCATTAGTTTTTAACCTTCCTTACAATATATAGCTTAGATCGTAGCCGAATTCCATTTCTAATGAAACTAAGCAGACCAAGACTCATAAAGCCATGCTGTTCAACATCAAAACCTGCCTCTTTCATTCTTTTTATAAAAACCCGCTTTCCGCTATTTAGAAGTTTTGTTAGTCCACACTCCGCTAAGTCTCATGGCGCCACCAAGCCTTTCGTCGTATCCATCCACAATAAAAGTAGCGGCTCTTACGTTGTAGTCAATTAATCCTCTTGTGGCTCTATCAAAAATAGCTATGCTTATATCATAATTCCCACTATTGAAACTGCTTAGAGCCTGCTCAAAATACATAGTACATAGTCCGCCAGTATTAGTTTGTTCTTTGATGTCTAATGAGTTTTTTTCCGCAGCCGACATACCATTGAACATAAACGAAACGCCCAGATAGTGATCGCCGCTACTTGGCGCCGTATACTCAACCTTAAACCGTACCTTATCAGATGACTTAAGTATCTTCTTGCTTAACAGCTTCGCTTTAATCGTAACGGGCTTTTCTTTCTTGACTTCCTGGTCTTGGTGCTCAAGATTTTCTCTTTTGTAGATATCAGCCACCTCATCAGGGGTACCTATTTTTTCAATAACACCGTCTGATATCATCATTGCCCTATTACAGAACCTCTGCACGGCACCCATATCGTGTGTAACGATAATTATTGTCTTTTTATCTTTTCTTAGCTCTTCAAAGTAGTCAAAACATTTCTGCTGAAATGCGGCATCACCAACGGCTAATACCTCATCCAACACCAATACGTCGCCTTTTGCTTTAATTGCAATAGAAAATGCCAATCGGACCTGCATTCCACTGGAGTAGTTTTTCAACCTCTCCTCCATAAAGTCCTTCAACTCAGCAAATTCGACAATCTCGTCGTACATTTCATTAATCTCCTTACGACTAAAGCCAAGGAGTGCGCCATTCAGATAGACGTTTTCTTTTCCTGATAATTCAGGGTTAAAACCAACTCCAAGTTCGATAAATGGCACTAGAGATCCAGCAACGTGAACCATTCCGGCTTGTGGTGTATATATACCGGCAATTGTCTTAAGTAGGGTACTTTTTCCGCTACCGTTACGTCCAACAATGCCGAAGAAGTCACCTTTATATACCGTAAAGTTTATGTCTTTAAGAGGAGTAAATTCACGAAAACCCTTACGGCCCTTAAATTGATTGATAAGCTTTTGTTTCAAGCCACTACTGCCTTCGAGTGGAATCTTAAAGGACTTCGTAATGTTTTCTACTATAACCGCTGGTTCTTTGTTGACTGTCATTATATTTCCTCCGCAAAACTCTTTGAGTTACGCCTAAAATACCAGGCAGCCAAAATAACCGACAGGATAACTATTGCAAACGGAACGAGAATAATCCAAACGTTAGATATAAGTTGGTGAATCGTTACGGTTTCATGTGTTACCACAACATATCGTACATCTTGAATGATCTGGGCTACAGGGTTAAGCATCATCAGTTTGGCTATTGTCAGATGTTGCGAAACAACCATGGCTAAAGGATAGATTATGGGTGTTGCATAAAACGCAGCTTGCAAAAAAATCTCCCATAGATAACCTGTATCGCGCAACTTAACATTGAGTGCGGCTAAGAAAAAGGCGATTGCAAGCGAAAATACATATAGCTCAAATATTAAAGGAATGATTAGTATTGCCTCAAACGAGACCGAAACTCCATTAAATATAATAAAGATGAAAACAACAAAAAGGTTAATTGCTAGGTTAATCAGTGATGATATAGTCCCAGATAAAACAATGATGTATTTAGGAAAATTGATCTTACGAATTAAATCGCCACGCCCAACTATAGACTGAAGGCCCAGCCCTGTGGCCTCTGTAAAAAAAGTCCACAAAACAATACCAAGCAAAAGATAGACTGGATAATGTGGAACCCCTTTACCTAGCTGTAAAAACTTATCAAAGACAATATACAGTATCGCAAATAAAAAAAGCGGCTTAAGAATAGACCAAAGGTACCCGAGTGCCGATCCTTGGTATCTTAATTTAAAATCCGTAACAACGAGTTCGCGCAACAAAATACGGTTTCGTCTGCTAAATACATTTGAAAGTTTCATAAGTCTGCAATTAATTATAAGATAGATACACTATTATGACTAGCGTCCTCATTGTGGTTTTGAATTGGAACGGTATAAATGACACTGAAGCATGTGTTGATTCTTTGTTGAAGCAAACATATGAAAACTATAAAATTCTTGTAGTTGATAATGGTTCGAAGGATGGTTCCTTAGAGCGCCTCGATAAGCTTGCTGGAGAATATCCAGAGAAAGTGTCTGTTGTAAAAAACTCTGTTAACCTCGGCTTTGCCGGTGGCGTCAACACTGGTATTCGCTACGCAATAAAAGAAAACTTCGATGCGGTTGCGTTGTTCAATAATGACGCAATTGCCGACGAGCACTGGCTTGAGAGCCTTGAAAAAGGCCTAAAGGGTGACGTTTCAGTGGTTACGGGCTTATTACTACATGCTGATGGAAAAACCATTGATAGTACTGGCGACTTCTACTCGTCGTGGGGTATTGGCTTCCCTAGGGGCCGCGACACGGCAGCAAAAAACGCACCCGAATCGGGCTCTGTATTTAGCGCCTCTGGTGGCGCTTCCCTCTTTAAAATCTCTTTATTTAAAGAAATTGGCCTCTTCGACGAAACCTTCTTCGCCTACTACGAAGATACTGATATCAGCTTTCGCACACAACTCGCGGGCCACAAAATTTACTACACAAAAGATGCCGTGGCCTACCATGCCCAAGGTGCTACGAGTAGTAAAATCCCCGGTTTCACCGTATACCAAACGTTTAAAAACTTACCGCTGCTTTTTTGGAAGAACGTTCCAACAAAACTTCTTATAAAAGTTGGTGGGCGATTCATACTTCTCTACGCCCTTATATTCGCAAATGCCGTTAAAAAGGGTTCGGGTTGGCCTGCGCTCAAAGGTGTACTCGCAAGTATTTACTATTTCTGGACAAGCGCACTCTGGAAAAGGCTAAAAATCCAGCGCACCAAAAAGGTTTCAGCCAGCTATATTTGGTCTTTGCTGTACCACGACCTTCCCCCTGAGCAAACCGGCATGCGCAAGTTCCGTAAGTTATTTATCAACAAGTAATCATACTCTACAATCATGAACCTCCTCGAACACGAAGCCAAAGCCCTCCTAAAAGCAGCCAAAATTCCCACCCCTTTCGGCACTGTCATTACCAAAAACGACCAACACCTCACTACCTACCCTGTCGTTCTTAAGTCCCAAGTTCCTACTGGTGGCCGCGGCAAAGCGGGTGGTATTATAATCGTTAACTCCGCCGAAGAACTCACCAAAGCAACTAACGACCTCTTCACCCTCGCTATCAAAGGCCATCTCCCACACTCACTCCTCGCCGAAGAAAAACTCTCCATCAGTCGTGAGCTCTATCTTAGCCTGTTAGTCGACCGTAATACCGCTGGCATACAGCTCCTTGCCCACACCCAGGGTGGTATCGAAGTAGAGGGTAATAAAGAGTTCGCCTCGTGGCCGGTTGACTACTCAAAACCCGATTTCGATGCGCTTGGCCAAGAACTCGCCGATTACTACGACCTTCAAGAACAAGTCTTCCTTCTTCAAGACATCGTCCAAAACCTCGTCAGCTGTATAAAGCAAAACGACGCCACGCTTATTGAAATAAACCCCCTTATCCTCACCTCTGACAAAAAGCTCATCGCTGGCGACTGTAAAATGACCCTCGATGACGCGGCGGCGTTTCGTCACCCCGAATGGCATTTTGAAACAAAGCCCACGGAAGCAAATTTCGTCACCGTCGACCCTAATGGAAACGTCGCAACCATCGCTAACGGTGCGGGCCTTGCTATGGCAACGGTTGACGCAGCCTACGACGCCGGCCTCACCCCTGCTAATTTCCTCGATATTGGTGGCGGAGCGAATACCGAATCGCTCCTCAAAGCCTTTCATAAAATTATCGAATATCCCAACGTTCAAGCAATTATTATCAATGTGTTTGCTGGCATCACCCAGGCGGATGAAGTCGCCCGCGCTATCGTTGAAGCCCAAAAGAACATTGGTAACCTTCCACCACTGTTTATTCGCCTGGCTGGTACGAACTATAAAGAGGCGGCGGCTATTCTAAAGACCGCTGACATTTCCATCATGCCAAACCTCGAATACTGCCTTAAAGCCGCCAAAGGAGCACTTCATGCCTAATATATTTAAAGGGAAGAATGTCATTATCCAAGGTATTACCGGTGCTCACGGGAGGTTTCAAACCAAAGAAATGCTCGCCGCGGGCACGAATATCGTGGCCGGAACAAGCCCAAACAAAGCTGGCCAAACCATTGAAAGTGTTCCTGTGTACGACTCAATCGAAGCAATTCAAAAAGCACACACCATCGACATTTCGGTTATTTTCGTCCCCGCTTCCCACGCCAAAGGTGCAATTATCGAAGCAATTGAAGCGCACATTCCCCTTATCGTTTGTGTCACCGAAGGGATTCCCGTTCACGATATACTTGCAGTTAACGAAAAGTTAAGAAAGTCAGCAACCAGCACGTTACTTGGGCCAAACTCACCCGGTGCGCTCATGCCCGGCACTAATAAGCTCGGCATCATTCCCGCCGCCACCTCACTAAAAGGAACGGTCGCCATCGTCAGCCGTTCGGGTACCCTTACCTACGAAACCACGGCCGGTTTAACCGAAAAGGGTGTTGGCCAAAAATACGTCATTGGCATTGGCGGCGACACAATTCACGGTATGGGCTTTATTGCCTGCCTGCAACTTTTCCAAGATGACCCCGATGTCGACAAGATTGTATTAATTGGCGAAATTGGTGGCCAAGAAGAAATTGATGCTGCTTTGTTTATAAAAGAACACGTCACCAAGCCCGTGTACACCTATATAGCGGGCCATCACGCCCCAAAAGGCGTACAACTTGGCCATGCTGGCGCAATCCTTGGCTTAGAGCACGAATCGGCTGCTTCTAAAACACGCGTGCTGGCGCTTTCGGGCGCGAAAACTGCTACCAGTATTACTGAGTTAATTACCCTAGTTGGACAGTAAGGTTTTGTCTATACTCACTAAAGTAAGGGTCATTACAGAACTATTACTCTGAAGTAGTACATGACCCACGCGTGGATAAAGTGGCGTAGGAAAGTCTTTAATGTTTGCCGTCAACACAAGCCGGTCGTCGTGATGGTCAGAAAGGACTGCGCCTAAATAAAGATCTGCAGGCGAGGCATTAGCTGATAGTGGAAGCAGTTCTTGTATTTTATCAGCAACTTTAAAATGAGCACTTTTCAGTGGTAGCTCTATAAAGTCATAGTGAGCTAATAAATTACGCATCGCAACTCTTTCCCTAGGATTGTTTGTATTTTGTAACTCAATCTGTACCGGGTGTATAACAGCAAAGCCCGCAGCCTGACTTTTTAGGTCATCTAACACCTGTCTTTGTTCGAGTTTTACGATCGAAATAATCGAATTAGTATCAAAAATTATCCACTTATCTTTAACCGCCCCACCCCAAGGGTTAACCTCACCTGCGTATTTTGACATAACCCACTATCCTATGCAAAAGACGGTAATGAAAGTACCGAAGCAATAAAGTTATCTGGATATATAGTTTTTTTCTGTTTTGGTGCGCCCTTTTTGTCTTTCGTTTCATTAAACACTACTAAATAAGTGTAGGAGACTGTATCCATGAAATTATTGCGAAACAAAGATTCTCTATTCAGTTCTTCCTGGTATTCACTAAATATATCCTGCAGAGTTCCCGCAAGCGTATAAATATCTTTTTTGGCGTCAAGAATGTCACTTGGAAGTAAGCGGTCATTATGACGCAACTCGTTGATAAGCGCTTCCTTTTTCATTTCAATCTTATTATAAACCCTCAACATATTACTTACTATAGAGCGCTGTTCTTAACAAGCCATGAATTTACTGATGAATGTTATAATAATATGCAATGAAACTCATCTCTATTCTCATCCCCGCATACAATGAGGAGGAAGTCCTCGATAAGCTCATAGCGCGCCTTGGCACCCTCGCAGGCGAAACAAAAAACTATACCTTTGAATTCCTATTTATTAACGACGGCAGTAAAGACAAAACACTCCACCTTATTCGCGACTATGCCGAAAAAGACACTCGCGTCAGCTACGTCAACCTCTCTCGTAACTTCGGTAAAGAAATTGGCATGATTGCTGGCCTCGACCACGCCCAAGGCGATGCGGTGGTTATTATTGATGCCGACCTTCAAGACCCACCTGAACTCATCCCTGAAATGATTAAACTTTGGGAAGATGGCTACGACGACGTCTACGCCAAGCGTAAATCGCGTGAAGGTGAGACCTGGTTTAAGAAATTTACCTCTAAAATGTATTACAAAACACTCCAAAGTGTCACTCGTATCCCTATTCAAGAAGACACGGGCGATTTTCGCCTGCTTGACCGCCGCGTCGTTGAAGCCCTCAAGCAGTTCCGCGAATCACAGCGCAACACCAAAGCGATGTTTAGTTGGGTTGGTTTTCATAAAAAGGAAATTATGTATAACCGCGACCCGCGCGCCGCTGGTGAAACCAAATGGAACTATATCAAACTCGTTGAGCTCGCCATCGATGGCATCACCTCCTTTACCACCGCGCCGCTGCGCGTTTCCACCTACGCTGGTATTACGGTGTCTGTTTTTACCTTCCTCTACCTTGTGTACCTTATTATCCGTACTATCTTCTTCGGCACCGACCTTGCCGGCTACCCTTCAATGATGGCGGTTATTCTGTTTCTTGGTGGCGTCCAGCTTATTTCACTTGGTATTATTGGTGAATACATTGGTCGCATTTTCAACGAAACAAAGCAACGTCCGCTGTATTTAATTGAGGAATATCACAATGGAACAACTCCGAAAAAAGCACGCGCAAAAAATTAGATACGGCGTCGTCGGTATCGCTAATACCGTTCTCGATTTTAGCCTTTTGTTTATTTTTGTCGCCCTTGGAATAGACAAAATTCCCGCTAACTACCTCTCGACTGGCGTTTCAATGGTGTTTAGTTTTTATGCCAATAGGCGATTTACCTTTAAGCACACGGGTGATCAAAAACGCAAACAATTCACTCTCTTTGTTGCTGTTACGGTGGCAGGTATGTGGGCAATTCAGCCACTGGTTATTTGGATCGTTACAAATATGCTTAGCCCGTATATTGCAAACCTCTCAATTCAGTTGTTTATAGCTAAGATTATCGCTACCGGCGCGTCACTGGTGTGGAATTATATATTTTATTCTCGGCTCGTGTTTAAAAATAATCCTAAACAGGAATAATTATGGCCCATATCGCAATCGATGCCCGTATTATCAATTCCAGCACTGGCCGCTACGTTGAGCGCCTTATTACGTATCTTCAAGAAGTCGACACAAAAAATGAGTATTCCATTCTTGTGCCGGAAAAAGATAAAGATTTTTGGAAGCCAACGAGTAAAAATTTCACCGTTCGAACAGTAAACTATAAAAACTATTCCTTTAACGAACAGCTTGGCTTTGCTTTTTACCTCAACAAACTTAGTGCTGATTTGGTTCACTTTTGTATGCCTCAACAACCGCTGAGCTACAAAGGAAAAAAGGTCACCACCTTCCACGACCTTACCCTTTTGAAAACCTATAATTCTGATAAAAACTGGCTCGTTTTTCATGCTAAACAGAAGGTTGGAAAATACGTTTTTAAACGCGTTGCCGCCGAGAATAATCACATTATCACTATTAGCCAATTTACAAAAAATGAACTTCAAAAGTTCTTTCCTACCCCTGATGATAAGATTTCTGTTATTTATGAATCGTCCGACGTTTCATCGACGGCCCCTAAAAAATACGCACTGCCATTCAAAAAGTATATCCTTTACGTCGGCCAACAATCGGACTACAAAAACATTAAGCGGCTTGGCGACGCGCACCAACTATTACTCGCCAAATATCCCGACCTCGGCCTTGTGCTCGTTGGCAAAAAAAACGCCTCTGCGCTTGCGAACGAAGCCTACTTTAACGACAAGAAATATAAAAATATCATCTTTACTAATTTCGTTGACGACAGTAATTTGAGTTGGCTCTATAGCAACGCCCAGGCCTATGTTTTCCCTTCACTTATGGAGGGCTTCGGCCTCCCCGGCCTCGAAGCAATGGGCTATGGAACCCCAGTTGTTAGTAGTAATGCCACCTGCCTCCCTGAGGTCTACGGACAAGCCGCTCACTACTTCAACCCAGTTGATACCAGCGATATGGCCGAGGCAATCGACCAAGTCTTATCTGACACCCAGCTCCGCACCCGCCTCGCTAAAGCCGGCTATAAACAAATCAAAAAATACTCCTGGAAAAAACAAGCCCAAGAAACCTACGCTGTTTACAAGAAAATTCTTAATTCTTAAGAACTTGCTTGCGCAATAGTAATTCGGCGATCAGCACCCTCGCCCTCAGAAAACGTCGTAATATCCGAATACTCAGCTGCAACCTGGTGTACAATGCGGCGATCGGCTGCATTAAGGCGCTCAACGTGCGAGCTGCCCGATGTTCGTACTTCTTCAATCCACTCGCGGGCTTTTTCACCTAAACGTTCGGCACGCTGCTTCTTATAATCGGCAATGTCGAGGTTTACACGGCTCAGAGCGGCATTTTGGTTACGAAGAACGGTTGAAACGAGGAATTGAAGGCTTCGAAGTGTTTCAGCCCCGCGCCCAATAAGAAGGCTATTTAGTTCGCTTGATGATACCGCTAGTTCAATAATATCGTCTTCAACCGACGCTTCAACGGTTACGTTTATCCCAAAAAAACTAAGAAGGTCCGCAACGTATGTTCGGGCGAATTCTACTGACTGCTCCCTGTTCATGCATCCTCCTTTTTACGCGGCGTATCTTTCGCGCTAATACGCGTAATGTTGACGTCGCTTTTCTTGGGTGCAGGGTTGGTCACCTCAGCCTCACGCGCCTCTTTAGCGCGTGCTTTTGCGGTCGCTTTTTTACCGCTGGTTTTTATTTCTTGGCTCGCTAACGTATCCATTTCTTCAGCATCGCGCTTCAATAGGTAGTGTTGCTGAATTGCGGCAAAAAGGTTTGACGTGACATAGTAAAGGGCAAGTGCGCCAGGCAGGTTAAGCATAATAAAGAACATCATGAACGGTAAGAATTTCGTCATTTTGCTCATCATAACGGCGTTGAGTTCGGCCTGATCTGGCTCTTTACCGTCACCCGCCTCTGTTAATACATCGCGGAGACGCTTCGTGCTTGTTGTTGGTGAGGTTTGCTTCGAAATAACGTACTGCGTGTACGCGGCAATACCAGCAAGCGCAACCAAGAAAACACTAATGCCGGTTGGTGTAATGGCGTGTTGAGTAAGGTCGATAAGGCCAAGGAATTTCTCGTTGAAATTAGCTGGGTTCGCTAGAAGGTCACGAACCGGCTGGAACGCATGCATGAAATCGTACGTAAAGCGGCTAATTGCATCGCGGTGCGTGGTGAACATTTGGATTACTTGGTAGAGCGCGATGAAAATAGGGAACTGGATAAGCAAAATAAGAATTGATCGAAACGGTTTTACTTCGTGTTTTTTATACAACTCAAGCATTTGCATGCTTTCAAGTTGTTTATTACCCTTGGTCGCCTTTTTTATTTTAGCGAGTTCTGGTTGTAATTTGCGCATTGCCTTTACTTGGTGAAGTTGCTTCACCACAAGTGGCCACATTGCAAAACGGACGATAATAGTAAAGAGAATAATCGCTACACCAAAGTCGGCGTACGGTACGATGCTATAAATAAACAACAACAGGTTGAAGATTGGTTGGACAATAAATAGTTCAAAAATGTTCATTCACGGCCTCTTAAGCAAAAGTTTCTTGTATTAGTATACCAGTTACGGGGTTATTTATACAGCGATGCTTTTTCAAATAACTGAGTGAGTTGCTCGGCTATTTCATTAAAAGGAAGTGTCCGCAACTCTGAAGATGTACAAATTACAACAATATCATAGGTGGAGTCGAGTTTATCGATATTGGCGCGAAGATATTCATACAAGCGTCGGCGAATACGGTTGCGTCCCACTGCAGACTTTATTACTTTTTTACTCACCACAACAGAAAACCGTGGGTGAGACCGGTGTGAGTTAGGAATATACTTTACAGTAAATAGTTGCGTGCGAACCGCTTTTCCGTTGCTGTATAGATACCGTAGGCTGTTATGCCCGTGGAAGCGAAATAGTGATGAAATCATTGCTTATAGTATAACCCAAGGAGTGAGCGTAAAAAAATACCTCCCGTGTAGAGAGGTGTTTTTATTAAACCGTCAAACGTGCGCGTCCTTTAAGACGTCGGCGCTTCAACACTTCGCGTCCTGTCTTTGACGACACACGAGCGCGGAAACCATGCGTTTTAGCACGGTGGCGTGTGTGTGGTTGGTAAGTTCGTTTTGGCATATCTCAAGTATTATACCTTACTCACCCCTTTAAATCAATCCTCACCGCTTGCTTTTTAATAGAATGGTGCCGTTATATATAAAAACTATCCCCATATTGTGACGCTTTTTCCACACCTTTACGGGGGTGGTGTATAACTGTGGATAACTTGAACCCTTTATAAGGTACTCTCCCCTCCTCTCTTTTTCTAACCTATTTATGGTTGTGGAAAACTCTGGGATTATCGTATAGTAGAGATAGTAGTTTGTGAATCAAAAGTAATGAGGGATCATGCATAAAGATATACATGCGCTTTGGCAAGGTATTTTAGGTGAAGTCGAATTAAGTTTATCGACCCCTAATTACAGTGTTTATTGGTCGAAAACAAAGCCTGTTTCATGTGATCAAAATGAAATTATATTTGAAGTCCCTAACCTTTTCGTTCAGAAAAATCTTCAAACAAAATACGACAAAATGATGCGCGAGATGCTCGAGAAAAACGGCCTTACACCCGCAACCTTGACGTATATTATTCCCTCTGGAAATAAAAAGCCTCGCGTTAGTCGTGAGACAACCCAGGCTAATCAACTTAATGAGCTTTTATCAGTAAGCCCTTCAAGTATTTCAACTGGATATCCTCACAGTTCGTCACCACTATCAGCTCGTGGAAACCTTAACCCACGCTACACGTTTGAAAATTTTATTGTTGGGTCAAGTAATGACCTCGCTTACTCTGCAAGCCAAGCGGTTGCGACAAACCCGGGTATTAAATACAACCCTATTTACTTTTATGGTGGCGTTGGTCTTGGTAAAACTCACCTTATGCAGGCAATTGGTAATGAAATTCTTAAAAACACACCTGAAGCGCGGGTGTTATATGTGAGTTCCGAAACGTTTGTAAACGAATTTCTTGATTACATTCGTTTTAAGAAAAAGGGTTTCTCAGATAAATACCGTAATGTTGATGTGTTAATTGTCGACGATATGCAATTTATTGCGAATAAAGAAAAAACTCAAGAAGAGTTCTTCCATACCTTTAATTTCCTTCACCAAAATAATAAACAGATTATTATCTCTAGTGATAAACCACCAAAAAGTATCCCAACCCTTACAGAGCGTCTTCGTAGTCGTTTTGAAATGGGAATGAGTATTGATATTCAAATGCCCGATTTTGAAACGCGCTGCGCAATTATTAATGCAAAGGCTGGGTTATCGGGTGTGACGCTTAATAACGACACGGTTGAGTTTCTCGCAAATAATATTAAAACGAATATTCGTGAGCTTGAAGGCGCATTAAATCAGCTTCTCGCCTATTCTGAACTTCACCATGTTGAGCCAGACGTTTCAACGGCCGAAGGGCTCCTTGGAAATGTTCGTCACTCTCGTCCACAACACCTTACAAGTAAGCAAATTATCGATAAAACCGCGAAACATTTCCAAATTAAAGTTGAAGAAATTTGCGGAAGCCAACGCGATAAACATATTGTTGTGCCGCGCCAAATCGCAATGTACCTCTTACGTAGTGAGCTTCATTTAAGTTTTCCAAAAATTGCTGGTGAGTTGGGACGTAAAGATCACACAACCGCAATTCACTCTGTTGAGAAAATTGAAAAAGCTATTAAATTAGATTATATGATTCGCGAACAAGTGAATGCAATTCGGGAGCGACTGTATGTTTAAGGCCTGGGTAAAAAATGTGTACAGCTTGTGTGTTGAGGGTGTATTAAACGGTGTATATACATACACACCTTTCACCCCTCACTACCAATTACCCTCTCACCAAAGTGCACAACCCATAAAAAATGCCCTATTCATAAACAGGTTTACACCAGCTTCATACACACCTATTTCATCACAATTACATCTGATATATACCCACTTATACACACTACCCACAGCACCTATTATTAAGAAGAATAAGAAAAAATAAGAAAGGGCTCTCATAATAATGGAACTTACCGTTACACAAGAAAATTTCGCAAGAGCATTATCGGCTGTAGGCCGTGTTGCAAGTACAAAAACACAACTTCCAATTCTTAGTAATATTCTTTTAAGGACTGATGGAAAACGTCTTTTAATTGCTGCAACAAATCTTGAAATCGCAACAACACAATATATTGGTGCAAAAATAGCGAAACCAGGCGCAATTACCGTCCCAGCTCGCCTTATTTCTGAATTTGTTTCAAGCCTTCCAAAAGACACAATCGAACTAAAGGTTGTTGGTGAGAATATTCATATTTCAAGCGGAAAATACCACTCTATTATTAACGGTGTTATAGCTGATGATTTTCCTGAACTCCCAACAATTAACGAACAGCATTCGGTCACCTACTCTATAAACACAGAAGAATTTAAACAAGCTATTTCCCAAACAATTATTACCACCAGTTCTGATTCGACCCGCCCCGTTCTTACCGGTGTGTATTGGCACTCTCACGAAGGCTGGATTTACCTCGCAGCAACCGATGGTTACCGTCTTTCAGAGCGCCGCTTAGTTGAAACAAAAAGTGAAGTAGCGGCAATTATTCCAACCCAAACATTACAAGAAGTGCTTCGCACAATTACCGACGTACCAGATACAATTGACGTTTTATTCGATGAAAGCCAGGTTCGTTTCCGAATTAACGAGGCTGAAATAATTAGCCGCCTTGTTGATGGAAATTTTCCTAATTATCGCCAACTTATCCCTACTAAATCTGAAATAAACGCCACTATGAATAAATCTGATTTTACCCGTGTCACAAAAATTGCTGGCCTATTTGCTCGTGAATCTGGCGGAAGTGTTACGGTTACCCTTGATAGTGACGCAAAAACCGTTTCACTTCACTCTATTGCGTCGGAGCTCGGTGAAAACACCTCAGAACTCGACGCCGACGTTGATGGTAACGGGCAAGTCACCCTTAATTCACGCTACCTTACTGAAGCCCTTAGTGTATTAGACGCAGATAAAATTTCATTTAGTTTTAGTGGTAAATTATCACCAATTATTCTTAAATCAACCGCAAAAGACACAAATTATTTCCACGTTATTATGCCACTTAAAAGTTAAGGTAAAATACCCTTATGACGTCGGTTCAAAGCCTCCACGTTAAACATATTCGTTCACACACCGAGTACTCTCTCGAGTTCTCACCAGAAGTAACTATTATTACTGGCGAAAACGGAAGCGGAAAAACCAGCCTTCTAGAAGCGGTTTATATTAGTTTACAAGGAAGTTCATTTCGTGGCAGTGACCGCGATTTACTTCAAAAAGAGAGCCCGTGGTGGAAAATTGATATTATTTTAGATAACCAACAAACACGCACGATTAAATTCGACCCAGAAAAACCCACAAGTCGAAAACAATTCATTATTGATAGTAAAACAACTGCTCGTCTCCCCGCTAAACAAAAATACCCCGTCGTATTATTTGAACCCGAAGACCTTCGCCTCCTTCACGGCTCCCCTACTCGCCGCCGTCAATTTATCGATCGCTTTATAAACCAACTAAACCCGCTCTACGGCCCAACCCTCCGTAAATACGAACGAGCTCTTAAGCAACGTAATAACCTTCTCAAAAACGCTTACATACAGGATGACGAGTTATTTGCGTGGAACGTTGCACTTGCCGAGCACGGATCATACATTATTGAACAACGTATTGCCTTTATTGAGCAAATCAACCAAAACCTCGCGGCGCTCTATCAGGATATCGCCGGCACACACGACGAAGTATCAATTCATTATTCACACACCTTTGTTGGTGACATAAAACAAAAATTATTAAACGAACTCCATGCGCACGTAGAACGAGACAGCTATCTAGGAAATACCTCAGTTGGGCCGCATCGCCATGATGTTATTTTTAATATTAACAGCTCCCCTGCTCTTTCAACTGCATCACGGGGTGAAGCGCGCACAATTGTATTGGCGTTAAAATTCCTCGAAGTTGCCATTATTGAACAACTTACCGGAAAATCCCCTATCGTTCTTCTCGACGACGTCTTCTCAGAACTTGATACAAAACGCCAGCAAGCCCTTAGTGAGCGTATTGAAGGTTATCAAATTATTATGACAAGTACACACATTACTCGGGATATAACAGCGCATACGCCTCGTTACTTAGAGGTCCGTTTACCTGGGTAATAATATACTTCGGAATTGAAGGAAACTCAGCTGAACTAATAACTAAACGCGGCTTCACGGCAATACTCCAGGAGTTGTTTTTATTTTCCAAAATAACCCTATAAACATCTGGTTCATTTCCCCCAGAAACACGTTCTATAAGTTTCGCTGAATACCACTCACCGTGATGAGCGAGCCGTTCGTCGCTAATAATATAATTTGTATTTAAGGTTGGATATTGAGCAGAAAGAACAGTATGAATAGCCGTTTTTTGTTCCTTAAGAAGGCTTAATAAATACGTATACGAGTAAGATGGGTTTATTTCAACAGACTCATTATTGACGACAGTGAAGTATATATTCTCCTGAGTATATTTCTCGTTTGAGGAAACATAGTAATACTGTCCTGTCTTAAGTTTTATAACCGCTGAATCTGAAATAGTTGTAACCTTATTTTTATCTGCCGAATAAATAACAACCGTAAGGTCGGGTTGTTTAAAGACAACCGATACTTTTTTGTAAGATAAAAACTCACTTATTCCAACAGTAATGCCAATAACACAAACAACAAGAAGGAGGACGCCGATAATTAAACGTTTATTCATTGAAAGGGTTCCTATAATTAGTAAATTCTATCGTGAAGTCGGTCGGGTCGAAGCCTTTATCACGTATTTCTTGAAGCGCGGCCTCTCTATACCCCTCAGAAGCGGAAATTGTAATAATAATACCGTCACTCGTATTTTCAGAAACCTGTTTATACCCAATTGAGTATATTGCTTTTTGAATAGGCAACCATTTAGTTATTGGATATTGCGAAATAAAGTCTTGACCTTGTTGAGCGGATAGTTCACCAGCCTTCCCTTCAATACGAAGCACCTCGTTTTTATTTTCTTGATACCATTTTTTAGCACTTTCGGAAACAGGCAATAATACCGACACAAGAGAACTCTCTTTATTATCCTGAACTATTATTTTTTGAGAGTCAGCCTCAAAGCCATCTTTTGATATTTTTACTGTATAACTACCTGGCTTCAGGCGAATTGTCTTATCCGCTTTAAAACTTTGACCACCAACCTCAACGGTTGCGTCGTTTGGTGCAATGAAAACCGAAACAGCTGAGGTTCCATTTTCTGACGCCATAATAAAACCCCATACAATAAGCGGAATAATAACCAAAACAGCAAGAGCTACTACAATTAACCTAAGTCGTTTATCCATTACTTGTCACCCTCTTTCTATACCAACTTACGGAACTGTCGGTTATATCTTCCAACCCCGCCATTGGAGCACGTTCGTCAAGAGAGGCTGACGCAACACCCTTCCAGCCTGATGTTGTTGTACCGAAACCGTCAATATTAGTACCAGCGAACATAAAAGTATGGCCCGGTTTCATTGCGACATCACCCGGTTTAAGGGTTGCTGTATCAATACTATTACCTGTACCGAGCTTTTCCCAGTTACTGTCTAGCCACGCTTTTTGAGCAGCGGTCGCCCCCTTTGCACTGTTATAGTTTGGCTCATAGCCACTATCAATCATGGTACGCGTTACAAATCCTCCACAATCGACACCCCTATACTGGATACCACCAACATACCCGCCCGCAGCCGAGGCCTTACTTACCGCTTGAGCATATTCCGGCTTTGTGGTGACATAGCCAGAGGGGTGGTATTCTGGCCATGCATAGAGCTTTACAGTGGCTTGAAACGCAGCAACGCTTCCCGATGTTGTATCAAGGCACGAAGCACCGCCCGTTCCAGAGCTTGGAAGAGAGCTAAGCATATCATTAGCCGACGCGGCACGATTGATGGCGGCCTGCTCGATGTTGGCTGGAACTTCAAAATTATAAAGCCATATTTTTGTGGCATCCTCGACGCCTGTAGCGTTTTTTAAAGCCGCCCACTCATTGTCACCTTGTTTTGCACTTGTATGTGATGACGTTGTTGCGGTTATTCTTCGAGAAGAGGTCTCATTATAGAGAAAATTAAGCTCTGCCGACAAAAGAATGTCGTTATCAGCAACCGGTATTAATTCCCCAGACGATGAACTCCGTGGAATAAAACCATCTGCTTCTTTAACAGAACCACCATAGCCGGTGTTGTAGTACACACCCATAATACTCGCTGCGTTTTGTTGGAGGTACGAAACAAGCGTTGTCCTTCGCCCATAAGTCCACTGAGCAATTCCATACCCGCCATCTTCGAAGTTTGCCTTCGAGTCTTCGTGACGAGTTGGACTATAGCCGGATTCATTTTTTATATTACCTAAAACACCAGCGGCTTGTTCTTTGTTTAGCCCTTTTTGAACAAGGAAGTTATAAATTTTCTCACGGTTATTAACGCCAACCAACGAGGTACCCGTATTTGTTGAGCAGCTATTGGCCACCGCACACGGGTCGTAAAACATAATATCGTTGCTACTGTAAAAATCCTCATCACAAGCCTTAGCCTGGGTTGGAGAAACGTACGGAAGTGAGGCCGCAGTAAAAACAACAGCTACAAAGACAATTAAAACCTTTTTCAAGAAAAAAAGAGTACCTGTAGTGGGTAGTTTTATGTTCATGTTCCGGCAACTTCCCAGTGCCACGATTCTCCAACATTTGAACTATACCCATATTTTGAAGCGTTCGCACTAAGCCAGTCCCAAACCTTATCACCCGGTTTTGTTGCGCCACTATTTCCAGTTGGTAATTTAAAATCTATCGCAAGGCCCATTTGGTGGTTTGAGGTTCCGGGTGCCGCCGCACTATTACCATACCCGCCACACCCCGACGTAATCGTCCCCTTGTAACACCCATAGGCAAGCTCTTGGGTAGCCATTGTACGGAAGTCATCAGAAACGTTAATTGTCTCGAGCGAAAGGTCAGAACGCATTTGATTAATCATTGCGAGAAACGCACCCGACACCCGTGAATTAACCTTAGCAGGGTTTCCCGACCGAAGCGTACCGGGAATTGAACAAAGCTTAATAGGCACCGCAACTTTTTGGTCGTAGCCGGTCTCGTTTCCAGCGTCTGTAGTGCCGCTCGCGCAACTAACGGATGTAGAATCTTTACGTAAATTCGTCATATCAATATTTGAGTTTGCTTGGGTGGTTGATGACCCACCCGTCTCTTCATCCTCGCCATTAATAGACTGAATTACTTGAAAATCAAGCAAGAAAACAGGAATCGCTTCAAGCGCTTGTCCGTCGCTCACCCCTAGGTTACCGTTTATATTATTTGCAAAATCAGGACTACCAGAGGCACACGCATGTTTCGTGGTTGTTGAGCCGTCACTATTAGTGATTAACGTGTCCGTACAGGTTGAGCTGAGTGGGATATCTTCAGTACTCTTTATTTCTGACTCTATCGTGCAAGACGCTGAGTTGAAAAGATAATCACCTGACGCCGCGTTACTACACGATTCAATATAATCAGAAAGAGGTGTACCTGACTTTATATATCCACTCGAAACAAGGTCATCTATCGTTGCACCATCGGCAATATCTTTCGTTTCATCAAGCCACCCCTGTTTTGATATAAGAGAAATAGCTTGTTCTGTTGACATACCAGCCTGCGCCTCGGTAATACCAGTACATGGCAACCCAGCCATATTAATAGCCGGTGTATCCGCTTCACTGTCTAAACTAAGTCCAAAACTGTCAGCGTACCCACAATAATTTTCTAGCGAGCTACTATCTGCGTAGGTGTTGTTCGAAAAAACAGAGAGTGGCATTTTAGCAACAGTGCTTAATAGCCCCAACGCACCATTACTATAGGCGCCACTCGCAACTGCGGCGAGTGTAAAGTTATTCATAATACTGCCCAAAAAAGTATACTTACTCGACGTATCGAAAGGGCTTAGTGATGCGACATCCATTTGCCGTTGGAAAGATTCATCATCATTTTTAACTACTTTATAACTTGATAGTTGTGATTTTTTTAGCGTTTGGAGGTGATGACCCATTCCATTAGCGGAAAAATACGCTGCAGCCGAAATTCCTGCAACATCACCGAACTCTTGACCCTTAGCGGTGGGTATTTTGTCGTTTTGAGCCATCTCAACAAGAAGGTTTTTCGCCTGATCACCTACAAGATCTTTAGTAACATTTACGGCAATTTCGGTTATCACAAAGGAGCCCGCAATTTTTAAGATACCCCCAACGATCGTCGCCGAGGCCGCAACCGTAATAGCGGAATCGACCGCCAAAGCAGTATACATTGCTGCCGGGCTCATAATTCCATTACAAGCATTTTCAGTTTTTTTATCAGCCTTTATGGACCCGAGAACAATTGGACTTGTAAGGAAAGAGTAGCCTGGTGTGTAATCTTTTGAAACAGAAGGTTTGTTTGTATTAATACCCAAAGCGGCTTGGAGGTATTGAGAATCAAGAGCTGAGGTCATCTTCCCATCGCTCTTTCGAGCCGTCTGAGTAGTAAGCATCGTGCCAATTGCTTCAGCATCTTGGGCCGTCCCTTCACCAGACTTTAATTTTGACCCCGGAGATAATATAACGTCATTGATTATAGGGAGGATTTGCGCTAACTGGACGGCGGCAACACCAGCGGCTATATATGACGGTGCTTTAATACCAATACAGCTTGCGACGGCGAGCGTATAAGCAACACCGGCCTTCTTCGCCTTACCAAGATGGGGCTCAACTTTTGCTTTTACCGAATCGGCCACCTCACCTAATTTGCTAACTCCTGGAATCCGCTCAACTAATCGCTCAAATAGCTTTTTCTCATAATTTTCACCTGCAGTTTTTGTATTTTCTCCGTCTGCAAGCCCACCGTCTTTTTTAAGACCAAATACGTTATTAAATTTTGAACTAATATACTTTCCTGACCATGCTTTGATGCGAAGATTAAACGCACCCCCAGTTCCTAATACTTTTGATGCAATTTTAGGATGATCAACAAGGAATTGCTTTAACTCATTTGCTGGAACGGTAGTCTTGTTTCCGTCAATGTCAATTTCATATGCGTCTGGGTTTCGAGAGGGATAGCCAATTCTCTTATTTCTGTTCGTAACGCTGAGCTCGTCGGTATATACCGGCTTAAGCCCCTTTTTTTCCAGAGAGTTGAGTGCCGAATTTGAGATTCTGCCCATCTTACATTTAATTTTTACACTCGTACACTCAACAGGGCTTGAGGTCATGGCGTTTTGGATTGTTTTTAATGCACGCCTATTCATACTGGTTGACGAAGAGTCGTTAGTGCCAGTAATGTTTTGCATTAGGTTAATAGGAAGGGCCGCCCCAGAAAAGAAACCTGTAAAAACAATGCCAACTATTCCAACACCACCACCAATACCAAGTAAAGGCCCCCGTTTTTTCAACCATAGCTTCGCGCGCTGCTTATTATCTGCACTATAGTCTGAGTTTACGTTATTTTGCCACCCACCCTTGTCAAAATTGTCCCCGTTTGGCGTTGGCGTACTTGATCGTTCTTTGTCTTGGAGTTTTTTAATGTTTTCATTTTCTTGCGAATCATCGGCGTTTTCCCCATAGTTTCTCTCAAAGTCATCCATATTAATGGTGCCGCGATTTTCCGCACCAGAGAGCTCACTAATAGTTCGGTCAGCATGTTGTTGACCAACGTTTTTTTCATCCTGCTTCTCATCTTCGGGTAGTACTGTGGAAGGGGGCATATATAAGGCTCATTATACGCCCTATTGAGCGTTTTGTACCCCCGTAGAAGGCTCCTGAGTAGCCGCTTGGGGGTTCGTTGTAATTAGCTGTTGTTCAGTTGGAGATGCCTGGATTTGAATATGGACGTGGCTCTGTCCAGCAAAGAAAAGACCTTGCCCAATTGGGAAGTTTGCTAGGCGCTTCTTCTCTTCCTCGGTAAGTTTAAATACATCAGAAAGCACATCGACAGCGCTTGACGATTGCTTCAACAGAAGCTGCATCGAGCTGTTGGCAACAATAGCTCGCCCCATTTTGCTACTAATAAAGTCTTCAACATCCTGGCTAATTGTCGTAAGACCGAGGTAATATTTACGGGCACGCTTTGCAAGGCTGAACAAAAAGTTTGCTGAGTCGTCGTATTTCATAAGCTGCCACGCTTCGTCGACAATAAGCATACGCTTCTTCTGGTTAGTGCGGGTAATGTTCCAGATGTGGCTTAGCACGATATACATCGCAACTGGGCGAAGCTCATCCTCTAAATCACGAATATTAAACACCACCATCGGGTTGTTAATGTCGATATTCGACTGCTGGCTAAAGATGCCGGCAAACGTACCTGTTGTGTATTTACGAAGGCGTTGCGCGAGTGAGGGGCCACTTCCACCCATATGAAGGAGCGTATCGTAAAGGTCCGAAATAACTGGCGGCGGCGAATTATGTGTCAGCGGGTCGCTCGTAATACCAACACGAGCATACGTATCGATAAGTGCTTGGTCGAGGTCAGCTTCTTCAACTGGCGTCAGTGCCGACATCGCAACACCGGCGGCACTCACCTGCGAGCCACCAAGCATCAACCTAAATAACCCATGAAGCGTCACAAGGTTCGCACGCAGCGCATCATCAGCCTCATCGCTATCAATAACACGAGGTAAATCAAACGGATTAATGCGAGTTTGAGAATTAAGACTCAAACGAATATACGACCCACCAACCGCATCGGCTAATTTTTGGTACTCATTTTCTGGGTCGATAATAATAACTTCGGTGCCGAGCATCATCGTGCGAAGCGCTTCAAGCTTCACCGTAAACGACTTACCCGCACCAGATTTCGCAAATACTACCATATTTGCATTTTCAAGCTTATAACGGTCGAAAATAACCAGGCCATTATTATGCATATTAATGCCATATAAAATACCAGTGTTATCGGTAAGGTCGGCGCTGGTGAATGGGAAGCTGGTACTAATTGCACCCGTGTTCATGTTACGACGAATCTGCAACTGGTCGGACATTTGCGGCACGGAACTGTTAAGCCCTTGCTCTTGTTGCGACGAAGCGACCTTACTGAACACCATTTGTTGGCCAAAAATAGTTTCAATTTTTTGTTGAACAAAATTAAGCTCATCCATACTATCGGCCCATAACGTGACGTATAAACCAAAACGGAAGAAACGCTCGGCGCCAACCTGAATTTGGTCACGCAACTCCTCGGCGTCGTTGAGGGCAGCTTCAAGCGCTGGGTCGCGAACCCTTCCCTTTTCACTGTTAATCGAAGCCGAGGCCTCAAGCTGCGTTACTTTTTTACGAAGGTTATTAAGCACCACCTGGCTCTCAACCGGGTACACATACATACTCAAATCAAGCACCTCGTCGATGTTAATAAGCGGGCTTAACCAGCCAGTATAAATTTGGTGAGGATAGCCGTATACATAAAGCGTTCGGCCGTATTTCGTGCCAAGGCGGAAATATGATGAGTGAACTTCAATACTACTCGGTGCAATAAGGTCGCGAAGTGTCGAAACGCCCTTAAGAAAGGCTTGTTCAACTTCGGCCTGCTCGCGGGCACGTTGTTCTGCTGCAATATCAACAGCTGATTTTTGCTTTGCCATTATATAAGTCCCCCTGTTGTTGGTGCCTCGCCAGGGGCTTTTTTAACGAATGTGGTTGCGAGGCTATCAAAATTACCAAGCGGCTGGCGCACGGCAGTATCTGGGTTGTAGTAGTTATAATAAAGTTCACCAAGCGACTTTGTATCAAGCTGAACACTCTGCACACCAAGCTGGAAAAGCCCCGCCATAACCGAGTCGGTTCTGTTTTTCAGTTCGTCTTTAGCCTTTTGGTAAGCAACCGCGTCAATACGAGTAATCGTATTTTGTGGTCGGGCAAATAATTTACCAAAAAAACCCTTACCCTGCTCAACAAGGTTTGCGGTGTCACCGTTTGGGAAATACGGAACAACAATGTAGAACGACTTCTCCATAATATTTGCCTCTTGTGACAATGCGTCAATGAAGTTAATGTAGTCGTCCATAAGCACCCCAAGGAGCATGTTGTCTTGTGAGCGCCGCGTTGCAATAAGCTTATCGATATAAGGGCCAATATCAACCCGTTGTGAGCGAACCAAAATTTGAACCGGGAACGTTAACGAGTTGAGGAAGTTTTGGTAACTATACTCAACCCCTTCCCTTTCGCGGTCGCTCATAAGGTCGAAGTTAATTGATTTACAGGACACAATAGCACGGAATGAACCGTCGTTCATAATAACCATACCATCACGCACCTCAGATAGCTGTAGTGTGCTTTGCGTCGAGTTTGGATTCTTTGGCGTTGCCTTACTGGTTTCTGGTTGTGAACCGAGCGGCTGCATAGCGGGCTGCGCTACGGGCTGAACCGGTTGTGTTGGTAAAGTAGCCTGTGGTTGCACGGGCGGGACAGTCCCGGGTTGCTGGGGTTGGTTATAAGGAAAATTATTAGGCGGCATACCCTCTCGTGTCCCACTCCTTTAATTGATCTATGTTATCGAAGTGAAATGACAACTTCTTCAGATTCTTCTAGGGCCTTGTTTTTGAGTCGGTTGGCCTCGTGAGCAATCGTTTCGATAGATAAATCGGGGTTGTTTGCAAGGTTTATTATACCAGCAGTGAGGGCCGAACCGCTAGTGCTTGATTGCGTTTTATCTTCCACAGGCTGCAACACCGGTGGAATAACGGGTTGAGGGCTTGGTTGAGCCGCCGGTAATGGAGCCGTGGCGTCTTGTGTTTGATGCGCGATGTCGTCAAGCGGCTGAATAACCGACTGATGAATTGACGGGTATGGGTCGAAATGAGGAGCCACGGCGGGCGGAGCGGCGACAACAGGCGCATTAGGTGTGACGGGAGCTGCGATAGGTTCTGGCACCTGAGTCGCCTGAAGCATTCGTTCTCTCGCCTCTTCATGCATGCGCTCGGTACGTTCGGTCATCATTTGGTCAAAAGACTGAGCAATAGAAGTATTCGTATCCAAAACATCTTCCGCGCCCTGTGCCTCGAGGAAAATATCATTATTCATAGCCGAGCCAGCCGCTCCAGAGACACCACGAATTGCCCACCCCTGTGAGTCGACAATATTGGCTAAGTAACTTAAGCGTTGCTCGGCTTCGTTTTGGGATAAATCTTTTGTTCGATGCCCATCAATAGCCTTCGGTGCGGTCACTTCAATAAGCGACTCCACCCCCTCGGGGTCCCAAAGACGTTGACGGGGCTTGAGGTAAAATGACACGATTGCGGCTAAGTAAATTTCCATCGGCTGGTCTTTACGCAGCGGTAATGCGAGCGCACCGAAAAATATAATAACCGGCAGAGGAATAATAGCGAGCCCAACAAACAGCCGTGAAAGCCCCCAGGCAAGTGCAATCGCCATAGCAACAATAATGAGATAAACAAACTGGCGAAAACTAAACGGACCGATTAGTTTGTCATCTGCTTCAACGTCCTGAGGAACTTTATAGGTTGACATAAGAATTATTATAGCAAGAATTGGCCAAATGTTGCGTTGTCGTCAACACTCTAAAATGTTGACATACTAAGACACGTATCCTTTAATAGAGATAGATTTATTACTAGGGTATTGCAAAATGTGCAAAAATGATGTATAATTGCAATATAAATTAATTTTCCAAGGAGAATTATCCAAATTATGGCAAACAAACCTAATCCTGATTTTGCGCCCACCCACGAACGACACCCACTACTCAGGGGTAGAAAGGCGGCTGTTGCACTCGCATTTACCGCAATGCTTGCAGGCGGATGCTCTAATCAAGGTAATGCCAGCCCAGCACCATCACCTGAGCCAACCCTAACGACTATAACAGAGACGCCATCACCTGAGCCAACCCCAACAACTAAAACAGAGACGCCATTACCCACAGAGACTCGTGCTGAATATGTCATGACATCGAAGCTTGACTACGCCCTGTTTGACAACTGGGAGACGTTAACGAAAGAGGAGCAACTAGCTCGGTGTGACGCTTTGTTTGCTAATAACGGAATAGAAGCGATTCCTAACGACGAAGTAAATATTGATTTTACACCAGAGCAAATAGTGAGCTATTGGGACTCTAGGTACGCCATTGTCACTGATATCGCCCGAGATCAATCAAATGCACAAAACCTTGGAGTTGCACACGATGTTCTTGGTTGTATTACCTCCCCTCATTTTAGCGGTAACGACGTAGACGCTAACACCTCTCTTGGAAACGGGCTTGACCTTTTTAAATACGAACCAGATCTCAGCCCTAACTACATGGGTCTTGATTTAGGTCCAGTCACTCGCCACACGAGCACGGTCTGGACTAACCGGGACGGCTGGAACTCTTTCGTGATTGAACAGTCTGCCTCTGACAAGTTTTCAAAGACATTCGAACAGCGCGTATTTGAAATGTCTAAAGATGGAAACAGGATCTACCTCGCTGGTATATATGTAGGCGATGGCGGAGATGTTATGTTTGGAAGCACGCTAACCGCCCCTCCGGTAATTGTTGATCCAGCAAGGGCTAACGCTCCCTACCAACTGGAAAAGTAGAACCCACTAAACCAATAGTCACTTCACTTTTGTCGATATATAAGGCATAATCACATACAGGTTATGCCTTTATATATGAAACGTATTATTTTGGCTCTTGCGGTGTCAATGAGTATCGCAACTCTATTACCCGTAGCGAGTGCTCACGCAAAAGGTGAACGGTACGTTTGGGCTGATGCTGCTCAAACTCAAATTAAGGCATCTGGAGGTTTGTACGCAGACGGTGCGGTAAAGGATGTGGAGGTCCCGAGTCTCTTTACACGCGTTGAGGCCCTCACCAATGAGACGAGTGGTATCTACGAGTATTCAAATATAGCTGGAGATGCCCAGGCGCCTAACGGCCTGGACGATACCGATATCAACGGAAAGTGTCGCATAACAATTTCTACCCAAAGCGGAGGAATGGTTGTTACCCCATCTTTATGTTATGGAGCAAACGGCGCCGACAACAGCGATGCCTTTGCTACTATATTTGACAACCGTGGGGGTAACGGGCTATCTGGGCAAACATTTGGCGAACTTACCATCGGTGAATACGTCGATACGAGTCTGCAGAATGCACGAGAGAGTGCGGCTATTACTGCTTTGTATGATACGTTTGGCGGTAAGCTCGATGACCTTATGTACACCTACTACACTGGCTTCGATAACCCACCGTGCTCCAGCCAAGGCTGTAATAGCGCGCCTTGGAAAGAGAATATCTATGTATGTTGGACGAACGCTCGACAGAACGCCGCCTCCTCTGCTCGGTATGAGCGTGACGTGGATACCGACGCACTGACGAAGAGTAATTTCGCGACGTGTTTATCGAACAAATCGAACGGAGCAATTAGTAGCACCGATATTTTAAACAAAATTCGTGATATAAGCGTCGGAGCTCTAAACAATGCCTACTCGACAGCGGCCGATGCAGCCGAGGTTGCCGAGCTCACCACGCGGTGCGAAGATGAGCGAGGTACCTATAATACACAGACGGGCGCGTGTGATTTCCCCCCTGATGAAACAGCCAGCTCCTGCGGTATAGATGGTATTGGCTGGATCGTGTGCCCGGTAATGACATTTTTAAGCAAAGCACTCGACACGTCTTTTAATTTCTTGGCGACAAACTTCTTGTCAACAGACGTGAATAAATTAACAAATGACAAAGTGACGACCGCTTGGGGTGTAATGCGTAATTTGGCGAATGTGGTATTTGTTATTGTTTTCCTCATTATTATATTTAGTCAACTCACGGGTGCCGGGGTAAGTAACTACGGTGTAAAAAAGACACTTCCCCGCCTGGTGATAGCCGCAATACTGGTTAACCTCTCGTATTATGTGTGTTTGATATCAGTGGATGTTAGTAACATACTGGGGTATGGCGTGAGGGGTGTATTCGAGAGTATCAGTGGTATTGCTGTCCCAAATGCTAGTGGCGCCACAGAGGGTAATAGTTTCATTCAGGTGTCGGGCATACTATTAGCCGTGTTGGCGGGTGCCGCTGGTGCTGTTGCGCTGGCCCTCTCTATCTCCGGTCCAGTCCTTATTGCTGCGCTACTTGCGCTTATTATGATTATCTTAATACTCATTGGACGTACGGCGTTAATTATCATTTTGACAATTGTTTCACCCCTTGCCTTTGTTGCCTTCTTGCTGCCAAACACTGAAAAGTGGTTTAAAAAGTGGTATAAAACGTTTTGGACGCTCTTACTGCTGTTCCCTCTTATTGCAGTGGTGTTTGGTGCATCTTCACTTGCGTCGACAATTGTTTACGAAACCGCTAATGGCGATCGTATGATGCAAGTTATTTCTATTGGAGTTGCTGCTATCCCCTTGTTTATCGTTCCATCGATGCTTAAGGGAGCCCTTAGTGCAACGGGTAGCATGGGAGCAAAATTATCTGGACTTGCTAATAAGGCTGGAGGCAAGGTTGGCGGTAAGGTGAGGGACACTTCTCGCCTTGGAGAGACGGCCAAGAATATGCGCTACAACAGTGCGCTACGGCGAGCGAACGGGCGGTCTGGAAACGGTTCAACTGCACGACTTGGTGGATATGTTGCCGATAAGTTTAGCGATACTGATGGGCGCATTGGAGTTGTCGGGAGGAAGCTTGGTGCTACCCTTGGGTTTGCAGGAACGCTTGGTAGTCGGTTTGATAAATCAAGAGCCGGTAAGGCGCTTGGAACCGACAAAGGTTCAACTGCTGCGCAGGCTGCGGTTGACACCGACTTTGACAAGTCTGTTCAAGAGTCTTCAAAGCTTCTTGAGAGGCAGTACAGCGGTAACAACGAAGCGCTGCTTGGAATTGCAAATGACGGAAGCGCCTCCGAAGAGATGCGAGTGGCTGCACGACGAAGGGTTATGGCAACTGGTAGTTATGACGAGAAAAAAAAGGCCCTTATGTCTATTGGAGCTCGATCGAGTGTGCGCGAGAAGTCTGACATGAATGCACAGTACTTTAGTTCTGGCATGAATAAGTACTTCGGCAATAAGCTAGGAGCAGCCGCTTTTTCAGCAACTGGTACGGGTGTTGGCGACGCGGCACAGCTACAACGTTCTATGATTGAGAACTTTAGTCAAATGGAGGCCGAAACCGTTGCAAAGAGTGGCGCCCCTGCTATGCTGGATATAGCTGACGCCGCACAAGCGGCAACCCCTGCTGAATTGAGCGCACTTACCCATATTGCGAATAGTATTATTTCAAACAAAGACCTTAAACCTGTGAGTAGTGGCGCTCAGGAGCACTTTGACAGGATAGTCGATTCGTTAACCGCTCCTCCTCGTGGCGGCCCGACTCCATAGCGTCAGGCAGTGTTACGACACCCCGGTGACCTATATACGATTACGTGAGCCCATTTTTTACACCCCGCAGCTTGCATTATCTGTTAAAACACCGTACTCTATAGGTATCTATGAAAATAAAACAAACAATGCGAAATATAGTAGTGGGAGGCGTATTAATTATCGCTGTTTTCGTGTCGACGACACTCTCTGTCGTTGACGATACGCACGCAGCGGGCAATAAGGGCTGTGAAACCGACACCGCGATTATTAGTTGTAACAATGTCTCTGGTGCGACAGGGCTTCAGGCGACAGGGGTATGGAGCTTGCTTCTTACGGTAATTAATATTATGACCGCGGGTGTTGGAGTGCTTGCTTTGGCGGGTATTATTTATGGCGCTGTTCTGTACACCTCAGCTGGTGGTAATCCAGAGCAGGTTAAGAAGGCGCGAACTATATTTACCAATGTTGTTATTGGCGTTATTGCCTTTGCGGCAATGTATACATTACTTAACTTCCTTGTTCCAGGAGGGGTGTTCAATTAGCATGAAGGCATTTATTAAAAATTTCGTTTTTGGCGGGCTGTTTGTTTTTATAGTAGCTGCTCCAGTTATGGCGGTCGCGACACCACAGGTTACTTCCGTATCTGCGGCCACCTGTGAGGACCGAGCACTTGGGATACCACCGTGGTATCGGGGGTTAACAAAGAATAACTTCCCAACATGTGACCTAAAGTCGCCCGCTGATGTCGGTGGTATTAGTGGCTATATTTGGACAATCGTCCTTAACGTTATTGAAATGGCGGTAGTCATTGTTGCCTACGTGGCGGTGTTCTTTATCTTGTATGGCGGTTTCCAGTTTATCGTGGGCGGCTCGAACCCAAGTATGATTGAAAAGGCGCGCAAAACCATTCTTAACGCGGTTATCGGCCTGGTTATTGCAATGGGCGCTATTGGTATTACTAACTTAATATTCTCAATAATTACCTAGAAAGTTTGTACTATGAGTTATTTCCTTACACAATTTGCACAAAAGATTGACGCGGGAGCTTCGGGCATCCCGACGATGGGGGGCGATCAGCTATTAACTAACGCCCTTAACCTCACCTACTTCCTCGCAGCGGCGGTAGCAGTTATCGTTATTATTGTTGCCGGTATCATGTACGCCGTTTCTTCAGGCGATGCGGGGCGAATTGGTAAAGCAAAAAACCTCCTCACCTATGCTATTGTTGGGCTGGTGGTAGTATTAAGTGCATTTGTTATTACAAGCTTTGTTGTAGGAAGGTTCAAGTAAATGAAAAAGTTTAAAATATTCGTAGCAACATGTATGGTTGCAACTGTTGGTGCGTTTTCACTAGCGCCCGCCGCTTCTGTGAGCGCGCTCAATCCACTAAGTGATACCGTTTGTCCGGCGGGTTCAACATCTGAGATTTGTAAGAGCAAGAGCGACAACGCCTCAAGCCTCATTGGCACAATTGTTGATACTCTTCTGTTTGTCGTCGGCGCCTTGTCTGTCGTGATGATTATCGTCGGAGGTATATACTACACTACATCTTCGGGCGACTCTGGTAAGGTGAGTAAAGCAAAGAACACGATTACTTATGCAGTTGTGGGGCTCGTCGTCTCGTTTCTCGCCTACGCAATTGTTAACTGGGTCATGAGCATACTCTAGACAGAGGTATTAAAGGGTTAACAAACCATAGTAATTGTGATATAAATAACCTAGACTTCATAAGAAAGGAATCAATAAATAATGAAACAACTAACTAAAAAGCTATCGAGCATCGTTGCAGCTTTCGCACTCGTTGCAGCAGCCTTGTTTGTTCCGGTGCTTCCGGTAAACGCAGCGACGTGTGACCCATCTCAGGGCGCATCAGCGGGTGTAACCTGTGCGCAAGGTACAAATGTTCCAACGAGCCTATTTGGGCAGGGTTCTATCTTCACAACAATTGTTAACGTACTTCTCTTCGTCATTGGTGCGTTGAGCGTTGTGATGCTTATCTGGGGTGGTATCCGTTACACTACCTCTGGCGGTAACTCTTCGTCTGTGACTGCAGCAAAGAACACAATTATGTACGCAATCATTGGTCTTGTTGTTGCCTTCTTGGCTTACGCAATTGTTAACTGGGTACTTGCCGCTGTTACTCCTGTCTAGGAAATAACGACGCAAATAAATACTCCCCTATACGGGGAGTATTTATTTTCTCGCAAAACGCTGCTATTGAATTTGAATTCGTTTAGCTTGTTCTTGTTTTAGCTTACTAAAGCTAATTGAGAGAACGCCATCTTTAAGGACTGCATCGACTTCATCTTCCTTAACACTTACAGGAAGTGCTAGGGTGCGACTAAATTCGCCCCAGTAACACTCTTGAATGTGCCAGTTGATTGCTTCGCTGTCGTCACCACTACTAAGGGTGCCGCTGATGGTAAGAATACCATCGCTGATGCTGACGTCGAGGTCTTCCTTGTTAACGCCCGCGGTGCGAGCCTTAACAATAAGCTTCTCTTCTGTTTCGTAGACATCAACCGCAAGTTGGCCTAAGAATTCTTCTTGGCTGTCGTCCCAGGTGTCTTCGCTTACAGGGGCGGTCGAATCGGTTGGTGTCAGGTCGTCATCACTTAGGAAAGCTGCTGCGAGCTCATCCTCAATGAGTAGATCTTCGTTTGGTTTACGGGCCATGATATCCTCCACTTTTCTCTAGGCACATTTGACAAATAGTCCCTCGTATTATACCGACTACCTGCGGTATAATCAACTAAATGGGTGGGTTAAACGTAAAAATTACAATGGTTGAGAGGGTACTGCAAATTATTGCTCCACACCCCTGTTATGGCTGTGGGAAAGTGGGTATGCTTTTATGCTCTCATTGTAAATATAACATCATCAATGAGCCCTTTATGGGCTGTATTGTGTGTCAAACACCGCAAATAGACGGAATATGCGAATATCACGATTCCCCCCTCGATAGAGCGTTTATTGTGAGCACGCGCACAGATGCACTTGAAAATGCCATTAATGGCCTAAAATTCTCAAATGTAAAGGCCTGCGCACGCGTACTTGCCGAGTTACTTGACGATTCGCTACCCATTCTTCCGTTAAACACGACAATTGTTCCAGTTCCGACAGTCCGTTCGCACGTCCGACGTCGTGGCTATGATCAAGTTGAACTTATTGCCCGTCACTTTGCGACACTACGAGGTTTGAAAATAAACCACATGCTTACACGAGCCGGAAACAGCACCCAGCACACTGCCAATCGCGCAACCCGAGAAGTTCAAGCGCTCAGTGCCTTTACGTTGAACCCTACTCCTTCAGATGAACCGAGCGACGGTCCTATTCTTGTATTGGACGATATAATTACCACTGGTTCCACTGTTTTGGCGGCATCCCGGCTCCTAAAACAAGCAGATCGGCCTATTTGGGTTGCAGCACTCGCCTATCAACCTCTCGACTGAATCGTTTTAATCTGTTAAAATAGCGCAGTACCTATATCTGGAGAGGTGACCGAGTGGTTGATGGTAACGGTCTTGAAAACCGTCGTGGGGCGACTCACCGAGAGTTCGAATCTCTCCCTCTCCGCCATACGAATCATATAAAGAAGCGCTTTAGGGCGCTTCTTTTCTTACAATGTGCCGAACATCTGCCCCAACAGCCCTATACGTTACTAAAACCAGGGTTTGAGCCAGGCATAAGCGTGCCTAGAACCCAGTTAACCGCCGCAAAGGCGAGAAAAGCGATAATAAGCCCAACAATTGCATACATGACGGTATTTTTGGCCGCCGTAACGGATGAGGCATTACCACCGGACGTTGCATAGCGAATACCGCCGAAAATAATCATAATAACCGCGAGCGCGCCGACAACAAAAAGCATCGTATTCGTAACGGTTGTCAGAACGCCTGAGTCGCCAAATAGTTGCGATGGTTGCCCTGTGCCACGGGCCGCGTTGGCGCCTTGTTGAATAGTGCTTTGAGCAGAGGCAGAGACGCTCATCACAACACTCAGGAGCGGTGCGAAGATGAGCGAGGAAGTCACAAAGAATGCGTTTAATCTCTTCAGAGGCATATCATTATTATATAACTAAATTAATATTACGGCAAATTATAGCGGTAGACGCTAGTCCCCGTATCTGTTTTATGCTACAATCAGTCACGTTGTATATGTACATATCAACGCGCGGAGGAGTACCCAAGTGGCTGAAGGGGATGGTTTGCTAAATCATTAGTCTGGGGAGACCTGGAGCGGGAGTTCGAATCTCCCCTCCTCCGCCAAGCAGATGCGCTACGACAAAGTCATGGCGTTTTTGCTTTTCTTGAGGGTATGTATTTATAATGAAAGAATGCAATTCCAACACACCGACACGAGCCTCCCTATCGAGAGCGAATACCCAAAGCTAGTACGCGACAACATCCCTGACATTATTGAGAGCCAAGGAAAGGTTGCCCATGTGCGGCCAACTAAAGACGATGATGAGTACATTCGATACCTGCTTAAGAAGGTGGTCGAGGAAGCAACCGAGCTATCTCAAACAGCCGATGACATTCATATGGTGGAAGAAATGGCAGATGTGTATGAAGTTCTTGATGCACTCCTTGCCACTAAGAAACTTTCACGACAGGACGTATTGAATGTACAGCGTGAAAAGCGCAAAAAACGGGGCGGTTTTGAGAAACGACTCATCATGGCTGACAACGACTAAGCTTACCCCCTATTTCAGGATATTAACCGCTCGTGATGCTACGAGCGCCAGTGTCGTTAAAGAAATTAACGACTGGGAGAGCATGAATAGCTTGACGCGCCTCGTTAACGGCATCGTGTCGGTGGGGCTGAATGCAGTTGCATTTGTTGCAGATACGTACAGATAATCAATGAAATTCGGCATCCACTTTCGTGGTGCAAGTTCTGGGTTTTGCATTTGGGGAAATGAAAAGTCGCGTCGGCGAATACTTGTTTTTAGCCGTTTGTGGGGTCCCCCACCGTCGAGTTCCCAATATAGTAAACCAAATACAATGATATTTGTAATAAATATATTGAGGGCGCTAATAATAAGGCCCTGGCCATCATCAACTTTGCCGCTCGTAAGTAGCTCCTGTGCTAAAGATTGAAGCGCATATGCATTGGCAATACCAATTAAGCTAATCAGAACAATAGAATTTATTTTTCGAATAAAAATGAAGGAATTGGCTAAGTGAACCCTTTTGCTCGTGACGTACAGAAATATAACAAGCAGCACTTCAAGCACTGGTAAAATGAATCGAGGTCCGGCGACAAACTTATCGGGCAATAGAAGCTGGAGCGACAAGGCAAACAATACAGCGAGCTGTACGTGCCAAATTGGGTCTGGGTCTCTTCGCTTCTCTTTTGTGGCATTTTCTGTGGATATACTCGTCATGAATTCCATAATACACCATACGTCGCGTGCCTATAGATGGCGTACGTGACTCGTTATGCTCGTGCTATACTAATTTTAGATATGGCAAGTGAAGAACCACAAAATTACTGGCAGGCACCTGAAGCTGATAACGACCCAGCCGCACAGCCCGTTGCGCACGTCGCAACCCCTGTTGTTCCAGCTGGAAACGTCCCAGAAGACCCCCCCATTACCTGGACGGCGCAAGAATATGTCCACAGCGAGCGTAATGGCTGGTGGTTTGTGGCGTTCGTTGTTGTTGTGCTCGCGCTTGTTGCGGTGAGCATTTTCTTGCTTCAGTCGTGGTCGTTTTCGGCGCTCATTATTGTGATGGCGATCGCCCTTGTCATCTATATTCGTCGCGCCCCACGCACACTCACCTATTCTATTAGCCCGAAGCAAGGGTTATATATTGGTGAGCGTCTGTATTCTTTTGATGAATTTAAGTCGTTCGGCCTTATACAGGACGGCCCACACTACTCAATTATGCTCATTCCACGCAAGCGTTTTTCGGCGGGCGTCTCGGTATTCTTCCCTGACGAGGCCGGTGAGCGAATTGTTGATATTCTTGGCCAGCGCCTTCCCATGGAAAACCTGAAGCTCGATATTGTTGATGCTATTGTTCGAAAACTTCGTCTTTAGCCACCGCAAGAGGTAGCTTTTTGTCTTAATCCGTGATAATATAACCACTGTTCGCCTGATTTTTTTGGGTCGAAAGCACCTTCTAGTTACAAAGATAACGCCCGTTGTTCTTAAGACAACGGGTGCTATCATATGCACCCGTAGCTCAGCTGGATAGAGCGTTGGCTTGCGGAGCCAAAGGTCGTGCGTTCGAATCGCGCCGGGTGTACCATGTTTGTAATTATTAAAATAACCTCCACCAAGGGAGGTTATTTTTTATGTGGTGGCAAACGAACTCGGAAAAATATGTTGGTTATGCTTTGAGGTTACCTCTACTAAGTATATGATTACCGCATGACAGAACCGACACAAGAACGACTCGATAATAGCTCAGATATAGAGCATGGCCTCACACAGGCCCAGATTCTTGAATTGTTTGGGGACCAAGGTGATTTTCCTGATGATCCTGGGCACGAAGAAGCCATGGCTGTTTTGACACGCAAGGCAACACTTGCTGCAGAGTGGCTATCTTCATTCTGGACGAGCCCCCTGCCGGACTGGCTGATAGAGGCACGAGCGCAGGGAAAGTTAAAGTGGGATGCCGCACTCAAGGCAAGTCCTGTACTTAAAAACTGGCTTGAGAGCTTTGAGACGTGGGAACACGAACAAGGAATTGAGAATCCAAACCCCCTCCATCACTTAGTTCATGAGTATTTTCGAACTGTGCGCGCTTACGGCAAGGAAGCTGAATATGACAGAGACCAAGAAGTCGTTTTGAAATTATTGGTTGATGCAGGAAATACTTCTGACCCAGAAATTAAGCGGCGCCTAGAGTATGCGAAAACCGTACTCGAAACTGAAGGTGAAGCGACTATTTTATCTGGATTTAGCAAGAGCGGTTTCCTTCCTCCTTTCGAATTTCCCAAACCTTTGCTGTAAGCAGCTAACAACGATTGACTATTTACACCACTTATGCTATTATATAGAAAATGTCAGAAATAAAAATCGATAAAATCGAAAAATCAGATATTATTGCACCTCAGCTTGAAGTAGGCGCATCGGTTATTGTATTTCAACGTCACGAACAATACGAACGCAACTCGCAAGCAGATAATGCGGGTTCAATAATACCCGACGTGATAGAGAATGCTAAACAACGAGATAAGGACTTCTTTTTCGAGGTGCTAGCCCGAGATAGTATCGACTCCGAAACAATGGTGCTATTTGTGTCGAGCGATACACAGTATGCCGGTAACGGGTATCGTAGCATGGAGACCGCCCAGGTTGCTCAGGACGCCGCTGTTGAGGCTATGTCGGAACTTGGTATAAACCCCGCTGAACGAATACTAAATTTTAATCCAGCATTTAAAACGAATAACTTCGAAGCGACAGGTCAGTCGGTACGACCTGATAAAAACATTCGCGAACCACAAATTTTTGAATCAATGGACTACGTTAGTTACCTGAAGGAAAAATACGGTGGTCTCACTCCTGAGGCTTGGGCTGCCCATGAAATGGATGCTGAAAAGGAAAAACGCGAAGAGTTTGGTGCCGAGAGCGTGTTTGAGATGCTCGAGCGCACAAAAAAGTCCATCAAAATTATGGAGCGTTACTCACGAGTCTTTCACGCGAATAACCCTAATAAGAAGCTCATAATATGGGCTACCTCTCATTACGATACCATTAGCCCTCTTGTTAAAGATGCCACGGACACGGGTTTTGATACTTTCGTCCCAGTTGATTATGGTGCCGGTGTGGTTATTGAGTTAGGCAAAGATAGCGAGCCTACTCTTAGCGCCCAAGGTCAGAAAGTTGCCTTAAAACTTGGTAGGAAGGCAACTTCAGCTAGCGAGTAAGTGCCTCAACCGCTTCGTTAATCGAGGTATATACTGGAACGCCAAAATCGGTGTTCCACTTTTTTATAAAAGCGATATGAGTTTTAACCTGACTAAAATCTTCAGAAGTTGCGCCGCCGTCATAATTTGCATCCTCCCGACTTTTTATGTAGCGAACGTGTGTCTCCCAGTCTGGAATAACAATAGCATCAGGTTTGAGCCAGTAATTAGAAGCACCCATTATCCAAAGGCCATGTGATTTAGCCTCGACCGTTATAACATCACTACGTTGGTCGATTCGATTAATAATTTCTAGAGGCTCTTTCCACCATGCGGTATCTGGGTGAGCTTTTGCCGCCATCCATAGTTCGTCTCCGTCAATCCAGTGCTGCTCGGTTTGGTTTTTGCAGAAATACGTTTTCCCGCTGCCGGAAGGGGCCAAGATAAAAAGTCCTTTTTCGTGACGTTTATATTTTTGGCAGAACGCTTCATAAAAAGAATTGTTTTCTTGGAAGGTAACAGAAGGAATATTCATGCTAAGAGTATATCACCTCTGTGCCTTTTTCCTTTATCTGTTAAAATAGATATCGCTGGAGAGATGCAGGAGTGGTTGAACTGGCCGCTCTCGAAAAGCGGTAAGGTGAAAGCCTTCGAGGGTTCGAATCCCTCTCTCTCCGCCAAGTTCGAACTACGCTACAATAGAGTCTATGGAAGACTCTATTTTTACAAAGATCATCAAAGGCGAAGTTCCTTCGCACAAAGTTTATGAAGACGAAAAAACGTTTGCGTTTCTTGATATTTATCCCCTTACAGACGGGCACGTTCTTGTCGTTTCAAAAACTCAAGCTGAGTATATTTGGGACTTAACACCCGAAGACTACCAAGCGGTTATGGACACAGTTCAAAAGGTTGGTAAGCGCCTTCGTGAGGTAATGGAGGCGAAGTATGTTGGCGTTGAGGTGATTGGTGTTGACGTCCCGCATGCGCACGTTCACGTTGTACCCTTTTCCACAACCGATCAACTTCATCGAAGAACCCCAGAGAACCACGAGCCCGACCACGTCGCTCTTGCTGCCCTTGCAGAGAAAATTCGTTTCTAGGGCTGGTGCGTTATGACAATTAAAGTTCTTGCCGTTGGGAAAAAACATGAGTCTTGGGTGGCTGAAGGAATCGAACGCTACCAGAAGCGTCTCCGTGCCCCATTTTTAGTGGAGTGGGTCCTTTTGCCACATTCCAGCCTTGAGGGCGACAGGGCGCGTCAGGAAGAGTCTGAGCGCATCCTTTCGCGCCTTACCGCTCATGATTATGTGATACTTCTTGATGAGCGAGGCGCGATGCTTGACTCACCTCACCTCTCCACCCTATTAACCGAGCAGCTCAACACTTCTCAAACAGTCGTTATTATTATTGGTGGAGCGTACGGCGTTGATAATACAATACACAACCGCGCTCACCTTGTGTGGTCATTTTCACCCCTCGTTTTTCCCCACCAGCTCGTTCGCCTTATGCTTGTTGAACAGCTCTACCGCGCCCAGCAGATTGAGAACGGCACCGCCTATCACCACCAATAGATAGTTGACAAATAATCAAGCTTATGCTAGTATACGTTTAGATACAACCCAAAACAAAAAGAAATTAAACGTCCATACAAACACATGCTGTCCCTTATCAAACCATCGCCAATCCTCATCATCATCGTGACCGCCTTTGGTATTTTGATGCATGATATGCACCTCGACAAAGCGGCCACTGCGGCTATTGCAAGTCCTTCGTACACGGCAACGAGCGGTTCATTAGAGAAAACTTTTACCCCTAGTTATCACGTCCATGTAGAACGTGCTCAAACCGCTACATCTTCTTTGCCAAACCTTCAACAGCCACGCGAAGATACGCGCCGATATATTCAGAACAAGAAGCTACAGTACACCGGTGGTGGCGATGCTGTGTCGTTATGGCCATCAACCTAACGCTATCTGAGAATTTCTAGCTCACGAAGCAAGCGCTCTGCAAGTGCTTGCTTTTCAGCAAGGCTCCGTTTACTCTCTTTAACGAGCGTGGCCGGAGCTTTATTGACATAGCTCTCATTACCAAGACGGGTTTCAAGCGTCTTTATTTCTTGATGTGTGGTTGCAAGACGTATCTCTATGTTGGCCTTGTGCTCTTCAAGTGTCTTCTCTGGAACATCAAGCCAGGCGTCGTGGGAACTGAGCGCCAGGCGAAGCCCCTTTGGCTCCTCGGTGACGTGGATATCCTTTAGTTTTGCGAGGCGCTTAAGAAGGTCGGCGTTATCTTCAAGAAGGGTATCTTTGAAGTGGATAAGCGTATAGCGGTCGTTTCCTGGTAGTGATGTGGCAACAAAGCGAGCCTCGGTCACGACCTGCTGAAGCTGGCCAAATTCGCTAGCGGCAATTTCGTTGAACGGAACGATTTCGGGCCACGGCTCACTAATAAGAAGCGTGTTGTGCCATGGAAGTGTCTGCCAGATGGTTTCGGTAACAAATGGTGCGAAGGGATGAGCCAGTTTAAGCGAGACATCGAGCACCCAGGCGAGGAGATCTGGGTTATCTTGACCCTTTGAAGCCTCGACGTACCAGTCGGCGACGCTGTCCCAAATGGCGTGATACATTGCTTCACTCGCTTCAGCGTAGCGGTAGCTATCAAGCGTGCGCTCAATCGCCTCTTTAGCGGTTTGAAGTTCACTAACAACCCAGTGGTCGGCAAGCGATACGGCAACAGGGCGACCTGGTTGGTAGTTTTCACCGAGCTTATTCTCAATAAAGCGGGCGATATTCCACAGCTTATTACAGAAGTTGCGGCCGGCGATGACACGATCAACGCTAAATGCTTGGTTTTGACCAGGGCTACGGCTGGCGATAAGGCCAAGGCGAAGGGCGTCTGAGCCGTATTCGGCCACCAGCTCCATAGGGTTGATGACATTTCCCTTACTTTTGCTCATTTTTTGGCTATGTTCGTCAAGCACCATACCGTGCAGATAGACATCCTTAAAGGGAACCTTGCCGGTAACGTAGAGGCTGAGCATAATCATACGGGCAATCCATCGGTCGAGAAGGTCGGTACCGGTTTCCATAAGGTCGGTTGGGAAGAAGCGAGACAAATCACCGCCTTCGAGCGCTTCGGTGGTAATAAATGGCCACTGGCCACTACTAAACCAGGTGTCGAAGGTGTCTTCTTCGCGTTTGTAGGTTTTTCCATCGACAACTATTGTTTTTTCGTCAACGTTTTCGTTAAAAATCCAGTCGGTGTCGTCGGCGACGTTTTGGAAAGCAGGAATTGGAATACCCCATGGAATTTGACGTGAAAGGTTCCAGTCGCGAATCCCCTTAAGGTACTGGATGAGGATACTTTTGCGGCCAGCCGGGTAGAAAGTAATTTCGTTGGCTTCAAGCACTTCAATTGCTTTTTTGGCGAGGGGCTCCATCTTTAGGAACCACTGCTCTTTAATAAGCGGTTGAATAGGAAGCCCACTCTTGTAGTCGTAGCCAACCGTATGCTCGATAGTTTCCTCTTCGCGAATAAGATCTTCAGCCTTAAGTGCAGCCACAATACGCTTACGGGCAACCTCTGCTTCGAGCCCATTGAACTGCGAAGGAACGTTCATCATTGTGCCGTCAAAGTCGATAACTTGCAGACGCGGCAGGTTGTGACGCTTGCCAACTTCAAAGTCGTTAGGGTCGTGAGCTGGTGTAATCTTAACAACACCCGTTCCAAAGCTTTGGTCGACGTATTCATCAGCAATAATTGGCACTTCACGGCCCGTTAGCGGCAACATAACAGTGGTGCCAACAAGATTTTTGTAGCGTGGGTCATCCGGGTGGACCGCAACCGCCACATCGCCAAACAGCGTTTCTGGGCGAGTGGTTGCAACAATGACTTCACCAATTTTATCCAGCATTGGGTAGGCAATGTGCCAGAGTGTCCCCTTCTCTTGCTTGTGATCAACCTCAATGTCGGCATAACTCGTTTGGTACTTTGTGCTGTAGTTCACGATACGTTCACCGCGGTAAATTAGCCCCTCGTCCCAGAGTTGTTTAAACGTTTTGTAGACAGTGTTGATAACTTTTGAGTCGAGGGTGAATACGAGGTTATCCCATGAAGCACTCACCCCGAGCGCGCGAACCTGCAACTCCATGTTGCCACGTTGCTGTTCAACAAAGTTCCATACCTGGCTGTATAGCTGCTCGCGTGAAAAGTCGAAACGGCTTTGGCCACTTTTTTGAAGTTCGCGTTCGTACACAACCCACGTTTCAAAACCAGCATGGTCGGCGCCGGGAATATAAATTGTGTCGTGTCCAGTCATTCGCTTATAGCGAACACTAATATCTTTCAGGCCCATATCAAGCGCGTGACCAAGGTGAAGATTTCCGTTGGCATTTGGCGGCGGCATAACCGTACTAAACGGTTTACCCTTTTTTGAAGGATTAAACGCCCCACTCGTTTCCCAGAGGGCGTAGATATTCGGTTCGTATTGATTTGGCTCGTAGGCTTTAGCTAAATTCACGCTTGTTGTCCTGTCTTGTTTTCACGTGAAAGTGATTTGTAGTTTCGCTAAGGTGTTAGGCATTTCACGTGAAACTACTATGCACTCCCCTTTTTTCTTTTGTTTAGTATACCACACAGAGGGCGCTGTATAATGGGGGTATGATTGAACTTCAACGGTGTAGTGATAAAGAGCAATGGGATGATTATGTTTTGGAGCACGGCGGTCACCCGTTGCAGTTATGGGGATGGGGCCAGGTAAAGGCCGGGCACGGCTGGGTGGCTGAGCGATTGTTTGCCTATAATGGTGATGAAATTGTAGGGGCGGCGCAGGTTCTTATTCGACGGCTCCCTGCCCCTTTTCGCGCTTTTGCGTATATTCCTCGAGGACCTCTGTTCGACGAAGCTTTTAAGGACGAATTTTTAAATAAAATTGAGATATTGGTCAAGCGAGACCATCATGTGGTGGCGCTTTCCGTTGAGCCAGATACCAATGAATTTGAGAAGCCGGCGGGCTGGGTACACGCAACCAATAAAATTCTTTCACCAGAGACGATTTTGCTTGATGTGACGAAATCGGAAAGTGATCTTTTGACTGATATGGCCAAGAAAACACGCCAATATATTCGTAAATCTGGCGCGGATGTAAAAATTAAACGCGCAAAAAAACGCGAAGATCTTGAGGCGTGCCTAGCGATTTACAGAGAAACCGCAACAAGGGCTCACTTTAATTTGCATGCCGACCAGTATTATCTGGATGTATTTATTCACATGCAAGACTACTCCCCTATTTTCATTGCTTACGAGGGTGAAACACCGGTTTCGTTCTTATGGCTGGCGATTAGCGAGACAACTGCCTATGAGCTTTACGGGGGTATGAATGAGCGCGGGCAGGAGCTTCGGGCCAATTATGCGCTGAAGTGGCATGCAATTAAAAAAGTGAAGGAATGGGGCTTGAGCCGCTACGACTTTGGTGGCCTAGTGGCTGGGGGTGTTTCAAACTTCAAACAGGGGTGGTCATCAGAGGTAACGACGTATGCGGGTACGTTCGATAAGCCGCTCTCCCCTTTTTATATGCTTTGGAGTAAAGGGTTGCCTTTTGCAAAAAAGACGGTACAAAAGGTTCGTAAAACGAAATCTTAGAGTAAGCTTAAGAAGTATGAGCCCACGGTGTTTTTGTCATCGAAAGGCTTGATTGAACCTCTAAATCAAGGGGTGAGGTAGGTGAGTGGCGCTGGGCATAGAAGCAGCCAAGTGTTGCAATCATGGCGCCATTATCAGTGCACAGCTGCATTGGGGCATACTCGACAGGAATCGGTAGGCGCTCTTGAAGTTCCCGACGAAGTTCTTGGTTAGCGGCGACACCACCAGCGATAACAACAGAGGCGGGGGAATAGTCCTTAAAGGCTTTTTCTGCTTTGTCGACAAGTGTTTCAACGGCAGTACGCTGGAAGCTGGCGGCAAAGTCTGCTCGCTGAACGTCGCTAAGAAGGCCTGGGAGCTCGAAGGATGGGTAAGTCGTGTCGACGCCCACTTCGCGCTGGACGGCTCGTAGAACGGCTGTCTTAAGGCCTGAGAAGCTAAAATCATAAGCACCTTGAAGTTTTGCTTTTGGTAAAGGGTACTTGGTGGGGTTGCCCTTAAGGGCTTCTTCGGCAATTGAAGGCCCGCCGGGGTAGGGGAGACCGATAATTTTCGCTACTTTATCGAAGGCTTCACCAACAGCATCGTCTTGGGTTTGGCCAAGGAGCTCGTAGTCGCCATGATCTTTAAAGAGCACGAGTTGTGAGTGGCCACCGCTGACGATAAGGGCGAGCATGGGAAAGTTTGGTTGCTTTGAAGGTAAGGCCAGTGATAGTCCGTTTGCCTGATCGGTAATGAAATTGGCGTACACGTGGGCTTCAACGTGGTGAATGGGGTAGAGAGGGATATTTTTTTGCTGGGCAATGGTACGGGCTGTCAGCGTTCCTACCAGCAAAGAGCCAAGCAGGCCAGGGGCGTAGGTGACGGCGATACCGTCAATATCATCCCAGCTGAGGTGTGCGTCGGACAGCGCTTGGTCAATAACAGGGTTTATAACTTCAATATGACTCCGTGCGGCAACCTCTGGCACCACACCACCGTAAACCTTGTGAATGTCGATTTGCGAACGAACAACATTAGAAAGAAGCAGGTGTCCGTCTTGAACAACTGCGGCTGCGGTTTCGTCACAACTACTTTCAATTCCCAGTATTTTCATCTGTTATATTGTACCACGTCGTTGTACTTTGGACATTATTGCTTGTTGTTTGCTGAGAAAAGACTTAGAATAATCAGTAGATACTAAGTAACATTTCAGGTAGGAGGGCTTCATGGGAAGGTTTATTAAGTATGCAAAGAGTGTGCTGATAATGTGCGTTGCTTTTGCTTCCGTAAGCTACTCTTCTGTTGCCTTGGCCGTATCAGATAAGATATGGGTCGGTACTACTGTAGAGAAGGTAAGCGAAGGGGAAGATAGCACGTTTACTAATGCAAAAACGAGCTGTCCGGCGGAGATGTTGCCGGTTTTTATAGAGGGTTGGAACGAGCTCCGTGAGGCGTGTGTGTATGGGGGTGTAGGGAAGCCGCAGTTGGCGAGGTATGTGGGTTCTTCAGGTTTCTACCTCTATGCAATAAAATTTCCGCTTGATACGAAGTTTATACCTATTAGGGATATGTGCTTAAATTCGGCTCGCTGCGCCTATGGGCAGTCGGGAGATGTACTGTTGATGCAGGTTCAGCAGCAGTATGGGTCTTCAACGGCACTTATTGAAGGCTTCACAAGGCGCCTTAAAAGATACACTGACGACGGTGTTTATTTTCGCTTCGAAAATTCGGGTGTGCCAAACTACATTTCATTTGGAAGCCGCATTGCCAAAACAAATGCAGTGGCAGTTTCACCAAATGGGAGGTGGGCGGTTGTTGAGCTAGAGGGGTACGGGTTTGTGCGAGTGAATGTAAGGACGGGCGAGTATAAACGCGTTATCGCGCCTGGTGCTCAGTATGGCTATGGAAATGACCCTTCTTTTGAGATATCAATTACCGATGACGGCACAAAAATCGCCATTGCGGGGTGGCGTGCGAGTGTTTGGGTGTATGAGGTGAATGACGAATGTGGCGACAGGCTCACTGATATGAGTACACTATATTTTTCTCCATACGTTTATGCCTGTGAGGCAGCAACAATTGATGTTTATGGATTATTCCCGGGTTTCATGGCTGCCTATATTCCTCGTTTCTCAAGTGATGGGACGCGCCTGACGGCTGCTGTTCAGCAGGGTCAGCAAATGAAAAAAGCGACAATTGCGCCTGCTGCTTATAAAACGGCTATAAGTCCAGAGCATGGCTATGTTACATTCGGCGATTCGTTTACGAGTGGCGAGGGAGAGCTTTCGGATATGTTTTACCTCCCGACAACCAATACGAGTGAGAATCGTTGCCATGTGAGCACACGGTCATACCCCTATCTTATTGGGGCCGCTTGGGGCGAGGCGACTACCAATAACGCATGCTCTGGCGCGCGAATAGCGAACGTTCGTGAAGCAAGCCGTCAGGCGGCGACCCAGCCTGCAGCTGAGGCCCCTCGCTATATATCTATCGGAGTAGGCGGAAACGACATTGATATAATGGGCAAACTAAAAACGTGTCTTGGGCCGGGTACGTGCGAATGGGCAAGCGTCGAGAGAAGGAAAGCGACGCGCGATGAAATTCAAGCTATATTTCCTCAAATCCTCAAACTGACTGGAGAAATAGGCAGCGACAATCCAGGGGCGACTATGGCCATTGTCGGATACCCTAGCGTTGTTAATACCGACGTCTCAGCATCGTGTAGTGTCTTGGTATCGGGTCTGTTGAACAGTGAAGAACGCCGCTACATGGACGAGTCGGTTCAGTACCTCAATAAAGTGCTGAGAGCGGCTGCAAATTATGCCGGTATTTCATATATCGATATAGAAGATTCGTTGCTGGGGGAGCGCTTATGCGACAAAAACGACCGAGCAATGAATAGCGTGCGGCTTGGAGATGATATTGCGCCAGTTTCGTTTCTAGACAGCGTCAAAATAATTGGGGCGGAGTCATTTCATCCAACCCCTCGTGGTCATCAAATGATCTCTGCTGCAATACAAGCAAAAACAGGCGGGAGTTGGTGGGGTGCGGGTAGCTGTAGCGATTGCCAATTCAATAACGCTCAACTAACACCTTCATCGTACTGGAGTGAAGGAATAGGCGAGGAGTCACATGCTACTCAGCGAGCCGAGCTGTTTCTTTCAGCAACGGACGTCCCGAGTGGAGCAAGTATTTCATTTACGTTTCCGTCCGGTTCCTTTGCGCCAGGAAGCTCGGTTGTATTCGAGCTTCACTCCACGCCCCAAACAATTGCAGAGTACACGGTAGCTGACGACGGGTCACTTGAAGGCGTGTTTACCACCCCATACGCCAAGGGTTATCATACGCTCCATGCTTTAGGCCAATCATTCTCTGGTGAGGCAACGGATGTCTATGAAACGATAGCAATAGGTATGGTACCTGACATGGCGGGGGGAGTTTCTACGACGTCAATAGCTGTAAGTGACCCCATTTCTACGAGTATAAGTGGTAAATCGCCCCAAATGGTAAGTAGCCAGGCCCAACCATCCATAGCCAGCGTTAAGGGTCTTTCTACCCAGCAGCCTTTCATGGCTGTTACAAATGCAATACCCGTACTACAACCTGCTACAAACGAAGTACCGAAGGATTATGCAAAAATACTCAAGGTGTTTTCTATCGGCATCATTGGGGGTTGCGTTCTCGTTTCTGTCGGAATTATAGCGCTCAGAGGCTGGAAAAAACGAAGTGGCGGGTAAACTATGGAGCTGTTAAGTTATTGGCGGGTATAATGACGTATATGAATGTGAGAAAAATTGTTAAAACGCTCATCCCGAAACGACTTTTTGCTGCCGTTGAACCAACCGGGCATCTTATCGAAGCTGTCGCTATGAATATTCGCTACGGCTTTCCCGCTCGAAAAATGCATATCATTGGCGTAACGGGTACGAACGGGAAAACGACGACAACCTTTTACATCCACAGGATGCTTCACGAGGCCGGTATTAAAGTAGCCCTTACGAGCACGGTGGCATATGGTATTGGTGATGACATCCAACGCCAAATTGAGCACGCGACAACTGCAAAGGCAGGCGTCCTACAAAAACGGCTTAAATATTTCGCCGAGCAAGGCGTTGAATGGGTTGTTGTTGAGGCGTCAAGCCACGGGTTGGCTCAAAATCGAACGTGGGGAGTGCCGTTTGAGGTTGCGGTGCTGACGAATATCACTCACGATCATCTCGAGTACCATGGAACATTCGAAAACTACCGAGAAGCAAAGCGACGCTTGTTTAAGATTGCAAATAAACATGGGCTTCGTTTTGGCGTTGTCAACGCGGATGATCCAAGCGCAGAGATATTTGCAAAAACTGTAGAGAATTCAACAACATACGGAATTAGTGCAGGTCAACTAAAGGCCACGAGCCTTGACCTCAAAAGCACGGGCTCAACCTATACGGCAACTATTGAAAATGACACATATTCGATATCGACACATATTCCAGGCGAATTCAATGTCAGCAATAGTCTTGCCGCAGTTGCTGTTGGGCGTAAATTAGGCCTTTCGAAAGAACAAATAGAGAAGGGGATTGCTGCGCTTGAGTCGGTTGAAGGCCGCATGAATGCAATCGATGAGGGGCAGCACTTTAAAGTAATCGTGGACTTTGCCAGTACCCCAGATGGGTTTGAGAAATTCTTCAGCAGTGTACGGCCACTCGTTAAAGGCAAGCTAATTGCAGTATTTGGCTCGGCAGGCCGCCGAGATGAGGCGAAGCGCGCCGAGCAAGGGAAAATTGCCGGTAGCTACGCAGATATCGTTATCGCTACTGAAGAAGATGATAGGGATGAAGACGGTTCGAAAATTCTTGCTCAAATCGCCGAGGGTGCCGCTGTGGCTGGAAAAGTCGAGAATGAGACCCTCTTTCTGGTTGCTGATCGCGAAGAGGCGATTGGCTTCGCGCTTACGCAAGTGGTAAACAGTGAAGATATGGTTGTCTTTTTGGGCAAGGGCCATGAAAAGACAATAGAGCGAGCCGATGGAGAGTATCCATGGAATGAATCAGAGGTTGTTCGTTCGGCGCTGCAAGAACTGTTAAAAAATCCAAAAAAATTCGAAGAAAGCTAATCAATAGTGAGCGTAGTGCAGCGAATGTAGCCGCCGCCTTTTGAGAGCTCCTGAATGTGCGGTGTATATACGGTGAGCCCGTGTGATTCGAGGGCTGCTTTAAGCACTGGCGCGCCGTCTCCCATCACAACAACTTCTCCAGTTGAAACAAGATTACAAGCGAACGCATCTTCGGCCTCATGGAGTGACACTTCAATCGTCTCGATATCGGTAAGTTGTTGAATTTTCTGACGGCTCTCAAGGGTGAATGCTTCTGGGCAATAAGCAATAAGCCCAGGGGTCGTTACTCCAGTTACTGCATCAACAAAGGGCGGCCGAATAATAGCAAGCGCCAGGTCGATATCGTAGAAAAAACTATCTTCCCAGCCTGAGACGGCATTAATAACTGGTTGATTTGCCGCATCAAGTTGTGGCACGGTTTGCAGTTGAATTCTCGTATACCCAAGCTTCGCCGCAGCAAACGCTTGGGCGGCTTCGTCGCTTCGGTAGCCCATTCCACAAAAGAGGTAATTTCCACAGGCAAGCGCATCACCTTGGCCACTAAAACGTAACCCTTCGGGTACTTCGGTAACGGTTTTACCAAGGCCTTCAAGGATGGTTTTTGCATGGTGCTCTTCGGCTTTTCTAACATCAGGAAGCCTTGCTAAGACCGCAACGTTACCTCGTACAAGTGCCCAGTTAGCGGTATAGACACCGTCTTGGCTGTCTTGAGGTGATGGTGTAGCAAGTACAATAACCCCTGCTTTTTCCAAAGCCGCTTTAATTGAATCGTGCTCTTGTTGAGCCGCGGCAGCGTCGGTGGAAGTATTGAAATAATATGGGTTAATTGCTTGTTTGGCACTAAAATGGAGCGCATCTGACATGAGAACGGTGCGGTTGATGTTCATAAAATCTAGTAGTAATAATCCTTTGAGTGTTTGTAATAGAGGTGTCTATGGACCCGTTCGCCAAGTTTAAGCCAGGCTGTATACCGAGTTGGTGATATGACGTAGTCGTAGCAGCCAATAAAATCGACAACATGTTTACTAAACGACAACTTAAATAACCCAATGCCGTAGTGAGGGTGCTCGGGGTTGGCTATTTCGTTGCTTGGTGGAGAACCGCAGAAATCGTGAATAAGTGCGCCCTTTGATTTTGCCCATTCAATAACGTTCCATTGCAATAAATGACTTGCGCCATAAGCTGAGCGCTTTCGGATAGAAGCACCGTCTTTGTAAGTACTCTTCGTCCCCAGAACCATTGCATATGCGCCTGCGACAATATTCCCATCAAAGTAAGCAAAGAAGAGCTGGCCAAGCCCGGCCTTTTCAAAAGTCTGCCAAAACGTTCTGTAGTAATTATAACTACGAATTCCAAACTGGCCTTCGGCTGTCTCAGCCAGAAGCTTGTACATTGTCTCGGCATTTTTATCAGTTACGGCAACTTGCTTTACGGTTACACCGTCTCGTTCTGCTCGACGTATTGCATGGCGTCCTTTTTGTGGCAGCCCAAGCAAAATATCTTCAAGTGGTGCTGAGATATCGAGCGTAATCGTTGAAGGGTTCGGAATAATAGCAGCGGCTTTTTTCATACCATGTCGCACCAGCGTGGCAGCTGATCCGCGCTCTAATTCTGATTCAACGCGAATAGCGAACACGTGTGCTTTTTTTGCAAGCGGTTTTAGGGCTTTGAGAACATCAAAAAGCTGCTTTGTTGACGTGACATTAGGACCTTTTGGAAGATACCACAGTACTCCAAGGGGAGGTGTTGTTTTTTCTAACACAGTAACGGCAATGGCGCCAACAATAATATAGCGAGGCTTATAACCGGTCAGTTTTTTAATTTCAGAGTATTCAAAACTCGAGAAAACATTCCCGCCATCAGGGCTTTTTAGAATATAAGAATTCCACTGGGAAATCTCATCTGCTGTAGCATAACGCGCAATCATTACAGTCTATTGTAGCGTACTGTGTGCGTGTTAAAAGACATATTGAACGGTTTGGGGTCGCTTACGCTTTTGGTTCTTGGTCTTTTCGAGAAAGGTAGTCGATCTCTTTGATGATATCGAGGAGTGCTTCTGCTTTGCGCTTTTCGTCGGCAATGTTTTGTGCGGCAGTGTGGGCTGGTGCAATAAGTGAGGAATCATCTGTGCTGCGGATAAGCATGAGGTAGGTATCAAACTTCTCTTCGGCGGGCAGGTCAACGCGGCCAATGAGAGGGCGAAGCTCGTTCAACGCGTCGCTCTTAATGGTGCTTAAATCAGCTGATAATGGAGTTGTCGCTGGTTGGCTTGCGAAAGGGCTTACTGGAGCTGAGGGCGGTGTGAGTGAAACGGCGGGTGAGACACTTATAGGTGTTTGAGTTTCTTCAAACTGTAATGAGCTAGGCGCTGGAAGCACTGAGCTACTTTCATCTGGATCGTCCGGAAGAACGCCAGCCAAAGCCTTGGCAAGTTCTTGGTCATCGCTAATCGGTTGTGTTAGTGCACTATCTTGCGGAGTAATATCCATTTCCCACCTCGAGTTAAAACATTTATGTTTACTTAGAAATACTGTATCATAGTTCCAGATTGGTGGGAATACACATGACAGATATATTAGACAATACAAACGTAATCGCTCAACGTGACCCAGAGGGTGCCTTACAGGTCATTGCGAGTCAATATGAACAACTTCGCTACGAAGCGGACGTTCAAAGCGGAGACCACGACGACCGTACGGTTACGTCGGTTGTTGTTAGCGGCATGGGCGGCTCAGCGCTAGCGGCCATAATGGTGAAGGTGCTTCTGAGCCAAGAGCTGCCGTTTTCTTTTGACGTTGTACGCAACTACGACTTGCCGGCTTATGTAAACGAAAACACCCTAGTTATCGCTAGCAGCTACTCTGGCAACACAGAAGAAACGCTTTCAGCGTTAGAACAAGCACGCGCCAAGGGTGCGCAAATTGGTATCGTTGCCTCTGGGGGAAAGTTAATCGAGGTTGCCGAGGAACTCGATATTGCCCACGTCCTTCTTCCATCGGGCGTACAGCCACGCATGGCGACGTTGTATAACCTCCGTGCACTGTTTTCTTTATTGGCAAACTTCGGTGTTGTGAGCAAAGACTGGTACGACCAGCTCAGTTCACTTGCTGACTGGCTGCAAGATGAAACAACCCACTGGACACCAGATGTACCAACTGAACAAAATTATGCCAAGCAACTTGCGCTTCAGTCGGTAGGGAAAACTCCTGTCTTTTATGGCAGCCCAGTGACAGCACCGCTTGCTTACAAATGGAAAATTAGCTGGAATGAAAACGCAAAGAACATTTCATTCTGGAACGAATATCCTGAATTTAACCACAACGAATTCTTGGGATGGACATCTCACCCTGTTGAAAAACCGTTTGTCGTATTCGACCTTAAAAGTTCGTTTGATAAGGCGCGCGTTCTTCAACGTTTCGAATTAAGCGATCGTTTATTGAGCGGCCAGCGACCACAAGCGATTCCTATTCAGCTGAGTGGCGACACACTACTTGCTCAGCTTGTATGGGGCGCTGTTCTCGCCGATTTTTCAAGCACATATACCGCAGTTCTTAACGAGGTTGACCCAACCCCTGTGGTGATTATTGAAAAGCTCAAACAAGAACTAGCCGCCGACCCACGCTAATAGCATTGTTATCCAACGAATAAAGACGCAGTGCTGCGTCTTTATTCGTATTGTCGAAGGGCCGAAATAGGGTCTTTACGCGCGGCACGAATGGCTGGATAAATACCAAACAGCGTGCCAATAACTAACGAGACACCAAGGGCGGTAAGTGCAATTTCCCAGTTTAGGACAGGGTCAAACGTGAGGAAGGTGCTCACGGCAAATGCAATAACGTAGCCAACTAGATAGCCGCTAATACCACCGCCGATGCTCAACGACAGCGACTCAATTATAAACTGCGCAACAATATCGCCATTGGTCGCCCCAAGTGCTTTGCGGATGCCAATTTCACGTGTTCGTTCGGCAACGCTTACTAGCATAATATTCATAATGCCAACACCACCAACAACCAGCGATATTGCAGCAATGGCAACCGACACCCCAGCGATTGCGGTAAACATATGGCTTGTCGGTTGCGCTATTTGTGACCCCGAAAGGACTGAAAAATCGACTTCCCCAAAATGGTTTTTTAACAGCGCTTTATTTATTTCGGTCATAACGCTGCCAAGATGGGCAACCGAATCGCTTTTGACGTTAATTTGTTGAAGATATGATGCCCCTTGATTCAGCGCGCGACCACTCGCAAGACTAATTACCGCAGCCCGGTCGAAGTCGACATTATTATAATTTACTGGGTTATTCGCACGTTTTAGAACCCCAATAACTGTAAATGAACCACCTTTAATGCGGATTGTCTTGCCAATAGACTGTTCGGTGCCAAAGGTATCAATAGACAATTGAGGGCCAATAACGGTTGTCATAGGGCTGAGGGTGGGGTCAAGGAATTGGCCATCTGCAATTTTTAGATTACTAACCACTTCAAGCTCGGGGGTTGTCGCAACAATAGGAGTATTAACCGGACCCCCCGATGTACCTACGACGGTACCGAGAATGACCATGAGTGGTGCAACGGCGGCAACGTTTGGAATTTTTTCAATAGCCGCTGCATCGGCATCCGTGAGGGAACTGAGAGAGAAGCGTTGAGTCGTGGTCATACTCGAAAGGCTGTCGACAGTATTATCTGACAGGGTGCCTGGCCGTATGACGGTAATGTTGCCACCAAGCGCATCCACCTGCGAGCTGACGATATTATTTGCCCCAGCGCTTAACGCGAGAATTGTTGTAATACTCGCAACACCTATAGTGATACCGAGCATCGTCAGAGCGCTTCGCAGCCGGTTACTTCTCATAGACTGACGTGCGTTCTGAATATGATTAAGGAAAAGGAGGCGCATTATACGGTAGCTTCTTTCTTCTTTTTTCGCGGCTGCTTCTTACGCTTGTTGCCGAGGGGTATTTTTTTCGAGCTTTTTTTCGAAGAAGGGAGGCGAAAGGTATCGGTGTCAATTTTGCCATCGAGCATAGTAATAACGCGGCTGGCATACGTTGTAAGGTCGGGGTTGTGCGTCACCATAATAATTGTGTTACCTTTTTGGTGAAGGTCGGACAGCTCTTCCATGATAATATGGCTCGAATGCGAATCGAGGTTGCCGGTTGGCTCATCGGCCAAAATAATAGACGGCTCATTCACCAGTGCGCGTGCAATTGCCACGCGCTGCATTTGACCGCCTGATAATTGGTTTGGCATATAAAACTCTCGCTCACCGAGGTGAAATTCGTGCAGAATGTTACTGGCCTTTTTGATACGAGCCAGTTTTGAAAAGCCCTTGTATATAAGCGGAAGTGAGACGTTATCGATAACATTCATTCGTGAAACAAGGTTAAAGCTTTGGAAAACAAAGCCAATTTGCTCACTACGAATGCGCGCCTGTTTACGGCGGCTGAGTGAATCGATAGGGTCTCCATCAAGAATATACTCACCCTCAACAGAGCTGTCGAGCAACCCTAAAATATTAAGAAGCGTTGTTTTACCACAACCGCTTGGCCCCATAATCGCAATAAATTCACCCCGCTCGATAATGAGATCAATACCATCAATGGCGTAGTGCTCGGCATTGCCCACCCCAAAACGCTTTCGTAAATCTTTTAGAATAATAACTGGGGTCTGTGTGTCGGTCATTACCTATATTATGAGAGGATTTTTACGCATTAGCAACAGGTGGTGTGAAGTGGAAATAACAATAGTGGCGCGTTTTGGCATTTTTGCCTACAATAATAACGTCTGGAGGGGTGGCCGAGTGGTTTAAGGCGCACGCTTGGAAAGCGTGTGTATGCAGCAATGTGTACCGTGAGTTCGAATCTCATCTCCTCCGCCAGACACATCCCTTTCTGGCTAAGCGGCTGTACTATATACTATTAATAATGCTTACCCTAAAAAGGCCTATACACGAATCAAGCAGGAAGTCACAAGGGTTCACCATAGTTGAGCTTTTGGTTGTTATTGTTGTCATAGCGATATTGGCAGCAATAACAATAGTTTCCTATAACGGTATCATACAAAACGCCTCCGATACGGCGCTGAAGGCTGATCTCCAGCAGGCTGCGAGTCAGGTGGATGTTTCAGCCATTGGTTCTGGTATCTACCCATCCGACCCGGCAACCATAAACCAGGGTAAGGGGATTAGCTATAGTAGCGACACGACGCTTGAATACCTCTCAAGGGGTGCTTCCTACTGTATAACGGTAAGTTCTGACCGTGCCCGGAAAAGTTACATGCTTGATAGTTTAGTGGGTGGCATTCAACAAGGGGTTTGCAGTGGGCATATCGGCTACGGGGGTAGCGGCACTACAAGCATACTCACAGTTTCCACTCTCGCTGGCTCGGGTGTTGCTGGGTATGCGAACGGAACGGGCACTGCTGCGCAATTTAACGCTCCGTCTGGGATTGATGTTGATGCGTCGGGGAATGTGTATGTGGCTGAATGGAACGGCGCGAGAGTTCGAAAGATAACGCCCGCTGGCGTTGTGAGTAATCTAGCTGGAGATGGGGTTTCTGGTCACGTCAACGGCGTGGGTACGGCGGCGCGATTCAAGCAGCCAAGTGGATTAACACGAACGGTAGGCGGAGATATATTTGTCGCAGATTATGCCGATCATCGAGTTCGCTATATCCAGACAGACACAACAGCCGGTGATTTTGTTGGATCAGGGTCGCAGGGCTTTCTTAATGCAACTGGAACAGCCGCTAAGCTCAATCATCCGCAAGATGTCGAATTTGATAGCACCGAAACATATATGTATATTGCCGATTATGGAAACTATCGCATACGACGCGTAAACTCGAGCGGTGTGGTCACGACGTTTGCGGGCTCTGGCACGCAAGGGCACGTTGATAACAGCACTGGTACAAGCGCTCAGTTTAGTGGTCCTATTGCGGTCGCATTTGATTCCGCTGGTAATGTATATGTCAGCGATAACGGTGGTGCCACGAACTGCTACATTAGAAAAATTACGTCATCAGGAAGTGTTTCAACACTCGCGGGGTCGTCGACGTGCGGTTTTGCTGATGGAAATGGCGCAAGCGCACAGTTTAATGACTTAGTAGGGTTAGCGGTAGACGCTTCAGGAAATATATATGTTGCCGATGCAGGAAATAATCGTATTCGTAAGGTTACGCCGTCGGGGAATGTATCAACGCTTGCTGGAACGGGTGTTGCATCATCGGTCAACGGTAGCGAACAGGTCGCCACCTTCAATTATCCTAACGATATCGCAATTGATACAGCGGGTAATTTATATATTGCGGAAGGAAATGGAAACCTCGTGAGGAAAATTACCTTTAACTAAGAAATGTGGCAGGATGATTATGGTTGACTTTTACTTAACAGATACTATAATATGACAACAATGCACAATTACGGCGAATCAATAACACCGAGCGCCAAGCCTTCTCGCCCTGGGCGGACAAGCCTAGCCGATATATTACAGCGTGGCGCCCAAGAACCCTCAGCCACTGAGGTTATTCTTGCTGCCGCCGATGCGCTTGACTCACGGCTTAAAACCGCCGAGTTAGGTGTCGCCGAAGCAGAACTTGCGCTATCAATTGATGCCGACACAGGCTTATGGACCGAGCAAAAGTTTAATCAAGAGGTTGACGCGTGGGCTCGTCAAGAAGACGCAGACCCTAACACGCACATCGCCATTGTTTTTATCGATATGAATGACCTAAAACGCATCAATGACACCCTAGGCCACAGTGCCGGTGACGAGGCGATTAAGAGGTTGGCGGAAAAACTGCGTCACATCGCAGATTATGGGCTCAGGGAGGGCGACTTTAGGGCTGTGTCGCGATCAAATAAGGCTGGTGACGAATTTATGCTAGCACTGCCGGCGCGCGAAGTAAGCGACTTACAAAACGACGAGTCTCACGGTAATTTGAACGAGGCGTTGCAGGCTAAGATTAGTGACCTTATCTACGAAGGACATATTGAAAGCCAATATGCTTCAGGATGGGTTATTGCTACCCGGGGTGAAATACTTGAGAATGGTCTTGAGTTATATAAGCATCTTGCCGATGAAGAGATGTATAAAAACAAGCAAATTATGAAGCTTGCAGACAAAGTCGACGTTGGCTGAGTATTTAATGGAATACACTACATATAGCGTTGTAAATAAAAACACAACGCTATATTTATATAACAGGGGTGAACATAAGCACGATACCCGTGTGGTCAAAAAAACCCTATAAAAAGCTTGAAAAACCACATGTAGGGGCATATAGTCTTCACTAAGCACTACATGTGAGTGGCGACAAAAAATAGACATATTGCAAGGAGGACGACCGCAACGCTCCAGCAGCGTTTTTCTTGCACCCCTACAAAGGGAAGGCACCTGGGGTGTACCATATAAATCAACGGAGTAGGGGACATAGGGTAATGACGACAATCTCAGTGGTAAAACGTGATGGAACTCGTGAGCCATTCGACGCCAACAAGATTAACCTGGCACTTGTCAAAGCAAGCGAAGGGCTTGAGGACCAAATCGCTAAGGTTGTAGAAGTAGCTTCGCAGCTACAGCTGACTCTTTTTGATGGCATAACCAGCGAGCAGCTTGACGAGGCGGTTATTCAGACGGCGCTTCAAAATGTGAAAGACGACCCTGATTACGATAAAATTGCCGCACGTCTTCTTCTCAAAAACCTATATAAGAATACGCTTGGTGATTACGAAACAGCCGATGAGCTCAAAAAACTTCATGAGAAAAACTTCGCCACTTATATTAAATCGGGGGTAAAAGAAGGGCTGCTTGATGCGCGGTTGGCCGATAATCGTTTCGATTTTGCCAAGCTTGCAAAAGCACTTGACCCAGCAAAAGATGACCTTTCGAAGTACCTCGGTGTTATTACCAACAAAAATCGCTACGCGCTCCGTAAAGGAAGCGGCGAGCCAATTGAAGTTCCGCAGTACACACACATGCGCATCGCCATGGGGCTTTCAATTAATACCGATGATCCAACAGCCTCAGCGCTGGATTTTTACGCTCACATGAGCAATCTCGACTACGTTCCAGGTGGTTCAACTCGCGTTAATGCCGGTGGATCATTTCCGCAACTTTCAAACTGCTTTCTTATTAATGTTGATGATGACATGGAATCAATTGCGCGGAGTGTTCGTGACACAATGTTTATCGCTAAGGGGACTGGAGGCATTGGTATTGGCTTTACCAAGCTTCGTGCAGCGGGGAGCCCTGTTAAGACGACAAACACTGAAAGTACTGGCCCTATTCCATTTATGAAGATGATTGACACGGCATTATTTGCTGTCAGTCGCAAGGGTAAAAAAGCTGGTGCTGCCGCGCTCTACATGGAAAACTGGCACATTAACTTCCCACAATTTCTTGACCTGAAGGCTAACTCGGGCGACCCGTATCTCCGTACGCGTTTTGCCGATACAGCAACATTTATTAGTGATGAATTTATGCGCCGTGTTGAAAAGAATGCCGACTGGTATCTGTTTGACCCGGCCGATGTTATGGACCTCACAGAGCTTTACGGGGATGAATTTAGTAAGCGCTACAACGAATACATAAAGATGGCCGAAGCTGGTAAAATTCGTCGCTTCGAAAAAATATCAGCTCGTGAGCAATTCCGCGCGATTCTTATTCAGTTGCAAGCAACCAGCCACCCGTGGCTGACATGGAAAGACACGATCAACGTCCGCGCGCTTAATAACAACACTGGGACGATTCACCTTTCTAACCTTTGTACTGAAATTACGTTGCCACAGGATAACGAAAATATTGCCGTCTGTAACCTTGTGAGTATTAACTTAACGGCCCATCTTAATGAAGACAAAACATGGGACTGGACACGCCTTGAAGAAAGCACTCGTAGTGCTATCCGCCAACTCGATAACTTAGTTGATATTACCGAACTACCAGTTCCTCAAGCGATGAACGCAAATAAAAGCACTCGTGCGCTTGGCCTTGGCTTTATGGGTTTCACCGACGTTATTGAGAAGCTAGGCTATAGCTACGAATCAGAAGAGGCTTATGACCTTGTCGACCAACTCGCTGAATACATTAGCTACTACGCCATTGACGAGTCAGCTAATCTTGCCAAGAAACTTGGCAGCTACCCAGCCTTCAAGGGAAGTGGCTGGAGCCAAGGAACTCTGCCTATCGATACCATCGACCAGTTAGCCGAAAACCGTAAGGTGAAGGTAACTATCGACCGCAAAACTCGCCTTAACTGGGATGTGCTTCGCACTAAAGTGAAGAAGGGAATGCGTAACGCAACGCTTATGGCGATTGCCCCAACCGCCAATATTGCCCACATCGCCGGCACGACGCCCGGCCTTGACCCCCAGTTCTCACAAATTTTTAGCCGCTCAACGTTGAACGGTAAGTTCCTTGAAGTAAATACTAACCTGGTAAAAGACCTTAAGGCGCTTGGTTTATGGGAAACGGTGAAGGATGACTTGCTTATAAACCAGGGCGATATTCAAACGATTGATGTGATTCCACAAGACCTTAAAGACGTCTATAAAACCAGCTTTCAACTTTCTCCGTACGCCTTCATTGAGGTTGCCGCCCGAGCGCAGAAGTGGGTTGACCAAGCGATTAGCCGCAATATGTACCTCGAAACGCGCGACATTGATGAGTACGAGAAAATTTACACCGAAGCGTGGCGCCGTGGCTTGAAAACTACCTACTACCTCCACGTAAAACCTCGCCATCAGTCAGAGCAGACAACGGTTAAATCAAATAAGGCAGAGAAAATTCAGCAACAGGATTCGCGTAAGGTTGGGTTTGGCTTTGCGAGGAGGCAGGCATGAGCGGGTTTGAAACAAGGGCGCTTTTTCCTGAGCTACAACGGCATTCTATGAGTGTGCACGAGTCTGCGGGCGTTCGCGACATTGAGAGTGAAACCGCCCACACGCTTTCAGCGAAGAAGATTGCGAAAGCACAAGGCCAGAAAGCGCTATTTGAAATGGGAATAGGCGGAATATATATTACCCAGGAGCTGTTTTAGTATGGCCTCATCTTGAGCGTATTGAAGACTTTTGTAAGAAAAACAACGTTTCACTTGAAAGTGGAGAATAAGGAGAACATATGGCAGACACAACACACAAGCAACCAAACGGTATCTTAGGCTCGGGCCTGCGTGACGGATTGCAGCTCAAACCAATTCGCTATCAATGGGCGAAAGACCTGTATGACCAAGCGGTTGCAAATACCTGGTTTCCAAACGAGGTGCAGCTTGCCAGTGACCTCCAAGATTTTGATAAGCTGTCCGATGATGAGAAGCACGCGCTTAAAACGGTTATAAGCTACCTTAACCCAAACGAGCTGCTTATTAACAAGTCACTGGCATTTGGTATTTACCCATACGTGAATGCCGCTGAGGCGCAGATTTACCTTTCTAAGCAGATGTGGGAAGAAGCGAACCACTTCATGACCTTCGAATACATTATCGAGACATTTCCGTTTGATAGGGAAGAAATTTACGCAGCCGGCTTTGGCAAAAAGTCACTTGCCGATAAAGCGGATTTCCAAAATAAGCACCTCGAAATAATGCTATCGCCAAATCTTGATATCTACACACTTGAAGGCAAAAAAGACTTTGTTCGTAGCCTTGTAGCTTACAATATCGTGCTTGAAGGCATCTGGTTTTACAGTGGTTTCATGGTGGGTATGAGCTTCCGTCAGCGCAATCTCCTTCGTAATGTTGGGTCACTCCTGGACTGGATTACGCGCGACGAAAACCTTCACCTCACCTTTGGCATTAATTTGCTTTTGACGATTATGGAAGAGAACCCCGACCTACAAACTGAAGAATTTGCTAATGAAATTCGCGGGCTCATTCTTGAAGCGGTTGAACTCGAGAAAGCATACAACAACGACATGCTGCCAAAGGGTATCCTTGGCCTTAACGCCGACTACGTTAACCAATACGTAATGTTTATGACCGACCGACGCCTCGAAGAGCTTGGCTTCGAAAAGGAGTACAACGTCTCCAACCCAGCTAAATGGCTTGCAGCCGCTAATGACACACTTGAACTTGTTAACTTTTTCGAAAGTACTAATACTTCATACGAAGTAAATGGCGGAAAGTAATAGTTCAATGGGCGAGCTTCCATTGGTTTATATGAGCACGGAAAGCGCATTAAAGCATGCGGCAGTTGCTCATGCGATGGAGCGCGCTGGTATTCCCGTGCGGGTCGAGGGCAAGAAGGTCGACTCTGGAGTTAACGAGCAGCCTATGAGCATAGACGAAACATATGAAGGCGCAAAAAACCGTCAAGATAGTCTGCGTAAACTAGGCGTTGTCGCGGACTATCTTATAACTGTTGAAAGCGGTCTCCATAAGGTGCATGAGGCGCATGGAACATACGGATGCACCGTAGTCATTATTGAGCCTTCTGGCGATAGGCCTCATGTTGGGTTTGATCTTGATGTTGAATATCCTCAGGACTGGCTTGATAAAGTGCCGTCTCTGTATGTAGATATGGGTGCGTTGGTGCAGGGGGAATATGGTGCAACTGAAAAAGACCCAACTGTCTATCTGACAAACGGCAGGCTAACGAGAAGAGACTTGATAGAACATGCAATTTACAATGTTGTAACGCAATTAGCTGAAAATAAGAGGGAGTTGGCAGGATGACTGACGAAGCAAGGGCAATCCTAAACGACAACCTTCTTGGAACCGTCGCAACAATTAATGAGGATGGTTCACCATGGAACAGTCCGATACACGTATTTTCTGACGAAGAGGCAGTGTATTGGTTTTCGAGCGAAGATCGTCAACACTCATTAAACGTGGCGAGGAATCCGCGGGTAAGCCTTACGCTTTTCTCGCCCGATCTTAGCGAGGGGCCAAAGGGTATCTTCGTAAACGGCAATGTTACCAAGCTTGATGTTGATGCAACAACGGAAGCTCGAAAACTTATAGAGGCTAAAATTGGCAAAATTCCACCAGTTTTTGAAACTGCAACAGCGTACCGTCTGCCAATAGGCCTACTTAACAGTAGTAAAACGAGCAAAAACTGTTGGTATTTTTACAGCTAAAAACCTATAGACACCCACCATATGTGGCGTATAATAATAAAACATAAGCACTACAAAATAATAAAAGGGGATCAACAAAAATGAACGCACACGCAATTATTTCAGAAGAAATGAGCCTAGACGAGAAGCTTGCCGCTATCGACGCTGCTATGGCTACTGCAGTTGCGAACGCACAACAAACAAGTGGTACTGTTGCCGCCCCGCTCGACCCAGCCGACCTTACGATGTGTCTTGGTTGCCAATAATTGCTCAACGTTAGGGGCATTTTGATGCTATATTCAATATAGTGAAGACTTTACTTGTTATTTTTGGCATTACGGGCGACCTGGCGAGCCGTAAATTATTGCCAGCGCTGAATGCTATTGTGGGTGATGACCACAAAGACGAGCTTACTATTATGGGAGTGTCTCGCCGAGAGGTGAATGCTGCTGAACTATTCAAAGAGTACCCTCGGCTTGCACCGCGTGGCGAAGTAATGACGATGGATCTCGCGGTGCTCAGCGAATATGTCCGCCTCAAGAACCGTCTCGAGTCGACCGCTGCGGATAAAGTGTTGTTTTATCTGTCGGTGCCTCCTGGGGCCGCGGCAGATATTGTTGATTTTCTCGGTCAGGCCGGGCTTAACGGCTCGCGTTACCGTGTGTTGTTTGAAAAGCCGTTTGGATATGACCTTTCTTCAGCGCAGGAGTTCGTCGAGCGAACAGAGCGCTATTTTCAAGAAGAGCAGCTGTACCGAATTGACCACTATATGGCAAAAGACATAGCCGCCGATATCCTTGCACTGCGCCGAAATGCCGAGAACTATCATCACCACTGGAGTAATGAATCGGTTAAAGAGGTGACGATTATTGCGTCGGAGACCATTGGTGTTGAAGGGCGTGGACACTTCTATGAGCAAACGGGAGCGTTGCGTGATTTTATTCAAGGACACCTTATGCAGCTGCTGAGCCTCGTGCTGATGGATCCTTCTTCGTTTTCAGCAAACCAGCTGGCAGAGCGCCGGCTCGCCGCGCTTGAGCAGTTAGAGCCAGCCAATCCAACTAAGGCTCTACGCGCGCAATACAAGGGGTATGCCGAGGAGGTTAATAACCCCGGCAGCCGTACTGAAACATTTGCGAGCGTGACACTTGAAAGTCTCGATCCTCGCTGGCACGGTGTTCCGGTTCACCTCATCACAGGCAAGGCGCTTGACGAGAAGCGCTCGGCAATTATTGTAGCCTACAAGGATGGCACGAAAGATATGTTTGAAGAGAATGCCACTATTGCTGGAAAACGCGCTCAGGACGCCTATGAGCGTGTCTTGCTTGAATCTATTTCAGGTGGTCGGGCGCTGTTTACGACGAGTGATGAAATTTTGCGTTCGTGGCAACTACTCGCCCCGCTTCAAGAGGCCTGGGCAATGGAACAGGTTCCACTTGAGTATTATTTGCCAGGCGCAAAAATGACGAGCCTTTAACTATATATAGTGTAGTGAAAATACTACAACACTCTACCTATGGCGTACGATCAGCAAGTGGTGCTACAATAAAACTCCATGGAGGTGTTAGCTAACATGGGGAATAAACAAAAATATATCTTTGTAACTGGGGGAGTGCTTTCTGGCGTCGGTAAGGGTATTACCGCGGCAAGCATAGGTGCTATTTTGCAGGCTAAAGGCCTCAATGTTTCTATTCAAAAATGTGACCCGTATCTCAACGTCGATGCGGGTCTTTTGAATCCGCGTGAACATGGGGAATGTTTCGTAACGAAAGACGGCGCAGAAACTGACTTGGACTTAGGTCACTACGAACGGTTTCTTGACATTGAACTCACTCAAAAAAGCGCCACGCTTTCCGGGAAGCTACTCAGCCAACTTATTACCGATGAACGGGCGGGGAAGTTTAACGGCCAAACCGTTCAACTCGTGCCTCATTTGACGGGTGCTATTAAGGATGCCATCGCCGAGGCTGCCGACGGCTCCGATATTCATATTGTTGAAATTGGTGGCACGGTTGGCGACTACGAAGGGCTGAGTTTTATTGAGGCAATTCGCGATTTTGCCAGCCGCGTTGGGCGAGAAAACTGCCTATATGTCCACGTGGTGTATGTGCCATTTATTCAGACCAGTAAAGAATTTAAATCAAAACCAGCACAAAATGCACTCAATGACCTGCGCGGCTTTGGTATTATGCCAGACTGCGTTGTGGTGCGAACAGACGAGCCAGCCCCTGGTGATATTGCTACCAAAATTGCGCGCTTCAGCGGTGTCCCTGAAGACGCGGTTATTTTGCTTGCAAATGCGAGCACGGTATATGAGGTGCCACTGACAGTCTATGCGAGTGGTATTGGCCCTGTCCTCGAACGCTTTACTGGCAATATGCTCAAACCCGACCTTTCAAAATGGCACCACCTTAGCGAAGCTCAGGAAACTCGCTACCCAAAAACGGTGAAAATCGGGATGGTGGCAAAGTACCTTGATAATGAAGATACGTATATTTCAGTTATTGAGGCGCTTAAAGCTGCTGCGTGGCAGGAACAGGTCAACCTCGAGCTTAAGTGGGTCAGTGCCGAAGGTGTTGTTGACGATGATCTGGCAGAACTCGATGGACTCATCGTTCCTGGCGGGTTTGGAAAACGAGGGATTGAGGGAAAAATCCAAGCGGCAACGTATGCGCTTGAGAATAAAAAACCATACTTGGGCCTTTGTTTAGGGCTGCAGGTTGCGGTGATTGCGGCGGTGCGTCGAGCGGGGTTGCCAGAGGCTAATAGCACAGAATTTGAACCAGAAACCGCGCAGAACGTCGTCTATATTATGGAGGGGCAAGCCGGAAAAGAATCAACTGGCGGAACGCTTCGCCTCGGTGATTACGAGGCACGGCTGGTTGATGGTTCAAAGGTTGCTGAACTATACGGCACGCCTAAAGTGACCGAACGACACAGACATCGTTATGAAGTAAACCAGGCGTTTAAGAAAGAAATTGAAGCGGGCGGCCTGCGTATTTCGGGTCTTTCACCAGATAAAAAGCTGGTTGAATATATTGAGGCCAGCGACCATCCATATTTCGTTGCAACCCAGGCGCACCCCGAATTTCGTAGTCGTCCGTCGCGTCCACATCCTCTGTTTGTCGGCCTTATTGCCGCCGCAAAGCGGGTGTAAAGTCGTAACTTTGTAGAGCAATAGGCCCTCAAGTTATTTTAAGCTTAGTCAAAAGTATATATAATTGATTACATGAAAACTGCTACAGTAAACTTTAAGACCGACGAAGACACAAAAGTACAAGCACAAGAGCTATCTCTCTTAATTGGTATTCCACTGGGTAGCGTGCTCCATGCGTATTTACGGGAGTTTGTTGCAAAACAAGAAGTGAATTTTTCATACAGAAGGGTAAAACAGTCGAGAACAGTGGAGCGTATGGTGCAAAACCTCGACGAAAGTGAACGTGAAAAAATGAGAAAGCTTTTAAACAAAATGCATTTAAAACAAGCATTTAATAAGTGATGATATAATTACAGAGATGGACCAGCTGCTCGCGAATAGTATTAAAGATCTTTTTGGGGTTGATATGATACCCCAAATTTCGCGTCCCGCTGCTGAATTTGGTGACTATGCAACAAACGTTGCACTGCAGCTTGCGGGTAAGCTTGGAAAGAATCCTCACGAGGTTGCCGAGGCAATTGCCGCGAAGCTTCGTGAAACAGGTGTGTTTTCTGATGTTACAATTGCCGGCGCCGGCTTTATTAACATGCGTGTTTCAGGTGTGTCGGTTGCGCGCCAACTTGAACAAGAGTGGTCTGAGCATTTTGGTGAAAATAAAGACGGTGCTGGTAAAACCGTTGTTGTTGAATACCCAAGCCAAAATATGGCGAAACCGTATAGTGTGGGCCACTTACGTACCGGAAATCAAGGCTGGGCGGCTCGCCAACTTATGGAAGCGACCGGTTGGAATGTTATTACCGACAATCATCTTGGTGATTATGGTGCGCCGCTTGGTGTATGGATTACTGGCTTTCGCGCCTATAGTAGCGACGAAGCACTCGAAAAAGACGGTGTGTACGAACTGGGCCGCGTGTATATAGCAACAAAAAAGGCCTTAAAAGAAGAGGCAGAGCGTGGCGAAACAAGCCTTGCCGATGAAGTTCAGGCGTGGCTCCTTAAGTATGAAGCAGGGGACGCCGAGGCGGTGGCGTATAGCCAGCGCTTTAACGAAATATCACTCGCTCATATTCACGAAATTATGAATCGCCTAAATATCTCTACCGACTATGAGTTTGGCGAAGCGTTTTTTGCCCCAAAGGGTAAAGAGGCAGTTCAAAAACTTCTTGCCGAAGGTGTTGCGGTTCAAAATGAAGACGGCTCAATTATCGTTCCGCTTGATGAATACGGCTTTGACGTTCCGCTGCTTGTACAAAAAAGTAATGGCGCGGCGCTGTATGCGACAACCGACCTTGCGACAATTCTCTACAGAGAAGAAACCTGGCACCCAGACAGAGTTATCTACGCCGTTGGTTCAGAGCAGCAATTTTATTTCACTCAACTATTTGCAATGGCCAAAAAACTGGGCATTACGACAGAACTCATTCATCTTTGGTTTGGTGTTATTGATCAGCTCAATGAGGACGGCACACGTGAAAAAATGAGTAGCCGTAAGGGTGTTGTGCTTATGGAAGATTTACTTAACCAAGCCGAAGAAAAAGCGCGTGCCATTGTTGAGGGTCGCAACGTTTCAGAAGAGGACGTTAAAAAAATTGCCCTTGGAGCCATTAAGTATAGTGACTTTGTATCTGATCGCCGAACTAATATTTTATTCGATTGGAAGACAATCTTTGCACTAACGGGTGTGAGCGGGCCGTATGTTCAGTATGCAGCGGTTCGCGTCAACAAAATCTTGCGCGATAATCAGTTTGCCGGCCAGTTTATTGACTCATATAACTACGAAAGTGAAAAAGACGTTATCGCTAAACTTCTTGAATACCCCGGTGTTGTTCGTCGCGCCGCAAATGAGCTTGAACCACACAAAGTTGCAAACTATCTGTATGAACTTGCTCGTGAATTAAATCGCTACTATGAAACCACGCCTGTTGCGACTGACGCGGTTGATGAGACAACTAAAACCGCCCGACTTGGCGTATTGATGAAGGCCTCTCACGTTTTCGCGCATGGCCTCAACCTCCTTGGCATTCAAATTCCAGAACAGATGTAGCGCAGCCGTCTGGCTTTGCCGTGGTGAATGCTATACTTAAAACAAAGTGGTGGTAAGGTAAGGAGACAACATGGCAACCGTTAAGAAGAATACACAATCATCAGCCGCAAAAGCAGAGGCCGCCGAGCGTCGCAAACTGAGCGCTGCCCAGGCGAAGGGGATTGCTTCAAACAGTGCGAGTCATGTTAAGAACCAGGTTGGTGGGTTTGTTGATTTCATTCGAACTCAGGGTGTGATTGGGCTAGCGATTGGTCTTGCGATTGGTACTGCGGCCGGTGACACGGTAAAGAAGCTTGTTGAAGGGTTTATTAACCCAATCGTTCAATTTATTGTCGGCTCGGGTAATAGCCTTGCGACTGCCGTCTGGCACGCTGAACTTTTCGGCCGAAAGGCAGACTTTGCGTGGGGCGCGGCCCTTTCATCAGCAATTACACTTGTTGCAACCGCGCTCGTTATTTACTGGCTTGTGAACATTTTCAAGTTGGACAAACTTGATAAAAAGAAGAACTAATGGACAAGAAATCACGTAATAAAAAGCAGAAGCACGTGCTTTGGATTGACCTTGAAATGACTGGCCTTGAGCCGGCGCAAGATCGAATTCTCGAAGTTGGCGTTATTGTAACCGACTGGAATTTAAAAGAAATTGCAACGTATGAAGCCGCCATTAAGGTTGGGCCACGCCTGGTTGAGCGCCGCATGAAAAAAGGTCCATCAGCTCAGTTTTGGAACTCTATTCCCGAAACACGCGATGCACTAATAAAGCAAAATACCGAGAATGGCCGCTCAGGTAGGACGGTCGAGAATGAGTTGCTCGCACTTTTAGATGAACATTTTGATAAAGACACACCCGTCATTCTTGCTGGTAACTCTATTCATATGGACCGACGCTTTATTGAGCATGAATGGAAACGGCTCAACGCGCGTCTCCACTATCGTATGCTCGATGTTTCGGCCTGGAAAGTCGTTTTCGAAGGCAAACTCGGCAAAAAATTTGCAAAACGCGAAGCGCACCGCGCTCTTGATGACATTCGCGGCAGCATCGAAGAGCTGACCTATTATCTTTCAAAAATAAAGTAGACTCTACAGAACAGAAGGTGAGTATGAAAATTCAACACCACCATCGTCGTTTAGCGCTCATCATTGGAGGGGCCGTAGTACTCGTTGGTGTTGCGGGGGTTGCTGCGTATATGAATGTGCCACGAAAAGTGACACCCTCGGCCGACAGCTCGCAGCAAGCGCCTGCAAAAGCAACGCCTAAGCCGGTGAGCGCCACAGCGAATACGCTGTTTTTTGGCAATATGTACTGGGGTCGCTATATGAACGACTGGTCGATGGCCAGCTCACTAAAAACCGCCTATCCTTTTTCACGGTTAAGCGAATTTCAGCGCGAGAAATATAACGCCTGGATTACAGGGCTCGAATGTCCAACCGTTGCTGGCTTCACGCAAACCTCCGCAGAGGAAGACTCGACACTCTCCTTTAATTGCTCACCTGATTACTTACCCGAAGCTGCAAAGTGGTTTACGGCCGTAACGCTGGCTAATAATCATACCGACAACCGTGGCGCCGAGGGCTTTGATGAGACAAAAAAGCACCTCGATGAAAACGGTATTCAATATTTTGGCAATTATGACCCATACGTTATAAATGATGCCTGTGAAGTGGTCGCGCTGCCATTTACTGTTACCTATAGCGACAAGAGCACGAAAGAGCAGGCGTTGCCAGTTGCGTTTTGCGCATACCACGGCGTGTTTAAAATTCCACCACAGGAGGCAATTGACCAAATTGCTCAGTACGCCAAGTATATGCCAGTCATCGCTATGCCTCACATGGGTGTCGAGTACACTGCTGCGCCCGACCAACTAAAAACTGCAACCTACCGCGCCATGATTGATGCCGGTGCCGATATGGTCATTGGCGATCACCCGCACTGGATTCAGACGACCGAAGCCTATAAGGGCAAGCTCATCGTCTATTCAATGGGGAATTTTATGTTCGACCAACAGGATACGACGGAAGTAACCCGCTCAGCCGCAATAAACGTAGTCTTTAACACAACAGATGCCTCAAGTGACGATTTGTCTCAAATGCTGCAACTTGGTGATACCTGTAAAACATTCCACGATACCTGTCTAACGACAATAACAGATAAGAAAATAACGAAACTTCCAATGAGCTATAGCTTCGGTGTGGTTGGGACGAACGATAAAAATAAAATAACGAAACCGGCTACCGAAGCTGAACAGGCGGCAATTCTCCAGCGATTGCAGTGGTCTTCAACGATGAGCCAGTTGCAACTACCCGAGAAAAGCCTGTAGAATAGCACATATGACTCATAAAGAAATTGAAGACTACTTACTCGCATTTCCAAATACTTGGCTTGATTTTCCGTTCGGCGAAGGCACGAGTGTCTACAAAGTTGGCAATAAAGAAGAAAATGATGGAAAGATGTTTGCTATCATTGCCGACGGAAGTAAACCGCTTCGCGTCAGCCTAAAATGCGACCCAATACTCGCCGAAACACTTCGCGAGAAATATGAAACTGTGCTTCCGGGCTACCACCTAAGCAAAAAACACTGGAACACAATCCTGTGCACTGGTCAGCTTCCTGACGACGAAATACAAGACTTGGCCCGTCTCAGCTACCGCCTTGTCACTGAAAACGAAACACTACTCAGTTGAAGTATTAAAGCCTTCTATCGCCTTATACGTTGGGTCAAGGTTATCGTGCGCGGTTTGAAGGAATGCTTTTGTGGTGCCGGCGCTTGAATGAGCAAGTTGCTGTAACAAGGCCACGAGTGTTGCGAGCTGATATCCCATTTCTCGGGCATAGGTAGTGTCGTACTTAGCATTTAAGCGCGCATCCTCAAGGGTTGCCAGTATTTTAGTACTCGACTCTGTCGTCGTAATTGATGCGGGAAGCTTTTTTTCGCTAATACTGAGCTTTGTGAGGTAGGGCGTAAGGTCGCGAGTGGTATTAGCAAGGAAAAGTTTAAGGTCGCTATTGTATGAACGCAGCTGGCTACTTTTTATTTTTGAGCCTGCATCATCAACAACGGTAGCGGTTGTCGCGAGCCGTGCACTCAAGCGTTCCCAAGGCTCTTTTTTTGCGTTCGCAAGTGAACTACTCACAATAGAAATGATAACAATAAGCACAACAAGAAGAACCGCACCAATGATAACGGAGCGAAAGTTGAACGCGAAAAGTTTTGTCTTTGAGGACTGCGGCGCGATCTGGTTGAGGTAGTCAATGGGAGCTTGTCCGTTGGGGGGATTCATGACCCCATTTAACCATAATCAATAACAGAGGTAAAGGGTGATATAATACATGGTATGCAGGATGCCAAAGAGGAAGTGCGCTCTCGACTCAACATCGAAGATGTTGTCAGCGAGTATGTGCAGCTAAAACGGGCAGGGCGTAACTTCAAGGGTTTAAGCCCTTTTAGTGGTGAGAAGACGCCGAGTTTTATTGTGAGCCCTGAAAAGAATATTTGGCACGATTTCTCTTCAAACAAAGGTGGCGATGTCTTTAGTTTCATAATGGAAGTGGAAGGAATTGATTTTCGTCAGGCGCTTGAACTTCTCGCGCAGCGTGCTGGCGTCGATCTATCGGTCTATGATTCGAAAGGGAGCCAAGAGGCCTCTCGCCAGAAGCGACGCCTACTTGAAGCGCATGAATTAGCGACGCGTTATTACCAGCAAAGTTTGATGCAAAATAATCGTGCATTAGAATATGTCTTTAAAAAACGCGGTTTGTCCAAAGAAATCGTCCAGAGCTTCCTTATTGGGTACGCACCCGACTCGGGCGATGCGCTTGTCCAATTCTTAATAAAAAAAGGCTTCACCAAACAAGAACTCGCAAATAGTGGGCTAACGAACCGCTTTGGTGGCGACCTTTTCCGTGGCCGCATGATGGTTCCACTGATGGATGCATCGGGGCAGGTAATTGGCTTTACTGGCCGAATTATCGACGATGACCCCAACGCACCAAAATATCTTAATACTCCACAAACGGCGCTATACGACAAAAGTCGGCACGTCTTTGGGCTCAGTCAGGCGAAGGAATCGATTCGAAAAGGCGACTATGCCGTTATTGTTGAAGGCAACCTCGATGTTGTGAGTAGTCATCAGGTTGGGGTAACGCAGGTGGTTGCCACCGCCGGTACGGCACTGACCGAATCGCATCTAAAGGCGCTGGTTCGCCTCACGCCGAATGTTCGCCTGGCTTTTGACGGTGATGTGGCTGGTCTTGCTGCAACCGAGCGGGCTATTCCTATTGCGCAGCACGTTGGTGTTGAACTAACGATTATCAACCTTCCTAGCGATGTAAAAGATCCCGATGAACTTATTCAAAAAGACCCAGCTCTTTGGCAAAAGGCAATTGATGAATCGGAGAACATTGTTGATTGGCTTCTCACGCAATATACCAAGCGAGAAGACATGAGCGCGCCTGCAGGAAAACGTCGTTTTACAACAGCGGCACTGTCGGTTGTCCGCGCCCTCACCGATGCTGTTGAACAAGAGCATTTCATGCAGAAAATTGCGCTGTATACATCAACTTCCCTTGATACGGTGAAGCAAAAACTCGAAGGGACAGAAGAGGTAATAGCACAGCGGGCGCTTAAACCGGTACGTGTTGCCACCGAAATTAAACAGGACCCAGCGGCGCACCAAGACAGTATGCTTGCACTTGCCCTCACCGACCTATCGGTGCGCGAACTTCTGGCTGAAGTAACCGAAGAAATGCTCGCTACCGACGAACGAAAAGAAGTGCTTCGCTATGTGCGTCGGGCCACCGAAGTGGTCGTGGCAACCCCTGAAGACTTGCAAGATTACGATACGTATGTCAAAATACTACTATTAAAGGCCGATGCACGGTATGGGGAGTGGAGTGACGAAGATCGTTACTTCGAAGCAGCCCGCCTCGTCCGCCTCACGATAACCGAACACAAGCAAACACAGAAAGATGCACTTACGAAGTCACTCCGCGAGGCCGAAGATATCGGTAATGACGCGGAAGCTTTGCAACTGCGACAAGCCCTAAATGAACTCATAAAGGAGATGCCACGTGCCAAGAGGTAAGAAAAAAGACGAACCAATTATTGAAGACGACCTGATTATTGAAGATGATGCTGAAGCGACGCCCGTTGAGGCGGTGATAGCAGTTGATCTTGATGGTCCAGCACTTGAAGACCTTGAAGAAGAGGTTGATACCGACGAAGACCTTCTTAGCCAAGAGCAGTATTTTGACGACGCCAGCGACGACAGCGTCCGTTTGTACCTGCGTGAAATTGGTAAAATTCCACTACTAAATTCAGAAGAAGAGCTTGCACTCGCTCAACGCGTTGTTGCTGGTGAGAAAAAAGCCAAGGATAAGATGGCCGAAGCCAACATGCGTTTGGTGGTTTCAATTGCCAAGCGTTACAGCGGCCGTGGACTTGATTTCCTCGATCTTATTCAAGAAGGTAATACGGGTCTGCTTCGTGCCGTTGAAAAGTTTGATCCAGATAAGGGCTTTAAGTTCTCAACCTATGCTACCTGGTGGATTCGCCAAGCTATTACCCGTGCTATTGCCGACCAAGCACGTACTATTCGTATCCCTGTTCACATGGTTGAAACAATTAACAAGCTGCTCCGTACGCAGCGTCGTATGACCCAAGAACTTAACCGCGAACCAACCATTGAAGAGCTTGCCAAAGAGCTTGAAATGGAACCAGAAAAAGTTGAATATGTCATGAAAATTAAACAGGACATTACTTCACTCGACGCTGGTGTTGGCCGTGATGGCGATGAAGAAGATTCAGTCCTTCGTGACTTCATTGAAGACGAAGAAAGCGCTACGCCAGAAGAATCTGCCGCCTCACAACTCTTGAAAGAACAAGTACAAGAAATTCTTTCAACCCTTTCCGACCGCGAGCAGAAAATCATCAAGATGCGTTTCGGCCTTGAAAACGGCAAAAGCCACACTCTTGAAGAAGTTGGCCAAGAATTCGCCGTTACTCGCGAACGTATTCGCCAAATTGAAGCTAAGGCACTCGCTAAACTTCGAAAGCACAAAGATTCGAAGAAGCTACACGACTACCTAAGTTAAACCGTAAAGCTTTAATGGTGCGGCAAAGAGCGCTTCGTATATTTTCAACGACCCCTGCAGCCCGAGCGAGATAAGGCGTAGAGACCCTTATCGAACCCGGCGTGAAGCCGTCTTGAAAATATACGAAGCGCTCTTTGTTGTTATCATCGCATTTATGGTTTCAATACAGAGGTAGAAATGCTACTATGACCAGTAATGGCTGAGAGACAAAACGGTAGGGCACCATTTACGCGACGTAATCACGGAAGTGAGCGACGTGGCGTTACGCCCGTACCAGATCTTAATTTTGCTGCGCTCCGTCGACAATCACAAGGCGACAGAGAGCGTATTCTGGAGAAAATGCGCGAGCGCGTTGCAGTCGCTCCTGAAAAATTTAGTCTTGGTAATCATGAGCTTCCTGCCTTTAAACACAAAGCAGAACTTGTTGCAAATATTGATGCTTATAAGGCCGTCATTGTTGGTGGCGAAACGGGAAGCGGAAAGAGTACGCAGCTTCCACAATACCTTTATGAAGCTGGCTATGACATGACTATTATGCTCGTGCCGCGCAGGGTTATTGCCGATGGTCTTGGCGATCGAATCCGCGACGAACTTACTTCACAAATTGCCGATATTAATGCCGATGAAACAGTCGGTATTATTCACGGAGAGCGTGTTGAGCGCCACGAGAACAATAAAATCCTTGTTATGACTCCGAACACATTTATTAAAATGGAGAAAGATCTTCGTGCGCTTTATGGCGACAAAAAACTTGCTATTGTTGCCGATGAAATTCACGAAGCAAACTTATTTACTGAAATTGCCGTTGGTGTGGCAGCGATGTCGGTTCGCGATCAGGAAAATTGGCGTCTCATTGCCGCAAGCGCTACCCACAACATAGAAACGCTACAAGGGCCGTTTCAAATGCTCAATAATGGGTTTGTACCAACAGTTGAGATTAAGGGCCGTCCATTTAACGTTGAGCTTCGCGAGGAACCGGAACTGACACCTATGCAAGCCTACGCTCGCGATGGGCATGACCATGCGAAGGCGATGATTTTTACATCAGGAAAAAAAGAAATCCAACATATAATTGAGGAGACTCGCCGTGAGCTTGAGCTCAACGAAAAAAGATCATCTGAAAAAGTTATATTTCGAATTCTTCACGGCGAACTAACCGAAGCTGAGCTTTCGCACGTTGACGACCCAATGCCTGAGGGCTACAGGCTTGTTGTGGTATCATCTCCGGCGGGGATGTCTGGTATTACAATTCCAGGTGTTACCTACGTGGCAACGGATGGTACAATTAACCGTTCAGAACTTGATGACGATAAGGCGTCAGGGCTTCGAAGGTGCTATTTATCAAAAGCGGGTATTACACAACAAATAGGCCGCGCTGGTCGTGATGTGCCCGGTGGTATTGGTGTGCTTTGTTCGCCGGTTATGCTTAAGCGAAAAAACCAACGTACTGGTAAGGAGCTCGAGAACGATGAAGACAGCTTGAAGGGAATGCCATACAAACACTTTTCCGAGAGGGCAGAACACGAGCCGCCTGAAATTTATAGCACCAACCTTTCGCGTATTATCCTTTCCGTGGCGGCACTTGGTTATAGCTTCGCCGAGCTTAACGAATATATTCCTCACCGCGTTACACAAGACAGTATTATTAACGCAGAAGAGGTTCTTGCGCGCCTCGGAGCGCTTGATGATGACAATCTTATTACCGAGCTCGGTAGGGGTATGGATAAATTCCCTGTAACGCCAGAGCTGGCGCGCGGCCTATACGAAGCAAGCAGGCCTGGTAGGAGCTTGCAACACATGGCGCGTGCTGCATTTATTGCATCTGCGGTTGACGTAGGTGGCCTTCAAGATCATCAAGCCGATGAAACTGCAGCTCGCCTCCGCAGGCAAATTATTCGACACACAACTGACGACGACTTTATTGCACAGCTTGATCTTATGACAAAGCTGTATGAACGAACTGATGATGAGTGGACTGGCTACGACTTTGTTGAGCGCCACGGGTTACATCCAAAGCGTGTTGAGCGTGTGCGAAAAACGACTCGAAAAATTTTAGCAACAATGGGTATTCGCTCGCAAAATATTATTGTAACCCCACCAACTCCAGAAGAAGAGCAGCTCTTGAGGGATGATTTTACGTCTGGCTTCATCGACTATATCTATGATGACGTCGGAACTGCTCCGCGTTCTAAAGCGACGCTGTATCGCAATATTCATGGTGAAAGTACTTCAACAACCCGTACGATTAGTGATCGCTCGACGGCAAGAATTGGCCGAGTTCAGTTGATTGCAGGTGTTCCACACTGGTACCTAAAGGGTGAGCGTAAAGACGGTACTCCAATTAAACATGATATTATCGACCAGGTTCTTAAGGTCAGGTCTGATATTGTCGGTGCTTACGCACTGAAAAATGGACTCGTCCAGGGTATCTGGAGAGACGCACGTATGATGGGCGACCGTGCCGTTGATTACGAACAAGGCGTCTTCGGCTCCATTCTTGTTGGCGCTCCTGTTAAACGTACCGCTTCAGAGGCTATTTCAGAGCAATCGAGAGAAGTATTAATTCAATATGTCCTCAGAAGCCCTGGAAGGGTGCAACGAGCGCTTCGTTCGCTTGCAACTGAGCTTGAGGGATATCGCAAGCGGACTCCAGAAGATATTCTTCTCAGCCTTCGTAAACTCGGTGCCCCAGAAGACCTTACCCAGGCGGGTGTTACCGAGATGATACACCGTGCAGCGAGGGACACCGTTTCAGCTCATGGTGTCGAGGAGAAGCTATCAGCCTATCTCTATAGTGGAAACTATACGCTTGTAAAATACTATGATACGGAAAGCATCAAGCTGCTTAATGAGATGTCGCCAAAAGTGCTTATTATTGCGCAAGAATCGACGAAGATTCTATACGATAATGGACAACCATACGTCACAAGCGTTACGAAGCGACAACTTAGTCGAATAAAAGGTCCATTATATCTTGAAGACGGACGTGAAATTCTCTATCAACGCGAGATCGTGCATGGTGGAAAAGAACGCGTCTCATTTGGCGATATGCAGGTTGGTTAGTTCTCGACGAAGTCAACTTCTTCGCAAAGACGTTCGAGATTTGCCTCGAATTCTTCAATTGAATCGCTATTCACAATGTAGTGATCGGCGATGGCGATAGGGCCGCCCTTTTCGAGGTTTTCAATTTCTGCTTGGTCGCGCTCATAGGCTTCAGTTGCGGTGAGGGGGCGAATTTCGCGTTGCGACAGGCGGTGGTAGCGAAGGTGGCGCGGCGCAACAACGGCAACTAACGTCAGCTCGCCAGGAAAGGCGCTTTTCATAATTTTATATTCAGTCCAGGTATAAATACCATCGGCAATAATGCGGTGTTGGCCGGAATCTGCGAGGCCTCGAATTTGCTCGATAATGCGGTTTACCACAACATCTTTACCGTATTTTTCACGAAGCTCTTCACGGAACCTCTTTTCGTTTTCTGCCGTAATTTCAATACCAGCTTCTTGCATGGCGTCTAATATAACGCCACCAAAATATACTTTCGGATAGCCTTTTTGCGTAAAGTGGTCGACGGCAGTTGATTTTCCTGAGCCGGCTAGCCCAACGAATGCCAGAATTTTGAGATTTTCGTGATGTGTCATGCACATATTGTAACAGAGAAGACGCTCTTGCTTGCGAAGACTTGTGACACAGGTCATACTAATAGTAGTAATGCGAGATTATAAGCCTTATGCCACGTGAGTTACCGCTTGATCCCGAATGGCGCGCACGTGCTCAATGTGCCGGCGAATATCCAGAGATTTTCTTCTCAGAAGGGACGTCTCATACCGATAGAGAGAATACCAGACATGCTCGTGCTATTTGCCGCGACTGTCCAGTTATAAAAGAGTGTCTACTGGAGGCGTTAAAAAACGGTGAGAAGTTTGGTGTGTGGGGTGGCTTAACTGCTGATGAGCGTCAGTCAAGGCAGCTAGGGTTTCGCTCTGACGCCTTTCCACGAGATGCCTTACGCCGGTATGTCAACGAGAGGTTAGCACGCCGCTAGGTGCTATACTAAATACATGAAACGACTGGCAGTTATTGATGGTAAGTCTGTATTTTATCGTGGGTATTATGCAATGCCGGGGCTCTCGCTTCCCGACGGCACGCCCACTGGCGGTGTGTTCGGTTTTGCTTCTATTGCTATTGAACTCATAAAAAAACTCGAGCCCGATTATGTCGCTGTTGCATGGGATAAGCCGAAAACGAATATTCGTAAACGTCGTGAAATGTACCCTGAATATAAGGCTGGTCGTAAGCCCGCGCCACCAGATTTTTATGCGCAAGTGCCTATTTTAATGGAGCTCCTTGAGGCCTTTGGATGGCCATTTTATGAACTTGACGATTACGAGGCCGACGATATTTTAGGTGCCTTTGCGCAGCAAGCTACCGAGAAGGGGATTGAAACCTGCTTGCTCACAAGTGATCTCGACGCCCTTCAACTCATCAGCCCAACCACGAAGGTGTTCGCTATTAAAAACGGCCTTTCTAATATTGAAGAGTTCGATGTTGCGGCTTTTGAAGCGAAATATGGCATTGAAGTTGAACAATTTCTTGATTTGAAGTCACTCAAGGGCGACTCGTCAGATAATCTTCCAGGCGTTCCTGGTATTGGCGAAAAAACCGCTATTCAGCTACTGCAACAGTTTAAAACCCTCGATAGTATTTATGAACATCTTGATGATATTAAGCCGTCGGTTGCCAAAAAGCTTGAGGCAGGTAAAGGCCTTGCGTATATCACGAAGGAAGTAGGAAAAATTTGGTGCGATGTGCCACTTGAACTTGATTGGGCCGTTGCGGATGTCAACGATACCAACCTGGAAAAAGTCGCCGGTATACTAAAGCGTTTGCAGTTTCATTCACTTGAAAAACGCCTTCCAAAACACATGCAGTTTGGCGATACTACCGCGGAAATAGCCGCACCCGCAATTGAAGCGCTGACCATAACCGACTGGCCAACACCCCTGATGATTGACGGACCAGTATTAGTTGAACTATTTGAAGATACACTTTGGATTTCAACTGATGGCAAAACCGCACACAAAAAACCGGTAGGGGAGATTAATAGCTCGCTGTGGCGTGCGCTCGAAATGGCGACGCTTGTGAGCTACGACGTTAAAGCGCTCTATCATTCACTAGATGCCGAAAAAATAGATGTTCGATTTGCGAGCGCTCATGACATTCGTCAAGGTGCCTTTCTTATTAACCCGCTCGCGCGCGATCGTTCCGTCTCTGCACTTATTGGCAGCGAGACAACTCACCCTCCCGAGATATTGGCGGGCCTTTGGGCAACGTATCTGCAACAAAAAGACTATTTTGCGGGTGATGAACGACTCGCTGACATTGCCTATAACTACGATTTCCCGCTCGCATACACGCTCTTCAGTATTGAGCGTCGAGGGGTAAAAATTGACCCAGAACAGTTTAAAAAACTCAGCGAAGAGCTCGGTAATGAGCACGCCAAGCTTGAACAAGAAATGTATTCAATGGTGGGGTACGAGTTTAATATCGCCAGCCCAGCCCAACTTTCAGAAGTGTTATTTACAAAACTACAGCTCCCAACAGCTGGTATAAAAAAGGGTAAGACCGGCTACAGCACTGGCCAGGCCGAGCTGGATAAACTTCGTGGCCAACACCCAATTATTGAACTTATTGAAAAGACGCGCGAGCTGGCAAAACTCAAAAATACCTACGTCGATGCGTTGCCCTTACTGGCAGATTCGTACGACCGTATTCACACCACGTTTAACCAAGATGTTGCCGCAACGGGGCGTCTTAGCAGTACTAACCCAAACCTGCAAAACATTCCTATTCGCACCGAGCAGGGAAGGCGTATTCGCGAAGCCTTTATTACCGATGGCGATAAGGTGCTGGTGAGTGCCGACTATTCGCAGTTCGAACTTCGGTTAGCAGCAATCCTCTCAGGTGATGCGTCGCTCATTAACGACTTTAACGGTGACGTTGATATTCACACTAAAACAGCCAGCGAAGTATATGGCATACCAATGGACGACGTGACGAAAGGCCAACGCCGCGCCGCCAAGGTTATTAATTTCGGTGTCCTGTACGGTATGAGCCCACATGGCTTGGCGGCTAATACCGGCATGTCGTTTACGCAGGCTAAAGAATTTATTGACCAATATTTTGAACTTCGCAAGCCGGTGCGTACATTTATTGACAATACGCTTGAGAAAGCTCGAACCGAAGGCTACGTTGAAACATACTACGGCCGCCGCCGCCCAACTCCCGATATAAAAAGTTCAAACTTCATGGTGCGAGCCGGTGCCGAACGCGCGGCAGCAAATATGCCAATTCAGGGCACCGAAGCCGACCTTATGAAGCGTGCCATGTTAAAGGTGGAAGAAGAGCTTGGCGATTTAGGCGACCAAATTTTGCAAATTCACGACTCAATTTTAGTGGAATGTCCAAAAGAAAATGGTGAAAAAGTTGCTGCAATTCTTAAGAATGTTATGGAAACTATTGCGCCTGAACTTGAGATATCGCTAAAGGTTGACGTGCATATTGGTAACAGTTGGGGCGAACTATGATAAAAGCAATTATTTTTGACTGTTTTTCTGTGCTTATCGGCGATGCCACAAAACTCGCCTCGGGCGAGCTCTGGCACGCTGACCCAGAGCGAGCAAAGCAGTATCAAGCGGTTGCACATACGCTTGATAAGGGTGTTATCACCGAGGAGGAAGCGGGTCCTATCCTCGCAGGCCTACTTGGGATGACCGCCGAAGCTTTACAGGAGCTGCGCAATAAAGGCGAGGTACGTAACGTCGAACTTCTCGGCTACATCGAGAATTCGCTTAGAGGGAAGTATAAATTGGCGGTGGTGAGTAATATTAGCTCGCGCGCGCGGCTTGACCAGCGCTTTCTTCCAGGTGAACTCGACAGGCTGTTTGATGTTGTCGTTGCGTCAGGTGATGTTGGCTATATAAAGCCCCAGCCCGAAATCTATCATATTGTCGCCGAACGTCTTGGTGTCGCGCCCGAAGAGTGCGTGATGATTGATGATATTGTCGATTTTTGCGATGGTGCGCGTGCGGCTGGTGTGCAGGCAATTCGCTACCTCACAAACAGGCAAGCGATAACAGATTTGAACGCGCTCATTGACAGGGGTGGGAAAAGAGACTAAGGTAGGGCTATGGCTAGTTATCGAACATCACGAATTCTTCCAACAATTTTAACCATTGTTATTATTATCATTGTCATCGCCGGTTTTGTCGCTTTAGCGCGGCTTATTTTCAGCGGTGCAACTTCTTCCAATTCGTCGAAGCAAGAGGTGAACGTAGCGCAGCAGCAACTGCTTACCACTACCGATGGACACGCGGTTCGCATGACTGTTCGTGGGCCAATTGTTGCTGATGAAGACTTCCGCTCATACCGCGTGACTATTTCGCCAACCTCACGCCAATTTGAGGCGTTTAAGGGGTATCTTCGTACCGCAACGGGCCAGCAGACGTTATCAAACAATACTGCCGCCTACGACGAGCTGGTTCACGCTCTCGATAAGGCAAATCTTGTCAGCGGGAAGCCATTTGAGGGTGAAAAGAATAATACACTTGGTGTTTGCGCGTCGGGTAAGGTATATGAGTTCACTCTTCTTAACGCAGGTGAGACCGACTCTATGTTTTGGACCTCAACCTGTGGTGGCTCGCCCGGGTCTCTCAAAGGCAGCGTATCCCAACTTTCGCAGCTGTTCCTCAATCAAATCCCAAGCGGCTCTACCATTGAAGCCAGCCTCAAATTGTAGGGGATAATGCCAGAACTCCCTGAGGTAGAAACAGTCCGCCGCGGCCTTCACCAGCTTATTATCGGTAAGGCTGTTCGCACCGAAACGCACGACACCGAGAAAGGTTTTCCTAATAGCGTGCATGATGTGAACACCTTTCTTATTGGTTCGACAATCATTGACGTTCGCCGCCGCGCGAAAGTGTTGATGATTGACCTTTCGACCAACTACAGCCTACTAATTCACCTAAAAATGACAGGTCAGCTGGTGTTTGTTGGTGAGACGCGCTTTGGCGCTGGTCATCCCAATGATAGCCTTATCCATGACCTTCCTGATAAATCGACTCGTGTTACTTTAGCATTTAACGACAACTCAAAATTGTTTTTTAACGACCAACGCAAATTCGGTTGGATGCGCCTTATGCCAACTGTGGAAATTCCGAACATAGATTTTATGCAGAAGGTTGGTCCCGAGCCACTTGCTGATGATTTTACGCCCCAACAATTTATGCAACGCTTTGCGCGCCGCGCGAAGACCTCTATAAAAGCGGCGATTCTCGATCAATCGGTGATTGCAGGCGTGGGCAATATTTATGCAGACGAATCGTTATGGGGTGCAAAAATTCATCCATCACGTCTTGTGGGAAGTCTATCTGAACAAGAATTTAGCACACTTTACACCGAACTACGCACGGTGATGAATCTAGCTGTCGAAAAAGGTGGTTCATCTAACCATACCTACGTGAACGCCGAAGGCAAGAAGGGGAGTTATATGAACTTTGCGCGTGTCTTTCGCCGCGAAGGCTTGGCCTGTCCGCGCTGCGGCACAACAATAGAAAAAATACGGGTCGCTGGGCGCGGAACACACATTTGCCCCCATTGCCAACACCTATAGGCTATACTACTAGTATGATTACGTGGCTGGTTGGTGAAAATAGTTTTGAGGTTCGCGAAGCGGTTAAGGCCCTTGCTGATAATTTCGACGGAACGCTTGAGCGTGTTGATGGCACTGAACTCAGCCTTGCCGACCTACCAGACCTACTAATGGGTATGAGTCTTTTTGCAACCAAGCGGCTTGTTGTTATTTCAAACCTCTCCGCCAACACGGCCGTGTGGGAAAAACTTCCTGACTGGCTTTCTCGTATTAGCGATGACATTGATGTTGTGTTTATTGATGCCAAACCAGATAAGCGCACAACAATTTACAAAGCGCTCAAGGCGGCCTCCGATGTAAAAGAATTTCCCGTGTGGTCTGATCGAGATATCCAAAAAGCCGAGCAGTGGGTGAGTGCGCGTGCACAGATACAAGGCGTGAAGCTTGATAGGAAACACGTCCAGCACCTTATAAGCCGCGTTGGGCTCGACCAATGGCAACTTGCTCATGCGCTTGATGTCCTCTCGCTTCTCGACACCATCACAATTGAAGCGATTGATGCCGTCGTACCGCCAAACTTGCACGAAAATATCTTTCAGCTTTTCGAAACCGCCCTTGAGGGGAAGCCACGTCAGGTAGCAGTTATGCTCACAACGCTCTCTATGCAGGAGGACCCATACGCGCTGTTCGCGCTGTTAAGTTCACAGGCGCTGACGCTTGCGGCAGTAACATACGCGGACACAGACGCTCAGCCGACGAAAGAGTTTGCCATCCATCCTTTTGTTGCATCAAAGCTAACGCGACATGGAAAAAGGCTTGGTAAGACGAAAGTGGGCCGCATTCTTGAGGCCTTCGCTAAAACTGATGCGGACATGAAGCGGTCAAAGGCCGAACCATGGCTACTGATTGAACGCGTTTTGCTTGAAGTTGCGCAATAAGAAAATACCCCGACATACGGGGTATTTTTATAAGGAAAGCAAAACTACTTAGCAGCAGGTTTTTTGGCAGCTGGCTTCTTTGCAGGAGCTTTTTTAGCTACAGGCTTGACGGCCTTTTTTGCAGCTGGCTTAACTGCGGTCTTCTTGACAGCAGGTTTAGCGGCAGCGGCTTTTGGAGTAGTCTTTGGAGCGGCTTTTTTAGCTGCGGCAACAGGCTTAGCGCCAGCTGTTTTAGCGGTCTTGGCAAGAAGCGCCTTGCGACGTGAAGCGGTATTCTTATTAAGAACGTTCTTCTTTACGGCTGTGTCGATAGCGCTTTGTGCAGCAGAAAGAGTTGCAGCAGAGGGCTTTGCGTTGAAGGCCTTAACAGAATCTTTGAGTGCGCGCTTGGTAGCGACGTTACGCTCGCGGCGTACGATAGTTTGCTTTGCTCGCTTGATAGCGGATTTGATAATTGGCACGTGAGTTCCTTTGCTTAGTTTTGCTATATCAATCAAAGAGTGATTATAGAGGAAAATGAACAAAAAGTAAAGGGTCGGCCTATATTTATTGACGCTTTAAAACTCCTTATGCTATAGTGAGGCAAACGCGTCTATTTAAAAGGCAAAAAAGAAAAATATCATGGATGAAATAAAAGCGAAACAACAAGTCGTTGAAAAGATTAAAGAATCAACCAAGATTCTTGTGACCGTATCTGATAATCCGTCCGTTGATGCACTATCAGCGGCGCTGGCATTAACCATGCTGCTCGATAAGCAGGAAAAGTACGCTACCTCTATTTTCAGCGGTGAAACGCCCCCAGCTATCGCGTTTCTTGAGCCTGAAAAAACCTTCGACGACACCACCGATAGTCTTCGTGACTTTATTATCGCCCTCAACAAAGAAAAAGCCGATCACCTTCGCTATAAAGTAGAAGGGGATGCGGTTAAGATATTTATTACGCCGTACAAAACCATTATTAATGAAGACGACCTGGAGTTTAGCCAAGGTGACTACAATGTTGAGCTGGTGATTGCACTTGGTGTGGACAAACAGGAGCACCTTGATGGCGCGCTTGAAAACCACGGCCAAATTCTTCACGACGCTGCAATTATTACCATGACCGCTGGTGACCAAACCAGTGACCTTGGTGGTACCGACTGGCACGACTCGAATTCCAGCAGCCTGAGTGAAATGGTTGCCGGGCTTGCCGAGGCGCTTAAGGACGATAAGAAAAAATCACTGCTCGATGCACCCATTGCGACAGCGCTTCTTACCGGAATTGTGGCCGAAACTGACCGCTTTAGTAATGAGCACACCACGTCGAAGGCCCTCACTGTTGCCGCGACACTTATGGCCGCTGGTGCCGACCAACAACTTATTGCTAATGAGCTTCAAACGACGCGTAAAATTGAAGTAACCTCACCCGACGATACAAGTGAAGCGGTTACTGACGATTCAAAAGATGGTTCACTGGCCATAAAAAAGAGCAAAGATACGAGCAACGGCCTGGCAATTAGCCACGAGGGCGAAACCCTCGCCGACCTTGACCGCCGTGTTCGTGGTGAAGAAAAAGCCAAAGAAAAAGTAACCGAAGAAGTCGAAGCAATTCAAGAGGAAGCCAAAGCTGAAGAAACGGCCGTAGACGAGCCGGAAGATGAAGCTATTGAACCCGCTCTCGGTGGAGCCCTCAATGCCACAACTGAACTTGCGGCTGAAGATGCGCGCCGTGAAGCGGAAAACGATCAAAACAAGACGATTCTTTCACATTCTTACCTTGAAGGAAGCGACCCTGTAACGCCCGGTTCAAGCGATGTGAATGAAGCACCCGTGACGGGCGAAAACCTTCATCCTGTCTATGCCCTTGAAGAACCGCCAGTTGCCAGCCCCGAAGATCCTGTATCATCAGTGGCCGTTGGTGGGGAACGAGTTATTCAGCCACTCAGTGAGCCTCAACAACCAGCCGCAAACCCAACACCGGCCGAGCTTGGCCTTCCATTGCCACCTCCACTCCCTGATTTCTCTCAACTGGGTGCAGTACCAAGCGCGCCAGTACCAGCGATTCCCTTGGTACCGACAGAGCAACCCGCAATTCTTGGCGATATTTTGGCACCAGAACCTGTTAACCCCGACCTATTAAATGCTGTTCCGGCACCAAACACCGCCTACGCATTTCCTGAGGAACCTCAAGCGCCGCAAGCTCCACCAGCACCCGCCGCCCCAGCTGACCCAGGTCAGTTCCAAATTCCGCCGCAGCCATAGCAAGGCCACGGTCACTTCAATGCTATAATACCTTCTGATGAATGAAGATAGCGTTATATTAGTCGATAAGCCAGCTGGCATTACCAGCTTTGGCGTTGTGGCGCGTGTCCGCCGCCGACTTTCCCAGCAACTTGGCAAAAAGGCAAAAGTGGGCCATACGGGCACACTCGACCCATTCGCAACGGGCCTTATGATTATTGTGACTGGTAAAGAATGCCGCAACGCAATGAACTATTCAAAACTCGATAAAGTATACGAGGCGACCTTTCGCCTTGGCCAAACCAGCTCCACCGGTGACCCAGAAGGGGAGCTCACTAATGTCTCCGACCTGAAGCCCGCCAAAGAAGCCGTAGAAGCCGCCCTCGTGCAGTTTAGAGGCGACATAACCCAACGCCCGCCCATCTTTAGTGCGATTAAGATTAATGGCCGTAGAGCCTACGATTTAGCACGTAAAGGCGAGGAGTTTGAAATCCCCGTGCGACAGGTGACTGTCTTTTCTTTGGAGCTGCTTGATTACACGTACCCTGATGTTCGCATTCGCACCCATGTTAGCAGCGGCACGTACATTCGCAGCCTGGCAGTGGATATTGGAGCGGTGCTTAATACTGGGGCTTATTGTGTCGAACTTCGGCGCACGAAGGTTGCTGCGTTTGATGTGCGCGATGCTGTGGCGATTGAAGTTTAGTCTTATGGATTTCGAGGCGGCAGTGTTATTCGTGAAGCTGGCATAATAGGTCCGTAGTCTACGAAGCGATCGGCATTTCCAAAGCGGGCATGGAGAGCCTGGTGAAGTTTAATTGATGATTCGAGGTTATCACCAAGTTCTCGAATGATCTCAGGATCCTTAAGGGCAATCGTAAGGTTAAGATATGCGTTCTCAAGTCCCGTCTGTGCATTGAATCCATCTTGACGCAGCGTATCATTACCACTATCCATCATCGTATCAACGCTACTCATGATAGTGCTGATGTTGTCAGCGTAGCTCTTTATAGCTATGAACTTAAGGTTAGGGTAGTTCTTAGCAGAGACGCTACCAAGGGTAGTCGCGATACTCGTGTTCATAACATCCTCTGAGGCACCGGCGAGGTTTGGATTCGCCTGAAGGTCAAATCCACCCTTTGCCTTCATAATACCGTTGTTGCGTATCAACATGGCTGAAAGGTGTTCCTGGTTAAAGTGCTCAGGGTCCATACGCATTTGACGGATAAGTGGAATCTGAGCCTCTTTACCGATAATTTCCATGGCAGCCTGAACGAGGTCTTCCGAGTCTGATGTATCACCCTCGAGACGGCCCTTGATGAGTTCCATCGCGTATCCGAGAGTTGTCTTATTGCTGCCCACAGCTCGCTCTTCAAGGAGGTCCTCGTTTGCAGAGCGTGCCTTGCTGACGATGTCATTTAGCGTTGCAGTTGCAGTCGCTTCAGCGCGAACGCCTCCGTATTGGTCAACGCTTCCAGCGGTATTAAGCAGTTCTTGTGCGCGACTATCTGGGCGCTTCTTCATGTTTCCATTCTCGTCTTCGTAGCTCTCTTTTGCGGTAAATGCTGTAGCGATATTTTTCTTTTGAACATTTCCAGCCGCAGCAACACCCTGTGCTTCGGCGGCAAGGTTTTCAACATCGCTTGTCATTGCATCCATAAGGTCACTTAATTCACCAGTGCGTTCGAGCCCTCCAGTCTTGTATTCCTCAACAACACGGTTAAGTGCTGTCTCGCTAACTTGAGCGGCAAGCTTAGCCTGTTCGCTTCGAATCTTCTCAAGGTGAAGTTCGGTGCCTACTGTAGCCTTTTCATCACTCATGTATTGAGCAGCGAGAGACTTAGCGGTTTCGGCCGACATTTTAGCACCTTCCAGTTGAACACTCGAAACGTTAAGGACCGTACCAACGGTCGCGCGGTCGCGGTCGAACATAGCCTGTACGCGGCTTTGGGCGGCTTCAGCGTGTTCTTTGCTGGATTGAGCAAATACGGCGGCATTGGCGAGCCCGACGTTTGGCGTCACACCAGCGCCGTTTTCAAATTTCAGGCTATCAATATGTGCAGTGTAGCGGTTCTGCCAGCCTTCGGCGTTAAGCTTGGTAGCTTCAAGACGCTCCGCTGCAGCTCCAAGTTGCGTAGCGCGGAAGGTTCTTTGCTGGTTGAGGTAGGCCGCCAGGGTTTGCTCGCTTGCTTGAGAGTTAGCTTTAGCTGTTTCAAGGCCCAGGTTACTTGCATTTAGGTCGGTACCACCAACGGTACGAAGCATATTGTAGTAACCAGCGACGTGTTGTTGCTGGGTTTCAAGCGCATCTTTACTTACCTGAGCGCGCCTTCCAGTGTCGTGAAGGGCGGTGCCTTGAACTGTCTTTAGGTGCTCAACATGGGCGGCGTGGTCGTTATGAATACGTTCTTTATGGAGGTCAACATTAGCCTTGCGTGCGGCAATTCCTTCATCACCACCGTATTGAGGGGTTTCTTCGTAGCGGTTTGTCGCAGCCTGTTTCCAGATATCGGTGTTGTCGGTAAGGCGTCGTTTGCGGTAATCGCTACGACGCACAGCAGCAGCACCCCAGCTAGCCGGGTTACGAAGGCGTGGTCCCTGGGCGATATTTCGTTGCTTAGCGTGTTCGGCACGTAGTTGGGCCGTGTTGCGCGTGCGGTCGATAATACCTTTCTTCGGGTTGTTGGCAATTTGTGCAATTTTTCCTAGCAAGCCACCACTTAACTTAAGGATAAGAGGAGTAATAACCAGCGGCGCGACTTGAACGGCAAGGCCGAACAATACCATGACGATATTATCGCCAGCGTTCTGGATAATAATCTGTCCAGCGAGTTGAGAGCCGCCAAACACGAGCGAGAAAGCAGGGAAGAACACGAGCATTGTCACGAACAAATCTTTCCACTTATCGAAATACTTCTCGGTATTTGGTAGAAGGTTCGCCACAAAGGCGAGCGGCGCGATAATCACAAGAATCAAGATAATCGCCTGACGAGCCGCCAAGATAACCACCACCAAGATAACGGTCAGCAACAGGCCAACCAGCAGTGGCATAAGAAGGTAGAGGCCACCAGTCGCCATGTAATAGACGCCCGCATACGCACCACCACCAGCCAGAATAAGCGTAGTGATTGTTGCCCATGGGCTGGTGAGCGATGACCCAAGGTTATCATTCGTGAGGTGGAAGACGCCTTCACGAACGCTGTTAAAGATAGACTGAACGGAGTAACCAAGAATATTTGAAACATCAATCGCCAGCGCGGCAACATAGAAGGAGACGTTAACAAGCACGGCCGCCACAATCAGGCGCGGAATCATTTTCTTTATACCGTAATTCGATACACCAATACTCGTCAGCTGAGAGTAGATAATAATAAGGAAGATAATAACGAACACAACGTTCGCGACGGTTCGCATAATATTCCAAGCAACGTACATGCTATTGCTCGAGTCGCCCAGAATAGGTGGTTGTGTCTCAATCATTCCTGCAAGAATGTTGAAGATGTTATCCATAGCATTGGCGAGGAACGTGCTGATTGGGCAAATGAACCAACCGACACCATCAACCGCACATGAAGAATTCGCGGTTTGCTGGCTTTTTTCTGTGAGCGAAAGTGTCTTTTTGTTCTGAGCATTAGAGAGCGTACTTTTATTAAAGTCAAATTCGACATATTCAGCACTGGTAGCGGTAGGGGGGTCCACTCCAGAAGTGAAGTAGATAATAAATACTTTTTGCGAGACGCTTGAACCGCTTCCGGTATTTTGGATAGGCGTTCTGAATATCGTTGAACCGCTAGGGATCGTTCCCGTCGGATCGCTCGTATCAGTGGAAGCAGTAAAGCCGTGATTATTATAAATAATAGAGTCACCACCCCAGTGAGCGTCAGTTGCTGCGTGGGCTGGTGTGGTGGCAGAAGCTATCCATAAAAGCGCCGCGACAATGACGGCGAGGGCAAAAGTTAAAATGCTTCGTACGGAGAACCCTCCGTGCAAAGGAAACCTCGCTAGTTCCATATGGTTGAATTATACCACGTAACAGATAAAAAGTCAATGCGTAAGCACTATATTTTATTATACAAAATAGACTAAGAAGCGAGGAGCTCTAATGTCTGCTCGCAGGCAAGGCCGCCGAACTCGGTGGCTGTTTGCTCAATCTTCGATACGCGCTCGACGCGCACGTCAATGCCGGTGAGAATCTTGTTCTCTTCAGCCTGCGCAATACGCTGAGCGAGTGGCACCTGCCAGGGAAGGTAACCGCCAATACCGTCTTCTGTATCGGCAATAATAACTATATGATGCCGCCTTCCAATCATTGCTGCCATCACAAAAGTAATTAATGCCTCGTCAAAACGCTGGCCAATTTCGCATATAATTTCATGTTTTCTTTCATCGGCGGTAGTAGTTAACACGTCCTGAAATGAGGTAGCACCAAGTGCACCGGGGACATCTATTTGACGAGCGACACTCAGCTGGATAGTATCAACCAGGCTGGCATACTCAATAACGAGCGGTTGTTGAACTTCCTGTGTTTGTACCAGTGTTAGTTGTTCTGTGTTTCGGACCATACGACACCTTTATGTCTTCAGTATACTCCTCAATTGCATAACGCAAGCGCTTATCTATTACGCGTTATACGGACCTCTTGAAAACTGTGCAAAACTCTGCTACAATACACACCTGATGATTACTGCAGACAATAAAGCCAAGGCATTCGCCCTGACGCAAACGCACAAAACCGACGTTGGTAGCCCTGAGGCACAAGCGTCTGTTTTGACAACGCGTATCAAAGAGGTAACCGAGCACCTGAAGGTCAACAAGCATGACCACATGGCTCGTCGTGGCCTCTTGCAGATGGTAGGACGCCGCAAAAAGCTTCTCAAATACCTTGAGAGCAAAGACTTCGAAGCCTATAAGGCCATCGTTGCAAAACTAGGACTCCGCAAATAGCGGGGTTCTTTTTTTATACCTCAACCTACCGCAGGGCGTGTATACTTTTTAGAGGATGAGTCGTAACGAGGATGCTAAACAAAAACTTACTACTAAGCAGCGCTTACGTGGGCTACTTCGTGTTGCTAAGGTAAGCTATCAAACGGCGCCAGTTATTTTGTATATCCGTGTGGCGAGTGCCGTGCTTGACTCGCTGTTACCAATAGCGACTACTTTTTTCGCTGCTCGTACTACCACCGAATTAGCCAGGGCCTATAACGGCGAAGCCGGGGCGGGGGAGGCGGCCATTATGTTTGTATTACTCACCGCACTATTAGGTGTAGTTACGACGGTGTGGTCTAGTGTGCAGGGGTATGTTTCACGCTTCGCCCAATATAAGCTTGAGTCGACTGTTACCGATCAGCTTATTCAGCACTTTTTGAGTTTGGACTATTGGCACTATGACGAAAAGAATACCTCCGACTTACTCGATAAATCTCGTCGCTTTTCATCATTTTTTTCAAATATATTTAATACACTCGGCTCAATTGTAACGGCGTTTGTGGGTCTTGTAAGTAGCCTGGTGGCCTTGGCTTTTGTGAGTTGGTGGCTGGCATTGCTGCTGTTTGTTGCTGTAGCCCCAGGACTTTATATTCAGTATCACTTATCAAAAGCGCGCACTGAACACTGGACAAAAAATATAGAGGGTCGTCGTCGGCGCTATAACCTCGAGTGGCAGCTGCTACAAATCGACAGTATTGCTGAAATCCGTTTGTATGGGTTAGTGCGCCATTTAATGAGCTTGTACCGAAAACTTCGCGATAAAGATGAAAAAGATCAAATTCTTATTGAGCGCCGCTTTATGGGTAAAGAACTCCTCGCGAATATTATTGAAGCTGTTGCCGAGGTCGTCGCTCTTATCTACGTAACCCTGCAAATTGTGGCCCACGCCCTTCCTATTGGACAATTTTTGTTTGTACAACAAATTATTTCGCGTGGGCTTGGTGGTATGCGTTCGGTTGCGAGTAGCTTCATGAATATAGATGAAGAACTTGTTAATTTATCGGCTTACGATATGTTTATGAACTTACCAACGCAAACAGCTGGTGCGCAGCGGCTTACGGGCACACCGAATACTATTGAGCTGCGTAACGTTACCTTTTCGTATCCTCAAAATAAAGCGGTTGTTTTGAATAACATTTCGATGCACATTAAAAAAGGTGAACATATTGCGATTGTGGGAGAGAATGGTGCCGGCAAGTCAACGTTAGTTAAGCTACTCCTTGGCTTTTACCTTCCCGTAAGTGGTGAGGTGAGTATTGATGGTATCGCTACCACTAAGCTCAATCTCGACAGTTGGCACCAAAGAGTGGGCGTATTGCAGCAGTCGGCGGCGCAGTATAGTTATGCCATCGCACGCGATAACGTCACTCTTGGTGACGTGGATCGGCCATTTTCGCAAGAACGGTATGATGCCGCGCTTGAAAAAGCTGAGGCAAAAAACTTTATTGAAAAATTACCCAAAAAAGATCAAACGTATATTGTGCAGTGGATGGAAAGTGAGGATGGTACCCCAGGTGTCGCACTTTCGGGCGGGCAGCAGCAACGTCTGGCGCTTGCTCGTAATTTCTACCGAGATAGCTCGGTGGTTATTTTGGACGAGCCTACGAGTGCCATCGATGCCCTGGCGGAGTCGCGTATTTTTAAACGGCTTTTTGATGAGAAAGATAAAACCATTATCACTATTAGTCATCGTCTCTCGACAGTTCGTCGCGCCGATCATATTTATGTTATTAAGGACGGTAGCATTGTTGAAGAAGGCAAGCATGCCGACCTTATAAAGAAAAAAGGCACGTACTTCACGCTTTTCGAGAGTCAGCTATGACGGTATGGAGTTCTGGGCGCGAATCAAGACTTCTTGACGATATTATTGCTGGCCGTAAAACTATTGAAGGGCGACTTAATAGAGATAAGTTCGCTCAGTATAAGGCGGGAGATATTGTTTTCCTTCGACGTGACAAGCGTGGCGATGATGGCATTCTTCGTGATGGTGAGCCAGATGCCGCGCGCGTCGAAGTTATCGCGGTTCGACACTATCCAAATTTTATTTCAATGGTAACCAATGAGGGGTACGAAAAAGTTATCCCATTTGCTAAAAGCGCCCAAGAAGCAGCTGACGAGTATAACAAATATTATTCAGCAACTGACCAGGCCCAGTACGGCGTGTTGGCGGTTGAAGTTCGCCCCATATAAGTAATTAGATATGAACGAGCCCCGCACCCTTGGAAGGATGCGGGGCATTCACGTTCACGAGCGGGGCGCACGGTACCTCTGGTAGTACTCAACCCAGGAGTACAACGATGCACCAACGGCCACAGCGAGCAAGGCAAACTTGCCCTTGCGAACGGCCGGCGAGTCGCTGGGGATGAGTAGCGCCGCGGTTGCGGCGCTCTGCAGTACCATTGACACCCGTCCGCTCTCGATGGCGGATTCGACGGTGTGGTCACGGCGCTGGGCCTTGAGCTTGAGGGTGCCGACTGCCACCTCGCGCGTCGAAAGCACTAGCGTCGCGGCAAGCAGCACGACAAGCATCACAGGGTCCTTGCGTCGCTTGGCGTCTGCTAGCAACGAAAAGAGCGTGATGAATATCAGCTCCTTGTCGACGATGGGGTCGAGCATCTTGCCGAGGTCGGTCGATCCTTAGATCTTCTTCGCCATCCAGCCGTCGAGCTTGTCCGTAGCGGCCAGCAACGTGAACAGGATGAAGCCAGCCAACCTGAGCTTGCGCGATCGGCTCAAGACGAGTGGCGGAAGCCCGAGCGTTCCGACCATGCGAATGGCCGTCACGATATTGGGTGGGTTCTTCCAATCCCGTCGCACCATGTCACCGAACGGAATCGTGCCGAGCGCGGGTGAGTTGTCCATGTCATACCTCTCTCGTAAACGTGAAGTGCGGGCCGCGCTCCACCTGCGGTCATGTACCTACCGTATCACGAAACCACCACCTCTGTGTAGAGTCGTTTGCAAAGAAGGCTCATTACAAACGCATAAAAAGTATTATACTTGTAAGCATGAACGCAGTAATGGAAGTAAAAAAGCTCACAAAAATGTACAGCGGCGTTGCCGCAGTGAAAGACGCTTCATTTGTTGTTGAAAAAGGGGATGTCATCGGTTTTGTCGGACTCAATGGCGCCGGTAAATCAACCACAATTAATTTACTTCTTGGTTTCCAGAAACCATCCGAGGGCGAGATTTTCCTCTTTGGTGAAAAAGTTATCATTTCTAACGCCTACAAAAGCCATCGCCGCATAGGCTTTGCCACAGGTGACATGAGCCTATTCGACGGCATGACGGGTCGCCAGTATTTACGGTTTATTGCAAGGTCATACGGACAAACGATAAATACGCCTGCCTTTAAAAAACTTGTTGAGCGTTTTGACCCCCAGCTCGATAAAGGCCTTAGTACGCTTTCGCGCGGAAATAAGCAAAAAATTGCGCTTATTGCCGCCTTTATGGTTGAACCAGAGTTGGTTATTCTCGACGAACCAAGCAGTGGTCTCGACCCGCTTATGCAGCAGCACTTCCTTGACCTTATTCGCGAAGAATCACAAAAAGGGACAACTGTTTTTATGTCCTCACATTACCTAAACGAAGTGGTTGATGTGTGCTCGCGCATTTTTCTCATTAAAAACGGCGAACTCGTTAAAGATATTCCAACTTCAGAACTTGAATCGTCTGCCGGTAAATTGGTTCGCGTGGTGACGAAAAATGAAGTGAAGCCGCCGAAATCAGCTGAAATAGTCGAGCGTGAAACGCGCGGTGATAGCCACGTGCTGCAGTTTGTATATAAAGACAAAGCCCTTCGCTTGCAGGAGTGGCTTGGTACTTTGCCACATCTTGAAGACCTCTCTATCACTGACCATAGTGCTGAAGCGGCCTTTGAAGATTTATACGAAGTGGAGACTGAGAATGTTTAATTTATTATTCAAAACCCTGCGCGATAAACGTTTTTTCATTCTTGGCTGGTCACTCGGCCTGATGTTCCTCGGCTTTCTTATGACGACATTTTTCACCTCGTTTAGCGGCGGACAAATCGATCAGTTGCTTAATAGTATGCCAAAGGCCCTGCAAGGACTGGTCGGTAACTTACAGGATTGGCGTGAATTACCTGGCTACATTGGCAGCCAAATTTTCGATATTCGTTTACCAATTTTTATTAGCATTCTTTCAATACTACTTGCCGTGAGCCTAACGGTAGGGGAAGAGGACAAGGGGCAACTTCGTACGCTCATAGCGCTTCCCATTAGTCGACGAAAAATTGTATTCGCCAAGTGGATTGCCATTGTTATTATTTGCCTGGTTGCCTCACTTGCGCCTGTTCTTGGTGTTGAGTTGGGCGTGATGAATATTCAAAAAAGCATCGATCAAGTGGTCTTAGTGCGCTTAGGCTTATTTACGTGGCTGTTAGTAACTGCCCTTGCAACGGTTATTTTTTCCGTCGGTATGTCCACTGGTAAGCGGAGCCTCACCACGGGCATCGCAATTATCGTAACAATTGGAAGCTTTTTGCTTACGACATTTTCTCAAGCCGTCGATTGGCTAAAAGACTATGAATGGCTATCGTTCTTCCACTATTTCCCAGCTGTCGATATAGCAAATGGAATAATTGAATGGGGAAACACACTGTTTTATGCCGTCTTTATTCTCGTTGCTCTTCTAGTGGCACTGGTGGTGTTTGCTCGTCGCGACGTGAAGACTTCGTAGTACCTAGAGCTCGTTATGTATGACGACTGGTTCGGCCCCGCTAATATGCGCGGCGATATCAACCTTGCTTAAGAAAACAGGTTTAATAAAGGTTGTTTTTGGATCAACAAATTCGCTACGCGTTAATTCTTGTATTCCATGCGTGGTGTCTTCAAGCCTCACTATTTCATAGTCCTCAGGGTTTTCAATATGGAAGAAAAGTTCAAAAAACTCTCGGTCATCCTCTTTGAATTGCTGAATAAAGAGTAACCGCCCAACTTTTGGTACAATGCCGGTTTCCTCAACCATCTCGCGCTGAAGCCCATCGGTAACCGATTCGTTGTCATCAAGTCCGCCACCAAACGTACCCCAATGCTCACTTTCGCCACCGTCATCTTGGCGAAATTTTGTTACTAATAGTTTTCCGTCACGGAAAATAATACCCCTCACGTTCGTTCGACGTGGTTTCATAATAAGCTCTCCTTATAAGTTGTTAGATATAGGTGAGCGCAAGTGGTTCGGCTCGTCCGAACGTCGACGCATAGCGGACCCAGCGGGTCATAGTAGGGCTATCATATCAGCTAGGGCTGATAAAGAAAAGGGTGTGTCGGTGGAGATTTATTGTGCTAGAATGGGTCATTATGTTCGAGGGGGAGAAGCTTCTACCAATAAAATATCAGTTCGAGACGGGCCTCAAGCAGGTGCGTGAAGAGCTGGTTGATGACATTATAGATGCTCAAAAACACTTTAAAGACGTCATCAAACCTAAGAGTGAATTCTCACATTCGGTGGTGACGCTCTGGCGTATGAGCGGTCGTTTGGCTGAATCGCTGAAATCTGAAGAAGAAGACGCCAGGGCAGTTCAGGTGGCGTTGTATCGCGCCATGATTTTTGGGTTTCAGGTGGTTGATACCATTAAAGTAGCGCCTATTGAAGCCGCATCTACGGACACTATAACTGAGGTTATCCAAACCGATGGGGCCGCCGAAACAATTCGTGAAGATGTTGCCAACTATCTTAAAACTCATCCCGGGCTTTCAAGCCTTCTCTTTACTTTTAGACCCGAACTTGACCCGACGTACCTTTATGGGCATCACGTCGAAACTGGTGCAGGCCTTGTGCTTATGCTTTCCGAGCAAGCTCAGGCGGAGCACTATGCTACAGTACAAACAACGAGCACCGAATTAATTCAGTAAAAAAGGAATACCCCCACATGGCATATGAAGGCACACAACTACACAACTTTGAACCGCGCGGTGAAGTAACCGAACTTGAAATTATTGATGTTGAAGAAGGCACGGGTGAGCAGGTCCTGCCCGGCGCCACTATCACCGCACATTACACGGGTGCATTAGTAAAAAACGGCATTATTTTTCAAAGCAGCCACGATTTTGGCGATGCAATTACGTTTGGTTTAGGCCAGGTTATTTCTGGCTGGACAAACGGTGTTCCCGGTATGAAGGTGGGCGGCACGCGCCGGCTTATTATTCCGGCCGAACAAGCCTACGGTTCTTCAAGCCCCGCATCAAACATTCCCGCCAATAGCGACCTCGTGTTTGATATCGACCTGGTGGCAATTCCAAAAAACGGCTAATAAGCCTATGCTTGCGCTGCGAGTTTTTCAAGACTAACATAAAAGTCAACAAGGGAGAATTCACTATGGATGCAGTAGGAAGTGGCGACATTATCAAAGAGGACGAAAACGCAAGGACGAGGATTGTCTTGGGTGACGACCCACACCTCCTGGCCCAGCTACGTGCTAAGTTGGCAGAGTATCATGAGCGTGAACGCAACGGGCCCGATATGACCTATACGCACCCTGAGTACCAAGCTTTTCAGCAAGGCGCGGGAATGTTTAAGGCCAAGATTTTGGCCTATGTTCTTGGCTTGGCTGAAGAACGAGACACGCAAGTTCTACCAATAGAGCTTGTCGAAGTGGCGGAAGCTTTTGAAGCACTGTATGGATATGACCTTACAGCTGTCAAAAAAGCGCCCATTATTTTCGATTCACGCTATGGCGTTCACTGTCACAACCAAACGGAACTCCTTGCGCAGGGCGGTGAGCTTGGTCTTGCCTTCTCAAGTGCTTACTGGATTATTCGCTCATATACTAATGGCGAAATGGGCGGTACGGGAGGTGGCACTGGGCTTCCTGAAGTAGACGTTTCATAGCTCTATTGACATTGACAAAATAAAGCGTAAGTGGTATATATAAAGATAATTATGACCGAACAAAAAACAAACCCAGAAGAATTACCTAAATCTCGTAAACTAAACTTTTTAGATACCGCGCAGGCCCAGGCTTATTATGATGAAAGCTACCTTACGTGGGAGCACGAAGACGAGGTACTCGCTAATTGGGAGCAGCTCGTTGAATTAGGTGCCACTGTTGATATTGATAGTTACGTCGCTCGCCAGATTCGTGATGAAGAAGGTGAGCCATACGAAGAGGATGCCGAGGGGTACGGTTGGATACTGAGAAATTTAGACCGTCTTCGTGCTCTCAACCCGACCCTTCCGTTATTAACCGACCCTGAAGTGTTGAAGGCAGAAATATTTAAAAAGGGTTACGCATGTATCTTTTTAGAAGATATGAGGTATGAGGGCCTTAAGCCTGTCTTTTGCGACTCTCTTGATGCTGCTGTTCGGTTTGGTATTAATCCTCAAGAGATTGCTGACGATATTTTAGCTCATGACGATGAGCCATATATGTTGCTGGAAGAAGTGATATTGAGGCAATTCGAAGGCTATGGTGTCACTATTGACCCAGCCGCCGTTCACGCTGCTGAAGAGGCTATTGAGGCTGAACGAGCTGTTAGGGAGCAGCAAGAATCTGGCGATGCTTCACAGGGGTAACTCTGTGCTATAATAAGCGGGTAATTAATGTGCGGAAGGTGATAGATGGGGCAATTTGTGGTCCACAAATTATCGCACCTGTTACTCTTCGCATGAACAATAAGGAGGTTCCCTCATGCCAACAATCAATCCGTATGGCAAGGACATTATTAAGGTAACGACCGAATTTGAAGGTCGTCCATTAACGTTGGAAGTGAACCGTGTTGGGTTTCGTTCAACAGGTTCCGTCATGGTGACCTACGGCGATACTGTCGTGCTCGGTACTGCACAAGTTGGCACGCGCCCCGTTGTGCTCGATTATTTCCCGCTCAGCATCGACTATGAAGAAAAGTTTTATGCAGCTGGCAAAATTAGCGGGAGCCGTTTCATCAAACGTGAAGGTCGCCCATCGGATGAAGCGATTCTTATTGGCCGTCTTATCGACCGCCCAATCCGCCCACTATTCCCTAAGGGATACCGCCAAGAAGTGCAGGTCGTTGCTAGTGTACTTAGCCTCGATCCAACCTTCCGTCCCGACACTATCGCTATGATTGCCGCTTCAAGCGCCCTCATGCTTACTGGTACACCATTTGACGGTCCTGTTTCTGGCCTTCGCATGGGCCGTGTAAACGGTGAATTTAAAGCCTTCTTAACCCCTGAAGAGCGTGAAGCCTCAGACCTCGACCTCGTTGTTGCTGGTATTGAAGGTGGTATCACTATGGTTGAAGCGGGCGCAAACGAAGTAGCGGAAGAAGTTGTTGCCGACGCACTTGCCTGGGCATACGAACACTACCAACCAGCAATTGCCCTTCAAAAAGAACTTGCCAAAAAAGTCGCTCCTGCTGAGCGAGAATATACGCTTGTCCTTCCCGACGAAACGCTTCAGGAAATTGCCAACGTGTGGGTTGACGGTAAGCTTGGCGATGCCATCCGCAAGCCATACCCAGAGCGCAACGAACTCATTAACCAACTTCGCTGGGCTTTCCACGAATCAATGACCGTTAACTACAAAAAAGAACACGGCGAAGATGCCGATTACCGCGCCGTTCACGACAAGTACGATGAAGCCTTTACTGCCGCGCTTCACAAAGATGTCCGTAAGGGAATTGTTGAACACAAAATTCGTCCAGATGGCCGTCAGTTCAATGAAGTCCGCCCACTTTCAAGCGAAGTATCGGTCCTTCCTCGCACCCACGGTTCAGCTATTTTTACCCGTGGTCTTACCCAAGGGCTTAACATCGTTACCCTCGCACCACTGAGCTACGCACAAATGGTTGATACTATGGAAACTAATGACGGCGAACGCCGCTACATGCACCACTACAACGCCCCAGGCTACACAGTAGGTGAGGTACAGCGCCTTGGTTCACCAGGACGTCGCGAAATTGGTCACGGCTACCTTGCCGAGCGTGCGCTTATTCCAGTGCTTCCAGAAGCTGAAGACTTCCCATACGCTATCCGTAGCGTTACGGAAATCATGAGCCAAAACGGTTCAACCTCAATGGCCGCAACCTGCTCAAGCTGCCTCGCGCTCATGGATGCCGGTGTGCCTATTAAGGCGCCTGTCAGCGGTATCGCAATGGGCCTCATCATGGACGGCGACACAGCCAATATCCTTACCGACATTGCCGACGCTGAAGACTTCGCTGGTGACATGGACTTCAAGTCTGCTGGTACTGCAAAGGGTATTACTGCACTACAAATGGACATGAAGGTTCACGGCTTGCCAGTTGAAATCCTTAAGGAAGCACTTTTGACCGCCAAGGTTGGCCGTGCTCACATTCTTGAGAGCATGCTTGCAACGCTTGCCGAACCTCGTAAAGAACTCAGCCCATACGCACCGCGTATCGAGAAAATTAAGATTAATCCTGAAAAAATCGGTGCAGTCATTGGTAAGGGTGGGGAAGTGATCAACAAGATTACCGCTGAAACCGGCGCCGAAATTGACATCAAGGAAGACGGCCTCATTACTGTTGCTGGCTCCGACCCTGAAGGTATCGCCCGCGCTATTGAATGGATCAAGGGTCTCACAACCGAACCTGAAGTCGGTACAATTTACGAAGGTAAAGTCGTTACCATTAAAGACTTTGGTGCATTCGTCAACATCATGCCAGGCGTCGACGGAATGGTTCACATCTCTCAACTCAGCAACGAACGCGTCGAGCGAGTCGAGGATGTCCTTACCGAAGGCCAAATCGTGAAGGTGAAGCTTATTGGCATTGATGATCGCGGGCGCTTGAGCCTTTCGCTCAAAGAAGCTAACAGCTAACCTTACTATGAATAAGCCGCTGATAGTTCTTTTCGTGGGTATACCGGGGTCTGGAAAGACTACGTTTGCCCGGCAAATAGCTCAGCGGCTTAATGCGGTTATTTTGTCGAGTGATGGTGCTCGTATTTCAATGTGGAAGACACGAGAGGCGATTGAGGCAAGTCATAAAACACCAGAAGAGCGACTTTATACGAACCAACTTACGTTTGGAGCTTTAAACTACGCAACAAGGCAAATTGTCAAAGCCGGCTATAACGTATTATTTGACGCAAATGCCAACTCTCGTAGTGAGCGTCAAGAAAAGTACGACATTGCAAAAGAGTTTGATGGTAATGCCGTCGTCGTCCGAATGAGAGTTCCGTACGAAGTTTCACTACGCCGCGTTCAAGAGCGAGAACCACTTGATGATCAGCGACAATTCGACGCAGAAAAAGCAGTTGGTATACTTGAGCGGTTTATGAAAGACATAGAAGAACCATCAAGCGATGAAAACACAATTTATATAGACGGTGAAGCGCCATTCGAAGAACAATATCAGCAGTTTATCCAATCGTATGAAAACTACTTTAGCTAAAGGTTTATCACTATGATTATCACCGCAACTATCAACGAAAAATCTTTCGGCGACAAAAGCCTTTTTAAAGACACGTCTTTTTTTGTTGATGATGGTGAAAAGGTGGGCCTCATTGGGCGAAACGGCGAAGGGAAGACGACGCTTTTTCGTATGCTAACCGATGAGGACAAAGATTTTCAGGGTGAACTTCAGCTTGGCAGGGGTGTGCACATGGTCGCCACTCGCCAAGAACACCACGGCTTTGAAGACATGCCAGTGCTGGAATATATCCTGCAAGACCTGCCAAAGTTTGCGAAGTTAAAGCATATTCTCGACAACCACCCGATGATTATGGGCGACAAAATGCACCTCATTAACGAATATAGCGAGGCGCTGGAACAATTTGATTCACTCGGTTATTACACCATTGAAAATGAAGTGGAAAAAGTACTCGATTCGTTCCAGCTGGGTGGCCGAATGAATGATACGCTCGGTCAACTTTCGGGTGGGCAGAAGCGCCTTATTGAAGTGGCGAAAGTGATGCTTTCAAACGCGCAGCTGGCGCTTATCGACGAGCCGACTAACCACATGGACTACGTTGCAAAAGAAAAGTTTTTGCAGTGGATGACATCGGCAAACGATGCGATGCTGGTCATTAGCCACGATCGTGACGTGCTTGAAAAAGTCGATCGAATTCTTGAAGTAAAAGATCAAAAAATCCTTAGCTATAAGGGTAATTATAGCGATTACTTGCGCCAAAACTCATCATCAACTGGCTCGATGATGAACGAGTATGAACTCACACAGCGCCGCATTATTAACTTGAAAGCGAAGGTCATCGAGTACCAGCGTTACAAGGAAAAATCGCGCCACCCAAGTACGATTCAGCGATTTAAGCGCCTCGAGCAACAATCACGTGATGAACTCGCGAGGCTTGAAAAAACCGAAAAACCAACCTTTTGGGTCGATCGCGAATCAGTCCAAGATATGGGTCTAAAAACGGGCGAACAGTACAAAAAATTCAAAGCTAAAAATATTAAGCTTCACGGTATTAGCGGCGAAGAAGGTTTTAGTCGTCTACTCGTTAATATCTCCGGCCTTTCACTTGGCTATGATACACCGCTCTTCAAAAATATTTCTTTCCAAGTTCGCGAAGGCGAAGTTGTTGAGGTGCGTGGCCGAAACGGTGCTGGTAAGACGACTATGATTAAAACCCTCCTCTCAACCATCCACCAAAAGCCATTTTCCGCTACTGTGTATGACGGTGTTATTGATATTGATAAGAAAATTCGCGTTGGTGTCTATGAACAGGAGACGTCGAGCGAATTGATGGAAAAAACGCTTGCCGAAGCAATTGAATACATTTTTTTGTCGCGTGGCCTCAAAGTAGGGGATACGAAAGTGCGCCAGCTGATGGCCGATTATCTGTTTACGCAAGGCGATGCAAATATCCCCGTTAAACAGCTCAGTGGTGGCCAAAAAGCACGGCTTCAGCTCATTGATATGCTTGCTGATAGCCCGTCGTTGCTCGTGCTCGACGAACCAACGAATCACCTTGACCTTCCGAGCATCGAAGAGCTTGAGCAAGCGCTCAAAAACTATAGCGGCGCTATTTTGTATATTTCGCACGATACACATTTCCGCAAGCAACTCGGTGGTGATGTCGTGCAGCTTTAGCCAATCGGCTGGTATACTATCAATATGTACGATTCTTATTCTGGTCAGAACCCTGTAGCGCCACAGCCAACACAAAACGTTACGAAGCCTTCCGGCCGAGCTAACACGTGGGGCCGCGTTGCATATATAAGTTTATTTCCAGCCTGTTTCCTTGTTCCGCTTTGGATTATTCTAGGCGGGCATGGTGGCTGGGCAATGCTCATCTACATGGTGACGCTCGCGCCGTTTACTTTTTTGTATTTTATCGTGACGTATGCGCTGGCCAGTTTTGGTCCTCGAAAATATACGCTCAGTAGTCGAGCGGCGATTACCTTAGGTGTCTATTATGCGGCGATTTTCCTCCATATCATCTCACTTGTGGACGGTGGGGATACCGCTGAAAGTATTGGTTCACGACTAACGGGCATGGGGATTCCTGAAGCGGTGAGTACGTCCCTCTCGGTACTTTCAGGGCTTATCGTAGTGGCCTCAATGGTCTTACTTTTTGTATTCTTGATCATGGATATTGTTGTCGCTCGAAAATTAAAACGTAATCAAGGGGCATCTAATGAAGTCACTCCCACTATTTAATATTAATACGGCAACGCCTCGGGCTAAAAAATGGCTGCTTTTTGCTGGTATTTCCGTGGTCGTTCTTCTTGGAATCTTCATGGTTTATGCCATTCTCGTCACACCTTCAAAGCAACCGTACCGCGATGCATTAGCCGAATATAAAAATGTCTACAATGCCAATGTTGCCGTTATGGTGGCAGGAACATCACTTAACGCCAGCACGGCAACCGACCAACAGTTTGCCAAAAGTACTGAAGCGGTGAAAACTGCGCTCACTGCGCTAAAAACCGAAAATGAGGCACTCGGAAAAAAGACTGTCCTAACAAGTGGCGAGGGCAAGGCGCAGTACGATGTATTTACGAATAAATTAACGGCGTATCTTGCATTTAACACCGACATGCTTACCTCTATGCAAAAAGTTCGCCCCGTTATTTTTGCCTGCTCGCAAAACATGGCAAATATTAGCGAAAATACAGCCGGTGTGGCGGCAATGCAGGCTTGTTCAACGAGCTTGATTGCGCTTGAAAGCGTACCAAATAATGACTACCAGGCCCTCGTTCAAACTTCGCAAAAACTATATGCCGATTTCGCGATTAACCTGCAAGCAAAGGCAAATTTAAAAGATGCTAACGGTGCAGATTCAGCGCAGGCGAAAATACTTTCCGACGAACAAGACAAAATTCTAGAAGAACTTAACACTGCCAGCAAAACTTTTTCAACCGACCTTCAAGCTCACAAACAAACAGTTGATATTACTGACGCTGCCATGGCCCTCGATCGCTACTTAAGTGATAAATCGAACATTTTTTAGGGAGAACTTTGTCGTGGACACCCAATCACAACTTGACCACCTCGCTCGCGAGATTATTGAAAAAAACATCTGCCCCGAGCTCAAAGCGCAGGCGACACAGCTGGTGATGGGGGACGGCAACGCAAACGCGGACATCGTGTTTATTGGCGAGGCGCCTGGAAAAAATGAAGATATTCAAGGAAAACCATTCGTTGGCGCGGCCGGTAAGTTTCTTAATGAAATGTTAGCCCAAGCAGGGATGGAGCGCGGCGACGTCTACATTACCAATATCGTAAAATACCGCCCGCCAAACAATCGTGACCCACTGCCAGAGGAAAAAGCGGCTTTTTGGCCATATCTTTTGAAACAACTGCACATTATTCAACCAAAAGTGGTCATTACCTTGGGTCGTCATAGCATGGAGTATTTTTTACCAGGTATGAAAATTGGCCAGGTGCACGGCGAACCGAAGCGCATTGCTTTCGGTGATCACAAGATTGTTATCATGCCCCTGTTTCATCCAGCCGCCGCACTCTATAACGGCAGCTTGCGCCAAACGTTAATAGACGATTTTCTCAAAGTTCCTGAAGTTATTCGACAAATAAACAAAGACGTTTAAACAGCACCAACAATAGCGCGCACTTCGTCGAGCTTGACGCGTGCAATTGCCTTTGCTTTTTCGGCGCCCTCAGCTAAGGTGCGGTCAATCTCATCAGGGTTGGCCATTAATTCGTTGTAACGGTCACGGTATTCACCAAATTGAGTTTCAAGCACTTCAAGAAGCTGCGCTTTTACTTCGCCCCAGCCAATGCCGCCGGCTTCAAGGCGCGCTCGCAGTGTTTCGGTTTGCTCAGCGGGTGCGAGGCTCTTGAAAATATCAAAAATAACACAGTTTGACAGGTCTTTTGGCTCTTCTACAGCAGTAGAGTCGGTTGGAATACGGTTGATGACCTTCTTCCATTCCTCGGTCGTCGCAAAGAGGGGAATGATATTACCGTAACTTTTGCTCATTTTGCGGCCATCAACACCAGGTACCGCTTCAAGCTCTTCTTGAATAAACGCTTCAGGAAGCACAAAAGCCTCGGTGTTGTATGTGTGATTAAAGCGCTGCGCAATATCACGGGCAATTTCAACGTGTTGCTGTTGGTCTTTTCCCACGGGAATAAGGTCGGCGCTATAAAGAAGAATGTCTGCCGCCATAAGAACAGGGTAGGTGTAGAGCCCCATACTCACGCCGTCGTCACGGTCACGACCCTCAACGGTGTTGCCGTCAACGGCGGCTTTGTAGGCGTGAGCTTTGTTCATCCAACCCTTAGGCGTGACGGCGTTAATAATGGTTTCAAGTTCAAATACTTCAGGCACAGCAGATTGGCGGTACATAATTGTTTTCGACGTATCGAGGCCGCAGGCAAGCCAAGTGGCAGCGATTGAACGGCTTAGTTCACGAAGTCGAGCCCCGTCCTGGACGGTGTTTAACGCGTGATAATCAGCAATAAAAAGCAGCGACGTATCGTAATCGTGCGCTCGCTGAATGGCTGGCATAATGGCCCCTAAAAAGTTTCCAACGTGTGGCGTTCCTGTTGGTTTGATGCCGGTAAGAAGTGTTTTTGAACTATTCTGCATAGCAATAGTGTACCACGAGGAGCTAAGACGACACGAGACCTGTATTGATATATGTCACACTCTTTGCTATAATAAGATTACTTTCAAGGGGAATTCAGTATCGTCCGATCAAACCCCGCCCTTTATGTACGAAATTATTAAATGTTAACCAAAAAAGAAAGCTTCTCGAACACAGGCTTCGTAAATAAGAAAGTAAGCCTCCGAAAGAACTCTTTTAACAACAAGGAGAAAAAACAAATTTATGGGTCAACAAAGACTCTCAACTCCCAAGGGCGATGACGCCTCAAAGCAACCGCGCAACAACCAGCGCCCAAAACAAACTAACACCGTGCTTGCGAACACCCAAACCCGTCGAGGGGAAGTGTTTCGCGCTCAGCGTCGCACCAGCGACGATGTTAACGCTCGTGCCTCACAGCACGTCATTAATGTACCGGTAAATAAGTCAATCTATAACGGGTACCACGGCCGTCAATTCAGTATTGCCGACCAAAAGAAGCAACCACGTAACCCAGCACCGCGCCTTCGCGTCATCCCAATTGGTGGTGTCGGCGAAATGGGTATTGGTAAGAACATGAACGCCATTGAATATGACAATGAAATTATCATCGTCGACATGGGCTTCCTGTTCCCAGGTGCCGACTACCCAGGTATCAACTATATCGTGCCAGATATAACCTACCTGCTTGAAAACAAGCACAAAATTCGTGGCATCGTCTTTTCTCACGGTCACCTTGACCACATTGGTGCGGTTCGTCACTTGCTTCACCAACTTCCAGCGCCCGTTTATGGTTCAAAGTTTACACTTGCCATGGTGCAAAAGAACATGGAAGAGTCAGACACCGATTACGAGCCTGACTATCACATTTTAAACCCAGAAGCGCACGACCGTGTTCAAGTTGGTGACAACTTTAGCATCGAGCTCGTCCGCGTGAACCACTCAATTCCTGACGCCACCGCGGTTGTTATCCGTACCCCAGAAGGGGTCGTTATCGATAGTGGTGACTGGCGTATGGAAGAAAATCCTGTCGATGGCCTCAAGTTTGACCTTGAACGCCTCACTGAAATTGCCACGAAAGAGGGCGTCATGCTCTTCATGAACGAATCGACCAACTGTGAGTCAGAAGGTACCCATACACATGGCGAACCTGAAATTGGACAGAGCATCGGCCAAGTGATGGAAATGTACGGTAACAGTCGTCTTATTGTGAGTTGTTTCTCGAGCCAGCTTCACCGTATGCAGCTTATTTTGAACGAAGCAAAGAAGCATGATCGTAAGGTCGCTTTTGCTGGTTATAGTATGATTCAAAACGTCGAAGTCGCGCTTCGTACAGGCATCATTACCGTTCCAAAAGACGTTATAGTAAAAATGGAAGACATTGTTAAGTTTCCTGATGGCAAGGTGACAATCGTTTGTACTGGTTCACAGGGTGAATTCAGCGCTGTTCTTAACCGTATGGCAACTGGTGCTCACAAGTTCATTAAAATTAAGAACAGCGACGTCGTTGTCTTTAGCTCGAACCCAATTCCGGGTAATGAAAAGTATGTTGTTCGTACTGTCGATGGCCTTATGCGAGAGGGTAGTGGCGTTATCCAAAATGGTAAAACCCACCTTACGGGCATTGGACCGCTTCACCTTTCAGGTCACGGCTACTACGATGACCACGTGAAGCTTATTACTGCGCTGAACCCAACGTTTTACATGCCAATTCACGGTGAATTTCACATGCTTGTTCACAATGCTGAACTTGCGGAAAAATCAGCTGGCATCAAGCGCGACAATATTTTTGTCTGTGACCCAGGCGATATTATTGAAATTAGCGATGGCCAGGCAAGAAAAGCTGGTCGCGTGCCAGTTGGTGGTATCATGTACGATGATTCAGGAGCTATCGTCTCTGAAGTCGTCTTAAAAGATCGCGTGCATATGGCCGGAGAAGGTATATTTGTCGTGGTCTTAACGATACAGCGTGGAAGCGGCCGCTTGCTCACCAGCCCTGACATCATTAGCCGCGGCTTCATTTACCTGCGCGATAGTGAAGAGCTTATGGGCGTCATTCGCCAGTATCTCAAGCAAAAAGTTGCCCGCACCTTCAGTGGCCGAAAAGTCGACCTTGATGTTGCAAAAAAGGAAATTAAGGACGAGCTCACGCACATCCTTTATGACCAAACTCACCGAACTCCAATTGTTATCCCTGTGATTAACGAAATTGGGAGTGGCGGGAAGCCAAATAATGGCGGCGATCGTGAACAGCAGGGTCGCGGCGACCATGCTCCACGAAACAACCAAGGCCAGGGTCAAAACCAAGGTCAAGGCCGTAACCAGGGTCAGGGCCGAGCCCAGACTCAGGGTCAAAACCCCGAGCAGGACCGTCCATTTATTCGACCCATGCCACAAACCTTCCCAGCCCCTGTTATACCCGATATCGATGTTGTCGAGCCTCGTGCTCGCATCGACAACCGCGGCTACTAGCTAACCGCTCTGTAATAAGTGCTATAAAAAGAGAGAGCCCCGCCATCGGCGGAGCTCTTTTTTGTGTGTACATACACTACACCAATGGAAATTAAATCCAAACCATAAGCGCCTCTTGCAAAATGTAGTAAATTTTGCTATAATATATCTATTCGATATCTGGCGAAAGCGCCTATAATAGATAAAAGTTATGGCTAAAAAGAAAAAACGATCAGCGGGTAAGAAGAAAACAGTCAACACAGCACCACAGCATGTGCTCCCTTCAGGGTTCTGGGCGCAAGTTGGTGCGGTTCTGCTGATTGTCTTTTCGTTGCTTATTATTCTTGGGTGGTTCGGCCTCGGCGGCCCCGTTCTTGATTGGCTTAACCAAATTACCGTCGCAACCATTGGCTACGGCGTGTACGTCGTACCAATCGTCTTTATCTATGTTGCTGTTGAAATTTTCCGCGCCGAAAATAACCGCATCCCATTTGTTATGAAACTTGCCACTGCCGTCGAACTCGTTTGGTTTGCTGGTTTATTTGGACTTCTAAAGAATGCTGACGGCAAAACAACCGGTGGCTTTGTAGGGGATACTGTCAACAGCGGTATGTTAATGCTCGCTAATTCAGGCCTGGCTGCCTTCATTTACGTTGTCCTCATCTTATTAACCGCGTTATTTATTACCCGTACGTCGCCGTTCACCATTATTAAGTCAATTTGGGATGTCACTCGTCGCGATAATTCAGAGCAAGAGCAAAATGTTAAGGTTATGCGTAATGCCGCTGCACTCGATGCGCCAAAAGGTAAGGGTAGCATGGCCGACTTCACCGTTAATGCTGGTGTCTCAACCCTTGATCCAAGCGAAATGGCGAATAAAAAAGGTACTCACCTTGGCTCACTCAAAAACAGTGTCGTCAAAGATAGGGCCGCCGAAGAAGGTGCCGCTCTTGTCTCTGTAAGCGACCCTAACTGGAAGTCACCAAGTCTCGATTTGCTTGAAAAGAAGCAAGCTCCTGCCGACGCCGGTGATGTGCAACAAAATGCCAAAATTATTAAAGACACACTTGCCGAATTCAACATTATGGTTGAAATGGAAGGCGCCAACATTGGCCCTAAGGTGACCCAGTACACGCTTCGCCCACCAAGTGGCGTCAAGCTCACTAAAATCACCCAACTTGAAACTAACATAGCTCTCAACCTTGCCGCGCAAAGCCTTCGTATGGAAGCCCCAATCCCTGGCCAAAAGGCTGTTGGTATTGAAGTACCAAACCGTAAAGCCGCCGATGTGCGCCTACACTCAATTGTTACCAGCAAGCAGTGGACAAGTGCCAACGAGCCGCTCGCTTTCGCTATTGGTAAAGATATTGCCGGCGACGCCGTGGTGGGCGAGTTGAACAAAATGCCGCACCTTCTTATCGCTGGACAAACTGGTTCAGGTAAGTCAGTGATGATTAATACGCTTCTTACCAGCCTTTTGTACCGCAATGCGCCAAGCGAAATGAAGCTCATTCTCGTCGACCCTAAGCAAGTGGAAATGGCGCCGTATGATGATATTCCGCACCTTATCACCCCTGTCATTAATGAGCCCGAAAAGACAATTAGCGCGCTGAAGTGGGCAGTTAACGAAATGGAGCGTCGCTACAGGCTGCTAGCTGAACACAAAGTACGTGATATTAAGTCATACAACGCGCTTGTGCAAAGTGGCCGAACCAAAATTATCGTTCAAGACGAAGAGGGCCACGAGCAGCAACACGAAAGTGGCGCTATGCCATACATTGTTATTGTTATCGACGAGCTCGCCGACCTTATGATGGTTGCCGCGCGCGACGTTGAAGCGCTCATTGTTCGCTTGGCGCAAAAGGCGCGTGCCGTTGGTATTCACCTGGTGCTTGCCACTCAGCGTCCATCAGTCGACGTTATTACTGGTCTTATTAAAGCTAATATTCCTGCGCGTATTGCCTTTACCGTAGCATCTCAGGTTGACTCACGTACCATTCTTGACCAAATTGGTGCCGAGAAACTGCTTGGGCAGGGTGACATGCTTATTACAACCGCACTGACACCGAAGCCAAAGCGTATCCAAGGGGCCTGGGTAACTGATGAAGAGGTGATGAAGATTACCGACCATTTGCGCCTGCAATCACCGCCACAATATAACGATGAAGTTGTCAGCCAGCCTGTTCAGTTGAACGGTAAGGGTGGTGTCATTATGGACTTTAATGCTAATAGCGACGGTCATGATGATATGTTCAAGGATGCGGTCCGTGTTGTTGTTGATAGTGGTAAAGCATCAGCGAGCTTATTGCAACGTCGTCTGCGCGTTGGCTATGCCCGTGCAGCCCGCCTTATGGAAGAGATGGAAGAACAGGGAATCATTGGCCCTGCTGATGGTGCGCGTCCTCGCGACGTCCTGGTTTCAAGCTTTGATGAGGTCTTTGGGGCAACCCCTGCGACCAGTGAAGAAGAAGATCTCGGCTAAATTGCCGATGAACTTCATTACTATTTAAAATTGCTCTGCCACAATAGAGGTAGTCTCCTTGCAAAAAGGGGCAACCTGCGGTATAATTACTACCGTTATTAACTCAAGCTTGCCGTCGTTTCTGTATTTGTTTAACAACAACGAAATGACACATGGAATGGGCAAGCATCCACTCAGCTCACCCACTAGGTGAATAGAGGGGATTCCAAAAGGAGACAACTAGTGAAGGAATACGAACTAACCGTTCTTATCCACCCAGATCTCGAAGCAGATTTGGAAACGCCACTTGCGAAAGTGCGCGACATCGTCACCAGCGCTGGTGGTACAATCACCCGTGAAGACAACTGGGGCAAAAAGAAGCTGCAGTATGTCATCCGCCGCGAAGAATTCGCTGTCTATGTATACATGGACGTTGAACTTCCAGCAGATGCACCACTGAAAATCAGCAACACGCTCAACATTACCGACGAAGTGCTTCGTTACCTTCTTGTTAAGGTAGACACTAAGGCTCGTGCTGCACTTGCAGAACAAGCTAAAAAGTCTGAAGCCTCAGAAGCAACAAAAGACGAAGCTTAGTTACTAAGTAATTCAAGCAATTAACGAGAGAGTAGAGGGGAGTACAACATGGCACGGAGCATTAACCAAGTTATCCTTATGGGACGCCTCACCCGCGACCCAGAGCAGCGCACAACCAGCACTGGTAAGACAATTGCAAGTTTTAGTATTGCCGTCGACCGTGGTGGCCAAGACGACGCCGCTGATTTCTTCAACGTCACAGCGTGGGAGAAGCTAGGCGAACTCGTCATGCAGTACCTTGCAAAGGGTCGCCGCGTTCTTGTACAAGGACGCCTTCGCCAAGACACCTGGGACGATAAAGAAACTGGCAAGCGCCAATCTCGTATCGAGGTTGTTGCAACCGACGTTACCTTCCTTGATGGCCCTAGTAGCGACAGTGGCGCACCTGCACAAGCCGGTGGCAGCTCAAGCTCAAATGCCCAGAGCACCTCAAAAGATGTCGTTATTGAAGACATCGATGATAAACCAATTGATTTAAGCGAAATACCTTTCTAAGCCCCTAAGCGCTAGAAAGAACAGGAGAAAACTATGATCAACAAGCGTATGAAGAAAGACACACCTGCCTTCTTTGACTATAAAGACGTCAAAACTTTGCAGCGTTACGTAAACATTTACGGTCAAATTGAACCAGTCGGAAAAACTGGTCTTAGCGCAAAGCAACAGCGTCAACTCGCCGTTGCTATCAAACGTGCTCGTCACCTTGCATTACTACCATTCGTAGCGCAAGGCTAAGAAGGGGACGGGTTTGGCTATGGCACAATTACAACCAACTGACCTGAAAAAAGGCGCTGTCATTCAAGTGGATGGCAAGCCTTTTAAGGTTATAGACTATAACCAAAAGGTGATGGGTCGTGGCGGAAGTATCGTTAACGTTCGTTTGAAGAACCTTATTGATGGTGCCGTTATCCCAAAGACCTATAAAGGCCAGGAAAAAATCGATTCCGCTGAAGTCACCAGCCAAACTGTGCAATATCTGTACAAAGATACCGATAATTTCTACTTCATGGACCCTGATAATTTCGAGCAGTTTCAACTGCCCACCGATGTCTGTGAAGATGCCGCTCCGTATCTCAAAGAAGGGGATAATTTGTCTCTGCAGTTCTTTGACGGGAGGGTTATTAACGTTGAGCTTCCAAAAAATATTCATCTTGAAGTAACCTATGCCGAAGCTGTCGTTAAAGGCGACACTACCAGTAGCGTTTTAAAGGATGCCACGCTAGAAACGGGCCTTATTATTAAGGTGCCAGCCTTTATTAAGACGGGCGATGTCATATCAGTTGACACAACCACCGGCGAATACCGCGAGCGTAAAAAGGACTAACCATATGGCCATAGAGCATCTTATGGTGGCAGCACCATTAATTGCGATCGAAGCGGGTGAAGAGTACGACACTCTTCCGCCACACCTTACAATTTTCCCGTGGTTTGAACTAGCCGACTCTAGGTGGTCTGGGCTTGATCAAGCGTTGAAGCACATCATTCAAGAAACAATGCAGCCAACGATTAATCCTACGTCGCTTATCACGGAAGACGACCTTCATACCGACGTCCATCGCGCCGTCCGCCGCCATGGTGGAAATTTCGACCCAATGTATGTGGGGAGCCACTGGCATGCACGCGTCATCGATGGTGATAAAGTCGGCGAAGCGCAACAACTCATTGTGCCTGATTTGGCTGTATTTCAACGTCGAAGTGCAGTAAGCAAGAAAATGGTACGAGCTATCTATAAGTGGGAAACGGTTTCAGTATGAACAAGCAACGGCTCGACATTGAACTCGCTCGTCGGGGTATTGTCGAGAGCCGTTCACAAGCGGAAAGCTTTATAAAACTTGGTAAAGTATCAGTCGACGGCAAAATTATTACAAAATCTGGGCAGTATGTAAGCGAAACGGCAGACATTGTCCTTGGTGTGAGTGAGCAGTATGTAAGCCGCGCTGGTATGAAGCTTGCCAGTGTTGCTGAGCTTCTTGGGGTTACTTTTACCGATGCCGTCGTGCTTGATGTGGGCAGCAGTACGGGCGGTTTTACCGACTATGCGCTTCAGCACGGTGCTCGTAAGGTATTTGCTGTCGACGTCGGTACAGACCAGCTTCATCCCCGGCTACGCGAAGACGCACGTATTGAACTTCACGAAAAAACCGATATTCGCGACTTTATCCCAAGTGAAACACCAGACATTATTGTTATCGACGTTTCATTTATTAGCCTTCGCGACATTTTGCCGCATCTCGCGAGAACTACTGCTGATAAGCACACACAAATTATGGCAATGGTGAAGCCTCAATTCGAAGCAGGCCGAAGCCAGACGAATAAGGGCGTTATAAAAAACGACAGCGTGCGTCGCCAAATACTCAAAGACTTTGAGCTATGGGCTAAGGATCTTTTTGTCATTGTTGATAAGCGCGATAGTGATGTGGCCGGTGCAAAGGGGAACCAAGAGCGGTTCTATCTGTTAAAAACGGCTACTTACTCACGTTAAAGCGGAATTCAACCACATCGCCGGGACGCATGACGTATTCGCGCCCCTCGGTCCGAAGCTTACCGGCAGCCTTCGCGGCCGCTTCGCTTCCAGCATCAATTAGGTCGTCAAAATCAACAATTGAAGCGGCAATAAAGCCTTTTTCGAAATCAGTGTGAATAACGCCAGCGGCCTGCGGTGCGGTGGAACCTTGCTTAATGGTCCATGCACGAACTTCTTTTGGCCCAGCCGTAAGGTAACTTTGTAGGCCAAGCGTGTGGTAGGCGACACGGGCGAGCTGGGTGAGTCCAGATTCTTTGACGTTGTAAGCGGCCAATAGTTCGTTGGCATCGTCGGTGGTAAGTCCACGAATTTCGGCTTCAAGCTTGGCGCAGATAAAGACGCTGTCGGCAGGGGATACGATATCAATGAGGTCTTTTTGGCGCACTTCGTCACCAAGAGCTTGTTCGTCGACGTTAAAGGCATAAATAACCGGTTTAGCGCTCAGTAGTTGTAGGCTTTGAATAACTTCTTTATTCAAATCTTCAACCTCTGAAGCAAGGCGGCCCGTTTCAAGTTCAACCTGAAGTTGTTTCAGCGTTGCAATGTCTTCGCGAAGTTTTGGGTTCGCTTTTGCTTCACGCTCCAGCTTTGGCAGATGGCGCTCAATGGTTTGCAGGTCGGCCAAAATAAGCTCAGTGTTAATGACCTCAATATCGGCAATAGGGTCGACCCTATTAGAGACGTGGGTGACGTCTGGGTCGTCAAAGGCACGCACTACGTGAACAATCGCGTCACACTCACGAATATTAGCCAGAAACTTGTTGCCAAGGCCTTCGCCCTTGCTTGCGCCAGCAACCAGGCCAGCAATATCGACAAATGTAACGGTTGCGGGAATTACTTTTTCAGCTGAATACATTTTTTGAAGAATCGCGAGGCGAGGGTCGGGCACGGCGATAATCCCCGTATTCGGTTCGATGGTAGCAAACGGATAGTTTGCCGCCAGGATACTGTTGTCGGTAAGGGCGTTGAAAAGGGTCGACTTACCAACATTGGGCAGGCCGACAATAGCTATTGTTAAACTCATACTATTATCATACATAAACAGAGGATATATACCAGCATCAGTCAGGGCATTATTCGGCACATTGTGCGTAACGCGTAATCAATACAACGGATGAAAATTACAAACTGGTTATGGTATGATATAACCATATGAATAAGAAAAAGGTTGTCGCTCTGTCGCTAGTTTTACTGGTTGTATTTGGCGGCGCGGGCTATGGCGCCTATTATTTAATAACCCATCCAGAGGGTAAAAATAGTGCTGATACATCAACCCCTCAGCTCACCGTATCAGAGCAGGTGCAACAAAATCTTGAAAAAAACGATAAGGCAAAGGCATTGTCGCTCGCTCAATCTGAATACGATAAGAATCAATCAGCAGAGAATGCCCGACTTCTCGCTCAAGTGAACATAGCAAGCGAAAAGTATCAGGATGCGATTACGGCACTTAATAGCGTCGGTGCAGCTAACCTGACCTACGACGATTATGGACAGCTCGCGGTTGCCTATGAGAAAAGCGGAAATGTGAAAGAGGCAGCCGCCGCGTATCGTAAGGCCGCCGACTTATGGCCAGAAGACAACTCACGTGAAGCTGAGACAACCTATTTACGCAACTATGCCAATTATCTTGAGGGCAATACCGATGGTATATAAAAGGGATATTAGCGTCGCCTCGGTGTTATTTCTGGCGCTGAGCATTTTTTCAGTTATTTTCGCACCAATAGCGCAGGCAGCAAGCTTTCCAGCTGCTAACAAGGGATATTTTGATGACAGGAAAAATTTAAACCCCGCCGCAGCGAGCCATGTTTTAGCAGACCCATATAATGACGGACAAGCGGATTCAATTCCTAGCTATATAAATAGCAAGGAAACTTTTGTTAATTTCATAGAGGCAATTTATAGACAGCAGAGGTATGCTGGGAGGGCACCGATAAACACTGCCCACAATAGGATAGGCGCGGCATTCATTATCCAGACAATGCGCTCTGACGGCACAAACTACGACCGCTCACTCCCTACTGACGCCCAAGTTGCAGATTGGCGTCAAAAGGTGCTTAATTATTCGGGCACTATTTCGTGGAACGTGCCTACCGCAGGTCTTATTACCAATTCCTCTCCAAATTCGTACTACCAAAATAGTGATATCGGTTGGCACAATAGCGCTGGTAGTCCTTCACCAAACGGCCTTATAATATTTTATGATACCAGTGGAAATATCGACTACATGATTAAGCGTAACTGCGCTAACCCTATTGGTAAGCTTGATGGTATTCAAAGCTCAAATTGGAGCATTAGCGCGTCAAGTAGCTCAAATATATCCACGGCAAAACCCGGCGACACTATTCAGTGGACCCATACGCTTACAAACGATGGACCAACCGCAACGAGTACAAATGTTCACAGCAACCTAGGCCTTTCGGGGTTCTCAAATGGATGGGGAAACCCAAGCGTTGAATACTCGGCAGGTGACAACGGCGCTGGCACGGCTAAAGGTGTTATGAGAACGCTCACCAACTACGCAACGTATACCGTGACGCAGGATGATGTTGGCCATTCACTTTGCGAAATGGTGCGATTCGACCCTCAAGGCTCGAGCGGCGCTCGTAACGGTGCGGGTAATACGGTGTGTGTCAGCGTGCCGTATAACTACACGCTGACACCAGGCGTGACCATTCCACAGACCGAGGTCGAAGTGGGTAATACCATCACCGTCCAGGCGGGCGTACAAAACAGTGGCCCAACAAAAAGCAAGCCGACTGATTGGCAACTCTCATATATTACCGCACCATCTGGTGTGGGAATTCCGACGGCTGCAGATAACTCAAGCCTTCCCTGTGATTATTACCAAGGCGGCGGCCGCGTATGTACGATAGGAACGTTTACAAGCGGCGGTGCTGGCACGGGCACGGGCGATGTGTTTAGTCCGCCGAGTTATAACTTTGCAAGTAGGCAAGCCGTCACGGCCGACTTACCAGTTGGTACACAAATTTGTTATGCGTTGTCAATCAGGGACCGTTCAAGCGGCTCTGGTCAATGGGCGCATTCCACGCCTCAATGCGTCGTTGTCTCCAAGCGCCCTGTTGTCAGAATAACGGGAAGTGACCTGATTGTCGGACGAGGCCTTTCTATTGGTTCGATTGTTAATACAAATGTTAAAACGGTGAGCGGAACGAGGTACGGGGCTTGGACGGAATATGGTGTTGAGGCGTCTGGCCTTGTAAGCGGTATGGCATCGGCATCTGGCTACGCTGGCGGTGTGACGACAACAAACCTCTGCGGAGTGAGTTACCTGACGTTTAGTAATAAAGTGGGCACATCGAGCTGTTCAGACGCAAAAATTGGTCAGTATACCTTTAAGGCTTCTGTGTCGACCATTGCCGGCCGCTTCCCAGCGGCGGCAGGAACGCAAATTGCTGGTGCACAGGATATCGACAGCCTCGCTTCGGGAAAAACCTACACAAACAATACTGCGGGTAATGAAATACTACTGACATCAGCGGTCAACGCAACCGTACCAGCCGGAAAGTGGGTTGTTATTAATGCCCCGAATGCAACGGTGAAAATTATGAACAACATTGTGTATACAAACGATGCGCTCACATCAGTTGCGCAAATTCCACAGGTTATCATTATTGCAAAAAATATTATCATTGCCGATTCTGTGTCGCAGGTTGACGCCTGGCTCATGGCGACGGGAACGGGTGCCGAAGGAAGGCTTAACACCTGTGGCGCGGGTGATCACGTCGATGAAACAACACAACTCACTTCAGCCATATGCACCACTAAGTTGACGGTTAACGGCCCTGTTGCAGCGAACCACCTTCTATTGAGGCGAACAGCTGGTGCGGGAACGAATGCGAACTCTGGCGATCCAGCCGAGGTATTTAACCTTCGCCCAGACGCGTATATGTGGGCGAGTAATCTTCAAGCCAGCACCTCAAAAGCGCAAACAGTGAGAACCACCGAGCTACCGCCACGGTACTAACTTCAATTAAGTCCCCCAAACTCCTTGCTTTTCCGCTTACGCTTTCGCTATAATGAGGGGCAATATGGCAGGACACGGCGTGGGCGACTTTTTTGCACTAGACATCGGAACGAATGCTGTTCGAGTTGTTCAGTTATCTCCGAGCGGCTCTGACGGCTGGAACCTGACGCACTTTGGGTATGCACCGCTCGACGAAAAAATTGCCAGCTCTTCATCGCCTGAAGCACAGCGAAAAATTGGTGAAGTTATTATGACCGCAGTAGGGCAGAGTGGTATTAAAACCAAAAACGTCGTTATTGGACTTCCTTCAAATAAGACATTTACCACAGTTATTGAAATGCCCGTCATGCCCGAAAACGAGCTGCGCAATACTATTAAGTATCAGGTTGACCAATATATTCCTATGGCAGTTAATGAAGCCAAGGTTGACTGGGCGCTGCTTGGTACCTCTCTTCATGACCCTAAAATGCAAGAAGTGCTCATTGCTAGTACTGCTAATACCTACGCTGAAGAGCGTCTTGAGTTTGTTGAGAGCCTTGGCCTTAACGTTATTGCCGCCGAGCCCGACCCCCTTGCCATGATTCGTTCATTGCTCTCATCGGGTATCCCTGACGCGCGTCTCATCATCGATGTTGGTGAACAGTCAACCGACCTCGCTATTACCTTTGGTGATTCCCCTCGCTTAGTTCGCACTATTCCTACTGGCGTAAAATCGCTGGTAAAAGCAGCCGTTCAAAACCTCAATGTTCAAGAAGATCAAGCTCGCCAGTTTATTTTAAAGTTTGGCCTTGCCCCTGACCGCCTCGAAGGTCAGGTATACCGTGCAATTGAAAGTACACTCGATAGCTTTGCCGTTGAACTCACGAAGTCAATTAAATTCTTCCAAACGCGTTATCCAAACACACCAGTAGGGGGCATTATGCTTTCTGGCTACGGTGCAGTTGTGCCGGGATTTGCCGAATATGTCAGCTCACGAACCGGTATCCAGGCGAGTATGGCGAACCCATGGCAAAAAGTTCGCGTTTCTCAACAAGATCAACAGCAGCTTGCAACTGTCGCGGCCGAATTCGCAACGGTGATTGGCCTGGCGCAAAGAAGGAATAAGCTATGATCGAAATCAACCTTATTCCAGATGTAAAACAAGAACTCATCAGGGCGCAGCACACCCGTAGCGTTGTTATTTCCGCATCAATTTTTACAAGTATCGTTGCCGGTGCGGTTGTTGCGTTGCTTCTCGTCTATATTTACGGTGTTCAGAGTGTTCGTAGTGTGTATCTTGATGGTCAAATCACCAGCAAGGGGCAATCACTTTCTAAGGTGGAAGATCTTTCAAAAATTCTTACCATCCAACATCAACTTTCAAGCATTTCTCAACTCAACAGCGAAAAAATCATGAGTTCACGCATGTTTGATGTTATGGCGGCAATTACACCGCCTAGCGACACGTCAATCGCATTCTCGCAAATAAATGTTTCACCAGGCGGAGTCGGCGGTACAACCACAGGTACGCAGGCGACGTCAACAACCGATGGCGGACAGGTTCAACTTGAAGGACAAACCGCAACGTACAATACAATGGAACTCTTCAAAAAGCGTATTGAGAACACCTCATTCCAGTACAGCGAAAACGGCGAAACAAAGCTTGTTGTACTTGCCTCGAACCTGAGTACGACAGACATGAGTTATGGCGAAGATGCCAATGGCAACAAGGTGGTGAGGTTTACCTTAACCTTCGACTATCCTGCAGAGCTCTTCTCATCGGCAACGACCGGCCAGCAGCTTGCCTTCAAACTGACGGTTAACGGTAACGTTACCGACTCATATCTCGGCATTCCACGCTTCACCCAACGGGCCAGCGACATACAGGGGGGACAGTAATTATGAAACAAGATAATGTAGCACTTCGTAAGCGGAACCAAATTGCTCAAGCAAATAAAACAATGTTCCTTTGGATTGCGATTGCTTCTGCGCTTGTCGGTACGGCTATTGTGGTGAGTATTTTCCTATTCCAGAAGCTGTCATATAACGAAAAAGTACTCACGGCCAAGCAAACGACCGTTTCAACGCTTGATCACAACCTATCGGTTGTTGACGGCCTGAAAACAGATATTCAAGCCCTCGACGCAAACAGTGCACTTATGAGTATTAAGGCTAACTCAACTGACCAAGCCCTCCAGGTTGTGCTTGATGCGCTTCCTTCCGACGCAAACTCTTTGGCACTTGGTGCATCATTACAAAACAAGTTGCTTGCCAATATTCCAGGTTCATACTCACTTGAATCGCTTCAGGTAACACCAGTGAACGGAGTTGAATCACTTTCAGACACCAGTACAGTTGATGCGTCAGGTACTTCGGCAACCACGGGCCAAATCTCATTTAGCTTTTCTGTAAAGGGCGATCAAGCCGCGCTTCGACAGGTCCTGCAAAACCTCGAGCGATCCATCCGCACCATTATTGTCACGCACCTTACTGTTGAGACACAGTCAGATGGCCTTTCTATGGCTGTTGAAGGTCACGCCTTCTATCAAACTGCGAAGTCAATTGAGTTAACGGAAAAAACGGTACCAAACAAATGAAAAAAACCGATATAGCAATGATTATCCTTATCGCAACCATTTCAGTGATGGTGGCATTCTTCGTCACGCGCTCAATTCTTGGTTCTCCAAGCAGTGAAACCGTTAAAGTGAAAACTGTTGAAAAAATCGATTCCACAATAACACCTCCAGACACCGCAATCTTTAATGATAAGGCAATTAATCCAGCGATCAAGATTGAAATTAGCGATAGCGCTTCAAAATAATAGGGGTGAGTAGTGGCATTATTGACCGACGACATCCAAGAAAAACTCATTAAGCTGCTCGTAGACGAGGGGCTTGTTGCAGCTGATGTCATTACAGCCACAAAAAACCAGTCTGCTAAAGAAGGCAAGCCGCTCTTTAGCCTCTTGGCCGACCAAGATATTATCGACGACGAACTCCTCACGCATGCTATTGCTCAAGTTTCAGGTGTTCCGTACGTAAACCTTGCAAACCTTTTAATTGACCAGAGCATTTTAAGTTTGCTTCCTGAAGATATCGCTGAGCGCTTTATGGCCGTGCCGCTTGCGGAAGTTCAAAACCGTCTTGCCGTCGCCATGATTGACGCTAATAACGTCCAGGCGGTCGACTACCTTGCTAATCGCATCCAGCGCCCATTAAAGGTCTTCATGGCCTCAGAGGCCGGCGTACGCCACGTTCTTGACCAATACAAGACCGACCTTTCGAGTGTCGACCAAGCGGCTCAGGCCTCACAGGCTGAAGAGAAAGCCGAAGAAGCGAACGATGTTAAGACGATCGTTCAAGATTCGCCAATTAGCCAAGCGTTAAGTAAAATTCTTGAGTATGCTGTTAAGTCTCGTGCCAGCGATATTCACATTGAACCGCTCGAAAATGCACTCAAAATTCGTTGTCGCGTCGATGGCGTGCTGCGTGAAATTATGCAGCTCCCTAAAAGTATCGAACCAGCTCTTGTGAGCCGTGTGAAAATTCTGGCTAACCTAAAAATTGACGAACACCGCGTACCGCAGGATGGTCAATTTACTGTCAAGGTTGCAAATAAAGAGGTTGACCTTCGTATCGCCATTAGCCCAGTTGTATGGGGTGAACAAATCGTCATTCGTTTGCTCGACAAATCCGGTAACAGTTTCGACCTTGAAGAAATGGGCTATGCTGGCCGTTCACTTCGCGTTATTCGTCACGGCGTCAAGCGTCCAAACGGCATGGTGCTGACGTCTGGGCCAACTGGTTCGGGTAAGTCGACTAGTTTGTACGCGCTTATTAAAGAAATCAAAGACGATACTGTTAATATCGTCACCCTGGAAGACCCGGTTGAGTATAAGATGCAGGGTGTGAACCAAATTCAGGTGAATGCTGAAGTGGGTCTCACGTTCGCCAATGGTCTTCGCTCTATTTTGCGTCAAGACCCCGACGTTGTGATGGTCGGTGAGATTCGTGATGGTGAAACGGCCCAGCTTGCCGTGCAGGCAGCATTAACGGGTCACTTAGTATTTAGTACACTCCACACCAACAGTGCCGCAGGCGTGTTGCCGCGCCTGCTCGATATGGGCATTGAGCCATTCTTGATTGCGAGTACGGTTAATACCATTATTGGACAACGGCTGGTACGCCGTGTCTCTAAAAAGCGTGAAACATATTCGTCGACTCCTATTGAAACGCAAAACATTATGGCAACCATTGGGCACCTGCTTCCAAAGACAAAAGAAGAGGTTGCACGGGTTTCTGCCGATTTAGGCTATAAAGACCTACCATTAGCAGGCCAAACCTCTTATACTTTAGTCAGAGGAATTGATACTCCTCAGACACCACACGGCTACAGTGGTCGTGCCGGTATCTATGAGGTGATGGATGTGAATGACGATATCCAGAAGCTTATTGTAAGCCACGCGACGAGTTCTGAAATTCAGCGTCTCGCCGTTTCGCAGGGCATGATTACAATGCGCCAAGACGGATATCTCAAGGCATTGTCGGGTCTCACAACATTAGAAGAAGTTAATCGAGTCACGTCGGATACGGCGTAAAGATAGGGTAGGGGATATGAATAATCAAAATTTACGAATCGAAGTGCTCCTGGAAGAAGTGGTCAAACGCCGTGCGTCCGACCTTCACTTGCAGGTAAGCTTGCCGCCAATGCTCCGAATTGATGGTCAATTAGTGCCAATTGCTGGCTTTAACCCACTGGATGAAGCAGCGGTTGAAACACTTATTTTTGCCATTCTTGACCAAGATCAGCGTCAAATCCTTTTAAAAGACAAAGAATTCGACTTTAGCTTTGCCTTTGGTACCCTCGGCCGTTTCCGTGTGAATGCCTTTCACGAACGCGGTAACCTTGCCGCCGCTCTTCGTCTTATTCCAAATGAAATTAAATCAATTGTTGAGCTTGGCTTACCACAGGTTGTCCTTGGTTTTGCCGATTTCCCACGTGGACTTGTGCTTGTCACTGGCCCAACTGGTTCCGGTAAATCAACAACACTTGCCGCCCTTGTCGACAAAATTAACACCGAACGCGCCCAACACATTATTACCATTGAAGACCCAATTGAGTTTACGCACAAATCAAAGAAGTCAGTGGTGGTGCAACGTGAAGTTCACTACGACACGTACAGCTTCTCGGCGGCGCTCCGTTCGAGCCTTCGTGAAGACCCAGATGTCGTGCTGATTGGTGAGATGCGCGACCTCGAAACAATCTCGGCTGCCATTACCATTGCCGAAACCGGACACCTTGTGTTCGCAACACTCCACACCAACTCTGCGGCTCAATCTATTGACCGTATGATTGACGTGTTTCCACCTCACCAGCAGCCACAAATTCGCGCTCAGCTCTCAAACATTTTAATGGCAATTGTCTCGCAGCGCCTTGTGCCATCAATTGGTGGTGGGCGAGTAGCGGCAGCTGAAATCCTTATCGCTAACCCAGCCGTTCGTAATATCATTCGTGAAGGTAAGTCACACCAGCTCGACGCTATTATTCAAACTGGCGCCGACCAAGGTATGCAAACCATGGACCGCACACTAGCAAGCTTTGTGCAGTCGGGCACGGTTACTTACGATAGCGCCCGTGAATTTGCCGTTGATCTCGTTGAGTTCGAGCGATTAATGAGAGGATAACAGGTGAAAAAGTTTAGCTACGAAGCCCGAGACCAAGCGACCAATAAAGTAGTAAAATCGACCATCCAAGCCGATTCTGAAACTGCCGCTGCTCGCTTGCTTATTAAGCAAGGTTTCGTACCGCTCGTCGTTAAAGAACAATCTGGTGACGGCAGTTTTCTATCGAACCTCAAAAATCGTATTACCACCAAAGACAAGGTCGTCTTCACCCGCCAACTCGCTACCCTGATTGGTGCTGGGTTGCCGCTCAGCCAAAGTCTTCACACGGTTTTAGACCAAACGCAAAACAAGCAGCTTCAATCAGTTATTCAAGATATCTCGGCATCTGTCGAGGGTGGACGTTCATTGTCGGAATCATTCGCGAAGCACCCGAAGGTATTTAGTGAGGTGTTTATTTCGCTCATGGCCGCTGGTGAGCTTTCGGGTACGCTGGATAAGTCACTTCAACGCGTCGCTTCTCAACAAGAAAAAGACGCCGCCATTTCAAGCAAAATTAAAGGCGCGCTTACGTATCCGCTCATTGTGTTGGTTGTTATTTTCGGCGTCATGGCTTTCATGCTCTTTACAGTAGTTCCCCAGGTAGAGAAGCTCTATAAAGACCTTGGTAAGCCACTGCCGTTTCTGTCGCAACTGATGGTTGATACGGCTAACTTCTCTGTTAACTACTGGTGGATTGTTATTATCGTGGTTGGCGCTGCAAGCTATTTCATAGCTCAATATTTCAAAACCGAAAGTGGTATAAAGTTCAAGGATTCATTTAAAATTAAAGTACCAATTTTTGGAAAGATGTTCGCAAAGCTCTATATGGCGCGCTTCGCTCGTACCGCTCAGACACTCCTCAGTACAGGGGTGAGTATGCTTGATACGATGACCATTACTAGTCGTGCAGTGAACAATACAGTTATTCAGGCAGCAATTCTTCGCGCAGCCGATAAGGTACAGGGTGGTAAGGCGCTTTCAACCGCCCTTGAAGTTGAAGATTCTATCGAGCTCCTTGTGCCGCAGATGATTAAGATTGGTGAGCAGTCTGGCCGTATTGATGAAATGATGGGCAAGGTGGCCCAAATTTACGAAGACGAGCTTGATGAGGAAATCCGAACAATTTCAACGGCGATTGAGCCAGTTCTGATGGTGGTGTTGGCGGTGGTCGCCGGTGGTATGGTGGGGGCAATTCTGTTCCCAATCTATAGCTTGGTCAACGGTATAAATATCTAGACAACGGGCACGCTGTAGGGTAGTATAAGCATAAGCGAAATAATTGTTCATCGAAAGGTGGGAAAACTCCAATGAACACAAAGCAAACAGAAAAAGGGTTCACAATCATCGAGGTTGTCTTGGTGCTTGCCATCGCTGGACTGATCTTCTTGATGGTCTTCGTCGCCCTGCCAGCTCTTCAGGCTGGTCAGCGTGATACGGCTCGTAAAAACGACGTTGGCGCAGTAGCAACAGCAGTTTCAACATTCACAGCAAATAACCGCGGAACGTTCCCAACAACGGATACGCTTGCTGCATATGCTAAGAACATTTCAACAAATTCAACCGCTCCAACGGTTGTAGCCTTTGCCGACAGTATTGGTGTTCAGGAGGGAGAAATAAAAGTTATTCAAAAAGCGAAGTGTGGTACAAGCGGCACAGTAACTACTACCGACGGCACGACTTCAGCAACGCAAACACTTAAACCTGGTACGAATAATCAATTTGTTATCATTACCTACCTCGAATCGGGTGGTGGTACATCGTTCTGCCAAGACTCATAGTAAGTATGCTCACAAAGAAGCACTCCATCGTAAGGGGTGCTTCTTCTTTTAGAGCCAAACTGATATTATAGTGCTTATGGAACAGTTTATTGTATATCTCGCGCTGATACTTACCGGTGCATGCTTTGGAAGTTTTGCCGGCGCAACTGTATGGCGACTGCGCGCGCGTCAGCTAAAATCTGATAAAAAAAATAAAGAAGTATACGACGCAAAAGAGTATAGTCGCCTGAAAAAACTTAACAATAAAGGCATTCTGCACGATAGGTCATGCTGCCTTGAGTGTGGCTATGAGTTGAAGTGGTTTGATCTTATTCCAGTTGTGAGCTGGCTGAGCTTAAAAGGGAAGTGCCGCGAATGTAAACACCGAATTGGCAAGTTTGAGTTGTTTATGGAGCTTGGTATGGTGGCGTATTTCGTACTTTCATACGCGCTATGGCCGGGAGGTGTTCATACAGGCCTCGAAATTGCACACTTAGTGCTATGGCTGGCCGCTGGCGTTGTTATGGCAATTCTTTTTGCCTACGACTTCAAGTGGTTTCTTCTGCCTGACAGCGCAACTATAAGCCTGGCGGTTATCGGTCTTGCGATTGTTGGCGTGTCGGCGGCGGAAACACAAGACATTAGCGGCACGTTGCTGACAGCGCTTGGTGCGGTGGCAGTTCTTGGCGGGCTCTATGCGGTACTATTTACGCTATCGCGGGGTAAGTGGGTTGGGTTTGGCGACGTTAAACTAGGCGCGGCGCTGGCGTTGCTTCTGGTTGATTGGCAGCTTGCTATTATTGCACTTTTCCTTGCTAATTTCATCGGCTGCCTCATTGTTATTCCGGCACTTGCTTCCAAAAAGCTCAAACGAACTTCTCGTGTTCCGTTTGGCCCAATGCTTATTGCCGGCACCGTTTTTGCCTGGTTTATTGGGTGGCCAATTCTCGATTGGTATCTTGCAATCTTGGGCGTGTAGACAGTAGTGCTTATGCTATAATGGGCGCAGATGGGCGCTCGTATTTCCTCTGGCTTCACAATTATTGAGACGATGCTGTTTTTAGCAGTCACCGGGCTTCTTATTATGGGCGCGCTTATTGGAACGGGCACGGCACTTGCCAACCAACGCTATAAGGATGCAGTTGAGACATTCAAGAATACGGTACAGACACAATATGCTGAGCTTGGCAGTGTCAAAAATGACCGCTCTGATACTTGGGCCTGCGGTTCGAACGCAAAGCCGGTTACGGGAACTGAATTTCGTGGCCAAAGCGACTGTTTAGTGGTTGGCCGCTATATGGTTGTTAACGGGAGTGATATTTCAATTTATACAGTGCTTGCTAATAAAAACGCGGGCGCAGCACCTAAGCCTACTGACGTTGCGACGTTGCACGATAACTATACCTATAATGTTGCCCCCGATGTTGAAAGCCGCACTATGGAATGGGGGACACGAATCGCTTGGCCGACAAGTGGTGGTGGCTCTCGTGCGCCAACAATACCGCCAACAGTACGAACAATCGGCATTTTGTTTGTACGCTCACCGGAGTCTGGTCGCATTTATACCTTTTCGGGTGATGCGATTCCAAGCGCACCAACCGCTATTAATAACGCAACATTTACCGACATGATATTTGCTGGTGAGACAATACCAGGACAAGGTGGCAGAACCCTTTGCGTCCAGTCGGGTGGTGGTATATTTGGCGGCGACAGGGCCGTCTATATACAAACGAGAGCTTCGGGCTCCAGCTCGGTAGAAGTACGCTCGAATAGTACTATCCTATCGCTTGGGGGCGATACCCAATGCTAAAACGCTCCCTCCAGCGTGGCCAGCGTGGCGATACGCTCATTGAAGTGTTGTTTGCGGTGACGGTATTCAGCCTCGCCGTTGTTATGTCACTTAGTATTATGAACCAGGGAACCGCAGCATCGCTTCGTTCGCTTCAAATCACTCTGGTACGTCAAGAAATTGACAGCCAGGCGGAAGCACTCCGTTTTCTTAATTCTGCCTATGTTGCAACATATACAACAGGTTATGCGCCCATTGCAGCCGATGCCTCCCCGGCCGCCGAATACTATCGAATTATCCAAAATATAAAGGCAATTGGCGCAACGTCAGTAAGTGCCTTTGGAAGCACTAGTGCGGTGTGTACCCAAGCCCCATCAGGGAGCTTTATTCTGAACGCGCGCTCAGCCCGCCTGCAGCCCTACGACGTTACGAAGCTGATTGATGCCTCAAGCTATGCGCAGGTTGTGTATAAGGCCGATGGTTCGCTCGATACAAGCCAAGGGCTATGGATAGAGGCGATTCGCTCAACCCCAAGTGGCGGCACGAGTTACACCGACTTCCATATTCGCGGCTGTTGGGGTGCGCCTGGTACTGACGTTTCGATGAACCTAGGAACAATTGTGAGGCTGTATGATCCAACGAACTAACCTCCAAACACAAGGGTTTACGCTTATTGAACTGATGCTGTCCATGACGTTTGTGGCGATATTGCTTTTGACAATCGCTATGAGCGTTATCCAAATGGGCACAATTTATAACCGAGGCATGGCTATAAAAGAGGTAAATCAATCGGCGCGTGATGTTGCTGATGATTTACGGCGTTCTGTTCAAGGGGCGGGCGTGTTTGCCATTAATACTAACGACACAGACACCACCGACTATCTCCAGCTGACAAAAACAGTTAATGGTAGCGTAGTACCGGTGAGTGGACGTCTTTGCCTGGGAAACTATTCTTACGTTTGGAATACGGCAACAGGTATTGAAACGAACTTTGTCGACCGTGCCAGGTATCTCACCTCAGCTGGTATTGCGGGCGATACGGTAAACTTTGTCAAAGTAGCCGATACAGGGAAAAAATACTGCGCGAAAGATGTTAGCGGTACATTATTAAATAAAAATATCCTCTATGCCGATATAGAGAATGCAACCGAATTAATTAAACCAGGTGACCATATCATCCATCTACTCTCATTTAAGGTAACGACAACCGATTCCGCGTACGACACAACAAGCGGACAACGGCTTTACCAGGTGCTGTACTCATTAGGAACGGGCGCGACCTCGACTATGACACTGACAAATGGCGTTCCAACCAGCTGCTTACCGCCAGATGATCCAAACTCAAACCTCGCTTATTGTAACGTTCAGCAGTTTGGTATTGTGCTGAGGGCAGGGAATACGGTTAACTAGGAGATATGAGAAGCATGAACAGCACACGACAAAGACAGTCAGGGGCAGTATCGTTGTTCATGGTTGTCTTCGCGATGCTTTTAATGAGCGTCATTACGGTGAGTTTCTTGCGAATTATGACCGCTGATCAGAGACAGGCCTCTGGTAACGACTTGGCGCAAAGTGCCTACGACTCGGCACAAGCCGGGGTTGAGGATGCGAAGCGAGCACTTATTTGGTACGCGGAGCAATGTAAGAGTGGTAATGCCGCCGCCTGTGCAACGGCGACGTCCAGTATCGCTTCGAGCACATGTAATGAAGCTATCCGAAAGGCAAACGGATGGACTTCCGCAGGAGAAATAAAGGTGCAACAATCTAGTGCTGTGGACCAGGGCACCGGAGAAAGTATCGACCAGGCCCTTGACCAAGCATATACCTGCGTCACGCTCCAACTCGACACCGATGATTATGTGGCCACTATTGGTGCCGACCAATCGGTGCTCATTCCTCTCGCCGGAAAGAATACGTTCGATACCATTACGCTTCAGTGGTTCAGTGAAGCAGACCTTTCATCGGCGACTGCTTCGGCCGCCCCCGACACAACCGCTAGTACGCCAAAACCTCTGTTAACGCAGTCAACCTGGCCAACGAACCGTCCATCAGTTTTGCGCACACAGTTTATGCAGGTCGGCCCAAGCTTTAAGCTGACTGATTTTGATTCAACAACCGCCAGCTCGCAGAGTAATGTGAACACTGTTTTCTTGTATCCATCGACATCCGGCGTAGCAAGCACTGTCCTGACACAGCGTGATGTCCGCGCCGATCCATCAGGCGCATCAACTCCAGCTGGTGCTAACTCGGCGCCCCTGCCAACAAAGTGCGTCGCCGCTATCCCAAGTGGAGGATATTCATGTAGTATTACGCTAACACTTCCTAGCCCAGTGGGGGCAAGTGACCGTAAAGACACAACCGCCTATTTGCGCCTGACGTCCTTCTACGTCGGAAGCCATGTTCGGGTTATGTTGGGTGGCACGCAATTTAACAGCGTGCAGCCAATTGTTGATTCAACTGGACGAGCCAACGACGTATTCCGCCGCGTACAAAGCCGTGTCGACCTCTACGACACGTCGACCTTCCCGTATCCCGATGCTGCTGTTGATGTAAATGGCAACTTCTGTAAAGACTTTGGCGTAACTGATACCAAGTACCTTCAGGGAACCTGCACGCCTTAACTAGTGTGATTCGCTGTGGAATTTTTCGTAGACATCTTTTAAATGTGCATCGGTAACGTGTGTATAAATTTGAGTCGTTGCGATGTTACTGTGGCCGAGCATGTTTTGAACGCTTCGTAAGTCGGCACCGTTCATAAGAAGGTCAGTTGCGAAGCTGTGGCGCATAGTGTGGGGGCTGACATGCTTTGTGATGCCTGCAAGGCGCGCATAGCTACTCACCATTCGCTGAATGCTGCGGGCGGTGAGGCGACGGTAGTCACCGGTGGTGTTTGGCTCGACATTTTTACTGTAGCTAATAAAGAGGGGAACGAGCGTATCGTTGCGCTCGGCAAGGTATCGCTCAACCCAATCGGCGGCCGTTTGGCTGATAAAAACCGGACGGTCTTTTTGGCCCTTACCGCGAACCATAAACTCGCGACGCTTCGTATTAACGTGGTCGCGGTTCAAGTTAACCAGCTCAGAAACACGCAGGCCACTTGAGAAGAGGAGCTCAACAATAGCTCGGTCGCGGAGGCCACTTTCAACCCCCGTATCAATTTCGTTAAGCAGGCGCATGACTTCATCGTAATGAAGAAAGGTGACTTGTTTACGGTGAATTTTTGGCAGTTCAATTTTATCTGGTGAAAGCGATACTATATCGCGCTTGGCAAAATACTTCAAAAGGCCGCGTAGCGCAATGAGGTGATAGGCCTGTGTAATCATAGCAAGGTCATCACCGTGGTCGTTTTTATGACGGTTTAGCCACAGGCGATATTTGCGAACAATTTCAGAAGTAATATGCTCGGGAGTAATATCGTCTGCAAACTCAACAAACCTATTGAGGTAGAATTCATAATTTTCAGCAGTTTTAGGCATACGACCACCTTCCACTTCAAGATGCTCGATAAAATCAAGAATATATTCAGAGACATACTTTTGGTGCGAACTGCTGGCGCTCATACTATAAGCATAGCCTAAATAGCTGGCTTAGGGTAGAATAGATAAAATGTGGCAATGGTTTGATGCAGTAATTCTTGGCCTTATACAGGGGCTTACCGAGTTTATTCCGATTAGTAGTTCGGGTCACTTAGTTATCGCGCAGACATTTATGTCGGGCGCTGGAGACCATTTATTTCTTGAGTTTATTAATATCGGTACGATGCTCGCACTGATTGTCTTCTTCCGAAAGAAAATTTGGAACATTTTAGTCGACGTTTTTGCAAATCGTAACTACCGCCTGGCGCGCAATATCCTTATCACTTCCATTCCTGCCGGTTTTGCTGGTGTGTTGCTGGCCAGTTTTATTGAGACGGCGCCGTTTTTCACAAGTGCCGTTGTGGTTGTGTTTACACTGGCAATTGTAGGCATTCTTTTGGTAGTTCTTGAGAAACTTCCAAAACTCTCACCGGTAGGAAGCGGTGAAAAGTTGTCATGGCAACGTGCGCTCATTGTTGGTGGCGCGCAAGTGCTCGCGCTTATTCCTGGTACCTCACGGTCCGGCTCAACTATTATCACCGGTCGCTTAATGGGGCTGAGCGCTACTGAGGCCGCTGAGTATAGCTTTTTGGCTTCACTGCCAATTATGGCAGGTGTGACTCTTAAGGTGCTCGCGAGTAATCACGCCTACCTCACCGCGAACCTCGGAACACTTGTCGTGTCTAACCTTGTTGCCTTTATTAGCGGCCTTATTGCGGTCGGATTCTTGATGAAATACCTCTCAAACCACTCACTCGCTGTATTTGGGTGGTATCGAATTGGGTTGGCTGTCGTTCTTGCGGCTATTCTTTTGATACAATGAGTATATACAGTTAACCATTTCAGATAAAAGGGGAATGACCATATGGCAGATGTCGAAAAGACGCTCGTATTATTTAAGCCGGACGCATTACAGCGTGGTGTTGTTGGCGAAATCCTGACTCGCTTTGAGCGTGTTGGTCTGAAAATCGTCGCAACCAAGATGATCGCGCCAGATCGCGAGCATTACTACAAACATTACGAAGAAATTGGTAAGATGATTACTCGCCGCGGCGAAGAAACCTTTAATATCACCCTCGACCTTATGCTACAGGGCCCCGTTATTGCCATGGTATTTGAAGGTGTCGAAGCAGTTGCGCTGGTTCGCAAACTCGTTGGCACCACCGAGCCAAAGTCGGCCGCACCCGGTACTATTCGCGGCGACTTCTCGCACATGAGCTTTGGCTTTGCCGATAGCGCCAAGAAGGGGATTCCAAACCTTATTCACGCCTCAGGTGACCCCGATGAAGCCGCCCAGGAAATTGGTCATTGGTTTGCAGACGAAGAGCTGTACGACTATAGTGTCCTGAACGAAAAGTTCACCCGTTAGTATTTAGTTAAGCGAATATTTTACAGGGAGAGTTGGAAACCTTGTGAGCGTGTACTTTTGTACGACCTCTGCAAGCCGAGCGAGATAAGGCGTTGAGACCCTTATCGACCCCGGCCTGAAGCCGTCTACAAAAGTACCGATTACGAGGTTTCCTCCTTCTTATCTGTTAAAATATTCATATGCCCCGGTAGCTCAACTGGAAGAGCAGATCCGTCCTAAGGATAAGGTTGTAGGTTCGACTCCTGTCCGGGGTACCAAAATTATTACTGCTTATGCTACTATAGGCACATGGCTACTACAAAAAAGACTCATCCACCAAAGAAGGCACCCGTCACCGTAAAATCAAAGAAAAAGGCGAAAGCCGCACCGCAAACATGGCGTTTCTACGTTGTTTCTGTTGGTATTTTTCTGGTTGCAGTGGCGACGGTTATTGTTATCGGCCTACTAACCTCAAGTTACATTGTTAATAATATGCAGAAGGCTCGCCTCGACCGTATTAACGGTATTTATACCAGCCTTCATATTGATGATACATATACTCTGCAGAAGATGAACGTATTTGGCGACAAGCGCGTATACGATTGGGATAAAAGCCGCAGCTATTCATCTGAAGTGGATTACCTCCATGGTGACACGGTAAGTAATACTGTTGCTCAACTCGATGCTAAGATAAAAGCCGCTGGTTTCATGTTTGTTGACGAACCATACCCAGGCTCGGTGCAAGTTCAATATCACTACAAATCGGCGGACGGTGAGTATATTCGTTTAACTGTATCGAGTAAGCCCTACGATGACGCTTGGCAATACGCCATCTCTATGGGAAAAGAACCTTCTGACAGTATTTTCTCAATGGATAAAAACGCCGGACCTGCAAGTGTTGTCATTAAGGTTAACCTCGATGATAACAACGAATAATCTGCTATACTGACAACAAGGATTTTGTATGTCAAAAGACAAAGAAACAGAAGCACGACTTGATTTTGAAGGGCAGCGCCCAGGTGAAGAACTGCTATTCGTTTTCCGCCGCCATATTATTGCCATGAGAAAAGGCTTCTATCTGTTGCTTATACCTTTTGCGCTCAGTTCGCTGCCAGTTCTTATTTGGCAAGACAATCTTGCGCTCCTTTGGTCGCCAGTTGTCGGGTTTAGCCTCGGGCTCATTCTGTTTTTTTATCACTGGATGATGTGGTATTTTACGGTGTACATTGTCACTACTCAGCGCATCCGACAGGTGACCCAGCGAGGCTTCTTTGGTAAGGACGTTGTTGAGCTACGTCTATCAAAAATCCAAAACATAAGCTATAATATACTTGGATTCAGTGGCGAAATTTTTGGGTTTGGTACAATCGTTATCCAAACGTTCGTCGGTGATCTTGTCATCCGTAACGTCCAGCATCCAGACAAGACGTACAACAAACTGCAAGACGCAGTTAATAATGTAGTTGAAACTCAAGGGGATTATGAAGAAACTATTATCTAAATTGCGCCGAAAAAAGCAGCCTCAAGAGCCTGCTGGGCGCATCACCACCGATACGCTTGCCGAACACCGTGAACAGGTATTAGCAGGCGGTCGTAAATTTAAGTACCCCGTTCAGTATCAGCGCCACAAGCTGGTGTTGAACACAATTATTATTGCCGTTACCGCTCTCATTATTCTTGTTGGCATTGGCTGGTACGCACTCTATTCTGCTCAAAATACGAGCGAATTCATGTATCGTGTCACCAAAGTTATCCCTGTTCCTGTCGCCGTTATTGACGGTCAGCCGGTGCGCTATAGCGATTACCTCATGAAATATCGCAGCGCCGCACATTACCTTATCGAAAAAGAACAAATCGACGTTCATTCCGATAGTGGCAAAAGTCAGCTTAACTACGTAAAAAGCCAGGCACTGCAAGATGCCATCACTGATGCGTATGCTGCCAAACTTGCGCGAAGCCTCGACGTTAAGGTAACCGAAGCCGATCTTGAAACATTCTTAAAACAACAGCGCCAATCAAGCGACGGGGAAGTTTCAGAAGCAACCTACAATGCCGTTATTAGCGATTACTATGGCTGGTCTCCTGAAGAATACCGTGAAGCCATGCAGAGTAAGCTTCTTCGCCAAAAAGTCTCCTACGCCACCGATGTTAAGGCTGAAGCCGTCTCAGATAGCGTTGCCGACGAGCTAAAGGCCAGTACCGATCTCAAAGCTGTTGCCGACGCACTTAATGCGACCAACAAAGACACTGTTAGCTATATGGCACCAGCATGGGTTCCTAAAAACAACCAAGACGGTGGCCTCGCTGTCGCCGCCAGTAAGCTGACGAGTGGCCAAATTTCTACTGTCGTTAAAACGACGTCTGGGGAAGGGTACTACTACGTGAAACTGGTTGAAAGTAACGATAAACAAGTTCGCTACGAATATATTCACGTTCCACTTAAAGAATTTGGTGAAAAGCTCGCCCAGGCTGAAAAAGGCAACAAACTTACCAAGTACATTACGCTCGAAGATCCTACGAAGCAACAGTAACGATAGGGGGCACACATGTTTACCGTACCTGCACTGCAGTATGAGTATGACGCGTTTGAGGGCGTCATTAGCGCGCAAATTATGGAGCTTCACCACGATAAGCACCATCAAGCGTACGTCGATAAATTAAATGCGGCACTCGAAAAGTACCCTGAACTTCAGGCTAAAACTGTTGAAGAACTGTTGCGCGGACTTAATACGTTACCAGAAGACATACGTACCGCTGTGCGCAATAATGGCGGTGGACACTATAATCACTGCCTGTTTTGGCTCTGGATGTCACCACAGGGCGGTGGACGCCCAACTGGGTCACTTTCGGATGCACTTATCAACCGATATGGAAGCTTCGAGGCCTTTACCGAGCAGTTTAGCGAAAAAGCTCTAGGCGTCTTTGGAAGCGGCTGGGTATGGCTCCAGCCAAATATGGATATTGTCACAACCCCCAATCAAGACTCGCTACTGAGCAGCGGTGAGGACGAGCCTGTGCTTGGCCTCGATGTCTGGGAGCACGCTTACTACTTAGATTATAAAAACCACCGTGACGGCTACGTTACCGCCTGGTGGGGAATCGTCAACTGGCCCGTCGCTCAGGAACGATACGAACGATTAACAAACCCTCGCTAGGCAAGGGCTCGTTTTAGGCGCATAAATACTGATGAAGCTCCGCGGGTCAACGCGGAGCTTCATCAGCTTAGCGGACCTACGGAGCGCGCGTTCCTTCTGGCTCGTCCAGTCGGGCGAGGCCCCGAGTCAGCCGATCGGCCTGCAGGAGACCGGCCGCGAGGTCGAGGTCCCACTTGCTGACGGCCTCGATCCGCATGATCGGGTGAGGCGCTGTCCACTGCAGGAGTTCCCTGAGCTCATGGCTAAGGAACTCGATGGGCGAGCTGTAGCTGATCTGGAGGTTCTCGCCGTGTTGCAACCCACCGACCCAGCTGCCGCCGCTGATGATGCTGTCGAGCAGCTCGGTGAAGATGTCGCTCACGGTGGCGCCCTTGGTCTCACAGAGCTTGTCCCACCACTCTTTGAGGTAGTGCTCAGGGCGCAGTATCTTCTGAGTCGCGCCGACAAGCTGGATGTAGATTGCGGGCGTCATCAGGTTGGTGGTGAGCGCCAGTTCAAGCGCCGACGACTTATCCCACCTTGTCTGCTCGACGACGACGAGGAAGATCGATCCACCCTCGGTGAATGTCACTTTCACGCCATCGCCCAGCTGCGCACTGGACAGGTCGATGTTGACCAGGTTGACGGGTGTGATATCAATGGGCATCGAAACTCCAAGGGGTGAGGTTTGAAGGAAAGCGATGAGGCGAGTATATAACCGAAACGACGGCTAAGCAAGCATAAACAATTTCAGGGCATAAAAATAATACCACTCACGTGGTACTAGAATTTTTCAGTGGGCCGTAGCGGAGGCATTAGTCAATTAACACATGGCGGACTATTTAGGCCGATTTCCTCGCTACCTCAGGATATACTTTTCGATGACGTGAGCCACGCCGTCATCTTCGAGTGAGCTCGTCACGTCATTTGCCAGTTTTTTCACTTCTTCAGGCGCATTGCCCATAGCAATGCCAAGCCCGACAGCTTCAATGAGTGGCAAATCGTTATGACCATCACCAACTGCCATAACTTCAGATTTATCATACCCAAGCAGCTTCATCACTCTTTCGGCGCCGTATTTTTTACTTGCGTGCTCATGAACAATTGAAATACAGAAGACATCCTCTTCGCTCCAGGCGCTTACGAGGTGAGCTGCAATGCCCTCAACGGCGTCAAGCGCCGCAATAATTTCCGGTGTCTTTTTGGTAGGAACGTCAACGACCAGCAGCTTATCAGTTTCTTGGGTAATTTGGGACGCTTCAGTTACCGGTTGTTCATCGCTACTGACGGCGTTTAGCACGACATATCCATAGGGGAGAACAAGGTTCAGTGTTTCTCGTGCGGTTTCAATAGAAAGTGACTGGCGAAAAACAGTTTCACCCGTTTCAAGGTTTACTATTTCTGCACCACCATTAAATACACCAATACCCGTGAGCTCCAAAGACTCAATAACGGCTTTTGTGTGCTGATACGGCCTGCCGGTCACAATACCGATATCAATTTTATCTCGCACCCGCCCGATTGCTTCAATAACTTTTTGAGAGGGGAGCGCATCTGCCTTCGATGCTACAAGCGTACCATCGACATCAAGGAGGAGTAATTTATACATGACTTTATTATCTCACAGAAGTAGCCTCGGATTATTCTCCGAGGCTACTTGTTAGTAAATTACCATTTATTTTTCAGACTTGGCGTATTCAAGACCGATAGCCATTTGCGACAAATCTTTAGCTTGTTCATCAGCAGGGAGTTCGTCAAAAGGCACGTCTAGGTCGCCACCCTTGGCCCACTCATTTCGTGAAAGCCACTCGTTGTGAATTCGGTTGCCTACTGACGTTCGTTGGTCTGGGTCTTGCAAATCGATATCCGGGCCTAAACTTTCAAGCAGGGTAGCGACAACTTCTCCGGCTGCTTTATTTTCCGCCTTCCAGTCTTCAGGCAGGTCTTCGTAGGGAGTGTTAGCGATATCTAATTCAGTTGCGCCGTCATGGGCAGCCGACCATTCGGCATCTTTCGTACTCTTAATACGTGGCTCAAAACTACCGTCTTCTTGAAGACGAGTTAGTTGCCAATCTTGGTGAAGAAGGGCAGCGATAGCTTCTGCGGTACTTACGGTTTCTTTTTCGGCAGTTGCTTCAAGGGGTATTTCTTGCTCAGACATTTTACTATGCTCGCTTTTTATTTTGGGTGATTTCTAAATAAAATACTACCACAAAAGTGATAGTATGTCAATTTCTTGGCGGGCCGTAGCAGAGCGAGTATGGAATTATTTTGCTCAGAAATGAGAATGCCCCTCGGGCATCTCATCTCCGAAGAGAAAGGTGCCTTTGGGGCTTGTGCCGTTCAGTGCTTCAGGCTGCCCATGAGGAGCCAGAAGAAGGTGAACAGCGCGTAGTCGTTGCCGATCTCGATGGTGAACTGCTGCTGGTTCTTGGCGTAGGGGCCGAAGACCCAGGCTGCGTCGAAGCCCTCGCAGTAGACCGCGTCGATCTTCTCCGTCTTGTTGAAGAGGTCGTAGAAGTTGTCGACAATCGGCTCGTCCGAGACGACGGTGACCTTCCAGTCGTAGAAGTTGTTCCGCATGACCAGCTCGATTCCCTTGGTGGGGTGCTTGAGGCGGAAGACGGGCAGCTTCACAGACTTGGAGTGGTGGGTGCTGATGACCCAGATGGAGTTCTTGATGAGCTCGATGAGGTCATCGGGGTCACCATCGATGCCCTTGATGAGCATGGAGCCCAGGGTGTCGAGGACGAAGCTGCACTGGTGGCCGTAGCCATCCTTCCAGAGCAGTTCATCAGCCGGTGAGTGATTGGGCCACCACTCGACGAGTTTGACGGGTGCGTCGAGTCCATCGAGTCTCGAAGCAACAGCGGAAGGTACTACCATGGGATACTCCTCTGAAAGAGAAAACTATCTACGGTTGGGATAAATATATTATAACAAAAAATAGACTAAAAGTCAATCTAGTCTATTAATAATATCTTGGCGGGCCCGACCGGATTCGAACCGGCGATCTCCTCCGTGACAGGGAGGCGTGATAGGCCAGCTTCACTACGAGCCCTCGTAATTGTGCGTTTTTTACGACGCGTTGCTTATGGCCTAAGCTCAAATGATGATAGCATTATTCGCCTGTTGTTGCAACCTCTGTTGGCGGTCTCTTTTTGTAAAGGGAAGGATGGTATATAATGAAGCAGGTAAAGCGGGGGCGCATATGCCGTTATAGCTCAGCTGGTAGAGCGGCGCTTTCGTAAAGCGTAGGTCTCCGGTTCAATCCCGGATAACGGCTCCATATTTTTATGTTAAAAACTAATCTTATCCAATCAGTCAAAGAACTTATTACCAACCGATACCTGACGGTACTGAGTATAATAATTGTTCTTTTGGCAGTATCTCTCAGCATCTATATTGGGGTCAAGGTTCATTCAAGCGATCTCCAGCTCGTTACCCACTATACGGCATTCGGTGTGACGCACCTTTACCGCGACCAGTGGTTCTATCTGTTGAGTTTCATCGGCTTTGCGATTTTGGCGGCATTTTTGCATATTGCCATTGCCATTAAGCTGTATCTTACTAAAGGCCACCCACTGGCGATTGCTTTCGCGTGGCTTGGTATCGGCGTTCTTATTTTTGCCTGGGTGACGGCGATATCGATTATCAATGTCTGGTCACCGGTATAGGGAAGGGATATGTCAAAGTACACAGAGGATCTCGAGCTTCCGCTCGGAAAGCGCACTAAGTTTTATCGTTTCTTTGAAATGGTCCCGGCTATCATTAGTTACGGGGCATTCGTTGTATTAATCGTGCTTTCGTTGGTTTCTCCGCTACTGGCGGCAATTTACCTTTTGCTTATCATTATTGTGTTGCTTGTGCGCGCAGTCGGTATTGTGTACCACACGCTGATGGGCCACAATCGCCTTATCAGGGCGCAGCGCGTCAATTGGGCGCACCGTTTAGCAGAGCTTGAAACGCCTGCCGAGTCATATGAAAAGCATAGTCTCACTAAACCTATAGGGTTTGGGATGGTGCAACATATTGAAAACCTCCGCCTCATCGCCGCCGATGGGTCAAGTGAGTACCCGTGCCCCTCAGATATGTACAACCTTGTTATTGTCGCGGCCTATAACGAGGGCTACGATGTGTTGGAGCCAACCATTCGGTCTCTCGTGCGCACAACTTACGATCACAAAAAAATGATTATTACGCTCGCCTATGAGGAGCGTGGTGGTGAAGAGATTGAAAAGACGGCCCTGCGCCTCGCAAAAGAATTTAAAAGTAATTTTCTCGCCTTTGAAATTGTGAAGCACCCACGCGACCTTCCTAATGAGGTTGTTGGTAAGGGTGGAAATATTACATATGCGGCCCAGCAGATGCGGAAATGGATTGACGAGAGGGGGATTGAATACAAAAATGTACTCATCACCACACTCGACTCAGATAACCGCCCGCACCACTCATACTTCGATTACGCGACCTACGAATACATCGTGAATGAAGACCGCAAACACCTGGCGTACCAGCCAATTGCACTGTTTCTGAACAATATATGGGACGTTCCGGCACCAATGCGCGTTATGGCAACGGGTAACACCTTCTGGAATATTATTAGTTCAATGCGCCCGCACATTATGCGTAACTTTGCCTCGCACTCCCAGCCAATGGACGCGCTGGTTGAAATGAACTATTGGAGTACTCGCACGGTTGTTGAGGATGGCCACCAGTTCTGGCGCAGCTACTTCTACTTTAACGGTAGGTATTCGGTGCACCCGCTCTACATTCCTATTTACCAGGACGCTGTGCTGGATAACACGTACCTGAAGTCGTTTAAAGCTCAATTTATTCAGTTGCGACGCTGGATGTACGGCGCGTCGGACATTCCTTATGTTGCTGAGCGTATTTTTACCAAAAAACGCACCGTGCCGTTTTGGCCAGGCTTTGTGTGGTTCATTCGCAGCCTCGATGGCTACGTGACAGCGGCGTCTGTATCAATTATTGTTGCTATTGGTGGATGGATTCCGCTGCTCGTTAACAGTAGTGCCTATCGCGATGTCGTCGCGCACCAATTGCCGGACACCATCGCCTTGTTCCAGCGCGTTGCATTAATTGGCCTTATTGTTATGGTATACCTATCGTTTAAGCTGCTTCCACCGCGCCCAGAGCGCTACAGGCGCAGCCGTAACTTCTGGATGTTAGCACAGTGGGTGCTGATGCCATTTACGGCAATTGGCTTCCTGTCGTTTGCCGCCCTTAACGCCCAGGCGCGATTATTCTTCGGCCGATACCTCACAAAGTTTGATGTGACGAATAAGGCGACTGTTGCCTCGCGCGCAGCCCTCAAGAGCGCGGCTAAAGAGGGTGAAGTGATTCGGGTGAGCGAACTGGGGATTGACCGTAACGAGAAATAGCTACTTTAGCCGTAGTACATAAATAAACCCCCATTAATGGGGGTTTATTATTAGCAGGCCTAACCTACATGGTAGGAAGGGGCGAAGAACTAAATAGTCCGTGCCCGCACTTCGCGTTTGATGTCTTGAAGTGTCTTATTGTATTCGAACCCGAGACTAAACCGTTCAAGTGACGATGATTTCTGGGGTGCGCTGACGGTGGTATTGTTGGTTTTAATCTGTTGAGTGTTACTCATGAATACATATTAGCATAAAGACGATAATTTGTCAATGGAACAGGTGAGGACACAAGATACCATGGATGATATGTGCTGTGATACATCGTCGTCAAACCGCTAGTGGAAAAGTGAGGAAGCCTGTGGGAAAAGTGTAGAAATAAAAAACACCCCCGTAAATGGAGGTATTGAAAAACAAATCTGGTGGGTCCTAGAGGATTCGAACCTCTCACCTCCTCAACGTCAATGAGGCGCTCTAGCCAAATGAGCTAAGGACCCGCAGTTTTATCTGTTTTATGGTAACAAATTGAGGGACTATGTACAAGTGTACGCCTAGGGGTGGGGTTGTGGTACAATCATAAGCAGTATGCGCTCTATTAAAATGCACGGCTTTACTATTGTTGAACTACTGGTTGTTATTGTGGTGATTACCATTTTAGCGTCAATTACCACGGTTGCCTATAACGGCATTACTGGTCGTGCAAAAGAAAGTGCCTTAGCGTCTAACTTATCGCAAGCGGCTAAAAAACTTGAAGTATATAAAACCACCGATCCTTCAACTGCCTATCCAGTAACCTATATTTCCGCCGATGTCTCCCAGCCAACTGATACGACTTATACCTACACTGGCGGCGCTACGTATTGTCTTGAGGGCACATACGGAGGCTTCACTTACTACGTTTCGCACATTAGTATTAATCCAACCAAAGGTAACTGCCCAGTGGTTCCTCCTCCTGATATTCAGACCATCACCAGCACTACCTGTCCAACCAGCAGAACTGTCACGGTTGATGCTCGTGATAACCACACGTATTGGGTTCAAAAGCTAGGCGATAACAAATGCTGGATGCTTACCAACCTCGCTTATGCCGGTGCCGGAGCTAATACCTACGGTGATGCGAAGGTCCTTGGTGATGGCACTGGTGGCTCGGCAACATACACGTCGCCTCGCTACTATGTTCACGCGAAAGCAAACCCAACTACGAGTCCAACGTTGCCTTCAACCTCTACAGACGCTGGAGCTACCAACTCGCAATATGGTTATTTCTACAATTGGTGTGGTGCAATGGGTGGCCAAGCAACGGCAGCCTGCGCTAACGCTACAACGCCAACCCCAAACACTGCTATTACGGTCTGTCCAGCCGGATGGAGGTTACCAACCGGCAACGGTGGCGAATTCACTGGCCTCAACGTAGGTGTTAATGGCGGTTTAACCAACACCGATGCCGGTCTGCGCACTTCGTGGCTAGGGCAGCGGGGTGGTTTCTGGGCTAACGGCTCATTTAGCAGTCAGGGGAGCTTCATTACTTACTGGTCTTCTACGCACAACGCAACATACGGCACTTACGCATATAACTTCTATGCCGATAGTTCCTACGTCAACCCTGTTGTCGGTGACGATAAGGGTGTCGCGTTTGCTGTGCGATGTGTTGCTAATTAGCCTTCGCGGGAATGTAGACGGAACCCTTCACGAGGGTGTATAATAACCCCTGAACACTGACGCGGCCCAACCATCCGCCGAGCTCCGCGGGCGTTTCCTGTGCGATAACGGGATTCACAAGTAAAAGTCCGGTGGAACCGTCTACGAAAACTGTAGACCCGAGACATGCGATCAATAGATTGAAATTCGTTTAAATCTAGTCGTCGCATGTTTTTTATTTTCTATAAATATATAAGGAGAAGAATATGAGCGATCTTCACGCAATGAGGCACAGCCTCGCACACATTACTGCCAGTGCGGTCAAAAAACTATGGCCCGAGGCTAAATTTGGCGTTGGTCCAGTAGTAGAGAACGGGTTTTATTACGATATCGACCTTGGCGAACGAAAAATTTCCGAGTCAGATTTCAAAAAGATTGAAAAAGAGATGCGTACAATTATTAACCAGGGCCAGGATTTCGAACGCTTTGAAATGCCGGTTGATCAAGCGATTGAATGGGCCCGACAAAACGGCCAGCCGTACAAGGAAGAGCTCCTCAACGACCTGAAGCGCTCAGGTACCACCGTTGCTAAAGACCTTGATGCTGCCGAGCTTGGCCTCGCTGCAAACGGTGATGCTGCTATTGAGAATGTGTCGTTTTACAAAAACGGCGAGTTTGTCGACCTATGTCGTGGTCCTCACGTGGCTAACACTAAAGAAGTCGGCGCATTTAAGTTGATGCGCGTCGCTGGTGCGTATTGGCGCGGCAACGAAAAGAACGCGCAGATGCAGCGTTTGTATGGTGTTGCCTTTGAAACCCAAGAAGAGCTCGATACTCACCTGACAATGCTTGAAGAAGCAAAGACACGTGATCACCGCAAGCTTGGAAAAGAACTCGACCTTTATACCGTTTCGCAGCTTGTGGGCGCTGGTTTGCCGCTGTTTACACCGCGTGGAACGGTTCTTCGTGATGTGATGGCGCAGTACTCTAACCAGTTACGTCAACGGTACGGCTTCCAAAAGGTCTGGACGCCACATATTACCAAGAAAGAGCTCTACGAGGCCTCGGGTCACTGGGCTAAATTTGGTGATGAGCTGTTTCTCGTAACTAGCCAGGAGACAAACGACAGCTTTGCCTTGAAGCCAATGAACTGTCCGCACCACACCCAAATTTATGCTTCACAACCGCGTAGCTACAAAGACATGCCGATTCGCTACCTTGAGACAACCACCGATTATCGCGACGAGAAGACGGGTGAGTTGGGTGGCCTGAATCGTGTTCGTTCGCTGACTCAAGATGATAGTCACGTCTTTGCGCGCCCTGACCAAATTGAGCAGGAAATTAATAACCTGCTGGCGTCTGCCCGTGAGCTGTACGAATCAATTGGTATGAAGCTGCGGGTGCGTTTGTCGTACCGCGATGACGGCGAAGGCTATCTTGGTGACGTTTCGCTGTGGGAATCTGCTCAAACTCAGCTCAAGAAAGCCGTTGAAGCAATTGGGCTCGATTTCTACGAGCAAACAGGTGAGGCGGCTTTCTATGGTCCAAAAATCGACTTCATGGCAACCGACGCAATTGGTCGTGAGCACCAAGTTGCAACCGTTCAGCTCGACTTCGTTCAGCCGCAACGTTTTGGGCTGACTTATACCGATACTGAAGGAAATGCTGCGCAGCCAGTCATGATTCACTGTGCTTTGCTTGGCTCAATTGAGCGCTTCCTTAGCGTGTTTATTGAGCACACCGCTGGATGGTTTCCGTTCTGGGCCGCTCCAGAGCAAATTCGTATCCTTACTATTAATGAGACCGTGCTGGATTACGCTAAGGACATAGCAGATTTCCTGGGCAAAGGAGTACTTATGTACCCAGTTCGTTACAACGAAATTCGCCTCACTATTGATGATCGCAACGAGTCGCTTGGTAAAAAAATTCGCGAAGCAAGCAATGCGAAAATTCCGGTACAACTTATTATCGGGCCGCGCGACGTTGAAGAGCATGTTGTGAGTGTTCGTACCCAACAGGGTGAAGAAAAAGTACCGTACGAAAAACTGTGGGATTTTTTGGTGGCCTTAACGCCAGGAGTAGCCGAGCATGACCAGCCAAACGCGTAAGACAATTGCTATCGATATCGATGATGTTGTCGCGATGACCACTGAAGCAGTTCGGGTATGGGCGAACGAAAAATCGGGTGCCAACCTGCAGACTGAAGATTATTTCCTGACTGAAGCTGACTACTGGAACTATTATGAAGCCGTATGGGAGCATCATGGTATTGTCGGCTTTAAGCTTGTCGAGTTCTTGGAAGGCATGGAGTACAGCCAGGCTCATATTGCTGTCGCAAAAGATGCCAAGCGAGTTATTGAGCGGCTGAAGAAAGACTATACCGTCGTGTTTATTACCGCTCGTCGGCCAGCTGGTAAAGACAGCACACGACAATGGCTCGATGAACATATTGATTCCACCGTTCCGCTATACCTATCGCTTAATCCGGTTGCGAATTCAGCAGCACAATCAAAAGGTGAGATATGCGCCGAACTTGGTGTCGACTTACTTATTGATGACAACGTCGACAATTGTCACAGCGCAATGCAACACGGCGTTGAAGCTATTTTGTTTGGAACGTACGGCTGGAGCGTTGATGCGCCTTCGGACGTCACGCGCTGTAATACATGGAATGATATTGAGGACTATTTGGATGGTCGCAAATAGCGAATTTCGCGCGAGCGTTGAACTACTTATGGCACAAGTTCCAGCTGGGAAGGTAACGACATACGGTGACCTAGCGGCGCGCGCGGGACACCCGTATGCCGCACGAATCGTGGGCGGCATGGCGCACTATGGAAGCGAAGAATTACCATGGCATCGGCTCGTCAACCGTTTCGGTGGACTCGCCGCAGGGTATCATGGCGGCCGCCAAACCCAACGCGAGCACCTCGCTGCAGAGGGCATTACCTGTACGAATGATATCGTCGATAATTTTGAGGAAATACGATGGCGACCCCTGTAAATAACGAATTGAATAAAAGTTTTACTCATCCAGATGCACCCTCTGGGATACCCCTAGTAGTGATAGTTGCCCCCACCGCAAGCGGTAAATCCTCAACCGCGATGCGGATAGCAAGGGAGTTTAACGGGGAAATTATTTGTGCAGACTCGCGGACGGTGTATAAGGGTATGGATATAGGTACCGCCAAGCCAAGTAGAGAAGACCAGGCAGCCGTTCCGCACTGGGGTCTCGACTTGGTTGAACCGGGCGAGTCATTTACGGCTGCGGACTTTAAGTATTTCGCGGTGCAGAAGATTCAGGAGATACGTGAACGTGGCCATGTTCCGCTGCTTGTTGGTGGAACAGGGCTCTATATTGATGGAGTTATTTTTGACTATGAATTCGTGGATTCTGACCCAAGACTGCGCCCGATGCTTGAAGTGATGTCGCTGGAGGACCTCAAAGACTATTGTGCTAACAACAACATAACGTTGCCAGAAAACCAACAGAATCGACGATATATTATTCGAGCAATTGAACGCAAAAACATAAGCGGTAAAAGGTTAAATGCACCAATCCCAAATACACTAGTTGTAGGAATTACTACAAACAGAGACGAACTTCGAACACGAATTGCCACCCGTGCCGAACAATTGTTTGAAACCGGAATGGTCGAAGAGGCAAAAAAGTTGGGCGAAAAGTATGGCTGGGATTCGCAAGCAATGACCGGCAATATCTACCGGCTTGTGAAACAGTATCTGGACGGAGACTTCGACGAAGATGAGCTCAAGCAGCGATCTACAACATCCGACTGGCAACTCGCCAAACGCCAACTTACATGGCTCAAACGCAACCCATTTATCGTTTGGAAATCATTAGATGACGCTTATTCATATATAAAAGAGCAGTTAGCTGAGCCCAGTGAAGTGAGTAACTAATTTTCACACGACATCTGCAAGCCGAGCGAGATAAGGCGTTGAGACCCTTATCGAACCCGGCCTGAAGCCGTCTGTGATAAATTATGTTACTCACTCCACTGGCGCGTATTAACCCTTTTGTGATACTATATAAGCAACAAAGTTGAACAAGGAAATAGGGGAATGATAGACAAGTTATTCGGCTCGAAGACACGTGTGAAGTTATTGCACTTGTTTATGAACCATCCTGGACAATCTTTTTACGTGCGCGAAATTACACGCCTTATCGATGAACAAATTAACTCGGTTCGTCGTGAATTGTCTAACATGTTGGAGGTAGGCGTTATAACAAGTGATACGGCAGACAATAAACTGTACTACCAAGTTAACCAGCGCTACGAATTCTACACCGCACTGCGCGCAATCTTTGCGGCAGAGCCAATTCGTGCTGAAGACGCCGGTCCAACCAACGTCGATGGCGTTAATGAACAGTATGTCGCTATTATTAACGAAATTCCGTCCGTCCGGCTTGCGCTCTTTTCGGGCGTCCTTATTAAGGGCTCCCTGTCGCCAGTCGATATATTACTCGTTGGCAATCTGCCGGCAGTAAAAGTAAAGGCCGCAATGGCAATGATCGAAAAGCTCGAGGGTCGCGAAATCAACTATACCGTGCTACCATACGACGAGTTCTATTACCGTCTGAGTGTTCGGGACAGGTTCATTACAGAAGTTCTGGCCGGCAAACACAGTGTGGCAGTTGATAAAGATAATGTATTAGGTCAGAAACAAGGGGAATGAAAAATGTTTGAAGTTGAATATAAAGGTGCAAACTGTGTTATCGTGTCGACAAAAAAGGCGAGTGTTATTGTCGACCCAAAGCTTTCGCTTGTTGGGCTTAAGGACGTCAATGTAAAGGACGCCGTTGAGCTTGCAACTGAAGCGCGGTTTGCTATTAATTCTGAAGATGCAAAATTAGTTATTGAGGGTCCGGGCGAATATGGCATCGCAGACTTCGATATCCATGGTATTGCAGCGCAGCGCCACCTTGATACCGAAAGTGATCCGAAGGCTTCAACAATCTATCGTATTGAAGCGGGTGACATCCGCCTGGCGGTTATTGGAAATATCTACGAAAAACTCACCGAAAGTCAGCTTGAGGAAATTGGCATTATTGACGTGCTGATTGTACCAGTTGGTGGAAATGGCTATACACTCGATGCCACTGGTGCGACAATTATTACTCGCCAGATTGAACCAAAAATTGTTATCCCAGTTCACTATGCTGAGCCGGGTATTACCTATGAAGTTGCGCAAGGTGAGCTTGACGAATTTATTCGTGAGCTTGGTGCGCAGGTTGAAGAAATGCCGAAGCTTAAGCTCAAGAGCGCCAGCTCAATTCCTTCAACGCTTACTATATATAAGCTTGCCCGCGCCTAACCACTAGGTACATTGCGTAAAAGCGTAAAAAAACCTCCGCATAAGCGCGGAGGTTTTTATTTGCCGAAAAGGCTAGGCTGCAACGTATTCGCCTTTTTTAGGAAGAATACCCTTCTTTTTGAGTGTACGAATCGCATCTGTGCTAAGAACCAAGGTAACCTTTTGTCCGTCGACCATGAAAGTCTTCTTCTGAAGGTTTGGTTTAAACACGCGATTGGTGCGACGCAAAGAGAAGCTAACATTGTTGCCAAATTGCTTGCCTTTACCGGTGAGTTCGCATCGTGCTACCATAATTTATTTCTCCTTTATAAGGACACTAGCGTCTATTTTACCTTTTTTCACCTCAAGAGTCAAGGGGTTCATCGGTGTAGGGAGAATGCATTATTGTCCTGTATAATAATACGAGTAGTATGACAGATATAATTATCCAGCTTATTATTGTTCTTGGCGTGGTTCTTCTTTCGATGACCCTGCACGAGGCGATGCACGGTTTCGTGGCTTTTTGGCTAGGGGACGATACGGCGAAGCGCGAAGGTCGCTTAACACTTAACCCTATTAAGCACATCGACCCCTTTATGACGATTCTCTTGCCGGTTGCACTTGCTCTGATGGGTGGCCCAATTTTTGGTGGAGCAAAGCCGGTTCCGTTTCGACCGGACCAAGTACGGGGAGGTGACTGGGGCTCGGCGCTCGTTGCGCTGGCTGGGCCGCTCACTAACGTCCTCATTGCGTTCATTTCGTACGGTGTGTGGGGTCTGTCTGGTATGCCGGGTGGCATTGCTGGTTCGGTCTTCTCACTACTTGTAACGGTAAATCTAGGCTTCTTTGTCTTTAACATGATTCCAATACCACCCCTGGACGGTTCACGTGTGTTGTATGCGTTAGCACCAGAATTCGTTCGTACAGGCATGCGCGCCATTGAACAGCTTGGTATTGTCTTTGTCTTTGTTTTGGTACTTGTTGCCGGGTCGCTGCTGAGCGCATATATGAATACGACAATAAGTTTCTTCCTCGATGTGTTTAGCGGCATCTTCCGCTTTTAATAGTGTATTATTTACGTAGTTAAGGAATCGTTAAGAACGGCGGTGATATAATAAGAAGTGCCCAGGAAGGCAAACAGTAGGTGTACATGATTTTCCGATATCATAGATGAGGAAGACCAAATTGTGCAACTCCGTGGAGTTGCATTGCGGCCATCCACCTTGCATATACGCGGGGAATATCATCACCGCCTAAGGTTGAGCGCCTGGGCTTTTGTGTGTCTTTTTTTCGTTGGTTCGTTTATACTATTAGCATAAACAAGAAAAATAAAAAACGCATGAGACAACGACTATCGGTACGAGCAATTATTAATGAAGACGGCAAGGCGCTGTTACTTAAACGTAACAATGGCCGGCCGTCAATTTTAGGTAAATACGAATTACCAGGCGGCAAACTTTCGTATGGCGAGCAACCTGAAGACGCGCTCCGCCGCTACCTACACGATGATGCCGGCCTTCATATTCAGGCCTCAACACTGTTCGACGCGGTGACCTATATCGATCATGACGACAAGGCAATTCAGTATGGCGTTATTGTGTATTTAGTCACTTTATCGCGCCAACGACACCCTATGAAGTTAAGCGGAAACTACTCAAAATACAAATGGCAATCGATGTCGAATGTGCAACATTCTGAAATGACCGATTTGACGCAGCTACTGTTGGGAATAATTCAACAGGAAGAATTAACAGATAAGAGCATACAGCAGACACGATTAAACGATGCAAATAAAACATCAGAAGATGCAATAATTATATTTTCAGATGGTGGGTCTCGCGGTAACCCTGGACCGTCCGCGGCGGGCTTCGTGGTGCTCAATAGCCGACAAGAAGTGATTGATGAGGGTGGCGAATACCTAGGTATTACAACCAATAGTGAGGCGGAATATCAGGGCCTGCGCCTTGGCTTAGAAAGGGCAATCGAACTTGGCTATAAGAAAGTTGATTTCAAACTTGATAGCATGATGGTGGTTAACCAAATGCGTGGCCAATATAAAATTAAGAATAGGGAACTATGGCCAATTCACGAACGTATTCGTATGCTTATGACCCACTTCGACCGTGTGACCTTTACCCACGTTAACCGACGGTTTAATCAACTAGCAGATGGTATGGTCAATAAAACACTGGATGCCCATAAGATGGGAGAGATGGCCGTTGAAGTGGAAAAAACCGCTTAGCCTTGGTATACTCTAATATAGGCAGTCAGCTAGACGGCCGCTTGTTCGCAAGGACAAGAGGAAAGTCCGGGCAGCATAGGATACGACAGTCGCTAACGGCGACCGGGGGCAACCCTAGGGAAAGTGCCACAGAAACAATACCGCCGGTAAAACGGTAAGGGTGAAATGAGTGGGGTAAGAGCCCACAGCGTCATATGGTGACATATGGAGAAGGTAAACCCTGTCGGCTGCAAGGAGGTCAACATCAAAGAACGATCCGTTCGTTGGCCGATACCCGCTTGATTGTATTAGCAATGATACAACTAGATAGATGGTCGTCCTCGACAAAACCCGGCTTACAGGCTGGCTGTCAATAAAGAACATCCCTCGTGGGTGTTTTTTATTGCCCTTATGCTATGTATATCGGGTATTGGACGGTACAATACCTTTATGAACGGAACCGAGCATGAGCGGCTTGATGTCGCTAATTTTCAAGATGTTGTGCAAGATCTGCCTGATGATGAGGGGCTATTTATGTCGCGAAATACCGTTCGACACGCAAAGGTGGGGCTGATAGGTGAGGCGGAAGACGTGCATTACGAAGGGATTGATGATGTACCGGTAGGCGATTACCGCATTGACGGCGCGCTTGTCACGGGTGAATTTCATGACGTTGCCCGCTGGGTACTTAGTGACCCCGATTACGCGCGGCAAGGTCCAGCCTATCCGAGGATAACGGTTATCAATAATACGACAGGAGCTTATGTAAGTAGAATTATTGATGTCGCTGAACTTATTATTCATGATAGTTTGCCGATATATTCGAGGCCAGAGCAATTTCCTGGTGAGAGTGAGGTGCTTTATGCCGACTTTATGCCACTTATACGAACCCTTATCAACGATGTTGGCGTACAGCCAGATCGCTCCATAGTACTAAGAGGACGAGGTGCACAGCCGCTTCATGATATCGACCCAAGCACCGAGACGCGTCTTGCGCAAACGTTTGAAGTAACTGAAGATGTTGAAGCTGTCTATGCCGTCAAGCCAAGGGGTGAGGCTGCGCTGAATCTTTTACAAATGGATACTGCGCAGGCCTTTATGGCGAGTAGCTATCGTCGACGCGATACGTATCCCGGGAGCGTTGAAGTGGTGCTTCAGGTAGGTACGAAGCCAGACCTCCAAACCTTACTGCTGGCAATGATTGATGTGATTGAACTACGCGGCGAGAGACTGTATTTATATAAAGACATCGTGGCAACCGGTGAGATAGGATTTGTTCTGACGATAGTAGACAACGAGTTTCGGCTGGTTGAGGAGCTTTCGAGAGAATCGTCTCTTGATATAGCAATATATAACGCCTATAGGGCTGCCTGGGGAAAATTCTCAGAAGAGGCAAACTAAAATACCCACTTCTCAGCGGGTATTTTAGGTAAATAAGGAGTTGGTAACTGGGCGAGATGCCCGGATTGGTACTACTTAACGCTTTTAACGACAGCGGTAAACGCTTGTGGCTCAGAAACGGCTAGTTCGGCCAAAACCTTACGGTCGAGCTCGATGTGAGCAGCCTTGAGGCCAGCAATAAGCTTACCATAAGTGGTGCCTTCAAGACGAGCAGCCGCATTGATGCGGGTGATCCAAAGGCCACGAAGGTCGCGCTTTTTGTTGCGGCGGTCGCGGTAGCTGTACTCGAGGGCACGAGTAACGGCTTGCTTAGCAAGGCGGAAGCTACGGGTGCGGTTGTGCTGCATACCCTTAGCTTGAGCCAAGACTTTTTTGTGGCGATTTCGAGCGGTGACGCTTTTTTTAACTCGCATAATTATCTCCTGGTATGAGCTGGGCGATTAAACGCCGAGGGCTCGCTTAATATTTCTTGCAGTGTTACCGGTTACGATAGCGGTAGTGTTGATGCGGCGCTTGCGGCTCTTGCTTTTCTTAGCAAGAAGGTGAGCGCCAAAGGCGCGCTGACGAGTGACTTTACCAGTTTTGGTAATCTTTACTCGCTTAGCAGTCCCTTTGTGGGTCTTGAGCTTTGGCATTACGTTTCTCCTTATTTCTTGCGGATCACAACACTGAGGTTGCGTCCTGCCATTTGTGGCTGATGCTCGAACACGGCTTCTTCTTCAAGTAGTGTTCCGATTTTGTTAATCATGTCGTAACCCAATTCTTTGTGCGCCATCTCGCGACCGCGGTAAAAGATTTGAATACGCACTTTATGACCCTCTGCGAGAAACTCGCGCACTTTTCTGAGCTTAATGTCCAGGTCGCCCTGGCCAATTTTCAGCCCAAATCGCATTTGCTTGAGTTCACTTTGCTTGTTATTGCGGCGGCTTTTTTGAGCCTCCTTCATCTTTTGATACTGGTATTTACCCCAGTCGACGATTTTCACAACAGGCGGGTCGGCACTCGGTGAGATTTCAACCAGGTCAAGTCCGGCTTCCTCGGCTGCCTTGAGCGCTTCTTGACGGCTCAAGATACCAAGCTGTTCGCCTGACTCTCCGATAACGCGTAGTTCATTTGCACGAATCTGCTCGTTGATGCGAATTTTTTGGTTAATAACCTCTCCTTTGTTGACCCGAGTTCTCGCAGTGTGTGCTTAATTCGCACGGGCCTTTTACCTAAAATCAGCCGATTCTTTGAAGTCGGCCGTTTCGAGCTTTTACTCAGGGTCTATTTTAGCAAATTTAACGGAGAAAGACAAGGGGCGGGAACATTTTACCTAAACTGCAACGCTTCGGCTATGTGGCATGGTTCTATTGAAACCGATTCCTCCAGGTCGGCTATTGTTCGTGCTACCCGCAAAATACGCACATAGCCGCGTGAGGTGAGGGTGAGTTTTGTACTGGCCGCGTCAAGTAATTTCTTTGCTTCGAAGCTTACGTTAAAAAGTGTTCGGGCATCACGGAGGGAAGCATGTGCATTGTAATAGTCACTACGTTTGTAACGCGCACTCTGAAGCTTTCGGGCACTATCGATAAGCGTTAACACTTTTAAGTGTTGCTTTTCTGTCAACGGTCGTGCGTCAAAAAAGTGTTCGTGGTTGACCTTTGAAACGGTAAGACGAAGGTCGATGCGGTCCAAAAGTGGCCCAGAAATTCGCTTTTGATAGGCATTAATTTGAGCAGGTGAACACACGCAGCTTACTGCCGAATCGCCGTAATATCCACACGCGCATGGGTTCATTGTGGCGACCATAAGTACGTCTGCTGGGTACGTTATGTGTTCATACAGCCGCGATAAGTTAACGATTCGTTCTTCAAGCGGCTGGCGGAGCGCTTCAAGAATGACGCGTGGATATTCGGGTAGTTCGTCTAGAAATAGCACACCTTTATGAGCCAGACTCACTTCGCCAGGATAAGCGCGCAGGCCACCGCCAATGAAGGCGCTGAGCGTAATGCTGTGGTGCGGCGCGCGAAAGGGTGGCTTGGTATGAACGACGGCCCCACCTCTGTTAGTAAGGCTATAGAGTTTTGTTACCTCAACAATTTCCCCTGGGCTTAAAGGAGGGAGAATGCTGGCGAGACAGCGAGCGAGAAGTGTTTTTCCCGCACCAGGAGAGCCCGACAATAGGACGTTGTGTCTTCCAGCCGCGGCTATTGTCAGGAGGCGCTTGGCGCGTTCGTGGCCGATAATATCGTCGAAAGTTGGGGAGCTCTGTTCGGGTTTGTGGCTTTTGCTCGTTTTTTCGCTTAATGCGTCGCGAGAAACAAGAGGTGATATACCCTTTAAACACTTGTACAGCTCCTCAAGGCGCGATATGCCGATAACCTCCACGCTCGTCACTAATCGAGCTTGTGCTGCATTGTGAACGGGTACTACGAGCCGTTTGGCCCCACTTGTTCGAGCTAGCTCGGCCAGTAATACCGCCCCTCGAATAGGACGAACAGCTCCATTAAGCGCCAATTCACCCGCGAACAAGCTGCCGTCTACCTCTGTTTGCTTGAGCTGGCCGCTCGCTACCAATACACTTAACGCAATAGGTAGGTCTAGGTGCGTGCCATCCTTAGGCAGCTCGGCGGGCGCTAGGTTCACGGTTAATTTTTGCGCTGGAAAATCGAGATGCGAATTAGTAATAGCACTACGCACCCGTTGACGCGCTTCATCAATAGCCTTATTGCCCATACCGACAATCTGTAAACTCGGAAGCCCGGCTTTTATATCTGTTTCGACCTCTATAAGCGCGCCGTCAAACCCAATAAGCGCACCCGAAAGCACCCGTGCGACCTTGTTTCGAACAATACCTCCCATACATGTAAGCTTACTTACCAAACCAGCATATAGTCATTAACTTTTTGGCCAAAATGTGCTAGAATAACAGATAGCGTGGGGCTGACACAGCTTCGACGAGAGGACTTTAACAGGATATTCTGCAAGCCGATCCACACCCGTAAGGTGTTTATTTAATTGCAAACACATTTGCTACCGTAAAGGCTAAGTTTGCTGAGTTCGCTAACGCGTTCACAGTTAACACCTTTGCGCCAGCTTTAGTTTAATTACTATAGCCATCAATCTTCCCAATGAAGCGTAGGGGAGTTGGTGTTATATACACGTTTCTTACGAACCTCCGGGGCAGCTACTAGGGGTTCGGACAATTTATAGCGGGACGGCCCTTGCTTTTCTTGCCTAATCTATAGGCGAGGGAAGTCCTAAACCCTTTAGATAGGGCTATGCTTGAAGACGAATATCAGGTTACCTTTTGGACCCGGGGGCAGTACCCGGCAGCTCCACCACGACATAATGACTAAAATCGCCCCGTAGTAGGGGCGATTTTTTATTGCAGCATCACCATAAGGAGACTTTAGACTTCTTATTTTCGGGTAAAAAAAATCGGCCACCTGCGAGGAATGGCCGATTTCGTGGAGTTTTGCGGTGTTTTTTGTTTTTGGCTCCTGGATAACTTTTTTACTCAGGAACTACCCCTATAATATGACGCCATAGTGCTTGTGTCAATGATTTTATGAAAGATTTTTTTGGTAAAAAATACTACAAAATCCACCGTTTTTTTATTGTTCACGCCGACACGCTATATATTGTGCTTATGATATAATTCCATGCATGATATATGCACACCAAAGTGGTACCAAAAAAAGCGCGTTATACTCCCGCGGCTTTACAATTGTCGAACTTTTGGTGGTGGTTGTGGTGATTGGTATTTTGGCTGCAATAACGGTTATGTCGTATGGCGCTATTACTAATAATGCAAAGCAAAAGGGGGTAGAGGCAGATGCTATGTCAATGGCATCGATACTTACAAAATATCGGGCAGACCATGGGGCATATCCTTCTGACTTGAGCGTGATAACAGCAAACGCGCAGTTTAAGTCGACTTACCAGTACACTTATGACGCAATGGCGCATACCTACTGCTTGACGGCTGGGGCAACTGGCGTTTCGGCATATATAGCGAGTGGGAGTAGCGCCACGACGAAGGGTGCATGCCCGGGACATGGCATTAATGGAGAAGCGCCAATTGAAAATCTTGCAAAGAACCCAAGAGGAATAGGCGCAAGTGCTCAGTACGCATCTTCTGGATGGTTTGATACTATTTGCGGAACAAACGCTGTTGACGTATCTGGTATCTCTTGGAATTCGAAAACCAACTGGCATCGTATGTATTGGACGGGGAGCGGATGCAATACTATGAGAATGAACCTTGACTTGTCAGACTTGCAAAACGGGATGACTTATACAGTTTCTGCGCTCGCAGGAAATAATGGAGCTTCTGTGACTACCTTTACTATGGACCTTGCTGATCAAGGCCAGACATCCTATTCTTTAAATCCAGGTGAGATGCGTAGGGTCAGCTTTTCAGCATCAAGATCGGTCTACGATACGACGTATCGTTTTCTTGACATTAACCCAATAGTAGCCGGCAATGGTGTGCTCATTAATGAAGTGATGATAACGCAAGGCACGGCGAATTATAATTTCGCCGACGGCTCATCAACAAATTGGGTTTGGAACGGTACCGCTAACAGTTCAACATCAACCGGGCCAGCTTTATAACGAATCAATAGTTTATAATACAACGATGTATAAAAATCAACAAAAACAAATTAACTCTAGTAAAATAATCTATCGTTGATGGTAATTGTAAACATTACATCATATATAACCGCCTAACATATTGACCAAAACGCTTATGTATGCTACATTGAGACCAAGCTTTTAGCAACACAAACACAACGAAAAAGTTCACAGTAAAAGCCACCACAGAACACACCTTAACAATTCGGCCTTGGTTACAATGACCAACTTTTTGACGGAAAAGTCGGTGACGTCTCCTAATAAAGTTGAAGTGATCTATATTGCCTTGTAATAGGGTAACGCACCTTAAGATCCTTCTTCTCAAAAACAAACACCTAAAAACAGTTTGAATATCATTAGTGATGGCATCACCGATGCTCCGCCCAAAAGCGTTTGTCCTTCTAGTACCGTCTCGCGTCAAGAAAATCCTTGTTTTACACCAGAGAAACTCCTCTTTCGAGCAACTCAATCAGCAGTGTAAAGCCGGCATAACTCTTGGCGCGAGAGCGTGGAACAAAGGCTATGAGCAAACGGTTGCCCCGGGTTTTCCCGGAGCGGTCAGATAGTCTACGGCAGTTACTCTGGTTTCGGTTCACACGCCCAGTATTTATTCCAGCGGCGTTTGCTGCAACCCTAACCACAGAGAGTACTGCCTAGGCTCCATATTTTGCCCAACTGGAATTGGGCGTTAATCTTAAGCGATACGGCACGCGGTGTGCTACAATTTAACAGAGATGTTACCACGAATAATCGCGACACTTTCACTAGCAAGCCTCTGCTTACTTAGTTTTATGCTGACGTTTACATCGCCAGCCGATGCAGGACCTTTTGGTCTCCTTGTGATATTTATTACAGCTTATCTTACCTTTGTGGGGTTGATAAGCTTTTTTTTGTTTGGTATAAACCGCCTTGTTGTGATGGTCGCCTCGGGGATGACGCTGCGAAAACCACTTTCACGTATGGAGTTTAAGCGGGCCTACTACTTCAGTACAGTCTTGGCAGCCGCACCCGTTATGCTAATCGGGTTGCAATCGGTACAGACAATTGGTTTTTATGAAATACTTTTGGTGGTGATTTTTGAGGTGGTGGCGTGCCTGTACGTTAATAGGCGATTGAGGTAAGGAAAAAGCATAGACACTATGCTTTTTACTCGCTCGCTTGTGCTATAATTTCAGATATGCAACCAGAGAATTCTCGTAACGCTTCGCCAGGTTTTGAGCAACTTCCAATGCCGCCAACAGGTGGGTCGGAGATTGCACCGAATCTACCACCGCTTGATACTGGTATTGAACGTGGTCACGAACGGGTTGAACAGGTGGCCGAAGCGCGCGCTCAAGTGGCAGACGCGGCTACGACAGCAGCAATGGCGGTACCAGTTCTTCCGGTAGCTCCTGCGCAAGATCAGCAAGGGCAGGCAACGACGTCATCAGCAACACCACTTGTCGCGGCGGACGAAGATCTTATAGAAAAAGAGTGGGTAGACAAAGCCAAGGAAATTATTGAGCAGACCCAAGGCGACCCGCATACTCGAACGCAAAAGGTAAATGAACTTCAGCGCGATTATCTACAAAAACGATACGGTAAGGTAGTTGGCGCCAGCGAATAAGGCCAGCAAAAGGGAAGAGGGAAGGTGTTAGGAATCATCATTACGATAATCATTGTTATCCTTGCCGCGGCAGGTGTAGGTGGCTTTGGCTTTATGCAATATCGTAGAGTGCTTCGTGAAGCAAAAAATTATGAACGCGGCCTGAAGATGGTGCCGCTGTATATTCATATTCCACCAATTAGTTCTGATATTGAAGGTAATGGCCGCGATGAACGTGACCTGACGGAAGAAGTGCTGAGCCAGGCTCAGGTGATGTATAACATTATCGCCAGCACTGCGACAAAAGGGTTTAAAAGCCGCATTTATGGACAACGCCACGTATCGTTTGAAATTGTCGCACACGAAGGGCTGGTACATTATTATGCAATCGTTCCCGTTTCATTAATTGACGTTATTCAGCAAGCAGTGGCGGCGGCGTATCCGTCGGCACGTTTGGAAGAAGTGAGTGAGCGAAACATCTTTAACCCTGCGGGGCGCATGAGCGGCACCATTGGGGGAGAGTTTACTTTAAAGAAAGATTTTGCCTACCCAATTGCAACCTATCAGGAAACAAAGCGCGACGCTACCCGTGCGCTACTTAACGCATTGTCGGGCGCAAGCCGCGAAGATGGTGTTGGTATTCAAATTTTGATTCGTCCCGCTCAAGAAGGCTGGGCTAAGGCGGCGCAGAGTACCGCGAATAGTATCCGAAAGAATAAGGGCAAGAAGACGGGCGTGCAAGTTGGCTTGGCTGGCGTAATGGAAGCTCTTTGGAAACCACCTGAAGCTCAAGACGTTAAACCTGAAGACAAGCAGCTTAGCTCTATTGAGCAGGCAATTGTCGAGGGTATCGACGACAAAACTCGTTACCCTGCCTACGAAACACTCATTCGGGTTGTCGCCTCATCAAATACAGCAGCGCGTTCACAGGCACTGATGAATAATGTCGTGTCGGCCTTTGCTTTATTTGACTCGACCCAAAATAACGGCTTTAAGTTTGCTGTTTCAAAAAACATTGAAGAATTCGTCACCGCCTATATATTTAGGTTTTTTCCGCAGGAAGTAAATCAGAACGTATTAAATACAGTTGAGCTAGCTACGGTGTTTCATTTGCCGGATCAAAACTCTATTCCAAACTCGCAGGTGCAACGTCAAGCCGCAAAGCAGGTGGATGGTCCAACACAAGTTATGGAAGAAGGTTTCCTGCTTGGCTATAACGAGTTCCGCGGCGTCAAGAAGCAAATTCGGCTGGGCGCCAAAGATCGCCGCCGACACACCTACATTATTGGTCAGACCGGTACTGGTAAGTCGAAGCTGCTTGAAAACCTTGCATTCCAGGACATGATGGATGGTCGCGGGTTTGCATTTATTGACCCGCACGGCGACTCGGCAGAAGAGCTGCTTGGCATGGTGCCAAAAGAGCGCGTTGAAGACGTTATCTACTTTTCACCAGGCGATATGGACATGCCAATTGGGCTTAACTTGTTCGAGTTTGATAACCAAGATCAACGCGACTTCATTATTCAAGAAACCATCGCCATGCTGTATAAGTTGTACGACCCAGGCCATACGGGTATTATTGGGCCACGCTTTGAATCATGGTTCCGTAACGCCGCGCTTACTGTTATGGCCGACCCGAACGGTTCGTCATTCCTTGATGTGCAACAGGTATTCATCGACCAAGCCTTTGCCGATGAAAAAATTAAGTACCTGAAGACACAAACCGTGCTCGACTTTTGGAATAAGGAGATGGCGCAAACGACCGAGTCGGCGAAGGGTGAGATGTTGGGTTGGTTCGCCAGCAAGTTTGGTGCCTTTCTGGCTAACGATATGATGCGAAATATTATCGGCCAAACCAAGAGCGGCTTTAATTTGCGTGAAATTATGGATAACAATAAAATCCTACTAGTGAACCTTTCGAAGGGGCGAGTGGGTGAATTGAACTCGCAGTTACTTGGTATGATTTTTGTCATGAAGTTTAATGCCGCTGCCATGGGTCGTGCCGATATGCCCGAGTCGGAGCGCAAAGACTTCAGCCTGTATGTGGACGAGTTCCAAAACTTTGCAACCGATAGCTTCGCAACCATTCTATCTGAAGCTCGTAAGTACCGTCTGAGCCTTATTTTGGCAAACCAGTTTATGACCCAGCTGACCGACCAAATTCGCGAGGCAATTTTGGGTAACATCGGTACCGTTATTAGTGGACGTATTGGTATTACCGACGCCGAAATTTTGGTAAAGAAATATTCACCGACCTTTGATGTTGAAGACCTTACTCGTATGCCGAATTTCCAAACAATTGCCTCGGTGATGATTAACGATGTTCCGTCCGCAGCATTTAGCATGTCACTGTTGCCGCCGCTTGGAGAATCACGCCCACAACTAAAAGATGCCCTCAAACGCCTCTCAGCGACGAAGTTCGGTAAACCACGCGCCCAAGTTGAGCAAGAGTTCTTCAAGCGTATGAGTATTGGTGACGACATGAAGAAACAGAAGATGGAAGCCCTAAAAAAAGCCCAGGAAGAGCGTATGGCGGCCTTTAAGGCTGGTGGGCCGCTTGGTGCAGGTGCAAACTCGTCTGCTCCTATGCCACCTCAGGGAGGCTCTCCTGTGGCGCCAGGGGCCAGTGCAATGCAAGCTCCTATAACTGCTCCTCAACCTCCATCCTTCTTGGACGAGTGGCTCGCAAAACGCCAGCAAATTGTTAACCAGCAAAAACAGGCACCAGCGCCTACCGTTGTGCCCAACCCTGCTTTTGGTCCCACCGCAAGCCTTGCTGCTCCGCCAGTAAATACGGCATCTGCACCTCGTGCAGCAGCGCCGGTTACCCCTGCGCCCGTAGAGCCAGCGCCAACAATCGCGCCCGAACCTGCCGCTGCAGTTGAGCCAACACTACCTACCGAGCCAGAAAAGCTTCACATTCGTGACCCGTCGGCAAATACGAGTGATGACGGCGTATCGATAAAACTTCGTTAGTGAGGTGTATGTCGTTAAAAACCTCGGGTGTTATGCCCGAGGTTTTAAGCAACAATATGCAGGAGCGGTACTAAGAGGTTTTGCCGGTAATCATGACTTTGAAAAAGTCATACAACAGGCCAATGACCCAGCCGATAATAAAGGCACCGATGCTTTCGAAGCCTGACAGGGTATAGCCGTAAAATTTTGACACGACGTACACGGCAAGCACGAGGAAGAAGGCAACCATTGCGCCAGAAAGAATGGCGTTAGGGCGAGCAATAGTGCTTCCGACGACATCGCTTGTTTTTTCAACAATTGGGTTGTGGATGACTTTACTAAACGTACGCTGTGTTGGGCTTAGCTCGGTTTGAAGCTGTTTCATGTGGTGCTTGTAGCTTGCGCTACGCTCTTTTTTACTGACAACACCATGGCGACGTTTAGCAGGGGAGACGGCGCCCTCTTTGGCCTTCTTCTCGGCGCTACCACGTTCAACGCTCAAGGCTTCTTTAAGCGCTTCAACTCGAGCTTTTGCTTCGGCCTTTTCGCCACTCTCGACGCCACTCTTTTCAGCAGCGCGCTCAACAGCGTCTTCGGCCTTTAAATAACTTTCAAGCTGCTCAGGGCTGAGCTCTTTGTTTTCTGGGCTTTGCTGTTCTGGCGCATTGCCGTGGAATTGTTCCGCACCCATTAAATTGTTCCTCCGTTCACATCGCGACGGATGAGTCGCACTTCAGTACTCAATTGACGAGATCGCAGATAGAAGTACATAACAGTGGCAAATACCAGGCCGGCAAAGAGCATGTTCTCGCGAGGGCCGGTGTGTGGCAACTCAGGGACAACTTGTTCAATAACTTTTGGCGCGGGACAATTTACTGGAATAGTGACGTATGCTTCATAGAAAGTATTTTGCATTTTACAGTCGTATGATGTCGTGTCGCTGATACCCTGTGGGGTAGCAGGGATTTCCGAGAGGACACTTACGGTAAAGGTGCGAATTTCTTTTTGACCAGCCGCAATTGAGACTGCAGGCCAGGTGAGCTTCTTAGTTTGTTCATTATAGGCGCCACCACCGGTATCGATGAGTTTGGCATATTCAACAACGTCGCTTAACGAGTCGTCGAAGATAAAGTTCTTGGCGGTGCCACCCTTGTTTTCGGCGGTAAGGGTGAAGGTAATGTGATCGCTGGCATTTGCCGTGGTTTTTGTCGCATCAATATTTCCCTGCGTAAGGTTTGCAGCTGTTTTACTCACAACGACGTTAGCTGGAGGCGTTTTACACCCAACAGGAATAGTCAGTGACTTGTCGATAAACTTGTTTGTCATCGTACACTCTGTGGTGCTGTTGATGAGGCTGCTATTCATTTGAACGGAGTACGTTTTTGAGACAGATGCGCCGGGAGCGATACTTGCTGTTGGCCACGAGAGTATTTTTGTCGAGGTATCCAGCATGCCACCGCCATTATCTGTGAGCTTTGAGAAGTTAAGCACTTCAGCAAGGTTATCTTGCAGGGCAACATCTTTTGCGGTACCGCCGGTGTTACTCACCTTAACAGTGTAGGTAATTTTGTCGTTTTCTTGAGCCATGACTTTACTGGCATCAACACTTCCACGCGTGACGTTGATACCTGTTTTTGACGTAACGATATTAGCTGGTGCTGGCGGAGCAGGTGGGGCCGGTGGGGGGGTTGGCGGTGTCATGAGGCCGTGCGTAACAAGGTTTCCACATGAACGGACGATTGCAAACCAACCAGCTTTTGCCGACTGACCAACGAAAGCGTAAATCTTGTCGGTTGGCTTGTATCCCCATACGGTCATGTTGCGCCCGTAAATAGTCGTCACTGGACTGTAATTGCCGTCGACAATAGTAACAGGTGTTGAACCGGCCCGGTTTTCGAAGCCGTAACTTGTGCTGGTGCCAGCGGTAACGGTGCTAAATGACATGCCTGCAATCTCAGCGCGGGTAATACCGGCGTTATTCATAATATCTTGAAGGTGACGTTCGTTGCGATCGTAGGGTGCGAGGAAGTTATTTATAGATAGCGCCGACCCAGTACCAAGACCACCTGGTATGAAGTCGTTAGCACTTGATGCGTTTGCTGGCTCTGGCGCCTGAAATACTACCAGGCTTTGCACGACAAGTGCAAGGGCGACGAACACAAGGCCGAGGCGACGTGTTGTCTGCTCTTTACGGAGCCTTTTTGCGTAAAACCCAAGCTGCCCAACGAGTGCTGGGCTAAATGAAAGCTGGGATACGATTTTTTTAAACATATATATGTATCTTTTTTATTTTAGTATACCTCTTGATAGAAGATTAGCATAATAAATATGTTCAGCGCAAGTAAATTATTAGGAAATTATTTGTTCAGCTCAGGGGTATGGTTGAACTTTAGCAGAGTGTGCTATAATAATGCCAGATAAACGGCCGGTGGGCGACCGCGAAAAGCAGTCCAAATGAGGGCTGTAAATTGTCAGATACAGGGGAGATAAGGTAATTAGTATGGCTCAAAAAACAGACAACACCTACGATAGCTCGCAGATTCAAGTCCTCGAGGGGCTTGAGCCTGTTCGTAAGCGTCCAGGTATGTATATTGGTAGCACTGGCTTTGACGGTGTGCACCACCTTATTAAGGAAATCGCCGACAACTCGGTTGACGAAGCTATCGCTGGCTACGCAACGAAGGTTGAAGTTATTATTCTTGACGATGGCGGTATTACCATCACCGATAATGGTCGCGGTATTCCAGTAGACAAGCATCCGAAGACCGGCCTTTCAACACTCGAGACAGTGCTGACGGTACTGCACGCTGGTGGAAAGTTCGGTGGTGGCGGCTATAAAGTGTCATCCGGCCTTCACGGTGTTGGTTCAAGTGTGGTGAACGCACTGTCGAGCCTGATGATTGCAGAAGTTGTTCAAAACAACCAGCTGTACCGTATTGAATTCGAGCGTGGTGGCGTAAAGGTGCCATTTAAGAAGGTTGGTAAAACTGATCGTCAAAACGGAACAAGCATTACATTCTACCCAGACGATACTATTTTTAAAGAATCGATTGCTTTTGACTATCAATGGGTCGTTGACTACCTTCGTCACCAGGCGTACCTCACAAAGGGTGTCTATGTTTCGGTGGTTGATAACCGCACGAACGAACGCGAGGCCTTTTACTTTGAAGGTGGTATCCAAAGTTACGTAAAGCACCTCAATATTGGTAAAGATGTTGTCACAGACTCAATTTTCTATGTTGAGAAGCAAATTGAAGATTCAGTCGTTGAAATTGCTGTTCAATATAACGATACATTTGTTGAAATGGTGAAGCCGTTTGCTAACAACGTCCTCACCCCTGACGGCGGTACCCACCTTATTGGGTTCCGCACAGCACTCACGCGTGTTATTAACGACTATGCTCGTAAAACCAGCCTTCTTAAAGAAAAGGAAGATAACCTTACTGGCGATGATATTCGCGAAGGGCTGACCGCAATTATTCTTGTAAAGCTTCCCGATCCTCAGTTTGAGGGCCAAACCAAGAATAAATTGGGTAATCCTGAAGTTCGTCGTTACGTCGAACAGGTCATGAACGAATACTTTGCCTATTACCTTGATGAAAATCCAGAAGTTGCGAAAAAAATTGTTGGTAAAGCGCTACTTGCGGCTCGCGCTCGTAAAGCGGCTCGTGCGGCTCGCGACAACGTGCTTCGTAAGGGTGCATTGGATGGCATGGGGCTTCCTGGCAAGTTGTACGACTGCTCAAGTAAAGATCCGTCTGCGTCTGAGATATATATTGTAGAGGGTGACTCGGCGGCCGGCTCGGCTAAAGAGGGGCGTGATAGTAAAACACAGGCTATCCTTCCACTGCGCGGTAAGGTTCTCAATACTGAACGCGCTCGCCTTGATAAAATGTTTGCTAATAAAGAAATTGTTGCCATGATTCAAGCCTTCGGTGTTGGTATTGGTGACGCGTTCGATATTAACGGCCTTCGCTACCACAAAATTGTCATTATGACCGACGCCGACGTCGACGGTAGCCACATCGCGACACTGCTGCTAACGTTCTTGTTCCGCTACATGAGAGAAATTATTGAAGGCGGCTACGTCTATCTTGCGAAACCTCCGCTATATAGTATTAACAGGGGTCAAAAGAAAAACTACGTCTATGATGAGCCAGACCTTGAGCTCGCTCTTAAAGAAATCGTATCGCAAAAACAAGAGCGCGGCACTGCCGTCAATGAAGGCGACGACCTCTTAAAGCAAGCTGGCGTTACCATCTCGCGCTTCAAGGGTCTTGGTGAAATGGATGCCGACCAACTATGGGAAACAACCATGAACCCAGAAAACCGTGTATTAATTCAGGTGCGCATTGAAGACGCCGAGCGGTCTGATGCAATCTTTACGAAACTCATGGGCGATGAAGTGTCTTTGCGAAAAGCATTTATTCAGACGCGAGCAAAAGATGCCAACCTTGATGATTTGGACATATAGGGGATAGAACACTATGAATGACGATAACACTACACCAACCACACCAGTAAACGACGACCTTCCCGTTGAAGGCGAAGTAATAACAACCGACGATATTGCGGGCGTTGAAAAACGCACGCTCGAAAAAGTGATGGAAGACAGCTTCTTCCGCTATTCGATGAGTGTCATTATTGACCGTGCACTTCCTGACGTACGCGACGGCCTCAAGCCAGTACACCGTCGCATCATGCACTCCATGAACGTGAACGGTAACCGTAGCAACGCGAAGTTTGTAAAAAGTGCCCGTATCGTTGGTGATGTTATGGGTAAGTTTCACCCACACGGTGATTCAGCAATTTACGATGCAATGGTGCGTTTGGCGCAGCCCTGGTCACTTCGCTATCCATTAGTGCAAGGGCAGGGTAACTTTGGTTCGATGGACGGTGACCCTGCGGCCGCAAGTCGTTACACCGAAGCCCGTTTGCAGCGTATTGCTGATGAAATGCTGGCTGACATTGAAAAGCAGACAGTTGATTTTCGTGATAACTACGATGGGTCTGAACAAGAACCAACGGTACTGCCTGCTAAGTTACCAAACTTGCTGCTAAATGGCCAAATTGGTATTGCGGTGGGTATGGCAACGAACATTCCGCCTCACAACCTCGGCGAATTGATAGATGCTTCGATTGAACTGATTGATAACGAACACGCCACGATTGATGACCTGCTTAAGCACGTAAAGGGACCCGACTTTCCAACCGGTGCAGTTGTCTATGGTGGAGCGCCAATGAAACAGGCCTACGTCACCGGCCGTGGTAGCGTGACAATTCGCGCGGTTGCTAATATTGAGGAGACCAAAAAAGGCCGCCATCAAATTATCGTCACCGAGATTCCATATGGTGTAAATAAAGCAACACTTGTGGAAAAGATTGCTGAGCTCTACAAAGAAAAGAAGATCAATATTAGTGATTTACGTGACGAAACCTCACGCGGCAAGGTTCGCATTGTTATTGAGGTCAAGAAAGATGGCTACCCCAAGAAGGTACTCAACCAACTGTATAAACTGACTGCTTTACAAAGTAGCTTTAATTACAACATGCTTGCCCTCATTGATGGAATCCAACCAAAGGTTCTTGGCCTGCAAGAAATGCTCGAAGAGTTTGTCAAACACCGTCAGCAAGTTGTTCGCCGACGGACTGAGTTTGAGCTTCGCAAAGCCAAAGAGCGTGCACACATTCTCGAAGGGTATAAAATTGCGCTCGACCATATCGACGAGGTCATTCGAATTATTCGTGCTAGTAAAACAAGTGAAGATGCTCAGAAGAACCTTATTAAACAGTTTGGCCTTAGCGAAATTCAGGCACAGGCTATTCTTGCTATGCAGCTGCGTCGCTTAACCGGCCTCGAGCGTGAAGCAATTGAAAACGAACTCAACGACCTTCTCAAGACTATTAAACGCCTTGAAGAGATTTTGGCTGATGAAAAAGAAGTCTTAGCTATTATTAAAGCCGAGCTACTTGAAATGAAAGAGAAATATGGCGATGAGCGCCGTTCTCAAATCATTAACCACGAACTAGGGAAGTTTAGTGACGAGGAGCTTATCCCTGAAGAAGAGTCCATTGTTCTTCTTACAACAGAGAACTATATTAAGCGTACACTTGTCACAGAATACCGTCGTCAGAACCGTGGCGGTAAGGGAAAGCGCGGTATGACAACGAAGGAAGAAGATGTTATCGATCAGCTTATTCCTGCCAATACCCACGACTGGTTATTCTTCTTCACCAATAAGGGTCGTGTTTTCCGACTGAAGGCCTACGAAGTACCGGCCGCTAGCCTTGCCGCTAAGGGCGTCGCCGCAGTTAACCTACTTGCACTGCAGCCCGAAGAGAAAATCACTTCAATTATTAAGCACGAAAAAGACGCAAGTGACGTTGGGTATCTGTTTATGGCAACTACCAAGGGTACCGTCAAGAAGACGCCGCTGAAGGACTACGCAAACATCCGTACAAATGGCCTAATTGCTATTAAGCTCGATGATGGCGATGAACTCCGCTGGATTAAGCGCACCTCTGGCCAAGATGATGTTATTATTTCAACATCAGCTGGTCAGGCTATCCGATTTACAGAGACGGACGCTCGTCCAATGGGTCGTTCGGCCCGTGGTGTCCGGGGCGTTCGCCTGCGTCCAAACGACAACGTTGTCGGTATGGATATTGTCACGAACAATGAAGGCAAGCTCTTTGTTATTAGTGAAAATGGCTTTGGTAAGGTAACGAAGGCCGCACAATTCCCATCGCACAAACGTGGTGGCGTTGGTATTAAAGCCGCAATTGTCACCGCAAAAACAGGCCCAATTGTTGCCGTTCGCTCGCTTGAAGAAGACACTGAAGAAATTCTGATGATTTCAAATAAGGGTCAGGCAATTCGCGTCAGTCTTAAGGATATTCCCGTTATTGGCCGAACGACACAGGGTGTTCGCATTATGCGCACTGGTGATGATGACAAGGTTTCATCATTCGGATTTGTACCAAAACAACCAGTTGAAGACGTTGAGGCGCCTGAGGCTGAAACAACAACAAAAGAAGGGTAGGCTATGGAAATCGTTTCACCATATATCACTGCAGGGCTCGCGGGTTGGATAATTTCGCAATTTGCTAAGTATGTGGTGGCGAGTTTCAAAAGCGGAAAGCTGGCCTCAATGCGCCAGCTGTACCTCTCGGGCAATATGCCAAGTGCGCACAGCGCGACGGTTATAGCCGTGTTGGTGGTAATAGGGCTGAAGGACGGAGTTGAGTCAGGGCTGTTTGGGCTTGCTCTCGTTTTCGCCTCGGTTGTGCTATACGACGCGATGATGGTACGTCGATCATCTGGTGAGCAGGGCATAGCAATTACTGCACTTATCACCGAACGCAAAAGTACAGTTCCGTTGCCGCGCGTTGCCATAGGCCACACGCCGCTTGAAGTAGCGGTCGGCTCACTGATTGGTTTTTTTGTGGGTATAAGCGTGTATTTTCTTGCTACTCTGTAGTATTTTTGTAAAAAACGACATTTCTTCAAATAGGGTGTTGACCGAAGCGCATTTATGGGGTACAATTGAACAAGTCTGGACGGCAGGTAACGAAAGAAGCCTAGTCCGCAAATCGTTCAACGTGGAGTTGACTGAAAAGACAAAGAAGATCTTTGACAATTTAGTAGTGCAAATCGAAATTTCTAACAAAAGATTATACGGGCTTCGCGCCTTTGTATAATTTCCGTTAGAAATTATCATCGTCAGTTAATTATGTATATTGAGTCTTGTGTTGTAGAAACACATTTTTATGGAGAGTTTGATCCTGGCTCAGGATGAATGCTGGCGGCGTGCCTAACACATGCAAGTCGAGCGGCAGCGCGAGTAGTTTACTACTTGGCGGCGAGCGGCGGACGGCTGAGTAACGCGTGGGAACGTGCCCCAAAGTGAGGAATAACTGCCCGAAAGGGTGGCTAATGCCGCATATGATCTTCGGATTAAAGTCTTCGGACGCTTTGGGAGCGGCCCGCGTCGGATTAGGTAGTTGGTGAGGTAATGGCTCACCAAGCCCACGATCCGTAGCTGGTCTGAGAGGATGATCAGCCAGACTGGAACTGAGATACGGTCCAGACTCCTACGGGAGGCAGCAGTGAGGAATCTTCCACAATGGGCGAAAGCCTGATGGAGCAACGCCGCGTGCAGGATGAAGGCCCTCGGGTCGTAAACTGCTTTTATAAGAAGAATATG